>Ga0065721_10003641_pt1 | contig 132779 bp, 116 predicted proteins | sample Mesricmetagenome_FD_59108 | JGI IMG/M metagenome (GOLD analysis project Ga0065721, IMG submission 59108) | Mesophilic microbial community from rice straw/compost enrichment Sample: eDNA_1 v2 (version 2) | ecosystem: Engineered > Solid waste > Grass > Composting > Bioreactor | place: USA...
CAACAAGGTTATCAACACCATCAAGCTTTTTAGCGGCATAAGCTCACCTACACGATACACGACTTCTCTTAAGTGTAAGCCAAGAAAGCCCACCACACCCCTTGTCCATTCCTGTTATACACCGCAACATTGTTTTAGATATTCATTTATTACGCCAATACGACTCCAATCGAGATACACGCCCGGCTTCCTCCCGCTCACCGCTCATTTACCTGCTCTGCAATGGCTTATACCTTTCATCTGTAAAGGCGTCTGCAAATCCCGTCTTTGCATTTATTACAAAAAAGAGTAGGCAATAGATCCTTATTGGATCTGAAATGACGCGCGATTAGGGGCGTTTATGGGCCGAATTCACTGGCCTCGATCTTGCAATTCCATGCTGCGCATCCTTTTGCCTATATAGGATTTACTATGGATCTCATCCGCATTTTATTCGCCATTCTTCTGCCACCTCTGGGCGTGTTTCTACAAGTCGGTTTTCGCGGCGCTTTCTGGCTGAATATTCTGCTGACATTGTTGGGCTATATTCCCGGTATAGTGCACGCGGTCTGGATTATCGCAAGGCGGTAACACCTAACATCCCCGAGCGCACAAGAGAGAATCCTATGGCCATAGTGCACAACACCAGAACTATTGCAGGGTTATTTAAAGAAACGGCTGTGCGTTGGTGGTCCCGCGACCCGTTTCGCAATAGCGCGGTTATCTCCTATTACACGATTTTTTCCCTGCCAGGCTTGTTGGTCATCATCGTCAATCTGGTTGGATATTTCTTCGGTAAAGAAGCCGTAACCCAACGTCTTACGACGGAAATCCAAGGCGTTATCGGGGCGGATGCAGCGCGCGATGTCGCCGGCATTCTCGCCCGCGCCTGGGAGGCGGAAGGGTTTACCGCCGCCTCCATGGTCGGCATCGCCACTTTGGTTTTCGGTGCAACGGGGGTTTTTTATCAGCTGCAACAAACCCTCGATATGGTGTGGGAAGTCAGGCCGGAACCTAAACGCAAATTCTTTAAATTGATCATGGACAGAGTTTTTTCCTTCAGCCTCATATTGACGGTAGGATTTTTGCTGTTGGTCTCATTGGTGTTGTCCGCCGCGTTGGCTTATCTCAGCAACTGGGCTGCAGAACAATTTTCTCCAGCGCTGAAAGTGCTTTTCCGGATTCTGGATCTCTGCGTCTCACTGGCAGCCGTTACGGCACTTTTCGCGGCCATATTCAAAGTTCTCCCAGACGCTGAAGTCCGCTGGAGAGATGTCTGGGTGGGCGCATTTGTCACTGCAGTTTTATTCGTACTCGCCAAATACGCCCTGGGTATTTATTTCACCAACAGCGCTCCCGCTTCCACCTATGGCGCCGCCGGCAGCATAGTCCTGGTGATGCTGTGGGTGACTTACAGCGCGATGATTTTGTTTTACGGCGCCGAGTTCACCCGCCTTTACGCCGACCGTTACGGCCGCGAGATCCGCCCAGCCGAATTTGCCGTCTCTACAGCCCGGGTACCGCCGGGCTGCAGGCAGGACCTGGACGAATCCGACACCACCGCCAAAAATCCGCAAATCCCTTAAGCCTGTCAAACGCGCCGCGCTAAGCTAAGCTAAGCTTATGCGCAGCGCGAGTTGTAATCGCCCGCTTAGCCATTGTCACCGTTGGTTCCCAAGCCCCGGCCCCTGAGGTAGCATTGCCCGCCTCTGCCAAGCGCAGCCATCACAATCCATTTATTCAGACAGGTATTTTATGTCCGGGACAAACTTACGTTGGGGCATCATTGGTGCCGGCCTTATCGCCCATAAACTGGCAGATGCCGTCAATATCGACCCCAACAGCACGCTGGTTGCCGTGGCTTCCAAAAGCGCCGAGCGCGCGCAAAGTTTTGCCGCACAATACGGCATTGAAGGCACGGACGATTATGCCGCCCTGGCAAGTCGCGCGGACATAGATGTGATCTACATCGCCACCACGCATAATTTCCACTGCGAAAACGCGCTGCTGGCACTCCAACACAAAAAACATTTACTGATCGAGAAGCCTTTTACTGTCAACGCCGAACAGGCGCGGGAGCTGATTGAACTCGCCGCAGCGAATGGCTGCTTTTTGATGGAAGCCATCTGGGTGCGTTTTTTGCCGAGCATGATCCGTCTAAAGCAGATTCTGCAGAGTGGCGTTATCGGCGAGGTACGTCTGTTTAATATCAGCTTTGGCGGTATCGCCCAGCCACAATATCTACCTCGCCTGACGGATCCGCAATTGGCCGGCGGCGTGACTTTGGATATGGGGATTTATCCCATCACCTTCGTCAATTACCTGCTCGATGCCAAACCCACGGCCAGCAAATCGTTTTGCCGCTTTGCCGCCACCGGCGTGGATGAACTGGCAACCTACCAGTTGCAATATGAATCCGGCTGCATCGCTAGCATCAATACCAGTTTCAATCTGTTGACCCGCATGGAAGCGATGATTTATGGCTCTTTAGGCTATGTGGAATTTCCGCATTTTCAACAGGGCGACACTTTCACCGTGCATATCCACAACGGCACCCGCACCATCGAGCGCTCGGATACCATTACCGAGCAAAATCACGGCAATGGTTTTATTTACCAAGTGGCCGAAGTCGTGCGCCAAATCCGCGCCGGCAAATTGGAAAGCGACATCATTCCTCTGAGCGAAACTCTCGCCACCATGCAGCTGATGGACAATCTGCGCGCGGAATGGGGATTCCGTTATCCGTTTGAGTAACTTGCCAATCAGGAAATGCAGAGGTAACTGCGGTGAAATGCCCCAAATGCCAATATGAACGCACGCTTCAGGACCAGCATGTAATGCCGGGCATCTGTCCGGCTTGCAGCATTGCCTACACAAAATGGAAAGACAACACAAATGCCACCACAGTCCAACAGCGCAGTGAGCCAAAAGACCAGGACTATACCTTCGCGCAGAAACTCTGGGGCACCTTGACCTATATCCCAGATAAAGTTGATGCCACCGCTTTCTGGGGACGCGTCGCACTGCTGGCAATATTTGTGGTTTGGGGCTGCAGCTTTATTTTGCACGGAGTGGATTGGACTTATATTGGCAGTTCATTTCTGCACAACGTCAACCTGCCGTTCCACGAATTCGGCCACGTGCTGTTTTCCCCTTTTGGCCGATTTATGATGATCCTCGGTGGCAGTTTGTTTCAGATCATGATGCCGCTTATCGCTCTGTTCAGCTTCAGCCTGCAAATGCGCGATAACTTTGCCGCTGCCGTTATGCTTTGGTGGACTGGTCAAAACTTTATCGACGTAGCACCTTACATAGCGGATGCAGAATATCGGGCGATACCACTTATTCGCGGAATGGGTGAGGAAGCCCACGACTGGGGCAACTTGCTCACGATGCTGAACCGGGTGGGATCCGCACACACCTACGCGGATATTTCTTTCACTATCGGAGCCTTAATAATGCTGTTGAGTTTTTATTGGGCAGGATGGATTTTGTATCAACAGAAGAAAATTTTGAATGTGTTTGGAGACTCCCGAGGCTGGTAATACCAGATTGGAAAGTGAAACTAGGATTTTTCCTCGTTCTTCTTTCGCCCCTTTTCTCTACCACCTTTACCATCGTCTTTTTCCGTTTCTTTTTCTTCTTTATCCTTTTTGGGCCGCGTCAGCGGCGTCATTTCTTCAAAACGTGCTTCCACTGCCTCGACAAACGCGTTGCGCACCACTCCCAACACAGCGCCCCAGGATTTGATTTTGGTTTCGTCGAGAGTGCCTTCCACTTCAATTTGGGTGGCGATCTGTTTGGATTCTGCATTGGTAAATAGGGTTTTAACAAAACCCACTGCGCCCTCCCACAGCAAACGTAGGGGATTGTCGCCCTGCTCCTTTATGTCCTGCTCCCAGCTGGCGACATTGACGTCCTCCAGGAGTGGTTTGATATATCCGGACAATTTGCCGTCCCGCGCGGTGAGTTCGACAAAAATGCTGCCGTGACCGCTGGCAAAATCCACCTTGGCGTAATTGCTGGCGAGATCATTAATGCGGGTCAAATCGATTTCGTGCATCTCTGCGGCAAAAACAAAATCGTTGAAATCGAACGGATCGAAACGGGCCTGCGCCGTCAACGGCGCGCCTTCTAGAACGCGGGCGTCGAGTCGCGCAGTGGCCACACGGCGGCCGTCACGGTCTTTCACATTGGTGAGGTTGTTGACCAGCGCATTAATTTTTTCCGCACGAATATCGATTTTGGGATCGGTATCGAAATTCTGGAACGTCATGCGACCATTGTGGATTTCGACTCTATGTAATGTCGTCGGCAGTAATTCCTCCAATACATCCAGCCAGTTGGTGCCGGTACCTGTCTGACGCTCATCCGCGCGCTCGGCATCGAGAAAATTCAGTTCGGCATTCTTCGCCACTACGCTGGCGAGAATAGCGCCGTTCAATATGGCGTCCCAGCTAAGGCCGATGGATAAATCCGCTACCCGGAAAAAAGGCACTTCGGTGTTGCCGCCTTTGCGCCACAACACCAAATCTTCCAACCGGTAGGAACCGGAGATCCAATGGACGTCAACATCCTCCACTCTGCCGGTGTAATTTCCCATGTCGCGGAAGATATTGTGGTTGAGGTGATACTTAATCAGTACTGGCGCCAGCACACCGATAACAACGAGCAGTATCAGCACAAACAGGCTGAGACAGGTGGTTTTTTTATAGCACCAGCAAACATGCCACAGTCGCTTCAAGTCCATTCCTCCGAGCGATATTTACATGATTTTTTGTAATCGCTACACGCCGAACTGGCGCGAGGACCACAAGAATTTCCCAACAACAAAAGCCGTGCCAGAAAATATGGCGCATCAGTAATTGGCACAACCTGTGCTGAACACGCTCGGCAACGGACAGTTACGGCTCGCCCGCCGACATTTTAAAAAGGTAAACCTAATGCTCAGCGACTTTCCGCTTCGCCGCTCCAATCCACTGACTTATGCGCGCAGACCTGTCGCCTCGCCGGACAAATGGATCCGGCCATTGGTTTTATTGCTCTGCTTAATGTTATGCGGGGGCTGTGCTACGACAAAAAAGCCTGCGGAGCAAGCGGAAACACTGCCCGGCATCGAAGCCGATAAACCCGGCCCCTATGAGCAGCTGGATGAAAATGAACCTACGGTAATCGCCTACGAGGATTATCAGGATCCGCTGGAATCCTTTAATCGGGCGATGTTTAAATTCAACGATGTCAGCTACCGTTATTTGCTCAGCCCTTTAGCCAAGGGGTATCGCAAAATCACCCCCAAACCGGTCAACAAAAGCATCGGCAATTTTTTTCTCAATCTGCGCGAGCCGCTCTTTGCAGTGAATAAATTGCTGCAAGCTGAGCCGGTGGATTCGGGTAAAAGTTTGCTGCGCCTGGGTATCAACACAACCATAGGACTGCTCGGCCTGTTTGATCCCGCAACGGCGTGGTTCAACTTGCCACGGGAAAAAACCTCTTTCGGCGACACCCTTGCATTTTATGGTGTCGGCTACGGTGCCTATCTGGTATTGCCGCTGGCGGGGCCGAGCGACTTCCGTTCTGGCAGCTCCATCGTATTGGATTATTTTCTTCATCCGCTGAATTACCTTGAAGATGAGCGCACGGCTACCGCGTTGAAACTTTTTGATCGCTTTCAAGACAACGCTGAAATGCTCGATGCCTACCCAGCACTGGCAGCAGAAAATGAGGACACCTATATTTTTCTGCGCAATCTGTATCTCCAGCGCCTGCAGCGCGATGCCGATCATCTGCGCGGCGAATTCGAGCCGGAGGCGGGAGAGCAGTAATGGCGGCGGGTAATACTCATTCGCAGCGACACCTCGCCTGGCTAATTATTGCTGTATTTGTGGTGCTGCTGGCTGTATTCGGCTGGCAGGCGCGCAAGTTTTCCATCGACGCCTCGGCGGAAACTCTGCTGGTCAAAGACGACCGCAATTATTTGTTGAGCCAGCAGGCGAGCCAGCGCTATGAGCCAGAAGAATTTATTCTGGTGGCATTCAAGCCGGCCAACTTCGGCATTTTCTCCGACAAAACCCGGGACATCATCAAATCGCTGTCGGCGGAAATTGAAAATATCGAGCGAGTAAAGTCCGCTCGTAGCCTGTTGAATATGCCGATATTTGTCGGCATAGATGCCATCTCCTCTGATCTGGATCCCGATCAACTCACCTGGGAAGCCCGCGGTCTGACGGAAGCGCAAATGGCGAAGATTCTCGCCAAACATCCCATTTATGAAGGTCTGTTAGTCAATGAACAGCAGACCGCCCTGTCGATACAGGTGGTTTTCTCTACACCGCCGCAAGTGGCGGAATTGCGCAATCAGATCATCGACATCGAAAGTCATATGCTGGAACGTGAATTGACGGACGATGAAGAGCGGCAACTCGAAAAACTGAAGCAACAACAGGATGGCATCAATAAAGAACTCGATATAAAGCGCTCACAGGAAATCGAACAAATTCGTGAGCTCGTGAGCCGCTACAGCAGCGAAGGCGACTTTTATCTCGGCGGCAACAATCTGCTCGCGCATCAACTGATCGAAATTATCCGCAATGATCTGGTGGTATTCGGTATTGCCATTGTTGTAGTGGTGGCGCTGGTGCTGCTTTTCCTTTTTCGCCGCTGGCATTGGGTGGCGGTGCCTCTCGTGGTATGCGCCGTCAGCGTGGTGCTGACTCTCGGATTGTTGGGCACCTTCGGCCTAAAAGTGACAGTCATTTCCGCCAATGTGGTGGCCTTGCAGATTATTTTAACCCTCGCCATGGTGATTCACCTGATTGTGCAATATCAGGAACTGGTCGCGGCCGGAGAATTGAAGGATCAGATAGCGCTCGCCAAGGAAACTGTGCGTCGTAAATTTAAACCGTGCTTTTTTGCCGGCATCACCACCGCGCTTGGGTTTGGTTCGCTGATTTTCAGCGGTGTGCAGCCGGTCATCAGTTTTGGCTGGATGATGGTGCTGGCAATGATCGTAACCTTGGTGACAAGTTTGGTTTTATTTCCCGCGTTACTTGTTACCCTTGTGCCTTTTTCAGATCGCGTCAAAGAACATCCGGGCGTTCATAAATTAATGTCCGGCTGCGCCGCCTGGGTTATTCAGCGACCCGCCAGTATTGTGATATTGACACTGGTCATCCTGATTGCCGGAGTGGTCGGTTGTTTTCGGCTGAATGCGGAAAACAGTTTTTTGAATTACTTCAGCGACTCCACCGATGTGTATCGCGAACTGTCTTTTATCGATCAGGAATTCGGTGGCTCCACCCCTCTTGATTTGCTCTATCGCATACCTGAAAAACAGACCAAGCCGGATCTGATCATCACTGCGGATGCTATTCACACCCTGCAAAACATTCAAAATGCGCTGGAGAAACAAGAGGCTATAGGCAATATCATCTCCATCATTGATTTTGCGCGTATTGCCCGGGTAGTGACGGGTAAACCATTGGTTGAATATGAGCTCACCGCGCTCTATCACACCCTGGATAAAAATCTGCGCACCGATTTATTCAGCAACTACTTTTCCATCGACGATCAGGAAGTTCGTTTCAGCATGCGCATTCAGGACGCCACCAAAGATCTCGACCGCGCCGAATTAATGGCGTCCATACACAGCGATATGGCGGCTTTGGGGCTTACGGAAAAGGACTATCAACTCACCAATTTATTCGTGATGTATCAGGATATTCTGGCGCGCCTAGTCAATTCCCAATTTATCACCCTGGCCATTGTGTACACCGCCATAGCCCTGGTGTTGTTATTGATTTTCCGCTCCTTGCCGATTGCCCTTATTTGCCTGGTACCCAACTTGGCCACCACTGCCGCCATTATGGGCGGCTTGGGTTTACTCGGTATTCCGTTGGATCTTATGACCATCACTATAGCCGCGGTGGCCATGGGCATTTCCGTTGACGATACCATCCACTACGTCCACCGCTATCGAGAAAATTCCGGCGCTCCGGAAGAGGCCGTGCGCGAAGCGCTGTTTTCAGTAGGTTATGCCATGGTTTACACCACAGTCATCATTGTGATCGGATTTTCCGCGCTGATATTTTCCGATTTTGTCCCGAGTATTTTGTTTGGTTTGTTAACAGGCATCACTATGCTGGTGGCTTTGGCGATGGACCTCACCATACTCCCGGTGTTGTTGAAACGCTTCGTTAGGCCCGCTTCAACCGTGTAGTGCCGCGTCGCGCGGTAGCGCGCTCCGACAAATTTTTGCGTAAAACACTGCCTTTGCCCCAAAAGAAACATTTATTCTTATACTCCTCTTTCTTCTCGTCCAAGGCAGGCACGAAATTTCATGACTTTGTTATCCGAAACACCGCCGACGGTTGATACCTTGGCGCAATTCGATTTGCGCCTTATTGATTTGTTACCGGTGGCCGCCTACATGTGCGCAGCGCCATCGGGCCAAATCATAAGGTTCAACAAAAAAGCCGCCGAACTTTGGGGACGCACGCCACGGCTCGGGGAGGACGCGGAAAGAACTTGCGGCTCTTATCGTGTTTATCGCACCGATGGCACACAAATTCCTTTTCATGAAATTCCAATGGCGAATGTATTGCGCGACGGTGTCGCCATACGTGACGCCGAAGTCATTCTGGAACGCCCCGACAGCTCCCGCTTATATGTAGTAGTTAACATTGATCCGATTTTTAATCACAGCGGCGATGTGATTGGCGCAATCAATGTTTTTATCGATATTAGCGAGCGCAAATTGGCGGAGCGTCAATCGCAACAATTGCTCGATATCATGCACGCCGAACACGAGCGGTTGATTCGTTTTTTCGAACATTCGTCTGCCTTTATGGCCGTGCTGCATGGCCCGCAACATATTTACGAAAAAGCCAACGAGCGCTACCTGACCATGATCGGCCGCAGGGATATTCTCGGCCGCAGAGTTATGGATGTGTTGCCGGAACTTGAGGGTCAAGGATTTTTCACCCGCCTCGACGAGGTGTATCACAGCGGTCGCAGTTTTATCGGCAAGGAAGTGCGGTTACTCCTGCATAGTGAAACTGGTGAACTGCAGGAAAAAATTCTCGACGTGGTATACGAACCCTTGGTGTCAGCGGACGGCAAGGTCGGCCGGATTCTGGTCCACGGACTGGATCTCACCGAACGCAAACATATGGAGTTGGAGCTGCAGCGGCGCGCGGAGGAATTGGCGTCCCTGGATCGACAGAAGGACGAATTTATCGCTCTGCTTGCCCACGAACTGCGCAATCCCTTGGCGCCCATCCGCAACGGCCTGCAAATCATGGCCATGGCAGAGGCAAAACCGGAAGTGCTGACGCCGGTGCGGGACATGATGGATCGCCAGCTCAATCACATGGTGCGCCTGATCGACGATCTGCTCGACGTGTCGCGCATGAACCGCAATAAGTTATTTCTGCAGAAAACCCGGGTCTCGCTCGCGGAAGCGATGAATCATGCCCTGGAGGCGACGCGCCCCGCCCTCGAAGCCGCGCGTCATGAATTGATCCTGCAACTGCCGCCGGCGGATCTGCAGCTGGACGCGGACCTGACCCGCCTGGCGCAAGTGTTTGGCAATCTGCTTTCCAATAGCATCAAGTACACCGAGCCCGGCGGCCGCATCTGGTTTACGGCGGAGGTCAAGCCGGATGAAGTAACGGTATCCGTACGCGACAGCGGCATCGGCATTCCGCAGGAGGCGCTGTCGAATATTTTCGATATGTTCTCCCAGGTGCACAGTCCCGAGCGCACCAGCACCGGTCTGGGCATAGGGCTGGCGCTGGTGCGCAATCTGGTGGAGATGCACGGCGGGCGAGTCACAGTGGAAAGCGAGGGCAGCGGCCGCGGCAGCTGCTTTCTGGTGCATTTGCCGCTGGAAGTTGCGTCCGCTCAAAGTCCGCCGGAGGTGGTAACGCCCGTCGCTCGCGCAGCAGCGCAGCAGGTGAAAATTCTGGTGGTGGATGACAACCGCGACGCCTGCACTTCCCTCGCCATGCTCCTGGAGATCATGGGTCACGTTGTGCGTACCGCGTATGACGGTCAGATGGCAATCCAATACGCGGAGGAATTCCGCCCGCAGCTGATTCTGATGGATATCGGCATGCCGGTACTGGACGGCTACCAGGCCACGCGCCGCCTGCGCAGTTTTCCCTGGGCGCAGGATGTCCAGATTGTCGCCCTTACCGGTTGGGGCCAGGACCACGACCGCCACCGCTCGCAAAGCGCCGGCTGCAGCGGCCACCTGGTCAAGCCGGTCAGCCGCCCGGACCTGGAAAACCTTTTACAAAACTTGGTAAGCGCTTGATCAGCGCACCAACTCGCTGTTCAACAGCGGCGAATCCGTCTTGAGCAGTTTTTTGTACTGCGCCTGCAGATCTTTAATGCCGACATATTTGGTCTCGATCAGCCGTTGCATCAAGTGATCGAAGCGATAGCGCCCGGCGGATTTTTGCTGNATCTCGCGGTCCAGCTCATCGAAAAANACCGCCGCCCGCGCCGTCACCGNGCCGCTCGAGCGCGGCTGCCGCAGGGCTTTCACGTCCTTGCTCCAGGNNGCGAGATCCGCAAATATTTTTTCCCGCCGGGACTCAGTAAAGCCGCCGGCGCGGTAGATCAGCTCCACGGAGTAATACTCCGCCAAACCCTCGGCGATCCAATCCTCACCGTCCACACCTCGAATACCCGAGAGCACGTGCACGAGCTCGTGAATCAATGTGCTGGTGCCGTTTTCGCTGACCAGGGGCCGGTCGCTATGGAGATACAGCGACGTAGGCGCCGACAGGCCGCCGCGCCACATGGGATCTGTGGCACCGGCGATCAATAGATTCTCGGGGACCTGCGGAAACAGTTTGTCGATGTGCGGCCAGATCATCCCAAGAAAGGTCATCATTTCCATCTGACGGAAATCCTGGCCGCGGGGGGAGCTGATGGCCACGCTCGTTCGGCTCAGCTGATCCCGCCGGGTGCCCAGCGTCCCGGAAACTATCCAGCCATATGGTCGGGCAAATGTGTTTTGCGCACGATCCAGTTTATACACGTTCTTGCCACTCTCTATACGTGGCCAGCCCGTCTGTACTGACGACCAATTCTCCGGCAGGGAGAACGACACATAAATCTCGCGTTCGACTTTTTTACTGCGCTTAATACTTAAAGGTGGCACCAACCCCTCGCCGCGCAGGAGGGTCCAGTCCTTGGTAATCATGGCGCGGTACACGCCGGAAGACCGTTCCTGCGGTATCGCGACGGTATAGCTGACATAGGCTTTGCCCTTGGTTTTTGGCCGCCAGATCACCGATTGGTCACTGCGCTCGATTGTGCCGCTCGCTTTGATATTGCTCAGCTCGTGCTTTTCCAGGTTGAAGCGCACTTGTTTCAGCCAATCCGCCTGATCGATTTCGATGCGCACTTCGGCGCTTTTTTTCGCCGGCAGAAAGCTGATCAGGTAATCGATCCTCACCGGTGCGGCGGTCGCTGTGTAGGAAATCAGGAAAAGTGAGAGTGCGGCAAGAATGGTGATACTGAACCGGTGAAGCATTGATGGCATAGTGGGTCTTCCCGATAAAGGCGCAAAGAGCGGCATTCTATTGGAATGGGCTTTGACAGCAAAACAGCCAGAGGTGCGGGCCGAAGGGAAACTCGCCCGCCCACTACGGTGTCTGCGCAAACAAGCTCCCCGAGGAACAAAATCTATGACCGCATTCCGTCCCGCTCTCATGTCCTGCAGCATCGCCTTGATGGCTGCATGCAGCGCGCAACCCACACCAACGCAAATCAACCTGCGCAGTGTTTATCAAAATTCTTATTGCGGCACGGAGGAACCGGGCCTGCGCTGGCTGAACTCCGGGGAATTTGCCACCCTAGTGCGCGGTCCCGGCGCCGGCCAGCACCTGGGAGTGGAGCCCACGCCTGTACCGCATGTCGATGCCGATGAGCGCTTGCTGCAGGTCAGTCTCGGGCAAAAAGGTTCTGGAGGTCATGCGGTTTTGTTGAACAGCGATACCGCTCAGGTGAAACAGGATATGCTGGTGCTGCCCCTCACCATTGAGCAACCGCCTGCGGGCAGTATGCAGACCATGCAGCTCACCTACCCCTGTTTGGTGATCGCCCTTCCCCACGAAGGCTACAGCCGTGTTCGCGGTGACGATATTGGGGAGATACCAGCGGAGAAATAGCGGACGGAATTGGGGCGACCGTATGGCCGCCTCCGGGTTGGATCAATATTGATAAAGCACGCGGGAGAACCCGACCGGCCCGCCTTCGGTGCTGCTGGTACTGATAACGGGTGATATTCCGGCCGCGAAATTGAGGTCATTTCGGTTGTCGTCTACCCGTATCACGGCCTCTTCGCCCAGTGACGGATAGAAACCGCAGCTCTCTCCCAATTCGCACACATAGCCGTCATTGTTGACGTCCGAGCCGGCGGCTATGTAGTAATCACCGAGGGGCACCTCGTCAAAATGATAGGTGTACTGCCCTTCCACAGCGGCGCCCTGCCCCACCATCACCACGGCGCCAAGATTGGCATCGATCAGCAGCACATAGAGATAGCCGGCATTGCCCACAGGAACAAACTCGCCCACTCGCATATTCACCTGCACCTTCACAATCGTACCGACATCGGTGGTGAATTCGACCAAGCCGCTGTAAAGGCCATCCTGCAGCCCATCGCGATTGACCGCGACCACATAGGTGCCGACACCACTGGCGTTCACCTGCCGCGGGGTCACCTGCAACCAGGATTCGGAAGTCCGGGTGCCGGTCACATTAACCATGCCGTTGCCGATAACGTCGACGCTGAGCATCTGCTCCGTCACATCATCCTCGAACACCAAAATACTGGTGCTTGTCACCAGCGCTGCGGTAGTGCCGCCAGCCGCCAGCGTGCGCGCGGCTTCCACGGCGCGATAAGCGTCAATCAGGCCGTAGCCGTAATGATCATCCCGGCCGGTCTCACCCTTATCGTCGGTGATGGAGCCGGACGCCAGCAGGCTGTCGAAGTCGTCCGGCGTCAAGCTTGGATGCACGGACTTCATCAGCGCCACAATTCCTGCCACGTGGGGCGACGCCATGGATGTGCCCTGATAGAACACGTAGCTCTTCTCCTGACCGCCAGCCGACTCCAGCACGCCGGTACTCAAAATCCCGTCGGCATAACCGTCATTATTGCGATCGACGGACATATTGCCGCCCGGCGCAGTGACGTCGACGAAGGGACCGCGATTGGAATAGGGCGCGCGCTCGCCGCGGAAATCGCTGGCCGCTACCGATACCACTCCGTTGTAAGAAGCCGGATACATGGGCTCGGTGGAATTCTCATTGCCCGCCGCCGCAATGATAAAGATGCCGCGGTTGCGCACTGTGCGGTAGAGGTCCTGTGCCACCTGGGAATAACCACCGCCGCCGAGGCTGAGATTGATGATGTCCGCGGGCTGCGCCGGCAGCGTGCCGCTGTCGTTCTCGAGTCCGGCGGCATAGCGCACTGCCTGCAGTACGTCATAACTGAGACCGCCGCCCCGCCCCATGGCGCGCAACGGCATCACCCGGACTCCAGGGGCGACGCCGACACCGCCTTCGTTATTGTTGAGCGCCGCCGCCACGGTGCCAGCCACGTGAGTGCCGTGCCAGGAGCTGCTGCCCACCTGCACACTGTCACCGGGATCCGAAGGATCGGGATCAATACCATCGCCGTCATTGGAGGTATTCACTGAGGAGATAAAGTCATAACCCGGCACCAGCTGACCTTGCAGATCGGGATGGTTCATAAACACCCCCGAGTCCACCACCGCCACTATCACATCCGGATTGCCGGTGGTGATATTCCAGGTCTGCGGCAGATTGATCGCGCCGTAATGCCACTGGTACACGTAGGCCGGATCGGTAGGCGTCAACATGGAACGCATGCGGTAGTTGGGTTCGGCGTATTCAATATCGGGTTGCTGGCGCAGGCGCTTGATGGCTTTAAGAGTGCGCAGCTTGGCAGCGGCAGCGGGGTTTTTCTGCGCCAACTGCTTTTCGAAACCGCTGTCATTGGCGCTCAGTTGCAGCACTGCCTGGGTTTGCGGATTCGTGGAATTAAGAAATGCCAGTGCCGCGCGTTTTTCCCCGCGGTGGGTGGATCTCAGTTGCGCCTGCTCCAGCATGCTCTGGCCGCGGATAAAATTGCTATTGCGCTTGAACACCGCCTGATCGGGTTCAAAGTCCACGCTCTGCCCCTTCGCCTCCGGTCCACTTACTAAGGAGGTCTTGCCGACTTTGAGCAAATACCGCGAGCGGCCGGACGCCGCGTTGATCATGATGAGATAGCGACCGTCCCGCGGTACCCCGACGGACTCGAATTCGCCTGTGCCTTCCGAGACGCCGACCACATCGTAGGTGGAGCGGTCGATCAAGGACAGGTCCAGATCCCCGTAGGCCGAGTCGACCACCTGCAGGGAGACAAAATCTCCCTGATTCAGCTCGACCGAGTAGATGTCATGGATATCGGCTTCGAAGGAGAAGGTGTCGGACACTTGGCCGGTCTGTGTTGCGGTGGCATAGCCATTGAGCAGCACCGGACTGGAAATCGGCTGGTAATTGGCAGAGGTGTGGCCGTCGTTATCGAAGTAATCGGCAAAAGGATCGTTTACGTCGCCGTCCACATCGGTGTACGGCATAGCAGTAATCACCCCGCCGATACGAAAGCGAGAATTAGCCGCAAGCGCGGTAACGGTAATGCTTTTCTCTGCGGTCAAGCCGGCGTCATCGGTCACCCGCAAAGTCACGGAATAATCGCCGGGCTGGTTGAAGGTGCGGCGGACCACGGCGTCAGTGGCGGTGTCCGCGCCGGGGAAGGTCCATTGATACGCGGCAATACTGCCATCGTCATCGTAAGATTTACCACCGCTGAACTCGACGGTAAACGGCGCTTCACCGCGCTCCGCGCTGACGGCAATCACCGCCACTGGAGGCTCATTGGCAGTGATCGTCTGTTCCTGACCACCGCCGCAGGCCGCGAGATGTATAAGTATCCACACTGCGGCGAGGGTAGCCGAGCAGGATGTTAAGAGACGGGATATTTGCATAAATTTTAGGCTGTAACGGGCGGACCAAGGCCGCGTAGTTATTGGAATTCGTACTGCATTGCATTCTGCAGGCCACCCGTAATTTATGCAGTGATCAACGACTCACTTAGGGGCAGTGATTGGATGATAAGAGGCGGGAAAAGATCCCGATTGGCGCCGGCCGTCGCCAATAATCAGAAGCTGGTCAAAAACTGACAGGTAAGGTAACCCGGAACAGACTGCCTCGGCCAACTTCGCTTTCCACGTCGATGGTTCCGCCCAGCATGGTTACCATTTCCGCCACAAGAGCCAGACCCAAACCGGTTCCCTGAATACCCTTATTGCGCTCTTCGCTCACTTGTTGATAGGGGCGGAACAATTTATCGCGCTGCTCCTCCGGAATACCGATACCGGTATCCCACACCTCCAGAACCAGGCTGTGGGGGTCCGGATGCAGCGCCCGCGCGCCCACACTGCCCTCGAGTGTGTATTTGATGGCATTGGCGATCAAGTTGAGCAGTATCTGTCGCACCTTGCGTGCGTCCGAATACACCGTCAGCGCCGGGTCACACTCGCGCTGATAGGCAAGCTGCTTGGCATCCGCCAGGGTCACCACTTGGTCGTGGAATGAGTCGAATACGCTGGCCAGGTTGAACGCCTCCTCCTCCACTGCCATCTGCCCCGCCTCAATCTTGGAAATATCGAGGGTGTCCGACACCAGCTCATTCAGCTGCAGGCCGGCGGCGCGAATAGCGCGCAGGCTGGCCTTGTCGCGCTCGTTCAAGACACCGTCCAAACGCCGCGCCAGCACCTGGGAAAAGCCGATGATGGCATTCAACGGGGTGCGCAGTTCATGCACCATCTTGGCAAAAAAGTCCCGCCGCGCCGCGGCTTTGTCTTCCGCCAGCTGGATCTGCGCCGCTTTCTGCTCGGTGATATCGAAGAGATAGGCCAGCACGGCAGGCTGGTCACTGGTGGCCAAAGGATGAAAGTGCCAGCGGTACCAATTGTCATCGACGCGGACTTCCACGTCGTTGACGCTGTGTCGACGCCAGGTCTGGCGACATAGGGCCGCCAGATCCGGCGGCCAGATGCGCGCAACGCCGCGATCATCAAAACCGTGCAACAGCAACTGCTCCTGCAACGCCGGATTGCCGAACAGTAATTGGCCGTCGCCATCGAATTCCGCAATAGAGTTCGGACTGCACTCCACGTACTCGGTGAATCGCACCATTTCCCGGTAGCTGTGGGCGCGGGCGCGGTTGTCGTAGAAACTCAAGATGCGCCCGCCCGAAGGCAGAGGAATCACCCGGTAATCCACACTGACGTTCACCCCATTGCGGGTGAGCCAGTAACTGCTGTGGACCTCGTCGGCGTTTGCCTCGCAGCACAACAGACAATCGTCGGGGGAATGGGCGCTGTCGCGGTCATTGGGGCACAACAGGGCGTGCAAATGACGTCCCTGAACATCGGTGGTAACCCAGCCGAGGATATCCGCGGCCTTGGCGGAAACGTATTGCACTTTGCCATCGGGGTCGGCCACCACTAGCCCGTCGGGCCAGGCGGCAAACCAGGACAGCGCCTCTGCGGCCAGATTGACGCCCGCAGATACATTCACGTTGCTCATGCCTTACCCAACTCTCAGTTGCTCCTCGGACAGTACCAGGCGACGCCACTGTTGGCCGCCGGGAGCGATAGGATCAAAGGCGCCGGTTATGGCGCGCCGGTTGTCCGCTACCTGTCGCAGATCCACCAGCAGCGGCGGTTCCAGAATATGGCCCGCCGAGTCGTAATGAATTGCCACAAGAGGCTGTAAAGGTGCCTCCGGATGGCGCTGGCGGACGACTCCCCGCTCACCGGTATTCAGCACAACCGCAGCGGTCAGAGGATAGATACCTAGGAGATTGATCAGCGACGCCACCAGATCCGGCGACAACACTCCGCGCTCGGCATCGAGAAACAAGGAGCGCAGCGCATTGGTTGGCGTCATGCCCGGTTCGTCCGTCAGTTGGTGAACCCGCTCTTCATAAGTATCCACCACAGTAAGAAATTGGCTGAGCGGGTGAATCTGCTCGCTGCGGAGCCCCGCGGGATAACCTGAGCCGTCCAGCAATTCATGGTGTTCCGCCACTACCCGCCGGGTCAGTTCCGGCAATTCCGAATGGCTGAGAATCTGGTTGCCGATCAGGGTGTGCTTTTGTACCAACGCCTGTTCGGTCGGAGTGTAGCGCGTGCGTTTGCCAATCAGGTTGAGGGGCAATTGCGTCCAGCCTGCTTCGTGCAGCAGAGCTGCCAGACCCAACTGTTCGCGCTCCACGGCCGGGACTCGGCGCAACAGCGCCAGATTCAGCACCAGGCAGAAGGTGCCGAATACATGATCGGCAAGCTTGTGCGCTTTGCGGCTGAGATGGACCAGGCTCATCAGCGCCTGGTCATTGCGCTCCAAGCTGTCCAGCGTGCTGTCAACCAAAGGCGCCAACTCCGCCACATTCACTGGCGCCCCGAGTTCCAGCGCTCCGGTGAGCTTTTCCACCGCTTTTTTGATTTCACTGCGCAGCTTTACCGCGACCTGTAATTCGCGATCAAAGCCGGGACTGACGGGAGGTGCCGGTGCTTGCGCAACTTCCGCCGCTACAGAAGGCTCCGGCATTGATATTGGCGCAGGCGGCGTTGGCACTTCCGGTTCCGACGCTGACATAAGACTTCGGGTCGGATCTATGGTCACCATCTTGACGCCGGCCTGCCGCAAAGCCTGGATATCCGCCATGTCTTTGATCGCGCGGGTATGACTCAGGAACGGGCTATCCAGCCAGGCAATATCCAGCTTGGTAACCAACATCCCGACGCGAAGATCGTCAATATTTATGACTTTTTGGTGCTCGGATGACATGGGGCTCAAAATCGGCAATAGCACCTTTAAAGTCTAGTCAGCACTGGCTACTGCGCCGCACAAAACCGATGGATGGGCAAGGTGGCAGAGCGGCACGAAACGTCTAAAACAGATGAACAGTGGGTTAGGTGGGACGAATGACGTGGCGGAAGCGCAGGTGTGCGGTCGAGTTAACAGGTTCTCATTTGCTTCGGAACCCTCGCCCGCCGCTGCGGACTAACGAAGGCCCACCGTGGCGGCGTAAGCCTTCTGTTATTCGACACCGCGGTTGTTATAGCATAGGGTTCGTCGGACCGGACTAACCGGACGTTGCGCGATCCGCCTCGACGAACGGGGTGGAGTTTCCTAAACTTTTTCGATACCGGCGCTGCAACCACGTCTTACGCGTGCAATATGCCCCGACCAGGTGATTATGACTTTCTCTTCAAGCCCAACTTCAGGATCCAATCAATTGTTCGCTCGTCTTTTCTGGTGTGTTCTCTCCGCCACTTTTGCCCTGGAAAGCTTTGCCGCCGCGACGGCCACGCCGACCCTCGAACCCACCAAAGCGCAGTCGGTCACGACTATCGACATCATGGATAAGTTGTCCAAACGGCATTACCGCAATCTGCCTATTGACGACAAACTGTCCGTGGAATTTCTCGATAATTACCTGAAAACCCTGGATCCCGGTCGCCTCTATTTTCTGCAGGCCGACATCGACAGCTTCATGAAGGATAAGCTCCAACATGATGATTACATTAAAAAAGGTGATCTAAAGCCGGGCTTCGAAATTTATCGTGTTTACCAAAAACGCGTGGTAGATCGCCTGGAATGGGTGCTGGCGCAGCTGGACAATCCCAAAGTCACTTTTGAATTCAAAGGCGAAGACTCCGTAGAAATGGACCGCGAAAAAGCGCCCTGGCCGCGCGACCGCGCGGAAGCGGATGACTTGTGGGACAAACGCCTCAAGCTCAGCGTGCTGAATCTGAAACTCGCCGGCAAAACCGTCGATGAAGCCAAAGTGACGCTGCAGCGCCGTTACAAAAATCAACTGCATCGCACCACGCAGCAGAATTCCCAGGACGTATTTGAAAGCCTGATCAACTCCCTGACCGTGCTCTACGATCCGCACACCAATTATTTCTCCCCGCGCACTTCCGAAAACTTCAACATCAATATGTCTCTCCAGCTCGAGGGCATAGGCGCGGTATTGCAGTCTGAAGATGAACACACCAAGGTCGTACGCTTGGTTGCCGGCGGTCCCGCAGATAAGCAAGGCCAGCTCAAACCGGCGGACAAGATCATCGGCGTCGGCCAGGGTATGGAAGGTGAAATCGTGGATGTGGTGGGTTGGCGTCTGGATGAAGTCGTCGACAAAATTCGCGGCAAAAAAGATACCTTCGTACGTCTGGAAGTCCTGACCGCCGATGCCGCACCCAAGGTAGTGGCCATCCGCCGCGGCACCGTAAAACTGGAAGATCAGGCGGCGCAAAAAGCGGTGATTGAAGTCAGCGACGGCACCAGCAAGCGCAAAGTCGGAGTTATCGATATTCCTGCGTTTTACCACGACTTCGAAGCCTATCGCCGCGGCGATCAGAACTTCCGCAGCACCACCCGCGACGTCGCCAACCTGCTGCGCGAGCTGCAGGAGGAAAATGTCGAAGGCATTATTCTGGACTTGCGCAACAACGGCGGTGGATCTCTGCAGGAAGCCACCATGTTGACCGACCTCTTTATCGATCAGGGCCCGGTGGTGCAGATCCGCGAAGCAGACGGCCGCATCTCGCAACACAATCGTTCGCGCTCGCGAGCGCTGTACCGCGGCCCGTTGATCGTCATGATCAACCGCCTGAGCGCCTCGGCGTCCGAGATTTTTGCCGGCGCCATTCAGGACTACAACCGCGGCATCATCGTGGGTTCACAATCCTTCGGTAAAGGCACAGTACAGCTGTTGAGCGATTTGCCGGAAGGCCAGCTGAAATTGACCGAGTCGAAGTTCTATCGCGTCTCCGGCGATAGCACCCAGCATCGCGGCATCATCCCGGACATCAATCTGCCTATGCTGATCGACACCGATCAGGTAGGTGAATCGGCCTACCCGACCGCCCTGCCCTGGGATCAGATCGCGCCGGCCAAACACGGCAAATATTTTGATTTCACCCAGTTGCTGCCGACCCTCGACAAGCGCCACCGCGAGCGTTCCGAAAAAGATCCGGACATCATCCTGCTGCAGGAGCAAGTAGCCCTGATGATGCGCAATAAGTCGCGCACTCAGGTTTCCCTGAATGAACAGGCCCGCATCAAGGAAAAAGAAGATCTCGAGCGCGAACAGATGACTCTGGAAAACAAGCGCCGCTCGGCCAAAGGTCTGAAGCCGTTTGAGAATCTGGAGGCGTACCGCGCCTACGAGAAAGAAGAGGAAGCCAATGCCGAGAAAGTGGCGTCCGAGTCACGCCCCTCAATCGATACGGAGACCGACGCCCTGCTCAACGAGGCGGGTTATATCCTGATCGATATGGTTGACCTGATGCAGACACCACAGCAGCAAGTCGCCAATTTCTAAGGGAATTTCACTCCCGAATCGAAGGCCCTGCGGGGCCTTTTGTTTTTCTCAGTCGCCGCTTGTGCTATAAGCCAGACCTTTTTCAGATCTACGCTGCGAGCCCTGCCATGAAATGTGTTTCCTTCAACGTCAACAGCGTGCGCCTGCGCCTTCACCAGATCGCCGCTATAGTCGCCCACCATCAGCCGGACTTTATCGGCCTGCAGGAAACCAAGGTCACCGACAGTGATTTCCCGCTGGAAGAAATTAAGAGCATGGGCTATCACGTCGAATTTTTCGGCCAGAAAACCCATTACGGTGTGGCCCTGCTATCGCGCTATCCATTTCTGAACGTCACCAAAGGGTTTATCGGCGATACACCGGACGATCAGAAACGCTTTATCAGCGGCACCTTCCAGATGGATGACGGCAGCCAACTGCACATTCTCAACGGCTATTTTCCCCAGGGCGAGAGCCAGGACCACCCGGTGAAATTTCCCAATAAACGGCGCTACTACGCCGATCTGTTGGCGCACCTGGACAATCACTATTCCCATCAGGATCAGTTGATCGTGATGGGCGATATGAATGTGTCGCACACCGACCGGGATATCGGCATCGGCGAAGAAAACCGCAAACGCTGGTTGCGCACGGGCAAATGCAGCTTCCTCCCGGAAGAGCGCGAATGGCTGCAACAAGTGTTGGATTGGGGATTGGCGGATACTTTCCGGACTCTGCATCCTGAGGAGGCGGATCGCTTCAGCTGGTTTGATTACCGCAGTCGCGGTTTTGAATCCGATCCGAAACGCGGCCTGCGCATTGACTTGATTCTGGCGAGCAACAATCTGATGAGCCGCTGTGTGGATGCCGGCATCGATTACACCATCCGCGCCATGGACAAACCTTCCGACCACTGCCCGATCTGGGCGGAATTTCAGAAAAACTAATAGGGAAAGCACATTTGCGAGTGAAGCGTCAGGCCACCTGACGCGTCTTGTCGCGCAACTGGCGAAAACGCTCCAGCTGAGCGGGATTCGGGTCCACGGCGACCAGAATTTCGACTTTTTGCAGCTGCTCNTGCATCTGGTGGCGCAAAGTCTCGTCGCCCGGNGCTTCTTTGACTTTGGCGATCAGCGTCTGCAGGCGGTTCAACTGCATNCCCACGTGGCGGGGATACAGCATAATCGCGCGATTGAAAAAATGCAGNGCCTCGTCGTACTGCCCCTCNTTGTACAACTCGATACCGGTTTTGTTGAGCTGTGCCACNCGCCGGCGATTGGCCTCGCTGCGCGGCTCCGGCAGGAGCTTGTCGAGCTTTTCCAGACTGGCTGGGTCGTCTTTGTAATGCTCCGCAATGGTCTTCAGATGGGCATTGGCCTCCGCCGTCTGCCCGACGCTGTTGAGATAGGCAAAGTACGCCAGATCCACCTCAATATTTTTGCCGGCACTTTCGCGCAATAATCCCGCCTGCTCGCGAATGGTTTTTTGAGCGTCTTCTTTGCGCCCGGCCAGCGCCTGAACCCGCGCCACCAACAAACGCGCCTGCAGCTCCTGATCGGGGCCGAGACGTTGGGAGCCCAGCAGTTTGTCCAGACAGCGCTTGCTGTCATCCAGCACATCCATTTTTTCCAGTTCGACATTGTGTTCGAGGGTGTTGGCTGCGGCGTTGAGAAAGCGCAGCGCATCGGAGACATCCTGGTGACAGGAGAACTCGCCCAGTTTCATGGCGTCGCCCGCGGCGCGCATAGCGCGAACCACGTCGCCATTGCTCTCCGCAACTTCGGACAGTTTGCGCTGGCGCAGAATCGAGCGCGGACACAGCTCCACCGCTTTTTCGATACTGCTCTGCAGCGCCTCCAGATCGTGTTCCTGCTCAAGGATATTGGCGATTTCATCGTGGGCCGGCAGATACAGACGGCTATCGTCGATCAGGTCCTGCAATTCCTGCTTGGCGGCAGCCTTATCGCCGAGGGCGTAATGCACCTTCGCCAGACCGAGCACCGCCCAGTCGAGCCGGTGGCCTTCCAGCACTTTCAGATACAGGCTTTCGGCTTCTTGGTACCGCTTTTGGCGCAGCAGGGTTTCCCCGAGCAACTTCTGCGCGATGGAGGTATGCCGGCCGCGCTGCTCCACTAAAAGTTCGAGTTCGTCCGTCGCCTTTTCCAGCTCATCTGCGTCGAGCAATTGATAAACCTTGTTCAGGGCATCGCGAATCTGCACCAGGCGGGTGAAACGCTGTTCCAGCACCTGCAGGTTCAGCGGCTTCATCAAATAATCGTCGGGCTCGCAGTCGTATGCGGAGAGCACCATCTCCTTGCTCGCCTCGGCAGTGACCATAACGAAGATGGTGTTGTGGCTGATCATTTTGCGAAAGCGCAATTCCTCCAGCAGCTGCTGGCCGTTTTTGCCGGTGCCGAGGTTGTAATCGCAGAGGATCAGATCGAATTTGCGCTCTCTGCACCACTTGAGCACTTCAAATGCCTTGCCCGCCTCTTCTATGTTCTTGACGCCGAGTTTGTTCAACATGCTCGTCATGGTGGTGCGGAAACTGGAGAAATCGTCCACCACCAGAACATGAAGCTTTCCTGGGTCTTTCAGGGGCATTTCAACCTCTTACAACAATGTTCACGCCGGTGCCGATTGGCTGTGACGCAGTTGCTACAAGTGTAGCCGACCAGGCGGAAATGCTCGGGAGAAGACGTGGTGCAGGTCGGAGACAGACGGCACCTAGTGGTGGCGCCCGTTGCTCCAATAACGCAGGTCGCGGATGTCGCCAGTGACCAGGGATTCGACATCGATAAAGTGATCGACACCGCTTTCCAACATGGCGGCTTCGGCTTTGGCGGGACCCACTCCCAGGATGGTGACCAGCTTTTCCCGCTGGTGTTTTTGCTCAAACTTGCGGATCGCGTTGATGCTCTCAGCGTCATCGCCGTTGTTTTCCACAACAATTAGCTGCAAATCCTCGTCTTCGAGCGAATTTGGGGATGGCGCGCAGGTCCTGAATTTTATTGATCTGCAGATCGGCACTGGCGCCGAGACGGGCGTTGTCGATGGCGCTGCCTTGCCCCAGCCAAGCAATGCGGCGCGGCCCGCCATTGGTTGCTTCCGTATCGTTGTCGTAGGAGTCGAGCATAGCCGTGGCGGCGGTTTCAAATTCAAATATCCCGGCGGGCTTGGCGACAAAATGCACCGTTGGGCTGGGCTGCATCATACGGTCGACAAAAAACTTTTTGCCGATATCGGAACAGATAACAAACTGGTGAACATATTTGAGATCGGCGTGGCTCAACAAATCATTGCAGAACTGCACCGGCTGATCGTCCCCGGAGGCGGCGTTGTAGACCACCCATTCGATGGCCTTGCCCATCGCCACCGCATCCGCGAGAACCTGCATGGCCTTGCGGTATTGGCTGACCGTCTGCACCGCGAAACCCATGGTATCCAGCTCGGCGCGTTTATGGTCCAGCCAGCGCGGATTGGAATGAATAAGCAACAGCTGACGGCCCTTGAAAAGCAGGCGGTGATATTCCGGCCGGTCGTTGGTCTCGGCGATCCCCAGCGGCAGGCGCAGGCGGATATTTTTGCCGTCCTGAGCGCCGGACTCATTGATATCGAGACTGCCCTTAAGCGCTTCCGCGAGCCCTTTGGCGAGCACGAGATCGAGGTCCACCACCACGCCCCGCCCCGGCTCCCCCTGGAAGAACATGCGTTTCCCCTGCTCTGACTGGCGCGCGATGGTGACATGCAATGCGCCGGCATCCTCGTATTCGCGCACGAATTCCACTTCAACAAAAATAACGCCGCCCTGGCTTTGTTGAATGGCGCTTTTCAACATGGTGGCCACCAATTGCCCGAGACGCCGGGGATCGCCGTACAACCGGCTCGGCAGCGCGGGTGACAGCGCAGTTTCCAGCTCAATACTTTTGCGCTCCGCCTCCACCACAGACCGGCGCACCAGGTTCTGCAGATAGTGGCGAATGTTGAATACCCGCTCCTGCACCACCACATCCTTGTTAATCACATGATAAAAATCATCGATATTGCGATAGACGCGCTCGAAGGCGGCGCGCTGGCTGGCCAGGGTCACCGGTGTTGGCGGTGTTTCTTCATCCTCAGCCTGCTGGCTGTTGAGCAGCGCCTGCATCTTTTGGCTGAGCAGCTGCAGATAGTCGTTGGTCAATTGCGTCGAGGCGATGGTATCGCGCTTCTCCTCTTCCAGACTTTCCGTCCGTTTCGCCAGGGCGACTTGCGCCTCCAAACGGTCCCAATAATTGCGCGCAATCAATTCGCAGTGGTGGTTCAGAATCCAGTAGTAGAACAGCAATATGCAGCCGTAAAACACGCCGATAAATTCACCGATAAAAAACGTGCAACAGGCGGCGGGCACTATGCCGAGAAACTGGTAAATCGATAAAAAGCGCTGATAAGGCGCGAACGCATGGGCCGTGGTGGAGAAAAAGACGACGGTGTATAGCCACAGCAGCGATGCCTCGCCTTTCATATTCATCACCAGCGTCACACTGGCGAGCATCACCCCCCACCAGGCGGCGCCAATCAGCGTGGCGACAAAATATTGGTTGCGCCAGCTGGTGGGTCCTCTCGGATAGATGGCATCCATGCGAAACAGGAGATAGGCGCGCACAGCCGTCGACAGCACCAAGCCAATAGTCAGCACAAAGGCCAAGGTGCGGTAATGCAGCAGGAAATTCTGCTCGACGAGCAGACAGATGGTGTAGATAAGGATGTTGGAGATCAGACCGCGGCGACTGTATTTCGCCATGCGCATGTCGGTGTCGCGAATAATCTGCCGGTCTTTCTGGACTTTGCTCTGCGGCTCAAACAGCTTCAGCATCGACATGCCTTTTCCGGTTCTGGAGATAACCTTTCCGCCTTGCAATTGTCCCGCCGGGCGGAAAGGCCGCACATTCTACTCCATGAATGCGGCGGGACATACCAGTTGGTTAGGTTGGCCTTCGGCGGAGGCTTGGCTCAGATTTTCTGCGTCAATTCCGGCAGCGCGGTAAACAGATCGGCCACCAATGCATAGTCTGCGACCTGGAAAATCGGCGCTTCTTCGTCTTTGTTGATGGCCACAATCACCTTGGAATCTTTCATCCCCGCCAAATGCTGAATAGCGCCGGAGATACCGACGGCGATATACAGATCCGGCGCCACCACCTTACCCGTCTGCCCCACCTGCATATCGTTGGGTACGAAGCCGGCGTCCACCGCCGCGCGGGAGGCGCCTACCGCAGCGCCGAGTTTGTCGGCCAGCGTGTACAGCAGCTGGAAGTTTTCACCGCTCTGCAAACCGCGACCGCCGGAAACCACAATGCGTGCCGAGGTCAGTTCCGGGCGATCCGATTGCGCCAGCTGCTCGCCGACAAAACTGGCAAGTCCGCTCGCAGGTTGTGCCGCAACGGCCTCCACCGCCGCACTGCCACCCTCCGCCGCCACTGGATCAAACGCGGTGGTGCGCACGGTCAATACCTTAACCGGTTCATCGTTTTGTTCAGTCGCGATGACGTTGCCCGCATAAATGGGACGCACAAAAATATTGTCGCTTTCGANCGCCATCACATCGGAAAGCGGCTGCACGTCGAGCAGTGCCGCTACCCNCGGCAGAAGATTTTTGCCGCTGCTGGAAGACGGCGCGAGAATGGCGCGGTACTGTCCGGCGAGAGACACCACCAATGCCGCGATATCCTCGGCGAGTTGATGTTGATAATGCTCGGCATTCGAGAGCAGAACTTTGCTGACGCCTGCGCAGCGCGCCGCCGCATCCGCCACCGCTTGGCACGCGGCGCCAGCCACCAATACATGCACCTCGTCATTGAAGGCTTTGGCAGCGGCGATGGTATTGCGCGTGGCTGCTTTCAGTTCGTGATTATCGTGTTCCGCAATGACCAGGACGCTCATGAAATCACCTTTGCTTCATTTTTGAGTTTGTTAATCAGTTCATCAACGCTGCCAACTTTAATTCCCGCTTTGCGGCCAGCCGGCGGTGCGACTTTGACGAGCTTGCTGCGGCTTGCCAGCTCCACGCCGAGCTCGGCGAAAGGAATGGTGTCGAGAGGCTTTTTCTTGGCCTTCATGATATTGGGCAAGGAGGCATAACGGGGTTCGTTAAGGCGCAGGTCGGTCGTTACTACAGCGGGGAGTTTGAGTTTCAGGGTTTGCAGACCGCCGTCCACTTCGCGGGTCACCAGGGCCGCGCCATCGGCAATTTCCACTTTGGAGGCGAAAGTGCCCTGCCCCCAACCGAGCAGTGCAGCGAGCATTTGGCCGGTCTGATTGTTGTCGCCGTCGATGGATTGTTTGCCGAGAATCACCAGGTCCGGCGATTCTTTGGCGACCACTGCTTTGAGTACTTTGGCGATAACCAGAGGCTGCAGACGCTCGCTGGTCTCCACCAATATGGCGCGATCCGCACCCAATGCCATAGCGGCGCGCAGCTGTTCCTGACATTTGCCCTCACCCACGCTGACCACCACCACTTCGGTGGCGACGCCTTTTTCTTTCAGGCGGATCGCCTCTTCCACCGCGATTTCACAAAAGGGGTTGATGGCCATTTTCGCGTTGGCGATATCCACATCCGAACCATCGCCCAGAGGGCGCACCTTAACGTTGTAGTCGACCACACGCTTGATGGGGACAAGTATTTTCATGAATTAGAGCTCCTGGGAACAAAATGTCGGGGCTTGAGGTGCGCCAGTATAACGATAAACAGTCGCATCTGTGACAAGCGCACGGACCGAATCGGCACCGCAATTTTTTCTGCGCTCGCAGCATGATGATGGCGAATGCGCGGGTTTCAAGCATCCAAGGCTTATGCAGCTGCGCGGCGAAGATCTGCTTTCTCCGCGTATACTTAGCGTTTTTCAACAACTCCGGAGCCGAGAGAGTGGAACGAGAATCGATGCCTTACGACGTGGTAGTGGTGGGTGCTGGTCCAGCGGGGCTGGCGGCCGCTTGCCGCTTGAAACAGCTCAACAGCGACATCAGTGTCTGCGTGGTGGAAAAAGGCTCCGAGGTTGGCGCCCATATCATATCCGGAGCGGTTCTGGACCCGGTGGCTCTGCAGGAATTGTTTCCGGACTGGAAAGAAAAAGGCGCGCCGGTAAAAACCGCAGTCACCCAAGATCACATCCTCTGGCTGGGCAGCAGCACCAAGTCCAATCCCATACCCCACTGGGCTGCGCCCAAAACCATGCACAACCAGGGCAATTACATTGTCAGTCTGGCGAATGTGTGCCGCTGGCTCGCGCAACAGGCGGAAGAATTGGGCGTGGAAATTTTTCCCGGCTTCGCCGCTGCGGAAGTGCTCTATACCGAAACCGGCGCCGTTAAAGGCATTTTGATTGGCGATATGGGCGTGGGCGCCGACGGCCAGCCCAAGTCCGGTTACACCCCGGGCATGGAACTGCACGGCAAATACACGTTGTTTGCCGAGGGCTGCCGCGGCCATCTCGGCAAAAAATTGATCGCACATTTTGCGCTGGATCGCGGCGTCGAACCGCAACATTACGGCCTCGGCATCAAGGAAATCTGGAAAATTCCGGCGGCACAGCATCACGAAGGGCTAGTGGTCCACACCGCTGGCTGGCCGCTGAGCGAAAGCGGCTCCACCGGCGGTGGTTTTCTCTACCACATGGAGGACCAGCAGGTAGCGGTTGGGCTGATCACGGACCTCGCCTACTCCAACCCTTACGTCAATCCTTTTGAGGAATTCCAGCGCTTCAAACACCACCCGGCCATTCAGCAGACTCTGACCGGTGGCCAGCGCCTGGTCTATGGCGCCCGCGCCATCGCCAAGGGCGGCTTGCAGTCTCAGCCGAAAATGCATTTCCCCGGCGGACTGCTGCTGGGCGATAACGCCGGCACCCTGAATTTCGCCAAGATCAAAGGCACGCACACCGCGATGAAAAGCGGCATGATCGCCGCCGAAGTGGTGGCGCGGGCGCTGGCGGAAAATCGCGAGGGCGATGAACTGGCGGAATTTGGCCCGTCCTATCACGACAGCTGGGCCTGGCGCGAACTGCACACCCAGCGCAACTTCGGCCCGGCCGTTCACAAATGGGGGCCGCTATTCGGCGGTGCCTACGCTTTCATCGATATCAATGTGTTCAACGGCAAGCTGCCCTGGACCTTGTCCGACCCGGTGGCGGACCATGCCACTTTGCGCAGGGCGGCCGAGTGCAAACCCATCGTCTATCCCAAGCCGGATGGCGTAATCAGTTTTGATCGCCTGTCATCGGTATATCTGTCCAATACCAACCATGAGGAAGACCAGCCCTGCCATTTGCAGCTGGCCTCCCCCGATCTGCCCATCGCGAAAAATCTGCCGGAATACGCCGAACCCGCGCAGCGCTACTGTCCGGCCGGTGTGTACGAAGTGTTGATTGCGGAAGATGGCTCGCCGAAGTTTCAGATCAATGCGCAAAACTGCGTGCACTGTAAAACCTGCGACATTAAGGACCCGGCACAGAACATCACCTGGGTAGCGCCCGAGGGCGGCGGCGGTCCGAATTATCCGAATATGTAACGGGACGTGTTGCTCACTCAGCGGCTGCGGTGGCTTGAGCGCCGCGCAGTTGGGTGAGCATGGCGCGCAGGGTCGGCTCGGCCAACTCGGTCACCTGCTGCTCTTTCCAACTCCAACCGCTAACGGCCTGCCCGCTTAACGTATCCAGATGTTTGCCGGTGCGGGCATCGTAGACATGCATCACCAGCCGCAGGCGATCACGGCCCGAGTCGTCGGCCGAAAGGCCATGGCGATCCATCTCACTGACGCTGGACAGGTTGTCCACGGCTCCCGCCAAACCCACACGAAGCAGCACACCCGCTCCACCGGCAGCGCCCTGCAGCGAGCGCTCCTGCAGACCTTCCGCCACCAAATCCGCCAGCAGTCTGTCGAGCTGGTTGCGCAGGCGCGGGTAGGACTCCTGATCATCACCGATGATATAAACCGGTGCAAGATAAACGCTAGTGCCAAGCGGCAACGACCAGTAGCCGGTGCGGGAGATTTTTATCGACCTTTGCAGGCCCATATCCTGCAGCGTTTTTCGACCCAGCTCCCGCGTATGCTGCGCTGTACATGCGATCAGCCCGAATGAAACCAGACCTATGGCCATCAATCGCACTACACTAAAACAAGACTGCCCAATCACTGAGGCCTCCGGACGCCGTCACACAGTATCCGGTTATCGGCGCACAGGCGGTTCCATTTAGTCAAATCACGGTAATTTCCCTATGTTAGAACAACTTCTGGACCTCCAGGCTATCGACAGCCAAAGGTTCACCACCCGCAATCACCAGGAGAGTTTTCGCAAAACCATTTTCGGCGGGCAGGTGCTCGCGCAAGCACTGATGGCCGCGGGACGCACAGTGCGCAATCGCCCAGTTCACTCCTTGCACGCCTATTTTCTGCGCGCAGGCCATGTCGACAGCCCGGTGGAATACTGGGTAGAGAACCTGCGCGACGGCAATTCCGTCTCGTCACGCGCGGTGCGCGCGGTGCAGGAAGGTGAAGTGATTTTCACCATGCAGGCGTCCTTTCATAAACACGAAGATGGTTATTCCCACCAGATGTTCGCCCCTTCCAATGTGGTACCCCCGGAAGACGTGCGCGAGCAACATGCCGACGGCGCGGGCACCAGCCTGGCCCGTGAATTTCGCCATCTGTCGGTGGCGCCCATCGATTTCGTCCCCTACAGCCGCGAGATTTTTGAAGCGGAAGCCAGTTCCAGCCAAAGCGCGCAATTTTGGGTGCGCAGCCGCGAGCAGCTGCCGGATAATACGCTGTTCCACTATTGCGCCCTCGCCTTCGCCTCGGATCTGGGTCTGCTGGCGACATCGCTGATGCCCCATCCCACCAGCTTGTTCCATGGCGAGGTCTATCCGGCGAGCATGGATCACTCCATCTGGTTTCACCGGCAGCCGACGTTCACCGATTGGCACCTGTATCTCACCGACAGCCCTTGGGCGGGATCCGGCCGCGGTTTCTGTCGCGGCGCCATCTACGATCAACAGCAGCGGATCGTCGCGTCGGTCGCCCAGGAAGGCATGATCAGGATTCGCCGCTAAGCTGCGCTTATTCCGCCAAGCGGCGTCGCATGGCCATCTGAAAATCCGTGTCTATACTTAAATTCAAATCAATTTGCCGAGGAGACACCATGGACCGCACAACGGTTGCCGACGCCGTAAGGAGCTTCGAATCGCTGCTGCAGGTTCTGGATAACGCCTACTGGGAAGCCTCGGAGATCGCGCATAAAGATGTGATCTACGACATCATCAGCATTGTGCACATGGAAATTAATGAGCTGGCGAAACTCAGCGTGGAAGATCACTACATGGCTTACGAGCCGATTACCACCGGGTTTCGCAACAGCCAAGGCAAACTGAAAATGTTGCACACGAATTTGCAGTACTGGGTGAATCGTTCAAGCACCGCGCGGCTTTTGGAAGCCGAATTACCAGCGACGGTTGCACTGCTCAGCCAGCACCATTAATCGTTAACCTGCTCACTGCTTTTTCCTCCTGTACTTCTGTGGCCCTTTTAGGGCCATTTTTTTGCCTTTGAATTTTTTGCAGTGCAGCGAAATATGCGGGCGCGGCTATGGCGAAAATCATTTATAGCCCGGTTTTGCGATTAACAGGGCAAGTATTGCTAAACGGTTTAACAGGTGACTGGCAAAACTGCGGGGGTGGCCGATAATTAAATTAACTGATGTCATTCATCCCCCCAAGTGTAGTGACATCAGGAGAGCTACTCTGGAGTAGCTCGATGAGGATGAAAGTCCTTAATGTTTCACTCCTAATGGTCCTGGCCCGATGTTCCCCCGAGCATCGGGCTTTTTTTATGCCCGAATTTTTAAGGCGCGAATAAATCGGTGATGTCTGCACGAAGCAACGCGCAGCGGAAAGGTTTTACGATTTTTTCTAGGCAATCTGACTTTGGATTGAGCTCAACAACTCTTCATCCGTCCAGGGCTTATTGAGGTAGGTATTGACGCCGACCCGCGCCGCCATGGAGCGGTGTTTTTCGGTGGCGCGGGAGGTGATCATGATGATCGGAATGTCCTTGGTGTCGTCGTTGGCGCGCAGGTGGCTGGTCAGCTCCAGACCGTTCATGCGCGGCATTTCCAGGTCCACCAGAATCACGCTCGGAATACGCTGCTGAATGATCTGAATCGCCTCGAAGCCGTCCTTCGCCGTGTAAACCTCCATACCCATATCGCCGACAAATTGCGCCAGCGAGCGGCGGGCGCTGAGGGAGTCGTCCACCACCAGCGCGATCGGGCGCTCCTTGATGATGTCGTTGTCCAGATGGCGCAGGCGCTGTTCGAAACGTTTGCGCCAAGTGGCGCCGGCGTCCAGTGACAGGCCCGGCAATTCATAGAGATCCACCACCGGCGACACGCGGCCGTCTCCAAGAATGGTGGCGCCAATCACACCTGGCACTTTAAAGGTGGAGCGCGACAAGGGTTTGATGATCTGCTCCTCGCTGGACTTGATGGTCTCGGCGAGCACACCGCAGCGGCGGCCGTCGCGGTTGCGCAGCACCATCAACGCAGTGTGGCGCTCTGCGCGGCGGGTATTCATGAAAATCAAATCGTCCAGGAGGAATACTGGCAGAGGTTCCTCCTCGCCCTGGAGCCGATAAACCAAACGGTCCGCGCGCTTCTCCAGGCGCTCCGGCTCCAGGTACACCACCTGCTCCAGCGCCCGGGAAATCACGCTCACACGATGCTCACCCACCTGCACCACCAGGGTGTGTGCGGACAAGATGCTCATAGGCGCAATCAGGGTAAAAGTGGTGCCACGGCCGCGCTGACTATTGATGGAGAGATTGCCCTTGAGCAAGCGGATCTGGTCGTTCACTACATCCAAGCCCACGCCGCGACCAGATGTCTGGGTCACCTCGCGGCGGGTGGTAAAACCTGCGGACAGAATCAGCGCGTTCAAATCGGCGATGCCTAGCCGCGTGCCGCGCGGTGCTATGCCGCGCTCAACGGCGGCCTCGGCAATGGCCTCGTAGTCGATACCGCGACCGTCATCGCGACACTGCACCACCACCGTATCGCCGGCACGGGAGAACTCCAAAGTAATGCGCCCAGCCGGCGGCTTGCCCGCTGCGGCGCGCTCTTCCCCGCTGTTTTCCAGACCGTGGTCCACGGCGTTGCGCAGCAGGTGCATGATCGGGTCCACCAGCGTAGTGAGTACACGGCTGTCGGCGAGCACCTCCTCGCCCTTGATTTCCAAAGTTGCGGATTTACCCGTAAGGCGCGCCGCTTGGCGCACGCAACGCTGAAAGCGGCTGCTGAACACACTTACCGGCAACATGCGGATGTTGAGCAGCAATTCCTGGGAGTCAAAACCGAGTTGGCGCTGATTGAGCACCAGGTTTTTCAGCGATTTGACCTCACTTTCCAGATCGATAAACGCCTCGTGGGCGTCCGTAGTCACTTCGTGCAGCTGGCTGGCAAAACTGTTGAGTTCGTTGTAGCGCTCCAGCTCCAGGGGGTCCATCTCCTCTTCCCGGGCGCCGCCCGCAGCGGAGGCCATGGCGGTTTGCAACTCCAGCAGGCGCTCGAGATCCTGGGCGAGCTGGCGCAGTTGCGAGTGATAGGCCTCAGCGGCGCGCACGCCACTGTTGATCACATCCAAGCGGCTGAGAATCTGGGTGTTGCCAATCTGGCTTTCACCACTCAAACGCAATAATTCCTGCGCCTGGGATTCGCTGATATTCAGTGTGGTATCGAAGGTTTCCTGCGCCTCAGCCGGGGGTGCGGGTTCAGTCTGAGGTGACGCTTTTGGCTCGACAAGCTGAGCCGCAGGTTTAGGCGCCTCCGCACGGATCTCACTTACAGGCGCAACCGGCCGATGATAAATATCCTCCAATAAAGGAATTTCCTCGGACTTAACGGCATCGCCCATACGCGCAGCAATTTGATTGTCAGCCGCTGTGGTTTCCACTGGCGTAGTGGATTCTATTGGAGTCGCGGAATCCGCTGACGGAGCAACCGAAAGCAGCTGGTCGAAGATCTCCCCCTCCGCCTGTTCAATCTCGGCTTCGTGGAGAACGCCAGTTCGCTCGTGACGCGCAAACGGCACCACATTGCTGCGTGCAGGCGGTGTTTCACTCTCGCCTTCACCGGCGCTATCGCGCAACAGTTCCAGAACCGATTCCATCACCTGAAGCAGATCGGACGGCCTCGGCCCAACGCCTACCAGAAATTCCGAGATCGCCGACAGGCAATCCGCCGCGTCCTGCAACAGGAAGCCCAGGCGCGGCTCTTTTTTGGTTTGTTTGGCGGACAATTCCAACAGGTCTTCGAGGAAGTGGGTGAGATTGGCAATGCCCTGTATGCCCACCACGTTGGCGGCGCCTTTAAGGGTGTGGGCGATACGCTGTGCGATGCGCAATTGCACATCGTCCTCCATGATCAGGTACTGCTCCACTGCGCGCTCAAACGCGCTGACCTGGTTGGGCAACTCCACCAGCAGGCCGCGCAATAATTCCGGATTGATATCCTCGCCTACCGCGAGTGACGTCATGGCTTCCGTCACTTCGGCGGGATATTGCGGTGCAGTTTCATCCAACAGAATTTCCGTCTGCTGAAATTGCTCCGCCAAGGTTGCGGCATCAGCATCGTTTAATGGCTGGGGCCACGCGGGATCCGCCAAATATTGCAGCAACGCATCCGCCGCTTTTTTTTCATTCAGCTCATCGCCGATGTACTGTAAATAACCGAGCAGCATTACACCCCAGGACTGCACCAGCTGTTGCAGTAAAGGCGCTGGCTTTTCGGTGATGGTGGCCATCACCTGAAAATTGCCGATCAATTTTTCACAAGACGAAGCAACGCCGCTGAGACCGACAAGACGCGCAGCATTGCCGATATTTTCCGCCAGCACTTCCGCCTCTTCGAGGCATTGAATTCTGGCGAGGCTGTCGTCATTGGCCAAAGGCGAAAAATCGCCACTGATGATTTCCGCGAGCTCATTGCGCAACAAATCGACAAGTTCTTGTTGTTGTGCAGAAATCGTCACGAATCTTCGCCCTCGGTCTGTGGCTGTCTCAGAAAAAGGTTAACTGGCTTTCGATACGACTTCGTCGGAGTCGTCAGCCGCAGCAATATCCTGCAGCACCGGCGCAGTGAGGTTTTCCGGCAGGATAAAGACGTTCACCCGCTCCAACAACACTTCGGCGAAATGTTTGAGGCTGTCGGTGTGCCGTTTTTGCTGCACCAGTTCGCCTCCGGTTTTTTCGGTAAAGTGGCGAATAAGGTTGGCGCGGTCGCGGATTTTGTTGGAAATCTGCGCCTGCTGCACGGAGCTGTGGGAGATCACCTGCACGGTTTCCACCAATTGACGGGTCGCGTCCTCGGTGACTTCCATGCGCTTCTCCGCCTGCTCACCCAAGCGGGTACCCTCCGCCACTTCGGTAATCAATTTGTTCATGATGTTTACCGTGTCCGAGGTTTCCACGCGGATGTTGTTCACCATGGAGGCAATTTCCGCAGTGGCCTCACGGGCGTTTTCCGCCAGGCGCTGAACCTCGTCCGCAACCACCGCGAAACCTTTACCGGCTTCACCGGCGGAGGCCGCGTGCATACTCGCATTCAAGGCGAGAATATGCGTGCGCTCCGCGATGGTGTTAATCAGGTTAACGATGCCCGAAATTTCCTGGGAGCGATCACCCAAACGCTTGATCCGTTTTTCCGTTTCCGAAATGGTTTCGCGAATGGTTTGAATACCCCGCACCGTGCGCATTACCGCATCGCGCGCCTGCTGAGTATCCGCAATGGTTTTCGAGGCGATGTTGTCCGCCGTTCCCGCGCGAGTGGCAATTTCGTTCATCGCGCGCGCCGACATATCGAGGGCCTTACTGGTGGCAATAACCTGCTTACGCTCATCTTCCGCAACCCGCACTACCGCACTGGACTGGCGCTGCAACAGATCGGAAATGGCGTTGACCTGCTCGGAAATATCTTTCACCTGAGCCAAGGTCTTGGCGGTTTCGGTGGTGAGCAGGTTTACCGCGTCGGAAATGGTACCGGTAATGTCCGCAGAAACCGGCACTTTAATGGTGAGGTTTTTCTGCGCAATGGCGCCGAGGGCGCGAATCAGTGAAATAATCGAGTTGTTGAGCTGCTCGTTTTCCAGCGACTGTTCTTCCAGAGTGCGAATTCTTTCGTCAAGCAGAATATTGAAGGCGCGACCAAGATCACCCAATTCGTCTTTTTGCGGCAGGCGCACCCGCGCTTTCAGGTTGCCCTTGTTGATGCGGCGAATCACGTTCTGAATGTGCGCCATGGGGAATACGATGCTTTTGTAAATAAAAAACACCCCGACCGCCACTGCCATCACCACCGAAAAACCCAAGCCGACGAAAGTCACCATGGACACTTGGGATTTATAGGCGTTGTCCGCAGCGGCTTTGCCCGCGTATTCGCGCAGGTGTTGGCTCGCGCTGGTCATGCTGGCGGCGAGTTGGCCGCCCATATCGCGCAACTGGCGCTGCAACGCGGCGATTTGCACACCGAGAGTCGCTACCTGATCCAGCTTCGCGGAGTAGTCATCCAACGCGGTTTTTATCTGAGTTTTCTGTGCATCCGATAAATTCGATGCGGCGAGTTCGGAAAGAAATGCGGATGAGTGACGGTCAATTTGCGCGAGGGAATTTTCGTTTAGGTTGGTAACAAATTCCGCTTCAGCCTGGCGCATGCGCAGATATTCAGTGAACAGCGACATACTGCCGACGTAGCGCAAGGTGTTTTCCAGACTCTCTGCCGAAGTCCGCAGCTCTTGACGCAAGCCACCCTCGGTTTGGCTGCCCAGCGCCACCAATTGCGCGGTCATATCCTGATAAGCTTTGTCGTAATTCTGCAGCAGGGATTCAATTTCGCGGAGGTCGCCGGAAATGCCGAGGCGCGTGCCGTCGGCTTTCAAGTCGAGCAATTTCTGCCGCAAATCCGCCGTCAGCTGCTCCTTCCGCTCCAACGATTGATCGCTGCGCGCTGCCACAAATTCCACCAACAAGCGATTGAGCTCGACCACATCAATGCGCGCCGCGGTAAGGGCCGATTCGTGTTGGGAGAGTTCAGCGCTTTGTTGCCGGATGTTTTGCTCGGTGGACATCTGCACAAAATAGGCGATACCGATCGCCACAAACCCGAAGGCCAAACCCGCCACCAGCAACATGATTTTTTGCGATATGCGGAGGTTGGTTGAAATGATCATGTTTAATTCCTGTCAGCAGGCCAAAACCGAAAAATCCAATAACGTTGTGATGACCGCCTGTCGATAAAGACGCGGCGACGATATCAGTCCCGAATTCCTTCAACAGACGAGAGAAACTGCACAAGTTTCCCGCAGTCCAGCATCAACCAATGGCGCTCATGCGCAGAGAATTGATCGCGGACGACTGTCGCAGGGATTTCTCCAAGATTAGAAAGAGATTGCGAATTTTGCATTAATGCATCGCGCGGCACCGCCACCGGCTTAGCGTCAATCGCCAGGAGCACACCGTTGATCACATCGCCTAACAGCAGCGCATAGCGATGCGATTCGTGAGTTGGTTCGAGAGTGGGCTGAATTAAAGCGCGGATGCTGTAATAAGGGACTATATTGCCGCGAATATTGGCCAAGCCGAGACAGTGCTCGGGGCTGTTGGGCATTGGAGTGAAAAGCGGCTGGCTAATTAATTCCGCCGCCTGGCCTTCGTCCAGCAGAAAATGCCGATCTGCAACGGCGAAACCATAACAGCGCGCGGCGAGTTGCGCTGAAGAGGCGCGCTTGTCCATGGTAAAGGACAGCGCGTATTCAGTGAGATCCCAGCGTTCATCAGGCGCTACTCCCTCTGCACCAGGATTCGGTCTTTCCACAAATTGCCTACGAATATAAAGGAGGCGGCTGTTGCCGCCTCATGTTGTTATCGCGCTAATTGTTTAGATCGCGCTGATGGTGTCGAGAATCTGTTCTTTCGAATAGGGCTTGGAAATCATGCCGCGCCCGCCCTGCAATTCGCCCCACACACGATCAGCTTTTTGATTTTTGCTGGTGACGAACACCACAGGGATCTTGCCGGTTTCCCGGTCGCTGGTGATGGTGCGGCAAGCTTCAAAACCATCAACGTCTTCCATCACCACATCCATCAAAATCAGATCCGGGCGATTTTTCTTGGCTTTTTCGTAGGCTTCACGGCCATTGGTTGCCGTAATCACCTGATAACCCGCTCCTTCGATAATGGTCTTGAGATGCTCTAAATCGACCGGGGAATCGTCCACAACCAATACTTTGCTTGCCGTCATCTTGCCAGGGTCCTTATTTCAGAAAAATACTTATTCACAACGCTTTCAAAATCGTTATGGCTGATGGGTTTGACCAGATAGGTATCGCACCCCGCCAGGGTCCCCTTGATTTTATCGAAGGAAGACGAGCGGCTGGTCAACAAAACTATGGGGGTACTCTTGTTCAACGCACTGCGTTTGATGCGCTTGCAGGCGGCATAACCGTCCATGCCCGGCATCACCACGTCCATAAAAATAATGTCGTAAGCGGTTTTATTGGACGCATCAATCGCCGCTTCAGCGGAGTCGACACAGTCGACCTCAGTGTCCAGCAAACCAAATTCGATTTCAATCTGCTTGCGCACCGCCAAGCTGTCGTCCACCACCAATGCTCTTTGTAAACCATGACGCTTATTAGTGGGCGCCCCCTCACTTCGCAACAGTTTTAAACCCGCAATGGTNGTTTCGCAAAGATCAGTGGAATCGCCGCCAATTTGNAATTCCGGAAAGAAATTCAGCTCTTTNATGGTGTATTGATCCAGCAGACGNAGAAGACGCGCGGGGTTTACCGGGACAGAAATGGCGTAGCCATCGGCNCCCTGGCCTTCTCTCGCGTTTTTTTCGATGCGGATNAGGGGTTTGCTCACCGCTTTGCCTTCAGGGCGGCGNGTCAACCAGTAATTCAGAATATTGGGATTATTGGTACAGAGAATTATCAGATCAATTGCGTCATCGACATGTTTTGCATTGGCAGCTATAGGAACTGCCTCGTAACTGCGGGTGCGATAGCGGGTCACGCCGAATATTCGGCTCAATGCCGCAAACGCATCTCGCGAAGCGCCGACGACACCCACGCGAAATACCCGCAGCACTTTGGCTTGGCCTTTAACTGTGTTCTGCATTGACAAACCGTAAATTCCTCGGCTTTTCAGTCCGGTGAAGAGCTCCAATGATGAATAGCTTTATTCGGTGTAGCGCCAAAAGCCTTTTTTGGCAATGACCATTGGGCGTATTTTCAGCAATCCCATAAAGGTGAGCGCCAAAGCGTCAACTTGAGCGCCATTTAAACGAAGCGCGTAAGTTTACCCCATACGGCCGATTTGTCGTCAACTTACCTCACGCACTATTTTTGATGTTTTCAAACAACTGAATGAATTCTTTAAATTAAGGGATGCTAACTCCGCAGCAGCCGTTAGAATCGCCCGACATCGTAACGAACTCAGATAAAAACTCTACACTTGCTAAACTTGTTCCTAAAACTCTCGTTTTGTCACCACCGAGGCCACCGTCATGCATCACTTCGAGCCCAGCTACAACCAGTTTCTGGTAGCGCTTTCTTTTCTGGTTTCCGTTTTCGGCTCTTACACCGGCATATTGCTGGTTAAAGCCGCACAGTCATCCACCACCAATCGCTCAGCATGGATTATTGCAGCCGCAACGGCGCTCGGGGGCGGTGCCATCTGGACTATGCACTTCATCGGTATGTTGGCGTATGACATGGGAATGCCCGTGAATTACGACCCATTAATCACCTTTGCTTCTCTCGCGATTGCCGTAATCGTGGTCGGTATAGGGCTGTTTTTCGTCGGCGGCAACCAGAAATCCGTCGCGCGCCTGCTGGTGGCGGGAGTGATTACCGGGTTAGGAGTTGCCTCCATGCACTACAGCGGCATGTATGCGATGAATATGGCCGCGAGCATGAATTACGATCCAGTGCTCTTTGCTGTTTCCATCGTGATTGCCTTGGTGGCGGCGACTGCGGCGCTCTGGCTGGCGTTCAACCTCGAGGGCAATATCAAAATGCTGCTTGCGGCGGTTGTGATGGGTATCGCCGTATGCGGCATGCACTATGTGGGTATGGCGGCAATGAATATGGGAGCCATGGATCACAGCGCGCAAATCGAGGAAGGCATCAAGCCGCTTACTCTCGGACTCTTTATTTTCTGCTTCTCCATGCTTCTGCTGGTCCTGTGTCTGATTGTTGGTATGGCGCAGCTCAGCCGCAAAATGTATGAAGCCATGGAAGCTGAGGACGATGCGGATGAGCAGGCATTCCCGGGACAATTTGCCAAATTGGATCTTTCCGCCTCTAAACACGGTTAAACAAATTCCGGAAATTTTCCTTCCAAAGATAGGGGCCCTTTGCGGCCCCTATTTATTTCTAGACTCGCACAAAAAATCTTGGCACTATAATCAACATATCGGCATTCTGCGACTTGCATCACAAACGAACGTTCCATAGATTATCGCGCCAGGACTCGTTAAAACGCGTTGCTCCTGTTAACTACATCCAAATAAATCTAATAAAAAAAGTTTGCTCAATTTGTAACAACCTTTTCTGCCGGCATAAAAAAATCGCGCTGCGCACGCAGCGTATAAGAATTTCGTTTTTGATTTTTTTTGATATTTCACCTGTGCAGGTTGATCGCGCTATAACGCCTTTCACTCCCGTTGTACAAACTTGGATAAGGAACCCATATAGTGAAAATCCTCATACTCGCCTCTTCCTTCAGTGGTCTTTGTCAAAGAGTTTTACGTGAGCTTTTAGTCGCCGGGCATAACGTTGAGCAACACTACGGGATGGACCCACCGCGTTTGCGAGAACAAATAGCGCGTTTTCAACCCGACTTAATTGTCTGCCCTTTTCTTACCCATCGTATTCCCGATGATATTTGGCAAAATCACCGCTGCCTGATTGTGCATCCGGGCATCGAGGGTGATCGCGGTCCATCATCGCTGGACTGGGCCATCAGCGGCGATAACTCCTATTGGGGTGTAACCTTATTGCAAGCCGATGCCGAAATGGATGCGGGCGATATTTGGGGAACTGCAGAATTTCCGCTGCGCGATGCTGGTAAAACCAGCATTTATAAAAGAGAAGTGAGTGAAGCCGCTGTGCGTTTGATTAAGCAGGCTATAGCGGATGCCGCCTCTCCCACCTTCACGCCGCGACCGCTGAATTATGACAACCCCAATGTAAAAGGCGTGTTGCTGGATACTATGCGCCAGCCTGATCGCAAAATTGATTGGCAACACGATTCCACGCGTACGGTATTACAGAAAATTCGCGCGGCCGATACGTCGCCTGGCGTACTCGATCAGATGCTCGGCTACGAGGTTTTTCTCTACGGTCCTATTGAAGAGCCGCATCTGCGCGGTGATCCCGGCGAATTGCTCGCCCTCGCCTACGGTGCCGCGTGTATTGCGACGATCGACGGTGCAGTGTGGGTTCGACAAATGAAATGCCGCCAGCACCCACAGCTTCCCGCCATTAAATTGCCGGCGGCACAAGTGATCGAGGCCCTTGCTCCTCTCGACCTCACGCAACGTCTCCACTCTGTACAGAGTGAAACACCCAATGATATTCGCATCGAAAAACGCGGACCAGCTGCCTATATTTATTTTGATTTTTACAACGGCGCCGCCAGCACGGAGCAATGCCAACGGCTGCTGCACACCATCCGCGATGTGAAAAAACAAGCTGATGTCAAAACCCTGGTATTTATGGGCGGCGAGGATTTTTTCAGCAATGGTATTCACCTGAATTGCATTGAAGCAGCGGACAGCCCTGCCGACGAATCCTGGGCCAACATCAACGCTATCGACGACGTGGTGCTGGAAATCATCAATTCTCCCAACCACCTGACCATTGCCGCTCTGCGTAATAACGCCGGTGCTGGCGGAGCCATTCTGCCCCTCGCCTGCGACCGCGTGGTCATCCGCGACGGTGTGGTGCTGAATCCGCACTACGACAATATGGGGCTGTATGGATCGGAATACTGGACCTATTTGTTGCCGAAAAAGGTCGGATCGGAACTGGCTTTTGATCTCGCCCGCGACTGTGAGCCGATGCTGGCAGTGGAAGCGTTCAACCACGGTTTGGCCGATATGTTGTTCGATGAAAACTGGGACGCATTCCACCAGCAGCTTTTTGAGCTGGTGGAAAGGGTATCAGAGGGATCCGATTACGCAGACGCGCTGACGGTCAAGCAGCGGGAGCGCGCCAGCGACGAACTCGAGAAACCCTTGGATGCCTACCGGCAGCACGAGTTGGAGAAAATGCGCGCCACTTTCTATAACGCGCACAGCCGTTACCACCGCGAACGCCGGGCGTTTGTCTATAAAGGCAAAGTTCCCGAACATTTGTTGCAACAGGAAAAGGTCTACTCCTAACGCCAAATATAGGCCCCGATGTCTCCTCTTGTGCCATGGACGGCACAAATTTCCCGTCCGCCCTGCCCTGTTATAGAATCCCGCTCTTGCCGACAGCCATCTGCCGAGTCAAACAAATGCTATTCCCGTTTGACGGGGTGATGTACGCTGCCGCGATCATCTGGATCAGTCACCGCGCCGAAAGCCATCAACAGAGATTGATCCAGCGCCGCATCAGGCCGGGCGTTACATCGCCCGCAATCAACTAACAACAATTAAGAGCAAACAACATGTCTCTTTTTTCACGCCTGTTCAAAGCCAAACAACCGGAAACCATCGAGCAAAAGCTGGCCGCCCTTGAGCAATGCAGCCAGGAGCAGCTGGCACAACACGCACTCCACGGCGACGTGGAGCAGGTGCGCACGGCGGCGATCAAAAAACTCGAATTTGGCGATGCCCTGGTCAGCCTGGCGACACAACAAGACATCCCAAACACGCTGCAAAGCGCCGCACGCAAGCGCATCGGCGAACTCCTCGACGCAGGCAAACTGACCGTGGTCCAGCTCGGCCAGCGGGTTACCGACCAGGCTTTGCTGCTGGCGTTGTGCGGCTACTCCAGTCAGGCTGGCATCGCGCTGTTGGAGCAGATCAGCAACGAAAACCTGCTGCTCGAAATCGCCAGCAGTGGCAGCACCACCCAACTGCGCCAAGCCGCGGCGCTCAAACTTGAAGGGCGAACGGTGCTGGAGCAGTTGGCCAAGCAGGCGATGAACAAAGACAAAGCCGTCTACAAAATCGTGCGCAGCAAACTCGAAGTATTTAAAGAGGAAAAGCACAAAGAAGCGCAAATGGCAGCGGAGATCAGCGCCATTTGCAGTCAGGCCGAACAGCTCGCCAAACGCAATGTCGATGACATTTTCGAAGTGCGCAAAAAACAAATTGAAAACGCTTGGCACAACTTCGCGGAAAAAGCCTCCACCGAGGCCCGCCGGCGCTACCAGCAGGCCATGGATAAATGCCAGCAAAAACTCGATGAAATTCTGGAGCAGGAGAAAATCAAGCAAGCGCTGTTGGCCGCTGAGCGCGATGCCAAAAAAGAAGTGCACAACGCGGTGACAGGTTTCCGCGAATTGATCAGCAAACTCTACAGCCAACCCACCTCTGACGAATTAAACAATGAATTACAGGAGCGCACGCGGCAATCGGAAGAAGCACTGCTAGATGCACAAAACAAAGGATTGGAAATCAAAAAAGAAAAGCAGTATTTGGATGAATTGCGCTCGGCTGCGAATAATCTCGCACAGCAAATTCAGCAATACGGACCATTTGAGCAACTGCTGGAAAAGCTGCGCGACGCCAGCGATGAACAGGGCCAGAAAATCAAGTCCGCCATCGACGCCATGGCTGCCAATGCTAAAGCTCTTAAAGATGCTCCAACACCTGAAATCGTTACGCGCGGCCGCGCGATCATTGAAGAGTGGAGCGCGAAAGCCAAAGCGCAGGCCGATCAGGCCAAGCACGCCATTCGCGGCAGCGCCGAGCTGATCCGCAAAGGCAACTGGGCGGTATCCCAGGGCTATGTTGGCCGCGCCCGCGCCATTTTCCACGAGCTGGAGACCAAGATCGGCAATATCGATCACTTGCCATCACATATCAGCCAGAAATTCGAGGACCTGAAACTTGCCATCGAAAAACTGGGCGACTGGCACCAATTTGCGGTGACGCCGAAAAAAGAAGAGCTCGTCAAACAAATGCGCGCTCTGGAAAGCAGCGACCTGCATCCAAAAGATCTGGCCGACAAAATTCACGCACTGCAAGAATCCTGGAAGGAGTTGTGTCGCGGCGGGCAAAATCAGGACGAAACCCTGTGGCAGGAATTTCACGACGCTGCACAAAGAGCTTACGAGCCGTGCAAGCACCACTTCGAGGAACAAAACCAGATCCGCGAACACAACGCGAAACTCCGCCGTGTGCTGCTGGAGCAATTGACGCAGTATCTGCAGGACTACCATTGGGACAACGCCAATTGGAAAGAAGTGGAAAAAACTCTGAAAGTCTCCCGCGAAGCCTGGACCAGCTACTGGCCGGTGCCGCGAAAAGAAACCAAAGAACTGCAAGCCGCGTTTGATCAACTGATGGATCAGCTGTACGACAAGTTGAATCAGGAGTACGAGCGCAATCGCCAGAAAAAAGCCGCCATAGTGGCCCAGGCAAAAAGTCTCGCGGATATTGCGGACACTGCCAGCGCCATCGAATCTGCCAAAAAACTGCAGGCGCAATGGCAGAGCACTGGCCAATGCAAACGCAAGGACGATCAAGCTCTGTGGCAGGAATTCCGCTCCCACTGCGACGCCGTATTTGCCAAACGTCACCAGGAAACAGAAGCGCTGAAGGAGGAACGCCAAGCGGCCAAACAGCAGGCGGAGACGATCATTCAGCAACTGGAGGAAATTCTGAAGAAAAATGGCGACGAGTTTTTCAGCGAAAAAGCCCGCACGGAAAGTTTACAGAGCGAACTTCAGGCTATTGGTGAACTCCCCCGGGAAAGCGCTCGCAATATCATCCAGCGCTTTCAGGAGCTTGTAGAAGCCATCAACGCCAAAACTCAAACCGAGCGCAAAGTCGCGGCCGCCCGCGCCTGGCAGGAAGTCTTTGTGATCGCGGATCAGGTGCGTCACTACGAAAACGGGCTCTTGCAGTCAGACCCGGACGCCATATCACTGGATGCCGTGCAAAACCTTATCGCCGGCGCCGCCTTCAAGTGGCCACACGACACCAAGGAGATTCTCGAACAGCGCCTCAACGACGCCGGCACCCTGACGCAACAGCAGCAGGCCGATGCCGAAATCAAACTGCGCACCCTGTGTATCCGCGCCGAGATCCTCACCGGCCGCACCACACCCGACGAGGACAAAGCCCTGCGCATGCAATATCAGGTGGAGAGCCTCAAACAGAACTTTGGCCGCACCCAGGAAGCCGGCGATCAGGGCATGATCGAGCTGTTCAGCGAGTGGCTGGCGGTTCCGGCAGCGCCGGATGCGGCCTATGCCAAACTGCAGGATCGGTTCCTGAAGAACTGGCTCGGCTGATAGGGCGCGCTTCGCACTTGCATTCCTATCGGTTTCCGGTATGATTTGCGCCTCTTCGCTGGGCCACCCGGCGAATCCGGAGCGTAGCGCAGCCTGGTAGCGCACTACACTGGGGGTGTAGTGGTCGTGGGTTCAAATCCCGCCGCTCCGACCAATTTCCCGCGTTGTTTTTATTAGGCAAGGATGCGTGAAATGATAAATCAACGATGACCTAGATTTTAGGCGCCGTTTTCTTCGTGTTGCCGGTCTCCTCAGTATAGGGTTTATGTAATTCCGGCTATGGCAACTCACAGTTGCCATATCTAGCATACGCCTGCTTTCCTAGCGTGACAACGTTCTGCCCATCAGTGCCGGAATTTCTAACGTATCCACAAGCCTTTCCAGTCTCGTAACACTGGTCTGTACATAGTTGCGTGTTGTCTGTACTGAAGTGTGCCCAAGCAGCGACTGTACGCCGAAAATGTCGGGCTCGACTTCTTTTCCCGCTGGGTTGCACAGTTTGGTTGCAACCGTGTGGCGAAACCGATGGGCACCGACCTTGAGACCTGTCCTTGATTTGACTCCTTTGAAAAAGTCAGTGACGGATCTTGCGCGCATATATTCTGGATTGTTGTCGTCAGGCTGGTAGCGTCGATTGAAGCGGCAAACGTTAAAAATCGGCTCGTCGGGCCTCAACGATCGCTGTAGTACCTCCTCCGATCTTTCGATTACCTCCTGGATAGCTTCGATCGCCGAATCATGTAATGGAATACACCATTCTCGGCCGGTCTTGGAGGTGTTGGCGCGAAGAAGAAGATGGCGACTCTCGAAATCAACGTCCTGCTTTTGTATCCCAACAATCTGCCTGCGCCGAATACCTGTCGAATACAACGTTTTTATCACGGCAATCCAGAACCAGTTTGGACGACAGCGATTTGGCTTCTCTGCTACATATTCAACCAGCTGCCACATCGTATTGTCCGACATGACCTTGGGCAGCGGCTGTTCTAACGGCGCAGTCTTCGCGTACCGAAACCAGTTTTTGTGTAGGTACCCATGCTCGACACCAAAGTCGCCGAGCAAGCGCAGATAGCGCAGATAACCGTTGTACGTGACCGCCTTCGCCCTCCTGAGCGTCTCCTTTTTAAACTGTGCGATGGCGGCGGGAGACAAGTCTTCGACAAAACATCTTGAACGACGATCAAATAATTTTGCGGACCACATGATGATATTACGTGACTCCGCATTGAATACATTTAGGTCGCAATACTCGGTAGCGAGATCTACAAATTCCATTTGCGTAAAACTCCAGGCCCTAGCGGCATTTGGAAGAGACCGAATCCTAAGAAACGAGCGTTTGTTTTTTCAACCCCTTTCACAGAATTTGGCATACCTATTCCTCCTCCGGCATGAAATGCTTTTTAATAAATTTGTTTGCCTGAGGTACAGGGTATCCGTCCGTGAAAATATGCTGATGAGGAACAATGCGCCCACTGACCCGCCCAGCGCGTGTGCTCCCCACCGCCCACAACACGTGGATCAAAAGGCCCTGATCGGTCGGGATGCAGAGCTTGAGCTTGTCGAATTTCCGGCTGAGCGGCTTGTGGTCAGACTCAGGCATTCCGTGTTTCGCGCAGAAGTCTTTGAAAATGCCAGGTGATAGCAGGAAGACGCCGTCCTCCAGGATATGGACCAACGCAACCGGAGAGTTGGTGAGAATGGTTTTCTCAATCAGACCTTTCTTCAGCCAATTGAAAAACATCCGGCCGATATTCTCTGTTTGGATCGAGATACCCTGATACATTGGCAGACTCGTGACGGTCTCTTCGGACTTCCAAAGCTTTTTGCCCGTGTGCGACGGATTCACCGCGCCAGCTTCCTCGTCGCTCGCTCCAGATTCGCCAGTCGCCTGCTTCTTTCCAACCAGCTGCTGCACTTTCGCGGCCCCGGCGCATTCGCGCTCATCAGCTTCCACACGATCCAAGACTGCATCCGGGGATTCGGATTCCTGGTGATCAGTGATGTATTCGCTCGCCTCACCGTCATCACCCTTGATCACAGCGTCCGAGCTGGGATCATCCTCCCGCACAGCGTCCTCGCTGACTTTTTTCAGTTCCTTTCGCGCCGTACCGAAGATCAACGACTTTCGCGCAGTTTCCTGCGTAGCAGGCTCCTGCTGGGCACCTGGCACAGATTCCGGCTGACCATCCCCATCAGGAGCAACTGCAGCGTTTTCTGCGCCAGACCCAGTAACAGATGATTCGACCAAAGAAGGGGAATTCCCCTTATCCGCTGACTTTACAGACGCCTTATCCGCCGCATCAATAACCTCAATGTTGCCGTTCAACGGCTCCAGCATTCGGGTCGGCACCACCAGGCGCCTAGCTTCAAACTTCAGACAGGTAAATTTGTGCTGAAAGTGTTCTCCAGTGGTCGTTTGGCCCGTCACCCTAATGGTCCACACGGCTTTGCCGTCTGGAGTCGGAAGGGCAAATCCATGCTCCTGGAGGATGTCGTAGATCCTGATGGGGTCGCGAGGAATGTCATTGATTCCCAGGTCATCACAGTATCGAATCAGTTTTTCCGCGAGGCTCCTGCAGACGAAGTAGCAGGCTCCTGCTTCATCAACCCAGCCCATCCCCCCATTCACATTGATTTTGACTTCACCTTCCTTGATCCAGGCGCGGATTGCGCCGATAAAGCGATCAATCACGGGTACCGCAGAGCTAAAGCGCTGCTTCGGCATGGGAAGCTGCAGATTCCGGGCGGTTGATGCCATATCAGCCGCCTCGGCAATTTCCCCAATCACGCCACTTTCAAACCGGTCCCCGCGCAAATGCGCGCACAACTGCTTCATCAGGACCACGTCGTTGGCGATCCAGCTTCTGGCAACTCTCGGGAGAATGTCGAACAACGTTGGGGCAATCTGGTGGTGATACGCGTAGGGCAGTTTCTGAAACTGGATGCCGTAGCTCGCCGCCTCTGGAAAAGCCGTGATCGGTTCATCGTGGGGATTCCACGGCCGCTTCTGGCCGTTTCTCAGGTTCAGGACAATGCGAATGGTCGATGCTAATTTGCCGACGTCGTGCAGGAGGCACGCCGCAAAGATTCCATAAGTCCACAAATGCCGCTTTTCATTGATCTCACTGATGCTACCGCCCAAAGGAAGCTGCAGCGCTCTCCTGCGCTTCAGCGCCAGTGTCACAACGTCGTGAGTATGCAGCAATAAACCGCCAGGTCCGCAGTGGTGATGCGCTTCAGACGCTGGCGCGAGCTGCACAGATTCGGAGTAGCGAACGAAGGCCTGTCGAATGAGGACATTGAAAACCTTGTCGTCCATCCCTGCGAGTGCGCGCCATTCACGCAGATCAGGATCTATGCCGGTGAGTTCGCAGAGCCTGTCATAGGCTGCGATTGGCAGTGCCGACATTTCCAGATGCTGAATCGGATTTTCCGTCACGGAAGGATTAGCCGCCCCGTTCATTGCAACCTGTCGCGTGCCCATCGCTTGATGATGTCCTCCGCCGGGTAAGCGGCGTTGGATTGTGAGATTTGCGCGGCGCTGCCCGCGCAGAAGGACTGGAAACTCTCTTCAATCGGATTCCACGTCTTCCTGCCGATTGTGGCTCGGAGTGTCCAGACCTCCATTTTCGAAAGCCTTATCGCGACCAGAGCTTCCAGCGGCAGCTCCGGATCATCCTGCAGCGCTTCCGACAGATTCAGTAGAACATTCAAAATTTCATTTTGGATGTCGATGTCGTCATATTCGGGGATCGCGTCGAATTGGGAAGCCAGTTCCTGAAGTGGTGGCTGCCAGTGAGGGCGATCCAGTTTACTGAGGGCAATTTGCAGCGACTGCTGAAATGTCTCGAACGTGGGTAACGCGCTGTCTGCAGTGTCGGTCATGTGGAATCTGCACCTTGTGAATTGTTTTTATTGGCCTCATTTCGGCCCCTGTTTTCTCCCGGCCATTTGGCCTTTTCGGCAGTTCCCTTTCAGGCCTTTTCCCATTTTGAAAATTACCCCTTCAAATCCCTTAGCCGTTGACCCTTTAGCAGGAGGCCCGTCTATCCGGGGTTAGGGATAGACGGGCCTCCTTTTCCGCAGGTAAGGGCCGTTGCCCGTTGTGTACTCTTCGCCTTTCTCTGCTTTTCTCCTTTTCTGGCCGGGCCTTGTTTTCAGTATCGTGAAATTAGCCGATGGCGGCAGTAATCAAATTGCACAGACCGTGTACGGTTTGAATGCTGCGGTCACGGTGTCGCTCGTTTAGCTTTCGCGGCATGACAACTTCTCACCCCATTGAACAGCTACTGCGCCCCGCCCATGAGATGCCCGTGGGGCTCGCCTATTTGGCCGCCGCAGTTCTCATCGCACAGTCACCTGGTGTGCTGCTTGGCGCCGTGCACACGCCAGCATTAACTGGGGCTGTGACATTGGGTCTGTTCTTGCGCGGCTCGCAACGCATCTACGATGCCTGCCGGTTGATCAAATATCAGTACGAGCTCCATGTACTGCCGGAGTACAAAATCCGCGCCACGGAAATTCCAGTCAGCCCTGTTGATCTGTTTTTGGGCATGGGGTTTGAGTGGCGCGCTCGGCACACGCAACGTGCGACTGACATTGACCGGCTCACATTCGATTACCACAAAAATCGAGACCAAGGACTGATCTACACATCTGTCCGCCGCCTGGAAGCAATCCTGAAGAAAACACCGGTGACGCGCTGGATCGCACGCCTCACCGCAGTAAAGCACTGGGCCAATCCGTTCTCGCCGTTGCCGTATGTCGAGGGTAATCCCGCTACGCACGCTGTTGGATTATGGGAAGGCGAATACCCCGTCGTCGAAAAACAATCCGAACGTGTTGCGCATAAATTCGTCGTTGGCACCACACGTGTGGGAAAAACGCGCTTAGCAGAGATCCTGATCACACAGGACATACACAACGGCGAAGTGGTCATTGTGTTCGATCCAAAAGGCGATCCCGAACTGCTAAAGCGAATGTGGATCGAGGCAAAACGCGCAGGAAGGCTGCACCAATTTTATTGTTTTCATCTCGGGTTTCCCGAAATATCAGCGCGCTATAACCCCATCGGCACGTTCGGCCGCATCACTGAGCCCGCGTCCCGCATCGCAAGCCAACTGCCGAGCGAAGGGAATTCCGCCGCTTTCCGCGAATTCACCTGGCGCTATGTCAATGTCATGTCGAAAGCGCTCACTACGCTCGGCAAGACCATTACTTATGAAACGTTGCTGCATTACGGCGCAGATATTGACCCGCTCCTGCGCGAGTATCTGGAATTTGTATTCCGCTCCAATACCGCAACGCTCGAAAACAATGGGATCCTGAATTGGAAAAAAGCGGTTGACCAGATTGTAGAAAATGATGATCTGAAACAGGACAAAGCCACAAAAGACCGGGATCGTCGCGCGTGGGCAATGGGCCAGCTGTACAAAACGTCAGGCATAGCCGATCCCGTCGCTGGCAGCCTGCTCAAAACCTTTGAATACGAAAAGAGTTTTTACGACCGTCTTGTCGCGTCGCTTTTTCCACTATTGGAAAAATTGACCAGTGGACCCACCGCCGCACTCTTGTCTCCCGACTATACGGATCTCGACGACCCTCGACCGATTTTCGATTGGGATGAAGTGATCCGCACGGGCGGAATTGTTTACGTGGGCTTGGATGCGCTGTCTGACGCGGAAGTATCGCAGGCGGTCGGCAATTCTATGTTTTCCGATCTCACCTCGCGGGCGGGTGCGATCTACAAAGGTGGTCTTACGGCAGGACTTCCACCAGAGCTCGCCGCGAGCGTCAAGAAACGCAAGATCTGCATTCACGCGGACGAATTCAACGAATTGGTGGGACGTGAATTTATTCCGATGGCGAACAAAGCCGGTGGCGCGGGATTTCAGCTCACCGTCTACACCCAGACGCTCAGCGATATATTGGCGCGATTTGGCAATTCCGCCAAAGCCGGACAGGTTATTGGCAACCTGGGCAACTTGATCATGCTCCGCGTGAAAGAGCTGCAGACAGCAAAACTACTGACCGATCAGCTACGCCAGGTCGAAGTCAACCACCTGACGACCATGTCCGGAGCGACGGATGATGCCAACCCGGATAGCGTTATTGACTTCACATCATCAACCCAACAGAGGATCACCACCCAGCGCGTACCTATGATAGACCCAGGCGATTTAACGCGTTTGCCTAAAGGCCACGCGTTCGCCCTCCTGGGCGGTCGGCTATACAAGCTGCGCATTCCTCAGTTGCGCGACGATGACGATCTTCCTGCCGACATCGCGTTCATGTGTAGCGATATGGCACCGAAACACCGCGCCACGAACGATCTGTCCTGGGCGCACGTGCCTGACATTAAATGGGGCGCAGCCGCATGAGCCAGGCCACGACGCGAAAAGTCAAAACCGAAAAGCGGCCTGGAATCGTTCTTCGCTTATGGGATATGAGCGTGGGGAACGTCTGGCGATTTACCGGCTGGTCGGTCGTTGCCATTATTGTGTCGATTCTCGTCGAATGGATCGGAATGGTGTTTTGGTGGGACTTGGACCATTCCGAGAAAGTCTTAATGATCGAAATGGCCTATCTCAGCCAATTCAATCGCAACCTCATCACCGGTGTCTATCCACGCGATCTTGCCGAAACGCTTTTGCATTATTGCACCACCTTTGTCGACTACCTGCAGTTAACACATGTGGCGGACCGATTGAAGGAAAGCACGTGGGGTGTACTCAACGCAGTTGCCCACGGCCTCCAGGCGGCCGTCAATGTCGCATTTTTGTTTTGCGTGCGACTCGCGATCTGCGTCAGTGCCATTACCGGATTTCTTATTGCGATTATTCTCGGTTTCCTGGATGGATTGACCGAGCGCGAAATCCGCAAAGACTGCGGCGGCAATGAGAGCGCCATGCTCTACCACCATTCAAAGCGATTTATCGGCCCGTCGATGTTTCTCGCCTTCGGTATCTATCTCACGTTTCCGATTTCAATTCATCCGCTGGTGATATTTCTGCCGGCGTTTTTTATCACTGGCTTGACGTTTTATATGACAGCAAGTCGATTCAAGAAATTTCTGTAGGGAATTTGCTGGAATGTCGAATCTGCCCTTTGACCTGGAACATCAAACCGACGAGACCGAAGTCCCGGCTGAGCAGGAGTCACCGCGCTCACGCTTTTTGGTCAGCGCTGTGATTGCCCTGTTGTTGCTCGGATTGCTCGCCGCGGTTCTTTTCTGGTTGATGAAATCCCTCGAATCCGGTCGTCGCCTCGCTCGTATCGAGGCACTGCCAGTGGATGCACTGATTCATTACTCGGAATTCGCTGACAACACCCAGAATGAACAGGCGCAATTGCGAAGCCGCATTTCGGCACTGGAAAAAACGCTCATCGTTGCTGAAGGTCGGCTCGACCAAACAGACGAAACCTCCAGCACTATGAAAGCGGCGCTGGATCAGAATCGCGCGCGCATGGACGACCTGGACAAGCGGCTGACGAAGATATCCGACTCTCTCGCGGCACAACAAAAATCCGCGTCCGAGTTGCAGCGCAAGCTGGCACAAACGCATGCCCAATCGCAAAAACCCGCAGCCCGCTCGGACGTACAACTGTATTCCGTCCGTTCCTTTGGTCATGTCCCTGCGGTGCGGCTGACCGCCAAAACGGGAGAAATCTCTCCCCTGCTCCGTGCCGGAGATCAATGGAACGGATGGCAGTTTTTGCGTCTTGACGGCAGAAAAGCGTTTTTCACGGCGAATGGACGTGAGCAGGTGCTGGTGCTATGAGCTGGCGATTCATAACCATCACGGCGTTTCTGGTGGGAATGTCTTCATTCGTGGACGCCTCAGAAAAATCCACACAGCAGCGTTCATCGATTGATCAGCCCGAGCTCAATCAGTTCTTCCGGGATTATGGCGAGCTGAAAAGTACGCCATGGGACAATTGGAAACTGACCGAGGATGAGTGGACACGCTACACCGAAATCCTGAAAAAAACTCCATTCGGCATTTGGCAGCACACCGCAACACCGTATCAGATCCTAGCGGCCTATTCGAATTCGCTGGAGGAGCAACGGCGTTACGCGCGGTTGGAAGCCATGCTCGATCAGTGGCGAGAGGACAACGCCCTGCGTTTTCAACAAATCTACAACGACGAGCGCGAAGTGGTGTTTGCGCGTTACAGCGCACTGGTGCGCAATTTATCTCCCACCATCGCCAATACCGGAAGCGGCGATTCCGTTGCATTTTTTACCCATCCTGGAGAGTGCAATCCGCGCTGCGTCGCCTTGATGCAGCGCCTGTTGTCGACGGGTGCGCACCTTGATATCTACGTGATCGGTGCGAAGAGCGAACAGGATATTTTCTCGTGGGCAGAAGCCGCGAGCGTCCCGGTTGACCGGGTCCGTGTCGGGCAGATCACACTGAATTTTGAAAAAGGTCAGTTCAAGGAATTAAGCGCACTTCCCGAAATGCTGGTGGAAATGCCGATTGCGTATATCCGCCGCAGTCACGGATACGAGAGGTTGGCCCTATGAACCTCGCCAGCCTTATTTGTAAAAGCGTCACCGCTTTCGCATTTAGCGCAGGGTTCGGTGCAGCAATCGCGCAGGCAAAAATTCCACGCGCATACGTGATTGTCGCAGAGCGCCACCAGGTGCCTGTTCCTGTTTTTTACAGTGTGGTGCTGCAGGAAAGCGGTCTGACCCGCAACGGCCGCTTCCATCCATGGCCGTGGACATTGAACGTCGATCACAAACCTTATCGATTTGACACACAACAGGAAGCGGAGGCAGCACTCGCCGACTTCATTGCCGCGAATCATCGCATTGCGGTTGGACTCGGACAGATCTACCTGCCATCCCACGGCCACCGCTTTCGCAATCCGGTGCGACTCCTTGATCCGCGGCTGAATCTTGAATACGCCGCGCATCTGCTCGCACTCGAATATCAATGGACACACCGCAACGGCGGCGGTAATTGGTGGACGGCCGCCGGACGCTACCACGCGCCATCCAATCCAGTCGCAGCCGCCGAATACCGGCGACGTGTCTTTGAGCGTTGCCGCAAATTGGAATTGCCTTGCGAAGTATTCGGGGCGTTGATATGAATCGGCATATTCTGCTGTTGACCGTGATGTTCGCTGGCCTCTTGGCCAACCATTGCTGGGCAGAAGCGCCCTCTTCCCGGCCGGTCGTAATTCGCGATCACGGCAACACCCGACCCAGTGGCATTCCCGACATTGAGGAGCTGCGCAAGCTGGCGTATCAGATGCGGGTACCGGTCAACGACTTGATTCAGTTCTCTCCTTACAGCTTTCCAATTCATTCAGAAAAACTAAAGGTCGGTAATTTACCTGCACCAATCAAACATGACCGGTCATCACTTACACCGTTTTTCATCATCGGCGCAGACCCCCACTCCATGGAGTGGCTGGCGCGAAATAAAGAGTATCTGATTGACCAGAAAATCTTACGCGGTTTGATCACCAATATTCCGGATGGACAGACGTTCAAGCGATTCCATGAAGCGGCTGCACCTTTGCAACTGCATCCAATGAATGTGGACGACCTTGGCGATCTGTTTGGTATTCATGTCTATCCCATCGTTATTAATCGCACGGAGATCGCCCAATGAAAATTAATTTTTGGCTGCGGATGATGGGAATATTCGCGAGCACATGGATTGCGGCAGCCGCATCGGCGACCGATGCCACCACAGAAGCTGAGAGACAATTGCTGGTTCGTATCGCAGTGGAGCTGGAGTACGTGCAGGCATTGGCCAACACTGCGCTGGGCGCGTCAGATCCTGATCGCCGAGTTCAATTTAACTACGCTGCTCTGATATCCGATCTGCAGGAAATCCAGAAGGCAATCGAACGTCACGCCGATCAGCCGCAGCGTACACCCCGAGCTATTCCGCCCATACAAAAACGCTACGACCAATGACGGGAGATTCCGTAGAGGCATTTACGCTGCTGTTCATGAAGCCAATTCGGCTCGCAGCATTGTTTTACCTGATGATTTTTACGCTGCTTATCGTGGCCGTAATCAAGACATTGAAAAATGGAGTCACAGAGCTCCAAAACAATAAAGACGGGACATTTCAAGATGCCGATTTGATTCTGGCCGCAATGCGTGTGGTTTTTGTGCTCCTGCTGCTCAGCATCTTTTTCGGATTCTAAAAATTCAATAGGAAATGTCCCCATGAAACACTTGAGCGACCTGAAAAACCGACTGATTTCAAATTACGAAAACGCCAAATTCCGCGCATTCACCACCGCGATTGCTCTGCAGGCTGGCGGATTCTCCTCCGCGGCACTTGCGCAGGAGAATGACGCCTTCCGAATGCCGACGGCAACCATACCGGGTGTGACGGAGGATTCAAACACTGCGGACATGGTGATAAACCTTTTTAAGTATGCCGGCCTCGCGGTGATGTGGATCTTGGTCATATTAATGGGTGTCGTGCTCGTAAAAAACATTATCAAGTCCGTCAATAAAGTTCGCCGCGACGAAGAAACGAAATGGGCAGACGTACTGGGGGATATCCTGGGTAACGCTCTTGTCATGCTGATTGTTGTCGTTTTTGCGGGCTGGCTAACAACCTACTTGGCGTAAAGGGAAAACGATGGACGAGCGCTTGGCGGACAATATTAATGACGATCCTGTCGTCTATATGGACTGCACCATGCCACAGATTTTGTGGACCGGCGCTGTCTCAACAGTGATTAGCCTGGTGATTGGTTTTGTCATTGGCATGTTGTTCGGCAGCTTTGCCATCGGTTTTGTGATCGGGATTCTGGCGTCGCTCGGGCTATCCTGGCTCGGACTGACGTTGATCCAGAATCTCCGACACACCAATTTTGACGGATGGCTTAATGAAAAGATGTTTCTGATCAAGCACAACCTGCTCGTCACTCTCGGCATGGAGTCCAAATTGATCCAGGGTTCTGAGCGTATGAGCAAAGGAGCGCGCAAATGAGTGATACACGCCACGGCATCAGTTCCCGCGATTCGCATATATGGTCATTGCGCATTGCCCTGATACTTTCGTTTGCCATGATCGGCGCGCTGATCGCCGTCATCATGAGCCGGCAAAACCAGTTTACGGTCCATGTACCTCCAGATCTCTCTCAAGGTGCGCTCGTGAAGCCGGGTGAGTTTCAGAAATCAAACGCTTATGTTTTTGCTTTGCATGTATGGCGCGAACTCAATGACTGGAAAATCAGCGGAAAAAAGGACTACCCGGCGCGCATCAAAGTCTATGAGTGTTACGTCACACCCAACTTCCATCGCTGGCTACTCGCTAACGTCGAACAGAAAGACAAGGAAGGGGAATTGGATCGGGAAAGACGCACGACACTCGTATCGCCGTTTCGCGAATCGCTCGTGACCAATCTAGGGGCGAACACGTTTTCTGTAACCCTCGATATCAATTTGATTGAAGACATCAAGGGACGTGAGGTGAAAAATATCGCCATCCGCTACCCGCTGCGCGTTGTGCCGGATTCCCGGACGTGCAATCGGTTTGGCATGTCCCTCGACGGGTTCGCCGCTGAACCTTCTCGGATCACGACGGAGTAATTCATGAACTGTTTGCGTCTCATTGCATCATTGTTGAAAGGACCGTTCGCTTGGTTGTTGCTGTCTCTGGCAACAGTTTCAGCTTCCGCTGACACGAAAAAAGTCTGGGAACAATTACCAATTCCGGTGCATCTGCGTGTCGGTCATGAAGTGCGTGTGATTTTCCCGACGGCTGTTGACCTGCAGGTGCCGGTCGCCATTGCAACACGGCTTCAGTCGCTCGCGCCGAATCCGGCGATGGTGTATTGGAAACCTCTGGAAGACTTCGAAACCGCTCGCGTGATCGCGGCGTCACTGGACGGCAAAGCGCTTTACATTCTGGATCTAAGCGCATCCCAAAATGGACTGACCGACAACCTCGTCATTGAAGATCCTACCCGTGTTCTGGAAGAGCAATCGTCAATGCCTGCCCCTGTAGCGACTCCGCCATTAACGGATCCGCGGGAGATTATTCTCACTCGATATGCCTCGCAGACGCTTTACGCACCCACTCGATTGATGCCGTCGAACCCAGACATCACGCCGTTGGAGGCGCCCTCCCTACCGGCAGACTTTCCATTGATACGCAGCACGTTCGGTGAGGATTATCGCGTCGAGGTTGTCGCTCAGTGGTTGGGGTATGAGCGATACATCACGGCGGTGCTATTGGCCAATCTCAGCCCGTTCCCAGTGCCGGTGAAAATGGAGAACGTGCGCGGCAATTTCAGCCACGCAACCCCGCAACATCTCTCACTCGGACCAGCGGGGACGCTGGAAGATCGCACGACAATCTATCTCATATCGAAGATGCCGTTTCAGGAAGCGGTGTTATCCGATGGCTACGATTACTGACCCCAGGAGTTTGAACTATGCGCACCAATAAGATTGTGTGGGCCGGGCTTGGCGTCCTGATACTGCTGGCAGTCGTTGTCGTTGTGAATAAAGGCAATGAGCCTGTACCCGCGAACACCATTGCGGATAACAGTCAGGAGGTCAAAAAGGTCACAGTCAAAACCGTTGAAGGCGACACGGTGGTGGAAACACTGTCACAGGTACAGGCGCGTTATGAAGCACAAGTTGAGGAAAATAAAAAACTCCGCGAGAAAAATACCGACATTGAACAGCGATTGTCGTCACTGGAATATAAAACCGGCAATAGCAAAGGCGACAATCGAATTGATTCGGTCATGTCGAAATTGGAGACGCTTGGTGGATCACTGCAGAACCTGAGCTCGCAGGTGCAGACCCAAGCAGACCAACTCGGGCTCGCGAAATCCAATGGCTATTCATTTTCCGATGAAGACCTCGGATGGGAAGGTAACAGTTCAGGTTACACCACGCCCACGGCACGGACCGGCAACAAAAACAAAGGTGAACCTGTGTATAAACGTTTGGCCGGGTACGTGTCGATTCCGCCACTGTCGAGCGCCATGCCCGAAGCGACCGATCCACTTAAGGCTTCCGCTCAATCCGCACTCTCGAAAAAGCCAGCCGTCCCGCCAGAAACGGTCACGCAGCACTACACGATTCCGGCGCGTTCGACACTCCTCGACAACGTGGCCATGACCGCGCTGATCGGCATCGTTCCTGTGGATGGAAAATTGAAAGATCCGTTTCCCGTCAAAATCATCATCGGGAACGAAAATCTCGCCACCAATGGCCTGAAAATCCCGGGATTGAAAGGCGCAGTGTTTGAAGGCATTGCGGCCGGTAACTGGAACCTGTCCTGTATTTCCGTTTCATTGACCGGTGGCACCTTCACGTTCACCGACGGGCGTGTTCAACATCTCAAGAGCAGCTCCAACGGTGAGCGCAATTCAATTGCCGCCCTCACCCCAATTACCGACGGCGATACCCGAAATTCAATTGGCTATATCAGTGATCGGCAAGGTGTGCCGTGTATCGCCGGTCAGCGCGTCACCGACGCGCACAAACAATTGGCCACAGTTGGCGTTCTCGGCCTCGCGTCCAATTATTTCGACGCGCGTTCCGAGGCGGAAATCACGCGCACATCGAACGCATCCGGTGATGGGACGGCCCGGCTCACAGGCGACGCAATGAAATTTGCCGCAAACAAAAGCGTCGGCAAAAGCCTGGATGACGTGACCGAATTCTATCTGCGACGCAATCGCGACACCTTCGATGCCGTCGTCGCGCCGCCGGGACTTGCGGTAACGCTCCATATTACAGCTGACCTGCACGTGGACTATCACTCCAACGCCCGCAAAATCGCCTATTCACCCAGTGATCGAGGAGCCGCACATGCGCACACCACATTCGACTGATATCGGCTTTCGGGTTGCCATCATGGCCACTGCTTTACTCGTGGCGGGCTGCTCGTCCTCCGTTAAAAAGGTCATGCCGAAATCGAACCACGACGTGGCCAGCGTCTACGCGCAGTATTCCGGCGCAAATTCGGAAAAGGATCTTGAGCTGCGCAAACGGGAATTGCAATTGCGCGATCAGGAATCGCTGGAACTGCGCAGTGAGGCTGCCAGCAGCACGACCGGATTTCCGCCTCAACCAGAGCAGCTGCAGCACCTGTTCCCAAAACTGTCAAATCCGGAGCTGTATATGTTTGTCCGCCCGCACGCGGTCGGAACGACGGGCGCTCCAATTCCTGCATACATGACGCGTTTCCCGATGTATGAGCGCGACCATTACGCACTGCCGGGGGAAACGGTGGATACCATCCGCCGCAATGAAATGGTGTCCCGCGCAAAAATGGAAGAAGAGCGTCAGGAACAGCTTCGCCATGAAGATGAAGTCCGCAGGAAAAAGCAGCGCGCCAACTCGCATCGCCCGATCCGGGGAGGCATCAATCGATGATAAAACTTGGCGACATCTTTCAAGACTTTTTCATCAAAGGCTCACCGCTGGAGGCCGATAAACCAGCGACAACAACGGAGCTCCGCAAAGGCTACAAGAAAATACCAGGTGCGGCGAAATATCTGCCCTGGCTCGATATTGTCGATGACAACAAAATCCTGCTTGATGATGGCAAAAGCTTGGCAGCGGTTTTTGACATCACTCCAATCCCGACCGAAGCCCGGTCGGAAGACCAGATACTTTCCATCCGCAACAACATCGCACGATTTATTGCGGACGCTTTTGAAGAGCATTCCGTCTCTCCGTGGATCGTTCAGTTCTTTTCCTGGTGCGATGAAAGCATTTTCCGTCAACTGCCGGAGCAGATGCTGGCACACGCGATGAATGTGCAAACACGTCGAGGAGCCGATCTGCACCCCTACACAAAATACTTCATCGATGATGTCTATCGAGAACATGTAAATGATCTGGCGCGGGATGGCGGACTGTTTATCGATCAGCTCAATGGCCGTCCCTGGGGCGGCTCGAAACGGCAGTGCTATATGGTGTTCTACCGGAGGCAGGAAGATCTCACCAAACGCCGCCGGAACCAATCCCGCGAGATCGAATTGGAATCGCAGTGCACCCGGGTTGCCGAAATGATGCGATCTGTCGGCCTCCACGGCAGACGATTGGGTGGTGATGAGATCTGGGCGTGGCTATTTCGCTGGATGAATCCCAAACCAAAACTCGCCAACGGTGATCGCGATAGCTGGCTGAAAACCAATCCGTACCCGAAACCAGAACATCGCACGGCGGAGTGGGATCTGGCTGCGGATTGCGTCAGCCGCGATGTGCGCCGGGATGAAAAAAATCAGTATTGGTATTTTGACGGCATGCCGCACACGATCGTTTCCGTCGAGCGGCTGCTACGGGTCCCGGAAGTCGGTCAGCTATCCGCGGAGCGCTATGAAAGCCGCGACGAAATGTCCGGACCCAATGCTCGCACCCAGTGCTTTATCGACGAGCTGCCCTCAGGCTCGATTGTCATGGTCACTTATGTCGTAAAGCCGCAAACCGAAATCAAGCGTCATATCGACCGTCTTGAGAAAAATGCCAAGGGTGCATCCACAGAAGCGGAAATGGCGCGCGACGAGATCAACCACGCGAGGCGCCAAATTGCCCGAGGAAATAAGCTGTATTCCTACAGCATGGCAATCGCGCTGCGGGCATCGAGCGACGATGAAATGGACGATGCGTTACTACTCACAGACACACTCCTGTCGAAAAATGGCCTGTCCGCGATTGACCCGGATATCGACCATTTCCGGATGGACCGGTACATCCGTTTTCTACCGTGCGCCTATGACCCGAAACTCGACCAGGTGAATTTGCGGCAGCGAATCATCTATACCCACCATTTAGCAAACCTGGTTCCGGTGTACGGCCGCAGTACCGGTACTGGCAATCCCTGCATCGTGGTTTCCAACCGCGGCGGCGAGGCGTTTATGTGCGACCCGCTGCTGCAAGGCGACCGCGCTAAAAACGCACACCTGTTTTTATTTGGCCCCACGGGTGCCGGTAAGTCCAACACCTTGTGTTTTCTCCAGATGCTGATCACTGCCATGTATTTTCCGCGATGGGTCGTCGTTGAAGCCGGAAACTCCTTCGGGCTGCTCAGCGAACATTTTCGCACCCGCGGTTTGAAGGTCGTCGACATAGTATTTCGACCCGGCGTCGCGCCATCACTTGCTCCGTTCAAACCCGCATTGGACCTCGTTGACCGTCACGGGCGCGTCATCCAGTCATCATCCCGCGTGGAGGACGTACTCGCTGGCGATGTCGAGTTGGAGGAAGCGGATTCCGGCCAGAATGCCGACGAAAATGTGAAGCGCGATATTTTGGGTGAAATGCTGATCATCGCTCGACTGATGGTCACCGGCGGTGAGGAGAAGGAAGAGGAGCGCATGACGCGGGCGGATTCCGGAATTCTGAAAAATGCCATTTTAAATGCCGCGAGTGAGGCGAAATTGGCGGGCAAGGTCGACCTGCTACCGGAGGATGTGATTCGCCACCTGCGGGCGCAGGTGAACGATAAACCAGACTCATCACGCCGCATTAATGAAATGGCAGATGCCATGGAGCTGTTCACCGACGGATTCGCCGGTGAATTATTCAATCGCCCTGGAGAGGAATTGCCGGACGCGGATTACATCCGCATCGAAATGGCCGATCTTGCCAGCGGCAACGACACCAATGACAAACTGTCCGTGGCGTATATCGCGATTATCAACCAAATCATCGCTCGGGCGATACGCACACAGCGCGATGGTCGGCCCACGATCAATCTCACGGACGAAGCTCACGTCATCACCACCAATCCACTGCTCGCGAAATACCTGGTCGTAGTGTCGAAATTATTGGGTCGTCGTATGGGCCTCTGGCTCTGGCAGGCCACCCAGAATATGGAAGATTACAAAGACGACGCAAAAAAAATGCTCGCGATGTTCGAGTGGTGGATGTGCCTGAAAATCGACAAGGGTGAACTCGTACATATCGAGCGTGTTCGCGAACTCAACGATGATCAGCGCTCGATGATGCTCAGCACGCGCAAGCAACCCGGCGCCTATACGGAAGGGGTCATCATGTCGGACAACGTGCAGGGATTATTCCGCATAGTCGCGCCGGCTCTCTGCTTCGCACTTGCGATGACCGAAAAAGAAGAGCGGCAGGAGCGCACGAAGCTCATGCACAAGTTCAACATTACCGAAATGGAAGCGGCGGAAATGATCGGTCGTGAAATCGCCGATAAGCGTCGTTCAACAATGAGGAAAGCGAGCTGATCAATGGATTGTATAAAGGTTTGGCTATCTCATGCATAACCAATGAACGAGTTACATATGACACCTGAATCCATGACTGACATTCTCCGCGAACTGCAACGTCACAAAGTCCCCCTGCAACACAGCGTCGCGTTGCTGTGCAAATTGCAGGGTCGCGGCATTGGCGGTCTTGCGCAGGCCTGCGGCTATCACCGCAATTCCGTCTACAAGGCACTGGCGGGAGAAGTGGTGCAGGTGCAGGAGGACATGATGGACGCTGTTGCAAAAGAGCTCGGCATTAATCCCTGGGCGTTCGCACCGAAACTCCCAAAAAAAAAGCGCACCTCAAGGTAGGCAATGATATGGCGTTTAAAATTTTGAAATTGCTAACGGCGGGACTTTGGATCGTGATTTCAACGGGCGCCGTCGCGCAGTCCGCGATACACCTGGAAATCTTTGCGGACGAAGATCTGGTGCTGCCGTCAATTCAAGACGTCATCATCATCGCGCACAACATGAATGCCATCGCGAGAGAGCAGGACAAAATATCGCGACGATTTACCGGCAACACCGTGGAAGAAGCGCAGAAAAAGGCAGAAGCGTGGGTTCGCTCACCGGCGTACGCGGAATACGCTGTCCACCGGGAGCGGATTTTTCTTCCCATCCGCCGCGCGGCGAAATTCCAAATCGCGAAAATTCCGGCCGTTCTCATCAACGAGCAATTTATTGTCTACGGAACCTCCGATCCGCGCACGGCACTTGACGATTATCACCGCCATCTTCTCATCCGGAGTTCACCATGATCGCAACAGTTCTGACATCGAATTTTCGGTACCTGCTGATTGCGGTCGTTGTTTTCTTGTCCGTCGGGCAGCCTCGTGAGGCACACGCAGGCTGGCTTCAGGATCTCATTGAACAATGGCGAGGCCGTCCGGTGCCGCAAGAACAGGAGGACCTCGATACCTGGGATATCGCCGAAAAAACGATGACCTGCACGGACTGCATTAATTATAAAGTCGAGGGTGTCTGTCTGTGGATTAAGTGCAATGCATTTCCGCCCAGTTGCTACAACCGGGAGAGCATTCTGGTTTCGCACTTCCTCCCGGATTTTGTTGTTTCCGCCTATAGCAACACCACGCCATGGGATGGTCTGGGCGGGTTAACCGATCGCAAGATGGGATCGATCCTGACGGAGAAAAGTGATCTGCATGATCACGTCACCGAATTGACCGGCCAGATCGATACCAACCTTGATTTCAAGCACGTCGACATCATCACCAATCCCGGCATTCTTGCGTTTAACGCGCTCGCGGCGTCTTTCGGATATTCCTGCGAGTCGGTCGAAAAAATCCCGATGATTCCGCATTTTGTCAGCAAAGCGGATCCTGCGTGGAGTGAGCCGATCATCGAGCAATATTATCCGCAGGCACTTTTAGGCTACCCCCGACAAAGTGCCGCCCCAGAATATTGGGGACCGATCTACCCGCGGACGGGTTGGAATTCACTTCCTTTCGATTCCCTTTCCGCAGTGGTCGCCGCGCAGCGTGCGTCAGAGATTTTGACCGGTTCGCCGAGCCTGCATGTGTACATACCTCCCGGCAGGGACTGCGGAGACCGGTGCTGGCCACCACCACCGGTGGAGGTGGGTAACCGGGACAACCGTTTCCAGCTGCTTTACCCAGAGATTCAGGATTTTGCTGAACCGCTGCCGCGCCAAGGCAATTGGGCGGCGGGAATGGAGGTTCCGGATCAACGATTCAGTTGGGTGTTGTGGCGAAAATACGAGTGCTGTCGTCGCGAAGGCCAAATCTTTTTAGGGCGGGTCAGATTATGAAAACACGTTATATTCAATGGATCGCGGGGCTGTGCCTACTGGCTCATATCACGCCAGCATTTGCCGACAAAATTATCAGACCGACGGGCAACGACAATTGGTATTACGTGATCGGGGGCGGCAACAGTTTTCTGGGTTACCGCCAAAGTAACCGTACCCACGTTGATCTAGGTGTCGGTGCTGACTGGCGTATGTTTCGCGGGTGTCAATTTGACCCGCGAATCTCCGTGTCCGAGACATTTTCCGATATTGAAGAATCGCTATACGGAATTGCGGATAATCTGGTGGACTCTGCGCGCGGTATGGTGCTCTCGTTCGGCTTGTCGAAAATCCAGGAGCAATATCCGACTCTGTACGATTTCTTAATGAACGGCGTAAAGGACGCGCATCAGAAATATCTCTTTGCTCTGAAATCCTGCCGCGACTATCAGGCAGATTTAAACGCAAAACGCGATCCGGTTTCCGGCTGGATTGCCTATGGCAAATCCTCATCCTGGGCGGAGTCGGCACAGTCCGGAGCCAACCCCGTGAAGGTCGATAAGGAAGTGGACGAGAAGGCGGCCAATCGCGGTTTTGCCTGGATTGACGGTGTGTTGCGCGGCGGCCGCAATCAGCAGCCGGCACGCGTCGTTCAGGACACCACACGAAAGGGCTATCAGCATATCACCGCAGGCGGTGCCGCGCCCCCGGTGGCTCCGGGAGCAGCTGAGGGCAATGCCGATCTTGGGGCAGATCTCGATAATCCGGCGATGGTCTTCACCACCGCCGAGGACGCGCAGGTGTGGACCGTTTCGGTCGTCGGTGAGCGCGAAATATCCACCTGTACCGACTGCCAAAAGCTAAATACTAAGGTCGGTCAGGGCCTGCGCCTCAAACTCACCGAGGAGCAGAACCTGGCGGCACAACAGATGCGCGCGCTGCTGGCCCAGCCCTCCCCTTCCCTTGCCGACCTGGACCGGCTGAGTGTGCCGGGCATGGGCCTGGTCCTGACCGATGCCATGATCCGTCGTCTGAAAAGCTTGCCGCCGCATGAGGCCGATGTGTTCGCGTCCAAGCTGGTGAGCGAGATTGCCATGATGCGCACCATGGAAAAGGCGCTCACCGCGCGCGATCTGCTGGCGGCAGGTATGCAGGAACCAAATGTGGCGGCCAACGCGCAGGCGATGGAGGAGCTGAATTTTGCGAAAGGCCGGCTCGATCAGGAAATGAATAACCTGTTATTTGAAACCGATGTGCGCAAGAAGGTCTTCAGTCAAACAGCGCTGACACTCAACAGCCTGAGCAACGAACACCAGCAGGTTGCTCCGCCAGTGGCGCCGCCGGCACAGGGGCAAATCAAAGCGGGGGCGATCCGCAATGGCGACTGAGCGCCCGTCCTTTTGGCAACGCAACCTGAAATGGCTCGGCGTCTTTTTGCTGGCTCTCTTCTGCGCCGTGGTGGCACTGGCGTTCGCCGCCTCGCCACGGCTGGCGGCCGCGATTTATGACGCCGGAAGGTTTCATCCGATGTTCATCGCGATCCGCCTGACGCTGTATGCGCTCCTGTTGTTGAACTGGAGCCGGATTGCGCTGGCAGTCAATTCGAAGGTATCCCCTGATGCCATTCATGCCACAAAGCGATCACTGATCGTTCTCATCGTAATCTTTGAATGCCTGACCGCCTTCCCCTATCTCTTCTCCCGGATCTGAACCATGCCTGTCGCCAGCATCATCGATCTCTACACATCCATGCTTGGCTGGTACATGTACGGCGCCATGTGGGATGTGATCACCGGTACCGGACTGATCATGGTGCCGTTTGTGGCGGCGATCCTGCAGACGATCCTAGAGGACTCAGAGCGGGAGAAAAAGGACACGAGACAGTTTGTCCGCAGCCTGGAATTTCGCATCTATTCGATGGTGGTGGTGATGGTGTTTGCCGCGCAGCCGTACGTCATTCTGTTCCCGGAAAACATGCGCTACACCCACCTGGCATGTCTGCCAGCGAACGAGGGCGAAAGCTCTATTCTGGAGCGGCGGGTCGAACGTATTGACTATGGCGACACCGGCACCACCGCGGACAACCACGCCAGCCGTTTCCAGGCATCTCTGAATGGCCGCGAAGTGCGCATCCCTCTTTGGTGGTACATCATCAGCCGGCTGTCGCACGCGTTTACGCTCTCGATGAAATTGGAGCTGCCCTGCAATCCAGACTTACGTACCCTAGTGGACGGGCTATCAGGCATCCGACTCCACGACGACCTGCTCCGGCGTGAAATGGCGCAGTTTCACAAGGACTGTTACCGACCGTCGCTGACCTTGTATTTGCGACAAAGCCAGGAACGCGATTTCACGCTGCCGCCATCGTTGCGGGACAATCCGGAACGCGAACTCTCCTGGATCGGCTCCCGGATTTTTCTGCAATTGGACGGCTACTATGACTTCTACCGAGCGAAGCAGCCCGTGACCGAATTCTTCTGGATTGAGTCCCGCGACGGGATGGTGGCTGACCAATATTACGCCGGTGATCGGGGGTTTCCCTACTGCAACGAATGGTGGGAGCCGGAGAATTCCAATATCAATGGTCTGCGCACGCGCCTGCTGGAATATTTTAAGTCCCAGGCGGAATGGCAGGACACCGTGCAGGGGTATGGTGGCTTTTTTAATTGGTGGGCGGACCTCTTCATGGGCACCGACTCGCAGCGAAGGCAGGACGATTACTTCCTGCAGATCGCGCTGACATCCGATTCCTCCGCTCTGTTTGGACAGCGCTTCAACGCCAATCTCGACCAGGCCACGGGGTTCTGGAGCAATCTTGCCGAGAGCTTTACTGGCGGTGCTGCGAATATTGGCATTTTTATGGGCAGTATTCCACAGCGAGTGGAGGCCAAAACCTACCGCACGGCCGCGCCGATTGTGCAGGCATTGATTCTGATGTTTTTTATCATGTTTCTACCGGCGCTGCTGACGATCGGCACGTTCGATATTGGCAAACTGATCACGTTGACCGTTGTTTGCTTCACGCTGATTTTCTGGGGCTATTTGTTTGCGTTGTGTCATTACATCGAGAATTTTTTTCTGGAGTCCATGCTGACCAGTGCGAATGACAGCAACTGGAATCAGCACCAGCTAATGACCGCCGTGACCGGACAAGCGACCGGCGATTCGTACAGTGACGTTGCGCTCAGCATGTCGATCATTGAGTGGATTTCGAGGATTCTTTACGTGGCGCTGCCGGTGATGTTTAGCGTTTTTCTAGGCATGGTGGGACACCACATAGGTAATGGCATCAGCAATGCAATTGCCGGATTGGGGCATGAAGTAGCAGCCGCAGGCGGACGAACAACTCGTGAAGTTGTTGAGACGGGGAAAAGTGCGTTAACGAGACGCCGATAAGTCCAATTAATACAACTTGCTATCGTACCCAACTGTGCGCCCATCAAAGGTAACGCTTCCCGGGACTCGGATGAAACTTTCTTCGCCCGTGACCGGATCATAGTAAGGGCCGGCATAAGCGTCTTTTTCATGTTCGTCGGCATCGTCTAGGCCACCTGGCGCAGCTCCGACAATTCCCGCCCCCACTGGTGCGAGAATACGATACGGCCAGATGATCAGCCCATAGATGGCGATGCCCATGCTATAGCGCAGGATGTTGATGGCCAGCGTAAAGGTGCCTTTCAAGAGGGTGGCCCACGGGACCTCTCTTGCCACATACGCAGCACCATCTCCCAGGCGTCTCGCAGCCTGGCGGAGCTCTTCGACAGTGTTCTGAGTGTTGTCGGTCCGGGTATTCATGGCCGGGTCCTCCTGGGTTGGTATGAACTTATTATGTGCCTGTTTTTTAGGCGGAGCAATTTGGCTTTATGCATCGCGCGCCACGAAGTGTTATGGGAAGCCAATACTTTAGTGACCACCGTCGATAGGGATCCTCCCTCCAGTACGATATGCAGTGCATATCAACGACTGCCCGACGCTCTCTATGGATACAACCGCAGCTCCTCAACGATTAGCTTCCTCGGTTCCGCTCACACCCTTCGACATTCTTGAAGCCATCAAGATCGTAGCACCTGCCGAATTCGTGACTGTTTCCGGCAAGGTTACTGAACTGAGGAACACCGCTTCGACTGGGACAAACAGCATGATCTACGGGGAAATTCAAGATTTCACTTCCAAGGACACAATCAGTTTTGCCTGCCCAAGGAGTCATGCGCCTGAGGCCACCGGCCAGTGTGTAGAAATTCGGGGCACCATCAGGCACCAAGTCAATTTTAGGCGAAATGCGATTACGATTGAGCTCACCGGCAAAGTGCTGAGAAAAATAGAGCCGCCGAAGAATTTGGAAAACCAATTTCCTATTCTTACGCGCAGCTCGCCTCGCACCCCGCTTACACAGTTCGTTGCGGAACGCTCGCACATGAACCTGATACTTGTGGGGACCGACGTCGCCATCGAGGACGCGTTGAAGGGGCTTCGACAGGCGGGCATACCTCCGGAAACTGTCGCGAAATTCCCAACAGTCGTCGCCAAAATGAGTTATGAGGAGGGCCTTTGCAACGGGCTTAGTGAAGCGATCGAACGAAATCCCGAAGCGATTGTTTTGTTGCGGGGAGGAAATGACTCCACCCTCGGGATTTGGAACCAGCCGACGGTCTTGAACGAACTGCTGAAGTTGAAATGTCCGTGTTATCTGGCGTTAGGTCACGAGCGATTTATCTCAGCCGCTGACCAGGTCGTCGATCAATCGTTTTCGAATCCCTTCGATTTCGGATCCAGCTTAGGCAAGGCAATGCTCGACCGAGCCGCAGAGTTAAAAAAGAATAAGATAATCGACCAACTGGAGTTTGAGATCGATGAGATTCAAACAACTCTTCGGTCAGTCGAAATCAAGGGTCGGGAGCTGGAAAAGGACAAGGAGGCCGCTATCAAAAAAATCTCTGAGTTGACAACATCATTTCAGTTCTGGCGAGCAATAGCCATTTTCTCAACGTTGAGTATGGCCTGCGGGGCGCTCATATTGTTTACGAATTTGATGCGGTGAATCACGTGGGAATACCGAGGTGCGGCTATAACCGACGTCACTCTCGTTTATATTGACTATGAGTCGCGACGATTGGAGGCGACGGCAAGGTTCCATGAAAGACATAAAGGTATATTCGGTCGGCAGCTGCCGTACGGATACAAGAGTTGGAAAATACGAAGTGATTCTGGAGTACGGAATTCACCGGAGATACTTGGAAAGGACAGTTGACGACGCAACAGCGAACAGGTGCATATTAGCGGGTTTCATTGATGCAGTCGGCAGTCTGAAAGAAGCCTGCAGAATTGAATTCATCTCTACCACAAAACTCGGTTTATCCGGGCTGAGCAAAAACAAAGGCCCGAATGTCGATCTGTTACAAACGCTTATTTCTCTGCTCGCCGAAAGGCAATGTGAGTTTGTTTTCACTGAAGCCACTGGGAGGGGGGAAGAAATCAATGCCTATATCGCGCACTTTAAGAAAATCATGCTCACCCAATAATCAAGGCGGTGCTTGTGCGAAAAGGCGTACGCTTTGGCCTACCTCCGCTTCAGCCCTGGATTTGCCGCTTCGACTTTCGCTTGCGTTGCCCCTGGTTTTTTTAGTTTTATTCGGCAGCTCCGCAATGGGTGAAAGCTATGGAGACGTGGCTGTTGATGAGGTTACATCGATTTACGACGCCGACACTTTTCGCGTAAATATTTCTACCTGGCCCGATGTCATAGGTAAACGAATCAGCGTCCGAGTCAAAGGCATCGATGCACCCGAAATAAAAGGGGCGTGTCTGCAAGAAAAATTGGCCGCACGGAGGGCCAAGCAAGAAACCGTGATAAGACTTCGGTCTGCCAAGCAGATTGAACTTCGGAATATTGAGCGGGACAAGTATTTCAGGCTACTGGCGGATGTATACCTGGATGGTGACAGTCTGGCCGCAACTCTAGTCGCGAGGAAGCTTGCGAAGCCATATGATGGAGGTCGAAAAATCAATTGGTGTGACTAAAAAGGACGCAACATACCTGACCCCAGCAATTTACTGCGGCCCGCGTATGGATAGCTGCGATTTAGGCGTATTCAAGCATCATCCGCGGAGGCCATTACACAAGCCACCGCAGGGGAACGTTTTACCCAGTCGCCTCAGTATCCGGGGGCGCCCTTGGTGCGCATTGGCCCCATGGTTGGTAGCTTCAGTCCCATGAGAATTTCCGGCGGAACCTCTCCTAGCCGCTCCCGGGCCGCTTGTGCCCGTGCGTTGTTGCCGGCAAAGTCATTGCGACATGCACCGCTCACCTGATACTCCGACAAAGCAAAAAGGTCGCGCATAGCACTCACAGGTTCGCGTACACATCTTTGCCAATCAGTGTCCGTCAGCAGTCCGAAGTGTCGCGCCAGCAACGCTCTTTGTGCCAGTTGATCCAACACGGCAAGCTGCAAAACTGCGGCGGCAGCTTGGGTAGCGCGACAAGCCAATGGCACATTCACCGGCCGGACCGATTGATGAGAAACGGGTCGGATTCCGACATCCGAGAGCGCGCCCAATAACGAGCCGATTTCCTCGACTTTATGTCCCAAAAATTGCTTTAGAAGCGGCAGCTGCTCTTCGATCAGAATGAGTCGATGATCGGCGTACGGGTCATCCTGAAGCGACAGATCCCACAGCTTATTAAGGTTGGCTGCAAACCATGTGAAGCCTCTCTGACCATGGAACAAGTCAACGGCAATTCGGGTGTGTAATTGAATGGTGGCCTTCGAGATGACAGGACCAGGTTGAGTGAATGTACGACGAATTTTTTCTTCGGCCATGCTGAGTGTTCCGTATGGGATAAATGATGTCCGTCTCGATGCTTCAGCTTATGGTTTTTATAGTGAGTTCGCCCCCTCGGCAAAACAGCCAATCCCTGACAACCACTCTCCATGGATCGTGAACAACAGTCGGTAGTGAGGAGGCGACCTGCCTAAGATACTTCAGGCTGCCCCCCTCCTCTACCGGCCATTGACTACAAGACCTGTAAGACATTTGCCATAATCTCAATTTGGGTGATCCGAAATTGCGTGTCGATACAAAATGGTGGATTTGGGGGACAGACAGATAGCGTTCTCAGAATCACCACGATGCTTCCTTGAATATGGAAACAGCAAATTGGAAGCGAGTCCAAGCTGGTTCCAGGTGGTTGATGAACGGGGAGAGTTATTGGCCGGATAGAATGCAAATACTTTATTGTTTTTGATAGGACCGGCATCGATCAGGTTCTGAGGAGATGATTGAATGAATATGAAATCCAAGCTCCAAATTGCTATGTTGGCTATTGTCGCTTCCCTACTTTCCAATGCAACTGGCCACATTCAAGAGGAGGAAATAATACGCTCTGCGTACAGAGGGGGCAGCACTGCAGTCACGTTTATACTGTATTCATGTCCAGTATCGTGGTGTATTGGACGTTATGTTTTGGAGTTGGGTTTGGTAAAAGAAACTAAAGGACCTTCAAATGCCATCACGACCACCATCTATCTACCATAGGCAAGCAAGGGTCGAAGAGGGCCCCTTTTTGATTCTGGTAGACGACTCGTTCATCTATGAAGACGAATCGACCGGACGCTGTGTTAATGTGTACTTCACCAACGTGCCTGAAAAAGATAGAACGGGTAACTATACTCGCCGGCTGCTGCTGACAATTTGCGATGACCATATAAGTATCTTCCCGGTAGTCGCCAATCCCACTAATCGGCAATACCTTCACCCAAAATATGGGTCTTTACAAGAAATCATAGTCACTCGGAGCGAGCACCAGCCATACGTGCTTCCGCAAACTTTAGGAGAACTCGAAGACTTGCTGCGGAACCTCCCAAAAGGGCTCGAGACGGATTTCCGGCTCGGGCTAGGTCTCAAATGGGAATACAGGCATTTGTGCAAAGCTATATCCGATCTCGGCGACGTTACCTGCTTAATTTTGGATGGTAGCGAGAACTGTTTTTATGAGCCGCCTAAGTTTGTGATTCCGGTGAAACATTTCCTGCATTATCAGAGAGAGCAGCAAGCGCTTAAACGACGGTTTCGGAAGACAGAACGGGCGGCAACACAAAGGATGGCAAGAGATCTCCTATTAAGCCGCGTTTTTGGTACCACGTATCCGCCATCTACTCCGTATAAGAATGATGCTGTATCTAAGTTGCTTTCAGACAGTTTAACAATGGAGCAACTAACAAAAAGGGATCGGCATTCGGTCATTAGATTTATTACCAAATCAGTTCCTGTAATTGGAGATACCAGTCCAGCAGCCCTACTGAAGCTGCATGCTGATATCGAAATTGCCACCCTAGAATCATTATTGAAAAAGTTCGACAGCTTATTTAACGCGGGAAAGAGCGAGTCCAGTTGGCAAAAATTGTTCAAAGACTATCCATTGATTCTTTCCTTTGCTTTTTCTGTCCCGGTGATGCTCCTTTATGATCAGCCATATGTAGGCGGAAAAGCAGTGAACGGTCGGGGCGGAAAATATGCAGACTTTCTTTTCAAGACCGCCTCCACGGGAAATGTCGCGATTATGGAGATTAAAACGCCGGATATGCCTTTGCTAGAAGACAGACCATTCAGAGGCAATGATGTTTTTCCGATTTCATCGGCCCTTTCCCGGGCTATCTCCCAAGCCTTGGCTCAAAGACATGCGCTTCAAAGTATGTTACCAGTTCTAAAGGCGCAAGACCCTGCTGCAAGTACCTTGCACGACTTTGGAATAAGGTGTTATGTCGTTGCTGGCCGGATGCCGATTGAGCATAATCAGCGCAAGTCGTTCGAATTGCTCCGAAACTCGCTTTTTAATGTTTCAGTTGTTACGTTCGACGAGCTTAGCGCTCGCCTTAGGCAGATATTGTCTCTGCTCAACCCAATCGAAAAGAACGATCATGACATTCCTTTCTAGGAAGATGGGAATCCTGAACAAAACGTTAATCCCTTTCATAGATTGTTTTGCAATACCTGCATCTACGCCCTGTGGTGCCGATGGGGTTTATCAAAAAATAGTAGATTTCGGCGACTCAAACTGAAACACGTTATAATTAAGCGGCCGGCCGTTGTTGTTCGACTTTATGCTAGCGCATCATTCTGTATAGAATATCGCCATATCCCCAGATGGCGGTTGCGCCCGCTACCACCAACAGCCCGACGACATTTAGAGTAGTGTTCACGACCGGAATAATCTTTCTCAGCTTCGCCATGTTTCTGCCATAGACTACTTGGTGGTAGGCTGGAAGAAGCACGTTTATTCCGCCGGTATACGGCTTATTTTCGAGAAGACACGAAAGCTTAGCATCAACTACCTGCATCCAGTTCCTGATGCCGATCTTGTAGTCCCTTTGCATTTCGATGAGATCCAACCTCCTACTGTAGTTCGAGTGCTTTGCCATTAGGATTTCCGCGAATATTCCCATTAGGCACGAGATTGAACCGGATCGGGAAAACCAGAGATCCGGAGCATCAATGTTGTCATTCAAAACTTGGTTCCAACCCAGTATAGGGAACGTAATTGCGAGAACGAGGCTAATAAAGAAGCCAATATTTGGAAGGGATTCTTTTCGATAAAGCCATAACAGCACAATTCCGCTTAGGTCCTTTTGATTGGCCAACGTATCCGCCAGCGAGATGTTTGTCATGTGGCTCTCCAGCGCGCTCGATGCGTTGTCATCCAATGAAATAATGGCGACATCTAGGGGTAAGACGCGATGAGCATATTGCGGCATCAGATATAGGTACTATGCATCCACCCTTTGCGTCGCATCTACTAGTTTGATTCTGCCCAAAAAGGTTAATCTTCCGGAGTCAGCGTTGCATCTATTTCTTTAGATGGCAGCATCAACTGCTAGAATGGACAAGATGGGTTACCTTGTATGGGAGGGAGCTTGTAGTCGAATCGATCTTTTGAATGGTCGAATCGGCCAGGATTTGCATTTTCTGCCGCCGCCCAGCCTTCGTCCCACGCGTCAGATCGTTGCCAGTCCTTTTGATTGAAAGGATTTTCCCAGTAGTGCCGGTATGCCATAAAGGCTTCGTAGCCCATTTTGTAGGCATGATCCATCAGAGGTTTTTCCGTCACTGAGTCAAAAAGATCGATCGGTTGTAGTGGTTTCATTTTGTAAACCTTCTTCTCTGCCAAGCGGACGCCCTCCGTAATTTAGGCCGCCATTTCATGATGATAGTACACGGGCTCTTTCTGCCGCAAAATCGCCAGGAGCTCTTCATTGCTTTTGCCCTGGGGCGTGAGCCATTCGTCGATGAGCTCCTTCCGCAGAAATATTGGGCAGCGGTCGTGGCCGCAGTCCGCAATTTCAGGTGGCGGGTCGTCCGTGACTATCGCCACGGATCTGAATTGTATTTTACCGTCTAGGCTGGACCATTCATCGAACAGCGCCGGCGCCCACATCAGTTGGCGGCTATCAGGTGCGAAGCTCACCTGCACTTTCTTACCGTTTGGATCTGTTACCCATTCATGAAATCGCACAAATGGAAACAGCGCGTGGTTGCGCCCTAGAAGCTTGCGCCACGTGTGCCGAGTCTGGAGGCTGTCAATTCTGCAGTTGAACAAATTGTACTTGGTCGGGATCTCGTGGGGCGTTCCTTTTGGTCTCACCCGGTACCGCATTGGGACAAGCTTCCTCTTTCCCTGCTCGCTCACGATCACCGGGGCAAAATAGCCGGGATACACGCGACCGTCGGGTTCCTTCAGGGCATAACGGAACTGGCTTGAATTCTCTTTGGGCATTCTCTTGAGACCAAGGGCTTCTTTGAGCTGCTCTGGCGTTAGTTGCTTCTCGATTGCTTGAAGTCCCAAAAAATCGAGCTGGGCTTGCTTATCCAGGACCGTATCCAGTGCCCGTTCGACAACCGAAATGTCCCGCTCAATCGATACTGAATAACACATAACCGTCCTCCACCGCCCTATTCTGCTGGTTAGCCAAAAACGTTCTAAGCCGGCAAGTTGACCAAGTGTGCTGGTCAAGTCATATACTGTATATAAACACAGTATTGATTCAGATCGTATGTCACACAATCCACTTGGGCCAGCGGACCCCGCGCTCGACCAGCTTCTTCGCAGGCCAGATATCTGGCGAGGCCACGCGCACCACTTCAGTGGTGGCCGATCGCCAGCCGTTTCAACCGGCTACGCTGAGCTTGACAGCGCCCTACTGCATCGCGGCTGGCCCTGTGGCGCACTGGTGGAAATCTGCCAGGCGACATATCAGGCTGAATTCGCCCTTTTAAGTCCCGGAATACTGGCCAGTGCAGGCTACGTCGTACTGCTCAATCCGCCCAGCCAACCTTTCGTTCACGCGCTAATTCAGCGCGGAATTGACCTAGATCGCCTGGTGATTGTCGAGTCGTCTACCCGCTCTGAGTTCCTTGGATGTTACACCGAGCTCGCGCGGGCGGCGAGCTGCAGCGCTGTGGTGGGATGGCAGCCGCGGGAGGCGCTGACGTATACCGATGTGCGGCGTTGCGCGCTGGCTCTGGACGGCAGCAAGGGGCTTTATTGGCTCATGCGTCCGAATACAGTACAGCAGCAAAGTTCGCCGGCTGGCCTCCGGTTGTTCTGTAAATTGACCCCAGACGGCCTGGAAGTGACGGTATTCAAACAGAAGGGCTGGCTCAAGCAATCAGGCCGTCCGATCATAGTGCCGCTGCCGGCAGAGTGGCGTCAATTTGCGCGGCCGGGGTCCATAGAAGTCGATCAGTCTGGCGCAGCTGATGGACCAGCAAAAGGACCGGCGCAGAGGTTGCCATGAGGCCGAGACGACGGGAACGGCTATGGCTGGCTGTCCGACTCCCTACGCTGCCGATTTCGGCTCTTACGGAGCTGCTAGAAACCGCTCAGGCAGTGGCGGATAAGCACCACGTTGTGGCCGTCAATCGGGCGGCACTCGCTGCCGGCGTCCACCCCGGCATGGATGTGACTACCGCCCAGCTGCTCGGTAACACCGCTTTGATTCGACGGAACGAGCAGCTTGAGGACGCAGCGCTAGCGAGCCTCGAAATTCACCTATACCAGATCACGCCTCATATCCAGCGCCATTGCATACACGACCCGGTTGCTCATGGGATTCTGATGGAGATTTCGACTTGTCTTTCCCTGTTTGGCGGGTGTGAATCTCTGGTGGCGGAGGCCTGCAGGATCTTGAGAGATACCGGCCACCAGTTTCTAATGGCTCTGGGCCATACGGCAGCCGCGGCATGGCTACTGACCAAAACGCCAAACCCTCCTCATCAGGAAACCAGCCGAGAGGAAATCATCAGCCAATTAAAATCAATGGCGATTGATTTACTGGATCTGCAGGAGCACCGAGATCAGCTGCAGAAAATGGGCTTCGTGACTCTTGGCGATATTGCTGCGCAGATTGACTGCACTCGCGTTGATAGTTTGCGGAAACGGCTTGGCCAAGCATTTGCGGGGTATCTATCAGAGCTGTTCGACATTGAGGGCGATTTCGCGCAACGGTCATTGTTTGAAAAGCCGGTACCGCTGCTGAAACCTCACGAAGAATTCGATGAGGGCATTCAGTTTGATTTTCCGGTCACGGCTGTTCAGCACCTGCAGCTGCCATTGGAATGTTTACTGCAAAAAGCGGAGGAGCGCTGGCGCCGTCGGCAGCTGGAGTGCCAGTGCGTTGAGTGGCAGTTAAGAGCAATCGACGACCGTAAAGAAACCGTATCGGTCGAGGCCGACAAGCCGCAGATGAACTGGCAACTGTTCTTCGATCTTACGATGATTCATTTTGAGCATCGCGAGCTGCCATTTGAGGTTGATGCATTGCGGCTACGCTGCCGGCGAGAAACGCCGGTGGAAAATCGGGACTTATCGCTGAATCTGCCAGGAGCCAAAAAGTCTGCTGATGCAGATTTTGAACGGACAGCCGCGAAGCTTCGTGCCCGTGTTGGCGACGCGCGGGTTTACAAGCTCAGCTATGGTGACGCCTTTCTTCCCGAGCAGTCGCACACCCAAATCCCACTCTCTCAAGCCGCCTGCAAAGTACTGCCGCCGGTGCACCAGATAGCCAGCAGGCCTTCGTGGCTTTTCACAAAACCCGAGACGGTTGACGTGCGCGGTGGCCGACTGTATTGGCGCGGTTACCTCGAACTAACGGCAGGGCCCGAGCGCATCGCCGGCAGCTGGTGGGAAGGCACGGAGGCACGTGATTACTATGTGGCGAAACGCCATGATGCTATTCACCTGTGGATTTATCGCGACCTGGTGAGCAAGCGGTGGTTTGTTCACGGCGTTTTCACGTGAGGGAGCAGCATGCGATTTGCGCAGCTCAATACAACCTCTAATTACACTTTCCTAACCGGCGCATCGCATCCTGCGGAACTTGTCCACCAGGCCCATACACTCGGCTATGACGCCATTGCGGTTACGGATGAATGCTCGCTCGCCGGCATCGTCAAAGCTCATGTCGCAGCCGAAGAGGTCGGCATAAAGCTAATTGTCGGCTCAAGGTTTCGCTTATCGAACGGGATGCATGTCATCGCGATCGCACCTTCTCGGATTGCCTATGCGGAGCTATCCGGATTTATCACCCTCGCCCGGCGGCGGATGGAAAAAGGGCATTATCAAGCGCACTTTGAAGATTTGCGTTTCCGTCTGAAGACGTGCCTGATTATTTTGGTCGCGGATCTCGCAGAGTCGGTGCCGGACGACACTATTGAACAACTCGCGAAATCGTTCCGAAACCGGTTATGGATTGGCATTGATCACCGGCTCCGCGGCGGGGAACAACCGCATTTTCTTCGTTGGATTGCGACCAGCGAAAAGTACCGCACTCCCCTCCTCGCCTGCGGCGAAGCGCTGATGCACGTTCCTACGCGAAAGCCTTTGCAAGATACCCTCACTGCAATTCGGCACAACTGCAGTGTTATTGAAATGGGTACGCGGTTGCTGAGCAATGGCGAAGCCTATCTGAAAAGTGTTTCGCAATTAAGCCAACTGTATCCGCCGGCACTGCTGGCGGAATCGTGCGTGATTGCGGACCAGTGTCACTTCAGCATGTTGGAACTACGGTACCAGTATCCACGGGAGCTCGTGCCGGTCGGGCTGACGCCAATCCAACACCTACGCAATCTAGTGCAGGATGGTAAACGCGAGCGGTGGCCAGCTGGGCCAACGTCACAGATAGAAGAGCTGATTGAAAAGGAACTGCTGCTCATTGAGGAGCTGGAATATGAATTCTATTTCCTGACAGTCCACGACATTGTGCGCTATGCCCGGAGTCAAAATATTCTTTGTCAGGGTCGCGGGTCTGCTGCCAACAGTGTTGTTTGCTATTGCCTTTTCGTAACCGAAATTGCACCTGGTCAAATCAATGTTTTATTTGAGAGGTTTATTTCGCAAGAGCGCGATGAGCCACCGGATATTGACATCGATTTTGAGCACCAGAGGCGCGAGGAAGTCATTCAATATATTTACCGGAAATATGGCCGGGAGCGCGCCGCGATCGCTGCGACAGTTATTTGTTATCGTCCGCGCAGCGCTGTGCGTGATGTCGGTAAAGCCCTGGGGTTTGAACCCTCGCTAGTTGATCACCTGGCGAAATCCATCAGTTGGTGGGATGAGCCGGAAACCCTGCATGAGCGCGTTGCTGCCGCCGGCATAGATGTTGAACAAAAGCTGATAGGCCATTTCCTCCAGCTATGCCACCAAATCCTAGGATTTCCCCGGCATCTGTCTCAGCACACCGGCGGCTTCGTGATTGCTGAAGGTCGGTTGAGTGATCTGGTGCCGCTCGAAAATGCAAGCATGCCGGACAGGACGGTCATTCAGTGGGATAAGGACGACCTGGAAGATATGCGGCTACTGAAGGTGGATGTCCTGGCGCTAGGGATGCTCAGCGCAATTCGGCGAGCGCTGGAGCTGGTAAATTCCTACGATCCAACTATTCGAACGCTTGCTGACATTCCCCGCGAGGATTCGGCGACATATGAAATGCTTTGCCGCGGTGACAGCACTGGTGTGTTTCAGGTCGAGTCACGTGCGCAAATGGCCATGCTGCCGCGTCTGCAGCCGAGACGCTTTTACGATCTCGTGGTGCAGGTCGCGATCGTGCGGCCCGGACCAATTCAAGGCGATATGGTCCACCCTTATTTACGGCGCCGCGCTGGCATCGAGCCAATTGAATATCCGAGTGAAGAAATTCGTAGCGTGTTAGAGCCGACGCTCGGTGTGCCGATTTTTCAAGAACAAGTTATGCGGCTGAGCATGATCGCTGCAGGGTTCACTGGCGGAGAAGCCGACCAGCTCCGCCGTGCGATGACCGCGTGGGGGAAGAATTCAAAGCTGCTGCTTTTCCAAGATAAATTCATTAATGGATTGCTAAACAACGGCTATTCCCGCGATTTCGCGGAGCGCACTTTTGAGCAAGTCAAAGGGTTCGGCGGCTACGGTTTTCCAGAAAGTCACTCTGCCTCTTTCGCCCTCCTCGCCTATGCCTCCAGCTGGCTTAAGTGCCACCATCCCGCGGCCTTTTGCTGCGCGCTTTTGAACAGCCAACCGATGGGATTTTATTCGCCGTCTCAGCTCTTACAGGATCTACGTCGACACGGTGTGCCGGTGCTTCCGGTGGACGTGAACGCGAGTGGACACGATCACTCGCTTGAGAATGTGGAAACGCGGAATGGAGTTGTCCATGGTGTGCGGTTGGGTTTCCGGGAAATTAAATCGCTCAAAGCCGACGATGGTACGGCAATTGTCTCCTGCCGCGGATCTAGAAAATTTCAAAGCGTCGATGACTTCACCCAGCGCGTCCAATTGAGCCGGCAGTCGCTGCAGCTGCTCGCGTCGGCAGATGCGTTGCGGTCACTTCTGGGGGATCGGCATCGAGCGCATTGGCATGTAGCGGCCCCGGTGTCCCATGACCGGCTCCTGGAGGTCGCAGAGCGGGATCAGCTAGTGATGGATCCGCCCACGCTGGAAAAGGACGTTTTAGATGATTACCGGAGCCTGGGGCTGACCCTCCGAGCCCACCCAATGGAGCTTCTACGTCACCAGAGTCCATTTTCAAAATGCACGAGATGTGTGGATTTGGTGAAGCTCCGCCACAAGAGTTTGGTGCGAATTTCCGGCCTCGTCACCGGCCTGCAGAAACCAGGAACTGCGAAGGGCACCCTTTTCATGACTGTAGAGGACGAGACCGGGAACATCAATGTCGTTATTTGGGGAAGGACACAGCAGCATTTTCGGCAGACAATCCTGACCAGTCGCTTGGTGGTGGTTAAAGGCACAGTTGAAATCGCAACTGAGCACGTCGCCGAGCCTGTCGTCCATGTGATTGCCGGGCATATTGCTGACGCTACACATGAGCTGCAAACATTGGTAATAAAAGCCCGGATGTTTCGCTAAAAAGGCACAAACTGAATCGCTCATGTGTGCGGGATTTTATTCATTTCCTCCGGCCGCATCCAAATTGTTACAGCCTGAGAATATGATCAACACCTCGTGTCTGAATTTGCGCTCGCGTCGATTTTCTACGATCTATCGGTAGATTTTATTCGGGTTGCGAGGGCTTTGATCCATGCTGTTTTGGATTGCGCGGGATTTTAGATGACACTTTAGGAGTTGGTGTGAAGGAGAAGATTCAAATCCCGCTCCACCTCCCGGTCCTTGCCTGGCCCCCTCGAAGACACGTCCAAAAGATCAAAGGGTGGACAGTGTAAAGCACTTCACATTACTTTCGTGAGCTGCAAATAGGTCCACGCGCCTATAACACTGACGAGAATATTCAGTAGAATCCCGATTAGAAATCTTGAATGTAACCAAGAAGCGAATTTTGCACGATACTCAAAATCAGTGGAATTTAGATCAATAGTTTTCAGTTCTGGAAGACGAACAACATGGGCCCAATTTTCCCATTTTGCAGCAACTTTAAAGGCAAGCCAGCCGCCAATGAATACCGGATTTCCAGATATGATAGATAACGTAAAGATTACTGTTTCCAATTGGCCTATTGATCTACCAGCTGATAAGACTTCCTTTTTCCATGCATTCTCGGGTCGGATATGATCTGTTAGTTTTTGGATGATCGGACCAACTCCAAATCCGGCCAGCAAAACTAAGACCAACGCACCTAAAAGGGGTAACACCTCTATATCCAGTTCGTTTAAATCCATAATCAAACCCAACGTCAAAGTTAAGCTTGTAAGCTAGCTGCTTCTTCCTCAAAGCTCAACAAACTGAAACTGCTAACTGACGCGCCGCAGGCCATATTCCAACCTTCGTCGGATGCTTTCCTGAACTGCAATTATTCCGCTATTTCTGCCCACTTGCTTTTACTTTCCTAGAGAATTCGACGAGCCAAAGCCCGACTTAGTAGCGTCCAAAGGTAGAGCATTTGGTACAAATGAGCTCGATGAACCTACGGGAAAAGGTGGCTCCTGGCTCTGGGGGGCGTTCGTTAGCCGTTTTTGATTGCTTTTGCCACTCTTCTTTTTATGGTTTCCGCAGATTTTAATGTCGCATCAGCTCGGTACTTTTCAAAGTAATCTGCCGCTACAATTTTTGCTTCAGATCCCCTGCCGGCGCGTACTAAACAAAGGGTCAGCCGATCCAATACGACCATTTCGCCGGATCTTCCCTTCTCTAGCTTTTCTTCTTCCATTAAGCGCCCTATGAGGCCCTGTTCGTACGTGATGCTTGCGTAGGCATCAATAGCACCTAATGCCGTGTAATACATAGCTATAGCTTCACTAACGGCAGACTTTTCTTTTTCGCGAGCATCAGAAATCAACTGACGGTTAACGTCGCGCAACTTGTGGAACATATCGAGTTGCTCAAAATCCGTCTTTCTACCTAGATTAATCCAATTAACAAGTGTCGCGCACTCTTGGGCTATCCAGTCACTTTCAAGCTGTTCTGCCTCTTGTGCAGTCATATCATCAGCCAATATCATCACCAAATATTTGCCATTTAGGTGATTTTTAACGTAACGGTGCCAGAGTGGATGTCGATCATCTTTCCACGCGCGTCTGCCGGTACCTTTACCAATATAAAAAGGAATCCCTTGTTCGGTATAGTGTGCATAAACATAGCACCCTTTTGGCGTAGTCTGATTCGCTTCCGACGAAGGCTTCAAACGCTCGATTTGATCATCGTTGACAAAAGATATCTCAATTCCAGAATTGGTGATTCTAGTTCGGAGCTTCATATTCATTTTCCTCGCCAAGGATGCTCTCGCCAACCAAAATTAGACATTGGCTCAAACTCTCGCATCACCCCAATTAGTTCAAATGTCCATGAATTTCATACTCCAATTTCACCCAGCTAGGCACTTTTTGCATTATTAAAATAAAATGCTGTTACAGCCCCCATCAACGTTCCCGAAAATGCCAAGAACTCTGTAAAGTGCGGGCTTTTGAACACAGCCAGAAGAAATGTGAAGACAAGTACCGAAAAAACTATCGCTAATGCGAGCATAGGCTTGATTCGCTTATTCATCCTGTCGGTCGTAGGCTCCGCCTGACCGATTCCTCCGCAGGTACCACAAGCCAATCCGAAAAATGGCATCTTTCCTTTTAGTTCGTGGTATTTAGCACACACCATACAACTAGACAGATTTTCTCCACTCTTACAAGTGCCACTCTCGCCACAATGCTTACATGGATACAACTTAGCTTGGATCTCATGCACGACCGCAGTTCCTCTCTTTAATAAGTCTTAAACATATTCCAACATCCCCGGAAGAGTAGCTTTCCCTCTGGCGAACTCGTATTCCGTCTATTTTTTTTGAAGCTAAGCCCGATAATGCCAAGTCAACCCGTCCGAGCGGAGTTGTTTGGTTTTGTGGCAGCGTAGCGTCCAGCCACAACGCAAACGCCGGTCCGTTTGAACTTTTTGTTATGGCTTGAATTAGTAAAGCCACACCTTAGCTACCAAAATTACCGACAACCACAACAAGAATTAAAGATACCGCTATAGACAGGTAAAATATTTTAGGTACTGAAATATCGTTAGCCTGATCTTTAAAGCACATATACCTCATTGCATTACCAACACGTGATGAACTTTCTCTATTTGTCAGTAGGAAAAATGTATATTTGAATATCACAGCTATCAAAAGAAGTACTGCGAAGGAAAATCCCACCAATGCCATTAACGATATCAGCAAACCTATCAGCATTTAAAGGGTCCCATCAGTGGTGTGCCATAGCATTTGTCATGAGAGACCGACGACCGGCGTAGCGGGTTGTCTGCCCCCTATTTTATCCATGCCGCACCTCACCCAATTATGAATTTTGAGCCATCGCTAAAAGTACAAATTGCGGGAGCGTCAGCTGGAATATCAAAGGCACTGCCACCAGAAGGTCCCGATTGCCAAATAATCAACTCCGAATTGCCTCTTGGGTACGCAGAGGCCGCACTTTTCAAAGCTGAGATGTCGCCGCTCTCTTTGATCACCACTTCTCTGCCAGCTGCATCTATGTGCTTTAACCTCATATTTGGGCTCCTCTCATCGATTGCCAGGGCTTTTGTCTTTGAACACGATAGTCCCGAATACGCCATGCGCAATCGCGACATCAACTACGGTCTTACATGCCGCGAACATGCTGAGCTTGACATCGTCATCTAGCTTGAAGTGAACTTGCGTGGCATATGGAAAACCGTCCCGGAACTGGTATTTAACGGTTCCTATCCGCGCCAATTTCCCGCCAATCTCAACTTCCTCAAATGTTGTATTTTCTGGCCAGTCGCTGAAGTTATTGGAATACCACCCATAGTCAAAGCTGAGCATGATCGTGTCCGATTCATACCGTTTCACGAAGGAGTCAATTCCCTGCACCTCCACTTCTTGCATTTCTATCGGAACTTTGAAAAGGAAGGAGCTATTTTCAATGACCTTTGTCAGGTCTTCCGCCACTCCTTCCGAAGCCCAAATGTAGCTTAAGAGCAGAGTAACCAATAACATTGATCTGATCTTCATATTCCAACATTGGGTATATACGTACCATTTAGGTCATCTGTGCGCTTCCACATCAGGAGCGCCCGCTGGCTCCACATGGCCTGCTGTCCTTAAATGGCAAAGGCTTGAGGAGGACATATCCCGGAACGATGGTCACAGCTGCTAAATGCTGCCCAACTATATACGACAGAGCAGCGGACAAGGGCCTTTTGCCGTCGCTACGAAAATCTTTAAGGCGATAATGCTCGGACGTACATTTTGCCTCGATCACGAATTCACCTTAACGGACGCATCGGCCTGCGCCTGTCCCAGCAACCAACTCAGATCTATCCGTCTCAAATTCCAACGTTAGTCTTTGCCCATTCTCTCTTCCCAGTCTTCGTCGCAGCTTTCCTGCCACCCTATCGCCCAAGCATCGTACTCTTGGCTATGAGGAGGGTATGGGTTTGACATTCGAGACATTCCATCAACGTGCGCCTGAATGCCTTGGTTGTACGCCTCATTTTCGGTTTCAGTAGCTTCGTTCATATTCCAACGTTGCTGCGCTTGGGTGATTATTAAAGGTCCTCCCGATAGCGATAAGACAGCGCATCGATCTCCCATAACTTTTCGATTTCCCCAACCTCTTCGGAACTAATGAGGCAGTAGCCACTAACACTCTGAGCATTAACTAGTTTTTCCATTATTTTTTTTCTAGCGGAAAGCCGGAAAGGACCAAGACCAGCGGCACCGTTTCGGCGAATAGTGCATCGGTACGTTTGATTATCCCTAATAGAAAGGAGCCAGCTCCTAAATTCATATAGAGGCCTCAGAGCCGTATAGCCATTCTCGATTAAATTCAGCGAGGCCTTGTCGTTGCGCACGACTGTACAAGTCCAACATCCGAACCTTCCGCTGCTACAAGGCGTCATGTCAGGCAGCCTTACGATCGGGCATTCCCCCGAGATAAGCCGGTATATATTTGAAAGCTCCTTAATATCAATCGACGAAACAGTCGTAATTCCAAGTATCCCCTCCCATACTTCATTAATTGAAAAATCAGCGATGGGGCTATAGATCATCGTGGCGGGATAATTTGTTTGCGTGAAAATATTCTTTTCTTCAGTGGAATTCCTCAATAAAACCCTATTACGCTCAATGCTTTCTTCATACCGAGTTCCGAGAGCAACATACGAAAAATGTTGTTGTCCTCCTATAGACTTTAATGCTCTTTGAATTGGTTCGATTCTAAGCCGATCCGTGCACCATCGAAACTTATTGCTCGGCGGAGGATAGCCCCTACCGATGACTTTGACAAAAAAGTGGTCAGTAAGTCGGGGGCTAGCTACTTCAACGTCTATCTCAATGCCGAGCTGCAGACCCTCCCTCTTAATATTTGCCAATGTCTCGCTAATGTATCCTCTGAGAACAGGAATTTCCACGCCTGTATCACAGTATATTATGGTTATGGGTTTTCTACTCGATTCCGGCAACAAAGAAATCGCGTGCAGCAAGATCTTCACCACTAAAGATGAATCTTTCCCGCCGCTGAAACCCACCACCCAAGGGTAGGCATCTCTTGTGTAATACTTTTGGGTTAAGACGATCGCGTCAGATAACTTACTGAACATTCAATAGTCCGTTTACTTTTTCTTCAAGTTCCTTCTTTTTCGTTAGGACGATATGCTGAATCTGCTCATTGCTAAGAGCAATATGTTTGTTGACGGCTAACGGGTGCAAAAAGCATCCTGATATTAATCCAATCGCCCCAATGATTAATCCGACAGAAGCATAATGCTCAGAGAGCAACCAAACCGAAAAGCAGTAAATCCAGGTATAAACGCAGCTGATGAGGGCAACATCTGCTGTTGACGTCCAAAACAGCCCGTTGTCCCTTACATTTCGCGATTTCTCTATGAGACTTGGATCATTATCGACTAATTGATAGAACACCGATCTTAAATTTGTTGAGCTTTTTAGCTTTTCGACTTCTTCGGCGGAGGCAGGGCGCGTTAGCCCATACTCAATAAGCAGATCTTTGATATTGTCATTTATTCTTTGATGGGACTTCCTGTTTCTCAACTTCCGCCATCCTAGAGCATCGTACACAAAGCCAATTACAGCTCCGATACAAATTACGATGAAGGGAGATGCATCATGTGAATACACGTTAGACAGGTTTGGCAGAAATGGATAGCTGCAGCCAATGATGTACACCCCAGGTACAATTTTCCTTAGCAACTTTAAATTCGATAGCTCCATTAAGTTTCACCGATGCTTCATTATTGTCTTTGTTTCGGAGGTGCATATTCCAATGTTCCAAGGTACTTACAGCTTTTCCCCAAGTCGCCATAGGTCTATTTTTCTTGGGAACGGTACACATAACGCTGCCTGCACGCATGGATTTGAAGTGGGGGCGAAGCTGCAACAGAAAAACCATCGCCTGGGCGGGCCTTGATACGCATTTTCATAGATCAAACAAATTCTTGAATTTGTAAATACGATTTTCAATTTTTGAGGCATTTGAAAATAACTCGATGAAATCGTAGCTAGACCGTACTGCCCACCTAGTCATGCTATGAGACATGCAGCGAAGCGGAAATATCGGCTCCGCCGGACTTAAGAATGGACTCATTTCAAACTTACCGTTTAAGGCCTTCCCGATTTTGTTATGCTCTTTCTGCATATGAACCCATTCAGGCTTGAAATGAACCAAAGAATTTCGAAGCTTAATTACTACTCTTATGTGATCCACGACCCTTGAAGAGGGATCTAATTTTTCCTTATTCTTTAGAAGGAGAGCAAATTGAAATTTATCGAGAACACTCTTTGTTTCTAAGACCCCCCATAAATCATCCATTAGTTTAATGTCATGGCTTTCAAAGTGCTCGCCTCTGTCAATAAATACTTCATTTATGTAAGCCTCTAATGAGGCTACACAAGACATTACGCAAGCCGTTGAGTAGTCAGTTAAGTCATCAAAAAATCGGCCTAATTCTGAACCTTCGTTTTCAATTTCGACATCTCTACACAACTTAGAAAGTTTTGCCGCTGTTCGTAAGTGTGCTAGTCCGAAACCTGGTCGAAAATTTAGCGTCAAGCCTGTAGATGTAAGATCAATCATGGGTCACCAGTATATAGGGCCAAGCTTTGAGGCTGTTTTGGAGCGCAGCGGAAAAACAGTCCGACAACAGCGCCTTGCTACATTTCGATCTTGTAGACCACCTTTAATCTTTTATATAGCTCATTACTCAGGTCTCTGTAACCTTGCTCATTTGGCAAATACTTCAACGCCCTATGGTGCCCAAGGTCTGATGGGATATCATTTAACGATTGCGTTATTGGGATTACTGTTTTTCCGAGTGTATGAGCGATTCCAGTTTCATACATGACATTCGGATTTCTGCCAGTAAAGTCAACCACAATGACTTTCGCACAAAATATCAGATCAAATATGTCCTGCATGAACGTAGAGTTATCCCATATATCATCCGCTCGTAGGCATTCTAGCTGCATGTACTCAGCTACACGTTTAACCGCATCATACGTACCAGCAAAGCCTGCATTAAAAGGCATCATCACTGAAATCAGTTTTTCATTTTGCGGCTTCTTGGGAACATTAAAAACGCTTGGTTTAAAACTGATTAGCTGTTCCGTAGGGACTTCCTCGTGAGAAGAAGACACAAATTGCCCATGCGCTGGGCAGAGTTTAACAGCCCCATTTGATTGTTTTGCAATCGTCAGCTCATAGGTTTTGAGACATGTTTCGACCGCTTGAATGGACTTTTCTCTGTCAACTTTGTCATTGAATAAAAAGTGATCTGGGTGCAAGAGATATTCAATCACCTTTTTCATTTCCGCAGATGGCATATTTCCTTGGAGCGCTTTGCGTTCATTTAGCTCTTTTAATACGTCATTTACCCATACACGGCGAGTTGAACCATCGTGAATATAGTCAAGGTCGAGGTCTACAAAGAAACGGGTCAAATATGAGGAACTGCGATAAGGAAAGCTTCGAAATGGGTCATCGCCGCAAATCATTTCCGCTAGTTTCATTAGTCCTGCGGCGCCAATTTTCATTCAGGAGGATTCTCCCTTACTTGAATTAAGAAAATGCAACAGTTTATTAGGCGGAAACCGTCCGCTTAAGCCAACGAAAAATGCCGTCTCAAAAGCTAAGTGTATAATACACGGGCTAAATTTCTCTGAGCAATCAATGCTCCCACAACCACTCTTCGATTTACAACCGAGACCTTTAGCGATTAGTACAGAAATTCGCCGCCAAAGAAACTTCGTCCGGCCCGAAAGCAGAGACGTTAGCCTATCTTTCGAGGGCTCAGATCGATAATCAGCATGAAGAGATGCCAAGAACAGCCTGCGCGAGCAAGTGGCTGATTCAAAGCCCCAACCGCTCATATTCCAATCATCGGCCGAGGCATTTTTTACAACAGATCACGTAGCCGTACAAAGGGTTTGCCAGTTTCCGCTGCTCGACGAACTTTTTTTGATAAGACGCTCTTTAATCCGATTTTCCGCATCAACATCTCACTTAAGTCTAAACCATCCATACACACCACGCTCTTTCCCCTACCGAATGCTTGCAACCCCTCTTCGGAAAATCCGCTGTTACTCACAAACAGCCCTCTCGACCAGCTTGCTTTATCCTGAACCTTAGCGTTGAAGGAGCGCAAATCGGCAGCATTAACGGGCAAATTTGTCCACTTAGCCTCTAAAAGGTATGTCTCGCCATCTAGCTCAAAACTGCCGTCAATTTGCTCTCCCATCAATCGAAATGACGCCCTGCCGCTCATTCCGCTTACGTCAAACAGCCTTTTTAGAAATGATTCGAATGCATAGCCTCTGGGGTGGGGCTCCATCGCCGCTAGTTCCATTAGTGTATTTAAGAGTTCCTTCGCTACCTTCTCACCAACGGATTCATCATGCTGTGGCTGAGGTGTCTTGCTTTTAAAGCTCAGCGGCTTCCCTCCAAGTCGTACCAGGAGATCTGAAAAATCAGATACCAAATCCGGCATTTCCTCCTCTTTTCCGGCGCGTTTACGCTTAGTTTCCCGATACTCCCACAAAGAATTTAGCACCCTTAAAACATCGCTAGGCCCAGACTGCTTCAGGAAACTTCTCAGCCTTTTGCCTTTGCTCGTACCGATATCACAGTATCTGTCATCATCTATATTTATTTGTAATTCATCCTTAAAGAACTCCGAGTATGTTTGGTTAGAAAAATCCAAAACATATCCGCCGCCCATTTCGAATATATAATCCAGCAAGTCAAAATCTATTTTTTTAAGGGCATATGACGTCATAATATCTCATTCATTCTCGTGTCTATGTCTTCACACGCTTTTGCCTTACATTAATACTACGCACGCGGATACTGAAAAACCAGACCCCAGAGTCCAAGCCTCTTATTACGCATGCACGTCTCTGGGACGATAGGTTCGCGACCGATTTGCAGAGCAGCACAAACCTAATGACTAGCGCTCGTCGGTTATCCGCAGAAAGCCGCAGAATCCTAGCGAATCCAAGCCTCAAACCTACTTTTCTTGGGGACCTCGGCGCACTACCGCTCGCAACTCCGGACAATTTGGAGCGAAGCGAAAAATTGTTCCGACTGCTTGTTATACGCGACACGCGCTATGATCACGATGCCCGATTACGGTCAAGAGCGGACGGTGGTCTAAATGGAGCCGTCAGTATGTATAAAATGTGCTGTCGATGAACATACTGAAATACAGTTATTGTGTTAGGCGGCCAGTTACTCTTTATTTTCGCCAACGCTCGATAACCTGTGCGAAGACAACATCCCGCCACTGTTCCTTCCACTCCTTATGAACCTGAACGCTTTGCGAATGTGGTTCGGGAACCGGTAGTGGCATCTTGATCACGGCTGGTAGCATAACTGCGTCACCAACTACAACGCATTCACCCGGAGCGAGGTTCGGCAAGATCTCTGTAATCGCGTTGGCGTTGTCGGGAAAGAGCCGCCGCACGTAGGCTTGATCAGCGTCGTTCGTTAGGCGCAAAGACATAAAATTGTTGCACTGGGCAAAAATCGTCTCTGATACCTCGGAGGGCCGCTGGCTCACGACCATAAGGCTGAGGCCGTATTTTCGTCCCTCCTTTGCGATCCTCTCAATGGACTTGCGGGACGCCCGATAGGCCACGTGATTATCCCGGGGAACGTAGTTGTGCGCCTCTTCGCAGACAAGCATGACCGGGATGTCATTGAGTTTGCCTTGTGCATGCTGCAACTTGGAATAGTGAAAGCAAAAGTCGAAGATGAGCCGAGAAATCAGGCTGACAGTGATGCTGAGAACCTCGAAAGGGATGCCGCTCAAATCCACGATGGTGACGTTCGCCTTGTCGAGATAGCCGATGAACTGCTTCATCAGCGACTCGAAGTCCGCAGTGACATGGGCCTGCCCATCAGGCTTCTTCGCGTCTAAAAGAAACCGGAGGCGCTTGTCGGCCAGCTTCGCCTCCAGCCGGGAAACGAACCTGTTAAACTCCCCGTTGAATGGCCCGTTCGTCGCTTTGGTCGCAGCTGCGGTGGAATTGGCAACGAAGTCGTGGATCTTGTCAAAATAGATGTTCCGATCAATCACCAACTTTCCGTCAGCCAGCTTAGGTTTGTCCTCTGCGGCCAACCGGCCAATAACTTCGCGATTCAGGTTCTCAATAAAGTAGTAGACTTCCTTAATCGAGAAATAAACCGGAGTATCGTAAGTGATCTCCTGAATGCCCGGATTATGCTTTTCCTTATTTAAGATAACAGCATGTTTGAACTGACTAACCTGATTATGAGAGTTTGCTTCATTGCTCTCGATGAACATGCTCTCCAGCTCTTCCGAATTCATCAACCAGTACGGAAGCTGCAAAGAATCGATGTCGAGTCGACTTAAGGTAAAAGACTCCTCCTGCTCAAGAGCAAACGCTGCAGTATATTCATCATGAATATCGAATATCACCACGTGAGAGTTATTTTGCTTCCCTTTGTTCTTGTTTTTCTGCTGGGCAATACCAACAACGTCCTGCAGCACCCTCGCAACCGTACATGACTTGCCAGAACCGGTCGAACCAACTACGGCAATATGCTTGCTAAAAAATCTATTGCCATTGATCATGAGATCAATGGCTTTATTCATGGAGAGCTTGCCTAGCGGAAAATCGTGTTCACCATCAGCCGAAAACATTTTGTCGATGGTGTCGTTTTCTGCAATGAACGCATGCTCTGTAGGTACCGGTAAAAGGAGGCTGCCACGATCAAATTTCTTGTTTTCAAACAAAGAGCCTATGGCTTGGCATTCAATCTGAAAATTCCAGATGGGCTTTCCATCTGCGCCAATGGTATTTGTACCTTTAATGTTTCGGATGACGGCGATTGTAAAATCATGGTTACCTTGCGCAATCTTTAAGAAGCGGCCAACCTGTAGTCCTGTTTTATTTTTCTCGAACGCCTCCAGACTATCTACTGCGACAATGACGGCTTCTGGCGCGCACGAAAGCACAGATCCAATCTTAATAGGCATTATCTATCCCCATCATGTATCTAATTTCGTCAAAATTTTCGGCGTCAAGGATCTCTAAATTTACATCCTTGACGTCTAGGTTCGAGATATCTCCATGGCCGAGGACAAATATGTCATCTGGCTTGGTGTTAATCGTGATATGTTTGTAATCATTCCAACGGATAAGCCTCAAAGCAAATTCTTTTTGGTCCTTCCGGACCATCGGTTCTCGAAAGAAATGCATCTCGGAGAAAGTCTTTACAGGACGCCCATGGTTCGGCATCACATCTTTCGCAATTAGCCGTTCCGCAACCTCATCAAATGTATTTTGCGGGACGTCTAGTGCGAATAACGGCGTATGCGTATGCGCGACCTTAAAATGATATTTATCAATGAACGATTTGATAAAAAGCACAATCTGATCGTCAAATTGCTCCAAACATTCAGGGAATATGACCAAGTGACGTAATCGAACATTCGTGCCTAAGCTCCCTTTAAGCTGCTTGCGCCGCGTTTCCAGAATCTTCTGTCGCGTCTTCAGTGCGAGCGTCCATTGAGATACCGCTGTGGTCCTTATTCTTCGCAACGAATCCAAAAAGCTTTTTTTTGAAGTGCTTCTCAACTTTGCTTCGTGCTTAACGCTTAAGTCGGCAATGAGTTGAATGGCATTAGGGTAAAATACCGTTTCCACCTCATCCATGTTGAAGCCCACATTCGCAAGACTTTTGCAATTCTCTTTCACCAAGTCGTCGTATTTAGGAGTGACGAAAACAGAAAACACCTTCAGGAATTCATCAACCTCAACACCGTCAACTTCGGCAATTAAGTCTTTCAATTTTTTATTATTCGATTTGATCGCAGCACTGAGCTCCACCGCCGATATTTTTATCGCAGGATTTTGTGGAAAATGCGCAAATAAGTGATACCTTATACTTGCGCTCGGATTAGACTTAAAATGTTTCATCATCTGAAGAAGCGGGTGATAGAGAACGCTTGGCGTGTAGTTATCTAGCGTTTCGTGGTATTTGCATTGAATTGCCTTGGTCCCTGCAAAGCTCGCCACTTCGATGTCTTCGACAATTCCCTCTATAGTAATTACGTCGTCATCCGCCGCCTTCAGTATTTCGGAGAGCGTCTGATTAAATTGGTATAGGAAACCTTGAATTGTATAGTCTGCCGACCGGCCCATGTTGACTCCGCAAGCTGTTAGCTCAGATACTATCAGCATCTACAGTTCGTTTTACCCCAACTTAGCATTGGCATTGAAGATTGATCCCGCTTCAGACTCAGGGCGATAAAGCATGGATCTATAGCCACATGCATGGCGCACCCAAAATTCGGTAACTAAATCTGCCTTCTGATTCCTCTACTAGCTCACGTCCCCTGAGGCATCTTCACCCTCGAAAACAAGCTCGCCAACACCGTTTCAAACTCTCGCTCATGAGGCCGGACTTTCTTTTCAAGGGTACGCTTCTGCTTGATCCCGGTGACTTTCATCAAGTCCGACCAACCCGCGCCGCTGTCGAACATACCTTTGATGAAGCTATCTCTATAACTGGCTGGAGTCGCGCCATACAGGCCGGTCCGATCAATCATTCGCTTCAACTGTTCCAGCATGGAGCGCGGCTGGTAGCTGCCCGGTTTGTTTCTGCGTTCAGTTGGCTTATAAGGTTCTCCGCGGTCGTTTAAGAAGAACCTGCTAGATGGTGACAGTCCTCGGTGGGAATGCAGGTTGCTCGACAGTCCCCAATTCTGATCTTTCCGCAAATCAACATATCGCTCAAAGAATGGGAGCATATGGTCAGCCGTATGGACTTCTCGAGCTGCACCATTGAAAGATGCATGTGTCGGGAGAACCCAAACACGGTAGAAGTCGCCGTTAGGAGCAAGTACGTCCTCGGTTGACACCAGACAAAGCTCGAGCGGTGTCAACCCCCAGTACACGCCGCCCAGGATCAAGGCTGCATTTCGGGCCCCGAAAGGAGGAGCCGCGTTTTGCTCAAGGAGTTCTTGTACATCCACTTCATCGAATATGCGTTCTGCAGCCATACGTTATTTTTCTTTCGTGCAGTGCCGATTGGCTTCGTTTTGCGAGAATATCCCCCGACGCTCTACTGTGTCAACGCGCGAGCCACGCAGAGTGACACATCGGGAAGCATAGTAGAGCCGCCATCTTCGTTCGCAGCCCTCGAAAGCCGGGAGTTCATTGGAATCTTCCTTAACATCACATCATTTCCAATTTGAAAACTCAAAACGCGTAGACGAAAACCTAAGAAATTCAAGGTGGAAAATTCCACCTTTTGCAGATTCGGAAGCATTATTCGTGAAAACCATATTGACGTTTTACCGAATCGAATGAGGTAAATATGCAGGGACTTTTATCCAAGCCCTCTTAAAGATTCCCAGACAAATTTAACATTGACGCTTGCACGCCCAGCAAAAGTGGGAAATCGGATAAATTGTCAGAAACCATGGATGCCCAACCAAAATCTCCATCGTCCATATTTAAATTGTGTGCAAAAGCGAGCACTTTCCTTGCCCTCTTCATCACCATGGCGATTCATCGCGCATCATTAAGGGCAAAGACTGCGCAAGTTAAAATGAATTAAAATAGGAGTGTCATTTTTGACATCAACATGATGCACACTGGCCCATTTCGCATGATTAAGCATTTGAGAAACTTAAAGTCAATTCCCGATGAATTTTGGTGGAGGTCGCTCTCCTACTTGCTTTCGGCCTTGCTGCTGCCGAACATCACTCTCGTTATGTTCCTGATCTATATGGCAGAGCATAATTTTTTTTCGTATGACTTCATCTCCGAAGGAATATTTGGGATGAAGTTGTTCTTTCTGACAACGACGGCCATGCTTATAGTGACATCCCTGTCTTTGTTCAATCCGGTCCTGATCATAGTCGCCAGAAAAAACACAAGAAATTACATTGGGGTTTCATCGTCGCTGGCATTTTGCTTTCAGCCATCTCTTGGTTAGTTGTGGCAATCAATATTATTCAAAGCGAAAACTTGACCAGGATACTTTGCCTTATTGGCATCTGCGTCGCATTGATTGTGCACATGTCAGTTTTGGTTTTTTGTATGGCACGTCAGCAGCTGATTTCTCTTGGTGCCACCAGTTTTTTTGTCATCTATTTATCGTTAATGAACCCGACACAGGCGGCACAGACGATGTCAACGGGATTACGGGTATATGGTTCAGGAGGAGACCTTCCAATTAAAATATATAGCTCTAACTCGGGGGCGGTCACATCCGGCAAGCTACTACTCATTACGCCCAATACTATTCGATTTATCCCCGACGACAACGCTGGAGTTGCAACTTACCTGCTATCCAATGTCAGTCACTACGTGGTAGGAACAAAAAACGATGCAGAAAGCGCCGCCCAAGAGCAGGAGGGGAGCATCGAAACAAAAAGTTTATCGATACCAACTAGAGCCAACCAAGCGGGCTCACCAAAGGGATCCAATGGCTGAAGATCACGCCAGTCTTGGGTAAAGGGCGCGGTGCATGATGGCGCGTGAACCGGATGTTGATCCAGACAGAATAGGACTTTTGCCAAATCATGAACGAGAAAGAACGTGAAAGTCGGAATGCGCAGGTATTGGCGACATGCGACAATTTTCTCATGGACCGCTTGTTACAACGTAAGCCTCCCGGGATGCGGCAAGCTCTGGTGCGCCAATACCAGGATCTTTTGATAAGAGATCGAACAACATTGATCCAAAATCTAATGTGGTGTTATGACGGCAAATCCCTTGCGTTCGTAACGGGCACGGATGGAAGCATCCCCTTTCGAAAAGAAGAAGTTGATCGATTAGGCGGAGTGAGCAAACAAGCAATCGCGTACTTCATTGTGAAAAAGCAATTTGAAACTTATGATTTCCTCAACTCTGGCTGCTGATATCAGGTGCACTCGCCGCAGCTCGACACCAGTCGAGCTTGCAGAGAAGAAGATGACGCAATTAATCGCTTATCACGGAAATGTCCTGAACCTCTAGCTCGGCAAATGCCCGAAACAACGGCTCAAGCGCATCATCACCTACACCGTCCTCCAACTTAATGATTACGGGGCTATCCGAATCCCTATTGGCAATGAATTGTTTGAGTTGATCAGACTGAAGATCCAAAGGCTGGTGATCCAAGAAGAAATCACCAGAGGACGTGACCAGGATGTCAGGATGGGCATCGGAGGACAGAAGTTCTGAAGGTTCACGTTGCACGGTGATCGATGTGAACGCTTCGTAAGGCGGGCAATTCCATTCAGTGCCTGTAATTGCTTCAATCTCTCTTTTGGCTGTCGGATAGAGTTCACGGTAAAACTCTACTTCACCAAGCTGCTTGACCAAATCCTTGAATCTCTGAGTTTTCACTGATTCAAGTTCGCGCGCCATTACCAATTTATTGAAAGCATCTATAGACATTTCGCGGGACACGTCCGCCCATTTATTTGACTCGTGAACAGCGCAGAACGCCTCAGCATCTTCAAGATAGGATTGACGTTCGTCCCTACGCTCAGAACAACTAAAAGAGAGCGCCACCATAAGGCTGATACAGATGGCTTGCGCATACCTGCTTGTGCATTTTCTATTCATCAAAAACGAGCTTAAATTCATAAAGGGCTTGAGATACATTGCGAAGTGAGGTTTCCAGTTTGTCTCGATTTGTATAAATCTCTCTCAACATCTGAGCAGCTTCGGCATCGGTGACTTTTACACCAGCTTCCTCTAAAAGATACCGGAATTTTTGTGCAGCAGCGGCAACTGCGGCAGGATGATTAAAGTCTACAGATTGAATGTCCTCAAGAATGGGTCGATATTTCGAATCGAGGGCTTTTGCGTATGCATCTGGTGACTTGGTTACCGACTTTATCGCCGCTGTCGATAAAATCGTTAGAACTGCTGTCCATACGGTAAATGGGTGTGGAGACAACTCGGCTTTGCCGACCAATACGCCGGCCAGTTGAGCCTGAGTCTTTTCATCATTAACGATTGTTTCCGGAAGTTTCTTGCCGAATCCACTCCACTTTACCTTCGCCCCAGCGACTAAAAATTGCTCAATCTTCGAATGCAGCACTGGCGCATATTCAGCAATATTTTCTCTCTCTGCATAGAGCGTTGCGCTGAGCTTCTTTCCTGCTTCGAACTTTTTCTTGGCGAGTATCCCTGAAACAGTTATGTCTGTGCCCGTCACCAGGATCAGCGCGGGCAAGCTTGCCGCCGACATTAATCCAAGCAGGAAGTACATTTCATATTTCACGATCGTTTTCAAGGGAGCGGTCGTCTTAACAACTTTTGCTGCCACACTTCGATTGGTTGAATCAAATACAAAGCCGTTTATCGATTGCAAATAAAATTCGTAGTTCGATGCGCCTTTGGGATTTACTAACGTATAAATTACGGTGTTACAGCCGACTTCATAGATAATTCGCTTGCCATCATACGCGTCGTAGACTTGGCCGCTTTTGAGGACAAAATCGGGAATTTTCATTCCAAGCATATTGGAAACATTAAGCTTTTGTTGATTGCGGTCATCAAACGGCAGATAGCTTGATAGGAAATGCGTGATATTCTTCGGTGCTGGGTATTCGGAGCGGGCCTCACATATCTTGGTTAGCTGATAAGACCCGTTGTCCTGAAGTTTGAACTCCCGTACTCTTGCCATGAATGGCCTCCCCTGTCATTAAGTCCTTTGGCGACTACCATCCGCGCACTAATCATATAACTGTTATTTTGAGTAAGCGTTCGCGCGGGCGGTGCGGATGGCGTTGATATGCATTGCATAATGGTAATGTATTTGAGAGATGTCGGAAAGGTGCCTGAGGTGCCCCCGGGCTCAAGATGAGTTGGCCTGCGATGTTCAGGATTCCACTATAATCAGATCCTGAACGGACACGTACGCGGCTAGTGACATGTTCCAACTGTGCTTAATAAAACTACTCTCCAGCGGTCAGTCCCTGAGGACGGCACCCGATGGGCGACCTTTGAGACCGAATGTGGATCAAAGATTGTTTTCTGGGGCAGCCCAGACCGTGGAAACATCAATGTCAACCTGCTGAAACGACAGGTTCTCCCAGTGGGTATAGATATAGAAGAGGATCTGGACCACTGCCTCGCAAGCTCAAGAGGGTCGGCCGTCATTCTGGAAAAATTCGCCAAATATGAGATAGCCTATTGTTTTTAATGGAAAAAATGTCTGAACTTGGTTCCGCTGCGAATCTAGTTCAGATCGCTACCGACTGGTGAGCCTCTTCGTCGTAAACAGCAAAGGGTCTGCGGCATGCCTGAGGCGACGAGTGAGCAAATACCGTTCTGAGCGTGACAGCAGCAGTGCCTCCATTTTCTTTACCTACCGCGCCTCCGGCGGCTTCTTTTTTTCTTCCATTAAACGATTCATCATGTCCGTCTTAACTGCAATTTCCGCTTCCAGCTTGCCAATTGATACCGACGCTTCTGCCTTCCAGGTTTGCAGTTCTTCATTCAGCTTTTTAACTTTATTCAATTCCTCTGATTGAGCTTTGAACTCAGAAAGTTGAGTTTTGAGTGAGTCAGCCTCTTTTGTTCTGGATTCCAGGCTCGCGGTAAGTTTGCGCTGCTCCGTTTCCAGATTTGCGGCTGTTTTCTGCGCGGCACCAAGCTCGGCGGCCAGTCGGCCATTATCCTTGTTTAGCTGCGTGATATCCGATTGTTTAACTGAAAGAGTTTGATTCAAAGCGCGAATTTCAGCTTGAAGCTGCTGGTTGTGTTGCTCATGCTTGCGTTGATCCTGGTCACGCTGTTCTTTTACCGACTGGCGATAATGCTCCATTGCCTCTCGACTATGGCGATGCTTCTCTTCCAGCGACTCGATTTGGGTTTGTTTTTCAGCTAAAAGCTCCCGAAGTTTTTCTTCGGTTTGGATGGCTTTGGCTTCTTTTACTGTTAACGCTTCTTCGGAGGCCTTGCTCTTCTCAAGATCCCCCAGTGCGTTTTGTAACTCATGCGCAGTTTCTGCGAGCGTTTTATTGATATTGGTTAGTGAGGTTTCGAGTTCTTGAATTCGGCTTGTAAGCGACTGCACTTGATCCTGATGTTTGGTATGGCTTTCATCAATTGCGGCTTGTGCTTCCTGCCTCAGTACTGAGGCTAGACGCCCAACGAGCTCCTTTATCGGTTGACTAATCAATGCCTCGTCATCCAGGCGAGCCGAAGCCTCCTCCTCAATCTCGCGTAGATATCGATGGATCGTCGACCTGGAGCCGGTATTACCAAGCGCTACGCGGATAGCGTCGATGGAGGGGTTTTCGCCCTGCCTGATCAGGGTTTCGCGCGCTCTGGATACTAAAGCTTTGTTGATGCCGCCTCTTGCCATGACCCGCCTCTCAATGTATTTCGTACTGTATTACATACCATGTATATACATACTATTCTAGATCGATTTACTCTTAGTGGGTAGTGTAAAATAGCATTAAATAATCAGGAGTTATTTAATGTTAGTTAGTTAAATATTGTAAATCCGGTGAAAATGAGTACGGTTGTAGCGTATTCCAACCATCAGGGGTTCCGCGGAGAGAGCGTACGACAACCGAATACCCGGCTGCGAAATTACCGGCGTGGAAATGACACCAGACTACAAAAGTATGTTCGTCAACATTCAGCATCCGGGTGAGGACGGAAGTTTGGATGAGTTGCAAAGCAGTTGGCCGAACCCCAACGGCAATGCTCTTGCCGACGCCATTTCCGGCCATCGGCCTCGCACAGCGACCATCGTGATTACCCGTGACAACGGCGGCGAAATCGCCGTGTAAAACAAGAAGCGACCAACACGGGCTGCCGTAGCAGCCCCTTTTTTGTCACCCATTCTTCAGACCGAAACTAAAAACTGCTTCAGTCGGGGCACCATTTCTCGTGCCACCCGGCCTGCGCCAATCAGCGTTGCCGAGGCGGCCCCCGTCCAGTCCCCATAACCAGCAAGCCACAACCGAGGATGATGTATAGATTGATTATTAAGGGTTTCCACCCGCCCATTTGTCTGTACCACACCCAAGCCCGCCAAGTGGTTGATCGCTGGTCGAAATCCGGTGCACCAAATAACCGCATCCGCCATTTGCTGCTTACCATCCCGCCATACAACCCCGCGCTCGGTAAATCGCTCAAAAGGCCGCACGGAATGCAGCACACCGCGCGCACGGGCGTCTTTTACCGGAGGCACCATAACGATATCGCCAATACCGCCGATCGGCGTTTTGTCAGAGTCCGGAGCCAATATGCGAGCGGATGCACGTTCAAATAAAACGCGTCCATCGACATCGTCTGGTAAAAACACCGGTTCGCGCTGAGTAACCCAAATTGCGTCTGCCACCTGGGATACTTCCGCTAATATTTGCGCCCCGGAATTTCCTCCGCCGACGATTAATACACGTTTTCCCGCGTAGGCCTCTGGAGAATGGTAATACGCCGAATGCAATTGCTCGCCACGATAGATATCCTGATCAGGATAATCAGGTACGTAAGTATTTCCCCAAGTCCCGGTGGCGCTGACTACTGCACGAGCGTGCCACTGTTGCTCACCATCCGACACGGTCAGATAGTCTTGGCAATCAGTTACCTGGTTGATTTTCACTGGCCGTTCTATGGGAAATTGGTAGCGCTCTTCGTAGCGAGTGAGATAATCAATCACTTCATCGCGGGACGGAAATTTCTGTGAATCCGCGGTGGGCATCATCCAGCCGGGAAGTGAGCTAAAGGCGGCGGGAGAAAATAGGTGAAGGGAATCCCAGGTGTGACGCCATGCGCCGCCTGGATCTGGCTCTGCGTCCAGCAAAATGAAATCAAGCTGCGCACGGCGCAGGTAATATGCTGTTGCCAGCCCCGCCTGACCCGCACCTGTCACAATCACATCGTACATTTTTTCCATGGCGATCAGTCATCCGCATTCGACGAGCGTGTATTATCCGCGACATTGGTTTCCCGCTCGATATGTTTTGGTAGACCCAGGGAAATCAATGCAGCTAGGGCAATAAATCCACTGGATACCCATAAACACGCTGCCAAGCCGTAAGCCTGATAAACCCATCCGGAAAGCAGAGTGCCGATCAAGCGTCCCATCGCGTTGGACATGTAATAAAAACCCACATCCAGTGACACACCGTCTTCCTGGGCATAAGACACGATTAAATAGCTGTGCAGCGATGAGTTGACCGCAAAAAACACCCCAAACAATAACAGGCCGCCGATCAAAGTTACCTGCGGTGAAATATTTATCGCCAGCCCTAGAGCAATGGCCGCCGGTATCACAATCAGCGGCAGCGCCCAACCAAAGGCGGCCCCTCCCGCCGGGACTTTTCCCGAGCGCCGACCTGTCAACAATGGTGCAAACGATTGCACGATGCCGTAGCCGATAATCCAAAGCGCAAGAAATCCGCCCACCATCCAGAAATTCCAACCGAACTGGCTACTCAAAAATACTGGCAGCGCTATGACGAACCACACGTCTCGCGCGCCGAACAAAAATAAGCGCGCAGCAGATAGCACGTTGATGGCGCGGCTTTTTGATAGCAGATCCTTGAATTTCGGTTTTGCTTTGGCTTTGCCCAAATCCTGACGTAACAACATCAAGCTAAAAAGCCACACAATCGCCAATGCGGCCGCCATGCTCAATACCGCACCACGAAAACCTAACCACGCCAGCAAGGCGCCGCCCAGAAAAAACCCAACCCCTTTGAGTGCATTTTTGGAGCCGGTAAGAATGGCAACCCATTTGTACAGTGTGCCTTGCTGCGAATTCGGGACCAGCAATTTAATGGAGCTTTTTGCGCTCATTTTATTGAGGTCTTTGGCTATGCCCGACAGCGCCTGGGCCAACATTACCCATACTACGGTTAACCAAGCCGCCGGCACCACCAGCATCAGCAGGGCGATCACCTGCAGCGCGAGGCCGATATTCATGGTGCGGTTTAGGCCGATGCGGGCACCGAGATAACCGCCCACCAAATTGGTCACTACTCCAAAAACTTCGTAAAACAAAAACAGGACGGCAATTTGCAGCGGGCTATAACCCAATTGGTGAAAGTGCAACACCACCAACATACGCAAAGCGCCGTCGGTTAAGGTAAATGCCCAATAATTGCCGGTGACAACGAAGTATTGTTTTACTTCTACACTCAACCCCTTGCCAGCCCTGGTAGTTGGCATGTTTTATGTTCCTGCATCCGCAAGGCCAACCAGTTTTGCCAATTCAACCGTGCGATTGGAATAGCCCCACTCATTGTCGTACCAGGCATAGATTTTTACCTGAGTACCGTTGATTACCATGGTGGATAAAGCATCCACAATCGACGAGCGCGGATCACCACAATAATCGGTGGATACCAAGGGGCGCTCTTCATAGCCCAGAATATTCAGCAATTCGTTTTCACTGGCGGCTTTCAGCAAGCCATTCACTTCTTCAACCGTGGTTGCGCGTTCAACTTCAAAGACACAGTCCGTCAATGAGGCATTGGCCAATGGGACTCGCACCGCATGCCCATTCAAACGGCCACGCAATTCCGGAAATATTTCGGCAATTGCTGTCGCCGATCCGGTTGTGGTCGGAATTAGATTAGAACCGGATGCGCGTGCACGACGCAAATCTTTATGCGGTTGATCGAGAATGGATTGGGTGTTGGTGAGATTGTGAATAGTCGTAATAGAACCGTGTTTGATTCCCAGCTTTTCATGAATCACTTTCACTACTGGCGCAAGGCAATTGGTAGTGCAGGATGCAGCGGTGACGATGTGATGCTCGGCGGGATTAAACAAATGCTGGTTTACACCCATCACAACATTCAGTGCGCCGGTTTCTTTTACTGGCGCGCTCACGACAACGCGCTTAACCCCTTGGTCAAGATAAGCTTGCAACACGGCAACGGTTTTCATCTTCCCACTGGCTTCAATCACCAGATCACAACCCGACCAGTCGGTGTCGGCAATGGCCTTGTTGGTGGTGATGCGAATCGATTTTCCGTTAATGATCAGCGCACCATTTTCTGCACTAACTGCTTCCGGCCAGGTGGATTGCACTGAATCATATTTCAGCAAATGCGCGTAAGTTTCCGCATTGGCAGCTGGGTCATTGATTTGCACAAACTCAAACTCTGGCCAATGCCAGGATGCGCGCAATGCCAAACGGCCAATACGGCCAAAACCGTTAATGCCGACTTTGATTTTTTTCATAATCCGATCCATTATTCACGTCATTAAACAGAGATTTGTTGTGCGAGCGTATCGATATATTCCTGATGCGCACGAACCTGCAGCGCGTTGGGTCGAACCGCGCGAACACGTGCGATAACGTCATCCAGTGGAATGCCGCGCTCCAATAAAATTTGCGCTGCGATCAGACCTGTGCGGCCAGAGCCACCTTTGCAGTGAATAGCAATGGCTTTTCCGGCATTGACCAATGCATGAATTTTCTCTCTCGCATTCTTCCAGGCATCCTGAAAAAGTTGTTCAGGTGCATGATCATCCTCAATCGGCAAGTGAAACCATTCCAACCCCAATTGTGCACAGAGTTCGGGTAAATCAATCACCGCATTGCGTTGCATTTCCTCTTGGGGCATAAGGGTGAGAATCGCGGTAGCGCCCGCAGAGGCTAACTGCTCCAGCGACTGCTGCAAGCCCACTGCTTTGGTGCCGGGGCATGGCGTAAAAATTAAGTTGGCGCCATTCTCTAACGGCAAACAATTAAATGGGTGTTTCATATTGGTCTCTATCATCTGAAACATCATTTTTCTCCAAACCAGTGTTGTGTGCGATTACAAAACGCAACCAGCGATAACATAACCGGCACTTCAACCAGAACACCTACCACCGTGGCGAGCGCGGCACCCGAGTGCAAGCCAAACAATGAAATGGCTACGGCCACTGCCAACTCAAAAAAGTTAGAAGTACCGATCATGCAAGCGGGTGCGGCAATGTTGTACGGCAGTTTCATCGCCTTGGCGGCAATAAAACTGATTGCAAAAATGCCGTAAGTCTGAATCAGAAGTGGAATAGCAATTAACAAGATGGCTTGGGGTTTGGTCAGAATCGTCTGCGCTTGAAAGGCAAACAACAGCACCACTGTGGCGAGTAAACCAATCACCGACCAGGGTTTAGAGGCGGCAAGGAATTGTTGCAATTGCAGACTGGCGTTGATGCCGTATTTGGATTCCAACCAGCGGCGAGTCATCACGCCTGCAATTAGCGGCAGCAGCACATAAAGTACAACAGAACTAATCAGCGTTTCCCAAGGCACATGAATATCGCTTACACCTAACAAAAATGCACAGATAGGCGCGTAGGCAAAAATCATAATCACATCATTAACCGACACTTGCACCAGCGTGTAATTGGGATCTCCTTTGGTGAGTTGGCTCCACACAAATACCATCGCGGTACAGGGCGCAACGCCGAGCAAGATCATGCCCGCGATATATTCCTGTGCCGTTTGGGGATCAACCCAGTCAACAAAAAGTACTTTAAAAAACAACCAACCCAAGGCGGCCATAGTGAAGGGCTTTATCAACCAGTTGATAACGACGGTTAAGATCAATCCCTGTGGGCGTTGACCGATATTTTTAATTGCGCTGAAATCAATTTGCACCATCATCGGGTAAATCATCACCCAAATTAAAACCGCAACGACAATATTTACATGGGCAAATTCCAGTGCAGCAATCTGCGCAAATACCGCTGGGAAATAATTGCCCAGAATCACACCGGCAGCGATGGACAATGCAACCCAGAGCGACAAATAGCGTTCAAATAAACCCATAATTTTTGCCTAGTTATTAATTTTGCATTAAATAGCCGATTGGTTTACACGTGTGCTCAATGCTTCCGCTGACTCAACACGCTCTGAGTAGCGGTCTACCAAATAATCGCTGCGGTCGCGCAATAACAATGTGAATTTCACCAACTCCTCCATCACATCCACCACACGGTCGTAATAAGCGGAGGGCTTCATACGGTCCTGCGCGTCAAATTCCTGAAACGCTTTGGCCACAGACGATTGATTGGGGATGGTGAACATGCGCATCCAGCGCCCTAACACTCTCAGCTGATTCACAACGTTAAAGGATTGCGAGCCGCCGCAGACCTGCATCACCGCGAGCGTTTTGCCTTGGGTTGGACGAACGGCGCCAATTGCCAGGGGTATCCAGTCAATTTGCGCTTTAAAAACCGCACTCATGGCGCCGTGGCGCTCCGGCGAACACCACACCTGTCCCTCCGACCACTGCACCAGTTCGCGCAGCTCCTGAACCTTCGGATGGTCTTCGGGTGCGTCATCGGGCAAAGGCAATCCCGAAGGATTAAAGATGCGCGTTTCCGCACCAAGGTATTGCAGTATTCGCTGGGCTTCCTCTACCAATAAACGGCTAAAAGATCGCGTCCGGGTCGAACCGTACAACAGCAGAATTCGTGGCGGGTGACTGGATGGCAGCGACGGTTGAAGATTTTCAGAGGCCGGTGCATCCAATAATTCTTCAACAAGATTAGGGGTTTTATCTTCACTCATGGCATCGTGTTCCTAATAGATTTAATGGCCACCGATTTCATGCAGTACCGCTTGTAGCTCCACCGATGAAAGACTGTCAAAAGGCAGGGCAAAAAACTCGGCGAGCCGGCCACGAATAATTTTTATGGTGTCGTCAAAGGCGGCGGCGACCGACCGCGAAGCATCCGCCTCTGCAATCCCAGACGAGGGATCCTCAAGATTCCAATGAGCTCTCAGCGCTTCCCCAAAATAGAGAGGACAAGCTTCGCCAGCGGCCTTGTTGCACACGGTAATGACGGCATCGGGCACAAGATTGAAGAATTCGTCGGAGGATTTGCTGCGCAGTCCGATAGTGGAAACACCTGCGCGGGCCAGAGCTGCCAACGTCAGGGGATGTACGGTGCCACTGGGATCGCTGCCTGCGCTGTATGCAACAAAACCCGGTGGTGCCATATGATTAAAAATCGCCTCATTAAGGATGCTGCGGCAACGATTGTGCGTGCACAAAAAAAGAATTTTCATAAGCGGTGCTCTGGATAAATAAAAAGCTCAACAGCATGCCGCCGCCCGCACTGGGCGATCACCCATTGCGGTCAGACGTCCGGCGGATTCCTTTAGCCACTGTCTGTTGGCTTCATAAGTGGTGGCGATGACCTCTTTAACCCAATTGGGCAATTCAGGGTGCAGGCGGTAGTACACCCATTGGCCCTGGCGCCGGTCCGCGAGTAGGCCTCCGCTGCGAAGTACCGCCAGATGACGTGAAATTTTTGGCTGGCTCTGATCGAGAGCGCAGATCAACTCGCAGACACACAGCTCCTGTTCCTGAGCGACCAGCAGCGCAATCTTCGTGCGCGTGTCGTCGGCCAGACAACGAAAGACGTGAGGTGGGGTTACTACCATCATCATGCTCGCGTTTTCTCCGTAACCAGAAGAAACATGTTTAGGCGGGTCCGAATCTCCTCCAGCGTCCTGGCGTAGGCGCCGACTCGCCCGCTGGCTTGGGGATCTTCAAAGTCCCAAACCAGGAATTCCCCAGCGTTGGAAAGTGTTTGGCACTCATGGCCCGCCTTGCTGCACAGGGCAATGACATAGTCGAAGTGCTGATTTCGATATTTTTCCAGAGATTTGCTGTGTAGCCCTATCGCGCTAATATCAGCATTTTTTAAAACCTCCAACGCTTTGGGATCGACCCCGGTGGGTTCTGTACCTGCGCTGAAGACTTCATATTCGGGCCGTAGACTGCGAAGCAACGCTTCAGCTATTTGCGAGCGGGCGGCATTGGAGGTGCAAACAAACAAAACACGGTATTTCGGGGGCATAAAAGGCACCATATATGGAAATACGGATATACGATACTACGGATATAGGAAAGCGATCAAGCGAAGTCCCCCAGTGTCTGTCTAAACAATTGGGCATTATTTATGCTAAATTTACGAAAACCGGGTAAAAATCAGTACAGAAACGCCCACGAGCTGATTAAAATGTATCGATAGCCTGTCTTTGATGACTTACACCACCTAATCTTGAATAACGTATTTTTCTATTGCCTGCATTGAGCTATGCTGGAACTATGCGCCGCTGCTCCTTGTTATTTATCCTACTTCTGAGTTTCGTGATGCCTCTGCAGGCTCCGGCAGAATCGCTGCTGTCCGATTCGCCGTGCCCTGAAAAAATGACAATGGTGATGGATGAATCCGGTGATAGTGAAACCATGCCGTGCTGCCCTGATGAATGTGGTGCTATAAATCCCTGTGAATCCGCCAAATCCTGTCATCTCTGTAAAACGCCCATGCAGGCATATCTTTATTCATCCGCGTCCTCATTCTCCCTTTTAAGCTTGTCTGCGCACACTAAAACTCGCCCATTGAATCTTGCTGTCTTCAATCCCGCCAGTATTTGGCGACCTCCGAACGCCTCCTGAGTTAATACGATTACACCTCGCCTGACCCGGTAAAGATGCCGAGTTTTTAGGCGGGACGTTTTTATCGTTTTTCAGGAATCATCTGAATGAATAATCTCTCAGTACGCGGGCTTGCAGCCGTTGGGCTAGGCACTTTAGTACTTGGCATTGCGATAGGTGTTGGATGGCAGTACCTGCATAAATTCATCTTTACAACACCACCTCAAAGTAATGCTGCTCATGAGCCCAAACAGGAACCCAAGGTGCTTTATTGGTATGACCCAATGGTGCCCGACCAACATTTCGACAAACCGGGTCCATCGCCTTTTATGGACATGGATCTGGTACCCAAATATGCGGCGCCATCGACCCAGGAACCTGGGCTAACCATCGACGCATCCCTGGTGCAAAACCTCGGTATGCGTATAGCGAAGGTGCAGCGCCTCCCTATACACAACGAGCTGGAAGTGGTCGGGCAACTGCAATTTAACCAGCGCAACCAAGCGATACTGCAATTGCGCGCGGCGGGTTTTGTGGAAAAAGCCTGGCCGCTGGCGGTGGGCGACCACGTCAACGCCGGCCAGCCGATTGCCGAATTCCAGATACCCGAATGGCTGGATGCCCAAAATGAGCTGCTCTCCCAACCAATGGGACAGAACCTTCATTTGTTGGCGACCTTGCGCGCACGCCTGCAATTACTGGGCATACCCGATACCTTGATTGCCAAGGTGGAAAAAACCCGCCAACCGGTAACCCGGGTAACCATCACGTCGCCCATCTCGGGTGTGGTGGATATGCTGGATGTCAAAACCGGTATGGCGCTGGCCAGCGGCGCTACTCTGGCAAAGATCACCAATCTGGACAGCCTGTGGCTAGATGTTGCCATTCCTGAAGCACAAGCAACCGGAGTGCGCGCAGGTGACCAGGCCATTTTCAGTTCGGTTAACCCCGGTGATCCTGCACTGGTGGGCACACTGGAATCCCTGTTGCCCTCTATCAATGACAGCACACGCACCCTGACCGCCCGCATCCTGCTGGATAATCCCGAAGGACGCCTGAAACCGGGTACCAGTGGACGTGTACTCTTGCGATCATCCACCGATGAGACGGGCTTGTTTGTCCCCACTGAGGCAGTGATCCGCACGGGCAAACGGGTATTGGTTATGTTGGCTGAACCCGGTGGCAGGTTCATGCCCATAAATGTGGTTGCTGGTCATGAGCAAGGCTCACATACACGTATCCTGCAAGGATTGGATGAAGGTCAAGAGGTAGTGGCCAGCGGCCAGTTTCTGTTGGATTCTGAAGCCTCTTTTTTGGGAATAGCACCAAAAACGGTGGAGAGCCACAACCATGATTAGCCGTTTGATTCATTGGTCTGTCGCCCACCGCATATTGGTGCTTTTGGCTTCACTGCTATTGACCGGCTGGGGCGTTTGGGCCGTAAAAACCACACCCATCGATGCCTTACCGGACCTATCGGATGTGCAAGTCATTATTCGCACCAGTTTTCCAGGGCAAGCGCCCGAGTTGGTGGAAAATCAGGTGACCTACCCATTGGCCAGCAAAATGCTCTCAGTACCGGGAGCTAATACTGTGCGCGGTTATTCGATGTACGGCGATAGCTTTGTGTATGTCTTATTTGAGGACGGCACCGATCTTTACTGGGCGCGCTCCCGTGTTCTGGAGTCCTTGAGCCAAATGCAGGCTGAGCTGCCGGCCAGCGCCACACCGGCACTGGGGCCGGATGCCACCGGCGTGGGCTGGATATTTCAATACGCCTTGGTCGATAAGACAGGTCAGCAAGATATTGCCCAACTGCGAGCATTGCAGGACTGGTTCCTGCGCTTTGAACTGGCGCCCTTGCCGGATGTGGCAGAAGTCGCTGCTATTGGTGGCATGGTCAAACAGTACCAGGTGGTGCTCGACCCGATCCGGCTTGCAACCCATAACTTGTCCCATGAGGCGGTGATTACCACTGTGCAGCAGGCTAATCAGGAAACGGGTGGTGGTGTTCTGGAACTGGGTGAAGCCGAACTGATGATCCGAGCCAGCGGCTATTTACGCACGCTGGATGATTTCAAATCCATTCCGCTGAAGTTGGTGAATAACATTCCCATTATCCTGGCCGATGTCGCCCATATCCAACTCGGGCCGGAAATGCGCCGGGGTATCGCGGAACTGGATGGTGAAGGCGAAGTGACTGGCGGTATTGTGGTTATGCGCTCGGGCGGAAATGCCCGCGCCACTATCGCGGCGGTTAAGGAAAAATTGGCGCAGCTCCAAGGCAGCTTGCCAGCTGGGGTCGAGATAATCGCCACCTATGACCGCAGTCTCCTGATCGACCGCGCTGTTGCCAACCTGACCCACAAACTGGTGGAAGAGTTTTTGGTGGTAGCACTGGTCTGCGCCTTATTCCTCTGGCACTGGCGCTCTGCGCTGGTGGCGATTGTCGCCTTGCCACTCGGGGTGTTGATCGCTTTTGTGGTGATGCGCTATCAGGGCATTAACGCCAACATCATGTCGCTCGGCGGTATTGCGATTGCCATAGGAGCAATGGTCGATGCGGCTATCGTTATGATTGAAAACGCCCACAAGCATGTGGAGCGTTGGCAGCAGCAACATCCCGAGCAAAACCTCATCGGTGAGAAACGCTGGCAAATATTGACCGAGGCCGCTGCCGAGGTGGGGCCTGCACTGTTTTTCTCGCTGCTCATTGTCACTCTCTCGTTTATTCCGGTATTCACCTTGGAAGCGCAGGAAGGTCGGCTCTTTGGCCCTCTCGCTTTTACCAAAACCTATGCGATGGCAGCAGCGGCTGGCCTGTCGGTGACCCTGATCCCGGTGCTCATGGGCTACTGGATTCGCGGTCGGATTCCGGAGGAGCATCAAAACCCCATCAATCGCTGGTTGATCCGAGGTTATCGTCCACTGTTGACCGGAGTTTTGCGCCACCCGAAAACGACACTGGGTTTTGCATTGGCGATATTACTGAGTACCGCCTGGCCACTGAGCCAGCTGGGCAGTGAATTCCTGCCGCCACTGGACGAAGGGGATTTGCTGTACATGCCCAGCGCTTTGCCGGGGTTAAGTGCCCAACAGGCCAGTCGTTTGCTGCAACAAACAGATCGGCTGATCAAAACTGTTCCAGAAGTGGATCGCGTGTTTGGCAAGGCTGGCCGCAGCGACAGCGCCACAGATCCTGCCCCCTTGGAGATGTTTGAAACCACCATCCAATTTAAGTCGCGCGATCAGTGGCGACCCGGAATGACTCCAGAAAAACTCATCGCTGAACTGGATGCACGGGTCAAAATACCGGGGCTGTCCAATATCTGGATTCCGCCCATCCGCAACCGTATTGATATGCTGGCCACCGGGATCAAAAGCCCCATCGGGGTAAAAATCGCCGGCCAAGCCTTGGTCGATATCGACCAGGTCGCTCAACAGGTTGCCCAGATTGCCAAAACCGTCCCCGGTATCTCCTCGGCCGTGGCCGAGCGCTTGGGTGGTGGGCGTTACCTTGATATCCAGTTCGACCGCGCTTTACTCGCGCGTTATGGGCTGAGCATCACTCAGGCGCAATCGGTGGTGAGCAGTCTGATCGGTGGCGACAAGATTGGTGAAGTGGTAGACGGACGTGCACGTTTTCCTATCAACCTGCGCTATCCGCGCGATTGGCGTGACAGCATCGGCAAGCTGGAAAACCTGCCCATCATTACTCCGCTCGGCAGCCAAATCACGCTGGGTACGATTGCCTCCGTCAAGGTCACTGATGGCCCCAGCATGCTCAAAAGCGAAAATGCCCGTCCAACGAGCGTCGTTTACATTGATGTGCGTGACCGCGACCTGGGTTCGACGGTGAAGGATTTGCAATTAGCCATTGATAAGCAAGTGAATTTACCGCCTGGCACCAGTATCAGCTACGCAGGCCAGTTTGAATTCATGGAACGCGCCAATGCTCGCCTGCAATGGATAGTCCCGGCAACGCTCGGGATCGTTTTGTTGCTGTTATTCCTGACGTTTTCCCGCTTGGATGAAGCCTTGTTAATCATGGGCACCTTGCCTTTTGCAATGACAGGCGGCGTCTGGTTGTTGTACTTAATGAATTACCAACTATCCGTTGCCACGGCAGTTGGGTTTATTGCATTGGCGGGGGTGTCTGCCGAATTCGGGGTGATTATGTTGCTCTACCTGAAACAAGCCTGGCAGCGACGCATCGAGCTGGGCGCAACAACACCGCAGGATCTGGTCAATGCGATTCAGGAAGGTGCTGTCTTGCGAATTCGACCCAAAATGATGACAGTGACCGTCATAGTCGCAGGACTGCTACCGATATTTTTAGGCGGTGGTACGGGTTCGGAAATCATGAGCCGAATTGCTGCACCCATGGTGGGTGGCATGATTAGCGCGCCTTTGCTTTCGCTTTTGGTATTGCCTGTGGCGTATTTGTTGATGCAGCAGAGGAAGCATGATTTAAAAGAATAAACCCACGCTTAAATCCCAATAAGGTATGAATACACCAACATCTCCTTCATGAAGCTTCAGTCTTTTATTGCTTGGTGAGCATCGCATTTAGTCCGGAGTTCATCAAGCTGACGGCATTGCTCCTGAAACTCAGCAGGACGCACATCGACTTGCTGGATATAGATATAGATATCGATACTCTTATTGATATTATTGCGGGCTGCGTCCGGGGCACTGGCGGAGCCGATCCATTAGCGGATCTCCTCCGAAGTTCCGGAATTGCTTGATCAAGAAGAGACTCTAGGAATTCGGCACATTCCAACCTATCACGATAATCCCCATGCCGATCAATGCTACGCAGGCTCCCAGCCAGTCCAAAGTGGAAAGTCGCACCCCGTCAACAACGCGAAGCCAGACCAAGGCTGTGGCGACATAAACGCCACCATAAGCCGCATATACCCGGCCGCTGGCGGCAGGATGCAGCGTCAGTAACCAAACGAATAATCCAATGCTTAATGCGGCGGGCAGCAGAAGCCACACAGACCCGCCCTTGCGCAGCCAGAGATAAGGCAAAAAACACCCTACAATTTCTGCGATCGCGGTGAGCATGAATAGGCCAGCAGTTTTAATTAACAGCATAAGTTACTCCTGTGGCACGTCATCACGACAAGGCTCATTGTGCAGTTCAAACTCAACGGTAGTGTGGCTCAACTCAAACTCAGCCAGCGCATCGGACAAGCGACGTTTTAAATCTCGTTGACCCGCCAGTGACACGCCTGCCTCGAGTTCGACATGAACTGTTAATACATGGCTTGCACCATCCAGCGACCACAAATGCAAAAGGTGAAAATGTTGAAACTCAGAGATGTTTTTCAGTTTCTCTTTAATTTTTTCGGCAACGTTTCGTCTAACCACAATTGCTCTCTTGTAAAGAAGTATTCCTTGAACTCGCATCAAAAAGCATACGAACATAAACCGGTGTCGGTTAGGCCACGCAGGGCTCGATCTGGTTCTCAAAAGAGGACTTGACTCTATAGTAACTACAGGGTGTTAACTGAGCAATTACAGAAGGCCCACCCGAGGAGCAAGCAATGTCCGATCGTTGCGATTCAAACTGCCGCGCAAGCACTGTGATATCTAAGCCGGGCTCGTCCTCGGCAGCGCCCACTCAAGGCACTCAAGCACGCTTCCACATTGAGCAGATGGATTGCCCGACCGAGGAAGCGCTGCTTCGAAGCAAGCTTGAGCCGATGCCGGGCATACTCGGGCTTGATTTCAACCTGCTCAAGCGAACGCTCTTTGTGCAGCACGAGCTGCCCTCAGACGCGCCGATCCGGGCGGCCATATTGAGCCTCGGGATGTCGGCAGAGCCTGTGGACACAGGCAACAAAGCCCGCATCCGTATCCAGCAAATGGATTGCCCGACCGAGGAGAAGTTGATCCGAGACAAGCTCTCGCGCCTTGAGGGCGTGGAGGCACTTGAATTCAATCTGCTGCAGCGGGTATTGACGGTCCGGCATGCACCGGAAGCGCTCGATCGGGTGATCGCCGCAATCCGTGAGCTGGGCTTTACCCCCGAGATGAATCAAGACGCGGCAGAGTCGCCTCCGGTATCGCCCAGAACTGCTTGGTGGCCCTTGGTTATCGCAAGCCTAGCGGCGCTCGGTGCGGAAGTAGCAGAGCTCGCCGAGTTTGCAACGCCCTGGGCGCCTGCCGCCTTGGCTCTGCTTGCGATTTTGTTAGGCGGAGTCTCGACCTACAAAAAAGGCTGGATTGCCCTCAAGAACCGAAACCTCAATATCAATGCCTTGATGAGCATCGCCGTCACCGGGGCGATTCTCATCGGGCAATGGCCCGAGGCGGCCATGGTGATGGTGCTGTTTGCCCTGGCGGAGGTGATTGAGGCCAAATCCATTGATCGCGCGCGCAACGCCATCCGTGGGTTGATGGAGATGGCGCCGGAGACGGCGACGGTGCGCCAAAATGATGGCAGCTGGGCGGAAGTCGATTCAAAAACGGTAGCCATCGGGGCTCTTGTGCGCGTGCGCCCCGGGGAGCGGATCGGCTTGGATGGCATCCTTGTCTCGGGTCGCTCCAGTATCAATCAGGCACCGATCACCGGTGAGAGCTTGCCGGTTGAAAAAAGCGAGGACGATCCGGTCTTTGCCGGTACGATTAACGAATCCGGCTCCTTCGAATATCGCGTCACGGCCGTGGCCAACAATACAACGCTCGCCCGCATCATCCACGCGGTGGAAAACGCGCAAGGCGCCCGCGCACCGACCCAACGCTTTGTGGATCGCTTTTCCAAGGTGTACACACCGGCGGTTTTTGCGCTCGCCGTACTCGTTGCGCTGATACCGCCGCTGTTGATGGGTGAGGCGTGGTTTGACTGGGTGTACCGGGCACTGGTGCTGCTGGTGGTGGCATGCCCCTGCGCCCTCGTAATTTCAACACCAGTCACCATTGTAAGTGGCTTGGCCGCGGCCACTCGCCACGGCATCCTGGTTAAGGGCGGTGTGTACCTGGAGGCGGGAAAGAATCTTAAGGTGCTCGCGCTCGACAAGACCGGTACGCTCACCCACGGAAAACCAGAACGGACCGATTTTAGGCGTTTAATTCCAGAGTCAAAACTGGACGTCGAAGACGTTGCGCTTCGACTGGCCTCGCGATCTGATCATCCGGTGTCCCAAGCATTGGTGCGTGCGGGTACTAAAGAAGCAAGTCAGCGCGATGAGGTCACTGACTTTGCTGCGATCCCCGGCCGCGGTGTCCAAGGAACGCTTGCGGGCGAGCGCTACTACCTGGGCAATCATCGTTTGATGGAGGAGCTGGGGATCTGTTCGCTGGAGCTTGAAAGCGAGTTGGAGACACTCGAGCGCGAGGGCAAAACCGTGGTGGTGCTGGCGAGTGAGCAGCAACCGCTGGGCCTCTTTGCCGTCGCCGACACCGTCAAACCCAGTAGCCGCCAGGCGATCGAGCAGCTGCACGCACTCGGGGTGAAGACCGTGATGCTGACGGGCGATAACCCCCACACGGCGCAAGCCATCGCGCGTCAGGTGGGCATCGACGAGGCACACGGAAGCTTATTACCTGAAGACAAGCTCAAAACCGTGGAGTCGCTCGTGAATCAGGGAGGCCCCATCGGCATGGTGGGCGATGGCATCAACGATGCGCCGGCGCTTGCCCGAGCCGATATCGGTTTCGCCATGGGTGCAGCCGGCACCGACACGGCCATTGAAACGGCCGATGTGGCGCTGATGGACGACGACCTGCGTAAGATTCCACTGTTTATTCAGCTCTCGCGTGAGACGTCGCGCATCCTGATTCAGAACATCACGCTCGCCATCGGCATCAAGGCCGTCTTCCTGGTGTTCGCCGTGCTCGGCACCGCGACTCTTTGGATGGCCGTGCTCGCGGATATGGGCGCAAGCCTTTTGGTGGTGGCTAATGGACTGCGGATGCTGCGCAAGTGACGTTGGTCGCGGGCAGGCGAAACCAGATCCGTGAGCAATCGATCCGTCTCAAATTGAACACACGAATCGGAGATACAGATGAACAGACGCATCCTTTTTCAAAGCAGCGTGGCCATTCTGGCAAGCGTTATGACGGCAGGAATCCTGGTCGGATGCGCGCCTGAGAGAGAAGACCAAGCAAAAGCGGCTTCCGAAGGCAATACGCTGGTGCGCGCTCATTCGCCCGTCATCGGTCCCAAGGATGCGCCGGTGACCATCGTTGAATTTTTGGATCCCTCCTGCGAGGGTTGCCGTGCCTTTTACCCGTTCGTGAAGCAGATACTCGCCAAGTACCCGAACGAGGTGCGGCTGGTGATTCGGTACGTTCCGTTCCACAGCGGTTCTGAGATGGCGATTGGCATCTTGGAGGCGGCAAGAATGCAGGGTATTTATGAGCCGGTGCTTCAGGCGGTCTTCGAGTCCCAGCCCCAATGGCACGATGACTTAGAACTGAAAGCGGCTTGGGCCGCCGCCGAATCGGCAGGTCTGGATGTAAAGAAGGCGCGAGAGCAACTGGCTTTCCCCGAAGTCGCTGCCAATTTGAAAACCGATGTTGGCGATGCGAACGCCCATCGAGTGGCTCAAACGCCGACCTTCTTTGTGAATGGCAAGCCGGTCGAGCCTTTTGGCCCTAAGCAGCTCAACATGTTGGTCCAGAGCGAAGTTGAGCGGTCGCGAGGTATTGAGGGTTGAAACCCGTCCTTGGGCAGGTTCTCGCCCATGTCATCGGACTATGGCTTAACGCCTAAAAACTGGGGGGAAATTCCATGCTTAATTTGGTAGAAGAAAATGGGCGGGTCCGAGTAGGATCCGGCAGGATCGCTTCGGTGCCTTTATTCGAGTGCAGCGCCGAGGCATGGGCGCTCAATAATACTTTTGGTGGTACTCCACATGAGTGATGCCAATCTGGATCTCGACTCGGAAGGAAAGCGCAAAACGCTTTGGATTGTGCTCTCGCTCAATGTGGCTATCGCAGTGGGATTCTTCGCGACAGGCTATTTCGGCAATTCCAATGCGCTGATCGCCAACGGCCTCGATAATTCGTCCGACGCCATCGTATATGGTTTAAGCCTGCTCGCCTTGACTCGCTCACGCACTTGGAAACGCGGTGCGGCGCGTTTCTCCGGCATCATGCTGCTGATCTTCGCTGCAGGGGTCGTGCTGGATGCGATCCGTCGCTATTTTGGAGGATCGGAACCCATCGGTGCGTTGATGATGACGATGGCTGCCGTTGCAGCAGTCGTGAATTTCCTATCCCTCTATCTGCTTAAGAACTTGCAAAGTAAGGATGTAAATCTGCGCGCTGCAACCACCTTCAGCGTTAACGATTTCGTCTCCAACGGCGGGGTCATATTGGCAGGAATCATCGTTATTTGGACAGGTTCCAATTGGCCTGACTTGCTCGTCGGGATTGCTGTCGCTGGGATTGCACTCTACGGTGCTATCGATATTTTGCGCGATGCTCACAGGGATGTTCAGGAGGAACGTGAAACCTCGCAGGGCGAGGAAAATCTTTGACGACTCTCATAAAAACACGATATCCGTTGCTCACACCAAGGAAGGAAACGTTTTTTTGACCAAGAACAGGAGTGCCAACTGTGACATCGCGCTGCCCATATCCCGCGATCTTCTTTGAGACAGCCTGACAAACTCTTTCAACTTGGCGCCACATTGGAGGCAAGACATGCACCCATTTCCCAGCACTGGATCGTTCGACAGCACCCTGGCTCTGCGCCGGGATCCTTATCGCTTTATCTCCAATCAGTGCGATCGACACGCATCGGATGCTTTCGAAACACGGCTACTGCTACAAAAGATGACCTGTATTCGAGGAGAAGAGGCCGCCAAGATCTTTTACGACACCGCGTTTTTTTCGCGCGTTGGCGTCGCTCCGTCGCGAATTTCCAAGACGCTGTTCGGACGCGGGGGCGTGCAAGGGATGGATGGTGATGTCCATCGACATCGAAAGATGATGTTCATGTCACTCCTGACAGTAGAAAAAATTGGCGGTCTGACTCAGTTGGCGAGCGACATCTGGGATCGTCGTCTACTTCAGTGGGCCTCGTTGGATCGAATCGTAGTGTACCGGCAAGCCCAAGAGATTCTAACCGAGGCCGTTTGCCAATGGGCCGGTATTCCGCTCGAACCTTCCGATGTCGCCCGACGAACCAGCGAACTCGTAGCGCTGTTCGACTATGCAGCTAATATCGGACCAAAGCATTGGTGGGCAAGGCTTGCTCGCAAACGCAATGAAGCTTGGCTGTGTGGAATTGTCGAACAAATTCGCAATCGGACTTACCAACCACCGGTGGACAGCGCAGCATTTCTTGTTGCCAATCATCGTGATCTGAATGGAAATTTGCTCGATTCCAAAATTGCCGCGGTCGAATTGAATAACATTCTGCGCCCAACTGTCGCGGTTTCTGCCTACGTCGTCCATTGTCTCCACGCCCTGCACGTGCATCCCAAGCTACGAGAGCAGCTGTCACAGGGCTCTGCCAATGACTTTCAATGTTTTGTGCAGGAAGTCCGACGATACTATCCGTTCTTTCCGTTCGTCGCAGCAAAGGTGAAAAAGTCGTTCGAGTGGAAGGGTTATCCGTTTCCTGCCGGTCGTAATGTCCTTTTGGACCTATACGGCACCAACCATGATGCGCGAATTTGGGATCGCCCCGACGACTTCAACCCCGAACGATTTCGCAAGTGGGAGGGAAATCCCTTCACCCTAATTCCCCAAGGCGGTGGAGACCACTTCCTTAACCATCGCTGTCCTGGTGAATGGATTGCCATTGAGCAGATGAAAGTCGCGGTCGACGTCTTCGTCAACCGATGTGAGTACGACGTACCGGAGCAGGCGCTAGGAATCGAGATGGATCGACTGCCTGCAATTCCGCGAAGTCATTTTATTTTGCAGAATGTTCGTGTTGGGAAGCGCGCGTGACTTTGCATAACTTGTTTTAGGCAGTAGTCGGAAATAAAGGTGTAACCCCGGCTCTCGCCGGGGCATGTCCGTTATTTTCTAACCTTTTTATCCCGGCGATGAACCCATTGATACAGTACTGGCAGCACCAACAACGTCAGAATGGTCGAAGAAATAATGCCGCCGATAACCACGGTCGCGAGTGGTCGCTGAACTTCCGCGCCGGTACCGGTGTTTAAGGCCATCGGCACAAATCCGAGACTTGCCACCAGAGCAGTCATCAACACCGGGCGTAAACGAATCATCGCGCCGTCGATAATTGAGTTGGTCAAATCCCCGGTCTCATGCCAAAGCTGGCGTATAAAAGCCAGCATCACAAGGCCATTCAGTACCGCCACGCCGGACAGTGCGATAAATCCGATTCCGGCAGAGATTGATAGCGGCATATCGCGTAAATAGAGCGACAACACGCCACCGGTGAGTGCCAGTGGCACTCCACTGAAAATAATCAGTGCATCCTTTACTGAGGAAAAAGCCATGACCAGAATGCCCAGTATCACCAACAAGGTAAGTGGCACTACGATGGACAGGCGCTGGCTGGCAGACTCCAGTTGTTCAAAGGTGCCGCCATAGTCCAGCCAATAGCCCGGTGGGATGTCTGCTTTTTCACGAATACTGGCTTGCACCTCGTTGACAAAGCTGCCCAGGTCACGGCCCCGGACATTGGCAGTCACCACGATTCTGCGCTTGCCGTTTTCACGACTGATTTGCGCTGGCGCTGGGGAGATGTCCAGGGTCGCAACTTCTTCGAGAGGAACATAATCCCCGTTAGGAAGCGGTACTGGTAAAAACTTCAAGCGTTCGATATCGCGACGGGTTGTCTCCGGCAAGCGCACCACCAATTCAAAGCGCCGATCACCTTCATAAATAACCCCGGCGGATTCACCGCCAATCGCAGCGGACACCCAATCCTGAAGTTCGGCAACGTTCAAACCGTAACGTCCCAGGGCGGTACGATTGGGAATGACAGACAGCGTTGGCAGGCCGGTTACTTGCTCAACTCTGACATCAGCAGCCCCCTTGATCGAATTGACGACTTTAAGCACGTCATTGGCCGTTAACACGAGTTGATCCAGATCATCACCGAAAATCTTGATGCCCAGATCGGCGCGCACACCGGAAATCAGTTCGTTAAATCTCATCTGAATGGGTTGCGTAAACTCGTAGTTGTTGCCCGGCAATTCCTCCAGTGCGCGCTCCATTTCCTCAACGAGTTCCGCTTTGGTTTTGGATGGGTCTGGCCATTCACTATGCGGTTTTAATGTCACAAAATTATCGGCAACATTAGGTGGCATGGGGTCCGTGGCCACTTCTGCCGTGCCGATCCGAGCAAAGACTTTGTCCACCTCAGGAAATGCTTTAATTCTCTGCTCAAGAATTTCCTGCATTTCCACGGCTTGCTCCAGGCCTGTGCCTGGAATCCGCATGGCATGCAGCGCAATGTCGCCTTCGTTTAATTGTGGAATGAACTCAGAGCCTAAAGTGGTCGCCAACCATAAACAAAATGCGACAAACACAGTGGCAAAACCCACTACCGCCCAGCGAAATTTCAGGGCGAGTTTGAGCAGAGGCTTGTAGGCAGATTTTGCTTTGCTGATGACGATGCTTTCTTTTTCGCTGATTTTGCCATTCATAAATACAGCAACAGCAGCGGGCACCACCGTTAACGAAAGCACCATGGCAGACAACAAGGCCATCACCACAGTGGCCGCCATCGGGTGAAACATCTTGCCTTCCACACCGGTCAGGCTAAATATCGGGATGTAGACGATGGTAATAATGGCCACGCCAAACAAACTGGGGCGAATCACTTCGGACGTCGCGTCGAACACCGTATTGAGCCTTTCACGCAGGTCTTGCTGACCGTTTTTGTGTTGTACTTCGGCCAGGCGTCGAACACAGTTTTCGACAATGATCACTGCGCCATCGACAATCAAACCAAAATCGAGGGCACCCAGGCTCATTAAGTTGGCTGATACTCCTGTTTTCACCATACCGGTGATTGTCATCAACATGGCCAGCGGGATAACCGCCGCCGTGATCAAAGCCGCACGGAAATTGCCCAGCAAAAGAAACAGCACCACGACAACCAGTAGTGCACCTTCCATGAGATTTTTGGACACGGTGGCGATGGCTTTGTCGACGAGAGCGGTGCGATCGTATACGGCCTCGGCAATCACACCTTCGGGTAATGACGCTTGAATATCATCGAGCTTAGCGGCCACATCCTGGGCGACTGTCCGGGAGTTCTCGCCAATCAGCATCATGGCGGTGCCCAATACCGTTTCTGCGCCATCCCGTGTTGCGGCGCCGGTGCGGAGTTCTTTGCCAATTGCAATCTCGGCGACATCCTTGATCTTTATCGGTACTGAGTCGTGTTTGGCAATGATGACATTCCCAATGTCGTCAAGGGTTGCAAGTTGGCCGGGTGAACGTACCAAAAGCTGCTGTCCATTTCGCTCAATATAGCCCGCACCGCGGTTGTCGTTGTTCGCCTGCAATGCTTGCACGACCTCTTCAACACTGACCTGGTAGAGCAGTAATTTTGTCGGGTCGGGCATCACGTGGTATTGCTTGTTGTAGCCGCCAATACTGTTGACCTCGACAACGCCTTTCACCTGGGCGAGCTGAGGCTTGATGATCCAATCCTGGATTTCCCGCAGTGCGGTTGCGGTGTAGGGTTCCCCATTGGCCATGCGGGCATCGGGTGTAGCCTGCACGGTGTACATAAAGATCTCGCCCAACCCGGTCGAGATGGGTCCCATGTCCGGCTCGAGCCCTGGCGGTAACACGCTTTTAATCGCCCCGAGCCGAGCGTTAATCAGGTTCCGCGCAAAATAAATATCGGTGCCTTCTTCAAACACCACTGTGACCTGCGACAGGCCATACCGTGACAGCGAACGCGTGTAAGACAGCTCGGGCAAGCCGGCCAGTGCGGTTTCCACCGGATAGGTAATGCGTTGCTCCGATTCCAGTGGCGAATAACCTGGTGCGGCCGTATTGATTTGTACTTGAACATTGGTGATATCGGGAACCGCGTCAATCGGGAGCTTTTGATAGCTCCACACGCCCACGCCGACGATGAGAAAAATAAAACATAAAATCAGTAAGCGCCTTTCAATTGCCAGGCGCAAGATGGAATCAATCATAAAGCGCCCCTATTAATGTTCGTGTTCGGCTTCGGATTTTTCGATATCGGCTTTGATCAGATAACTGTTTTCGCTGACATATTCATCACCCAATTTAAGTCCATCGACGACCTCATAAAAATGATCGTCGCTTTGACCCAGCACGAGTGGTGTAAAACGATATTCATCACCGGTTTTTACAAAAACGCCCTGACGGCCGCCCAGGGTTTGTACCGCATCTTTAGCAGCGGCCACAGAAACCGGAATGCGACCAACCTCCACACGCGCCTCTACCATCAAACCCGGGGAAAGGTTTTGCTTACTATTGTCCAGCTTGGCTCGCGCCAGCTGGTAAGGGGATTCCATCGCAGGCACGATATGATTGACCGTGGATTCAACGCTACCGTCGGCCGTTAAAACATGGACGGATTGACCTTCTTTGACGGCGGCCTGTTGCGCGGGATAAACCCGTAGTTCCGCCCACAGGGTGTCGAGGTTAACAATGGAAAACAGAATTTGATCTTGCGTACTCTCGCCAATATTGGCATGACGCTGAACAATCCGCCCTGAAATAGGTGCTCGGATTTGGTAGGTTTTAAGGCTTTCATTGGATTCGATTTCCGCCAGGATATCGCCGGTTTTTACGCGATCACCGATGGTGACCTGAACAGATTTCACCAACCCTTCAAAGCGGGCACGCACATGGCTCAGTTGTTCTGGGGCTGACACCAGCGAACCGTATATGGTGATGGTTTGGTGAAGCTCCTGCGCGTTTGCCGTGACAGTTACAATGCCGACCTGTTGCGCCATATCGCCATTGATGCGGCTGCTGTTTTCTTCTCCATGTCCGTGTCCGTGCTCATCTTCTACTTCATTTCCGTGGTCATGCTCATCATGATCGTGTCCGTCTTCATCGTGATCAACATGATCGTCGTGCTCGTCATGGTCACCGTCTTCATGATGCGGTGCATGCTGTTCTTTGGCTTCATGCTCATGGTCGTGCTCATCCTCCGACCAGGCATTGATTGCTAAGGCGCCCAACAGCAATGCAGGGGCAAATACAATTCCCAAAATCGGTTTTTTGTTCTTGGGTATTAAATGGGAAAAAAACATTGTTAAACCCTTCATTGTTTTTCTCCCTTTGTTTTTTCATTCGCTTTTTCATTGGCATGATCGCCGTGATCATGATCCTCCTTGTGATCATCCGTGGACTCCTCTTGGTGATCAACGTGGTCGCCATGTTGCTCGTGATCGCCTTCAGCGTGATGTTTTTTATGTTTGTCACTTTCTTCGTGTTTGTGATCGTGTGAGTGGTCGTCAGCCGCGTAAAGGTAAGTGCTGAAGAAAAGGGCTAATACTGTGAGTATTGTGATAATTGAATTTTTCATAGTCATAAATTCCTGAGGCTTGATCGTTATCAAACATGAATAAAATGAGTTGAATTATTGATTAAGGGCTTCGCTGGACAACTTTTCTATCAGTGCTTGACTGATGAGCGCCGTCGATGCCGCATCGATACGCGCCTGTTTGGTCGCCAGCAACTCTTCCTGGGCGACAATTAAATCGAGATAGCGATATCGGCCGTTTTCGTAGGCTTGGCGGGTCAGTTTGAGCGCGTTTTCAAGCGCCGGGATTACCACATTTTGGGTTTTATTGGCGGCCTCGATGCTTTGCTTTCTCAACGAATAGGCTTCAAAAAGCTGGGCGTGCAGACGCAGGAGCAGATCTTGTTGGGCATAATCCACGGCATTGCGATTGGCCAGTGCGGCCGTCACTTCCCCACTGCTGCGTTTATTGGAAATCAACGGAATGGAGAGCCCGGCGGTAAATGCGGAATCGCCGGTTTCTTCGAAGCGTTTGATGCCCGCCCGCCAGGTCAGATCACTGCGCCCACCAGCGCGTGCGAGTGTCACTTCGGCATCCCGGATTCGCGCTTCGCTCGCCAACACCTGAAGAGCCGGAGATGTTTTTACGCGCGCATACAGCTGTTCAAAACCAGGATTTTCCCCGAACTCAAATAGGTTCCCCTCCAATGTGCTGAAGGTGGGAGTGACATCCCCCCAGAACCGTGTGAGTTGCACTTTTTGGCGCTCGAACTGTTCCACCAGCGCAGCAAGACGGATTTCCTCGCGCGCAACGGCAGCTTGCGCGCGCATGACTTCCGCTTCTGGTGTGGCACCCTGTGCAGAGCGAGCCTGCACGGTTTTAAGCAACGACCGGGAAAGCTCCAGCGACTCCTCAGCTAGGCGAATGTTGGCCTGGGTCGCGAGACTCTCAATATAGATCGCCGTCAGCTCACCGAGCACATCGAGGGTGTCGGCTTGCTGTTCCCATTCCGCCTGGTTAATTCGTGCGTCAGCGTAGGAAACACGGGCCTGACGTTTAGCGCCCAGTTCGATGACTGACGACAACGCCAGCGTGGTTTCTGCTGAATCCAATCCCTCGTTATTGCCGGAGCCGGCGAAGTTTTCAACTTCAAGTTCAAGCGTCATTGCCGGGCGTAAGGCATTGGTTTGTCTTTGGGCGTTCCGTGCTTCTTGGGTGAACCGGTATTGGTAAAGGTGTGGGTTGTGCGCCAACGTCCGGGTTAGCGCCTCGTTTAAGGTCAGCGTGGCATCGGCGTAAGCGGCGTTCGCTGTGATGCTCAAACTGCAGAGGAGAGACGTAAGCCACACACAGGGTTTATGACACCTGTAAAAAGTGGGGAATCGCATGGATAAGTCCTAATGTAAGTCGTATTTCCGCGAGTGCGGGTGAAAACGGTACTTAGGGCTTAGGCTCTGGGAGGACGCAGAAAGGTTTCGAAGGTATCGGGAAAGGTATTTTCGGAATAGTCGGGTACTGGGGAAGTACTTTTGGACAGTAAAATACGCTCGGCAGACATCAGGATGGCTGAGCAAAAATGGCCATGGCAGTGACAGCAATGGTGACAATCCCATTTTGCGGAGGAGGAATCGTCTGAACCCACCTCTTCAACATGGTGTTTTTCAGCCCCAAGCTCGTCAAGATGCCGGTGATTCTCATCGAAAACCCGATGCTTAGCACCTGACTGGTGCAGCCTATGCACGTCGCCCATAGCCATACCGGATTGCAGAACAACCAGTATCAGCACAACGTATGTCAGGGCACGTTTAAGCATTTTTAGGGTTTGTCCCGTCTCTTGGTCTTGAAGAAAGTACTATCTTAGCAGCAGTATACGCCGAGCGCCGTTCAATACCACCAGCCCAATAATAACCCCAATCACCAGATCCGGGACGTGAGACCCGGTGACCGCCACCAGGATACCCGCAGTGATGACACCGGCGTTGGCTAGTACGTCATTGGCCGAAAATATCCAGCTGGCTTTCATATGGGAGCCCTGGTTACGCGACTTGAAGATCAACAAGAGGCAAGCAATATTCGCCACCAGAGCCACAGCGCCCACACCCATCATGAGGATTGAAACCGGCTCGCTCCCATAGATCGCTCGCCTCAACACCTCAAGCAGAACTCCCAGGGCAAGGGCGAGCTGTAACCAACCGGAAAAATGAGCCGCTTTGAGCTTAAGACGAGCGGCCTTGCCCACCGCGTACAGGGACACCCCGTAGACTGCCGCATCAGCAAACATATCCAGCGAGTCGGCGATTAGCCCGGTGGACTGCGCCACAAGGCCCACACCGAGTTCAAGCACAAACATGACAGCATTAATGGTCAGTAACCAGCGTAACACTCGCGCTTCCCTTGCCTCGTCAGACCTTGCGGCTTCCCTGGCCCGCCGAACGGCTTCGGGATCTATCAGCTCTACCGAGACCAGGTGGGCCCCAAGGCCGACAGACTTCATGGTTTTTTCCACTGTCTGCGCCATGTCCGGGTGGTAGACGCGCACCCTGCGGTTGAGGATGTCGAATTCGAAGCTGACCGCTTCGCCAAGGCTGGCAAACGCGGTGCGAATCAGGTTCTCTTCAGAAGGACAATCCATCTTAGGCACATCGAACTCACTCACGTGGCTGACGCCAACCTGCATCTCGCTGTTCGTTGCTATTTCAGGTTGGGATTGTGCCGCGTGATTGCCATCGTGAGCCTTCGAATCTGATGACATAGGCCGACCCTTGTTGCATGGATCTGGCGAGGTTACACTCTATAGCTGCTATAGAGTCAAGGTGAGAAATCGATGAAAATTGGTGAGCTAGCAAAGCGCAGCGGCTGTTCGATTCAGACGATTCGCTACTACGAAAAAGAAGGCCTCATTTCCGCGCCTGCTCGTTCTGACGGAAACTTCCGTTTGTATGACACCACCGCGCTCGAAAAACTGTCTTTCATCAAGAACTGTCGCGCATTAGACCTGACGCTAGGCGAGATTAAACATCTTATAGCCCTCCAATATTCACCCGGTACACCGTGTGAAGTGGTGAATGACATGATTGATGCTCATTTGCACATTGTCGAGACCCGTATCACTGACCTCCAGAATCTTCAGAGCGATCTAAAGCGGCTGCGGCACAAATGTGGTCGCGCCAGATCGATTGACCAGTGCGGCATATTGAATGAGCTGTCACCAAAATCTCAGCGTAGGTTGGTGAACAATCAAAGGACGTCGCGGTGACAGATGTTGATCACTATATTCAGGCGGCAACTCGGGACAACACCCGATTAAGTTACCGCGCTGCGGTTGAACATTTCGAGAGCCAATGGGGTGGCTTTCTTCCTGCAACGGCCGATAGCGTGGCTCGGTATCTCGTGGCTTATGCAAAAACATTGTCAGTGAATACCCTGCGTCAGCGACTCGCCGGTTTGGCGGCCTGGCATCTGGATCAAGGGTTTCCTGATCCCACCAAAGCACCTCATGTGAAGAAAGTTTTAAAAGGCATTGCTGAATTGCACCCGGTTGTCCAAAAGCAAGCCAAACCGATTCAACTCGATCAGCTAACGCACCTGGTGAACTCGTTTGATCGTTTTATCAAAATTGGTTCGCCAAAAGAAGCGCTGCAGTCGACCCGGGATAAAGCTTTACTGTTGATTGGTTTCTGGCGAGCCTTTCGCAGCGATGAACTCGCACGCCTTTGTGTCGAGCATATTCAGGCCGATTCCGGGAAAGGGATGGAGATATTCGTACCCCGCAGTAAAGGCGATCATTCTCGATTGGGTCGGCGATACAAGGCACCCGCCCTGCAACAACTGTGTCCCGTCGAGGCCTATTTGGATTGGATGAGCGCGGCACAAATAAAAAGTGGCCCTGTCTTTCGTTCAATTAACCGGTGGGGACAGATATCGGACGATGCGCTGCACCCCGCCAGCATCATCGGCATCATTAAGCAGTGCTGTACACGAGCCGATATTGACGAGGCCAATCTGTTTAGCAGCCACTCGCTGCGACGAGGTTTTGCCACCTGGGCAAATGCGCAGGGTTGGGACACTAAGTCCCTGATGGAATATGTGGGCTGGAAAGATGTCCAGTCCGCCATGCGTTATATCGATACCCCCGATCCCTTTTCCGAGTCTCGAATGCAGAATCTTGTTGATCAGCGTTCTATCCAGACGGAACGCGACAATCAAAAACCCATACGTTCAATATTGGAAGTCCTTCTTGTCCTTGAGCCCTATAGCAAGCTTTCCGAACGCACTGAGCGTGCACGGAAATTGATCGAGCGGCGTTGCTTGTCACCGTGGGCGATGAAAAAAGTCGATTCAAAAGGAACGAACTACGAAATTACGGTCGAGCACATGGACGGCAATTCCCTGGATGAAACGCTGGATGAATTACTCCACCAAATGCATCAAATCGCGTCGGAGAATCAATGCATGCTGGAGGTGAGCATTCGCGATCCTCGCACCAATCAACGCTGGGATTAACGAGCCAACCCTATTCGACAAAGGGCAATCCGATATGAGCAGTCTGCATGAAACCGCCTATCCCAGACTGCGCAGCACCGTCACAGAAAAGGAACTCAAGGAGTATTACACCCCTACGCGAGATGAATTAAAGCTGATCGCATCCGAGAAAAAACCGATCTTGCGCATTGGCCTCACTCTGAATCTGAAATTACTCCAGCGCCTGGGCTACTTTGTGCCTCTGGCCTCAGCGCCGCCATTGATCCTGGCACATGTGCTTGATTCAATAGGCATCACAAAACCAATAACCGTTAAACAGCTTAAAGACTACGACCGATCAGGTTCCCGGCCACGTCAGCAACAACAATTGAGGCTGTACCTTGGTATAAACGCATTTGGTTCCAGCGACCAACCCTGGCTTGCACAAATCGCTGAAAATGCCGCTGAGACCAAAGAAATGCTGGCGGACATTATCAACGTGATGCTGGAGGAGTTGGCGCACCACCATTACGAGCTACCCGGTTTTACAGTCCTCAAACGAATCGCTCGCGCGGCAAGAAATAAAGTCAATGAAGCTTGTTTTCGGGAGATTGGCCGAAATCTCACGCACGAAGCCAAGCAGAAAATTGATGAGCTACTGAATCCTTCCGACGGTGCTTATGGTGCCTGGAATACTCTAAAACGTGAACCCAAAAAGCCGGGCAACAAAGAGGTTAGAAGCTATCTTCAGCATGTTCACTGGCTCCGAAAACTAGGTGAAACTCTCCCCGAAGTAAATGTCCCCGTGGTGAAATACCGGCAGTTTGCGCTAGAAGCTCGGGCTCTAACGGCCCCAGAAATGGCGCGACTCAAAATCAATAAACGCTATGCACTCGCTGTCATATTGATTCGCCAACAACACAGTAAAGCGCTGGACGATGTAGGAAACCTGTACATCAAAATGCTGCGAAGCATGGAAGCAAGCGCACAGGCTGCACTTAATAAATACATTTTGGAGCACCAAAAACAAATTGATGCCCTGATTGCAAAATTTCGGGACGTTCTTATCGCGTACGATCACGAGTCTGAAAAATTAACCAAATTGCACGCAATTGGTACTGTTCTGGGCGATGAAGCCAGCGCGCTGATTGATCGTTGCGATCAGCACATTGCCTATTCCGGAAACAATTACTACCCCTTCATGTTGAGCAATTACCGCCAAAAGCGCGCGTTGCTGTTCAATTGCCTGGATATATTGGATTTGCAATCAACCTCCAGCGACACCAGCAGCACCGCACTACCCATGCTGCTCAAAAGCCTGCGCAGCGCTCGTTCCGAATTCATAAGTGAAGCGGCGCTCAATCAACATTTGCCAGAGCCGTTCGATACGGGTTGGCTCACTGAAAAATGGCGCAAGTTGATCGTGTCAAACACGACCAATCCAGCTGGAGAAAAGGAAAGAGTTTTCCATAGAAAATACCTTGAACTGTGGTTGCTGTTGCACATCAAGCATGAGCTCTCATCGGGCGATTTGTTCATTCCGTTCAGTGCCGAATTTGATGATTATCGCGAGCAGCTGGTCGATGATGAAACCCTTGATGAAGAATTGGACGCTTACAGTGAGCAGGTCGAAATGCCACTGAATGATGCGCATTTGTTTGTTACCAACTTAAAGCAGGAACTGTCAGAGCGATCAAAACGAGTAGACGAACGCTTTCCGTCCAATCTTCATGCCTCGATTAAGGAGGGTAAGCTGTCGATCAGTCCGATAAGAGCTGAACAGCCCCAAGCGGACCTGCAAAAACTTGATGAGTTGATTACGGAAAACCTTCCTGAGGTGAGCATCATTGATATCCTGACTGATACGGAAAAGTGGCTCGGCCTCCATAAAATATTTGGGCCTCTGTCAGGGAATGATATAAGGATTGATGAGCCGGAAAAGCGCTTCATTACTACCTTGTTTTGCTATGGATGCAATCTCGGTCCGGTTCAAACGGCCAAGTCTGTTAAGAACATGAGTCGCAAACAGATCGCATGGCTAAACCTTCGGCATGCCACTGAAGATCGTTTGGAGAGGGCGATAACCCAGGTCGTCAATTCTTACAACAAGTTTGACCTACCCAAATACTGGGGCAGCGGTAAGCACGTTGCGGCTGATGGAACAATCTGGGACTTGTACGAACAGAACCTACTGACGGAATATCATATTCGATACGGTCGGTACGGTGGCATTGGGTACTACCACGTTTCCGATACTTACATTGCATTATTCAGTCATTTTATTCCGTGCGGTGTCTACGAGGCGGTGTACATTCTCGATGGGCTGATGAACAACAAGTCCGACATCCAGCCCGACACTTTACACGGCGATACACAAGCCCAAAGTTATCCAGTGTTTGGTCTATCACACCTGCTGGGCATCAATCTCATGCCTCGAATCCGCAATATTCAGGATTTGTTGCTGTTCAGGCCGGACAATCGCTATCGATACAAAAATATTGAGCCATTGTTTGCCGGAAGTATCGATTTCCAATTAATTGAGCGGCACCTCCGGGATATGCTGCGCGTGGTCATTTCAATCAAAAAAGGCAAAATTACCGCTTCGACGATTTTACGGCGACTAGGGACGTACAGTCGTAAGAACAAGTTGTATTTGGCGTTTAAAGAGCTGGGGAAGGCGATCCGAACGCTTTTTTTGCTGCGCTATATCGATGAAATGGAGCTCCGGAAAACCATTCAATCTGCGACAAATAAATGTGAAGAATTTAATGGCTTTGTCAAATGGCTCTTTTTCGGAGGCGAAGGGATGATTGCTGAAAACGTCCGCCACGAGCAAAGGAAAATCGTGCAATACAACCACCTTGTTGCCAACATGGTCATTCTCTATAACGTCGAGAAAATGACCCGCGTCCTAAAAGACTTGGCGAGCGAGGGTGTGGTGATCAACAAAGAGCTGCTGAATGGGCTCTCGCCTTACCGCAATTCCAATATCAATCGCTTTGGTAACTACAATCTGGATCTGGAAAGAGAGGTCTCGCCTTTGGATTTTGGGATCAAGATACTGGAACCAGAAGAAACGTAAAATTCTCATCTATATCAATGAGTTAACGTCATTTTGGCGAATTTTTCCAGAATGACGGCCGACCCTCCTCAAACGTCAAACAACGCTACAAATGTAGCTTCAGCGTATGTGAAGAAACTCGCATCACTATACTTTCCGGCGGCGCAGAGATCTGAAAAAGCCGCCACACCAACCAAAATCAGTTTATCTTTGATTATTGTCGGATGAGCACCATCAAAATATGAGGCTATTTATCGCATTACGGCTGATGAGCGAACACCACGCTAAAGCTGGAATAGAGGCTCGCGGGCCCAACGTGCGCTCACGCGGACAACTAATTGACTCTAACATTACCCGCCGTTTCCCGGCGCTGAAAAATATCGCGCTTCATCTCGTGTCCACAGGAAAGCTGCCGGACGTTCGAGAAGGAAATGTGTTGGAGCAGAAAAATGGGAAACGTGTGATCGACAGGACCACAGCGTTTCACATATTTTGGTGCGAGATTGAGACAGATCTTCCAGTGGATTATTGGCGATCCCAAAAAGAGGTCGAGGCGGTCATTCAAAGAGAAGAATTTGAGGTTTTTGCGGCATCCATCCGGCACCGCGGCGGCGCGGCCTATATCGAAGCCTGCGAAAAATACGCCGATGCGCTTGAGGTCTGCTTACGTCCGGAGATCGGCTACGTGCCCCCTAGGGGCTCGTCAACTTGGGCGGCCTAGTGATGCTCAACGGCAGGGGCCGACCTAAATACTCTCATCTGAAAATTCCCTTTCGAGTCATTCGTGTGGACCGTCCATGTGATAGCCCGATTCATCGAAGCTTGCTTCAAGTCGGGTCTGCTCTGCAATGACAGAGTCATAAATCGTTTTCGCTTTTCCAAAGTCGATGCCTTTCGCATCTATGCCTTGATTTGGCTTCACAGAGAGCAAACAAGATCTCAGTTCCTCTGGTGAAAATGAGAAGTCGCAGATTGCCCCAACTTTTTTCTTTAGCCGTGCATCAAGGTTATTGCAAGCACCGCAGATATGGGTTCTTTTAAATCGCCCGAGCACGCCGGACCCGAAAATATCGCCATGATCGTGATGGGCATGGATCCCCGCTTTGAATCCTATTTCACCATATTCAACCGCATTCGATCCTTTTCTTTCCCTCCAAATTAGAATCTCTCGTTTTGATCGGTCGCAGACAGGGCATTTCCAATCTGCTGGAAGCGTTCTCCAGATTACTGCGCAATGCATCCCGTCATAAGCGGCAAATTCTTCATCAGTGGGCGCCCGTACCACTTTTTGTTTTTTGTATCTGATGCTCACCATTGACGGGGCTCACTCGCGTTAAAATCGCTCTCCCGCAAACAGAGTGACGACATTCGCTCTCTCTGATCCTGGGTCCGTAATTCAGCGACCTTTTCTGGCAAACAATTTTCGCCGTTAGCTTCAAGGATTTGACTGACTTCAGCATCGCTGACATTTGACTCACACCCGGCGATCAGCAACAACGGCAGTTACGGTACCACCCAGTTGATCATTTTCATGCTCAAACCTTTTCTCCATTGACCAGGTTAAAATGCGTCGTTAGCTATAACGACTGCAAATTGTAGCGGTGTTATCATACAACACCTTTCAATGCTGCATTATTTCCGATTGATCCCGACGCGTTTTGCTCACCGCCTGATATTCATTGCATAATGTAATCGATTAGAGTGCCCGGGCGAACCGGCCGCCCTGCTAACTTGACAGTCAGTGATATTCACGAGGTCGTAGGTATAAAAAGAACCCGCAGAAGAATTCCTGCGGGTTAACTCGTTAAGATTGTATGAGCTGCCGTGCCAATGCCATCTCAATGCTATCGTCCTCCTGATTGAGGATTTCCAGCCCCGATTCCGGCATTTCCCCTGACGTGCTTTGACTGACCGCGATTTTCTTGGCCATAAGCCGCAGACACTGAATCTGCGCCGTGCCGATGTACCCGAAAAACCTCACTCGGACCGCGTCCTTCTGCCCGATTCGCCAGGACCGCTTTGCCGCCTGCTGCAACGTATACACGTTGTAGCCGGTCTGCAAAAATGCGATGGTCGGAAAATCCAGCAGGTCCAACCCGGTCTTAACCAGTTCAGGATTGGTGATGAGCACATCGCATCCCCGCTCCACTTGATCAATGATCCAGTCTTCCCGCTTCTCCGTGGCCACCGTTGCCTTCAGCACCGCCACCCTTAGCCCTTCCTTGGTGAGCAATGCTTTCAGTCGTTGCGAGGTGTCCCGCGTCCCCGTGTAGACGGTGTATACGAGTACCCGCCGGCCCTGGCTGCGCTCCTCCAGGCATAGGTCGATCAGTGCCTGCTCCTTGGGTGTCGGCTGATCCTCCGCAAACAGCGCCGCGTTGAAATGCAGCGTATTGCGGCGATCCCGCGGATGCGTGATGTTTTCCGGCCGGAAACAGCATTCCGGCCACGCCAGCAGCGCATTCAGTACCACGCCCATTAACGTATGATCCCCACACCGCAGCGCTTTCTTTAAATGGTCGCTTAGGGTTCTGCTCATATCGCCGTACACCGCTTCCATCTCCGGCGTCATCGCCACCTCCTGAAAAATCTCTTCATAGGGCGGTAACACATCCTGTCCGATGTCCTTCAGCTTCAAAAAGCACGTATAGGGCAGCACATAGCGGGCAATGCCTTTCGGTCCGAAGCCTGGCGCTTTCACCGTTCGCACGGATATTCGCTTACCTCGGGCCGTCCGGTGGTCCCCTCCTTCCGTGACCTTGACGACGTCCTTTAATACACCGTGCTGCCGCATCCAGGCGGTTGAGGCGGTACCAAGAGTTCCGCGGCTGTTGTACCGGTAGCCATCCTCCAGCATGTTGCGCGTCATGATCCGCCACAGCAGGAAGAACAGATCATCGGCGTAACCCGCCATCAGCGTCCCGGTCAGCAGCAGAGTCTTGCGAGCTTTGGCCGCCAGCACACCCATCGCAATGCCTTGGGCGGAATCCGGCGACTTATA
>Ga0065721_10003950_pt1 | contig 132540 bp, 109 predicted proteins | sample Mesricmetagenome_FD_59108 | JGI IMG/M metagenome (GOLD analysis project Ga0065721, IMG submission 59108) | Mesophilic microbial community from rice straw/compost enrichment Sample: eDNA_1 v2 (version 2) | ecosystem: Engineered > Solid waste > Grass > Composting > Bioreactor | place: USA...
CGGGCCGGTCGAGGCCGACCCTGGCCCGGACCTCCTGGACGATGCGGTCGTCGAGCGACATGACGGGCATGGAGGTTTCCAGCACCCGGTTGGTGCGGCTGATCCTTGCCGGCGGGGGTTCGACAAAGGGCCGCACGGCGCGGTGACGAAAGAACGGGGAAAAATCCAGATCAAACCCCCGGCTCCAAAGCTGGCCGAGCATGCGCTGGAGCTGTTCGAGTCCCGGACGGGTCCGTTCGTTGCTCGCGACGGCGAGAAATTCCCTTTTGCGCAGGGTGTCCTCGATGAAGGACGTGAGGTGGTTGCTGGGACCGACCTCGATGAAGGTGCGGACGTTTTCCTTTTCGTAGAGGTGGAGGATTGCCTCGCGGAAGCGCACGCTGCAAAACCACTGGCTGGCCGCGAGTTCGCGGATGGCGCGGGGTTCGTCCGGGAAGAATCCCAGGCTGGCGCAGCTGAAGAGCGGATATTTCGGCGCGGTGACGGGCAGTTCCTCGTAATAGCGCTGCAGCGTGCCGCGCATCGGCTCGAGCAGCGGCGTGTGGTAGGCGTAATTGAACGGCAGCAGCTGGCAGAGTCCGCCCAGGGCGCGCAGGCGCTCGTTGAGCGTGGCGATGTCGTCGGGCTGTCCGAAAAGCACCTTCTGGTGCGGACAGTTGTCCATCGCGACATGGATGCGGTCGCCGAATTTTTCCAGCTCCGCGGCCAGCGCCCCGGGCTCCACGGCCCCCACGGTCAGCAGCGCGCCGCGCGGCAGATCCTCGGCGGTGTTGACCTCGCGATAGATGGAATTGAGTTTGCGCTTGAGGGCGATGCGTTCGTCGTCCTCCGCCACATCCACCGCGCCGCTGGCGGCCAGGGATGTGTACTCGCCGGTGCTGTGACCGGTCATGAGATCGCATTTCAGGCCGAAGGACGACAGCAGCCGGAACATGGCGATGCCCGCCGTGAACATCGTTTCGGTGGCGACGTCGATGCTGAGGAACCTGTCCGCCAGAAGTTTGGCGGTCTCCGGGCGCAGGCAGGTCGGCGGCGGCCAGATGTACTGGCTGGGCAGCACGTCCCAGAACCCCGCAAAGGCGGCATCCGACATGTCGAATTCATGCCGGAACGCCGGGAAGGCCATGCAGAGATCGGCCAGCATGTTCTGGTATTGCGAACCCTGGCCGGGAAACAGGAACGCCACCCGGCCCTCCGGTTTCGACCCATTCAGGTCAAAATAGATGCCGCTGCGATTCTGCAGGCGCCTCCGTTTGCCCTCGCGGATCTTGCCGGCGGCATTTTCCAGCTTGGCCGTGAGATCGTGGACATCGGTGGCCACGATGGCCAGCCGGCAGCTTTGGGCGGGCTCGCCGGCGAGTTGCTGCGCAAGGCCGGGCAGCGAGGCCGCGGGGCGGCCGGCCAGTTCCCCGCGGAGGGCGTCCGCGCGGGCGGCCAGCGCCTCCGGGGTTTCCGCGGAAAGCACGAACAATTCGGTCGGATAGGGATAGCCCGACACCTGGTCGTCCACCTGTTCCCGCCGTTCCTCAAGCACCAGGTGGGCGTTGATGCCGCCAAAACCGAAGGCGTTGATGCCGGCCCGGCGGGGCGCCGCGGTGGAGGCATGAACCCACGGACGGGTGACGGTGTTGACGTAAAAGGACGAGCCTTCCAGACCCAGGGCGGGATTCACCTCCTCGCAAAGCGTGGGGGGAAGGACCTTGTAATACAGGGCCAGCGCCGTCTTGATGATGCTGGCAATGCCGGCCGCCGGAATGCAGTGGCCGATCATGGATTTGACCGAGCCGATGGCGTGCGTGGGCACCACGGCACCGTCCCCGCCAAAGGTGCCGCGCAGCGCGGCCACCTCGGTCTGGTCGCCGATCGGAATGCCGGTTCCATGGGCTTCAATGAGACCGACGGTCGCCGGATCGATGTGGGCCGGACCGTAGGCACGCCGGATGGCCAGCATCTCCCCCTCCAAACGCGGGGTGAGCAAACCCTGCGCGCGTCCGTCGCTGGCGATGCCCGCCGCCTTGAGAACGGCATAAATCCTGTCGCCGTCCTCCACGGCGTCGGCGAGCCGCTTGAGCACGAGGAACCCCGCGCCCTCGGAGAGCAGGGTGCCGTTGGCGCGTTTGTCAAAGGGCCGGATCGCGTCGCGCGACAGGGCGTTCAGTTTGCAGAAAAGCATGTACACCTGCGGCGGCATCGAGGCCTGCACGCCGCCGGCCAGCATCATCCGGCTCTGGCCGCTGCGGAGTTCCTTCATGGCCAGCTCGGCGGCGATCAGCGTGGACGAACAGGCGGCATCCACAAGGTAGCTCGGCCCCTGCAGGTCCAGGCGGTTGGCGATGCGTCCGACCGCGACATTGGACACCAGTCCCGGAGCGGCCTCGGAAACCAGCGGGGGCAGGCTGGACTTGAGGCCCTGTCTCACCTGCTCGACGGTCGCCTCATCCATCTCGGGAAGAAGCTTCCGGAGCAGCGCGATCGTCTGGTCGACGGCCAGTCCCGTTTGAAATCCATTGGCGGACGCGCGATTGGGGGTGGCGCCGCGGCCGAGAATGACCCCCGCCGTCGTGCGGTCGAACGGCCGGTCGGCATACCCCGAATCCTTCAACGCGGCCGCCGCGAGTTTGAGCGCGAGAAAATGGTCCGGCTCGGTGCTGGGAATGGCGTTCGGCACCACTCCGAATTCGACGGGGTCAAATTCCGCGAGGCTGCCCAGCAGCGCGACCCTGCGGGTGTAGATGCGCTCCGGCACATCCGCGGTTTCGTCAAAGGTGCCCTGCGCCCACTCCTCGGGGCCGTCCTGGATGAAGCAGCGTTTGGCCAGGATGTTCTCCCAAAACACATCCCGATCCTTCGCGCCCGGAAGGAGACAGGCCATGCCGATGATTGCGATGTCGTCGGAGTGGGAAGCCATGGTCAGGTGGTGGGTGTGGGCGCCAAGCGGTTGAGCGCCTTGCTCAGGGTGGACTCGAAATCCTCAATCACAAAACGGCATTTGCCGTTCCCGTCGAGAAGGCGGAAATCCGTCATGGTCATGGTCGGAGCCACGTGCTTGACGATCAGATTCAGGTGAAAAAGCTCGCCCGGTTTCGGTTTCGGCCCGAAGCGCCGCACGCGGCCGAAAACCGCCGCCAGCCCGTAGATGTCGAACCGGGTCCGCACCCAGAGCAGGCCGGCATGTGTGGAGGCGTCGAGCAGACCCGGATGAAAAATCCAGTCCGCGCCGGCGGGCAGGTCGGTCACCCAATGGTCGATCGGCGGCGTGCAAAGCGTCGCGCTCACGCCGCGACCGTCCAGTCCGTCGATGGAGCGCAGGAGCCGGAATGTCGGACCGTGAAAGGCGTGGAATTTGTAGACTTCCTCGGCGGTCCGTTCCGTCGGTTCAAACACCGGCAGGTCGGCCGGCGGATCGATCGGCTCGGGAACCTCGCGGCGCAACACGAAGGTGCCGCGATAATAGGGCGCACCCGGACCTTCGGCGGCGCGGATGCCCGCCTCGACACGGATCTCGTCCACGGTCATCGACAGGGTCCGGCCGGAGATGAGAAGCGGCAGATCGGCGTCGCCCTCCATCAGCAACCCGCGGAACAGGCGGCTGTCCGCCACCTCGACCACCTGCCAGTCGGGCCAGGCCATCTGCACGGTTTCCGCCATGAGCTCCAGCGCACCGACCGCCGGCATCACCGGCGTGCCGTCGATCCGGTGGCAGTTGAGATAGGGTTCCTTCGAGAGCGAAAGTGTGTGCCGGTATTCCCAGGTGTGTTCGCCGGTTTTGGTCGGAGCCACCCGAACCAGAGGCAGCCTGGGCGGCGGCTTGATGGGGTGGAAGGTTCCGGCGACCATTTCGACGGGACCGCGCTGCGCGGAACGCATTTCATCGACGAGAAACTGGCGTCCGGCCGGCGGCGGAATGGGCACGATGCCGCGTTCCCGGAACTGACGGTTGACCTCCGCGGAGGCCATGCCGCTTTCCCACGGACCCCAGTTGATCGCGCTGATCTTGGTGCGGGTCCAATGGTGGTGCATCCACCAGGCCAGACGGTTGAGCAGTTCGTTGGCCGAGGCGTAGTCACACTGTCCGCGATTGCCCGTGCGGCCGGCGACCGAGGTGAAAAGCACGACCCATTTCAGGTCGTCGGGCCGCAGGTGTTTGATCAGCGCAAACGTGCTGTCCGCCTTGGTGTTGAAAACCCGTGTGAACGAGGCGGGATCCTTGTCGACAAGAAGCTTGTCCTCGATGATGCCCGCGCCGTGCAGGACGGCGTCGATGCGCCCGTGGCGGGCGTAGACGTCCCCGATGAGTTTTCCAAACGCCTCCACGTCGCGCGCGTCGGCGGCGTGGTATTCGACGGTGACCCCCATCCCGCGGAACAGGGCCAGATTGCGCCGGATCTCGCGGTCGCGCTGCAGGGCGGAAATTTCCTTCTCGATCAGCGCGGGAGTCACCTTCCGTCCGTCCTTTTTCGCCGTCTCGAGGAGGATTCTCCGCAGGGCGGCCGGATCGTCGACGCCGTGCGTTTCCGGCGATTCCCCGGGCGGCTCGGCCGCGCGGCCCACAAGCACAAGGGTCATGCCGGGCAGCAGGACGCCCTTCAAAGTTTCCGCGGTGATGCCGCGCGCCCCTCCCGTGGCCAGCACCACCCAATCCCGGCGCGCACACCAGCGGGGGGCGGGGTCCCCGGGGGCGTCGGCGGCCACCTGCGCACTGGTATAGATGCGGCGAAGCCCCTTTTCGTAACCGATCTCGATTTCTCCGTCGCGGTTGACGAGTTCGGCCACGATGATGTCGGCCAGCGCCGCCGGCGCGGGCTCGTCAATGTCGACGGCCTTGACCGCCGCCTCCGGCCACTCGACGGCCAGTGTCTTGAGCAGGCCCACGGCGGCACCCGCCGTGGGCAGCCCCTTCCAGGGCACCTCGCTGCGGCCGAACGAGCCGCCCAGGGCGCTGAAGGAAAGGATCTGTCCGCCCTGCGCGGTGAGGTCCGCGGCGCAGATCTGCAGCAGGTGGAAAAACCCCTTGCACTGCGTGTCGTTGACCTCGTGCCAGCCGGCCAGATCGGCCGGAAAAGGCAGCGGAGCCAAGCCGGCAAGATGAATGACGGCATGCACCGGGCCGTGTTTTTCCCGCAGGCCGGCCACACGAAAGGCGAGTTTTTCGCGATCACACAGGGACTCCGCCGGGAGAAAGGCCGCCGTCGCCCCGCGCGCGGACAGGGCGGCGGCCACGGCCGCCTCCAGGTTCGGATCGGCGCTGACCGTGATCAAATGCAGACCGGACAACCGCGCGTCCGGAGCGACTTGGAGCGGCGCCGGTTTTTCGACCATGAGAAAACGGCCGATGGGCTCAACCGGCGCGGGAGCCTCCGCGACCGCAGGCTGCGCCATCCGGGCAAGGAATTTCCGGACGACGGCCTGCTGGGATTCCAGGAAGGCGCGCATTGTCTGTTGATGCGCCAGAAAGGCCGCCAGACGACCGTCGGGCTGCGGAGAATGGTGGGAATGGCCGTCGCTGCTCAATCGTTCCCCGGAAGATGAATCGGGTTGGAACTTGGGGCGGGACGAGGTCACGCAGCGGACTCCATCACCGCGTCGATCCATCCCTTGAGCGTGCGGATGCGCGTGAGGTCCTCACTGTGCTCGGAAAGCCTCGCCACAACCTGTGGAGGCAGTTGGTTTTGAAACGCACCGAAAATTTCCACGCGTTTGATCGAATCGATTCCGAGATCGGCTTCGACATCCTGTTCCAGGCCGAGCATGTCCGCGGGATAGCCGGTGCGCTCGCTGACCAGATTGACGAGATTGGCGGTGAGACCCTCCCGGCTGAGCGTTTCGCCGTCGGCGGACGCCGAGGGGGCCGGGGCGGAGGCGGGGGCTTCCGCAGGAGCGTGGACCGCCGCCGCCGGGGCGGGCGCCGAAGCGGCCGGAGGAACCGGAGCCGGCACCGGCGCGGGCGCCGTGGGAGCGGCAACCGCAGGAACAGCGGGAATGGCCGGAAGGGTAACCGGGACGGACGGAGCGGTGGCGGACGCGGCCGATGCGGCTCCTCCGAGGAACTGCTTCATCACTTCCTCCTGCATGCGGAGAAACTGCCGCATCGTCTCCTGGTAGGCGGCATACGCATGCAGGGAAACGACCTGGGCCTGAGGCGCGACCGGGACGGACGGCTGGACGGATCGATCAGGCGTTTCGGATGATGTGCTCATAGATGGTGAAATCGGTTTTTGCCCGAGGGCGGGCGGGGAGGAAGCCACGTCGTCAGCCGTGAGTGGAGCGCGTTTCCCGAACGTGCCTTGCGTCTCGCGTAAAGTCCGCACACATCCGCCACTCAACCGCCACCCATGGGCGGGCTCTTTCCCTTGGGAGGAGTTTTCGCCCGGTTGGCCGGTGAAGTCAAGTGCCACGCGGTCCGCGAGAAGGGCCGCCGGATCGAACTCGACACCCTCGACAAACAAGACCGCCAGCGCCTGCAGGAGGCCCTTCAGGCTGCCGCGCGCGGAGTCGAGCGCCACGGTGGTCACGCCCGGACGGCCCTTGAGGATGTCCGCCGTCAGCGACGACAGGATGGTGCGCGGCCCCACTTCCACAAAGACCCGCGCCCCGGCGTCATACATGGCTTCAATCTGCCGGACAAATTCCACCGGACTGAGGAGGTGCCCGGTCAGCTGCCGACGGATGGCTTCGGGGGCCGGTTCGTAGGGTCCGGCGGTGACATTGGAAAAGACCGTGCGCGCCGGCTGACGCAGCACGGCCTCCGCGATGGCCCGGGCCAGCGGCTCCTGCGCGTCGTTCATGGCGGGCGAATGAAACGCCCCGGACACCGGCAGTTCCTTGTAGGAAAGGCCCACCCCGTCGAGCTTCCGGAGGACGGCGGCGATGCGGTCCCGGCCGCCGGAAATGACGGTCTGGCGCGGACTGTTGTGGTTGGCCACGATCACGCCGGATCCCTCGAGGTGCCGCTGCACGTCCTCGCGCGCGGCAAGAACGGCCGCCATCGCCCCGGGGGCCTTTTCACAGGCCTCGGCCATGGTGCGTCCGCGGATGAGCGAGAGGCGCAGAAATTCGTCCCGCGAAAGCACTCCGGCGGCATGCAGGGCGGTGTATTCGCCGTAGCTGTGTCCCGCCATCATGTCGGCGGACAACCCGATGCGTTCGAGAAAATCCAGATACCCGCAGCTGATCACGCCGATGGCCGGCTGGGCCACGCGCGTGTCGGAAAGGGCCTCCACCGCCTGCTGGCGCGCCTCCGGCGTGAAGGCGCGGGGCGGGTAGAGGTAGTGGCTGAAGCGTTTGGCGAACGCCCCTTCGAAGGCGACATCGGCCGCCTCGATGGCGCCGGCCAGTTCGGAAATGTACAGGGCGGTTTCCCTGGCCGCATGCGGGTATTGCGCGCCCTGACCGGGGAAAAGAAACGCCACCTTGCCGGAACGCGTCGGCGGATTGTCCAGCCGGAGCACGATGTGGGCCGGAAGGCGCAAGGAGCCGGGTTCGCGGATGGCGCGCAGGGCGGTTTCCAGCGCCTTGGTCAGCTCGGGAACCGATTCCGCCACGACCGCCAAAGCGGCGCCGCCGGCGGGATGGGCGCGGCGGCTGTTGTGGCAGGCGATTTCCCGCAGGGGGGATTTTTCCCACTGCGGCAGCTTGCCGAGAAACGCGCCCACTTCCTTCGCCAGGGCGTCCCGGTCGGCGGCCCGCCAGACAAACAACTCGCACGGCCAGACCTCCCCGCCGCAGGGCGGTTCCTTCAGCCCGCCCTGGTATTCCTCGAGGATGGCATGGGAATTGGTTCCCCCGAAGCCGAACGCGCTGACGGCCGCCCGGCGGGGGTGCGCCGGATGGGCAAACCAGGGCGCGGCCTCCTCGACGAGGCAGACCGGCGTCTCCGGATTGCGCAGCGGCGCGAGGGGATTTTCCACTCCGGCATGGGCGGGAAGCACCTTGTGGTAGAGGGCCAGGGCCGCCTTGGCCATGCTGGCCACTCCGGCGGTGCTCTTGGTGTGACCGATGAGGGTTTTCACCGAACCCACGACGCAGGATTTTTCCTCCGCGGCGTTTTCGCGCAGGAGGGCGGTGAACGACTCGAGTTCGACCCGGTCCCCCACGGCGGTTCCCGTGCCGTGCGCCTCGTAAAGACCGATGGTGGCGGGGGAAATCCCCGCCTTGGCGTAGGCCCGCCGCATGGCGCGAAGCTGACCTTCGCTGGTGGGGGCGGTCATGCTGGCCCCGCGTCCGTCGCTGGACGACGCCGTGGCACGGATCACCGCATAAATCCGGTCCCCGTCGCGCTCCGCATCGGCGAGTCGCTTCAACACAAGCACACCCACGCCCTCGCTGAGAACGATGCCGTCGGCGGATTCGTCAAACGCGCTCGAAACCCCGCGCGGCGAGAGGGCCTGCGTCTTGCTGAAGCAGATGTAGCTGTAGGGCGACTGCATGGTGTCCACCCCGCCGGCAAAGGCGAGGTCGCACGTCCCGGTTTCCAGTTCGCGCACGGCCTGGTCGATGGCGGCCAGCGAGGAGGCGCAGGCGGCGTCGACGATGTAATTCGAACCGCCGAAATCAAACCGGTTCGCCACGCGGCCGGTGACGATGTTGAAAAGCAGTCCCGGAAAGGTTTCACCGGTCCACTCGGGCAGGCGGTCCATCGCGTCCTTTCCGACCGGACCCAGGATGCGCGGGATCTCGCTGCGGGCGGCAAACTGCTGGCCAAGGTCGGCCAGTCCCCCGCCGACGCCGAAAATGACCGAGGCGCGCTCGCGGTTGAAGCCGCCATTTTCGTAACCGGCGTCCACCAGCGCGCGGCGCGTCGCCTCGAGCGCGAGAAGCTGGAGCGGCTCGATGCTTTTCAGCGAATTGGGCGGAATGCCGAACTCGAGCGGATTGAAGGGGATTTCGTCAAGGAACCCCCCCCATTTCGAATAGATCTTGTCGGGCGCATTTTTGTCCGGGTCGTAATAAAGACGCCAGTCCCAGCGGTGCGCCGGAATTTCCGTGATCGAATTCGTCTTGCGCAGGATGTTGGTCCAGTACTCCTCGGTGTTGTGGGCGCCGGGGAGAAGGACGCTGATGCCGATGATGGCGATGTCGGACGGTTTCGGCGGAGCGGCCGGGGTCGCGGGCAGATCCTCCGCGGCGTCCGCCACGAGGCGTCCCGCACCCTCGGAGACGTCCGCATGCAGATCCCCGATGCGCACCAGTCCGTCGCGCAGACTGGCCGCCTGGCCGATCATGTACATGCCCTCGCCGTACTGGACCGACTCGGCCACCGGCACCACCTTGTCACCCACACGCTTGAGGCCCTTGGAGGCGACCCGCAGCCGGCCGATGGTGAGTTCGTCGAGTTCCCTTGTGATGGCCTGCTTTTCGCGGCCGGCCTTCACCAGCTCCCGGCGGGTCCGGTAAAATTCGTCGGCAAACGGCGTGGCCACGCAGCGGATGGCATGACCCGGTCCGGTCTCCAGATTGATCGTCCGTTTGCAGGAAAGCGCCTCCTGCTGGAACTTGGGGACGATTGCGCCGCAATCGACCGCCTCGTGCGTGAAGAGGTAGGCGGTGCCCATCAGGACGCCGATCTTCATGCCCTTCGCCGCCAGCGGGGCGGCCAGGGCGCTGATCATGGCCGCGCTGCGTGCGTCGTGAATGCCCCCGGCAAAAAGCACATGCACCTCGCCGGCCGTCCGGTCGGGCGTCCGCAGCAGACGCCGGATCATCGCCTCCCACAGACAAAAACTGGTGAGCGGTCCGATGTGCCCGCCGCACTCGCGGCCTTCGAACACAAACCTCCGGCTGCCGCGCTCGAGGAAGAGCTCCAGCAGCTGCGGCGTGGGAACATGCAGGTACGTGGCGATGCCCTCCTTTTCCAGCCGCGCGGCCTGTTCCGGCCGGCCGCCGGCAATGAGCGCAAAGGGTGGCCGCACCTCGCGGACGACCTGGAGCTGTTCCTCGCGAAGTTCCGGAGGGACAAATCCCAGAATGCCCACCCCCCAGGACATGCCGTCCATCAGCGCCTTGCATTCCCGGAGGAGCTTGTCCACCTGCGGACCGCGCAGCATCGCCAGCGCCAGCATGGGCAGGCCGCCGGCCTTGGCCACGGCATGGGCAAAGGGGGCGGTGTCGCTGACCCGGGTCATGGGACCCTGCACAATCGGATAACGGGTGCCGTGGGAGCGCGCCATCAGTGAGTCGGGCGCCAGGGGTTCAAGGACCGCGGCGGTGCGCAGGCTCGCCTCCGCCTCGTTGCGGATGGCGCAAACCAACCGGCCGGTCGTCTGATACGTCCGGGCAAATTCCGCCGCCAGTCCCACGGCCTGGCCCACCGGCCAGGCAAACTCCGCCGGGGCCCCCCAGCCGAGCACCGAGGAAAGGCGTTCCTTCCAACCGTCCTCCCGCCCGCTCAGTTCGAGCTCGTCCGCCGCCGACCGCAGGGTTTCCACGGCGGAAAATCCCGGACGGCTCAACACGCGCACCGCCGTACCCAGACGCTCGCCGAGGACGACGGTTTCGGAACCGTTCAGCGGCTTGAGCGTCGACTTCCACGAAGGCGGCAGCGGCGATTCCGGCATGAGCCATAGCTGGTCGTCAAGCACCACTCCGGCGGCGCCGGCGGCCAGGCACGCGGCGGCGGAATGCGGCCCCACCCCACCCTGCACGTGCACCGGAAGACCGGTGCGGGACAAAACCTGCTGGGTCAAAATGAACGCCGACCACTCGCCGATCCGTCCGCCGGCCTCATGCCCCTTGGCCACCAGTCCGGCGTATTCGAGACCTTCCGCGGAAAGGCTTTCCAGCCGGGACACCTCCAGGATTTCTCGATACAGTTCCCGGGATTCCGAAGGAGCCAGCTCCCGGACAAAGGACACGTCGTCCCCCGCCAGCCACAGGACATGATGGCGGGCGCCCAGCATTTCAAGCAATGGCGGGGCCAGTTGGGCCTGGGCGACGGTCAAACGCAATCCGACCACCGCCTCCGCCGGACTCTGCTCCAAGACCTGCCGAAGGTTGGCCTCGATGCGCGGACGGTCGCCCGGACGGCAGAATTCGAGGTCCAGAAACACCGTGGCGCCGGCACGTGCGCCGGCCGTGGCAAGACCGGGATGGGACAGATTGGCAGGCGTGAGAATGGAAACCCGGAACATGGATGGTCGCAAAGCCTAAACCAGTTCTGCACCGGGGGCGAGCGGGGAGCAATGAAACTTTTTGCCGCCCGACCCGGCCCGAACTGCCGGAAAAAGAACGCCTTTCAAGGCAACCAGGACCACATCTCGATCTGCACAAACCGCAGGATCGGACGGGCCAGCAGCAACCCCAGCGGCTGGTAGCCCGCATTGATCTTGGCGTATCCGGTCATGCCGGCCTTGAGGGAAAAAGGCGGTTTGTCCACCTCGATCAACAGCCGGAAAATCCGGGCCGACGTTTCGGCCGGCGAGGGTTGTCCGCCGGATGCAGACGGCAACGCCGCCGGCTGGATGGAGAGCACCTTTCCGGTGAGCGAGGAATTCGGATACGCGTACAATTTCACCTGGGCGGTCGCCCCCACCTCGACCCCCTCCATGTCATATTCCGGGAGCTGCACCTCCACGAGCGGATCGCTGTTGTTCTGCGCGGTCGCATAGACGTCGCCCACCTTCAGATAGGCGCCCCGCTTGAAATCCAGATGGGAGTCGACCAGGTAACCCTCAAACGGCATGAGGAGCGCGCTCTCGGTCTGCTGCTGACGGGCGTATTGGATCTGCTGCTCGATGCGGGCGAGGTCCGCCTGGGCCGCCTCCACGGTATGCCGGGCGGAGGCGATGTCCTCGGGCCGCGCGCCCGACTTCAGGAGGTCCAGCTGGGCCTGGGCCTCGTCCCGGACCTTGAGCAGGGAGGCGAGGTTCTTTTCGGCCTTCTGGACGTTGATCTTGTCGATGTCGGCCGCCTTTTTCGCCTCCTCATATTGCAGGAGGGCGATTGAGCCGGACCGGTAAAGCTGCTGCATGCGGGGCAGGACCATGGCACTGTAGGCGGCGCTGACCTTCGCCGACTCCAGCTCCTGCATGGCCACGCTCACCTGTTCGACCGCCTGGTCCAGCTTGGCCTTGGCGGCGGTGATCTCCTCGCTGCGGGCTCCCGACAGCAGCTTGGCCAGTTCGGATTTGGCCCGGTCGATCGTGGCCAGCTGCTGGGACCGGCTTTGTTCGAGGGTCAGAAGGGCGTTTTCGATCTCACTCGAAATCATCTTTGCCACCACGGTCCCCTTCGGAATCAGCTTCCCGTCCCCGCCTTCAAAAAACACCTCGGCCACCTTGCCCGAGACCGGCGCCTGGATTTGCTGCTGCAAGGGAGGAAGCACCTGGATCTCGCCGCCGGGACGGTAGGCAAACGGAACAAACATCATCAGGACCAGCACCCCGGCGATGATCCAGCCGCGGTGTTTCCGCAGGAAGCCGTCCCCGGACAAATCCTCCCCTTCGGGCAGGTCGTCCAGGACCCCGTCGTCTGTCTTCGTGCTCCGGGACCTGCGTCTGGCTCTGTGCATAACTTTCCCCACGCCCCAGCGAACCATCAAAAAGGCCACCACGACAACAAGGATGTAGGGGGTCGCGCGGCCAAAGAGATCGGGGAACGAACGCGCCAGGCCGGAGGCAATGTGATTGACGACCATGATCAGGCCAAAGGTCAGGGCCGTGACCAGGAGCAGCGCATAAAGCAAATACCTTCCTCCGCGCCACCCCCTGAGGGTGTCCGGCAGCTCCCTGCCCGTCAACCGGGCCGTCAGCACGGTGATGGCCACAACAATCATGTTGGGCGGAAGGTGGAAATAGTTGACCAGCCAGCGGAAACCGTCGGTTGTCTGGAACGGAAGCAGTTGAATGACCAGACCGATCAGTCCGGCCTGCACAATCATCACCCCAAACGAGGGAATCAGGGTCGGGCTGTTTTTGAACAACGCCCACACCAGGGTCCCCAACACCACCAGGTAAATGCGCACGAGGATGGACGTGCCGTAAATCCACAGCTTGGTCCTGCGGTCCTGTCCGCGCACCTGTTCCTTGCCGATGTAAAAACGCGGCAGGATGCCGCGGAGCAGCCGGATGCCGAACGCCTTCGGCGCCAGTCCAAAATGGGCACAGACGATCCCCTGGACCACACACCGGGCGAAATTGGCCGTCAGCAGCGTGAAAAGCAGTCCGCCCAGGTACCCCAGCTGGGCCGACACGGAAACCAGCTCAACCCGGAACTCCACGCCGTATCGGAAAATGACATACAGCGCCGCCGGAAAGGCCGGGATCAACGCCAGCAGGGACAGCCGCACCAGCGGCAGCAGCGGACGGGTCAGTTCCTCCAGGCGGATCAACAGCCGCTCCGGATTGAACAACTTCCATCCGGAACTCCCCTCCGGGTCCGGAGACGCCTCCCGGTCCGATCCCGCCTTTTCCGCCGGGGCTTCGGTCGAAGACGCCGCGGGCGCCGGCACGGCCAGCCGCATCGACAACAGATGTTCCTCAAAGTCGTGGAAATGCTCCGGCCTCATTTCCATTCCGAAGCGTTCCCGGAACGCGGCCAGGATCTCCTCGGCGGACGTCCGGCCATTCATCGACTGGCAGAGGAAAAATTCCTCCTCGCCAAAGGAGAAACTCTCCCCCGTCTCGGGATCCTCGACCTGATAGGTCTTCACCCCGTCGACATCTTCGAACATCCGGATGGACAGGTCGTTGCGAAAGCAGACGGCAACAGGTTTGGGGGCCTCGGCGGGCCCCGTACGGAATGTTCCTCTTTTCGGCACCGGGCGTGGGTTTTCTTAGAAAATGGCCCCTCTTCGGGTTCCCAGAATAACCTTGACGAGCAAAAGAGTCATTTACGAAAAGAGCACAATCTATGGCGACTTTTGAACCAAAAATTACACGTATCGAGTCGGCCACCTCTGTCCAGAGCAAAATCCAATCTGGCCGGGATCTCGCCAAACAAGGTCGCCTCGAGGAAGCTCTTGCGGAGTTCGAAGCCGCCCTGAAACTGGACCCGAACACCAAAGTCGCCCACTTGGCCGCCGGCGCCGTCAAAGCCCGTCTCCACCGGGAAGACGAGGCTCTCAAACACTTTCGCGAAGTCCTGCGCATCGACCCCCTGAACCTGCAGGCGCACCTGCGCGCCGCCCGCGTTCTGCTCGCCAAGCGGGAAATCGACCGCGCCCAGGAATTCGCCGAAAGCGCGCAACGGATTGATCCGCAATCCCCGGCCGTTCACCTCTTTCTGGGTCATCTCGCGCTCATCCGCAAGGATCTCGCCACCGCCAAGAAGCACCTCACCCAGGCCCTCACCTTCAATCCCCGCCTGGTCCGGGCCCGGCTGCAAATGGCCGCCGTGCTCCGCAACGAAGGCAAGCTCGACGAGGCCCTCGCCCAGGTCAATGCCGCCGTGCGCATCGCCCCCGACAATGCCGTCGTCTTCGATGCGCTCGGCAAGCTCCAGCTCATTCGAAAGGATTTCAACAGCGCCCGCGAGGCGTTCGAAAAAGCCATCACCCTCCAGCCCGGGGACGATCAGGAATCCCTGATCGGCCTCACCGAAGCCCTCATCGAAGAAGGACAGCTCGACCGCGCCGAGGAGATGCTGCGCAAGGCCCCGGCCCGCCTCGAAAGCCGCCCCGGCATCCACAAGGTGTGGGGAGACCTCTACGAAAAACGCGGCCTCTATCCCGAGGCCGTCGAGGAATACAAGGCCGCCCAGGTTCTCGCCGAAAAGTACACCGGCACGCCGGTGGAATCGGCCGAGACTTCCCTGCCGGCCGCGGACGACCTCGCCGGCTGGAAGGCCCTCGCCGGCGAACTCAGAAAATCCACCGACGCCTTCCGTGACAGCGTGCGTCTCCAACTCACCGGCATTTCGGTGGAGGCGGACGATTAACCGGCGGCCCGTTCCGTTGATCCCGCAGTTGCCATGCCGGGAAGGGACGGCCCTCCCTTCCGTCCCGGCCTCCGCATTTTCTTCTCCATGGTTTCCCTGACGATTCCCATCTACAACGAGCGGGAGTCCATCGTTCCGCTTTTCACCAAGATTCATTCCGTGATGACCCGCCTCGGACAGCCGTGGGAGCTTATTTACGTGAATGACGGCAGCCAGGACGGCAGCGACGCCGTCCTCGACGACCTCGCCCGGGTTCATCCGGAGGTCAAGGTGGTGCATTTCCGGCGCAACTTCGGTCAGACCGCCGCCATGATGGCCGGCTTCGACTTTGCCTCCGGCGAGATCATCATTCCGATGGACGGCGACGGTCAGAACGACCCCGAGGACATTCCGCGCATGCTGGATAAGCTGAAGGAGGGATACGACGTCTGCTCCGGCTGGCGCAAGGACCGCCAGGACAACGCCCTTCAGCGCAACATCCCGAGCATCCTCGCCAACAAGCTCATTTCCGCCGTCTCCGGCGTGCGGCTGCACGATTTCGGGTGCTCTCTCAAGGCCTATCGGGCGGAGGTCATCAAGGGTGTGCGTCTCTACGGCGAGATGCACCGCTTCCTGCCCATCTACGCCAAGTGGCACGGCGCCCGCATCACGGAGATCCCGGTGGGCCATTTTGCCCGCACCGCCGGTTCCTCCAAATACGGACTTGAGCGCGTCCTGAAGGTCATCATGGACCTGATGACCGTGAAGTTCATGGACAAGTACATGCTCAAGCCGATGTATCTTTTCGGTTTCTGGGGCCTGGTCTTTTTCTTCGCCTCCTTTGTCTTCACGGTCTGGACGTTCTACATGCGCTACGTGGAAAACTATTTCTACACCCAGACCCCGCTGCCGATGATGGCCGTCTTTTCCTTCATGACGGGTGTCATCTGCATCCTCATGGGCCTCCTGGCCGAAATGGTCACCCGCACCTTCCACGAATCCCAGGGCAAGTCGATCTATCTGGTTCGCGAGACAAGGAATATTTGAGGTGGCAAACCTCGTGCGCGAACCAGCGGTGAATGGAATGGGAAAGGTGAAGGGGGACGGGTCGGTCGGACCGGAAAACTTCTCGGCCTCTCCAAGGGCGCTGGAGTTGTTTGGTCTCACGGTCCACAACCTCATTCCGCTCGCCAAAAAGCCGGAGACGGCACGTTTGGTGTCGCAGCAGATCGCGAGCGCGGATTCGATTGCGGCCGGCATCGAAGAGGGCTGCGGCCGGGGAAACCGCACGGAATACGCCCGGTTCCTGATATTTTCACGCGGTTCGGCACAGGAAACCCTCGGTCGCTTTCACCGCCTTCGCCACCGGCTTCCCGAAGACGGGGTTGAACATCGCCGCCAACTCTGTCAGGAAATCATCGCGATTCTTTCGGTGACGATCAAAACCTTGCGCTCCGGAATGACACGGTCCTTTCACTTTCACCTTCACTCTCACTCCGCCTCGCGCGGAGACGCGCGGCGGTGTGCGGCATAACCGGATTTCTTGGCTCGGGGGAACGCGCGGACCTCGAGCGCATGACGGCGCGCGTGGCGCACCGCGGACCGGATGCGGAGGGGTTTTATGGCGAAGGTCCCCTTCATCTCGGACACCGCCGGCTGTCGATCATCGACCTCGCCTGCGGCGCGCAGCCGATGCGCACCGCCGACGGACGCTTCACGATCGTGTTCAACGGCGAGATCTACAATCACGCCGAACTCCGGAAGGAGCTGCAGGACCGCGGGTGTGTGTTTCAGACCGACCACTCCGACACCGAGGTTCTGCTGCACGGGTTCCGCGAATGGGGCCCGCAAATGGTCGAACGGCTCAACGGCATGTGGGCCTTTGCCATCTGGGACGCGCAGACCCGCCGGCTTTTCCTTTCGCGGGACCGCTTCGGCAAGAAGCCGCTCTATTGGTTTTTCCGCAACGGCACCTTTGCGTTTGCCTCGGAGCTCAGCGCCCTCCTCGAACACCCGGACGCCCCGCGCGGGATCTCCACGCGGGCGGTGCAGAAATTTTTCGCCTACGCCCTCATTCCCGCGCCGCTGTCCCTCATCGACGGCATCCGGAAGCTGCCCGCCGGGCATAACCTGCTCTTTTCCGGGGGCTCCGAACCAAAGGTGACGCGCTACTGGCGGTACCTGCTGGAGCCGGACGATTCCCTGTCCGCACGCCCCGAAGCCGAACTGGCCGAGGCGCTGCGCGAATGCCTGGATCGTGCGGTGAAGCGCCGCCTCATGGCCGACGTGCCGCTTGGGGTGTTTCTCAGCGGGGGCATCGACTCTACCGCCGTGGCCGCCCTCGCCGTCCGTCATGTCGGCAGGGGCCGGCTCAAGACCTTCAGCATCGGGTTCACGGAACCCAGTTTCGACGAATCCGCCTTTGCCCGCCGCGCCGCGGAGTTTCTCGGGACCAGTCACGAACTGGAAACCCTCGACCTCGACAAGGCCGTCGACGTCCTCCCGCAGATCTTCGACAGGCTCGACGAACCGCAGGGCGACAATTCCCTCCTGCCCACCTGGTTGCTCAGCCGCTTCACCCGCCGTCATGTCACGGTCGCCCTCGGCGGGGACGGCGGGGACGAATTGTTTGCCGGCTACGACACCTTCCGCGGGCTCGCCAAGGCCGAGGTCTACGGACGTCTGATGCCGCGTCCGCTGCACCGCGCCGTGCGCGCCCTTGCCGGACTCCTCCCCGTTTCGCATGCCAATCTGAGCTTCGATTTCAAAATCAAACGCGGACTCCGCGGCGCCAGTTATCCGCCGCAGGTCTGGAATCCCGTGTGGCTCGGCGCGCTGGAGCCGGACGAGATCGCCCGGCTCACCGGCCAGCCGGCCACGGTGGAGGATTTGTATTCCGAGGCCATCGAGGTCTGGGATTCCTGTCCGCAGCCGAACCTTCTCGACCGCACGCTGCAGTTTTACACCGAGATTTACCTGCAGGACGGCATCCTCGCGAAGGTCGACCGCGCCAGCATGATGCATGGACTGGAGGCGCGCAGTCCGTTCCTCGACATCGAGGTCGCCGACTTCGCCCGCCGCCTGCCAGGTCATTTCAAGCTCCGCGACGGCACCACGAAGTATCTCCTCAAAAAGGCACTCGAACCCCTCCTGCCCCACGACATCATTTACCGCAAAAAGAAGGGCTTCGGCACGCCGGTGGGCGCGTGGTTCCGCACCGGCCGCCTTGCGCCGCCGCCGGACGGGAAATTCCTCGGGGAAAAACTCGCCGCCCACCGCGCCGGACGGGCCGACGAACGGCTCTACCTCTGGTGTCAGCTCTGCCTCGGGGAATGGCTCGCCCGCCGCAAGGTCCACGGGTAAAACCGCCTGCCCAGCGCTCCGATGAAAATCCTCGTCCTTTGCTACGAATACCCGCCGGTCGGCGGCGGGGGCGGAAGGGTCGCCGCGCAGGTGGCGGCGGGTCTCGTCCGGCGCGGACACGAGGTGAAGGTGCACACCGCGGGCCTCGCCCATCTGCCCGCCCGCGAAGTGCGTGACGGCGTGGAAATTCTTCGCGCGCCCTCCTTCCGCCGCAGCGAGGACACGTGTTCGGTGCCGGAGATGGCCCTCTACATCCTCACCAATGTCCTGCCGGCCTGGCGCTTCGCGCGGCGGTGGAAACCGGACGTGCTGCACGTCCATTTTGCCGTCCCCAGCGGGGTGGTCGGTCTGGCGGTGAGCGTCGCCACCGGCATTCCCTACGTGCTCACCGCCCATCTCGGCGACGTGCCCGGCGGCGTGCCGGAACAAACCGCCGGCCTTTTCAAGCTGGTCAATCCCTTCGCCCGCTTCATCTGGAAACATGCGGTCCGCGTCACCGCGGTGAGCCGTCATGTGGCCTCGCTCGCCCGCGCCGCCTACGGCACCGAAGCACAGATCATTCTCAACGGCGTACCCGCGCGTCCGCCCGCGCCGCCGATCCTGCAGACACCGCGCCGGCTCCTTCTGGTCGGCCGGTTGAGCGTGCAAAAGAATCCCCTGCTCGCCGTGCGCGCGCTCGCCCTATTGAAGGACCTCGCCTGGGAACTCGAGGTGATTGGGGACGGTCCGCTGGCCGGGGATCTTCGCGCGGAAACGGAGCGGCTCGGACTCGCCGACCGTGTGATTTTTCAGGGCTGGATGGACGGCGCCGCCGTGGCCGGACGCATGGCCGCCGCCGACCTCCTTCTCATGACCTCGCTGCACGAAGGACTGCCCATGGTCGCCGTCGAGGCCCTCCAATGCGGACTGGCCATCGTCGGCAGTGACATCGGCGGGCTGCACGACGTCATCGAGGACGGCCGCAACGGTTTTCTCTGTCCGCTCACACCCGAAGCCTTCGCCGAAAGGCTCCGCACGCTTTTCGCGGACGCCCCCCGGCTTCTCGCCGCCCGCCGCGCCTCGCTGGAACTGGCGGGAAATTTCGATCTGGAAAAATCCCTCGACGCCTACGAGAAGGCGTTGCTTGAAGCGTCCCGCCGGACTTCCTAGCATCCGCCCTCATGAACCCCGATTCTCTCTGGCGTGGACTGCGACCGGAAACGCGCCGTCAATTGAAGGCGCGCGATTATTCCGCCGCCGAGGTCGAAAAACGCCTCGCCACCACCGGCCTTGAAGCCTCGGCCGCCCTGGCCACCCAGCGCGTGCTGCAGGAAGCCGGAGCATGGATTCCCGGAGTCGAATTGATGGCCCGGCACATCTATCCCCAGCGGCATCGGGGATTGTTTTCCGAGCTCGGCCGCGCGGGGGAGGCGCGCCTGGGGGAGATCGGCCTCTGGCCCCGCCAATGGGCCGCCGCGCGCATGTTCACCGGCACGGCCAAGGGATTCCACATCCACCCGCCCCATGTTCCGGAGGGAGAGGAACCCGAGGCGTGGTTCCAGAAGCTCTACGGTCAGGAGGAACCGCAGTTCGCCCTGCGTCCCTACGACCGGGAACAGTGGGACGTGATGTTTTTCCTCCAGGGCCGGCTCGACCTCATCCTCTGCGATGAACGCGCCGGACTGCCCCGCCGCGTGATGCGGATTTTCATCGACGGGGACAATCATCGCGGACCCAACAACGCCGCCGTCGTCATCCCCGCCGGTGTCGCCCATGCCCTGCGCACCGAGGGTGGCGAGGACCTCGTCATGGTCTACGGCACGTCCACGGTTTTCTCCCCGTCCTTCGAAGGCCGCATCGGCAACGAAGTGGAGGAAATGCCGTATCCGCCCGAATGGGCCGGCTATCTCTCCGCGGAGTAACCGGGACCGCCGACAGCCGCGAATCGCGGACCGGCACCCGGTGGGAAACGTGCGTCGTCCGCCCCCGGATCCTTACCGGGGCAGGGCCTCCAGGTAGGCGCGATAGCTGTTTTTCGGCATTTCGGCGACGATCCGCTCGAACTGCGCGCCGTCGATGAATCCCATGTGCAGCGCAATTTCCTCGAGGCAGGCGATTTTCACGCCCTGCCGGTGTTCGAGCACCGCGATGTAATCGCTCGCCTGCAACAGGCTCTCCGGAGTCCCGGTGTCGAGCCAGGCCACGCCGCGTCCAAGCGGTTCCACAAACAACTCCCGCCTCCGCAGGTACTCGCGGTTCACATCGGTGATCTCCAGCTCGCCGCGGGCCGACGGTTTCAGATTCCGGCAGATTTCGACGATCTGTCGGTCGTAAACGTACAGCCCCGGCACGGCGTAATTGCTGCGCGGCTTGGCCGGTTTTTCCTCGATGGACAGCGCGCGGCCCTCGGCATCGAATTCGATCACGCCATACCGCTCGGGATCGCTGACCGGACACGCGAAGATGGTCGCGCCCTGTTCGCGGGCGAGGGCCTGACGGAAGAAATCCAGCTTTCCGTGAAAGATGTTGTCGCCCAGCACCAGCGTCGCGCCGGAGCCGGCGAGGAAGTTTTCGCCGATCAAAAACGCCTGCGCGATCCCCTCGGGTTTCGGCTGCTCCGCGTATTCGATCGTCAGTCCGAGCCGGCCGCCGTCACCAAACAACGTCCGGAACATCGGCAGATCCTTGGGGGTCGAAATGATGAGGATCTCGCGGATTCCGCCCAGCATCAGCACCGACAGCGGATAATACACCATCGGCTTGTCGTAGATCGGCAGCAGCTGCTTGCAGACGATGCGGGTGAGCGGGTCGAGGCGCGTGCCGGCCCCGCCGGCCAAGAGAATGCCTTTGCGGTTGGTCATGGATCGTACAGTCTATTGGGGTCCGCCCGCCGGGGCGAGGTCGGGCCGAAAGTAAAGCTCCTGGCGGCGGAATCTGCCAGCGTAAGTGTAATGGGTCCGGATCCACTCGTAGGTTTCCGCCGCCCAATTTTGAAAACGCGAATCCTCGGTCTGGTTGACCGCGCGGTTGTCGATGACGATGGCCGCCGGACGGAATTGCCCGATCTTGGCGAGCGTCTCCTCGTGAAACCGCGACACATTGTGCGCGTTGTCGATGTAGAGGTTGTATTCGTAGGCCGGCCGGTCGGTCATGAAGTTGATCGTCGGCTGGTACGGATAGCAGGCCACATGGTCGCCCGGCCTGGTGTGGGTCTCGATCAGGTCCACCAGCTTCTGGAGCTCCTCGTACTCGCCCTTCTTCAGCCACACCCGCACGCCATTGCGCGCCGTCAGTTCGTATTTTCTCTTCTGGCGCGCCGCGATCGTGCCCGCCGATTCCTTGGGAAACGCGTGCAGGAAATAGAGCAGCGCGTTCGCCGCGCAGAGGGCGATCACCACGCCGCCGCAAACCCGGCCGGCCGCCGTGGGCCGCCGCATCAGACGCGCACCGTACCAGGCCGCGCAGGCCATGCTGACAAAAAACGGCGCCATGAACTCCGACAGGTGCGGCGTGTCCGGGCGGAAGAAAAAGAACTGCGGAAACAGCGTCAGCGCCGAACCCGTCGTGACCAGCAGCACCTGCGCACCCTCGCGCCACACCGCGTTCCACCGAAACACCGCCACCAGCAGCGCCATCCCCGCCGGCAGAAGCACCACGAGCACCACCGCAATCGGCAGGTAGGTCACGACCGGCAACAGACGCTCCGACCAGGTTTTTCCGGCCGCAACGGCATCGAGGGATTTTTTCTGCAGATAGTCCGATTGACGGAGATCCTGTACCTTGGCGGGATCGCCGGCGTCCCGCGTCGCCAGCCAGAGGCCGATCATCTGGAAACGCGACGGGGTGTAAACCGGCCTCGAAGTGGGCGGCGGCGCAAAGGGGTCAAATCCCAGCTTTTCGGCCAGCAATGCCCGGATCAATCCCGCCCAGCCGGTGTATTGTCCGGTGAATTCCTTCAGGTATCCGCGTTTCTGCGCATCCCAATAAAACGGGGCATGCGTCGCCGTCACCCCCGCGGTCACCAGCACCAGGCCCAGTCCGGCCATTCCCAGGTTGCGCATCAGTCCGCCGGCCCGCGCCAGCGGAAAGAGAAGGATCAGGCCCAGGACAATCACCGCAAAAAACAGGCCGAGGTCCACCCTCACCAGAAAGGTCAGTCCCAACGCCAGACCCGCCGCCAGCATCCACGCGAGTTGCAGCCGGAACCGGCGCTGGGTGAACACAAAGGCCTGCAGCAGCGTCAGCATGTTCAGCATGGCCAGAAACGCCATGTAATTGCGGAACAACATGCCCGGAATGAGAACCGGCAGCATCGCCACGAGCACCGCATACCAGCCCGCGCCCGTCACCCGCCGGACGATCAAAAACGCCATCACACCCGTCAGCGTGCAGAGTGCAAAAAAGAAGATGCGCAGCGCGATGTAGTTGGGACCGAAGATCTCGAACAGCCACACCACCGGGTAAAACCACATCAGGTTGTAGCCGAGGAAGGTGTCCTTGATCGGCAGCCAGCCGTCCATGAGACGCATCGCCACCACCGCCACCGTGCCGCCTTCGCCGCCCAGATTCAGCCCGCTGCGGTAATACTGGGCGTAATACCCCACGGCCACCGCCATCACCACCAGCGCGCCCCAGCGGTGCAAAAACGCCTCCAACGCAGCCAGGGGCTGGTGGCGTTTGTTCCAATCGGCTAGGGCGGCGAAAAAGGGCGTGGACAGCATCGGCGTTGCCCTGACGGGCATATCCCTCTAACTTATGAACGCCATGACCATCTCCGAGCAAGTCTCCGCACGCAAATTCCCTCCCTTCAGTCTCGCCCGACTTCTCCGCGGCACGTTCGCTCCCAAGGCCGGACAGAAGATCTGCATCCTCATCGACCTGGAGGATCCGCGTCAGATCAAGGATTTCGCCTTCCTCAAAAACCCCGACCTCTCCATCCAGCGCAATGCGGTCGTCCATTTCTACGAACCCCTGCGCGACGGCGTACTCGCCGAGCTCGGACTCACCGGCGGGGAAATCTTCGCCTATCGGGTCACCGGCGGCAGCAACCTCGACCTGCCCGACGCCGCCTTCACCCCCGACGGACGCGAAATCAGCCTCGAGCGCGATGTCTATCCGAACTACGACATCATCCTCTGCATCTCCACCTACTCGGCCACGGCGCCCCTCACCGCCTTCGCCAAAAAATACGGTTTCCGCGGCGCCACGCTGCACGGGGTCAATGACATCATCCTCAGCACCGGCCTCGCCGTGGATTACGAGGAGGTCAGCCGCGAGGCCGAAAAACTGCGCCTCGGACTCACCCGCGCCGACTGGGTGGAAATCGATTTCCTCCACGACGGCAAAACCCACACGCTTCACCTCGATCTCGGAAGACAGGAAGCCCAGAAAAGCCACGGCCTCTGCCGCGGTGAGGAACCCGACGTCGCCAACCTGCCCGCCGGCGAAATTTATTTCGTCCCCACCGGCGCCTCCGGCGCCTTCCCGATGAAATATGAGGACGGCACCATCGGGCTCATGCAGGTCGCCGGCGGACGCATCACCAAGGCCGAACTCCTTTCCGGCAATGCGGAAACCGTCCGCGCCCACAACGAAAAACTCGCCTCCGACCCCGTCACCGGCGAGCTCGGCGAACTCGGCTTCGGCACCCAGCTCCTGCCCTTTTCCGGTCGCGACATTCAGGACGAAAAGGTCCGCGGCACGATTCATGTGGCCACCGGGCGCAGCGATCACCTCGGCGGCAGCCTGACGCCGGAGAAATTCGCCAACCACCAAAACGCCACCCACGACGACATCCTCTTCGCCCCCCACAAGACGCCGGAGATCCTTGTCACCCAGGCCCGGATGCTCCGCGACGGCGAGGTCAAGGTTCTCATCGAAAAATACGAACCCTCCGCCTACCTCAACAGCCTGCTGGACTGACCCTTCCTTCCGCCCGGCGCGCCGCCACCCGCGCGCCGGGTGCCCCCCCGGGTAGGGAACGATGTCAGGAATCCCCTCTTCCGTCATTCCAACCTCCTCCCGGACACCGTCCCATGGTCAAGGCAACGCTGCTGGCTCTCGGCTGGGGAATCCTCTTCTACTTCGTCGGCCTTTTCGCCTGCCTCTGGTTCCTACCCCTCGTCTCGTCCAACACCCACGACGTCAACGTCGAGGCGGCCATGGCCGGAGCCTTTTTCACCGGTCCCCTCTTCGCCATCGCCGCCGCCATCGGCGCCTTCCTTTTTCACCGTCCGCGAAAAAGGAACTGAGCCGGGTTCGCGTGACGGCAACTCCTCACCTCACGCCGGGAGAAAATAACTCATTACCAATAACTTGCGTCCATTTGTTCCCGGCTTTTCACAAGTTATTCATAACAGAACATCAACTTCCCTCCCCGGCGCCAAACGCCCCGGATGTGAATATCCGGTTCTCGCGCAATAAACTTATTCCCAGCCTATTACGCCAAAAAATTCACAATTTATTCGCAGGCGGATGTCCCACCGGGTTCGTAGGCGCCGACGTCAGGAGGCGGGGACTGGACGCCCATGGACAAACCCCCGCACGCCATAACGAGACTTCCAACAAACCGAGGGTCGCCGCCGGCCTGACCCTGCTTTTTGGGACAAGCCGGAGGTTGTCCCGCCTCAACGCGCACGTTTCCGGGACCGGGTTCCCGCCAACACCATCAGGGCCGCCGTCAGCAAAACCGCCGAACCCGGTTCCGGCACGGCGTAGGCGAAATAATGCATGACCAAGGTATGGCCGTAGTGGCCTTCTGCGGTTTCCCAATACCACTGAAAATATCCCTGTTCGTAGGCCGGGAACCCCCAAATCGACGAAAAGTTGTTCTCATTGAATGCCCTTGTCGATTGCATCAGCAGCCAGGAATGGTTGCTGTTCCAAAATTCGTCCCCGCTGTTCGGCAGTTTGTCCGCAAACGCGTCAAAATCGTTCTCGAACGAAAATCCCAGCAGCGAAAGGGACTCATCCTCTTCCAGATCGAAGGTGTAGAGGGTCCAGTCCACGCCGGCCGTTCCGGTTTCGTTGTCCACCAATCCGCCCAGGGTGAAGACGAGCATGCTGTTTCCGCCGAGCGTCACCTTGCCCCGGAAAATCACTTCATTCAGCCCCGGTGCCAGCGCTCCTTCGAGATAGGCATCACCCTCAATGACTCCGTGTCCGGAGAGCGTGGAGTTGATGTCGGTGACCACCGTGCCGGTCGTTCCGCCGTCCAGAATCACATGACCGCCCACGCTGGTGATTGTACCGCCGACCGTCACGCCTTCGCCCACCACCAACGCCCCCGCACCCAATTCGACCGCGGCCAGTCCGGTGGGATTTCCCCCGTCGAGATGAACCGTCCCGGATTGAACCACAAAGAGGCCGGAAATCTGATTGTCACCGCTCAGGCGCAAATCGCCGTTCCCAAATTTGGTCAGCTGATCCGCCACGATGTCGCTTCGGATCGCGTTGTCGGACCCCGCCGTGTAGATCAGGGCATTGCCGAGTCCGAACTGGAGGGTGCCGACATCGATCGTGGCCCCGTGGTTCAAAATAATCCCCCCTTCGTCGCCCGATGACTGCCCCCCCACTTGCAACTCGGTGGCCTCATTGGCCCCGGTCACACTTTTCCCCGACGCCACGCGCAGCGCATGAACCGCCGCCACGCCATCGGCCGCCACGGTCTGGTTGTCCACCACATCATACACCGTGGAGAAGGTCGCCTCGTTGACGCCCACCGCCTCGCTGGAGGTGTAGGATGCCGTCACAAAACCCGACACGCCGTAAGTCAGGAAGCTTCCTGTGCCGTCCGCGTCGGCTCCGATCACATGGGGGGCCAGCATGCCGTTCATTTCGACGAGATTGCCGGAGCCGTTGAGATGCACCTGGGTGGCGGCCCCCAGATCCGCCAGACCGGTGATGACCTGCAGGACAAAGGTTCCGGAGCCGAGCCGTTGGAAATTCTCCGTGCGCAGGCGGCTGCCGTCGCCGATCTGCACGGTCAGGCTCGTGCGATTGCCCCGGTCCACCAGCATGCGGGAGCCTCCGGAATAACTCAGACCCTTTTCAAAGGCGTCGGCCAACGTCTGCGTGAGTGGCGAGGTGTCGGAATCGTCGGGCGTCAGCTCAAGCGACGCAGATTCCAGATGGATGGAGCCGGTTCCAAAGGGCGTCGTGCCCGCATGGGTGCTCCGGACGATGCCTCCCCGAAAAAGGTTGTCTCCCGTGAGCTCATTGGCCCCGCGCAGCAACACCGTGCCGGTTCCCGCTTTTTCGATGCCGACCGTGCCGGACAGCGGAGCGATCACCTCCAGGGTGGCGTCGTTGAAGGTGAACTGATTCGTCGCCTCGGTGAGGGTCCAGGTGGCGGGAGTCCACGCACCCCCGGGCAGGTCGGCCGGATCCAGGGTCACGGAAAATCCGGCCGCAATCACCGCCAGATACCCGTTGGGCTCATTGCTCAGGGCACTGCCCGGCTGGTTGTAGTCGAATTGCAAAAACGGGCCGTTGCCCAGCGGAGAGTCCGCTGTGAAGGGAATCACGTCGGCATACTGCGGGTTGTTCTGCGGAAGATCCGCCACATTGAATAACGAGCTCGGCATGGGGTTGCTGAGGACCAGCTGACTCGGGGAAGTGACGTTGACCCCGCTGACGGCGACAAAATGTCCGCCCACATCATCATAGCTCGTCCCGTCGGACGAGATCTCCAGCCACTGCAGGTTCAGAAAGGTGGCCGTATAAACGTCCGCCTGGGCCGTCTGAAAAAACGTCAGGTCGGGCGCATTGGGCGCCTGGATGGTGACATTCTGGATGCCGCGCGCATTGAGGTACATCGTGATGGCGGTGAGCACATTGTCCGAATACGCCCCGCCGGTGAACGACGTGTCGCTCAGCCCGACCAGGATGCGCTCCAGATTGAGATAATCGTCAAAGGTCGCCCCCGCCGGCAGGATCTGGGTGAATCCCTGGTTGGCCAGATATCCCAGCACGATGTTGGCCGTGGTGGGTCCGCAATACATGCTGCCATCGCCTCTCAGATCATGTCCGCCCGGACCGAATCCGTCCTGAATCAGTGAAGGCGTGTCCTCAATCCGATTCTGACCCCAAGAGGCCGCTCCCGATCCCACCAAGAAGGCCGTTGCCACAAGCAAGCCCAGTCTCCTGCAAATTCTGTTTTTCACGGGCGAGGAACCTAGGCCGACCGGCGGGGAAAAAAAGGGATTTCAGGCGACGCGAGCGAACTGAAGACCCATCTTGTTGGCGCACAGGAAGATAATCAAAAAATTTCCTGCGCCCGTTTTTCCGCCCCGCCGCTCGGTGCAACGCCTGCCATCGGATTGAGGCGATTCCGGCTTTGCATCCCCACTCACCGCCCTCCATGTCCGGCATCATGCGTTTCGCCGCGCCGGGCCCATTTGTGTTGCGGCACCTCCTTGCCGTGCCCCCTGATCGCCCCGGGTCTGTGCCCCGGCCGGATCTGGAAATGGGGAAAACGCCTGTGCACCGGACAACGCGACGGGTAAACCCCTTGCCGTGGGCAAGTTTCGGGAACCGGGTCGCATCGGCAGTCATGACGAGAAACAGGCAACGCCTTGCCCAAATCCGCAATGCAAAACATTTCCCCTCGGAGAATCGGGCAGACATTCCGGAGGAGCAGGCAGGGCGGAAGCGATTTTTACGCCCTACGGTATCGGCAGACACGAAACGAAAAAAACAACCCACAAAACCATGAACCCGTCAGAATCTTCCGCCCCCTCTCCCCGCACCGCCACGTTCAGCGGCCGCCGCGTGCTGGTCACCGGCGGCGGCTCCGGCATTGGCCGCGCGCTTGCCGAAGCGTTCGCCCAAAGAGGCGCCGATGTTCTCATCACCGGCCGGCGCGTTGACACCCTGGAAGCCGTCTGCCGCGCCACTCCGGGCATCCGGGCGTATGCGCTTGATGTCACCGACCGCGCCGCCCTCGCACGGGCCGCGGAGGAACTTCCCGCGAAATACGGACCGATCGACACCCTGGTCAACAACGCGGGCGTCCAGCGCATGTTTGATCTCCGCCAGCCGGTGCCGCCCGATTTTTGCGATCTGGAAATCGACACGAATCTGCGCGCCCTCATCAGCGGCACCGCGGCGTTTCTCCCGCACCTGCTTCGGCAACCACGCGCCGCCATCATCAACATCTCAAGCGGCCTCGCGTTTGTTCCGCTGACGTCGGCCCCGGTTTACAGCGCGACGAAGGCGGCGGTGCATTCCTTCACCCTCTCGCTGCGTCACCAACTGCGCGACACCTCGGTGCGTGTGATTGAAATCGCCCCGCCGGCGGTGTCCACCGAACTGCACGACTACATGGGTCCGCGCGGCCGCGAAATCGGCATCCCCGTTTCCGAATTTGTGGCGGAGGCCATGGAAGGCCTCGAGGCGGACAGGGAGGAAATCTGCGTCGGCCAGGCCAAACAAATGCGCGCCGACCCGCAGGCCGCCTTCGACCGCATCAACAACACGCCGCTCCTTCCCTGAAAATTGTGCGGAGAGACAGCCTCCGGCGTGTCCCTTTCCGCCGGAGTGCACGCTTTTGGCGTGCGGTTTTTCGTGGCGTCGCGGGGCCGTCCCCGCGACGGCGTCTTCGCAGGCACGGATGGTTCGTGGCGCGAAGCGCGTCGGTTCGTTTTCCGCCTGCCGATATCCGCCTTTCCTCAATGTTCGTCCCTTGCCGGATTTTCCTCCGGGTCGATGCCGTAGGGCGCCAGCAGCTGGCGCTGGAATTCCTCCCCGGAAATTTCCCCTCGCATGTGCTTTTTCACCAGCGCGCGCTGCTCGGGCGTCAGATCGCGCAGCGAATCGTCGATCATTTTTTCGTAGGAAGCCTCGTGGGCCTTTTGCTGCAACCGGGAACCCAACGGACCCGCGATTTGCGGAGCGACCGCGCCCAGTGTCATGGCCGAATCCACCGCCTGCATGCGCATCTGATGCGCGGCAACCGCCTGCAGATTGTTCGCGCTTGCCCGGGCCACCGCCGCCTGCGGGTCGACCGTCCCGTCCGCCGTACGGTTGGACGCACACCCGAAAAGCCCCGCCACAACAACCGCCCAACCGCTTGATCGGAATACGACTTTCATACAAAAAGCCGGAATCCCACCGCGAGAACCGCCCCACCGCGAGAAAAATCTGGCGATGCCCGTCCTCGCTTCCCGGAGGGACAGCCGCCGACACGAATTCCCGTCGGGGTTCACGCTTGGGCGTGCCGCTTCCTGATGTCGGCGCTTGCTCGGCGCCTGCGGTCCGTATTTCAGGGCGTCCCCGGTTTTCCCAACACGCACTCCCCCCGTTCCGTCCGATTTAACGGCAACCATGGCTTCCTCACCCCGTCCCTCCTGGCCGGCGCTGCTCGGCGTGGCGGCCGCTTCCGGGCTCGCGACGACCTTCCTCGTACGCAATTTTTTCCCCTCCCACAAAAAGATCCGGCACCGGATCCGGTCCGAGTACAGCGTCGCCGACGACACGTTTGAGCGGGTGATGAGTCAGTTAATGGGCCCGCCGCTCATCGGTGGCAATCGGATCACCATCCTGGAAAACGGGGACGAATTTTTTCCCGCCATGCTGGACGCCATCCGTTCGGCCGAGCACACCGTCACATTTGAAAACTTCCTCTGGCACGAGGGCCGGATCGCCCGGGCCTTTGCCGGGGCGCTCGCCGAACGGGCCCGCGCCGGTTTGGACGTTCATGTGCTCCAAGACCGTTTCGGCTGCGTCGGCCTCCACCGAACCGCCATGCGCACCCTGCGCCATTCCCCGGCCGAAGTGGAAATTTTCCGCGCCCATTGGTCCAGCCGGCTCAACTTCCGCACCCACCGGAAATTGCTCATCGTCGACGGCAAGGTGGGATTCATCGGCGGCGCCTGCATCGCGGACGAATGGATGGGCGACGGACTCACCCGCGGACACTGGCGCGACACCCACTACCGCGTGGAGGGGCCCGTGGTCGCGCAGATGCAAAGCGCCTTTCTCGACAATTGGATGCAAACCCGCGCCCAGGTGCTGCACGGGGAAAAATTTTTCCCGCCCCTCGAGGAAAAAGGACCGCTCAAATGCCAGACCTTCATGAGTTCGGTGGGCGAGGGCGCCGACAGTGCCCGGCTCATGTTTCTGCTTTCCATGGCGGCGGCCCGCAAGCGCCTCTGTATCGCCAGCGCATTTTTTCTCCCCGACGACCTCATGGTTCGCACCCTCATCGAAGCACGAGAGCGCGGGGTCGAGGTGGACGTCATTGCTCCCGGCGCGGACAACGACGCGCCCCTCGTCCGGCTGGCCGGACGTTCCCGTTGGAAACCGCTCCTCCAAGCCGGCGTGCGCCTCTGGGAATACCAGCCGGCCCGCTTCCACTCGAAATACCTCATCGTGGACGACTGCTGGTGTTCCGTCGGCTCGACCAACCTCGACCACCGCTCCCTCCGCCTCAACGAGGAAGCCAACCTCAACATCCTCGACCCCACCTTCGCCGCCGAACACACCCGAATCTTCGAACGCGACCTCAGCCACTCCCACCTCATCACCTGGGACGAGTGGAAAAAACGCCCCCTCCCTGAAAAAATCACCGGCCATGTCGCCGCCCTCGGAAGACTGCAGATGTGAATTTCTGAGCGTTTTCGAAAGTTGCTTGTTTTCAGTAATTTCCATCGCAATATTCCCGATTGTTCACAAGTTTCCCACAGCTCGGAATGGGGGGACCTCGCCCCTTTGCAACCGCTTGCACTAACGTCTACGGGAGGGGGAAGTTGACACTTTTTCACCGCGTCGGAAATGACCGCGGATTTCCAGCAAGATGAGGAACATTTGCCGTGAAATAAAAAGGCGCCGATCCACCTCCACGAGGCCTCCTGTTGATTTTCAAATCCCTCGGCGAGGGCAATAAGGGCCGGGTAAGGGCGAAAGAAGGTCCAAGTTGATTAGCGTCACGGGGAAAACGAAAAATTTGGGGCACCCAAGTGGTAGGGGTATCTTTACGGGTGGGTTGACTGGCGGTGCACTCCGCTGTAGAGGGGGGGTGTGAAGACCCAGATGTTTGAATTGAATGTGCGGGTCCTGATTTACAGGGAAGAGGGGGATTTTGTTGCGCACGCTCTCGAATTTGATCTGCTCGGCTACGGCAAGACGAAGGCGGAAGCCATGTCGGCGCTTGAAGCAGTGATCAAGACGCATCTGGAATTTTGCTTTGAGCAAGGGCTCGCTGAAAGCGCGATTTCCCCTGCCCCCGAAGAATTTTTCGAGCGGTGGGAGAAGGCCCAGAAGAAATCCTTTGTGGACGCTCTGGAAGATGGGGATCGATGCGACAGCCTGAAATGCCGTGCAGCAATCATTGCCCTTGATCCAAACGATCTTGCCAAGCTGGCCGATCAGGCGAGGAAAATGAAGGGGCGGAAAGTCGCTGGGAAACCGAAATTCGAACCGGTTCTCTGTGGCTAGGCGAAAGAAGTATCGGGATGTGATAAAAATCCTGCGCCAGCACGACGCGCAATTTCAGGTATTGGCCAAACGCGGCAAGGGCAGCGAAGTGATTTTGTTCCACCCCGACATCGCCGGGCGTAAGCAGATTTTCACCCTGACTCACCACAGCGACAATGATGAGCTCGGCGTGGGGATGCTCAAAGCCGTGATCCGCCGGTTTAATCTGCCAAACGATATTTTTGACTGAGGACGACGGCAGAACAGACTTGGCCCCACATGGCTTTCCTCGATGCAGGGAAGGGGTTTAGATGGCCGGCTGGCCGGCGAGCCTGAAACAGAACGTAAAACGTTCACACGGAGCGTAACTTCGGCAGTCCATTCGGTCAGGCAACAATTTTTGACTGAATCTTTCTGCTAAGACTCCGTTGGAATTCACGCTGCTGCATGCCGCTTCCTTATGTCGGCGCTTGCCCTTGCTTTTATTTCAGCATGTTTGACTCAAAGTTTTCGCCTTTCTCTTTCCGGTTTCCGCGTTTCCTCCTCGCGTCAGCGCCTTAGGTGGATTCTTATATTGTGTCGGTTTTTACGCCCTCGCGGCTGCGGATTCGCCGGATTCCGGGGCGAGTCCTTGTCCCTCCCCCGAGCCAAGCCGGTTCCTTATTCCCGGACGGGTCCGTCATTGACATGTCGAATAAAATCAACGGTTTACCCCACACAACAAAAGCCTGATTTGTCATGGAGTCATCCCACAACATTCTCGAGCGTATCGCCAGTTAGGGAAAGAACCTCACGGAAATGCCCTACTCGGGAATTCCCACCTTTTTCCGGACGGATTTTGCGGAGGATTGGGAAAAGGTGGATATCGGGCTGATCGGGGTGGCCACCGATGCGGGGTTGAGTCATCGCTCCGGCGCACACTACGGCGCCCAGGCTGTCCGGGCCAATCCGGATTGATCCGGTACATCAACCCCATCACCAAGGTGATCCCTTATGAACACGCGCGCGTCGCGGATCTGGGCGATGTGCCAATCCAGAACATCTTTGATCTCGAGCGTCTCAATGGCGAGATCACCGCATTTTATCAACGCGTCGTCGACGCGCAGGTGGTTCCGCTTTCGGTGGGAGATCATTCGATTTCCTTTCCGATCCTGCGGGCGCTGGGCAGGAAGGAGGCTCCGGCCCTGATTCATTTCGACTCGCACTACGACATGGCGCCTCCCCTGAAGGGAACCAAGTTTCATCACGGCGCGCCGTTTCGGAATGCCATTGAGGAGGGATTGATCGATGCGGCGCACAGCGTGCAGATTGCCATCCGCGATCCCTACTGCGAAATGACCGCACCCTTTGCGAAGGAGGCCGGGGTGACCGTCATCGAAATGGCGGACATCGATGGCATGGGGATTCCGGCGGTCATTGAGACGGTTCGCCGCGTGGTCGGGGACCGGCCGGTTTATCTGAGTTTCGACATTGATGCCATCGATCCCACGCTGGCTCCGGGAACGGGCACGCCGGTCATGGGCGGGCTCACCACGCGCGAAGCCATGAGGATTCTGCAGGGCCTGTCCGACCTGCGTCTCGTCGGCGCGGACGTCGTGGAAGTCTCGCCGCCTTACGATCCCACCGGCATGACCGCCCTGCTCGGCGCACAGTTGTTGTTTGAGATTCTCTGCGTGACCGCAAAGTCCTCCCGCGTCCCCAAAAAACCACGCCGCTGAAATATAGCCGTAGGCGCCGACATAAGGGAAGCGGCACGCTGAAGTGTGAACTTCAACGGACGGAGGGTCGGCCGCCGGCCCGACCCTGAATTTTGGGACGAGCCGGGGGTTGTCCCTCCACCCGGAGTCGCGGAAGGCGTTCGGGCCGATTTCCGTTTTTCAGCGTTTCAGTTTTTCCGCTTTTGGTACACAGGGAAGGCGCACGCATGAATCCCTACGAAACCGACAGGCTGGTCTCCGAATATCTTCTTTTCCACTATGGTTCAGAGGAGGAGGTTCTCGGACGGATGCCGGCTCCGCGGGAGGCCTTGAATTTTCCCCGGCGCTGCGTCGGTGATCTCATCGGACCCATGGGACGCGAGGCGCGGGCCCTGGACGTCGGCTGTTCCGTGGGACGGGCGACCTTTGAGCTGGCCCGGTATGCCGGCACGGTCATCGGCATCGATTATTCCACACGTTTCATTTCGGCCGCGCAGGAATTGAAAGACCGGGGGTTCATTGAAAGCTCCTATGTGGTGGAGGGACAAATCACCGCGCCCTTTCGCGCGGAGGTGCCAGGCGGGATCGCGCGGGAACGGGTGACGTTTGAAACCGGCGACGCCATGGACCTGCGGGCCAATCTGGGGGAATTCGATGTGGTGCTGGCGGCCAATCTGCTTTGCCGCCTGACCGATCCGCGGCGTTTTCTGGATCGTCTGCCCTCGCTGGTGAAACCCGGCGGCCAGCTTCTGCTCGCCACGCCGTTCACCTGGCTGGAGGAATTCACCTCGCGGGAAAACTGGCTGGGGGGACGGCATCCCGAAGACGCGCGGTCCTGGGACACCCTGCGCGCCCTCCTCGAACCGCATTTCGAATTTCAGATCGCCAAAGAGCTGCCGTTCCTCATCCGCGAACACGCCCGCAAATTCCAATACGGCATCGCGCTGGGATCCCGCTGGCGCCGCCGGCCGGAATAGGAGGGGAAGGCGGAAACCTTCGGTGAAAAGCTGAAACGCCGACATGTTGCAATGACACCCAGGAAGGCGCCGACGTCAGGAGGCGAAGGGTCCCGCGTTAATCGCGGGGGCATGCCCGCTGAAGTGAACTCCCACGAAAGGAATATTGGGACAAGCCGGAGGTTTCCCTCCACCGGACGCGGGGCGCGAGGCACGTCGAATCCATTTTCGTTTTCCTCTTTCCGCCTTCCGCTTTTCCCTAACGTTTTTCCATGACCGAGTGGGAGGAACGCTACCGCCGCGGGGATACGCCCTGGGAAAAAGGGGCGCCGCATCCGGCGTTGGTGGCGTGGCTCGAAAAACACGCGCTGACCGGACGCGTGCTGGTGCCCGGCTGCGGATCGGGGCATGACGTGCGGGCGCTGGCGGCCCGGGGCGCGGAGGTTGTCGGGCTGGACATTGCGCCGTCGGCCATCAGGGCCGCCCGGCATCACCTTCCCGTCGGGCGTGAGAGTTACGAAGTCGGTGATTTTTTCCGGCCGCCCGCGGCATGGCGGGGCGCCTTTGACGGTCTTTTTGAGCACACGTGCTTTTGCGCGATCGATCCCTCGCTGCGCGAAGCCTACGCCCGCTCGGCTGCGACGGTGCTTCGTCCCGGCGGGCATTTTCTGGCCATTTTTTATCTGGATCCCGGACCGGAGGACGGTCCGCCCTTCGGCTGTACGAAGGCCGGCCTCGACGTGTTGTTTTCTCCGGCTTTTCGACTGCTTGAGGAACGGGACATGCTCCCGACCCATCCCGGCCGGGAGGGGAGGGAAATTCTGCGCCTGTATGAACGACTTCCCGACAGCGTCGGAAAGACGGCCGCCGGGCAAGTCGGTTGAACACCGCGCGGCGCCGTCCTAGACTGGAACATCATGTCCGACCTCTCCCCCCTTCCGCCGCGGGATTTCGACACCCATGCGGCCGCGCATCTGCTCTGGCGGGCGGGATTCGGCGGGACGTGGGAACAGGCGGAAGAACTCGCCTCGCTGGGACTGGACGGCGCGGTGGATCGCCTCGTCAATTACCCTCCTTCCGGCAATCTGCCCGCGCCGCCGGGCGCGGTCCTTCCGGAGGAAAGTCCGTCCGCCTTTGAAGAGCGGTTGAAGTCGCTGCCTCCGGAGGAGCAACAAAAGGAACGCCAAAGGCGATGGGAGGACGAGCGCGCCCGAATCCGCGCGCTGCAGATCTGGTGGCTGAATCGCATGCTGGCCAGCGCCCCCGCGCCGGGCGCCATTCCCCCGCTGGAGGAAAAACTCACGCTGTTCTGGCATTCCCATTTTGCCAGCAGCTTCGAGGACAAGATCGAGCTCACGTATCCGCTCTGGCGGCAAAACCAGACCTTTCGCGCGCTGGCCCTGCATCCGTTTCCCGACCAGCTCCGGGCATTGATCCGGGATCCGGCCATGCTGGTCTGGTTGGACAATGCCTCCAGTCACAAAGATCGGCCAAACGAAAATTTTGCCCGCGAGCTCATGGAGCTTTTTTCCATGGGGGTCGGACCCTATTCCGAGGAGGACGTGAAGGAAGCGGCCCGGGCGCTGACCGGATACGGGGTGGACCGCAGGGACTGGACCTTCCGGTTTCGGGAGAATGCCCACGATCCCGGCGAGAAGACCTTCCTTGGCCGCACGGGTCCGTTCAACGGCGAGGACATTGTCGCAATCATCTGCGATCATCCCGCCACCGCGGATTTCATGGCGTGGAAGTTTCTCGATTATTTTGTCTGCACGCAGCCTCCGCCGGAGATGGTTTCGCCGGTGGCGAAAATGTACCGCGACTCCGGCTACAACCTGAAGGAACTTCTTCACACGCTGTTTCGCTCGCGGCTGTTTTACTCCGGGCCGGCGCGCAGCGCCGTGGTGAAAAGTCCGGTCGTTCTGGCCATCGGCGCCCTCAAGGCCATGCGCGCGCCGCTGCCCGCGGACGAACTCATCCTGGGCGCCCTGCGTGCGATGGGGCAGAACCTGTTTTTCCCGCCCGACGTCAACGGCTGGCCCGGGGGCGCGAATTGGATCAATTCCAATACGCTCCTCGTACGCTACAATTTCGCCAACTTCCTCATGCACGGGGTGAGTCCGGACGAATTCAAAACCTTTGACCGCCGCACCGTGGACCGGTCGGTGAGCCGCAGGGAGTTCCTCGCCGAACAACGCCGGCCCGACGTGGTTCCCTGGAACCCCAAGGCACAGCTGGAAGCCGGCGGCGAGATCCGGCGCATGCTCTCGGCACGGGACATCGTGGATTATCTCCTGCGCGAGTTTCTCCAGCGTCCGCCGGGCCGCGAACTGCGCGACGCGCTGGTACAACTGGCGGAAACCGACGGCGCCGGCGGTTTTCGGTCGATGTCGGTGCGGGACACCAATTTTGACGAACGCGCCCGCGGACTGGTCCATCTCATCATGAGCAGTCCGGAATACCAGCTGTGCTGACGATGCGGCTGCCGCACGTTGGGCTCCGGCGGTTCCCCCGGATGGCGGGAAGATTTCCTTTTTGGGCATCTTGTGTAGATTGATCCCAAGCGTCTCCTCCCATGCATCTCCACACCCGCCGCGAATTTCTCTCCACGGGCCTCAAGGGGGCCGGACTGCTGGCGGCCAGCGCGTTTGTGCCGGGCTTTGTCACCCGCACGGCGGCGGCAACCGGGGCGGGACGCGATGCCGGCATTCTGGTGGTGGTGCAGCTCAGCGGCGGCAACGACGGACTCAACACCGTTGTGCCCTTTGCGGATGATGCCTACATCCGCGCGCGGCCGACGCTGCATCTGGCCGCGGACCAGACCCTCAGGCTCACCGACAGGCTCGGACTGCATCCCGCCCTCGGGGCGCTGCGGAAGGAATACGACGCCGGCCACATGGCCATCGTGCAGAACGTGGGGTATCCGAATCCCAATCGCTCGCATTTTCGCTCGATGGAAATCTGGCACACCGGCGCGGATGACACCGAGGCGCGTCAGGTGGAGGGGTGGATCGGACGGTATTTCGACGCGCAATGCGCCGGCTGCGATCCGGCCAAGCGTCCCGGGGAAATCGGGGTCAGCTTCGGCAAGGTGATGCCGCAGGCCTTTCGCAATCAGTCCAACGTGGGACTGGCGGTCAACGACCCCGACACCTTCCAGTGGAATCCCAGCGGCGACACCGCCACCTTTGCCAAAATCCAGGAACGGGTCTTTGAGAAAATCAACCAGCCGGCGGGGGGACGGGCCCGGATGACCATCGCGGGAGGAATCTCCGGCACGGAACCGGCAACGATCGATTTCCTGCGTCACACCGCCATGAACGCCGTGGTGGCGGGAGACAGCATGCGGGCCATCCTCAAGAGGGAAAAAAACAAGGGCCGGTATCCGGACAGCCGGCTCGCGGCGCAGTTGCAGATGGTCGCGCGCCTGGTCACCGGCGATTTTCCGGCGCGGGTGTATTACGTTTCCCAGGGCGGATACGACACGCACTCGGATCAGTTGGGGAACCATGCCCGGCTGTTGGGGGATTTCAGTTCCAGCGTCGGCGCGTTTCTCGACGATCTGCGGCGACAGAAATCGTCCGACCGGGTGACGGTGCTGGCCTTCAGTGAATTTGGACGCCGGGTCGCCGAAAATGGCAGCCGCGGCACCGATCACGGCGCGGCGGCACCGTTGTTTGTTCTGGGCGATGCGGTCAAGGGCGGCCTGCACGGCGATCCGCCGGACCTGACGGATCTGGTCGGTGGCGACGTGCGTCACAAGATCGATTTCCGTCAGGTGTACGCCTCGCTCCTCAACGACTGGCTCGGCCTGCCCGCCCGCCGCGTTCTCGGAAACGACTGGCCCGGCGTGCGCGTGGTGTGAGGCCGGGACGGCGTCGGGGACGACACCGCTGAGAATCCCGCCGCGGACTCTCGCAGCCCCGCAATCCGGATGGCACGCCCCATCCCCAGACCTTCGGCCCGGGCTGCAGAATCATTCACCTTTGGTGGGTTGTGGGAACCGCCGGGGTCGCAAACACCGTGACCACGACCGGCCCCCTGTTGCTCTCCCGCCGACCTTCCGGCCATGCCCTGAAACCCATGGCTGAATCACGGCCTGCGCAGTTTTCCGGCGGATAAAAACGCGCCAACGGTGCGCAATCCGACAGCCCGGCCCTCGGGGCCGGTCGCGACGATCCCAACATGCACACGGCCTGTCGGGCCGCGGTACGGAAACCCACCGCGCGTCGGCGGGTCCGGACCCGCCTTACAGTCGTTCGAGCAATTTCTGGTGGATGCCGTCAAATCCGCCGTTGCTGAACACGACGATGACGTCGCCCGACCGCACCTGCGGGCGCAACTTTTCCACGATGTCGTCGGCGGTGGGCTCGTAAAAGGCCGGTTTGCCCATGGCGGCGATGTCCGCCACGACGCGTTCCGGATTGAGGCGTTCGTTTTCGGACAACTGCTCGAGGCGGGCCACCTGGGCGATGAACACACCGTCGGCCTGCGCGAAAGCCTTGGGCAGGTCGTGCTGGAAGACGGCCCGCCGGGTGGTGTTTGAGCGCGGCTCGAAGACGGCCCAGAGGCGCGCGCCGCCGTAGCGGCTCCGCAGTCCGGCCAGGGTTTCCCGGATGGCCGTGGGATGATGCCCGAAGTCGTCGATCACCGTGATGCCGTTCACCACGCCCCGCACCTCCTGGCGGCGTTTGATACCCTTGAAGGTTTTCAGGGCCTCCTGAATTTCACCGATCGAAATGCCGTAAAAATGCGCCGCGGAGGCCGCCATGGCGGCGTTGCGGATATTGAAATCGCCGACCAGCGGCACCTCGAAGGTGGCGCCGAGCAGATCGAAGGACGAAACCCCGTGTTCGTGGCGCGGATTGAGGATGCGGTTGCCGGCGTTCTCCGAGAAACCGACTTCGAGAATCGGCGCCGGACAGCGTTTGCCGACATCGATGCAGTTTGGATCGTCCGCATTCAGCAGGACCATGCCCTCGCCGGGCACGATGTTGAGCAGCCGGCGGAAGCTGGTTTTGATCTCGTCGAGGCTGTTGTAAATGTCGGCGTGATCGAACTCGATGTTGTTCACGATCACCAGCTCGGGCAGGTAGTGGATGAACTTCGAGCGCTTGTCGAAGAAGGCGGTGTCGTATTCGTCGCCCTCGAGGATGAAATGTTTCGAATCACGCAGGCAGGCTCCCTGACCGAGGTTCTCCGGGATGCCGCCGATGAGCCAGCTGGGCCGGCGTCCGGAGCTCTCGAAAATCCAAGTCAACAGCGACGTGGTGGTGGTTTTGCCGTGCGTGCCGGTGACGACGAGGTTGTGGCGTCCGCGCAGGAAGAACTGTTTCAGCGTCTCCGGCAGCGAGAGGTAATAAAGCTTGCGGTTGAGAACGGCCTCCACCGCGGGATTGCCCCGCGACATGGCGTTGCCGATCACAATGACGTCCGCCGCGGGAATGTCCGCGGGATCAAACCCCTTCGTGATGGTGACACCCTTGCCCTCGAGGAAGGTCGACATCGGCGGGTAGACGTTGTCGTCCTGTCCGGTGACCGTGAATCCGCGGTCGCGCATGGCGGCGGCAACCGACCCCATGGCCGTACCGCAGATGCCGAGAAAGTGAACGTGTTTGAGGGATTGAGTCACAACAAAACCTTACTCCTGCACTTGACCTTACACCCACTCCTGTTTTTCACCCGCCCTCCGGAGGGGGTGGGAGCAAGTCCAAAAGCAACGGCAAGTCTTAATAAACGTCCTTGCGGTAACGCTTTTCCTTCTTCAGGGCGTCGATGTATTCCTTCGCCTGTTCGGGCGTCTTGCCGCCGGCTTTTTCCACCACCTCGTGCAGCGCGGCGTCGACATCCTTGGCCATGCGCGAGGCGTCGCCGCAGATGTAGAAGATGGCGCCGTTTTCGAGCCAGTCGTAAAGCTCGGCCGCATTCTCGAGAATGCGATGCTGGACGTAGATCTTGAAATCCTGATCCCGCGAGAACGCGGTGTGGAATTTCGTCAGCACGCCGTCGGCCTGATATTTCTCGAACTCCTCACGGTAGAAGAAGTCCGTCTTCGAACGCTGTTCGCCGAAGAAGAGCCAGTTTTTGCCGGTGGCACCGGTGGCGGCCCGTTCCTGCAGCATGGCGCGGAACGGCGCGATGCCCGTGCCGGGTCCGACCATGATCATGCTGGTCGACGGATCCTCCGGAACGCGGAAATGTTTGGCGGTGTGACAGAACACGGGGACGGCCCCCTGACCCTGTGCGCGCTCCGCGAGGAAGGACGAGGCGACGCCGGCACGCGGACGGTTGTAGGACTCGTAACGAACCACCGCCACGGTGAGGTGTACGTTTTCCCCCACCACCTTGCGCGAGGACGCGATCGAGTAGAGGCGCGGCTGCAATTTGCGCAGGCAGGCGACGAATTCCTCGGGGGTGAATCTGGCGGCGGTGAACTCCAGCAGCGGATCCAGCACGTCGCGCCCCCAAAGATATTCGTCGAGATTCGTCTTGTAGGCGGGATCGAGAAAATCCTTCAGGAACTGCGCGGAGGAATCCCTCTCGGCAATGGCGGCGAGAAGCTTCTTGTCGGGCGAGGTGATGACGTAGCTCTTGAGCAGAGCCTCCCGGAGCGGCACGGAAACCTTGTCGGCGTTCGGAACGATTTCGTCCCCGCTGAAACCCAGGGTCTTGAGCAACTGATCGACCAGGGCGGGATCATTCGTCGGAAACACCCCCAGCGAGTCACCGACCTCGTACTCCAGGCCGGACCCGGCAAGCGAAATTTCAAAATGGCGCGTGTCCTTGTTCGACCCCTCTCCCGTGAGCTTTTTGTTGACGGTCAACGTGGCCGGAAACGGATTTTTCCGTGAATACCCTGATGCAGATTCCGTAGACATGTTTTCGTGAGTTAATGGAATCAATTCCCGCCTTGCAAGCATCGTTCACGTAGGGAAAAAGCGGAAAGCGTGGGCTCCGACGTCAGGAGCGGAGGGGAGAAGGAAAGCGGAAACCTTTGGCAAAAGCTGACATGCGGAAATCAGGCGACGCGCTTCGCGCCCGTGTTTGCAGCGGAGGGTCGGCTGCCGGCCTGACCCGGAATTTGGAGACACGCCGAAGGGTGTCCCCGGGACGATGTCGAAGGTGCCTCACCCCGCCGCCGACGTCCGCCAGGCGCGCGGGGTCAGGCCGGTCTGCTGGCGGAAGACCCGGATGAAATAGGACGGCGTGCTGAACCCGCACATCCATGCCACCTCGGACACACTGCGCCGCGGATCGGTCAGGAGGTCGCGCGCCAGGGCCACCCGTTCGCGCGTGAGCCATCCGGTCAGCGTCTGCCCCATCTCCCGCTGAAACCTCCGCGACAGATAATCGGCGGAACACCCGAGGGAGGCCGCGAGGCGCACGACGGAAAGGTCCGGATCGGTCAGCAACGCCCGGGCGAGTTTTTCGGCCTCCGTGACGAGCGGCGACCGCGTGTCGTTTCGGAAGGTGGGTTTTTGCAACTCCCCGATGGTCGTGATGAAAAAGGCCTCCAGCAGGCAGCGCAAATAACCCCGGCGGTGTTTTTCGGGGACGGGGGCCGACATTTCCTCCAGGTACCGGAACGCGGCGCGCCCGCGGCCGGTGGGAAGATGCTCCGCGCGGATGGCCACGATCTCGCGGCGTTCGGACGCCGCCGCACGGTGCACCAGGAGACCGTCGCGCGCCTGCATGCAGACCAGAATGCCATAGGGTGTGGCGAGGTCGACCGGCGTCTCGATGTGCGGAACGCCCGCGGGCATCACACAGACATCCCAGGCCTCGAGGCGGAAGGAACCGCCCGGACACTCAAAATCCGTGCCGCCTCCGGTCTGGATGAACACCTCCGGCGTGGCGTGAAAAAAACTGCGGGGGATCTTCCGGTAAAGCCCGACCGGACGGGGAATGTGGATGCGGAGCCGTCCGGATCGCAGGCGAACCAGGGTGCGTTCGATGTCCCGGACGATGGAAAGCATGCGGTCGGATTTTTGCTATTCTTCGCGGACAAATGCAATTCATTGCCGTTGATTTTCCGGTCCGCGGCGGCTTTTTTGAAAAACAGATTTTTCCGATGTCCACCTCTCTCCGTGTCACCGTCTGGGGCGAATTCCGCCACGAAAAACGCAATCCCAAGGTTGCCGAGCTCTACCCGCAGGGCATGCACGAAACCATCGCCGCCTTCCTGCGCAAGGAACCCGGATTTTCCGTCCGCACCGCCACGCTCGACGAGCCCGAGCACGGTCTGACCGAGGAGGTCCTGGCCTCGACCGACGTGCTGACCTGGTGGGGACACATGGCCCACGGTGACGTGCAGGATGCCGTTGTCGAGCGCGTGAAACGCCGCGTGCTCGAGGGCATGGGGCTCATCGTGCTGCACTCCGGCCACTATTCGAAAATCTTCAAGGCCCTCATGGGCACGACCTGCTCGCTCAAATGGCGGGAGGCCAGCGACAAGGAGCGGATCTGGAACGTGATGCCGTCCCATCCGATCGCCCGGGGCATCGGCGACCATTTTGTCATTCCCGCCGAGGAAATGTACGGCGAGCCCTTCGGCATTCCGACGCCGGACGAACTCATTTTCATCTCCTGGTTCACGGGCGGGGAGGTCTTTCGCAGCGGCGCGACGTGGTATCGCGGAAACGGACGGGTGTTTTATTTCCGGCCCGGACACGAAACCTATCCGACCTACCACCAGCCGGAGGTGCAAAAAGTCATCTCCAACGCCGTGCACTGGGCCCGGCCCACGGTGAACATTCCCGACACCTGTCCGAACAGCCCGGCCTTGGAGCCGCTGCCGGACGATCCGGAAGCGCACCTCCGCTCCACGGTGGGATACAAATAAGGAGGACCTTCCCGCAGCACTTTTTTCGATCCGGATCGCGCCGGGAGGCCCCCCTGCTCCACCCCGGCCTGATTTCACCGAACCCAGTTTCTTCCCATGAGTAAAAAGACAGTCCGCCTTGCCATTCTCGGAACCGGCGGCATGGCCAACGTTCATGCCGAGCGGTTCAACGCCATCAAAAACTGTTCCCTCGTGGCCGCCGCGGACGTGGACCTGCCGCGGGCCGAGGAATTCGCCAACAAGCACAACATCGGCGAGGCCTACGGGGGCGTGAAGGAATTGCTTCGCAAGGCGAAGTTTGACGCGGTTTCGATTGTCACGCCGGACGCCTTTCACGCGCCGCTGGCCATCGAATGTCTGAAGGCGGGCAAACACGTGCTCTGCGAGAAGCCGCTTGCCGTCACCTATCCCGACGCCCGGCGCATGGTCGCGGCGGCGAAAAAGGCGGGCGTCATCAACATGGTCAACCTGTCCTACCGCGACTGGCCGGCGATTCAGGCGGTGGCGGCCCTCGTGCACGCGGGGGAAATCGGCGAAGTGCGCCACGTGGAGGCCAGCTATCTGCAGGCCTGGCTGGCGAGCAAGATCTGGGGGGACTGGCGCACGACGCCGGCCTGGCTCTGGCGGCTTTCCCAAAAACACGGAAGCAAGGGCGTGCTCGGCGACGTGGGCGTGCACATCGTCGATTTCGCGACGTTCCCCGTGGGACCGATCGCCTCGGTGTACTGCCGTCTCAAGGCGTTTCCGAAGGCCCCGGGCAACCGCATCGGCGAATACGTGTTCGACGCCAACGATTCCGCCGTCCTCAACGTGGAATTCAAAAACGGCGCGCTCGGCACCATCCACACCACCCGCTGGTGCGGCGGTCATGCCAACCGGTTGTTCCTCAAGATCGCCGGCACCAAGGGGACGGTGGAGATTGACTCCGACCGCACCACCTCCGGGTACCGCATCTGTTCCGGCGCCGATCTCGACAAGGGCGCGTGGCGGGAGGTCACCGTTTCCGAAGTGCCCAACAACTACCAGCGCTTCATCAAGTCCATCCGCACCGGCAAACAGGACCAGCCCGACTTTGCCCGCGGGGCCGAAGTCCAGAAGGTGCTCGACGCCTGCTACGTCTCCGATGCCGAGCAGCGGCCGGTGAAGATTTGACCGACAGCTTCGGTTCCCGGAACCGGACTGCATTCCGACAAGTTGTCGCCGCTTCGCCGCAGGGACGGCAGGCGCCAAAGGGGGCCTTCGAGCCGCCCCGGGGGATGGGTGCGCGCCTTGGGCGATCTGCCGGATCCCCCCTTTGGTGCGGCGGGGCCGCCGGACGGGCCCGGTGCCTTGGCGGACATTCGCAGGGAAGCCGCATTTCCCGGGCAAAGTTTTTGAAATTTCGACCGTCCGGTTTTACCCTGAGGGACGAAACCTCCCGGTATGAAGACAGCAAGAATCCACTCCCCATTCGATTGCCAGAACTACGGGCTTCGAAAGGGAGGATATCGGAAGCTCACCCGTCAGGTGCATCTGGCGGAACTGACCTTCCCCTCCACTCTGGCCAACCGTTCCAAGAAAGCCCGGGAAGCCCGAAAAGCGCGCTCGATGGCCTGAGCGCAGGACGGCTTCCCCGGCATACGCTCCACCGAAAACGGCCCCGCCCGCAGGAAATCTGCGGGGCTGTTTCCGGAGTCAGGCTTCGTATTTTCGAAAGAAGGCGTCCTCCGTGGTCAGCGTGCCGATGAGGATGATTTCGTCCGAGGGCTTGAGGACGGTTTCCGGAGGCGGATTGACAATCTGATGATCGCCGCGCTGGACGGCGATGATGCTGCAGCCGGTGCGGGACCGCACCTCGGTCTGCGCGATCGACCGGCCCTGCAATTCCTTCGGCGTGGGGAGCCGGAAGACATTGAGTCCTTCGGCCACCAGGAGGGTGTTTTCGCGGCGGAACAGATTGAAGAGAATGTTTGAGCCCATCGACGCGTAGGACATCACCACGTCGGCTCCGGCATCGTGGAGGCGGGCGACGTTGCCGTCCGTGTTGGACCGCGCAATGATCTGAATGTCGGGCCGCAGTTTCCGGCAATAGATGCTGAGGTAGATGTTCACCGCATCCTCGCGGGTGGTCAGAATGACCGCCGGCGCCTCGCGAATCCCGGCCCGTTCGAGCACCTCGAGGTCCGCGGCACTCCCACAGACAAAGCGGTCGCCCCAGATGTTGCGCTCGGGCAGCTTGTCCACGATGCGGTAGTCGATGTCCATCTCCTCGAAGGTGCGGGCCACGGCGCGTCCCACGCGCCCCGCGCCGATGATGATGGAGGGGTGGTGACTCCGGTTGTAGATGCAAAAGAGTCCGTTGTAGGCGTCCAGCTGCTCCTCATTGCCGGCGAGAATCAACATGGAGTCGGGCGTGAGAACGGTGTCGGGAAAGGCGGCGCGGAAATTCCCGCGCTGCCAGAGTCCAAGCACGTTCACCCCGACCAGCTCGCGAAGGCGGCTCTGGGCCAGGGTTTTTCCCGCCAGCGGCGTGCCGGCGACGATGGCCTCGGCGATGCGGAGCGCGCCGAAATTTCCAATCACATGGGCCTGGGCGTCGGCGGCCACCGTGCGGCGCGCGAGCGCGGTGCCCAGCGTCTCCCCCAGTTGCATCACGTGGCTGGCGCCGGCGAGTTTTAGAACGTCCACCGAACTGGAGGACGCCGCAGTGGTGACGATGAGGGTGTTGGCGGAAAGCTCCCGTGCCGTGAAGGCGATGCTTGTGTTGGAAAAATCGTCCCCCGTCGCCGCCACCATCGCGGCCCGCTCGAATCCGCAGCGCACAAAACCGGCGGGATCGTTGAGATCGGCCACCACGACGTTGACCCCCAGGTCGTGGAGAGCCAGCGCGTTTTCAACGTCCGGCACCACCAGCACGTAGGGAAAGCGGTATTTTTCCAGCCGCCGGATGAGGGTGAGCGAAACGTCGTCGAGATGGGTGAGGATCACGTGGTCACGGATCGCCGGCGAAACCGAACGCGGCGCCCGGGCCTCCTGCTGGGCCTTGACGAAGGGCGAATAGAAAAACTCGATGAACGTGAACGGCATCAAAATGAGCAGGAACAGGATGCCGCTGAGCAGGACCACCACGGAAAAAATCCGGCCGATGTCGCTTTTGAAGGTGATGTCGCCAAATCCGAGCGTGGACATCGTCACCATCACCCAATATAGCCCGCTCAGCCAAGAGTGCTCCTGATGCTCATACAGCATGATGGCGTGAAACAACACCGTGAAGACCACGATGAGGAGTGCCAGCACCAGGGCAAACCAGACGAGAAAGCGGACGTTCCTCCGCGACCCACCGGGACGCAGCAGCAGGGAGATCTGAGCCGGAATGAATTTCACGCGCAGGGCAGGCTACCCGACACGGCCCCCGGCAACAAGCCTTCCCGGAAACGGGGGGAGGCGGCCGCCCCCTCCCCCCCCCGCACCGCCCGATGCCCGGAATCCGGGGGAGTTGCCCCCGGGCGATTTCGCTCTATACTTCCCCGATGTCAGAAACCAAAAAGCGCGTCCTCGTGGGCATGAGCGGGGGGGTGGATTCCAGTGTGACCGCCCATCTTCTCAAGCAGCAGGGCTATGAAGTCATCGGCGTGACCATGAAGGTCTGGCCGCAGGACTGCATTTCGCGGGCCGAGGACAAGTGCTGCGGGCCGTCCGCCATCGCCGACGCGCGCGGCGTGGCGCACAAGCTCGGCGTGCCGCATTACGTGGTCGACGAGGCCGAGGAGTTTGAAAAGCTCGTCATCAACTATTTCTCCAGCGAATACCAGGCCGGGCGCACGCCCAATCCCTGCGTGATGTGCAACGAGCTGCTGAAGTTCGGCAATCTCTGGAACAAGGCCGTCGCGCTGGGCGCCGACTACATCGCCACCGGCCACTATGCCATCATCGAACACCACCCCGACCGCGTCGTGCTGCGCAAGGGGCTCGATGCCCGCAAGGACCAGTCGTATTTTCTTTTCAGCCTGCGGCAGGAACAGCTCCGCCGCGCCCTCACGCCGCTCGGCGGCATGACCAAACCCGAGATCCGCGAGATCGCCCGCGAGCTCGGACTCAAGGTGGCCGACAAGGTGGACAGTCAGGAAATCTGTTTTGTGCCGGGCAACGACTACCGCGCCTTCCTCAACTCGCATCTGGGCGAGAAGGATTTTCATCGCGGCGGCATTTTCACCGTGGACGGCAAATTCCTCGGCGAACACAACGGCATCGAGATGTTCACCATCGGACAGCGCAAGGGACTGCCCGGCGGGTCGCCGAAACCGCTTTATGTTGTGGACATCGATCCCGAAACGTCGCGCGTCATTGTCGGCGGCGAAGAGGACCTCGTGCGGGACGAGTTTGAGGTGGACCGGGTCACGTGGCACGTGCCGGAGGGGGAAATTCCCGCCACGATCACGGTGAAAATCCGCTACGCCCATCCCGGCGCGGAGGCTTCCGTCGAGCCGCTGCCCAATCAGCGCGCCCGCGTCCGGCTGCACGTCCCGCAGCGCGCCATCACGCCGGGCCAGGCGGCGGTGTTTTACGACGACGACCGCGTCATTGGCGGCGGATGGATCATGCGCAAACCCGCGGTCTTGCGGGTGGAAAACGAACCCGCCATGATGAAGGGGTAAACACCCCTTCCGGATGGTTCGCCTGATTTTCACCACCTTTTCCACCAGCGACGACGCGGCCAAGGTTATCCGTCACCTCGTCGAGGAAGGGCTCGCCGCCTGCGGAACCATCCTGCCCGGAGCGAGGTCGGTTTACCTGTGGAAGGGCGAAGTCGAGGACACCACCGAGGCCGTGGTGATCTTCAAGACAACCGTCGAGGCCTATCCGCGCTTCGAAGCCCGTCTGAAGGAACTTCACCCCTACGAAACGCCCGAAATCGTTGCCATCGACCCCGCCGCGGTCTCCGGCGATTACGCCGCGTGGGTCACCGCCCTCGTCAACAATCCGAACCTCCAGCCGTAGGCACCGACGTGAGGAGGCGGGGGAGAAGGCGAAAATCGGAAGGCGGAAAAATGCCGAAGCGCTGCAATGCGCCTTGCGCCCCGCCCAAGCAGGGAAAGGGGCGGCCTGTCCCAAATTTCCTTCCCTTGGTTTACGCTTTGGCGGGCGTCCGCCCGTGGACAACGCGGGACCCCTCACCTCCTTATGTCGGCGCCTGCATGCCTTCATTCCGCATGTCAGCATTTCAGCGTTTTCATTTGCCGGCATAATCCCGGCGGGCCCGGACCTGCCAGATTTTGCCGGACGGCATTTCCAGTGCGGTAAGGGCGCCGCCGTAAACACAGCCGGTGTCGATGCCGTAGAACTTTCCGGGCGCGATGCAGGGTTTGGAAAAATCCCGGCGATACCGCTTGTGGCCCACCACGAGCGGACGGCCGAGATCAATGCCGTCCTTCCACGCCGGGTCGGGGGTTTCGTCTCCGGTCAGCAGGGCCGGGGATTGTTCGGACAGCGGAATCCCCGGCACAACCGCGCCATGCACGGCCACCAGTCCGGCGTCCTCAAGAAACAGCGGCATGGCCTCGGCCATGGCCAGATAGCCCGCGTAGTCGTCGGCGGTCATGAGCTTGCGCGTGCGCACACTGTCGTCCTTCGGACGTGCCGCGCCGGCGTGCCAGCGCAGGTGATCATTCTCATGGTTGCCCCGCAGGCAAAGACAGCCGAGCGAGCGCACCGTGCGCACCACCCCGCCGGGATCCGGGCCCTTGTTCACAAGGTCACCCATCAAAATCAATCGATCGGAAGCCCCGGGGCCGACCAGCTCGAGCAGCTCCTGGAATTCCCGGAAGCAGGCGTGAATGTCTCCGATCAGGATCGTCCTCATGCGCCTCCGTTCCCTACCAGTCCGCGTCCCGACGACAAGCTCCGAAAGAACCTGACGCCCCCGTTTCGTCCGGTTAGGATGGTTTTATGAAGCGGTTCCTCCGCCTGCTGGTCCTCCCGTTGGCCCTCATCCTTTCCGCTCCGCTGCAGGCGGAACATCCGGAAAAAGACCCGGATCCGGTGGCCGCGGAACTCCGCAAAAACATCACCGATCTGCGGAAGGACGCCCATTACCGTCAGTCCACCGCCACCGACGCCGGACGATCGCTCACCCCCGAGGAGCAGAAATACGTGACCTACACGCTGTCCGAAGCGGACATGCTCGAAAAATGCCTCGAAGCCTGGGAGAAAAACCAAAAGCGCCTCGCGGAAAAATATCGCTCCAAAGCCGGCGAGTTTTGCCAGAAACGCGGCGAAATGGCCCAGAAACTCGGACTTTGGGAAAAGAAGGAGTGATGGGGCGTCTTGGTCATCGGTCATTCGGAGTCCGGAGGTCGACGTTGAGCGTTAAACGTTGAAAGTTGGAGGCGCCGCGGAGCCGGTGAAACCCCATCCGATTCCGGCAGCTGGCTGGACCGGATCGATCTCCCCGGCGCGGACCTCCTGGAGGCCGAAGGCTGCATTACGGTGATCCCGACCGGTGTGGTCGTATTGATCGAACGCGGAACCCATCGCCTCCTGACGTCGACGCCTGCGGGCTTTACTTCCGCAGGTCGGCTTTTCAGCGTTTCCGCTTTTCCTAAATCGGTTCCTCCAGACTCCGCGCCACACTGGCGGCGAGGGAGTTTGCGGAGGCGAAGCGCAGAAATTGGTCGCGGGTCCAGGCCAAAGCGGCCGAGGAGGTGGAGAGCCAGGCGGCGAGGTTGTGGGATTCGTCCTGCTCCTTTTCCGACCGGCCCTTGCGCCGCTTTTCGTAGAGGGCAAAGGCGCGGGGGAGAAACCGGGCATTGGTCCGGGACAGTTCGTCGGCCAGCACCGCGGCCGATTCCAGGGCCATTGACGCGCCGATTCCGGCGGTCGGCAGGAAGGAACACGCGGCGTCGCCCAGCAGGGCCACGCGGCCGCGGAACCATTCCCGGCTGCGGTGGTCGCTCAGGTCCCGATAAAAAAGGCCTTCGGTGTTGTCGGGGAAGGTTTCCACCAAGGCGGCTGCCCGGCCTTCCAGGCCGGTGAACAGCTCGCGCACGCGGCTTCCTTTTCCGTCGACCACATGCGGATTGAGCAGCGCGCGGGGACCGGCGAGGCAGGCGGCCACGCGCTCCCTGGTGGGATAAACGCCGGCAAAACGCCCGACGCCCCAGTATTCCGAGACGGTGTCCCCGGCAAGACCGCCGAGATCCGTCCACCAGACCCACATCCCCCAGCCCGTTTCATGGCGGGGCTGAAACTCGAAAAGAAAATCCCGGGTCTTCGAGCGCATGCCATCGGCGGCGATCACCGCGTCCCACTCGTCCTCCGAGCCGTCGGAGAACCGCGTCCACACGCGGCCGTCCTGCTGTCGGATTTCGGTGACGGTGAGATTGCGGCGCAGGGGGATTTCCGGAGCGGCCGAGCGCAGGAGCGCAATCAGATCGCCGCGCGCAATCTGACCGATTTTTCCGTGCCGGTCGCTGATCGGACGCATGTCGAAGCGGTGCAGCAGGGTGCCGCGTCCGTCGTGGACGTCATAAAACCGGAACTCCGCGCTTCGCTTGACAAACGCGTCGTAGACCCCCAGTCCATGCAGCACCCGGGCCCCTGTGGGATACAGGGAAATGGCATATCCGGACGGTTCCTCCTCGCCGGCGCGGTCGATCAGTTGAAATTCCACCTCGCGCCGGCGCGCCAGCGCGGCAAAGGCCAGTCCCCCGATGCCGGCCCCAATCACAAGGATTCTCATCACAGGAATCCCCCCTTTCTGAACCGGGGAACCACTCGCGGGAGGCAGATCATGAACCAGTCGTAGCAGAAAGCCGCGGGAAGCAAAGGCCGGCTTTGTTGGCCGGACCGGAAAATCCCCGGCATCCGGCCGGTTTCCCGCCGGGCCGGACGGTGCTAAATGTGGAGATCTTGAGAAAAATCATCCATCTCGACATGGACTGCTTTTATGCAGCCGTGGAAATGCGCGAGCGGCCGGAGCTGGCGGGTCAGCCCATCGCCGTCGGCGGCGGGTCGCGCCGCGGGGTGGTGACCACCTGCAACTACGAGGCGCGCCGATACGGCGTGCGTTCGGCCATGCCGGGATTTCAGGCCCGCGCGCTTTGCCCCCATCTCATTTTCCTGCCCGTGCGCTTCGATCTCTACCGCGCGGAATCGGCGAAGGTCCGGCAGATCCTGCTCAGCGTGACCCCGCTCGTCGAACCCCTCTCGCTCGACGAGGCGTATCTCGATGTCACCGGAAACGGACGCTACGCCTGGGACATCGCCAAGGACATCCGGCGGCGGATTTTTGAGGAGACCGGCCTGACCGCCTCCGCCGGCATCGCGCCCAACAAGATGCTTGCGAAGATCGCCAGCGACTGGCGCAAGCCGAACGGTCAGTTTGCCATCACTCCGGACCGGGTGGACGCATTCATGCGCGACCTGCCGGTGCGCAAAATCTGGGGGGTCGGACCCAAGAGCGCGGAGCGGTTTGCCGCCGAGGGCATCCACACCTGCGGGGACCTGCAGCGGTTTTCCCTCGCTGAGATGGTGCTTCGCCACGGCAAGTGGGGCGAGGAATTGTATCACCTCTGCCGCGGGATCGACGACCGTCCGGTCTGCCCGGACCGCATCCGAAAATCGCTCAGCAACGAACGCACCTATCTGGAAAACCTGACTTCGTTTGAAGCCTGCGCGGCCGCCCTGGAGGAACTCATCGACGAACTCCGGGAGGATCTGCACCGCAAGGCGTCCGAGCGCCGCATTCACAAGGTGCTGGTGAAGGTGAAATTTGCCGACTTCACCCGCATCACCCGCGAACAGCTGGGCCGCGCGCCGGATCACGGAGCGTTCTTGTCGCTGCTGAAAAAGGCCTGGGCCGCGGGTCGGGGACGCCCCGTGCGCCTGCTGGGCTGCGGGGTGCGTTTTGCCATGGAGGCGGAGGAAACCGAGGAGGATCCGCAGCTGCCGCTCCGGATCTGAGGACGGCGGCGCCCGGGCAGCCTCACGTCTCCGCGGCCGGCGAGGGATTCAGGGATCCTTTCGGAACCGGCGTGTCGGTCGCATCAAACCAGCTCCGCCAGCCTTCGGTGAGTTCCAGCCGGGCCCACGCAAACAGCAGCGGAAAAATCTTCAGCATGTTGGAGCGGTTGAAGGTGTAACCCGGGATGAGGCAGCGGTTCAGGCGATTGGTGCGCCCCAGACGTCCCTCACGGCGCCGCCGCCGCGCGATCGCGGCAAACCGCCGGTTGTAGGTGCTCATCAACTTCCAGAAAAGCACCCCGCTCGGCGGTGTGAAGGGCGGCACATAAAGGGCTTCGTCGCCGCGGAAAAACACCTCCCGCGCCACGCCCCAGATGTAGAGGCTGTAATCAAGACGGAAGGCAAGCGCGAGGAGGTCGAACTCGCCCATGTATTCGTATTTGTCCTTGTAGAGTCCCGAGAACCACCGGCGGTGACACACCCGGAAGTCACGGTTGTATTTTTCGATCCGCTCCGCCATGGGCTCGCCGCGGCGCTGGGCGGTGATGAGGTTCGCCGCGCTGCTGCAGGTGAAGGAAATCCAGTCCATGCCCGGACTGTAAAACGGATCCATGAACGCCGCCGCGTCGCCCACCAGCACAAATCCGTCGCCGGCAAACGTCGTGCTGTAATACGCGAGATTCCTGCGCCAGTGCACGTCCTCCTCGTCGTAACGGGCGTCGGCGAGAAGCTCGCGCGCCACGGGATGCCGCATGAGAAAGGCCTTGAGCCGGTCGCCGACTTTTCCGCCGTCCCTGGGAAATTCCACGAGCCGCTGATCAAACACGATGCCCACGCTGGTGTCGCCGCCCTTCAGCGGAATCCACCAGCTCCACCAGCCGTCGCCGATGATGTGATTGGTGGCCGTGTTGCGCGTGCCGTGCACGGCACGGGACCACTCGGGGTATTTCTCGGCGAGGGCGCGGCTGTCGAGGTCCCTGACCCCCTTCCATCGCGACCAGGCGGCGGCGGTGGGATGTTCCGTATTGGAAACCCACCAGCCGTTTTTGCGGGCCAGCACCGCGGCCAGTCCGGAGGCGTCGACCACCCAGCGGGCGGACACCTCCCGCGTGCCTTCGCCGTCGCGAATCTGCAGCCGCTGACGGCCACCGGGCTCGAGTTCGATCTCGGCCACCGTCGCCGGACGCACCAGTTCCGCCCCCGCGGCCACCGCGCGGCGCAGCACCTCCTCGTCGAAGGTGGAGCGGTCGAGCTGATACGACGGGACACGCGAAAGATAGCGTCCGCCGAGCTCGCTGGCCTCGGAGAGGTTTTTTACGTCGTCGTTTTTGAACCAGAAACGCAGCCCCTGCTTCACGAGGTGCGACTCGTTGAGATACTGCGTGAGGCCGAGCACCCGGCCCATGAAATACGCGCTCACCTCCACCGTGGCCTCGCCCACACGGCGGGAGTGTTTGAGGGATTTTTCGACGATGAGAAGGCGGATGCCGGGATTGTGACGCAGCAGCAGCGTGGCGGTGGCGGCTCCGGAAAGCGCGCCGCCGATCACGACGACGTCATAGCTTTCCGGCGAGGAAGGGGAGGATTCGGAGGACATCAGAAACGGGCGGGCTCCGGCGTCGGCAACAGGGACTCCCGCCGGTTGAAAAGGTGAAGAAGCGGACCGGTGAGCACGGTGGTCACGAGGGCCATGAGAACCAGCATGGTGAAAATGCGCGCGGACAGGATGCCCATGTCGTAACCGATGTTCAGGGCGATCAGTTCCATCAATCCGCGGGCATTCATCAGGGCGCCCAGGGACAGGGCGTCGCGCCAGGACAGGCCGACCAGGCGCGCCATCAGGGCGCTGCCCCCCAGCTTGCCCACCGTGGCCACCACAATGATGAGCAGACAAACCAACCAGTCCCCGACACCGTTCAAAAGGCCGATCTGGGTGCGAAGCCCGCTGTAAACAAAGAAAAGCGGCAGGAGCAGCACGGAGCTGAAGTTTTCCAGACGGACGGTCAGCTTGTGCCGGAACCCATGGCCGTCGGGCATGATCGTCCCGGCCAGAAACGCCCCAAACAACGCCTGGATGCCGATCGCCTCCGTGCAGAGCGCGGCGGTGACCACCACCACCGTGACCAGGGCCAGCGCACCGCGCGAGGGATTTTCCGCAGCCAGGTCGCGGTCGAGCACACGGGGAAGAATCCGCTTCACGCCCACAACCATCACCACCACAAAAATCAGAACGAGAAGCAGGTTGAGCGCGGAACCGGCCAGGTTGGTGCTTTGCGCAATGGCCACGACAAGGGCGAGGACATTCCAGGCGGTGACATCCCCCACCGCGGCGCAGGTGATGGCGGTCGTGCCCAGCGAGGTGCGGGAGAGTCCGCGATCCTGCAGGATGCGGGCCAGCACGGGAAATGCCGTGATGCTCATGGAAATGCCCAAGAAGAGCGCAAAGGCGGTAAACGTCGCCCCGGGCGCGGCGAGGCGGGTGTAGAGGAAAAAGGCGAGCGCGGTTCCCAACAGGAAGGGAACGACGATGCCGGCATGACTGACCAGCACCGCGGTGGAGGCCTTCTGTTTCACCATGCCGACATTGAGCTCCATGCCGACCGCAAACATGAACAGGCACACGCCGATCTGACTGAGCAGCTTGAGGGTGTCGAGGGTGTCCGGCGGAAAGACAAACTGAAACACCTCCGGCGCAAGCCAGCCAAACAGGGAGGGACCCAGCAGGACCCCCATCGCCATTTCCCCCACCACCGGAGGCTGACCCAGAAAGCCAAAAACGCGCCCCATCACCCGCGCCGCGGCAATGAGAATGGCGAGCTGCAACAAAAGATGACTCAGCGCGGAATTGAGGTGTTTTTGCAGTCCGGCCGGCAGGGATCCGGTCACGGAGGATTCGGAGCCCGCCATCCTTTCCCCCGTCCCCGCCGGCATCGGCAGATCCGCTCCCAGATGAAGGACGCCCAGAACGGTCAGGCCCACCGCCGTGAGAATGGAAAGGTAGAGAATGGACGTGCGCGTCATCGACTGTTTTCCCGTCGGACCGCGGGGAGACCGGTGCTTTCGGGACCCAAAGTGAATCTCCCGGCGAATAACACAGCCGCAGATTCCTGCAATCCCCATTTCAGGGCCCCGCCGGAGGGACGACCACCGTCCCGGCTGTCGTTGTGATTGCCGTCGGCCCGGCCGCAGACCGTCCCCGTTCCCCCGGGCGGCCCCGTTTAAAACAACTCGAGCTGCTCCCCGGCCGGATTCCGGAACGCCGCCGTGGAAAGACCGGGTCCCTCGTCGGGGAAGCCGGCACGCTGACGGCACACTGCAAACAGGCGGCGGATCTGCTCGGCCAAAAGCCCCTCGCCCCGCATGCGGGAACCGAAATCCGTCTCGTTGAGTTTGCCGCCCCGGACCTCCCGGATGCGGCCCAGCACGCGGTCCTTCGCATCCGGCAGATGGGTTTCCAGCCAGGCGGAAAAGACGTCCTTCACGCCGTAGGGCAGACGCAGCATGACGTAGCCGGCCTGCACCGCCCCCGCCTCACGGGCGGCTTGGAGAACGGCGGGGATTTCGTGATCGGTCAGTCCCGGAATCACCGGCGCCATGAGCACGCCCACGGGGACACCGGCCCCGGCAAGCTGCCGGATGGCATCAAGCCGATGCGCAGGCGACGCCGCGCGCGGCTCAAGTTTGCGCGCCAGGGCGGCGTCGAGCGTCGTGACGGAAACATGCACGCTCGCCGCCTGAAACCGGGCCAGCTCCGCCAGCAGATCGATGTCGCGGGTGACGAGATGATTTTTGGTGACGATGCCCACCGGATTGCGGAATTCCGCCAGCACCTCCAGACAGCCGCGGGTGATGCGCAGTTTCCGCTCGATGGGCTGGTAACAATCCGTCACCCCGCTCATGGCCAGCGGCTGGGGTTTCCATTTCCTCGACGAAAGCTCGCGCCGCAGCAATCGGGGCGCGTCGGTTTTCACCATGATGCGGGTCTCAAAATCCACGCCGGCCGAAAATCCGAGATACTCGTGATACGGCCGCGCGTAACAATAGGAACATCCGTGCTCGCAGCCGCGGTAGGGATTGATGCTGGCCCGGAATCCGACATCCGGACTGTCATTCGTCGTGATCAGGCTCTGCGAGCTGTCCCGCAGGTACTGCGTCCGCGGATTCGGATCCTCGAATTTCTCATCGATCGCGATCTCCAGTTTTTCAAAGCGTCCCGGAGGATTAATCGTCGCGCCGCGGCCGTGGAGAGGCATGGGATGGAGCTTGCGCAGGGGATTTTGGTCCGGAGAAAGACCCTCCGCCGTCCGTCTCCCGGTTCAACAACCGGGCGACAAACACGCGGAGACAATTCCGGTCACTGCGCCTTTTTGAACTTCTCGAGTTTCGGAGCCGTGACCGCGCGGTTGTAGGGATGGTTCGGATTGTTGTCGTAAAAATCCTGATGGTACCCCTCCGCCGGATAAAATTCCTTCAGCGGGACGATTTCGGTGACAATGGGATCCCGGAAATCCTTCTGGGCCGCCGCCCGGGATTTCTCCGCGAGGGCCTTCTGCTCCTCGTTTGAATACAAAATGATCGACCGGTACTGCGTGCCGGTGTCATGACCCTGCCGGTTCAGCGTCGTGGGATCATGCGCCTTCCAGAAGAGGTCGATGATCTTTTCGTAATCGATCCGGGTCGGATCGTAGTCAATCTTCACCACCTCGGCATGACCCGTCGTTCCCGTGCAGACCTGCTCGTAGGTGGGGTTGGGAACCGTTCCGCCGGCGTAACCGCTGGTCACCGCCAGCACGCCCGGCACGGACTGATACATCGCCTCCACACACCAGAAACACCCGCCGCCAAGCACCGCCGATTCCGTCTTTTTTTCCTCCGCGCTCATGGTCATGAACGCTACCATACAAAGGAACAGGATGCACCGGAACATGCTGGCACTCTCGCCCGGCGGCCTGCGTTGTGCAAGGCGCCTACCAGTTTTCCGTGAGCATCGTGAGGTCGGCAATCAGACTGTCGATCTTCTTCAGATCCTTGCGGCGGCCCTTGTCCGTCTTCAACGACGCATTGCGCAGCAACATCAGCATGTCCCGCAGATCCCGCTGGCGGGAAGGGGAAATTTTTTTCTTTGCGGCCTCCCGCCGGACCGCCTCCGTCATTTGCACGATCTGGGCGTCCACCCGGGCGAAATAACTCTCCACCGCGCTCCGCACCGCCACCCGCAGCGACTCCAATTCCTCCTCAATGCTCGCAAATGGCGCAGCGTCATTTCGGGAAGAATCCATGCCAGAATAAAATCCGAAACCGACCCATCAAGATCCAGGGTGGAACAGCCTCCGCCCGGCCGGCAGGGAACAGAAAGTGAAGAATTTATAAAAACTGTTGCAAATCAATGAATTATGATATAGAAAAACTGATCGATGCCGCCCGGGAAGTCCGTGAACGCGCCTACGCTCCGTATTCGCATTTCGCCGTGGGAGCCGCGTTGCTCGACAGCGAGGGAACCCTTCACACCGGCTGCAACGTGGAGAACATCAGCTTCGGATTGACCCTCTGTGCGGAGCGCGGGGCGGTCATGGCCGCCGTGGCGCGCGGGCGACGAAACTTCGTGGCCCTGGCCATCATTGCCGACTCGGATATCCCCCTGAGCCCCTGCGGCGCCTGCCGTCAGTTCCTGGCGGAATTCGCCCCTGACCTTCCCATCATCAGCGCCAACCTCACCGGCGCGCGCGTGTCCCTGTCCCTTAGCCAGCTGCTGCCCCGCGCCAAAACGGGGATTCTCAACACGGGGGAGTGAAAGAGTGGGCTTTGATTCGCGACGCCCGCGCGGACCCCGTGGTGTCATCCCCTCTCACCCTCCCGGTTCACCTTCCCTCAAAAGTAGAACGGAATGTTCTGCTTTTGAAACGCCTCCTTCTGCTCCTTCAGGAACTGGTCGGCCAGACGGTCGAAGCCGCCGGCGGCGCGAAATTTTTTCAGGAAGGCATTGATCCGGGTGCGGAGCTCCTCGTCGTCTTTCCGCACCGCCACAGCCCACTCCTCCTTCCGCACAGGCTCCAACAGGGCCCGGGTCGTGTCCGGATTTTGCTGGTGGTTCTTCCAGACACTCATTTGGTCATAGAGGAAGGCGTCCGCCTTCCCTTGGATGACCTCCAGCACCGCGGTGTTCTCCTTGTCCATCGACACCACCCGCGCGTTGCGGATGTTTTGCCGCGCCCAAGTTTCGCCAGTGGTGCCGAGACGAACCACGAGGGTTTTGCCCGGTTGGTCGATGTCCGCCAGACTGCGGGCATCGGATCCGGCATTGACCAGCAGGGCGAGACCGGTGGACAGGTAGGGATCGGAAAAACTGACCACCTCCCGGCGCTCCGGGGTATCGGTCATGGAACTGATCACACAATCCACCCGCCCATTGCGCAGGGACAGGACCAGTCCGGCAAACGGAATGTTCTCGATCCGCAGCGGCCGCCCCAGATCGGCGGCGAGCGCCCTGGCCAGTTCCACGCTCACCCCCACCGGCTGGCCCTGGGCATCAATGGTCTCAAACGGAGGATAAGAAAGATCCATCCCCACCACCAGCTCACGGTCTTGGCGGGGTTTGGCACAGCCGGCCAAGAAACCGAGGAGCAGAAGCATTCCCCAGAGAATTGTTCCACGTGGAACAAAGGAGAACATTTTTTGGGAACGAGTTGTGAACATCGTGGGAAATTCTGCCAGCAATTTGGAATTAGTCGAGTCATCCCCCGGCTTGCGCCCAATCCGCCCTTTTCTCCCCGCAAGATATTCCCATCCCGAATCGGCATGGAACAGCGATGAATACGTGCTGGAACACACCCTTTGTCAGTTGTTCACACCGTTAAGATGAAGGAGAAAAGGTCCAAAGGTTCTTCTCTTCATATCATCTCCCCTTTCCGAGGGCCGGATTCCCCCCCGAGGGGACGCGGTTCCAAGTTCCCGAAAAGAGGAAGCGATTCCGTTGCCCGTGTCGAGAGCGGGAGGGGATGGGAGCGTCTTCCGGGAAACCATTCCTCCGGCCATCCCGGACCGCGTGGTCCTTGCCATGCGTCGACCGGTCGGGTAGCTTGGGGCATGAAGTTCCTGGTCTGGTCCGTCTCAGCACTCCTGCTGGCCGCCACCGGGATCGCGGACGATCGGAATTCCATGATCAATACCCAGCTCCGATCACGCGGCATCTTCAACGAGAAGGTGCTCGCCGCCATGGCCCGCATTCCCCGGGAGGCCTTCGTGCCCGGGAATCTCCGCGCCCGGGCCTACGAGGATGGTCCCCTCCCGATCGGATACGGTCAGACGATTTCCCAACCGTATATCGTGGCGCTTATGACCGAGCTGCTGGAACCGGCCCCCAACCACCGGGTACTGGAGATCGGCACCGGATCCGGATATCAGGCCGCGGTGCTCAGCGGACTGGTGGATGAGGTGTATTCCATCGAAATTGTGGAGCCCCTGGCCGAACGGGCGGTAAAGACGCTCGCCGATCTGGGAATGACCAATGTCCATGTGCGGGCCGGGGATGGTTATGCCGGCTGGCCGGAGAAGGCACCCTTTGACTCGATCATTGTCACCTGTGCCCCGGATCACGTCCCCCAGCCCCTCGTCGACCAGCTTAAGGAGGGGGGGCGCATGGTGATTCCGGTTGGCTCCCGCTTTGGGGTGCAAAAGTTGATCCGGCTCACCAAGGTCGGGGGAAAGGTCCGGCAGGAGGAGGTCCTGGAGGTGCGGTTTGTGCCGCTGACCCGGGGTGGCGAAAGATCGGATTGACGTTCCCGGTTTCGGGCGGTAGGCAGCCGCGATGATCCGGCGGCTTTTTCTCGACCGACCCCAGGCCCCCGCCCCGTTGGCGGCCAAGGTCGTGACGTTTGCCGTCCTTCTCCTTCTGCTTTCCCTCGTGTGCACGGGGATCCTCTGGGGCACCACCCGCCAATGGCTGGCCGTGTGGGGATATCGCGAGGCGTTCTGGCAGGGATGGCTTTTGACGGTCGGACTATCGTCCGCGGCATTGATGGGAAGTAGCCTCATCGGGGTGATCGCCGCCCTGGCCCGACGGTCGGAAATTTTGGTAATTCGTTATATATCAACTATTTACGTCAATTTCGTCCGCGGCACACCGTTCCTGGTTTTGATCCTGCTGCTCTTTTACGGCGTGCCCCAGATCACCCAGCATGCGAGCCGGCTTTTTGTGGGTGTGCTGGCATTGTCGCTCTTTGCCGGGGCGTATATTGCGGAAATTGTCCGCGCCGGCATTGAGAGTGTCGGGCAAAGTCAGCGCGAGAGTGCGCGGGCCATCGGCCTGACGCGGACGCAGACGTATCGATATGTCATTTTCCCGCAGGCCATCCGGCACATCCTGCCGCCGCTGACCGGTCAATTTGCGTCGCTCATCAAGGATTCGTCCTTGCTGTTCATCATCGGACTGCCGGAGGTCACCTACACGGCGCAGCAGATCAATTCGGCGACCTACAGCACGCTGGAGAGTTTCCTGCCACTGGCGCTGGCGTATCTGGCGCTGACCCTTCCCATTGCGGTGTTGTCGAATCATCTGGAGCGGCGTTTCCGTTATGAAACCTGAGCGGCTGTCATGAGGATTGTCTGTTCGGCGGTTTCCAAACGATATGGCCCGCACCAGGCGCTTCGCGACGTGACGCTGGAGGCGTCCTTTGCGCACACGCTGGTGTTGATCGGTCCATCCGGTGGCGGCAAATCCACCATCCTCCGCATCCTGGCGGGACTGGAGAGCCCGGACACCGGCCGGGTTGAGGTCAACGGACGCTCCCTGGATTTTTCCGAGGCGGCGCTGGCGGTTTACCGGCGGCGGATCGGCGTGGTCTTCCAGTCGTTCAATCTGTTCCCGCATCTCACCGCGCGGGAAAACCTGCTGCTGCCTTTGGAAAAGGTGCACCGGTTTGCCGACGCGGCCGCGCGCGCGGACCGGGTGCTGGAGCGGTTCCGCCTGACCCCGCACGCCCACAAAAAGCCGGCGCAACTCAGCGGCGGTCAGCGTCAGCGCGTGGCCATCGCCCGGGCGCTCGCCATCGATCCGGAATTTGTCCTCATGGACGAACCGACCTCCGCGCTGGACCCGGAAATGACCGCGGAGGTGCTCGACGTCATAGCGGATCTGCGGGAGGCCGGGCAGCCGCTCGTGCTGGTCACGCACGAAATGGGCTTTGCGCGGAAGACGGCGGACTGCGTGGCCTTCGTGGCAGACGGGGTGGTGCGCGAGTGCCGTCCGGCGGAAGCGTTCTTTGCCAAACCGGAAACCTCGGAGGCCCGGAGGTTTCTGGAACGGATCCTGAAATACTGAGGCGGACGGAACGCGGGCTTCTTCGGTGGCGGAAGTTTTCGCTTCGCAAAGCGCCTGATTTTTCGCATTGAAGGCGGTCCCGTGAGCCGCGCTCCCAAACTCATTCTCGGTGTCGTGTTTGCCCGATGGGCGCGCTCGTCGGCCGGTCACATCTGCTCGGTGATGAACTGGGCGATCGGGTTCCGGTCCCTCGGCTGGGACGTGTGGCTGGTGGAAAACATCGCGTCCGAAAAGCTCACCCCGCCCGCCGCGCCCGGCCGGCCGAGTCCGGAGGAGCTTTTTTTCCGGGCAACCGCCCGTGAATTCGGTTTCGAAAACCGCGCCACCCTTCTGATCGACGGCGAGTCGCCCGCCTGCGAGGCCCTGCAGGACTTTGCGGCGGACGCCGAGTTGTTTCTGAATTATTCGGGTCAGTTTGACCGTCTCGACCTGCTGGGACCCCGCCCGCGCAAGCTTTATCTCGATGTCGACCCCGCGTTCACCCAGCTCTGGGTCGAGGTTTGCGGGAGCGACATGAATTTTGACGGTCACGACCTTTTCCTCACCGTCGGCACCAATCTTTCGTCTCCCAATGCCCTCCTTCCGAAGGCCGGCCGCGAATGGATTCCGGTTCCCCCTCCGGTGGCGGCTCCCTATTGGCGGGAGCGGCTGGGACACCTGGAACCGCCCCGTTCCGAGGCCCCCTGGACCACGATCGGTCATTGGTATGGGTATTCGGAAATGGAATGGCAGGGCCGCAAATACGGCGGCAAACGCGACAGTTTCCTGGCCATGCGGGAACTGCCCGTCCGCCTGGGCCGTGCCTGCGGCATTGCCACCGACCTGAATCCCGATTGGGAAGATTATGGGGATTTCCATCGGGCGGGATGGCGGCTTTTTTCCGCCCTCGAGGTGTGTCGCGACATTCCCACCTACCTGCGGTTCATCGCGGACAGCCGCGGCGAGATTGGCATTGCCAAATCCGGCTACGTCACGTCGCGCGGCGGATGGCTCAGCGACCGCAGCATGATTTACCTGGCGCTGGGTCGGCCGGTGATCCAGCAGGACACCGGTTGGACCGAGGTCTTTTCACCGGAGGCGGGATTGCTTCCCTTTCAGGACGTGACGGATGCCGTCGCGGCGGTGGAGCGGATCGAATCGGACTACGAAAATCATTCTTCGGCGGCGCGGGCTCTGGCGGATGAGGTGTTTTCCGCCGATCGCGTCCTCAGGTCCCTCCTGAATCGCCTATCGTGATCCGGAATCCCCTTGGAATGCTCCGCTATCGGCATATCTTTGGGGCAACATGAAAACACGCCTTCTCCGGGTTTCCGCATCCGCCGTGGTGGCGACGGTCTTTTCCGGATGTTTTACGACGATCACCGGTCCTGATGGAGGCGTGGTCGCCGCGGAAGCCGGACCCCGCCGCGCCGGCGTGGTGGTGGACCCGCCCGGACCCGCTTCGGTGGCCGTGGGCACCGTGGCGCCGCCGCGCCGCCGGACCGTTTATGTCGAGCCCGCGCCCGTGGTGGTGCGTGAACGTCCGGTGGTTGTCGCCCCGCCCCCCACCGTCGTTGTGATTCCGCGCAGCGCGCCGCGCGTGGTTTACCGCGGCAAACCGGCTTATTATTGGAACGGCAACTATTATCGTCGCTCCCGCGGCGGTTACGTCATCATTCGCTAAGCCGGCCGGAAGGCGTCTCAACCCATGGCGTCCCATCGAAGAAACCCGGCCGGATGCGGAACGCGCCTCTTCATCGCGCTGCTCCTCGGGCTCTTTGCCTTTGCCTCTTATTATTTCGGCACCGAGCGTTATGAAAATCCGGTCACCGGACGCGTTCAGCGCGTGGCGCTCAGCCCGCAGGAGGAGATTGCCCTCGGCCTGAATTCGGCTCCCGAAATGGCCCGTCAGCACGGCGGACTCCATCCCGACCGCCGGCTCCGGGATCTGGTGGAGCGGATCGGCGCGCGCCTGATCGAGGCCAATCCCGAACTTAGGCAAAGTCCCTATTATTTTCAGTTCCACCTGCTGGCCGATCCGAAAACGGTCAATGCCTTTGCCCTGCCGGGCGGGCAGATCTTCATCACTTATGGTTTGCTGCGTCTGCTGGACAGCGAGGATGAAATTGCCGGCGTGCTGGGGCACGAGGCCGGTCATGTGGTGGGACGCCATTCCAACGAGCAGATGGCCAAGGCGCAGCTGAGCCAGGCTCTCGTGAGCGCGGTGGTCATGGCGGGCGGGGAGGACTACGGTACGACGGCCGGCCAGATCGCGCAGTTTGTCAGCCGGTTGAAAATCACGGCCTACAGTCGCGGGGACGAAACCGAATCCGACGTGCTTGCGGTGCGCTTCCTGCGCCGGGCCGGTTATGATCCGGCCGCCATGATCAACGTCATGAACGTGCTCAAGCAGGCCGCCGGTGGCCAATCCCCGTCGGAGTTTCTCAGCACCCACCCCGATCCCGGGAATCGCATCGAGCGGATCAAACAGGAGATCGCCAAAGAGGCGGAACGTTGAAGCCCGGCAGCGATCGGATCTTCCCCTGAGGGAAGTTTTTTTCAATCTCCGCCGGTCCGTGCCCAAACCCAGACCGGCAGACTCAAACCCCCGCGGTCGCGTCGTAGCGCCCCCGTCCCCCCAATCTTCGGCGTTTTTCCATCCCGACGGAATCCCGGCGGATGGGACGGGCAAAATCCCCCGCGACAACAGCAGCCCGTTCCCCTGTTTCCACCACACCGCGGCAAATAGCGCCGCATAAAAGGCCCAGAGAACGGTGAACATCAGGTGAACAACCGTCTCAAACCGTTTGCCCCGCCAATGCCGCCAGTCGTAAACGAACCATTGCGCGAAGAGCCGGCAAAACCAGAAAAAGCAAAGCCCCCCTGCGACCAGCCTCCCCAGCGGTGAGGACTGCAGGAGCGTTTCCGGCCAGACCAGACAAAGCAGCCCCATCAGCACAAGGGTCAGGCAGAGGAACAGGCAATGGACCGTGAAGATTTGCCGGGTCAATAACGACACCCGGACCAGCTCCTCCTTCCATCGCAGGTGTCTGGCGATGGGAAGGTGCGCCAGGGCAAGGACAATGAGACTCAGTCCGGCCAGGCGCAGAAGGCCTTCCATCATGGTCGCGGTTCGTAACAAAACACGCGGAGGAACGGAGTGAGCGACAGCTCGCCCACCAGAAACAGAAAATCCGCCGGTTCCTCCACCCAGACGGTCCGGGAGAGAAAATGCAGAAAACCCGGTCCGTAGGCCAGCAGGTTGGCGGCGTCGCGCAAATGCTCGACCACCACAATGCGCCCGTCCGGTGCGCAAACCCGCTGCAATTCGGCAAACAGACGCCGGCGGTCCTCCGGGTCGCGCATTTCGTGCGCCGCCAGGAAGAGCAGGATGGCGTCGGCGGACGCATCCGGCAGCGGCCAGTCGTCACATCCCACCCGATGCGTGCCGGGCCGCGGCGGATGAAGGGCACGCGCCCGGGCGATGGAGGGCTCCGGATTCCGCTCGGAATCGTAGAAGTCGAAGGTGTGGATTTTGGCCTTTCGATAGAGAGCCCGCAGCCGATCGGTGGTTTCGTCGAACCCCGCGTGCACATTGATGATGCACTTGGGTTTCTCCGGCCAGAGGCCCGGGAGCCAGTCCAGGGAATAGAGGCCCGACCGATCGTAGACCAAATGGGAGGCCGAAAGCGACGCCGCGGTCTGCCAGACCGTGCCCGCCGCGGCGGCTGCGCCCGCCACCCGCAGGGCGCAGGGCACTTTCCGATTGGAGGCCAGCCAGGCGCCCAGCGCGGTCACTCCCGCCGCCGTGGCATAAGCCGGCCAGTTGAAGCGGACCACGTTGGTGACGCCCTGAAACGGCCCGCGCGGACGAACGGTCGGAACCACCGCCGGTTCCACCACGCCCCTGCTCCAGCGATACGGCACATCCTCCAGATAAAAGGCGGCGGCGAGGTGGGCATCATTTTCCAGGCCGAGGTGTTTGAGGAATCCCGCCTCCACCACATCGGCCCGCACCAAGGTCGGATGCCAGTTTGAGCGCTGACCCTCGATTTGCACCAGCGAGTCGGTCTCCGGTTCGTAGGAAAAGGTGAACGGCATCGGGCCGGCAAAGCGCCGTGCCGTGCGTTCGTCGGGAAAAATCGATTCGTCCGGCAGCTCGCCGTCCTCCAGCTGCACACGCACGAGAAGATCTGCGGTGCCGTCCTCCGAATCCACCGCGATGTCGAGATCCTCGCCCTCGCGACGTACTTCAACATGGGCCGGATGGTAATGGTAGTGGGTCATGGCATTGCCCAAGAGGCACATGAGCCGCCGGTCGGTGTCCGAACGCAGCACCTGCAGGCCCCGCAGCCGCCGGCCCGAAGCCGTCCGGCGCCGCACGAAGATCCGGTAGCCGGTCAGGAAAAAATCCTGGCCCAGCGCCGCGGGAAAAAATCCCGGACGCAGGTTTCGCGTCTGCACCAGGGCAATGGCCAGAAATCCCGTGTCCTCATGGAAGGTGTCGAGTTCCAGTCCCGGATGCAGGAAGGGCCGCAGCTTCTCGGCCGGCACCGAAAACGTCAGCGCCAAGGTGAAATCAAAGTGGGCCTCGACTGCGAACGGATGCCGTTTGAGCGCATGCCACATGACACTGTTTTAGCATTCTGCGCGCATTCGACCATCTTTGATTTGTGCGGAGGATCCGAGGCCGAGGGTCAGCCTCCGGCCTGTCCCGTTTCCTCCCCCGCCGCCGTCGCTTCGTTCGGCATGTCAGCGGTTCAGATTTTCTCCATCGCCGGGGTCCACCAGGGCCACGCTTTTTGATGGGGCGGACCGAAGGCTTCCTGTTCGAAACATCCCTTGCGTCCGGCGGAGGCCATGGCTTCCAGGCTTTCGCGGCAGTCTTCCATCAAAGGGGATTCCCGCAGGGCGGGCAGCAGGCGACGGTCGTGTTCGGTCAGCGGCGGCGAATCGTCCCGGTCGCGCCAGGACATCAAAAATGGCAGCACCGGGCGCGGACGGATTTCGCGAAGCGCGCGCAGGATGGCATAGCCGGAGACGTCGGTGTCCCCGAAATGAAAATGCGGCAGTTCCGGCGGCAGAATTTCCAGGAGGCGGCGCGTCGCCGCGTTGGGATAGGAGGTGGCGATGAGGAGCGTGTCGCCGGAATTGACCGCCATCGCCTGGCGGAAGGTGGTGCGGGCGTTTTCGATGCTGAGGATGCGCACGGCGCGGGTGGAGGCCCGTTCGGCGCGGACCAGATCGGCGATGGACAACGTATATTCACCGTGCAGGTGCTCGAAGGTCTGCGTGGTGCCGTCGGGGAAATGCAGACACAATCGTCCGTGCAGCAGCGCGCGGCTCTGGGTTCCCAGAATCCCCAGCGTTTCCAGGGTGGAGTCTTCGCCGAAAAGCAGACCGAGGGCGGATTCGATGGCGTGCTGGACTTTTTCCAAAGCCTTGGAATCGCCGGTCAGCGTCATGCTGGCATCGCCCAGTACCGTGCCCTCCGGCCAGTCGCGTTCCGTGAGGCCGCGGAGCAGGTTCAGGAGCCGCCGGACGGTTTCCGGTTCCTTCCAGAAGAACGGCGCGAGATTTTTTCCGCCTTCGAACGTCGCGGCGAGTTTGTCGCAAAGGTGTTCCCATGACTCCGGCCAGCGGGAATGCGGGGTCTGCCGCGCAGCCGTGACATGTTCCAGGGCCCGTCGTTGCCGCTCCCCCGCCGGCGTGCCGCCGCACGTGGTGACCAGCCAGGATTCCTGGCCGGGCGGCAGGACGATTTTTTCGATCAGATACTGGCGATACCTGTGGGTGCGCAGCTTCAGCCGACCTTCCTTTTCCAGCTGCCGCGCCTCCGCCTCGGCGGCCTTGCGCTCCACGGATCCGCGCACTCCGGCTTCATCGAGCAACTTCTCCCATTCGCGCGAAAACGGCCGGCCGGCCGGATCAAGTCGCTGCCCGCGCGCCGCAAACCACTGGCGGTAAAACTCGGCGAGCCAGGCGGGCGTTTTCACCCCAGCGCTTCGCGCAGGCGGTCGCGATCGACACGCACCACCCAGTTTTCAATGTGATTCACCGCACCGGTTTTTTCGTGGTAGCCGCGTTCCACGCGGCACTGCACGACGGTTTCGGCGTGTTCGATCATGGTGGGCAGACGGTCCTCCGGGAACGCCATCACCAGCTGCAGGCCGAAATTGCGGGCGAGCGCAAGGCAGTCGTCGATGCGGTCGCCGGAGAGTTTGCTGAAGGCCTCGTCCATCACGACCAGTCCGAGCGTGGGCGGACCGCCGCGGCCGCCGACGTCGTAAACACGGTGAAACGCCGCCAGCGTCGCCACGAAAAACGGCGCCTGGTTTTCGCCGCCGCTTTGCTTCTTGGCGCTCTTGTTGAGGGAAATGGCCGCTTCGTCGCCCTTGCCGGCGGGGCGGGCCTCGATGTCCCAGCGGTGGTAAAACCGGTAGTCGAGCGCGCGCTGGGCCTTCTTGTTGTCGGGATCGTCCACCGACTCGATGGCGGCCATGAGCTCCTCCTTGGCGCGTTCGATTTCCTCGCGCTGTGCCGCATTGAAAAGTCCCATGTCCTCGCCGGTGGGCAGCCCCTTCTCGACGAGCGCCCAAATTGCGCTGTGGGCGCGATCCTTCTGACTGGTGATCTGGTAACAGATCCCGCCGATGTCGTGGTTCATGGCCTTGTTGAGCTCCCGCTTGGTGCGCTCGGCCTCGTTGAGCTTGTCGCGCAGGATGTCGAGCACCTGGTGTTGCAGGCGGTCTTCCCATTCGAGGCGCGCGCGTTCGGCCTCGGCCTGGTAGCGCTCCAGCTCCTGTTCGCCGAGCTCGCGGCAGCGTTCGTCATACCGTTCGTTGTCCTCGTCGAACGGATCAAACACATCGGCCATCTCGGGGTGGGCGAGAAGGAATTGCTGGCGCGCCTCGTCGCGTTTGCGGATGGCCTCGGCGGCGCGGGACTGTTCCTGACTCGCCACGGTGAGCGCCGCTTCGCAGCGGCGGGCCCAGGAGGAATATTCGCGCCGGGCCTTTTGCAGGCGGTCGTTCAGTTCGGAATCCAGCACGCCGGTCAGTCGGGCCCGGCTCAGGTGGCGTTCGAGTTTGCGCTCCTCCTCCTCCTTTTCGTCGGCCGCGATGCGGTCGCGCAGTTCGCGAATGTCCTGGTCCACGCGACGCAGACGCTCGTCCAGGCGCACGGCGCGCTCGCGGGCGGCCCGTTCGTCGCTGACCAGCTTGTGAAATTCCTCCACGGCCTTCTCCCGTTCGGGGGTGGCGAGCAGGCGGATGGTTTCCTCCAGCGTCGCCTTTTCCCGCTCCGCCTCGGGCAGGCGGTGCAGGGTGTTGGCCACGTTGGGAATGACGGGATCCACCAGCCGGTGTTCTTCGGCCCGATCGACCCAGGCCCGCAGATCGGTCTGTTCGCGGCGGAGGATGTGAAGTTCCTCGCGCACGACATGCCGTTCCTCCTCGCGCATCTTGCGCAGCCGCCGCAGGCCCTCGACGCCGAGGGTGAGCTCGCGGGCGGGCTGCAGGAAAACGCGGCGCGGCGGATCCTTGAGCCAGCCGTCCCGCGAAAGCGCCCGCTCGTGTTCGTCCATGAAGGTCGGGTGTTCGACCGGCATGAGGTCGCCGACAAGAAAATCCAGATACGCCGCGGCGGTCTTGTGTTTGGTCTCGAAAAAGTCCCGCACGCTGCCGGGCTTGGCCTTGGCGCCGCGCTTTTTGAGTTCGTCCGGATTGACGAGCGGTTCGTCGGAGAGCGTGCGCCGGGCGATTTCCCAGGCGGCCTGAAAATTCTCGGGCAGGATGGCGTGGCGTTCCGTGGAAAGCAGGGATTCCAGCAGCGGCCACCACGATTCGGCCTCGGGTTTGACGTCGATGGTCCGCCCGAAGATCTCCGCCTTCAGGCCCTCGGCGCGCAGGGCGTCGAGCAACGGCGACGCGGTGGCGCGATCCTCGTCGTAGTTCTTCAGGTCGCGCGCCAGCTCCGCCTCGCGGCGTTCGAGGCGGGCGATTTCCTCGCGCAGTTTGGCAAGCCGGGCCTTTGCTTCGTTGAGCAGACGGTCGCCGGCGCGGGAAAGCCGACCCAGCATGGCCATGGCCCCGGCTTCGTCGGAGGAACGGAAGGATTCAAACACCGCCGTCGATTCCTCGAGCGATTCGAGTTCCAGGCGCTCCGCCAGCCGCAGCCAGTCGCGCCAGTTCATGGCGTGGTCGCGCACGAATTGCGACACCGACTTGCGCGCCTCGCGCAGGCGGGTGATCTCCTCCCCAAGCCGGGCGAGCTTTTCCTTGTCCTCGCTCAGGCGGGAAAACTGCGCGTCCTGGCCGACGACGAGCCGGGTTTCATCAAGCTGCAGGCTGAGCCGGTCGCGTTCGCGGATGGCCTCCACGCGGGCCTTCAGGCCGGCTTCGTTCTCCTCGATGAGCGCGCGCAGTTTTTTGTGTCCGGCCTCGACCTTTTCCAGGCTTTCCTCATGGAGCAGGGCGTCCCGCAGATGGGTCCAGAGGGCGGCTTCGCGGCGGTGGGTTTCGGCGACCCGATGCAGCTCGCCGATGCGGGTGAGGCGCGTGAACTGGTCGTGCATCTTTTCGAGCCGTTCCTTGGCGCGCCGGTGGGCATCCACACTGGCGCGAACGGCCCGCACATCCGGCATGCCGGCTTCGAGCAGGTAGTCGCGGATGAAGGCTTCGAAATTGCTCTCCGGCTGGAAGGCCATCGCCTTCGGCAGCGTCTTGTTCATCTGCTCGCGATCGAAATGGAGCGCGGACCGCTGGCGCATCTCCTCAAGATAGGTGCGCTGGTGCTCCCACGACTCGCCCCCGAGGTCGCGTTTCAGATGCACCCGGAATTCCTCCTCGGGATAAAATTCCTCGCCGTCGAGGAGCGGGTTGTCGCGGAGGAAATCGGACCGCTCCAGCCGTCCCGGCACCATGAACCACAGGGTGCGTCCGCGGGAGGTCGGACTGTCGAACTCAATGCGTGCGCCCCAGGTCTGCCGGCGCGGCCCGGATTCACCGGGTTCGAGCGGAAACTCAAACTCCAGCGCGGCGATGGTCACTCCGCTCGTGCGCAGATAACGTTCCTGTCCGTCCCGGCCCAGCGTGTTCGTGTCGCACAGGCAATAGCCGCGCAGGGTGCGTCCGCTTCCCGCCCCCGCCGCCGCCTTGTTGAACCGGCTGAGGTTTTCCCCGAGCATGACGAACTGGATGAGATCCAGCAGCGCACTTTTGCCCGAGCCGTTGGCGCCGGTGATGAGCGTGAGGCCGCGCAGGTCGATGAACTGACGGTAACCGTACCAATTGACGGCGATGATGCGGCTGAGAGTGATGCGGCGGGTCACGGGATCAAAGCGGTTGGGCCGGTTCGGACGGGGCCGGCGATTCCGCAGATTCGGTCGGCGACGCGGACTCCCCCGCGGGCGGCGGCGAGGCCAGGTCGACGCGTTCCTGCCACTGTTCGATGGAATCAAACGGAATGGCGCGAGCGAGCGACGGCAGGATTTCGATGACCAGATCGCCGGCGGATTCGGCCTGGTCGGGCCGCTGGGTGCGGATGAGGCGGTGGCGCTTCAGGCGCGTGAGGGCGGATTCGATCTGGGATTTTTCGGGCGGCTCGATGCGGTCGAAATACACCCGCAGCTTTTCCCAAAGATCATCCAGCCGCAGCAGGATGGCGGCGTTGTTTCCGGACGTCTGCGCCTCGTCCCAGACCCGCCACAGTGTGAGCAGAATGAGGGTTTCGTCCTTCGTGAAATTGCCAAGCAACTGGCACGACTCCGCGCGCGGACGCGCCTGCAGGAGGAGCGCCTCGTCGTCGACGATGAGTTCGAGCCCGAGCGGGGCCAGATAATCCTCCAGCCGGAACCGATGATGGTCGCGCGCGAGCAAAAACAATTCGCGTCCGCTGCCGGTGTCGCCGAGCAGAACACCGCGACCGAGCAGCTCCGCCAAAATGTCGCGCATGGGGGCGCGTTCCTCGACGGGCACATCGGCCCAGAAGCTGGGCCAGAGCGGATCGGTGCGTTCTTCGGTCATCAGGACGTGCGGTTTACGCCAAAACGGTCCAACAGCCAATCGAGTTGCCGGTCGCGGGGCAAGTTTTCCGGTGTGAGTCCCTGTCCGCGCCGGGGGGCCTCCACCTTCCAGCGGATGGTGCGGCCGTTTTCGTCCAGCGCGTGGTCGTAGGCCACCGTGGCCAGCAGGTCGAGAAGTTCGTCGGTGGTGGTGACGGAAATGTTTTCCGTGTCGGTCGTTCCGCCCTTCCCGGGCAGAAGTTTGGCAATCAATTTGGCCGCCCGGATGGGCGTGAGCGCAAGGCGCTGCCGTTCCCTGAGCGCCGCGAGTGCGGCGGCCTCGTCCTCCGGCGTGGACCGTCCTGCGGTGAAGGCGAGGTCCGCGGGAACACGGCGCCGGTGCATTTTCCAAAGGGTTTCCGTCCCGTAAAAAAACCGCGTTTCCGGACAGAGCGGACGGAAGTCGGGCGGCCTGTTGGCAAAGATCCGGAAATGCGTGCCGGCGTGCGCGGCATTGAGGGCGTCGCAATACGCCTTGACCAGCTCCGGCCGGCGTCCGCGCACCTCCGTCTGATACCGGTACCGTTGCTGCGAGAGCCGGTTGAAGGCCGCCATGCGTTCGTCGATGGCGCGGGCGATTTCGCCCAGTCCGCCGAGTCCGCGCTCAAGTTTTTCCAACGCCTCATGGGCGCGCCGCGAGGCCTCGTGGAGGTCGCAGGAATAGTGCGCGGCCAGCCCCTCGGCCAGCCGGTCGCGCGTGAGGGGATCGTCGCGATGATCCCCCACCCTCGCCCGCGCCGCGCGCAGCCGCGAAATGAGCCCGCCCTTGCTGAGCACGTCGTAGCAGACCATGTGCTGGCCCTGGGAAAATTCGGTGTAAAAAACTCGGAGGGTTTCGGCCGGGGATTCGGACAGACGCTGACGGTTCTCGAATCCGGCAATCAGTTTTTCCACCGAATAAAGCTGCGAAATGGCCAGATCGAGCCGCTGGTTCAAATCGTGCACCGTGCTGCGGATGGCATCCGGCGTCTGCTTCAGCGGATCCAGCACGTCCTCGCGTTCGAGCGTCTCACAGACCCCGCGCAGGGTGTCGGCAAAGGTCTGCAGCTCCGCCACCTCGTCCTCCACCAGCGCACGCAGCATGCCCAGCAGCAGGCGCAGACCCGGAGTGATGACGATGCGCCGGTCCTGCAACCCGAGGGTCTGCTCCTCCACCCAGCCGGCGGCGAGCAGCCTGTTCAAAAACACCCCGGCCTTCTGCCGTGCGTCGCGCAGCAGCGCGCCCTCGTCCTCCTCAAGCCGCGCCGACGGATTGGCCCGCAACACTTCGCGCACAATCTGCTGCGCCTCCAGCAACGGCAGGCGTCCGGCCAGTCCGGCCTCCTGCTCCAGCCGGCGCGCGCATTCGACATACACCGGCCCGGACGGACGCGTGAGCGGACGGAAAAAATCCGGCGAAACCGCACGCGAAAACCGTTCCGTGAGAGACGGCTCCGCATTCATCGGACAACGGAGAAAAGACGGACGGATTTCATCGGAAGCGGAACCATAAAAAGCCGCGGCACGTGGGGCAAGGCCGGCGTGAAAAGCTGAAACGCTGACAGGCTGAAATCGCGACGCGCTCCGCGCCCCGTGGCAGCGGGGAATCCAGTTTGTTCTTTTAACAGTGTGGATTTCGGGATAGCTTGGATTCCAAGCTCCCCCCCGTCATGAGCCCAAAAAGTCTCCTCGTTGTCGCCTCGTTGATCCTGAGCGTGGTCATCGGTCTGTTTTTGAGCCGGGGCGAGGGCCGGTCGGAGAAGGGCGGTGACCGGCGTCCACTCATCGGACTTTCGCTCGACACGCTGAAGGAGGAACGCTGGCAGGCCGATGCGGAGCTTTTCAAGAAGCGCTGCGCCGAACTGGGCGCCGACGTGCTCGTGCAGGCGGCCAACGGGGATGACACCCGTCAGATCAACGACGTGCAGTCGCTCATCAGTCGCAACGTGGACGTGATTGTCATTGTTCCCCACGACGGCGACGCCATGGCCCAGGCGGTGCGTGCGGCGCACGAGGCGGGCATTCCGGTGATTGCCTATGACCGCCTGATCAAAAACTGCGATCTCGATATTTATCTGAGTTTCGACAACGTGAAAGTCGGACGCCTGCAGGCGCAGTGGCTTCTCGACCATCTCCCCACCCCGGGCAAGGGCCGCATCATAATGGCCAACGGGTCGAAGACCGACAACAATGCCTTCCTTTTCAACCAGGGCGCCATGGAGGTTTTGCAACCCTACATCGACCGCGGCGACGTCCAGATCGTCTGGGAGGATTGGACGGAGGATTGGAAACTCGAGAACGCCAAGAAAATCGTCAACGCCGCCATCAGCAAGTTGGGTCCGAACGGTTTCGACGCCGTGCTGGCCGCGGCGGACAGCGTGGCGGCGGGTGTGGTGCAGGCGCTCAGTGAGGAAGGCCTGGCCGGCAAGGTGCTGGTGACCGGTCAGGATGCCGATCTGGTGGCGTGTCAGCGAATTCTGGCCGGGACGCAGTCCATGACCATTTACAAGCCTCTGAAAAAACTCGCGACCACGGCCGCCGACGTGGCGGTGAGGATGGCGGAGGGCAAACCGATCATTGCCACCCAAAGCGTCAACAACGGACTGATCGATGTGCCCTCCATTCTTGGCGACATTTATGCCGTGGACAAAACCAACATGCGCGAGACGGTGATTGCCGACGGATTTCAGAGCGAGAAGGCGGTTTACGGAAACGCGTCCTCGAATTGAGTCATGGCTCCCGTGCTTTCCGCGGAGAACCTCGTCAAACGCTTCCCCGGCGTGGTGGCGCTGAAAGGGGTCAGTTTTGACCTGCTGCCCGGCGAGATCCACGCGCTCTGCGGCGAAAACGGCGCCGGCAAATCCACCCTCATCAAAACCCTGTCCGGCATTCATCCGGCCGGCAGCTACGAGGGCCGGATCCGCGTGCGCGGTGAAGTGGCCTCGTTTGCCAATTCCAAGGACGCCGAACGCGCCGGCATCGGCGTGATTTATCAGGAACTTGCTTTGGTGCCGGAAATGACCGTTGCCGAAAACATTTTCCTCGGCAACGAACCGCGGTCCTTCGGATGGTCCATCGACTGGGACCGCATCTCCCGGGAATCCCAGCAGTTGCTGGACCGGTTCGGGCTCGCCATTCCCACGGACGCGGTGGTGCGCGACCTCGGGGTGGGTCACCGTCAGCTGGTGGAAATCGCCAAGGCGCTGTCCAAGCAAACGCAGGTTTTGATTCTGGACGAACCGACCGCCGCCCTCACCGAGCAGGAGGTGGAGGTGTTGCTCGACATCCTGCGCGATCTCAGGCAGCGCGGCATTGCCCTCGTGTACATCAGCCACAAACTGGATGAGGTTTTTGCCATTGCGGACCGCATCACGGTGTTGCGGGACGGACAGAGCATCGTCACGCTGGAGACGGCCGCCACGACGAAAAACGAAGTGATCCGTCACATGGTCGGACGCCCCATCGAGAACCTCTTTCCACGCCGTCCGGGAAAGGTCGGTGAGACCCGGCTGGTGGTCGAAAATCTCACCGTCACCGAAGGCGGACACACCCGGCTGGAGGGCATTTCCTTTGAGGTGCGGGCCGGCGAGGTGCTGGGTATCGGGGGATTGATGGGCGCGGGCCGCAGCGAATTGTTGATGCACATCTTTGGCGCCTACGGTCGCCGGACCGGCGGCCGTGTGCTGCTCGACGGACGTCCGCTCGGGCCGGGTCAGAGTCCCACGGAAAGCATCCGTCGCGGACTCGTTCTGGTGAGCGAGGATCGCAAGCGCTACGGGCTCGTGCTGGATCTTTCGATCGGTTTCAACATGGCGCTTTCCTCGCTGGAGGACGTCGCGGTGGGTCCGGGATCGTTCGGGTTGATCGACGACGACCGCGAGCGCCGGCGCAATGAGGAGTTTTTCCAATCGCTGCGGGTGAAGGCGCCCGGACTGGAAACGCCCGTCGGCACCCTTTCGGGCGGCAACCAGCAGAAGGTCGTGCTGGCCAAGGCGCTCATGACCCGGCCGGCGGTGATTTTTCTCGACGAACCCACGCGCGGCATCGACGTCGGCGCAAAGCTGGAGGTTTACGAACTGATGAACCGTCTCACCGACGCGGGCCAGGCGGTGGTGCTGGTGAGCAGCGAACTTCCCGAACTCATGGGCATGAGCGACCGCATCCTCATGCTGGCCGAGGGGCGGTCCGGAGGGACGTTCCTGCGCTCCGAAGCCACCCAGGAAAAACTTCTCGCCGCCGCGATGGGCGGAGAACCGGTGACTCCCTGAAATTTTATGTCCGAAGCTTCCTCCCGTTCCTCAATCAATGTGCGCACCCTGGCCATGCCGGCCGCGCTGCTGGTCATCGGTCTGTTTTTTGCCCTCAAGTCGCCGGAGTTTCTTTCCGCGCGCAACCTCTCGATGCTGGCCATCGAGGTGTCGATCACCGCGGTGCTCGCGCTGGGGATGTTTCTGGTCATTCTGCCCGGCCACATCGACCTTTCCGCCGGCAGCGGCGTGGGGCTGATCGGCGGACTTTCGGCGGTGTTGATTTTCGAATACGGCTGGCCGGCTCCCGTCGCCCTGCTGGCCGGACTCGTGGCGGCCGCGCTGATCTGGCTGGGCATGGGAACGATCATCGTGCGGGAGCGCGTGCCCGCCTTCATCATCACACTGGGCGGTCTGCTGGTGTTTCGCGGACTTCACTGGCTGGTCATTCACAACGCCACCATTCCGGTGAGCCGGGGCGGCGAGGCGAACCTGTATTCGCTGCTGACCACCTATTACCTGCCTCCGGTGGCCGGCTGGGTGCTCGCGGCGGTGATCATACTTCTCATGGCCATGGCCGCCTGGCGCCGGTCGCGCCGGCCCGGAGCGGATCGCGAGCGGATTTTCCTGCAGACCTTTGTGGTGGCGCAGCTGATCGTGCTTTTTGTCCTGGTCTGCAACGCCTACCGCGGCGTGCCCCTGCCCGCGCTGATTCTGGCGGCGGTGACGTTCACCATTTTCACCATCACGCGCCAGACGCCGTTCGGACGGTATCTTTACGCCATTGGCGGAAACGAGGAGGCGGCGGTCGTCAGCGGCGTACCGGTGGCGAAGGTGTCCATCGGCGCATTTCTCATCATGGGAATCATCGTGGCCATCACGGGTTTTTTGCAGACCGCCTATGCCGGTTCCAGCACCACCACGGTGGGCACCCTCATGGAACTCGACGCGGTGGCGGCGTGCGTGATCGGCGGCACGAGCCTGAAAGGCGGACGCGGCACGGTTTTCGGCGTCTTGATGGGCGCGCTCATCATGGCCGCGCTGCTTAATGGCATGACCCTCCTCGCGGTGTCGCCGGAAACAAAATACGTCGCCCGCGGCCTGGTCCTCGGCCTCGCCGTCTGGGCCGACGTGCGCCTCTCGCGAAAGTAAGCGCCGACGTGAGGAGGCGGGGGGGAGAAAGGCGGAAATCGGAGGGCGGAAACCGGCGTCAAAAGCGGAAACGCTGACATTGCTGAAATGACGCCATGGAGGCACCGACACGAGGAGGCGGAGGACCCTGCGTTGACCGCGGAGGGAGGCGCGCTGAAGCGAAATTCCCACGGAGCGGAGGGTCAGCCGCCGGCCTGACCCCAAAATTTGGGACCAGCCGGAAGTTGGCCGTTCTCCCGGACGGGGCGTTGCCGTTTCGGCTTTTTTCCCCGGGTTTTCCGCATTTTCATTTGGTTCGCACCGTCGCGTCCCTTGAAAAGCGTCCCCGTCCTGCTTCTTTTGACCATGACCTTGGCTGCCGCCGATTCGACGTCCGGCGAAACATCCGGTGCTGATGCGATTCCCTTTTCCCTTTCCGACGATTCCGTGAAAACCGCGGTGGATCGCGTGGTGGCGGAGCTCGGTTCCGGCGTGGAATTGCTGGGTTTGGGGGAGGCGCTGCACGGTGCCGAGGAAATTCTCCGCCTGCGCAACCGTATTTTCCAACGTCTCGTCGAAAAACACGGGTACACGGCCATCGCCCTGGAAAGCAGCTTCCCGCGCGGGCGTGTCGTCAATGAGTACATCCACGGTCGCGGTCCGGCTTCCTATGACGAAATCAGGGAAGCGGGATTCGGTCATGGCATGGGCGCGCTCGAAGCCAACCGGGATCTGATCGAATGGATGCGCGCCTACAACCTCGATCCGTCGCATGCGGTGAAGCTGAATTTTTACGGCTTCGACATCCCCGGCGGAACCACGGGCGTGGCGGGTCCGCGTCAGGTGCTGGATTTTGTGATCGACTACCTTGGCAGGGCCGACGCGGAAAAGGCGGAAGACTGGCGAAAAAGAATTCACGACCTGATGGGCGCCGATGAGGATTGGGAAAATCCGGCGGTGTACATGGATCCATCCAAATCGATCATGCACTCGCCGAAGGCCGTCGCCCTGCGCGCGGCCACGGAGGATCTCATCGCAGAGCTGCGTTCCCGGGGTCCGGAACTGAGGGCCGCGACCGGGGAGGAATCCCATCGTGAGGCGTTGCAATACGGGGAGGTCGCGCGCCAGCTGTTGAATTTCCATGCCGCCATGGGGGCGCGCCGTCCGGGTCAGTCGCCCGCCGTTGTGCTGGGTACGCGGGACGCCCTGATGGCCGACACGCTCGGCTACATTCTCCAGCGCGAGCGGAAGCGCGGCCGGGTGATGGTCTTTGCCCACAACAGCCACCTGCAACGCGGAGAGGCCGTCTGGCCGGGCCAAAAATACTGGGGCACCAAGGAGGATTGCCGATGGTGGCCGGCCGGAGCCCACCTCGCCGGCACGCTGGGTTCGCGGTATGCGGTAATGGGATCCGCCGTGGGTGTTTCCAAGGAAAACGGCATCGGAGATCCGGAGCCAGGCACCCCCGAAGCGCGGTTCCTGGCATGGGGACATCCGGGGTTTTTCCTGCTTTTCCGCGGCGGGAATTTTCCGGGCGGGCCGGTTCGGTCCGGCAGCGCGCTCAATCCCACCTATGTTCCCCTCACCGCCGGGGCGCCCCGGCATTTTGACGGCATCGCCTTCCTGCCGGAGGCGGCTTACAACCGTGGCGGCCCGCCTCTGCAGTCATGGGACGCTCCGGCGGAGAAAAACGATCCCTGACGGGGCGGGGAATTGTGCCGGCGCGCCGGAATGCCCGAAGAACGGCTCCGCGTCCATCGGCGTGCCGATCGGGAGTTCTTTCCGTCAAGTTCGGTCACCCCATGTGTGCCGCGGGATGGAAGGCCGAGTGGGGCCGGATTTCCACGCGGGGCATGGGAACCACTTTTCCTTCGGAAGGCGGTTCGCCGGAGGGCCGTCCGCAGCGGGCTTCGTGATAGGCTTTGATCTCCTTGAGGAAACCGATGTCCTGTTGCCACGCGGCGATCTCGTAGGCGGAGCGCCGGACGTACTTTGCAAGCTCGTGATGTTCCCGGCGTATTCGCCGTCCGAGAAGCCAGACTTGGAAGCGATGCCAGTATTTCATGAGAAAATCTTCGCTCCAAATCGTCCCGCTGTCTGCCTCGTCGTGTTCGGGAAAGGGCCTGATGGATTTATCGGGAGCCTCACCCGAGGTGACCACCGTATGGAAACACCCGGGGAAAAAGCGGAAGGAGGAAAGCGAAAATGAAATCCAACACGCTGACGCATGAATTCATCAACGGGTGACGGGTCAGACCGGCTGACCCGATTTTTTTGATAAGCCGGAGGTCATCCCAAAAAAAATTATTGTTGGATGAAAAATGTTCCAATTTTAACGCAGATAGAGAGTTAAGATTTAGTCGCGCCATGCCTTTGTTGTAAGATAGACATAAATACCTTGTATTTCTGCGATGGGATACTTAGGGAAGGTTAATGCGCAAATTTCCGGTGGTATTGGCGTTTATGCTTCTCGTAGGCGGACCGTCGGTCCTCCGCGCCGCGCTTTTGATTGATTACAGCCCGGATACCACGGGAGCCGAGGTGTTGTACACCAACTTGACGAATTCCCTTGTAAATCCCGCCATCTTTGCCGGGCGGTTTACCTTGGATGAGGAGGCCTTCATTACCGGAGGAGCCATTTTTTCCTACAATTCCTACGGCGTGGTGGGAACTGCGGTTTGGTTTCTGATTTATGCGGACGAGGAGCCGGAGCCCGTGGTGAGTATCCTGACTGAACTGGATGTGGTCGACGACACGGATGCCACCACGGCCGAATGGTTGAACCGCAAGCATGCTTCCATTCCCGCAACCTATTTGCCGGCGGGAACCTATTGGTTTGGTCTGCCTGCGAACACGGACCCGAATTTTGTCCAGGGTACAGGATCCTTTGGGGACAATGAGATCCGAAAAAGCTGACCCATTTCCAGCCCTTGGGTGATCTACGATTGGCTGGGCAAGCCGTTTTTCCAGTTGGAGGGCGAGCCGGTGCCCGAGCCGGGCCCGGTCGCACTGCTCACAGTGGCCGGCTGCGCCATGGCATTTTGCCGCCGCCGCATCAGCGCACGCTGAAACGTCGCAAGCGTAGGCGCCGGAGAAAGAAAGGCGAAAACCGATTCGACGCACTTCGCGCCCCGCGTTCGGTGGAGGGACAACCTTTTAANTTNNGGTCAGNNCGGCGGCTGACCCTCCGCTTTGTGGAATTCACGCTTCAGCGAGGGTCCCTCCGCGGTCAATGCGGAACCCCTCGCCTCCTGACGTCGGCGCCTCCGTGGCGTCATTTCAGCATTTCAGCGTTTCCGCTTTTGACCCAGGTTTCCGCCTTCCGATTTTCCCCCTCCCGCCGACCCGGGTCTTTTCCCTTTATTTGGCCAAAAAGGAAGGCCAGCATCGGCGGGACAATCCCTCTTTGTCCTTGAAGAACACGCCTTTATTCCGGACGGCTGACGGCCGCAATCATCTCCCGACCTTCCTGCTCATCGCCTCGCTGTTTCTGTTGTGGGGATTCTGCAACGGCATGATCGACGTGATGGACAAGCATTTTCAGGACAAGCTCCATCTGACGCGGGCGCAGTCCGCCTGGGTGCAATTTGCGCATTATCTGGGATACTTTCTTATTGCCCTGCCGGCCGGCTGGGTGGCGCGGCGGCTGGGATACAAGGGGGGCATTTTGACCGGGCTCGGTGTGGTGGCGGTTGCCGGATTCTGGTTTGTGCCGGCCACCTTCATCGACACCTTTTGGGCCTTCCTGCTGGGCGTGTGTCTGCTGGCCATGGGGCTCACCTTTTTGGAAACGGTGGCCAATCCCTACGCCACCGTGCTGGGTCATCGCGACACGGCCGCCACCCGCATCAACCTGGCCCAATCGTTCAACGGTGTGGGATGGGTGCTGGGTCCGTGGGTGGGCGGATTGTTTTTCTACGGAGGCACGGTGCAGGAAAATCACGAACGCCTTTTCATTCCGTATCTCGGCGTCGGCGTGGTCGTGCTGCTGCTTTTTGTGGCGTTTGTTTTTGTCCGTCTGCCCAACATTGAAACGGAGGACCTCTATGCGGAGGAAACCGCCGACGCGCCGAAACCGTCCATCTGGTCGATCTGGAAGCACGGGCATTTTGTCGGCGGGGTGTTGAGCCAGTTTCTCTACGTGGCCGCCCAGGCGGGCATCTTCAGCTTTTTCATCAACTACATGGTCGCCGACACGCCGCCGGTGCAGGGGGGAATCTGGAGCTGGCTGGTGGGTGGCGCGAGCGGGTTTCACGAGCAGCCGGACGGTCTCCGGTTTTTCAGCGAAATGGGGGCGACGAAGCTGCTGAGTTACGCCTTTGGTCTGTTTCTGCTGGGACGTGTGGTCGGGGCCGTCCTGACAAAGATCTTTCCCTCGCACCAGGTGCTCGCCGGATTTGCCGTGGCCAACATCGGCATGATGGTGCTGATTCTTCTTCAGCTGGGCTGGATTTCGGTGGTGGCGCTTTTCACCAGCTTCTTCTTCATGTCGATCATGTTCCCGACGATTTTTGCCTTGGGCATCTATGGACTGGGCACGCGCGCCAAGCTGGCCTCGAGCTTCCTGGTAATGGCCATCATGGGCGGCGCGATCATGCCCAAGCTGATGGGTTGGATGAGTGACCATTTTGGTCATGTGGAGGGTCATTATGGCCGCATCGTGGAAACGACCGGACACATCAATCAGAACCTCATGGCGCCCGGATTTGCGGTCCCGCTGGTGAGCTTCCTGGTGATTGCGGTGTACGGCTTTTTCTGGAAGTCGCTCTGCAAGGGAGCGGAGTGAAGCCGCCGGCCTGACCCGGAATTTAGGGACAAGCCGGAGGTTGTCCTTCCTCAAACCGAACGAAAGCGCGAAGCGCGTCGAACGTCCGTTTCCGCCTTCCGCTTTCTCACGTTCCCTCCTCGGAGGTTTCGCCGCCGATGAATTCGCCGATGGGGGCCAGCGGGGTGATGTGGTCGCAGACGATTTTGATGGTGGCCAGGATGGGCACGGCGAGCAGGGCGCCGGCGACGCCCCAGATCCAGCCCCAGAACATGAGAAAAATGAAAACCATCACCGGATTGAGGGTGAGGATGCGGCCCACGACCAGGGGGGTCACAAAGTTGCCTTCGAGGATGTTGAGAAGAAGGTACACGGCGGGCAGCAACAGGGCGTGGCTCAGGGACTCGAAGGTGAACAGGCTCACCAGCAACGTGGCGAGAACACCCACCAGGGGACCGACATAGGGCACGTAGTTCAGGACAAAGGCGAGAGCACCCCAGAGGAGGTAGTTTTCCAATCCGATGAAATAGGCGGCCACTCCGACGGCGACGCCGAGGGCGAGATTGATACCGGTGACCGCGCACAGGTAGCGCGCGATGCGCTCCTCGATTTCCCGGGCGATCTCGACCGCGCGGCGTTTGTCCTCAAAGGAGGGAATCATGCGCACAAGCTTCCGGAGAAAGACGTCCCCGGACGCGAGCATGAAATAGAGCAGGATGAACATGACACCGAGATTGGCGAGAAAGGCCGGCGTCTGGGACATGGCCATGCCGAGGGGCGTTTTTTCCTGCAGTTTGACAGTCCGGTCCTTGTCCGGATTCGTGATGTCCTCGACCTGTTGGGTGGCCTGCCGGACCTTTTCCCAGGGCTTCTGCAGGGTGGTGAGACGGTATTTCAGCTCGGGCATGCGTTCCGGCACGGTGCGGACCCAGGCCGCCGCGGGTTCGACAACAAAGGAGGCGGAAAATGCGGTGGCTCCGAGCAGCCCCGCCAGAACGACCCCTGCCCCGAGTCCCAGGGGAAAGCGCAGCCGGCGGTTCAGCCACCGCACGGGTGGGGCGAGGAGCATGCTCAGCAAAACGGCCAGGACGATCGGCAGAATGACGGCCTTGGCGAAGTGCAGGGTGTAAAGCAGCGCCAGCAGCATCAACACGGTCAAAGCCAGCGAACGAACACCCACCCCGTGAATCAGCAGGTCCCGCAGGGAGGGAGGGCGCGGAGGATCTTTCTTGCGATCGGGAGAAGGTTCGTCAGCCATGAAACGCCTCAGAGATCGCGGCCGGACCGATTGACGGCTGTAGGGACCTGTCCGACGGGGTGGTGTCCGGGGCATTTCAAAGAAAAGGATCGCGGCGGATGTCCGGTGGCGTAGACTTTCCCCATGGCCGCATCGCATCAGTCCTTCTGGCTTCGACGGGCACGGCGTGAAGCGTGGCGGTTCAACACGGGATGGTGGGTGGAATTGTTTCTGCCTTGGGTGGTCGGGCTGGGTGTTGCGTTTTCGGTGGGCATTCTGGCGCTGCGCACGGCCGGGGTGGATCCCCGCCTGGCGGCGATTCCCGCCGCGGCCGTCGCTCTTCTCGGCGCCGTGACCGCGCTGGTCCGGGCGCGACCAAAATTTCTCAGCGCGGATGAGGCCCTGGTTCGGCTGGATGCCGACCTGGGTCTGCGCAATCGTCTCACTTCCGCCCGCGAAGGTGTGGGGGAATGGCCTGCTCCCCGCGAGGACGCCGTGCTGGCGCTCCGCTGGAAGTGGCCGGTTCTGCTCCGGCCGCCCGCCGCCGCCCTGGCGTTGGGATGCGCGGCCCTGCTGGTGCCCCTTCCCGAATCCGCCGCCCCCGTCGCGAAGGCCGTGGCGGAACCGCCCGGATGGACGGCGACCCAGCAGCAACTCGACGCCCTGCGCCGGGAGGAGCTCGTGCAACCCGAGGCCGTCGAGCAGTTCCAGTCCGCCCTGGATGCCCTGCGCAAGCAGCCGTCCGACCAATGGTTTCGTCATGAAAGTCTCGAGGCCGGCGACAACCTCCAGATGCAGCTGGGTCAGTCGCTGACCGATCTGCAGAAAAACCTCGAAATGTCGCTGGGTGCCCTCGAAGCCGCCCGGGAGATCGAGGAGAGTCAGTTGCAGGCGCTGGGGCAGGACCTCGACCAGGCGCTCAAGGAGTCGCTGCAGGGTATGGAAATCGGCCGGCTGCCCCTCGATGAGAAACTGCTTTCGCAGCTCAAAAATCTCGATGTGTCCCAATGCCGGCAGCTGTCCGCGGAGGAATGGAAGGCGCTGAGCGAGCGATTGAAAGCCGGCATTGGCACGTGCTCCGGCGGTCTGTCCGACGGCGGGGACGCCGGCGACAGGCTCCTTGCGTTGATTTTGGACCAACAGGGCGGCGGGAAAATCGGTCGCGGACCCGGCACCGCACCGCTCACATTGGATGGACAGGAACCCCGGCTCAATTCGACGTCCCTCGAATCGGTGCGGAATGAGGATCTCTCCCACGCGGCCCTGGGGGATGTGGTGGGACTGGGAAAGGGGGAGCACAAGGTGGACAAAAACGCCGACTCCGGCCTGCAATCCGGCGGGGCGATGTCCACCGCAGGCTCCGGCAGCGAAGCCGTCTGGCAGCAGACGGCCACCCCGGCGGAGCAGAGCGCGCTCCGGAGGTTTTTTCAATAGCGGAAAACCCGCCCTGCGCTTCGCCGGTTACAACAGTTCCTGCTGGACGGCCGGCGGCGCGATGACCGCGGGGATGCGGTAATCAAGGGAACGCTGGCCCACGATGGCGTGGGCCAATGCGTCCGACGAGGCTGCGGCGATTTCCCCGAAGGGGATTTTGTCAGGATTTCGCGTTCGTTTCCGAGTGCGCGCAGGAGCTGGTCCATCACGAGTCCGACTTTCCGGGAGGTGGGACCAAGCTGAAAAAACTCGGCGATCAATGCGCACAGCGGAATGAACATCCGAAATCGCGGCGTGCCGGGAACGGAGACCGGTTCCGCGCGGTCGGCGATTTCCTCCAGCCATTCCCGCGAACCCGTCACCAGGCGTCCATGCCCCTGCGGGCACATCGTGCCGTCGTAATGTTCCTGGCACCGCCCGCACCAGTTCCGGAAATAGCGTGCGCGGAAAATCGAAACCTTCAGGCAGCCGATCACCTCGTCACGGCTTCCGCGCCGCAAGGCGGAAAACAGCGGAGCGTAGCCCGGTTCGGTTTCCAGCAGGGTGCATTCCCGGCCGATGTTTTCCAGCGAATGCGCATCGGAACAGGCAAAGAGGGCGTGTCGGTCGAGCGCGGAGATCCGCCGGCACATCGGCGGGATGGAGGTCAGTCCCATTTCGACAGCCAGCAGATGCACGGAGGAGTCGCCGAAAACCTCCTCCAGCCGCCGGTGCTGCATGATGCTGCCCAGGGTCGAAAAATAGGGATTGAGCACGTGGGCGGGCGCGAGATGACAGTCGTGTCCGGTTTCGAGCACCATCCGGAGCAGTTCCTGCGAGGAGAGGCGCAGGCGCGGACGTCCCTCGGTCAAATCCTCGCCCAGCCGTTCGAGCCGGCTTCGCAGAGCACGCACCGCCTCGAAGGACGGAAAATAGATCAGGTGGTGAATGCCCTCCGTTTCCCGGCATCCGCGCGGAGCACAATGCACCTCGGTGCTGAGCACAAAACGCAGCGTGCCCGGAAACGGTCCGGGCGTTTCCCCCTCCGACCAAAGCGCAAACCAGCCGGGCTCGGCCGGAATCAATCCTTCCTCCAGTTCCTTCAGCCACTCGGCCTGCAAACAATCGCCGGTGCCGAGCACATCGATGCCCTTGCGGCGCGCCGCGGCGGCGATGTTTTCCAGCGTCATGTTGGGCGACACGGCCTTCGCAAAACGCGAATGCAGGTGCAGGTCGGCGGCGTAACGCATGGCGTAGGATTGCGAAAATCCGGGGAGGCGCGCGATCAGAAAGCGTGCAGGCTGTGCCGGGGAAAAGCGGAAACATTTCGACGCGCCTTGCGCCTCGTTGGGTTCGGGGAGGGAAAATCGCCGGTCTGTCCCAGGAACTCGGGAGGCGGCGGCCGGCAGGCGCGGGATCCCCCGCGCAAAAAAAGGCCGGACCTTGCGGCCCGGCCTTTTCTCTGGGTCACCGCCCGGAGGCGGCGAAGGGGGTGGGAAGGTCGCGCGACCTTCCGGAATCAATACCGGTAATGCTCGGGCTTGTAGGGCCCGTCGATCGGCACGCCGATGTAGTCGGCCTGCTTCTGGGTGAGGCGGGTGAGCTTCACGCCGATCTTTTGAAGGTGCAGGCGGGCGACTTCCTCGTCGAGCTTCTTGGGCAGGACGTAGACGGCCGGCTTGTAGACATCCTTGTTTTTCCAGAGGTCGATCTGGGCCAGGGTCTGGTTGCTGAAGCTGTTGCTCATCACGAAGCTCGGATGGCCGGTGGCGCAGCCGAGGTTGACGAGGCGGCCTTCGGCGAGCAGGAAGATTTCGTGCCCGTCCGGGAAGGTGTATTTGTCCACCTGGGGCTTGATGTTGGTCTTCTTGATGCCCGGGTATTTCTCGAGCTTGTCGACCTGGATCTCGTTGTCGAAGTGGCCGATGTTACACACCACGGCCTGATCCTTCATCTTCTCCATGTGCTCGATGGTGATGACGTCGATGTTGCCGGTGGTGGTTACATAGATGTCGCCGCGGCCGAGGGTTTCCTCGACGGTCGTGACTTCATAACCCTCCATCGACGCCTGGAGCGCGTTGATCGGATCGATTTCCGTCACGATCACGCGGGCGCCCTGACCGCGCAGCGACTGCGCGCATCCCTTGCCGACGTCCCCGTAGCCGACGACCACGGCGACCTTGCCGGAAATCATCACGTCCATCGCGCGGTTGATGCCGTCGACGAGCGAGTGGCGGCAGCCGTAGAGGTTGTCGAACTTGGACTTGGTGACCGAGTCGTTGACATTGAATGCCGGGACGAGAAGCTTGCCGAGTTCCTGGAGTTTGTAGAGGCGGTGCACACCGGTCGTGGTCTCCTCGGAGACGCCCTTCCATTCCTTCACGATCTCGTGGAAGATGTAGGGATTCTCGGCGTGGATCTTCTTGAGGAGGTTCTTGATGACCTGTTCCTCCTGGGAGCCGGACTCGGTGTTGACCCAGTTGTCGCCATTCTCGAGCTCATAGCCCTTGTGCAGGAGGAGCGTGACGTCGCCGCCGTCGTCAACGACGAGCTGAGGTCCCTTGCCCTCGTTGTTGAGAATGGCCTTCCAGGTGCAGTCCCAGTATTCCTCGAGCGTCTCGCCCTTCCAGGCGAACACCGGCACGCCGGAGGCGGCGATGGCCGCGGCGGCATGATCCTGCGTCGAGAAGATGTTGCACGAGGCCCAGCGCACGTTGGCGCCCAGGGCGACGAGCGTCTCGATGAGGACCGCCGTCTGGATCGTCATGTGCAGCGAACCGGTGATGCGGACGCCGTCCAGGGGCTTGTCCTTGGCGTATTTTTCGCGGATGGCCATCAGGCCGGGCATCTCCTTTTCGGCGATGGAAATTTCCTTGCGGCCCCAGTCGGCCAGTCCGATGTCGCGGACCTTGTAGTCGGTGGATTTTAATGTGGCAGTGCTCATGAGGTGGGTTCTTAAGTTTTCCGAATTCAGTTTTGGGCGGCTTTCTGTCTGGTCGTTCTTGTCAGGGATTTGCGGAGGCCTCGATCGGGGCGGAGATTTCCCGCGCCTTCTGCACGCGCCTCCGCGTTCGGCTCCTTCGGCAATGTTCGAAGCAACGGAAAGCCCGGCGCGTTCGATCTGGTTCTTAAGATTTACGAATTTGCAGGCATGACCCTTGAAACCTAATAAATCTTGAGATTCGTTTCTCAGGCCGCGGCCTTCTTCAGGGCGGTGGCGCGGTCGGTGCGTTCCCAGGTGAGATCCGGATCGTCCTTGCCGAAGTGACCGTAGTTGGTGCTCTTCGAATAGATCGGGCGGAGCAACTGGAGCTGCTTGATGATCTCGGCGGGTTTGAAGCTGAAGGTCTTCAGCACGGCCTTTTCGATCTTCTCCTCGGGAACGGCATTCGTGCCGAAGGTGTCGATGTGGACGCTGACCGGCTCCGGATGGCCGATGGCATAGGCAAACTGCACTTCGCATTTCGCGGCGAGGCCGGCGGCCACGACGTTCTTCGCGACGTAGCGGCCCATGTAGGCGGCGCTGCGGTCCACCTTGGACGGATCCTTCCCGGAGAAGGCGCCGCCGCCGTGACGGCCGGATCCGCCGTAGGTGTCGACGATGATCTTGCGGCCGGTGAGGCCGGAGTCCCCCTGCGGTCCGCCGATGACAAAACGCCCGGTCGGATTGATGAGGAACTCGGTTTTGGGCGTGAGAAGATTTTTCGGAAGAACCTTTTTGATGATCTTCTCGATGCAGAACTTCTCAATCTCGGCGTGTTCGATGTCGTCGGTGTGCTGGGTGGAGATGACGACGTTGGAAATGCCGACGACCTTGCCGTCCTCGTAGATCACCGAAACCTGGCTCTTCGCGTCGGGGCGGAGCCAGTTGTATTTGCCGCTCTTGCGCAGGCGGGTGAGCTCGCGGCCGAGGCGATGGGCGAACATGATCGGCGCGGGCATGAGTTCCGGCGTTTCGTTGGTGGCGTAGCCGAACATCAATCCCTGGTCGCCCGCCCCCTGCTCTGCCGTCTTCTTGCCCTTGGCCTTGCGGGCGTCCACACCCTGGGCGATGTCGGGACTCTGACGCGTGAGGTAGTTGTTGATGAACACGCGATCGGCGTGAAACACGTCGTCGTCGTTCACATAACCGATCTCGCGGATGGCCTGACGGATGATCGCGTTGTAGTCGAAATTCGCCTTTGTGGTGATCTCGCCGCCGACCACCACCACGTTGCTCTTCACGAAGGTCTCGCAGGCGACGCGGCTGAATTTGTCCTGCGCCAGGCAGGCGTCGAGGATCGCGTCGGAAATCGTGTCAGCCACCTTGTCGGGATGGCCTTCACCAACAGACTCTGAGGAAAAAATATAACGGCGGGGCATATGTATAAAAATATTGCGATGTTTTGATAGGTTGGAATCCGGGGTTTGTCAAATGCAGCGGAGGAAAAGGGTGCCCCCGGGGGAACGGGGTTTTTCTCCATTCCGGGATTGCCGAAGTCCGGCGTCTCGGATGCTGTGGGGCCCGATGATTTTCCAAAGTTCCTTCCTCCGGGCGTGGGTCCTCGGGCTTCCGGCGGCGATTCTCCTTTCCGGTTGCGGGGCCACCGTCAGCACGCGGGTGGTATCCGGGGGGCCTCCGGTGTTGCCGCACAGTATCTTTTCGCTGCTGCCGAAGGAACTGACGGGCCGGAAGAATCCCGTCGAGCTGGCCCGGGATTTGGAGGCCTGGGCGGGAAAGGATCCGGAGCGCCTCGCGGTGGCGTCTGAGTTGGTTCTGAGCTTGGGGCGGCGTCCGTTCCAGGATCGGGAGGCCTTTTCGCTCATGGCGGTTCGTCTGGCTTGGGAGGGTCTGCAGGCGCGCCCGGGAAAGGACGCCCCGCTCCCTCCGCGGGCGCTCAAGGCCTATGACCGGGCGCTGGCGGTTTTCCTCGAGGAAGCCTCGCGGGAAATCGCCGCCGGGCAGCCGTTCACGGAGGAAACGCCGTCGGGTCCGATGACGGTGACGGTAAAATACCCCACCTCCGGTCCGGTGCGCGCGGGGTTTTTTGACGATTTCCTGGTGGCCGGGGACGTGAAGATCCGGGGATTCCGGCAGCGCGCGGTGGTGGAGGGCGCCGGGGTGGCCCTGGTGGGCGTGCGGGAGGCGCGGCCGTCGCGGAAGGAGGAGATGGAATTTCATCCGGGCCGGGGCCTTTCGATGGCGGTTTCGGCCGTGGCGCGGTTCCAGGGGAACAAGGCGGAAATCCGGATCGTCAATCCGATCCGCACCGAAACGGTCCGCCTGGCCGGGCGCAAGGTTCCGGTTGCGGCGGATTTCACGGCTCCGCTGGCGCTGTCCATCGGAGGCGTCAACGACCTGCTTCTGGGCATCCGCAATCTGCTGAATGTGTCGCTGGGGGCTTCCGATGCCGGGGTGTATCTGACGGAACCCTTCGATCCGAACCGCATTCCGGTGCTGCTCATTCACGGACTGAGCTCGACCCCGATCGTCTGGCGCAATGTGGTTTCCGCAGCCCAGGCCGATCCGGTGGTGCGGCGTCATTTTCAATTCTGGTACGCCTATTATCCCACGGGCGCGCCGTTGATTTTTTCGGCGTCATTGATCCGCGCCGACACCGAAATGGTGCGGCACCGGTACGATCCGCGCGGCGTTTCGCTCGCCAGCCGGGAAATCGATCTCATCGGCTACAGCATGGGCGGAAACGTGGCGCGCATCCTGGCCACGGACATCGGCGACCGGCTTTGGAAGGAGATTTCCAACGTGCCCTTTGACCAGGTCCGGCTTGATCCCGACGAGCGTGAACTCGTGCAGGACAAGATTTTCTGGAAACCCCTGCCCGGCGTCCGCCGGGTCATCTTCATCGCCACGCCCCATCGCGGGGCGCGGATGGCCGACGCCTCCTTTGCCCATTGGGCCAGCCGGTTCATCCGGCTGCCGGGCGACATCCTGGAAATCCAGACGCGGCTCCTTTCGGCCCTTGGCGATCAACTGCAGGGCAACGCGGTCCTGCCCGGACGCGTCACCGGGATCGACACCCTTTCGCCCCGGTCGCCGCTTTATCACGCCTGGGAGGGCGTGCCGCTCGCCAACGGCGCGCGGTTTTATTCCATCATTGGCGACCGCGGCCGCGGCAACACGCCGGACAGCAGCGACGGTATCGTGGGGTACTGGAGTTCCCACCTCGACGGTGCGGAGTCCGAACTGATCGTTCCCACCGGTCACGACGCCCAGGCCTATCCGGGAACGGAGCGCGAAATCCTTCGCATTCTCCGCGACCAGATCCGACGAAACGGGCGCGGGAAATGACCGCTGCCCCGCCGGAGGGACGGCAATGGGGAATGGCGAGGCCCCGACCCGGGCAGGTGGGCATCCGCGATTCGCGCTGCCACACGGCGGCCGGGATCGTCGGAACATCGGCCGGCAATTCCTTCCGCGGCCCGCGCGCGAGCGTCGCGGCGGGGAAGAGGGTGAAGCCGCCCCGGAGGACGAAATCGATGGTGACCATAAAAGGACGGTCCCGTCAGCGCATTCCCTCCCCGCTACCGACGGGACCGCAAAAAGGTCCGTCCGTGGTGAAATCCGATCCGGGGATGGGAATCGGTCAATCGTCGCGGCGTCCCATCAGCAGCGGCAGCAGGTGCCAGAGCAGATAGGCCAGCGAGGTGATGAAGGCCGCCACATAGGTCCAGGCGGCGGCATCGAGCACCTTCTTCACCGCGCCCATCTGATCCGGGGTGGCCACGTGGCCCATGCCGGCGAGGATTTGTTTGGCCCGGCGCGAGGCGTCGAATTCCACCGGCAGGGTGATGAGGTTGAAAATCATGATGACTCCCCAGGCGAGCGCCATGAGCAGTGCGCCCGTGTAGGGGCTGATCAGTCCGGTGAACATGCCGATGAGCGGCAGCCAGAGCACGACCTGGTTGGCGTAGGTGGTCACGCCGACCGCCATCATCCGCCAGCGCAGCGGCGCAAAGGCGATTTTGTCCTGGATGGCGTGTCCGCATTCATGAGCGGCCACGCCGAGCGCGGCGCAGGACGTGCCGTGATAGTTCTGGGAGGAAAGCACGAGCCGCTTGTGAATCGGATCGTAATGGTCGCCGAGCAGTTCGTCGTGGGCGACGATGTCGACATCGTGGATGCCGGCCCGGTCGAGGATCTGGGCGGCCACCTCCGCGCCCGTCTCGCCGGAGGCGGCGGGCACCTGGCTGTATTTCGCGTAGGCGGCTTTCACCCGTCCCGCCGCCCAGAGGGACAGGAGCATGGTGCCGGCAAAAAGAATCAAGGCTGGGATCATAGGATGGCTGCGAGTGGTTCCAACACCTGCATTAGCACCATCTGAAAAATTGACATCCGGGCCGGGGCGCCGGATTTTTCCGCCAGTTCGCGCAGCCTCTCCCGGGCCTGGCGCCGCCGGGCCGCAACCAGTCCGCGCGGGACATTGCCAATCGTGGCCAGCGAGGCGCGCAGTTTGGCCACCGCGCCTTCGCCGATCCGCCGGATCCACTCCCGGCTCCTGCCGAAGCGCGATGCCATCTCGCGATACGATTCCGGTGCCTCGTCGAGGAGTCCGAATTTTCGGGCGACGATCTGCAACTCCGTGTCGTCGAGTCCGTGCAGGCAGGCCGCCACCTCCTCGAGCAGTTCCCGGCGCGCCATTTCCTGGGCGGGATGATTCCCCGGATCGGGCAGCGCACCCTCCGAAACTTCGTCGAGGTTTTCGACCGAAAGACGTTCGTTCGCCATCCGCTCCACGACCCCTTCCTCCAGTCCCAGGCGTTCGGCCAGATCGGCCCAATCCGCGTGCCGTCCCAGCTCGGCGTTCAATTCCGCATGCAGGCGGTCCAGCTTGCGAAGCCGCTGGGAACGCCAGACCGGAATGCGCACGGCCTGGGCCTGCGCGGTGATGGCCCGGTGCATGCGTTGTTTGATCCACACGCTGGCATAGGTGGAAAAGGCCACGCCGAATCGGGGGTCAAACAACTCCGCGGCGCGAAGCAGACCGAGATTTCCCTCGGAGATCAGGTCGGCCAGCGGCAGGCCAAACCCCGAGTATTGAAAGGCGATGCGCGTGACCAGACCCAGATGGGCCAGGACGATGCGCTCCCGGGCCGCCGCGTCCCCCTGCCGGGCGGACTGGAAAATTTTCGCCGCCTCTTCGTCGGTCAAGGGCGGCTGCATTCGGACCTCGGCGAGATATCGTTCGAGGCTTTCAATGGTCAGGGAAGGCAAGGGATGCGCAGATGGCACGGGCGGGACATTAGCACCGGTTTTTCAGGTGACAACCGACGGGGAAGTCCGGGGAAAACAAACCGGAAATTCATCTGTCCCCCCATTCGGATCACACGCTTTCTTTGTCCGTGTTTTGTGGCTCCGGTCGCCGTCCGCGCCGTGTCGGGAGGCGCGCCCCCGTTTGACTTTCAGGATGTGGTTTCCCGGTCCAACGGCATTTACTGCCTCCGACATTACTTGCTGGTCATCAAGAAGTTCCAAAAACGCATTTTTTCGCGCCCGCCTGTTCCATTAGTGGAACGCCGTTTGGCGTCGGAGGGAGATGTCCCTTGCGGGCGGGGGATTCGACCGCTCCATTAAGGGGAAAACTGTCCCCAGCCATGACCACAAACGCACCCACCTTCAAAAGCCGGTCGCCGGGTCGGCTTTCCGCCACGTTCCTTGCGGCGCTGCTTGGCTCGCTCGCGGCCTCCCAGGCCATCAACTACACGTGGAACAACACCGGCACGGATTGGAACACGCCTTCCAGTTGGAATCCCGCCAGCGGCTCGGGGATTCCCAATGCCGGCGGGGATGTGGTCATTTTCAACACCCCGGCGGTGACCCAGCCGGATATCAGCTCCTCGATCAGCGTGTCCCGGATCACGGCCAACAGTTCCTCGGCGACGGGGTACACATTGACCAGTTCCGGTGGGGCGACATTGACCCTCGGGGCCACGGCCGTCGGGACCTCCTCGGCGATCAATTACCTGCCTGCGACGGGTTCGCTGACTGTGAACGCGCCCATCATCCTGGGAGCGGCCGGGGGATCCACACAAACGGTCAACGTCAATGCAGCCGGGGGCACGGTGGCGATCGGCGGCCCGATTTCCAGCACCCATTCCGTGCAGCTGCAGAAAACAGGCGCCGGCACGCTGATCCTTTCCAGCGCGGACAATTCCTATTCGGGGGGAACCCTCATCAGCGCCGGCACGCTTCTGCTCAACGGTTCGGGGGTTTTGGGAAGCGGGGCGCTCACCCTGGACGGCGGGACGTTTGACATCTCGGGCATCACCGGAAGCACCTACACGCATGCCGCCGCCCTCAATGGGGCGGGCACGCTGGTCGGTGGCGGCAAGACGCTCGAGGTGAGTGAACTGGCCGCGTCGGGCACCCTGCTGACCTCGCACATCACGCTGTCGTTGAGCGGCACGTCCGTCTTCGATTTTTCGAATCCTTCCTTCGGCGCCGACACCTACAGTCTGGTTCAGGGATCGATCAGCGGCACCGAAACGGTGATTTTCGGCGGCACACTTCAGCTCAATTTCGCCGGCGGTTCCTATGCCAACGGCTCGTCGGTGCAGATCTTTGCCGTGGACAACTACGTGGGGGCCTTTGATTCCGTGGTTTTCTCCGGTCTGGAGCCCGGCCAGCAGGCCGTGTTTGACGCCTCGACGGGAACGGTCACCGTGGTTCCCGAACCGGGCGCCGTGGTCCTGGTGGGTTTGGGATCGGTTTTGCTCGTGGGTCGGCGCCGGATGCGGCGCGCGACCCGGTAGGTAGACACCGGGCAAAAAAAGAGGACGGCCTGCGGGCCGTCCTTTTTTTTGTCCTGGTGCGGACCGCTCAGACGAGTTCGCTGAGCCGGGTTTTTCCGGGTCCGAGTTCCACGAGGTCGGAAATCCGCACGGGCAGGCCGGTGGCCAGCGAGCGGTTGGCGGCTGCACCGACCAGCATGGAGGCGCCGCCCTGTTCGTGTCCGGCATTGCGCCCCCAGTTCTCCGGTGGCGGATGGGCCGAGAACATCTGTTCCTGAAGGAGCGGATCGGCGCCGCCATGGCCCCCCTCGGGCATTTCCACCGGGATGTTTTCGGGCTGACCGAAGAGCTTCTGCACGGTGAGCGTGGCGCCGCGCGATGCGGTGGGTTCAAATTTCAGGTCGCGATCTCCGGTGATGATGTGGGCGGCGTGGTGTTCGGTGTATTCGAGACGTCCGCCGTCCCCGGTGATGGCGACACGGAATCCCTCGCGCGGACAGTAGGCGTTGAGCGAATAGCAGGCCATCACGCCGGTGCGGTAGCGGATGGTGGCGCTGACGGAATCCTCGATGTCGATGCCCGGACGGAAGACGTTTTCGTCCCGGATGTATCCGGTCTCGGCCTCGGCGTCGCGGTAGAGTACGCGCAGGGTGGGATCCCCCTCGAGGTTCATGCGGAACGGGTCGCCTTCCGATTCGGGCACGCCGGTGTAGCGCGGGTAGCGGGTCAGGGCCTCCTGGCCGCGCGCGCAGGCGTTGTCCTTTCCGTAAAAGACGAGATCGCCCAGGCAGAAGACGGTTTCCGGAATGGCGTCGATCCACCAATTGATGAGATCGAAATGGTGCGTGGACTTGTGCACGAGCAGGCCGCCGGAGAGGGCCTTGTAGCTGTGCCAGCGCCGGAAGTAATCGGCGCCGTGCGACGTGTTCAGCATGTATTCGAAGTCGACGTGTTTCACCGTGCCGATCTCGCCGCGCGCAATCAGCTGGCGCACGAGGGTGGCTCCGAGTCCCCACCGGTAGTTGAAGGTGGTGCGCACGCGCCGCCCGGTGCGACGGACGGCGTCCGCGATGGCGCGGTATTTTTCCGCGTCGGTGGTGAGCGGTTTTTCCGAAATGACCTCCGCGCCGAATTCCAGGCTGCGGATGATGAACTCGTGGTGCAGGTGATCCGGCACGCAGACGATCACGGTGTCGGGCCGTTGTTCCTCGAGCATGCGATCGAAGTCGGCGTAGTCCGGCACGGGATCGATGCCGTAGGTTGCGCACAGGCGGTCGCGATGCCAGCGCCGGCGGATGGCGCTGTGGTCACACAATCCCACCAGTTCGCAGTCCGCCTTCCAGGTGTCCACGATGGGATCGATAAACATGGGGATGCGTCCGCCGGTGCCGACGGCGGCGTATTTGTGTCGGGTCCTGTTCATTTGCGGATGTTGAGAAGAAGGTCGTCGAGGGTGGGTTCCGTCGCGGTGAGAAGCCGGACGCTGCCGTCGGCCATCAACATGTTCATGTGGCCGTCGTGCCGGTAATCGAGGCGGCCCCTGCCGCCGACACCCGCCACGCTGCCGCTGATGGCGTTGTATCCGGCGCCGTTGGTTTCGTGGCGCGATTCCACCAGCAGCGCGCTGTTCGAGGGCTGCGAGAGGGTCTGGAGCCGCGGGGGATCCGCCGTGGGAGATCCGCCGGCCAGATTCAGCGCGTAGGTGCGATAAGGAAGCTGGGAATACGTCTTTCGTGCCGAAGGGCAGATGAAGACGCTTCGTTCCCCCGCCTTGGGAAATTTCACGTCGAGCTCCCGTTGAACCAAGATCTGCCACGAGACCTGCGTGTCGGGGGCGAGGGGATCGGGATTCAACGAAAGCGGGAGGACGCCCTGGTTGTCCTGCGCGTAGGTTCGCAGTCCCAACCCCAATTGGCGCAGGTTGGCCACGCAGGTGGTGCGGGCCGCGTTTTCCTTCATGCGGCCGACCAACGGCACGAGCAGGGCGGCAAGGGTGCCGATGATCGCGACGGTGGCGAGCATTTCGATCAGAGAAAAGGCGCGAAGGGACGATTTCATGGTTCCGAGGGTGCGGAGGATTCGAGAACTTTCAGCGACCCATCCGGCCAGGTGAAGGAGGGGTCGATTTCGGTCGTGAGAACTTTTTGGCGGCGGGCCGTTTCGTTGTAGGTCAGCCAGGGGCGAACGGTGTGCGGCGGGGAATGGATCTCCACGTTCTGGAAGTCGGCGGTCACCCCCCTGCGGAGCAGAAATTGCACGAGTCCGTTGCCCCACACCCGCACATTGCGCGCGTACACAGTCGCCTCGCCGTTGAAGCCCAGACCGAGGCCCAGGTTGTCGTAAAAATCCGTGTCCTCGAGCCGGGTGACGGTTTGCTGGCCGCTCAGCATGCCGTTGTCATTCCCGAAAAACCGGCTGCCGCGCACCGTGCACCGGATGGACCCGTGCGCGGAAAATCCCTCGTCGAGATTTTGGCAGCCGGTGACGTTTTCGAAGATCAGGCCCTCGCCCTGTCCGTGAAGATTAAATCCGTCGTTGAGCGATCCGCTGGCGCGCAGGTTGCGGTAGACCTGATGCGAGGCATTGTGGATGCGCACGGCGAATTTGCGGGCGGAAATTTCCCAACCGTCATCGGAAGCGCCCGGGGCCAGCACCAGTTCGTGGCGGTCCGCGTCGTATGCGATTTGGTCGCCGAACCGTCCGGGCGCGGTCTCCGCCACGCGCCGTCCCCGGTGCCGCAGCACAAACGGCGGTTTCCCCGGCGGCGTGGCGCGGCCTTCGCGAAAGACCAGCGGGTCGAAGCCGGTGACTTCGTTGTCATTCCCTTCCACCACAATGGGGGCGTCCGCCGTGCCGCTCGCCGGAATGAAAAGTTCCTCGCGATAGGGTCCGCTGCCGGGCGCCAGTTGAAGCACATCGCCGGGACGCAGGGCGGCCGCGGCCTCCCCCAGGGTGGAATGGGCCGCCGGGTCGCGCGGATCCACGACGAGCGTCGCCGCCGGAAGGGACGACACCGCAAGCAGTCCGGCCAGACGGAGGATTTTCATGGAGCCTCCTCCGTCACGGTGACCGCCTCCGAGTGTTCCACCACGACCGGTTTGTCTGCGGTGAGCCCCTGCAGCGAACCGGTTCCCGGTTTGCCGACCAGATTGGTGGAGCCGATGCGGTTTCCCCTCACCTCGACGTCGCGAGCCTGCGCGATGTGGATGGCGGGTCCGCCGGTTTCCCCGATGGTGTTGCCGACGATGCGGATGGACTCATTCCGCATTTTTGGGCGCGGCGCGGCGGGCGTTTCGCCGCGATGAAAAACGGAGATCGCGCCGGGCACATGGGTTTGCGGCAGGTGCATGATGGGGTCAAATCCGACGCGCCGGATCGTGTTGTTGCGCACGGTGACATCCCGCACCCAGCCCGCTTCGCGGAAGAAGGTGTATTCCGGCCCAAGGGAAATCGCCGCCTGCTTGATGTCCTCCAGGGTGTTGCCCTCGACCAGACCGTGCGAACTCATCAGACGCAGACCGCGGCCCCGGTGGTGGTGAAAATGATTGTTCCGGATGACGTAACCCGGCGCGGCGATGGCGGGAATTTCGAGAAAATCCCCCGCCTGCACGCCGAGGGGACCGGTCACCTCGAGGCGATAAACCGTGAGTTTGCCGCGTTTGACCGCCTTGGACTTCCAGACCTTTGCCGCCAGGGGCGAAAAGTCCTCCGGCGGATTTTTCTCGATGGCGAACGAGGCCACCTTCGCGCGGCCCTTCCCATCGAAGGAATCCGGGGCAAGTCCCAGCACCTCGTCGCCCGGTTTGATGACCGAGGGAAAGGCCTCCCGGCCGTAGGGGCGCAGCAGGTAAATGACGTTGCCGTCGACCCGCGCCACATAAAAGGCGATGCCGTGAAGGTTCACGGAGTCATCGCCCATGTGGGCGAAGTCACAGTTTTCGATTACGGGTCCCTTGCGGGCGTAGGCGTAGTTCATGCCGTCCGCCGAGGTCGAAAGCAGGCGCGGCACCGTCGCGCCGGGCGGCTTCGGACCGCGCGTGATCCTGTAGCGAAAATAATTGTCCCCATCCATGAACCGGCAGATCACCGCGATGGACGGCGCGCTCCAGAAGGTCACGTCCTCGACGCGCACGTTTTCACAGCGCTCGATGCGCAGGCCGCGCGCATTGCGGAAATCCAGCACGAGATAGTCCCCCGGTGACAGTGCGGCCAGGGTCTGCTTTTTTTCCGGGGAGAATTTGAGCACGCCCCTTCGCGCGTCCAGGGCCTGCGCTTCGTTGGCAAAGATGTCCGGCGCCGAGGTTTTCCAGTCCAGCGTCTCCGGGGAAAACGCCAGGGCGCGTCCGCCGAGATGATGCGGCGCGAGGTCCGGGTATCCCTCCTGCACGGTGAAGGTCACCTCGCCCTTTTCCGGATCGATCGTGTCCACCGTCGCCTGGGTGAAAGGCAGGGGGTCAAAATCCATGGTGAACCCGCGCAGGGTGAGCCCGTGGCAGTCGGTGACCAAAAGGCCGCCGTCCCGCAGGTCGGTGAACACCAGCGTCGCCCCCGTGCCGTCCAGCGTGAAATCGGAGAGTCCGTCCAGTCGCAGTCCGCGGGCCAGACGGTGTTCGCCGGCGGGCAGCGTCACGGTCTTCTCCCCGCGGGCCACGGCGGCATCGATGAGCTGCTGCAGGTCCCCGGCGGAGGCGGCGGGCGAAACCAGGATCATGAAAAGAAGGGGGAGAAATTTCACTTTGCGGTGCCCTGGAGGTAAAACTCCAGCACCCATGGGGAGACCTGGAGCGTTTGGCCGTCGGCGCTTTCCACGCGGCGGACGGACGGCTGGCCGGCGTTCTCGTTGGACGACTGCAGGCTGAGCGCGCGCGCGTCCAGCGGTTCTTCGAAGCTGAGCAGAAACCCGTAGGTGGCTCCGGCTTCGAGCGCCGGTTTTTGATCGCCGAGATCGAAGGAAAGGTAGGTGTTGGCCGGGGAGACGACCGCCGGCATCGTGCCCTCGAAGGTCCCGAGGGTGCGGGTGATCTTTTTCGCGGCCCGGTCCCATTCGAACACCGTCAGTCGGAACGGCGCGGCCTTTGCGCCGACGCCCGTGCCGCTTTGCAGTTGCAGGGTCAGGCGGTCGAGGACAAAGGGCGAGTCGGCCGTAAAAATCTGCCCGATGTCGCGCCGGCCGGCCGCCGGGGTGTGACGCCATTGGTAGCCGATCGCGCCGCTGTCCGGAACCTCGAGCATGAGGACGACGTCCTCGGTGGGCGGATTGGGGGCGGCGGTGACGGTGACCTCCGCGCGCAGGACGAAGGTGCCGGCGGCGAGGAGTGCCAGGGAGAGAAGGGGCGTTTTCATGGGAGAGTCAGGGGACGGGAACTTCGGTGTTCACGGGTTTTCCAAATGGGAAGAAATCGGATGGGGACGGGTCGCCGGCCGCGCGATGGGCGCCGTCCATCACGGCGCGGATTTCCTCCCCGGTGATGTCGCCCAGCGTTTTCCTCCGTGCGTGGGCCAGGGCCGCGGCCGTTCCCGCCGCCTCCCCAAGCCCCATGCAGGTGGGCATCACCCGGAAGCTGCCCGCCGCCTCGTGCGTCGCGCTGATGCAGCGGCCGGCCGCGGCGAGGTTGTCGAATTCCTGCGGCAGCTGGCACTCCCAGGGGATGCCATACACATGGCCGCGCGCGGCGACCTCGAACTGCGTGCCGGAACCCTCGGGGTGATGCACGTCGATGGGATAGGCGCACAGCATCACGCTCGATGCCGGAATGGAACAGGAACGGACGTCGTTCTCCGTGAGCACGGCCCGGCCCACAATGCGGCGCGACTCGCGCACGCCGATCTGGGGTCCGGTCTGCTGCAAATAGGCGCTTTCGAATCCCGGCACATAATCGCGGAAAAACCCGACCACTTCGCGCGCCTGCCGGCGTCCTTCGATTTCCGCCCACGTGTTTTCGAAGGGGTCGCAGGCGCTGCGTCCGTTGACGCGCGTGCCATTGACCGTCACCCGTGTCGGATCGCAGGGCATCGACCAGAACAACGCGATGTTCTCCCGCGGAATGGTCCAGTTTCCCTTGGCACGGGCCAGTTTGACCGCGGCGGCGAACTGATCGCCCTCCGCGACATAACGCCCCGCAATCAGACGGTTTCCGGCCGCGCGCCAGGCGTCGGGATTGAAGCCTCCCAGCTGCACGACCATCGTCATCGGCTGCGTCTTGCCGTCCGACCGGCGACCGTGGGTCATGGCCACCCCCGCGAGGGCGCAGGCATCGGCGTCCCCCGTGGCGTCAATCAGATACCGGCAGCGAATGCGAAAGCGCGCCCCCTTGCCCGTCACGTTCACCAGCCAATGGTCGTCTTCGCGACAGACCCCGGTGAGGATGGTGTGAAAAAGCAGACGGCCGCCGGCTTCCAGCACGGTTTCCTCCATGCCCTGCTTGCAGGACTCGGGTTCGAAATAGTCCGCCCGCGTCACATCGTCATGGTAATGCGCGCCGCGCCGGCTTTGCTGGCGCACGAAGGCCCGATACACGGGCGCCGCCAGATCCACGCCGTTGGCAGGATAGTTGAGATAACAACTCAATCCCGCCGCCGTGCCCATGCCGCCCAGGAATCCATGCCGCTCCACCACGAGGGTCGGGCATCCGCCCCGCAGCGCCGCCACCGCCGCCCCGTAACCGGCCGGGCCGCCGCCCACCACGAGGCAGGGAATCTCAAGATCGCGACAGGGAAAAGTCATGGCTCCATTTTCCCGCGAAAGCTCGGGGCGCACAAGGAACGGACCCGAAATGGGGCCACCTCGGTTCCACTAATGGAACAAGCGGAAAATACCCGGCATTGTTTTTCCGGGTCCGATGCGGTTAGGTACCGCCGTGTCCCCTGTGCATTCCAGGTCCACTCCGCTCACGCAGGGCATCGCGTTGATCCGGCTCATGGTGCAGTCCGGACATTCCCTGGGCGTCACCGGCATCGCCCGCACGCTGGACATGCCGAAATCCTCCGTTCACCGGCTGTTGCAGTCGCTGCAGGAACTGGGCTTTGTGCAGCGGCTCGAGACCGGACGCTACACCTTGTGCGCGGACATCTTCGATTTCATTCACGAGATCGCCCTGAACTTCGGGCGCAATTTCCGGCTTGAGGATCAGCTGCGCGCCGCGGCCCGCCGCCTGGATTGCAGCGTCTACCTCAACATGCTCGGCCGCCGCGACACCTATGTGATCTGCGCCGCCGGCGACGAGGGAAACACGGCGCGGCTCGGCATTCATTCGCGGGCCTACGCCTCGTCGGCGGGGAAGATTCTCATTGCGCAAAAGGATCCCTCCGACTGGCTCGACTACGCGCCCGATCCGGCCGAAAAACCCACCACGCCGTTCACCACCCTGAGCCGGACCAAATTCCTGGCCGAACTCCGCAAGGCGAAAAAAGCCGGACTGGCCTGGAATCATCGCGAAACCAGCCTCGCCCATGTGTCCCTCGCCACCGTGGTCCGCGAGCCCTTCATTCCCGTGCCCCGCCTCGCCGTGGCCCTCGTCTTCCGACTCGAGGACTTCGAAACGCGCGACCGGGCCAATGTGGAAAAGGACCTCCTGGAACTGGCATCCGAACTCGAGCGGGAACTCGGATCGCGCTGAGCGCCCGCCAAGTTTCCCCTAGGAAATCGCATCAAGGCATGCGCATTATTTGATGCGCTTCCATGGCTTCCATCGTCAAATCCCTCCGCGCCCTGTCCGATCCGACGCGACTGCGTCTGCTGCTGCTGCTCGTCGAGGAGGAACTGACCGTGGCCGAGCTGCAGGACATCCTCGGCATGGGGCAGTCGCGCATTTCCGCCAGTCTCGCGTTGTTGAAGCGCGAGGGGCTGGCCAGCGACCGGCGGGTGGGCAAAAACATATTTTACTCCGCGCGGCCGGAGTCGGTTTCCGTCCTTCGTCCCATTCTCGACGCGGCCCGGAAGGAGATCGAGGAGGCGGCGCGCGACCAGGCCGGGCTCACCCTCGCCCTGCGCAAACGCAAGGACAAGGCGGCGGAATATTTCAACAAGCTGGCGGGAAAATTCGGCCGCACCTACATCCCGGGCCGGTCCTGGCAGGCGCTGGCCCACGGCCTGCTCCGCCTCCTTCCTCCCATGGTCATCGCCGACCTCGGGGCCGGCGAAGGTACGCTTTCGCAGTTGCTGGCGCGCTCCGCGAAGAAGGTCATCGCCATCGACAACTCCGAGAAGATGGTCGAATTCGGAGCCAACCTCGCGCGCGAACACGGTTTCAAGAACCTCGAGTACCGCCTCGGCGACATCGAGGATCCGCCGGTGGATCCCGAGAGCGTGGATGTCGCGCTCTTCAGCCAGGCCCTGCACCACGCCGCAAGTCCGGCCCGCGCCGTCAAGGCGGCCCACCGCATGCTCCGCGACGGCGGCCGCATCATCGTCCTTGATCTGGCCAGCCACAGCTACGAACAGGCGCGCGAACTCTATGCGCACGTCTGGCTGGGATTTTCGGAGGTCGAGCTCCATCAGATGCTCCAGGCCGCCGGATTTTCCCGCATCGAGGTGAGCGTGGTGGCGCGCGAAAAACAGGCGCCACATTTTCAGACCCTTTTGGCCACGGGGGTTCGCGCCTGAATTTCTTGCTGTTGGAGCAGGTCCGTACGAACGGAGTCGGCGGGGATTCCCGCCCGTCAACCATTTGACGAAGCGGCTCTCCGGGCCGACGGTACCTTCGGTGACCCTGCTTCGCATGCCTCTGATGACGATGGCTGCGATTCCCCTCGCGGCCGCGCTGGCGACCACGCCGCCGGTTCAGGAACACCCGTCGACCCGGCGGCGTCCGGTGCCTGTTTCCGTGGAGCAGACCTCCAGGGGCTGGCGGCTGCTCCGCGCGGGCTGGCCGTATTTTGTGAAAGGCGCCTGTGTGTGGGGCGAAAACGTGCGTTTCCGGGAACTCCGGGCCGCCGGGGCGAATTCGGTGCGGACCTATCATTCCAAATATGCGCGCTGGACGCTGGATGCCGCGGAGCGTCATGGCATGACCGTGTTGCTGGGCTACGAGATCAACGGCGAACACCACGGTTTCAGTTACCTGAGCGAGCGGGATGTGGCCCGTCAGCGCGAGGCCTTTCTGGCCTATGTCCGCAAACACAAAAACCATCCCGCGCTGCTCGCCTGGGGGATCGGCAACGAGGTCGAGATGGGTGTCGAAAATCCCGTTCACCTCGAAGCGATGTGGAAGGAGCTCAACCATCTGGCCCGCCGCTGCAAGGAGATCGATCCCTTCCATCCGACCGCCATCATTCTGGCCGGGGCGGGTGACGAAAAACTGGAGGCCGTCGCGAAATGGTGTCCGGACGTCGATCTGATTTGCTTCAACATGTATGGCGGCCTGCGCCATCTGTCGGCGCGACTGAACCGGATCGGATGGAACCGTCCGTATCTCATCACCGAATTCGGCGCGCAGGGCTGGTGGGAGGCACCGCAGACGCCTTGGGGGGCTCCCATCGAGGCGACCAGCACACAGAAGGCGAGGGAGTATCTGAGTTCCTACGAACGCGGCGTCCTGGGCGACTGGCGGCGCTGCCTCGGATCATATGTGTTTTTCTGGGAACCCAAGCAGGAGGCCACCGCCACGTGGTTCGGCATGTTTCTGCCCGGCGGCGAACGCCTGGAGATGGTGGATGCCATGACCCAGGCCTGGAGCGGACGGCGTCCGAAAAACCGGTGTCCGCAAATCAAAAAGCTCGAGTTTGTCGCGCCGAAGGAACGGTATCTTCCCGGCGAACCGATCCGCGTGAAGCTGGCGGTGAGCGATCCCGAAAGGCAGCCCCTGGGCGTCGCCTGGAAAATCTTCGAGGAAGCCCCGCCGTTCACGCCGGAGAACGGATACGAGGCCGTTCCCCGCGGACTGCGCGATCAGGTGGTGACCCCGCTCGAGGATGGGGCGGTTTTCCCCGCTCCCGGACCCGGCGCGTATCGCATCTTTGTTTTTGTCTACGACGGACACGGAAACGCCGCCACGGGCAACCTCTGTTTTCTCGTGTCCTCCCCCGAACCCGGACAGGTGGATATCGCTCCCCCCACCCCAGCCCCGTAGGCGGGGGAAAAGCGGAAGGCGCGGAAGGAGGAAAGTGAAAACGGAATCGGCGCGTTGAAGCGTGAATTTCAACGAACGGAGAATCAGCCGTCGGCCCGACCCAAAAATTGGGGACAAGCCGGAGGGATTGTCCCTCCCGCCCAGTTCCTAACCCCGCGGGCGGCTGGGCAGGCGGGTGAGGTCGAGGGTGTATTCGAGCAGCGTGCCGAGGCAGAATTCGAGCGTCACCTCGCCCGTGCGGAGCTCCAGCTCGGGGGCCTCGGGGGTTTCGTAGGGCGAGCTCAGCCCGGTGAACTGCTTGATCTCGCCGGCGCGGGCCTTCTTGTAGAGTCCGCGCGGATCACGCGCCTCGCAGACCGAGATGGGGGCGTTGACGTAGACCTCCGCAAAAAGCACCCCATCGCGCTGGCAGGTTTCGCGCACCCTCCGGCGGTCGGCGCGGAACGGGGAGATGAGCGAGCACAACACGACCAGTCCGGCCTCGGCCATGAGCTTGGCGGCCTCGCCGGCGCGGCGGATGTTTTCGGACCGGTCCTCGTCCGAGAATCCGAGATTCGCACACAGTCCGTGCCGCAGGTTGTCCCCGTCGAGAATGAAGGTGGCCAGACCCTTGCGATGGAGGAGTTGCTCGAGGCCGGTGGCGAGGGTGGATTTGCCGGATCCCGACAATCCCGTGAACCAGATCACCGCGCCGCGATGGCCGAAATGTTCCGCCCGTTCCTCGCGGGTGACCGGACTGTCGGTCCAGGTGATGTTGTCGCTGGCGACGACGGGGAGGCTGGACTGGTAATTGGCTTCGCGCACGATGCCGCCGCCGCCGATGCGTTTGCCGGTGACGATGACAAAGCGGCCCGTTTCGCTGATGCGGTCGTGGCGGTCGAAGGCGACCGGTTTGCGGGCGCGGATGCGGACGTCGGCCACCTCGTTTTTGTGCACCAGGGTGGGTGAGCCCGGCAGGGGTTCGAGCGTGGAGGAATCCAGCACGCGGGTGATTTCCACCAGGCGCGCCTCGACGCTTTGCGTGCCGAGCTTGAGGGTGAAGGGCACGTTGATGGGAAGCGGTTCGTTCTGCAGCCAGAAGAGGCTGGCGTGGATTTCGCGGCCCTCGGCCGGGCCGTCCTCCGGATGCCCGCCGATCTGTCCGCGTTCGACAAAAATCTGCTCCTCAAGCGTGAGGGCGACCGATTCACCGACGGAGGCGCGGGTGGGCGGGACGGGGGCGTTCCATTCCTCGATGGATTTCACGCGGCTCTTCTTGCCGTCGGGCCAGAACATGATCTCGTCGCCCACCTTGAGATGGCCGGCCTCGATGCGGCCGGCGAGAATGCGGCGTTCGTCGAAACGGTAGACGTCCTGGATGACAAAGCGCAGCGGCAGCCCTTCCGGCGGGGCGGCGATTTCCAATCCCTCCAGCGCTTCGAGAATGGCCGGACCCTCGTACCAGCCGAGTTCGGGGCAGGGCTTTGTGATGTTGAGTCCGTGTTTGGCCGAGATGGGAATGAAGTGCTGCGGGGTGATGTCCAGCCTGCCCAGGAACCGGGTGTAGGCTTCGCGTACGTCCTCGAAGACCGTCCGGCTGAAATCCACGAGGTCCATCTTGTTCACCGCGACGACAATCTGGCGGATGCCGAGCAGCGAGAGCAGGTAGGCGTGGCGTTTGGACTGTTCCTGGATACCCTCGTGGGCGTCGATGAGCAGGATGGCGGCGTCGGCGGTGGCCGCGCCGGTGACCATGTTCTTCAGGAACTCCTTGTGGCCCGGCGCGTCGATGATGACGTATTCCCGGCGCTCCGTGCGGAAGGGGAGCTGGGTGGTGTCGATGGTGATGTTTTGCGCCTGTTCCTCGAGGAGCGCGTCGAGCAGGAAGGCGTATTCGAACTCCATGCCCTCCGCCTCGCTGGCCTTGCGGATCTGCTCGACCTTGCCCTCCGGCAGCGAGTTGGTGTCGTGAAAAAGCCGTCCGATCAGCGTGGATTTGCCGTGATCGACATGGCCGACAATGACGATGCGCAGTTTGGGTGATGAACCGTTGGTGGTCACAGGAATCCTTTCGCGCGGAGTTTCTGCATGGCGTTGCGCTCGTGGTGATCCTGGGCCCGGCCGGCGCGCTCGCTGGTTTTGGTGACGAGGAGCTCGGTGATGATCTCGGAAACGGTCGACGCGGTGCTTTCCACCGGCTTGGTGATCGGCCAGCAGCCGAGGGAGCGGAAGCGGTAGAATTTCCCGTCCTCGCCCCGGCGCGCAAAATACATCCTGGGGATCGGAATGTTTTCCCGCTCGATGTAACGCCAGATGTCCACCTCGGTCCAGTCGAGGAGCGGTTGGACGCGGATGTGCTCACCGGGGTCCACCGCGGTGGTGAACTGGTTCCAGAATTCCGGCGGCTGATCCTTGTAGTCCCACTCAAAATCGGCGTTGCGCGGCGAAAAATACCGTTCCTTCGCCCGTGTCGGATCCTCGTCGCGCCGGATGCCGGTGATGAGGGCGTCGAATTTGCGTTCGGCCAGGATCTGCTGGAGGGCGACGGTTTTCAGCTCATGGGTCACCGTGACCGGATCGTGGGTTTCGTAGCCGATGGGGGTGGCATAAGCCCCCCGCCCCGCCCGGGCGTCCTCGTTGATTTTGACGATCAGATCCAGTTCGTAGAATTTCCGCGCCCAGTCCCGGAAATCGAGCATTTCGGGAAATTCGTAGGTGGTGTCGATGTGGAGGACGGGATAGGGAATCTTTCCACAGAAGGCCTTTTTGGAAAGCCAGATCAGCACATTGGAATCCTTCCCCATGCTCCAGGGCATGCAGAGGTTGGAAAAGCTGTGGTAGGCCTCCCTCAGAATGTAAATGCTCTGGGCCTCCAGTTCGTCGAGGTGATCCATCAAAGCCCCTCATTAAGATGGCACCGGGAGCGCTTTCGCAACTAAATTCTCCCTCCATGAACGCCACCTTTCATCCAACCGCCTTGCAAAAAATCGGCGCGGAACTCGCCATTGCCTGGTCCGACGGTCGGGAAACCTTTCTGCCCCTGGAACGCCTGCGGCGCGCCTGTCCCTGCGCCTCCTGCGGGGGGGAGCCGGACGTGCTGGGGCGCGTCATTCGGCCCGAGGTGTCCCTTACGCCCGCCAGTTTCGACCTCCTGGCGTGGGAAACCGTCGGCGGCTACGGGATTCAGCCCCGGTGGGGGGACGGACACCGTTCGGGAATCTACACCTACGCCTATCTGCGGAAACTCGGGGAAACCGCCCCGCAGGACCCGCCGTCGGGGAACTGACCGGAGGCTCCCCCGCCCGCCTCGGGAGGGGACCGATGGAAATTCGGTGGCCTTTGGTGCAAATATTCCGTTGGCAAACGCCGCGGGAGGCGTTTATCTGCATGACTCTTTCCGTCCGATGAATATCCACGAATATCAAGCCCGCGAACTCTTTGCCAAATTCGGCGTTGCCACCCAGCCCGGGGGCGTCGCCTTCACTCCCGAGGAAGCCGAACAGGTGGCGGCCAAACTCGGTGGAAAAATTGTCGTGAAGGCCCAGATTCACGCCGGCGGACGCGGCAAGGGAACCTTCAAGAACGGTTTCAAGGGCGGTGTCCATCTTTGCGACACCCCGGCCGAAGCCCGCGAAATTGCCTCCAAGATGATCGGTCAGGTTCTGGTGACCCACCAGACGGGTCCGGACGGCAAGGAGGTCGGCAAGGTGTTTGTGGGCGAAGCCGTGGACATCAAACGCGAGCTTTATTTTGCCATTCTCCTCGATCGCGCCACCGCGGCGCCGGTGGTGATCGCCAGCACCGAGGGCGGCGTGGACATCGAGTCCGTCGCCGAGAAAACCCCGGAAAAGATCCTCCGCATCGGCGTGGATCCCGCCCTGGGTCTCCTGCCCTACCAGACCCGCAAGATTGCCGTGAAGCTCGGCCTCACCGGCAAACTCATGTCCCAGGCGACGAAACTTTTCACCAATCTTTACAAACTCTTCATCGACTGCGACTGCTCGCTGGTGGAGATCAATCCGCTGGTGGTCACCGCCAAGGACGAACTCCTCGCCCTCGACGCGAAGTTCGGCTTCGACGACAACGCGCTCTACCGTCAGCCCGAAATTCTCGCCATGCGGGACAAGACCGAGGAGGACCCGCGCGAAGTGGCCGCCTCGGAATACGCGCTCAACTACATCGGCTTGGACGGCAACATCGCCTGCCTCGTGAACGGCGCCGGCCTGGCCATGGCCACGATGGACATCATTCAATACGCCGGCGGCAGCCCCGCGAACTTCCTCGACGTGGGCGGCGGCGCCACCAAGGACCAGGTGCTGGCGGCCTTCCGGATCATTCTCGGGGACAAAAACGTCAAGGGCATCCTGGTGAACATTTTCGGCGGCATCATGGACTGCAACATCATCGCCACCGGCATTGTCGAGGCGGCGAAGGAAATCGGTCTGAAGATTCCGCTGGTGGTCCGCTTGGAGGGCAACAACGTCGAGGCCGGCAAGAAGACGCTGGCCGACAGCGGTCTGTCCCTCATCACCGCCGACAACATCCTCGACGCGGCCCAGAAGATCGTCGCCGAGGTCAAGAAAGCCGCCTGAGATGCCGCTCAAGGTTGCCGAAATCGCCTTCTCGACGTATCCGGTCACGGACATGGCCCGGGCCAAGGCCTTTTATGAAGGCGTGCTCGGACTGGTCCCGACCATGGATCACGACATGGGCGAGGCCGGCCACTGGGTCGAATACGACATCGGCGGCGGAACCCTGGGTCTCGGACGCTACCCGGGCTGGCAGCCGGCGAAGGACGGCTGCATGGTCGGTCTCGAGGTGGAGAATTTCGACGAGGCCGTCGAACATCTCAAGGCCGCCGGGGTGACCGTCACGATGGGACCCTTTGAAACGCCGGTCTGCCACATGGTCATGATCGCCGATCCGGACGGCAACACGCTCTGCATCCACAAACGCAAGTCTTAACCCCTTTCACTCTCACTTTCACTGTCACCTCACGATGGCCATCCTCGTCACACCAGAAACCAAGATCCTCATCCAGGGCATCACGGGCAGCTTCGGCGCCCGCCATGCGCAACTCAGCCTCGATTACGGCACGCAGGTCGTGGCCGGTGTCACACCGGGCAAGGGCGGCCAGCTTTTTGCCGACAAGGTTCCGATTTTTGACACCGTCGAGGAGGCCGTGAAGGAAACCGGCGCGACCGTGTCCGTCGTGTTTGTTCCGCCGCCGTTCGCCGCCGACGCCATCCTTGAAGGCGTGGACGCCGGTGTGGACCTCGTGGTGGCCATCACCGAAGGCATCCCGGTCAACGACATGGTGAAGGTCAAACACGCCATGCGCGGCACGAAGACCCGCCTCATCGGACCCAACTGTCCCGGCGTGGTCACGCCCGGCACGGGCCCGAATTCCCACGGCGGCTGCCGCATCGGCATCGCCCCCGGCTACATTCACAAAAAGGGCAACGTCGGCGTGGTCTCCCGTTCCGGCACCCTCACCTACGAGGCGGTCTGGCAGCTGACCACCCGCGGATACGGACAGAGCACCTGCGTCGGCATCGGCGGGGATCCGGTCAACGGCACCTCGCACCTCGACATCATCAAGATGTTCAATGACGACCCCGAAACCGAGGCCATCATCATGATCGGCGAAATCGGCGGTACCGCCGAGGAAGAGGCCGCCGCCTGGGTGAAGGAGCATTGCAAGAAGCCCGTCGCCGGATTCATCGCCGGCGCCACCGCGCCTCCGGGACGCCGCATGGGCCACGCCGGCGCCATCGTCAGCGGCGGCAAGGGCACCGCGGCCGCCAAAATCCAGGCCATGCGCGACGCCGGCATCGCCGTCGCCCCGACCCCGGCCGACATGGCGGACACGCTCATCAAACACTGGGGCAAATCAGCCCGTTACGACTCATGAAAACCCCGGGATCCGCCTCGAACGCGGTCCCGGCGTTTTTTGTGGGGCCGGAGGGGCGGCCGCCGGCCTCTCCCGCCCGTTTCCGATCGGACCGAAAACCATCCTCCGGCGGGGCTTTCCTTTCAGCCCTTGCGGTCCTGCTCTGTCTGACCGGAGGGATTTTTCCCGTCCTCGCCGCCGGTCCGCTGACCCTCGCACCCGGCCCCGCCGGACGGCTGCATGTTGCCGATGACGACCGCGTGTTTCTCACCCTCACGCCCACCGCCGCCAATCAGCGGTGGAACTTCACCCGGGCCCGGTCGGACGGCAAAACCCCGGAGGGGGCCGGGGGGTTTCTGCTGACCGTCGACCAAATCCCCCTCGCCGGCACGTTGCGTGTGAAGGCGGCCGAACCCGGCGCCACGGCGGAATACCTCCTGCAGGCGCGGGAGGCGGTGGCTTTCAACACTCTGGCCGTGGCGACGGATTTCGAGGTTCCGGCCCTGGCGGGAACGGTGTGGCAGGCGGATGACCGGCGCGGGGAATTTCCGGCCGGGTTTGGCGGGACGCATGTTTTTGCCGGCACCGTGCGCCGGCTGGTGATCCGTCCGCGCGGAATGCCGGAGCTGGCATTTTCGTTTCCGCAGCCCGCCATGGTGCTTCTCCAGGACAATCGTCTCTGGGGCGACGCGAGTTTTTCGCTCCGCATCGGACGGGGTGCGGGGTCGATGGCGGCGGGGGAGGCGTATTCACTGACCCTCACCCTGGAGGGCGCAACCTTCACGGGCAAACCGCCGGCCCCGCTCGAGCCCGTGGTCATTGCGGCCAATGAGGAATGGATTCCCCTTCAGCCGGAGCTGGAGATTGTTCCGGGTTCCGCGCTCGATCTCTCGACGCAGGGATTCGTGCAGGGGCCCTGCGGCGCGAAGGGGCGGGTCATTGCGACGCCCGACGGCCATTTCGCCTTTGCGGACGAGCCCGGCCGGCCCCGGCGATTTTATGGGGTCAACCTGTGCTATTCCGCGCAGTTTCTCTCCAGGGACCGGGTCGACCGCCTCCTCGACCGGCTGGTGCGGCTCGGCTACAACACGGTTCGCATCCATCACTACGAATCCGGCCTGACCACACCCGGCGATCAGCCGGGGTTCGACTGGGATCCGCAAAAGGTGGACCAACTGGACTATCTCATGGCGGGCTGTGCCAAGCGCGGGCTCTGGCTCACCACGGACCTCTACGTGTCCCGCCCGGTCGGCGCCGCCCAGATCGGGCGGGAGGGCGGCCGAATCGAAATGGACCGTTTCAAGATCCTCGTGCCGGTGCATGAGGGGGCATTTCGGGACTGGGCGGCCTTTGCGCGGAAGTTTCTCGACCGCGTCAATCCCCACACCGGCCTCCGCGTGGCCGACGATCCGGCGCTGGCGTGGATTTCGCTGATCAACGAAGGGCCCCTCACCAATTTCTGGGGTGAAATCTGCCGGATGCCGGAATGGCAGGCCGCCTGGACGAAGTGGGTTCGCGGACACATGCCCGACCCCGCAATCCGGGAGCGCATTCTGGGCGCCCCGGATGCGGAAGGACGGCTGCCCATGCCGCCGAGCCTCGCCGGGGACACTCCGGCGTCACGCCTGGCCGGGGTGTTTGTCGCCGCCATGGAAAAAGCGTCCTACGAGCGGATGCGGGATTTTCTCCGCAACGACCTCCGCTGCGAGGCGCTTCTCACCAACATGAACAACGCCGCCGCCCGCGTGCCGGTGGCACAACTGGCCCGCGCGGCGTTTGACTATGTGGACGAACATTTTTACGTCGACCACCCGCACTTTCTCGAAAAACCGTGGCGGCTCCCGAGTTCCTCGCCAAATGCCAATCCCATTCCCGCGGGGGTGCCCGGCGGCGCCAATGTGGCGGCGGCGCGCCTGTTTGGAAAACCTTTCACCATCACCGAATACAACTACGCCGGACCCGGGCGGTTCCGCGGGGTCGGCGGTATTCTGACCGGCGCCCTCGGCGCGCTGCAGGATTGGGACGCCATGTGGCGGTTTGCCTACAGTCACCATGCCGGCAACCTGTTCAAACCCGCCCCCATGGGATATTTCGACCTGGCCAGCGATCCCCTTAATCAGGCTGCGGACCGGCTGACGCTTTTTTTGTATCTGCGCGGCGACGTGTCCCCGGCCGCGGAACGCCTTGCGGTGGTGCTCACGGAGGCGGACTGGCAGAACTTCGACCGTCGGCGGGATGTGACCCTTCTCCAATCCGCCGCCTGGCGCGTGCAGGTCGGCACGGTGGTGGTTCCGGAGGAGCGCCAAATTCCCGCCGGGCTCACGCCCCTGCCCGCCGATCCGGTTGAGGCCGGACCGGTCATGACGGCGGTCCTCGCGAAAGCGCGCGAAAACCAGGTGTCGATCAACACCCGGCAGGCGGTTCTGACCGTCGACACCCCGCGCAGCGCGGGCGGGTATGCGGAAACGGGCGGGTCCATCACGACGGCCGATGTGACCGTTGACGAACTGACCCATGGCGCCACCGTCTTTGTCAACAGCCTCGATGCCGCGCCGATTTCCACGTCCCGCCGGTTGCTGGTCACCCACCTCACCGACCTGCAAAACACCGGATGTCATTACGCCGAACGCGCCAGGCAGACCCTGCTGGACTGGGGCCGGCTTCCGTATCTTGTTCGCGCCGGGTCCGCCCGCGTGCGGCTTGCCACGGCCCGGCCGGAAAAACTCACCGTCTGGGCCCTCTCTCCCGGCGGCCGTCGGATCGAAAAGGTGCCATCCCGCGTTGCGGAAGGACGGCTGGTGTTTACGGTTGACGTTCGGGGCGCGGACGGCGCGCGGATGCTCTACGAGATCGCGGAGAAGTGATGCGATGGGGGATTGATTCCCCCCGCAGGGCTGACCTACAGTCCCGGGCCATGGGGAAATTCTCGGGACTCGCCTTGTTGTCCGCGCTGGCCCTGTGGTTGACCGGCTGCGCGTCCGGCGATCCGCGCCTGCAGGGAACCTGGAAGTCGAACAAGGTTCCCATGCCGGTCGAAATGGTGAAGGTCACCAAGACGGAAACGGTGCGCGTCAGCAAACGCAGCAAAAAAACCAAGAAGGTCAAACGCACCGTGATGGTGCCCAAACCCAAATCCGCGCCGCGCTACATCGACATCGTCCTCCGCTGCGAAGGCGCCCGGCTGACCTTTGAATTCCCCACGTCCGGGGGGGAAGGCCCCCGCCGGATCAGCGTTCCCTACAAAGTCGCCGCGGCGGATGACCGTTCGGTGGTCCTCGATCTCCGCGAACCCTTTTCCAACACCACCGAGCGTGTCCAGATTTCCTTCGACGGTCCCAACCGCTTCTGGGTGAGCCCCGCCGGAGGAGAAGGATGGAAGGAATACTACGTGCGCGTCCCGAAGGACGGGTGAGGGAGGAAAGGTGGAAATCGGAAGGCGGAAACCCAAAGGAAAACGCTGAAACGCTGAGATGGCGTCCGGCCTGTGCCGAATTTTCGGGTCTGGCCGGCGGCTGGCCCTCCGTTTCGTGGGAGTTCCCGCATCAGCGTGTTGAATTCCGTTTCCGCCTTTCCTTCCCCGCCTCGTGACGGCGGCGTTTACGTGATTGCTTCGGCGTTTTCCGCCGCGGCCAACCCTCCCTGCGGACACGGGGCGTGTCGCGCGGCGCGATCCCGGCATGTCAGCGTTTTCCTTTGGGTTTCCGCCGTCCCCTTTCCGCTTGTTCTTCCTCCCCGACCTCCCCTCCGCTGAGCAGGTTCCACAGGCGGGCGGGATGGGGAGATTCCTCCGGTTGGGGCTGACGCGCTGGACGCCGGACTTTGGAAGCCTGCCGCCGCTTGCGCCGTTTGCGGGTTCGGCGTTCCTGCCGGCGCATCTGCAGGCGTTGCTCGCGGGCGCCTCCCGGACTGTCGGCGAAGGGTCGGGTTGGTTCCCGTTCCCCGGTGTTGTGGGGTTCCGGGGCCACGGCCTCGGCCAGGCTGGAGAGCACCGCCGAAAGCTCCCTTTGCACGGTTTCGAGAGCCTCCCGGAGGTGGAGGGCCCGTTCCAACTGTTTGAGCGTGGGCAGCATCATGAGAGTGTCGGCCGATGAAAGGTCTTCGTTTCCGGGAGGCGGACCGGTTGTCGGGCGGATCCGGCGGCGTGGACCGGCCGCCGATCAGGGGATTCCCCGATGGGGACGGACACCGTACAAGCTTGCTTCTGTCCGGGGTTCTGCCAGATTGAAAGGAACCCATCAGGCTTATGTCCGAGACAAACAACGAGAAAACCGTGGCCAGTAAAAAACTCGAAAGCAGCGCCGAACACGCCCGCAAGGCTCTCGACGCCGCCGCTGAAGCCTCCAAGGCGGTTGGAGAGACCGTCAAAAAGCATGCGCAGTCGGTTCTCGAGACCGGGCGTGAGCACCTCGCCGCGGCCGCCAAGGATGTCTCCGAAGCCGCCTCGGCCAAATACGAGGAAATCCGCGGTCAGGCCCAGCATCTCGCCGAAGAATACAAGGGCCGTGCAAAGACTGTCTATCAGGATGCCACGGCGAAGGCGCAAACCTTCCAGAGTGAAACCGAGAGCTACATCCGCGAGAACCCGCTCAAGGCGGTGGGCATCGCGCTGGGCATCGGGTTCGTTCTTGGAGTGATCTTCCGTCGCTGAATCCGGAGCCCATGCCGGATCCTGTGCTGCCGCCCCGTGAATCGGGGGGGGAATCCAACCGCGGCATCCTGGCGGAGCTGCTGAACTTTCTTTCGTCCCTCGGCGAACACCTCCAGGCCCTGCTGGCCCTGGCCGGTCTCGAGGGGCGCGAGGCGGCCGGCATTTATCTTCGCGCCGTTGTCGCCCTCGTTGCCGCGCTCATCCTCCTGCTGGTCGGATACCTTCTCGCCGTGATCTTCGTGGCCTTTGCCCTCGCGGCGTTGTTTCACTGGGACTGGATCTGGATTTCGCTGGCCCTGGCCGCGGCGCATTTTCTGGGCGTGGCCGGCTGTCTGTGGTATTTCAAATCCCGTGTGAAATCGCCGGTCTTCACCTCCACCTCCGCGGAGTTGAAGCGGGATTTTGCCGCTCTGAAGAATTTCAAATCATGACCAGGGAGCAACTCGTCGCCGAACTCGCGCGCACCCGATCCGCCCTCGCCCGCGATCGCGCCGCCCTGGCGCAGGAGCTCGATCTGAAGGCCAAGTTCAACCGCGTCGTGGCCCGCCATCCCCTCGCCTGGTTCGGTGGAGCGGCGGCGGTGGGCTGGATCCTGGCCGGACCCAAGACGCGCACCCGCACCCGGACGATCGTACAGCCGGCCGAGCCGGGGTCCAAACCCCTTCGGAAGGAAAAAACGGCCGCCCGCACCGGTTTCGTGGCGGTCCTGATCGGACTGGGACGGTTCCTCTTGCCAGTGCTCAAGCCGGTTCTATCTTCCTACGCAACGAAATTTCTTGCCGAAGCGGTCGGGAAAATGGCGCGATAAGCCCCCTTCGATCTCCCGATCGATTCGCCCCAACCACCATCGATTCTTCCCTTGAGTTCCGAATCCCTCGCCCCCACTGTCGAAGTTGTGGAACAAAACGAAATCCGCACGCTCGATCACGTCGACGAATACCTGATGGTCGGCAAGGAGTCGGCGGCCTCCGACATCCACCTTGCGGTCAATTCCCGTCCCATCTGGCGGCGGTTCGGCAATCTGGAACCCATCTGGCTGCAGGCGCCGGTCCTGACCGCCGTCGACACCGAACGGCTGGCGATGGGATTTCTGACCGACCGTCAGAAGGAGATCCTGGCCGAGCGCGGGGACGTTGATTTTGCCTACGCCAACTCCTTCGGCCGCTTCCGCGCCTGCGTGGTCAAGCAACGTCTCGGCTACGACCTCACCTTCCGCATCATCAACAGCAAGGTGAAAACCATGGACGAGCTCGGCCTCCCGCCGCAGCTCAAGCTCCTCACCCAGTACCACAACGGTCTCGTGCTGGTGACGGGATCGGTCGGCTCCGGCAAAAGCACCACGCTGGCCGCCCTCGTGGAGGAGATCAACACGACCCGCCGGGATCACATCATCACCCTCGAGGATCCCATCGAATACATCATCCCCTCGCGGAACTGCCACGTCACCCAGCGTGAGGTGCACACGCACACAAGGTCCTTCGCCGCCGCCCTCCGCGGCGCGCTCCGTGAAGACCCCGACGTGATCATGGTCGGGGAAATGCGCGACCTCGAAACCATCTCGCTCGCCATCACCGCCTCAGAAACCGGACACCTGGTGCTGGGCACCCTGCACACGAGCAACGCCGCCCGCACCCTCGACCGCGTGCTCGACGTGTTTCCCACCGACCAGCGGGACCAGATCCGCATCATGGTCAGCGAATCCCTCCGCGGCATCATCAGTCAGCAGCTCGTGCCGCGCGCCGACGGCACCGGACGCTGTCTCGCAATGGAAATCCTCATGAACAATCCCGCGGTGGGAAACCTCATCCGCGAAGGCAAGACCTTCATGCTGCCGGGTGTGATGCAGACCGGCCGGAAGCAGGGCATGCAGCTCATGGATGATTCCCTGCAGCAGCTCTACGAAGCCGGGCTCATCACCGCGGAGGAAGCCTTCTACCGCGCGGAAAACAAGACCCTCATGCGCCACGTCATCAGCGGCTGAACGGCCTCGTCTTTCTCTCCATGGCTTACATCGACCATTATTTCAAAGTCCTGATCGAGTCGGGGGCCTCCGACCTTCACCTTGCCGAGGGCCAGCCTCCCAAGGTGCGCCGGCACGGCGAAATTCTCCCCATCAGCGACGAGATCCTCACGAAGGAGCAGATGTCCTTCATGTTGAGCGAAATTTGTTCCCCTTCCCGCTGGCAGCGCTACGAGGAGACCGGGGATCTCGACTTCGCCTACGAGATGGACGAGGAGAACCGCTTCCGCTGCAACTACCTCAAGCAGACCGGCGGATACGGGGCCGTCTTTCGTATCATTCCGACCAAGATCAAGACGCTCGAGGAACTCGGCGTTCCCTCCGTCATCAAGTCCTTCGGCGAAATGCGCGGCGGCATCGTGCTGGTCACCGGTCCCACCGGATCGGGCAAAAGCACCACGCTGGCGGCGTTGATCGACTACATCAACACCCGCTACGCCCGGCACATCGTCACCATCGAGGAGCCGATCGAATTTGTTCACCGGAACAAAAAGAGCATCATCACCCAGCGCGAGGTGCCCGAGCATGCCGTCACCTTCCCGGCCGGACTCAAGGCCGCGCTGCGCGAGGACGCCGACATCGTGCTCGTCGGTGAAATGCGCGACCTCGAGACAATCTCACTGGCCCTCACCGCCGCCGAGACCGGCCTTCTCGTCTTTGGCACCCTGCACACGAACAACTCGCGCAAGACCGTCGACCGTATGATCGACGTCTTCCCCGCCGACCAGCAGGCGCAGGTGCGCACCATGCTGGCAGCCTCGCTCCGCGGTGTGGTGGCCCAACTCCTCCTCAAGCGCGCGGACGGCGGCGGGCGTGTCGCCGTGAACGAAATCCTCGTGGCCAACAGCGCCGTGTCGGCCATCATCCGCGAGGGTGCCACGCAAAAGCTCCAGGACGTCATTGTCGGCGGCAAGGGCGAGGGCATGCAGTTCATGGACGATGCCATCTGGGAGCAGCTTGTCACCGGCGCGGTGTCGCCGCACGAGGCCTACATGAAGGCCATCGACAAGCAGCGCTTCAAACCCTTCCTGCCCGAGGAGGAGGCCGACCTGGCCAATTCCGCGGGCCTGGTGGACGACGGGGCGCCCCGCCAGGACAAGGGGAAAAAGGTCACCCTGCGGCATTGACGTGCTGGGCCGCCTGATCGGTCTGGTCTGGCGTCACCGCTGGCGATTTTTCCTCATTCTCGCCCTCCAGTCGGTCCTGTTGGTGCTGGGCCTGGCCGGGCTCGCCCTGGCCGGCATGGGCGTGGACGTGATTCGTTACGAAATCGAGAGTCACGTCGCGCCGCCGCGCTGGCCGCTGGGCGTTCATCTTCCGCCCGAATGGCACGGCCTGCCGCTTCTGGCCGGTCTGGCCGCGACCATCACCGGGCTGGCCCTGGTGCGGGCCTTCCTCAACTACGTCTACGGGATCTCCGTGGCCCGGCTGGTGCAGGGGCGCATTGTGGTGCAGTTGCGGAGCGATCTCTACGACAAGCTGCAGCGGCTGGATTTCCGGTTCTTCGACTCCAACGCGAGCAGCTCGCTGATCAACCGGCTCACCGGCGACGTCCAGTCGGTGCGCCTGTTTGTCGACGGCGTGATGATTCCCTCCCTCATCATGATCCTCTCGCTGGGGGTCTATCTGGCCTACATGCTGTCGATCCATGTGCCGCTCACGCTGGCCTGCCTGGCGCCGATGCCGCTGCTCTGGTTTCTCTCGGCGGCGTTTTCCCGCCGGGTCTACCCGAAATACCGCCAGGCCCGCCGGTTGTACGACGGATTGGTGCTTTGGCTGAGCGAGTGTCTGCAGGGCGTCGGGGTTGTGAAGGCCTTTGGATTCGAGCGGCGGGCCACGGAGGTCTTCGAGGAAAAAAACCTCGCGTTCTGCCGGCAGCAGCGCGCCGCGTTTTTGATGGTGAGTCTTTTCACGCCCACCATCAATTCCGTCACCCAGTCCACACTGATCATCCTGCTGGGGTACGGCGGCTGGCTGGTGATGCACGATGCCATTCCCCTCGGCGCGGGCCTGGTGGTATTTTCCGGACTCCTCCAGCAGTTCGGCGCCCAGGTGGCCAACGTGGGCGGCATCATGAACAGCGCGCAGCAGAGCCTGGCGGCGGCGGGACGCGTGTTTGAAATCCTCGACGCGCCGCTCGCCGTGCGCAGTGCGCCGACGGCGCGGCGGCTGGAAGCGGTCCGCGGCGAAATCGCCTTCGAAAATGTCACCTTTTCCCACCGGGGCGGGGAGACGCCCTCCCTGAGCGAGGTGAGTTTTGTCGCCGCCCCGGGACAGTGCATCGGCATCATCGGGCCCACCGGAAGCGGCAAGTCGTCGTTGCTCAGCCTGGTGCCGCGTTTCTACGATCCGCAGTCCGGCCGGGTGTGCGTGGACGGACACGATGTGCGCGAGCTCGACCTGGAGACGCTGCGCGCCTCGGTGGGGGTGGTCTTTCAGGAAAGTTTCCTTTTTGCCGCCACCGTCGCGGAAAACATCGCCTTCGGCCGTCCCGGGGCCTCGCGCGGGGAAATCGAGCGCGCCGCCCGGCTGGCGGCGGCGGACCGGTTCATCGAGACGCTGCCGGAGGGATACGACACGGTGCTGCGGGAGGGCGGACAAAGCCTCTCCGGCGGTCAGCGTCAGCGCCTCGCCCTGGCCCGTGCGCTCCTGCGGGATCCGCGCATCCTGCTCCTCGACGATCCCACCGCCGCGGTGGACGCGCACACCGAGCAGGAGATTCTCGCCGGAGTGGAGCGGGCCCTCGAGGGGCGCACCGTCCTGCTGGCCACCCACCGCGTGGCCGCCCTGCGCCGGTCCCACTGGGTTCTTGTGCTCGACCGCGGGCGCATCGTCCAGCAGGGCCGCCCGTCCGAACTGGTCCGCCAGCCGGGTTATTACCGCCGGCTGGCCATGCTGCAACACGACCATGAAAGCGACGCTGCCTGAACCCGAGCACCGTCAGCCGCTCAAGCTGGCGCTGCTGCGGCGCGTGTTCCGGCAAACGCCGGAGGCGCGACCGGTGCGCAACGTTCTCCTTGTCCTCACCGTGCTGCGCGCCATCCAACTCCCGGCGCTGGCCTGGGCGCTGGGTGCGGTGATCAACGGTCCGATCGCCAGTCGCAGCACCACGGGGCTATTGCTGGGAATCGCCGGCTACACCGCGCTCCTGCTGGCGACAAACGTCGTCTTTCACTACCGCATCAAACTCGCCCTGCAGTTCGGCGAGGCGGTCGTGAGCAGGCTGCGCGGCGATCTTTTCCGCCACTTCATGCGCATGCCGCTGCAGTTTCACCACAATCATCGCGTGGGAGGATTGATCAGCCGGCTGACGTCCGACATCGAGGCGATCCGCGCCGGCGTGCAGGATGCGCTGTTTGTTTCCGTCGTGCAGGGCGGCCAGATGATTGTCGCCGGCCTGCTCATGCTCTGCTACGAGCCGATGCTTTTCCTCATCGTGGCGGCGGTCGGTCCCGTGCTCCTTTTTCTGACCCGCCGGTTCCGCAGGAGCCAGAGCCGTGCGCAGCGGGCCATCCAGGAAAGTTTCAGCCGCATCACGGCCAGCGTGAGCGAGGCGGTCGGGGGGATCCGGGTCACGCAGGGATTTTCCCGCGAGGAACAGAATGCCGGCATTTTCCGCGAACTGGTGGCCGACCATTCCCAATACAACATCGGAGCCGCGCGCAATACCGCCATCTTCACGCCGCTGCTGGAATTGAACGCCCAGTTTTTCACCGCCGCCCTCCTGCTGGCCGGCGGCTGGCGCGCGCTGAATCCCGAAATCGGCATGCCCATCGGCGACCTCATCATGTTCCTGTTTCTCGCGACCCTGTTTTTCCAGCCCTTTCAGGTCCTGGGAAACCAATACGGCACCGCCCTTGCCGCCATGGCCGGTGCGGAGCGCGTGTTCCGGCTGCTCGACACGCCGCCGGCCTGGGAGGATCCCGCCGACGCGCGGGCGCTCGGACCCATCGCCGGCCGCGTGGAGGTGGAAAACCTCACCTTTGCCTACGGGACGGGAAACCCGGTGCTGGAGGACATCTCCTTCACCGCCGAACCGGGCATGTCCGTCGCCCTCGTCGGTCATACCGGCAGCGGAAAAACCACGCTGGTGAACCTGATTGCGAAGTTTTATCTGCCGCGGTCCGGCGTCATCAAAATCGACGGACATCCCACCACGTCCATCCGCACCGACTCGCTGCACAGCCAGCTCGGTGTGGTCACGCAGCAGAATTTTCTCTTCACCGGGACCGTCCTGGAAAACCTGCGCCTCGCCCGGCCGGAGGTCACGGAGGCGGACGCCCTCGCCGCCGCGGAGCGCCTCGGCTGCCGGGATGAAATCGAGGCCATCGGACTCCATACCGTCGTGGCCGAACAGGGGCGCGGCATTTCGCTGGGCCAGCGCCAGCTCGTCTGCATCCTGCGCGCCATGCTGGCCGATCCGCGCATTCTCATCCTCGACGAGGCGACCAGCGCGGTCGACAGCCTCACCGAGGCGAAAATCCAGCAGGCGCTCACCGAACTGCTGCGCGGCCGCACAAGTTTCATCATCGCCCACCGCCTCAGCACCATCCGCAAGGCCGGTCTTGTGCTGGTGTTGGACCGCGGCCGCATCATCGAACGCGGCACGCACCGCGAGCTTTTCCGCGCGGGCGGGGTGTATGCCGGGATGTACCGGCAGTTTGCCCGGGGAGGCGGCGGGCCGGCTCAGAGATCCGAAGCGTGAGCGGACGGCATTGCGGGGCCGTCGTCCGCACGCCGGCTTGACCGGACGGCGCATCCCGGAAATGCTGCGCCATGCCCTCCGCCTTCGTCCTCATCGACGTAAGCAATTCCTTCACCAAGATCGCCTTTTCCACGCGGGAGCGTGTGGGGCGTGTGTTCCGGCTGCCCACGCCGGACCTGACGCCGCGCCGGTTGCGCGCCGTCCTCAAACAACGTGCCTTCCGCCATGCGGTCGCGGCCACCGTGGTGCCCGCCAAAAAGGCCGTGGTTGCGGAGGCCGTGGGGGGCGAGGTCTGCTGGGTGGGACCCGACATCGAACTGGGGGTCGGCATCGACTACCCGGATCCCCGCTCCATCGGAGCCGACCGCCTGGCCAATGCCGCCGCCGCCGCCATCCTTCATGCCGCACCCTCGGTGGTGGTCGATTTCGGCACGGCGGTGACCTTCGATGTGATTTCCGCCGACCGCAGCTACATCGGCGGGGTGATTGCGCCCGGGCTGGGGGTCATGACCGAATACCTTCACCGGCGCACGGCCCAGCTTCCGCTCATCGAATTGCGCCAGCCGCCCCGCGCCGTGGGCAAAAGCACCCGCGAGGCCATGTTGTCCGGGGCGGTGCACGGTTACCGCGGACTCATCCGCGAAATCCTCGAGCAGATCCGCCGCGAACATTTTCCGCGCCGCAAGGCCCGGGTCATCGCCACGGGCGGCGACGCCGAACTCATCGGCTCCGGAGTCGCCCTGTTTGACGTCATTGATCCGCGCCTGACCCTGGAGGGGCTGCGACTGATTGGCGGACTGAATTTTCCGGCGTCGGCGCGTCGATCCACCCCGTCTTCCGCGTCAGCGCGGTGATTCCCCAGGCCAGCGCAAACAGGACCGACCCGCAGACCACCATGGCGGCGGCGGCGGAACATTCGAGCCAGACGGAAAGGTGATATCCCGTCGCCGCGCTGGCGACGGCGTGCAGGGCCGTCAGGACCATGCGCGTGGGCAGGTGTGTCGAAAGCTGGGCCGCAAACATCGCCGGCACGATCAGCATCGCCACGGCCAGGATGGCGCCGACCGATTCGAAGGCGCTCACCACCACGAGGGACAGCGCCGTCATCAGGCCGTAGTGCCAGACGGTGGTTTTCATGCCCATGGCGCGGGCCAGTCCGGGGTCGAAGGAGGTGAGGAGCAGTTCCTTGTAAAAAAGCAGAATGCCGAGCACGAGGACCAGGGTCACCGCCGCCATGCGCAGCACCGGCGGGGGACCCAGTTCGAGGCCGCCCAGGACGACCGGCGGGTCAAACGGAATCAGGGCAATTTCGCCGAAGAGGACACACTCGGCATCGATGTGCACCGGACCGGCCGCCTCGGCCGCGCTGACCAAAGTCACGCCCAGCGCAAAAAGACTGGTGAACGCGATGCAGATGGCGGCGTCCACCTTGACGCGGGTCTGCCTTTGAATGAACTCGATGATCGCCACCGTGAGCAGTCCGGCCAGAAGCGCCCCCGCGAACATGACGGGGGTGTTGACGGTGCGGAAAATGAGAAACGCGACCACCAGTCCGGGCAGGATGCTGTGGCTGATGGCGTCCCCCACCAGGGCCATGCGGCGAAGCAGAAGGTAGTTGCCCACCAGGCCGCAGGCGATGCCGACCAGCGATCCCATGAGCACAATCCAGATCGTCAGCGGAAACCCCGTCGTCCAGGGCTCGATCACCACGCGGTGGAAATCAAAGGGCGGGACGAGTCCGTTCATGGCTTCGGAACGTTCGGCCCCTTGCCGTAGTCATCGGCGCGCCCGGGGATGAGGCGGCCGTGCGGGTCGCGGTGGGCGTAGTCGAGACGCTTCTCGAGCTGCCTTACGGTGTCCTCGCCGAGAATGTGTTCGATCTTCTCGGCATCCTCGTGGACGTGATCGACGGCGAAGTTCGCGGCGTGGGTGAGATAGAGTTCCCAAAGGCGGTGATTGCGGACGATCTCGCAGGCGCGCTTCCAACCGTCGGGCGTGAAGACGACCGCACGGCGGTCCCCGGTGAAGGAGACGAGACCGTGAGTTTGCATCCGGCCGAGATCCCGCGTGACGTCCTCGATGGATTCGCGGCGCACCTCGGCCAGGTGCCGGATGGGAATGGTTTCGCCGCGAAAGCCCTCCTGCTCGAGCACGTGATACATCGCCTTGAGCAGGTTTTCCCGGCCGATCCGCGCGGAGCGGGAACGCCGCCGCCACCACTTGGCCAGCACGCCGTGGCGCGGACCGAAAAAAAGCGCCCCCAGAAAAACCGCCGTGGCCGACAGCACCATCAACGGTCCGGTGGGAAGGTTGCGGCCGACAAAGGAAAGAAACGACCCCACCACCCCGGTCGTCACCCCGAACACGGCGGAAAGAATCAGCATCCAGCCGAAGCGGTCCGTCAGCAGATAGGCCGCCGCGGCGGGAATCACCAGCATGGCGGCCACCAGCACGACCCCCACCGCCTGGAGGGAGGACACAATGGCAAATGCCAGGAGCAACATCAGAAGGTAGTGGAACACCTGGGTGGGAATGCCGGCCGACCGCGCGAAACCGGCGTCGAAGCTCGTGACGAGGAGTTCCTTGTAAAAGAGGCCCAGCACCAGAAGCGTGAGCCCCGTCACCACGGCCAGCAACTGCACGTCCCCGGGACCCAGCGCGGCCGCCTGGCCGAACATGAACTTGTCGAGGCCGCTTTTGTTTCCCTCGGGCAGGTTCTGGATCATGGTGACCAGACAGGCGCCGACGGCAAAAAACGACGCCAGCACAAACCCCAGCGCCGCGTCCTCCTTGTGTTTGGTGGTGTGGCGCAGCGCCTGCACCAGTCCCGCCCCGAGCAGTCCGGCGATGGTGGCCCCGAGAAAGATGGCCAGGGGATCCTTTTTCATCGTCCAGAGAAACCCCAGCGCCACCCCCGGCAGCACCGCGTGCGAGAGGGCGTCGCTCATCAAGGCCAGCTTGCGCACGACCAGAAACGAACCCATCAGGCCGCAGCAGATGCCCAGCAGCACGGAACCCGTCAGGGCAAAGCGCAGCGAGGGATCCTGGAGGGTGAAAAACCGGACGGCGCGCCCGGTGAAGGTGGTTTCGGTCAGTTCGCTGATCCGGGCCGCCCACGCGCCGTCGGGAAGCAGAAAAAACAGCCCGAGAACCAGGAGGACGCCGGCAATCCGGGAGCGCGACGCCGCGCGGGCCGCGCGAACGGGGCAGCTCCCTCGACAACGGCGGGCCGTCATTTTTCCTGACTGCCGAGGCTTTGCACGACCTCGGAGAGAATGGTGAGCCGTCCGCCGTAGGTGGTCTGCAGGTTCTCGGGCGTGAACACCTCCGCCGTGGGACCAAACTTCACCAGCCGCATGTTGAGAAGCATCAGCATGTCGAAATAATCCCGGGCCGACGACAGGTCGTGGTGCACGACCAGCACGGTTTTGCCGCGGTTTTTCAGATCCTGCAGCAGGGCGATGATGGCGGCCTCCGTCGCCGCATCCACGCCGGCAAAGGGTTCGTCCATGAGATACAGGTCGCTCTCCTGGGCCAGCGCCCGGGCCAGAAAAACACGCTGCTGCTGGCCGCCCGACAGGTTCCCGATCTGCCGCTTGGCGTAGGGCAGCATGTGGACCTTTTCGAGGCACTCGCGCGCGATTTCGCGGTCCTTCGCCCCGGGGCGCTGACCCAGACGCAGCCGGCCGTAGCGGCCCATCAGGACGACGTCCATCACATTGACCGGAAAATCCCAGTCGACCGACTCGCGCTGGGGGACGTAGCCGACGCGCCGGCAGTTTTCCCGGTAGGGTTTGCCGAAGATCTTCACCCATCCGCCGGCCAGGGGCAGCAGGCCCATGACGGCCTTGATGAAGGTGGACTTGCCGGCGCCGTTGGGGCCGATGATGCCCACAAGCTTCCCGGCCGGCACCGCAACGTCGATGCCGTAGAGCACGGGCTTCTTGTGATAAGCCACACTCAGGTCGTGGACCTCCAGCGGGATTTCGGCGTCCGTCATTTCAGCGCGTTGACAATGGTGGTGAGATTGTGGCGCACCATGCCGTCATAGGTTCCGGTGTCAAAGCCGTCGCGCATCTCGCCCGGCTTTCCCATCGCGTCGGAAAACAGCTCGCCGCCCACCTTCACGCCGGCATCCTCGGCCACGCGGCGGATGGCCGCGGGATTCACGCTGCTCTCCACAAAAATCGCCTTCACCTTCTGCTCCTTGAGGAAATCCACCAGGCTCGCCACGTCGGCCAGCGCGGCCTCCGACACGGTCGAGATGCCCTGCAGCCCCACCACCTTGAATCCATAGGCACGGCCGAAATAGTTGTAGGCATCGTGGCTGGTCACCAGGATCCGCCGCGATTCCGGCAGTTGGGCGGCCGTTTCCCGGCACCAGGCGTCCAGCGCCGCCAGCTTTTCCCGCAGGATGGCGCCGTTTTTCTCGTAGGTTTCGCGTCCCTCCGGATCGGTTGCGCTCAGGCCCCGGACGACGGTCGGAACGGTCTCCGCCCACAGGCCCACGTCAAACCAGAGATGCGGATCGTAATGGCCTTCAAACTCCGCCGGCTGAAGAAGCCGGTCCTCCGGCACCGATTCCGTCACCGCATACACCTTCCGGCCCGAACGGCCCAGACGCGCAAAAAGATCCGCCATCCGGCCCTCCAGCTTCAGGCCGTTGTAAAAAATCACGTCCGCCCGCGACAGCACCGCCGCATCCTCCGCGGTCGGTTTGTAAAGATGGGGGTCCACCCCGGGACCCATCAGCTGCCGCACGTCCACGCGGTCCCCGCCGACCTGGCGGACCAGATCCGCCACCATGCCGGTCGTCGCGGCCGCCTTCACCACCGGCTCCGCCTTTGCTGCGCCGGTCAGGGTGAGCATGGCGAGGCCTACCGCCAAAACCAAACGCATCAACGTCATCATCGCTCCGATACGCCCACGGCGGTGTTGGGTCAACAATTAAAGTTTAACATAACAAACTCTTTTGTCGTTTCGGCTGGAAATGACCCCGTCGCCGGGCTAGAGGGGGGAATGCCCCGCAAGTCCCGCTCCGCCCCGAATCCCCCCGGCCGACGCGAAAAGCTCAGCGCGCATCACCGGAGCGGATTGACGGAAAGCGCGGAGGATTATCTCGAGTGCATTTCCAATCTGATCGACCGCAACGGGTACGCCTCCGTTTCCGACGTGGCCGATGCGCTCGACCTCATCCGTCCCAGTGTGTCCCTGATGATCAAGAAGCTGGCGGATCTCGGTTATCTGCGTCGCGAGCCGTATCGGGGGTTTGTGCTCACGCCGAAGGGCGAGGAGGTGGCGAATTCCATCCAGGAACGCCACGCCGTGCTCACGGATCTGTTCCGCCTCATGGGCTTGAGTCCGGACGAATTCCATGCCGACATCGAGGGCATCGAACATCACATCAGCGACGCCGCCCTGCCGGTGTTCCGCCGGCTGACCCGGCACCTCGCCAAATATCCGATGAAATAATCCCGGGCTCCCTTTCGGTCGCGCGCGACAGGCGGAGGCCGTCCCGGATGTGGAAGCCGCCGGTCGGGGGGCGGCACGAACCCCGGTCTCCGCTTTTCAAAAAGGCCCTCAAAGGTACCCGCTCTCGTCGTAGTCCCCGTCCGTTCTCCAACGCCCGTTCCGGCGGGCCTGGCGTTTTTTCCGATCGCGAAGTTCCCACCGGGCGATGGTCATTTCCCGCTTCCGGCGGTTGGCGCGGAGTTTTTCGATTTCCTCGCCGAGCTTCAGAAATCCCTCCAGGCGGCGGGCATCCAGCGTTCCCGCGGCCACGGCGGCCTGCAGGGCGCAGCCGGCATTGCGCGGACCGTGCCGGCAGTCGGGAAATTTGCATTGTCCCGCCAGTTCCCCGATGTCGGCAAACCGCGCACGCAGGGTGATTTCATCGGTCCACATGTGGACTTCGCGAATGCCCGGATTGTCGATGAGGATGCCGCCGCCGGGCAGCACCATCAGCTCCCGCACGGTCGTGGTGTGGCGGCCCTTGCCGGTGATTTCGTTGACCTCGCCGGTCCATTGGTAGTCGTCCCCGAGCAGGACGTTGATGATGGACGATTTTCCGACCCCGCTGGAGCCGACCAAGGTCGCCGTCACTCCCCTCCCGAGTTGGGCGCGCAGCGGCTTGAGGGAGGATTTCCGGGTGACGGTGGTGAGATGGACGTCGGCCTCCGGGTTCAGCGCGCGGATGGCGTCCATCGCGGACTGGTTTTGCTCCGCGGAATGCAGGTCCGCCTTGTTGACGAGCACGACCGTCCGCGCACCGCTCAGGGCGATGAGGGCGAAATAGCGTTCCAGGCGGCGGAGATTGAAATCGGCCCCCGCATCGGTCACCACAACCACGATGTCGACATTGGCGGCCAGAACCTGCTGTTCCGTGCTGCGTCCGGGAGCCTTGCGCGAAAGGCAGCTCCGGCGGGGCAGGCGGACGCGGATGACATTTTCGTGGTCCTCGCTGTCGCCAATTTCCACTCCGACCCAGTCGCCGACGGCGGGCAGGTCGGCGTCCGTTTCCGCCTCGTGGTAAACCCTGCCGCTCAGGACGGCTTCGTATTCGTCGCCGTCCCCGGTGAGCACGCCATAGCTGATGCGGTGATCCCGGATGATCCGCGCGGGCACCCAATTCTTTCCGGCGCAGGACGCCCAGGCTTCGGCGAATTCCGCGTTCCAGCCGAGATCTTCGAGGGTCATGCGGTTTCTTCCTCCGCCAGGGAATCCATGATGAGGCGCAGCATTTCACTGCGTCCCGTCCCCGTGCGCGAGGAGGTGATGAGGGTGATCGGGTCGTCCTCGGCGATGTCCTTCATGCGCTCGAGGAAGGCGCCGACCGCCTTCTGCGCGGCGGTCTTGGAAAGTTTGTCCGCCTTGGTGAACACCAGCGCCAGCGGCAGTCCCTTCCCCACCATCCAGCGGATGAAGGCGAGGTCGATTTCCTGGGGTTCGAGGCGCGAATCGATGAGTACAAAGGTGCAGCGCAGGGTCGGGCGGGTGCTCAGATACCCGGAGATGAGCCGGTCGAATCGCAGGCGCTCCGCCTTGCCGGCCTTCGCGTAGCCGTAGCCGGGCAGGTCGACGAGGGTCCAGCGTTTGTTGATCGTGTAAAAATGAATCAACTTCGTCTTGCCCGGCGTGGCCGAGACGCGCGCCAGGCCGTTGCGGCGCGTGAGCATGTTGATGAGCGACGATTTGCCCACATTCGAACGGCCGATCACGGCGTATTCCGGCAGGGCGGGCGGCGGACACGATGCGAAGTCCGGCGCGCTGGCTTGCAGTTCGGCACTTTGAATGTTCATCACTCGGCTCCTTTCACAGGCGGATCATTTGGCAAAGGATCGTGCGGGAGGCGACTGGAAAAGCGGGTGGGAGGTCCGGTCGGAGGGCGCGCACCGGCGTCAATCCCGGGATTCCTCCGTGGAAACCGGTCCGGCTTCCGGCGCGGAAAGCGCCTGTTCCAGCGCCCGCCACGCGAGGGTGGCGCATTTGACGCGCTGGGGAAACCGGCGGACCGCGGAAAACACCTGAAGGTCGCCGAAGTTGGCGGGCGGCTCGGGCGGCTCCTGCGCGACCAGCATTTCGCGGAAGGCGTGGGCCATGTCCGCGGCCTCGGTCCGCGACCTGCCCTTCATTTTGACGGTCATCAACGACGCCGAGGCCATGCAGATGGCGCAGCCCTGACCCGTGAATTTCAGCGCCTCGATGCGGTCGGGGGAAAGTTTCACCGCAAGTTCGACCTCGTCGCCGCAGGAGGGATTGTCGCCCTTCACGGTGACGGTGGCGTCGGGCAGCGGTCCGAAGTTCCGCGGACGCTTGCTGTGATCGAGAATGATTTCCTGGTAAAGCTCTTCGAGGTTCATGCAAAAAAGGCGTGGATTTTGCGCAGGATTTCCCCCATGCGCTCGACCTCCGCGGGGGTGTTGTAGAAATAAAAACTCGCCCGGCAGGAGGCCGGCACACCGAGCTTGCGCAGGAGGGGCTGGGTGCAGTGGTGGCCGCCCCGGAGGGCGAGTCCGTATTGGTCGGCCATGCTCACGACATCGTGGGCGTGGGCGGATTCCATCACAAAGCTGACCAGTCCGGCCCGTTCGTCGCGGGGACCCAGGATGCGTACGCCGGGGATGTCCTCCAGCACGGCCACGGCCTGACGCGCAAGGTCGCGGTCGTGCTCGAAAATCCGGTCGCGTCCCATTGCGTCGAGGTAGTCCGCCGCCGCGCCGAGGCCGATGGATTGGGCGATGGCGGGCGTGCCCGCCTCGAAGCGGTGCGGCGCCGGTTTGAACTGGCTTTCCTGAAACTGCACGCTGGCGATCATTTCGCCGCCGCCGTGGAAGGGTTCCATGCCTTCGAGGATTTCGCGGCGTCCGTAAAGCGCGCCGATCCCCGTGGGGCCGCACATCTTGTGTCCGGAGAGCGCCAGGAAATCGCAGCCGAGTGCGCGCACGTCCACAGGCAGGTGTCCGGCGCTCTGCGCGGCGTCCACCAGGGTCACCACGCCGGCCCGGCGGGCGCGGGCGCAGAGTTCCGCCGCCGGATTGATGGTTCCCAGACTGTTCGAGATGTGGACGAAGGAAAAAATCTTCGCCCCGTCCAGCAGGGCGTCGAGGTTCGAGAGGTCGAGCAGCCCGTCCGGCGTCACCGGCACAAACCGCAGCGTCGCCCCGCGCCGTCGGGCCAGCAACTGCCACGGCACGAGGTTGCTGTGGTGCTCCATTTCGGTGAGCAGGATGACGTCGCCGCGGCCGATGTTTTGGTCCCCCCACGCGCGGGCCACGAGGTTGATGGCTTCCGTGGTGCCGCGGGTGAAGACAATTTCCCCGTCGGTCGCGCCCAGATAGGCGGCCAGCCGCGTCCGTGCGCCCTCGTAGGCCTCGGTGGCGCGGTTGCTCAGCTCGTGGAGTCCGCGGTGGACGTTGCTGTTGTCGCATTCGTAATAGCGGGTGAGGGTGTCGATGACGGACCGCGGTTTCTGCGACGTGGCGGCGTTGTCGAAATAAATGATCGGGTGTCCGTTGACCTGCTGGTCAAGGATCGGAAAATCGCCGCGAATGGCCTCCCAGGCCCTGTCGTCCGAAAGATTCACCCCGTCAACCTAATGGAGAAAGCGGCGCGCGGAAAAGGGGGGATTTTGCGGAAGGTGGACGGACGCAAAAATCAGACTTCCCACCGTTCGGGCCGAACGGTATTCCCATGCGGCATGGAGATTGTGAAGACCGAGGCCAATGGCGTTACCACCCTCAAGCTGAAGGGGGAAATCGACTTGCATGCCTCGCCGGCTCTGCGCGCCGAACTGCAATCCTGTGCGGCGGACAAGACGCCGGTGCTGCTTGTGGACTTCACGGACGTCGAATACATCGACTCCTCGGGACTCGCCACCTTCATCGAATACGTGCGCGAAGCCGCCCCCTTCAAGGGGAAGATCGCCCTCTACGGCCTGAAGAAAAAGGTCCGCACCATCTTTGACCTCGTGCGCCTCAACGAGTTGTTCACCATCACCGACTCCGCGGAGGCCGCCCTGGCTGCCCTGGCGGCCCAAAAATAATCCCGTCACGTGGCCGCCCTGCGCAGCTACTTCGCCTTCAACGCGCAGATCCTGTACTGGATTTTCCTCGCCCCCCTGCGTGGCAAGAGGCTGTTCAACGTCAACGAGGTCTTTCGCCAGATGGTCCGCATCGGCGTGCAGGCCGTGCCCATGACCGCCATGACCTCGTTCAGCATCGGCCTCACCCTGGCCATGCAGGGCGCCTATCAGTTGGCAAAATTCGGCGCGACGTCCTATGTCCCCGACCTCGTCGGCATGTCCCTCCTGCGCGAACTGGGTCCGCTCATTGTCGGCGTGGTAGTCATCGGCCGCAGCGGCTCGGCCATCACCGCCGAACTCGGCACGATGAAGGTGTCGGAGGAAATCGAGGCCCTCGAGGTGATGTCCATCAATCCCATCCGCTTCCTCGTGGTGCCGCGCTTCCTCGCCATGCTGGTCATGCTGCCCGCCCTGGTGATCTTCGGAAACTACATCGGCTTCGTCGGCGGCTGGAGCATTGCCCATTTCTCCCTCGACATGAGCACGAACGGCTACATCGCACGCCTCATCGACAGCGCCCGGCCCATCGATCTGTATTCGGGCATGATCAAGAGCTTCGTCTTTGCGTGGCTCATCGCGACGATCTCCGCCAAGGCCGGACTCGATGTCACCGGAGGCGCCGAGGGCGTGGGCCAGTCCACCACAAGGTCGGTGGTGGTCTCCATCATCGCCATGCTCGTCGCCAACGCGGTCATGACCGCCATGTTTTTCTTCGCCGGCTGAGTGATGGCCGAGCGCCAAAGGCGCGCCCCTTCCCTAGCCCGGTCCGAAGGGCCGGGGATGCAAGGCCATGGAGGCATGCAGCCTGAAGGCTGCGATAATCCCCTGTATCGCGGCAGGCCGCGGCACACGATGCTGAGCAGACCCGGCCATTCGGGCCGGACCGGCGACAACTTTCTGCTCCAACGACGAACCGATCCGTTCTTCCCCGCGCGGCGCTTCCCGGAGGAAACCGCCGCGTTCCGGCGTGTTTCGATGGCGCCCCGCCCGAAAAAATTCTAAGATTTTTCCCCCGTCCCCGTTATTCTCTTGTATGAAAGTTCTTCCGATTTTTCTTCTGCCCCTGGCCGCGATGGCGGCGCCTCCGGCGTTGACCATTTATAATCAGGACTTTGCGGTGGTGCGCGACTCGGTGCCACTTGACCTCAAGGCGGGGGTCAACGAGGTGAGTTTTTCCGGAATGACCGCGCGCGCGGAGACGGATTCGGTGATTTTGCGCGATCCTTCCGGCAAGGTGGCGCTGCAGATCCTGGAGCAAAGTTATCGCAACGATCCGGTCTCCCAGCAGTTGATGCTGTCGCTCTACGAGGGGAAGACGATCGATTTTGTGGTCAAGGAGCCGATGAAACCGGACGTGGTCGTGCCGGGAAAAATCATCCGCAGCGGCTACGGCGCGGGCGGACAAAATCCGTCCCAGCCGGTCATCGAGGTGAATGGCCGGCTCCAGTTCCAGCTGCCGGGCATGCCGGTGTTTCCCGCCCTCGGGGACGACACGATTTTGAATCCGACCCTGTCGTGGAAACTCAACGCCGCCCAGCCGGCGAAGTTTGATGCCGAACTGGCTTATCTCACCGGTGGTCTGTCGTGGAAGGCCGACTACAATCTGGTCGCTCCGGAGTCGGGCGACATCGTGGATGTGGTCGGTTGGATCACCTTTTCCAACAACAGCGGCCGGACGTTCAAGGACGCCAAGATCAAACTCATGGCCGGCGACGTGAACAAGATCCAGCCCGTCCGGCAAAAATT
>Ga0065721_10003642_pt1 | contig 132273 bp, 107 predicted proteins | sample Mesricmetagenome_FD_59108 | JGI IMG/M metagenome (GOLD analysis project Ga0065721, IMG submission 59108) | Mesophilic microbial community from rice straw/compost enrichment Sample: eDNA_1 v2 (version 2) | ecosystem: Engineered > Solid waste > Grass > Composting > Bioreactor | place: USA...
CTTCTTCGCCTGGATACAATACAAGCGACGACTCCTCGTGCGATGGGAGTTCCATCCCGCCAATTTCCTTGGCTTTGTGCAACTTGCGTCAATCTGCATACTCCTTAATCGATTTTGAGATAGCTTCTAACCTTCCAGGGCGCGGGCGTCCTGCGTCTCGATCCATCCTCGCAGGGCCTCGTGCTCCGGTGCCTCCAGTCGCGGGTCCGTCTCGAACACGCGCCGTGCCAGTTCCCTGGCCTGCTGAATCAGCGCCTCATCCCGGAAAAGGTCGCCAAGTCGAAGCGGCGGCAATCCCGTTTGCTGGGTTCCGAGCAGATCGCCAGGCCCGCGCAGTCTGAGGTCGGCCTCGGCAACCGCGAATCCGTCGGTCGTTCGTTCGAGCACCTCGAGTTTTTCGCGCGCCTCCGGCGTGTCCTCGCCGGGCAGGAGGATGCAATAAGACGTGTGCGCACCGCGCCCGATGCGCCCCCGGAGCTGGTGAAGTTGCGCAAGACCGAAGCGCTCGGCGTTCTCGACCAGCATAACGTTCGCGTTCGGCACGTCGATGCCGACTTCGATGACCGTGGTCGCGACCAGCGCCTTCGTCCGACCCGCAGCAAACTCCCGCATCGCCGCCTCCTTGGCATCCGGCTTCAGCTTTCCGTGCAAAAGCCCGCAGGGATGCGGGGCGAGAAGCTCCCGCCATTTCTCGAACTCCGCGGCCGCGGCTTTCGCCTCGAGCTTCTCGCTCTCGTCCACCAGCGGATACACGATGTAGGCCTGCCGACCGATTTCGATCTGCTTGCGGAGGAACGCGGCGGCCTCCGGCAACTTCGACGCATCGCGCACACCGGTAATGATCCGGCCGCGATTGGCGGGCATCTCATCGATCACTGTCACGTCGAGATCGCCGTAAACCGTCTGAGCCAGCGTCCGCGGGATTGGCGTCGCGGTCATCACCAACACGTCCGGCGCGTCGCTGCGTCCGACGAGTCTTGCCCGCTGCATCACGCCAAACTTGTGCTGCTCATCGATCACGATCAGACCCGGTCTCTGCAATCCATCCGGCTCGAAGAGCAGCGCGTGCGTGCCGACAAGCAGCTGTGGAACATCGACCGCCAGTCCCGTCGGGGGCGGCAGATCACCGGATGAGACACCTGCGTTTTCACTTCTCGTGAAGAGCGGTAGGGGCTCCGTGTCCACACTTCGGCTTCCCGTTCGCAGGGCAACCCGGACACCAAGCGGCTCGAGCAGGCGGACAAAGTTTGCGTAGTGCTGCTCCGCGAGGATCTGTGTCGGCGCCATCACCGCAGCCTGATACCCGGCCTCGATCGCAAGCAGCGCCGCCGAAAGCGCGACCAGCGTTTTGCCGGAGCCCACATCCCCCTGGAGCAGGCGATGCATCCGGCGGTCCGACTCCATGTCCGCGCGAATCTCCGCCACCGCCCGCTGCTGGGCACCGGTCAATCCAAACGGCAGCGACGCGTGCAGCCGGGACATGAGTGTGGCATCGGTTCGTTTTGGCAGGCCCGGCAGACCGGACACGCGCGCCCGACGCGATGCGATGAGTGCCTGCATCGCGAAAAATTCCTCCATCACGAGAGCCCTTCGTGCGATTTCGAGGGCTTCGTTGGATTCCGGAAAATGGATCGCCCGCAGCGCCGCGGCGCGCGCCTCCTGATCGCCGGTATCCGGCAGCAACCCCGGCACCGCGCGCAGATCCGTCACATGGAGCGCCTGAAAAATCCATTCGCGCATCTTCCGAGGAGTGATGCCCTCGCCTGCCGGATGCACGGGGACGATCCGGTTCAGATGCACCAGCGCATCCCCCTCGTCCTCCATGATCTCGAACTCAGGAAAGTCCATGATCACGCGTTTGCCGCGCAGTTTTGTCCTCCCGTAAACCACCATGCGCTGCCCGGTCGCGATCATCTTCCCGACATACGGCATGTTGAACCAGCGACACGTTACGCGACCGCCCATGCCCCCGCGCCCCTCCTCGATCGTGGCTTCGTAGCCTCTCCGCCACCGGCCATAGGGCAGATACCCGGTCTTCACGATCGTGCCGCAAAGCAGCACCGGCACGTCCGTCCCGCCTTCGGGGAATGGGGCAAACTTCCGCCGGTCCTCGTATCGCCGCGGGAAATGCTTCACCAGATCGCCGAGTGTGCGCAGGCCGAGCTTGCGCAGATTCGCCACGCGACGTGGCGGGATCCAGTCGACTTGCACCAGCGGAGTTTCGGGGCTCACGCCGCGCTCCTCACGGCGACCACCTGCATCTGCGGCTCCGACCGGCCGTTGTAGTCATTTCGCTCGAGGTGGAATGCGACGTCCCAAGGGGGTGCGGGAAGCGGATGCTCCGCGCCATTGAAATGAATCGCCGTCGCCGTGCAGCGACCGTCGCGAAACACGTAGCGGTAATGCTTTTCCTTGAGGACGCGCGGCGGCGCGGCCGGCCGCAAGCCCCGCGCGACCAGCAGCGGCTGCGGATTTCCCATGCCAAAGGGCTCGAGCATCGCCTGCGCGGCGAGGAGCTCCTCCCCGAATTCCTCCAATCCAACCTGCGCCGTCATTCGAATGCGGGGCACAAGCATATCGCCGGTCACCATTTCCTGGGCCACCCGCTCGAACGATTCCCGGAATGCATCAAACTCCGATTCCCGCACGTGAAGTCCCGCCGCCATGTCGTGGCCGCCGAAGTTTCCGAGATGCAGGGCGCATCTTCGCAATGCCTCCACGAGGGACAGCCCCTCGATGCTGCGCCCGCTGCCCTTGCCCGCTCCGGACTCGTCAAATGACACAACGAGCGTCGGCCGGTGATGACGGCGTGTGATTCGCGAAGCCACGATGCCGATCACGCCCTGATGCCAGTCGCGGGAGCCCGCAACGATCGTGGTGTGCCGGGTGGCATCGAAATTCTCGCTCACCCACGCTTCCATTTCCGCAGCGACCGCCCTTTCCACAGCCTGACGGTCGCGATTCTGCGCGTCGAGTTCCGCCGCGAGTCGCACGCCCTCCGCCGGGTCGTTCGTGAGAAGCAACCGCAGCGCAGCCTGTGCGGTGCCGAGACGGCCCGCGGCATTGATCCGCGGCCCGACGCGAAATCCGATATCCGACGCACGCACCGGACGCCCGGCCCCCGCAACATGCATGAGCGCCGCCAGTCCCGGCCAGCGCGTGCGGGCCATCTGCTCGAGTCCCCGGCGGACGAAAATCCGGTTTTCCTCCACGATGGGGACCAGGTCGCAGACCGTGGCAAGCGCGACGAGGTCGAGCACCTCCTTCAGGTCGAAGCCCGGCAGCGGCGTGTGCTTGAGCAGAGCGTGGGCCGTCTTGAACGCAACGCCCGCACTGCAAAGATAGGAAAAGGCGCCGTCGCCCAGCTTCGGGTTCACGAGCGCGGCGCAAGGCGCGCCGGAACCGTCCGGCTCGTGATGATCGAGAACGACGACATCGATCCCGCGACTGCGCAACCGCCCGATTTGCGCGGAGGAATTCGTTCCGCAGTCCACCGCGATCAGGAGATCCGGCGAGTGAAGTTCGACGCACCGGTCGACACCCGCGTCGCTCAGCCCGTATCCCTCGTCCGCACGCGACGGCAGAAAACACTCCACCCTCGCGCCAAACGCATTCAGCACCCGGTGAAGCAGCGCAAGCGAAGCCACGCCGTCCACGTCATAGTCCCCGTAAAGCGCGATCCGCTCATTGCGACGCAGCGCGCGATCGATCCGGTCCACCGCAGCACCCATGCCCGGCAGCAGATTCGGGTCCGAGAGACTGGAAAGACGGGGGTTCAGGAATCTTTCGATGCGCCCGGAATCGAGAATTCCGGAGCCCAGCAGCACGGCGGCAACGAACCCGGACACTCCATGCTCGGCGGAAATCCGGCGCATCATCGCGCCGTCCGTTGCCGGTGGGAGGATCCATTTGCGCTGCATCGGGAGCGATCGTAGGACGGCGGCCGCGTGTTGAAAAATCCGAAATCCACGGACGGTGCGCAGGATTGATTTTTCACTTGATGGGAGCCATGCTGAGTCATGGCCATCGAACGGACGTTGCTCGCGGCCCAGGGATACATCGAGCTTGAGATGCCCGAGGAGGCGTTGCACGAACTCGATGCGCTGCCGCCCGAGGAACAGGACCTTCAGGAAGTCCTTCAGGTTCGTCTGTTCATCCTCATGCGGGCGCGAAACTGGCAGAAGGCGATGCTTGTCTGCGACCGCCTTCGCGAGCTGTTGCCCAACCAGACCACGGGTTACATCCATGGAGCGTTCTGCCTCCACGAACTCGGCCGCACGGGCGAGGCGAGGAATATGCTGCTCGAAGGTCCGGCCGAACTGCTCCGCGAGGCGACCTACTACTACAACATGGGGTGCTACAACGCCGTCCTCGGCAACCTCGAGGAGGCGCACCGTGCGCTCGAGATCAGCTTCAAGATGGACGGCAAGTTTCGCGAGATCGCGAAATACGACCCGGACTTGAAGGCCGTGGCGGACAAGCTGTGAGTCCCGACCGTCTGGAGCGGGCGCGCGAGGCGTTCGAAGCGAATTTTCAACGTGGCGCCGAAGTCGGCGCCGCACTTTCCATCTGGCGCGGTGACGAGGAGCTTCTCTCCGTGCAGGGCGGATGGCGCGATGCGGCACGCACCCATCCGTGGACGGCCGAGACGCTGGTGCTCATCTGGTCCGCGACCAAGGGCCTCGCCTCCGCCTGCGCGCTCCACGCGATGGAGCGTGCCGGGCTTCCCCTCGACGCGCGTGTCGCCGAGGTGTGGCCGGAGTTTGGCCAGTGCGGAAAGGAATCGATCACTATTGGCCAGGTGCTCTCGCATCGTGCCGGGCTCAGTGCGCTCGACGCTGTCGACTTGTCATTGCTCGACCACGACGGCGTTGCCCGCGCGATCGAGTGGCAGCCGCCGCTGTGGAACGATGCCGGCCATGGTTACGGTCCGCGCACGTTCGGATTCGTCGTGGACGAAATCGTCCGCCGGCTGTCGGGCGGCACCCCGCTGGGCGTGTATTTCCGCAAACACATCGGCGATCCCATGGACCTCGACCTCTGGATCGGCCTGCCGGCCGAGCACCACGCCCGCGTCGCGCAAATGCTGGCGCCCCGGGCCCGCGGCTGCGAGGAACCCGAGGATGCCTTCTCGCAGGCACTCGCCGATCCCGGGTCGCTCACCCGTCGCGCGTTTGCTTCACCGGGCGGATTGCTCGGCGCCAGCGCGATGAACTCGCCCGCCGCGCGTTCGTCATCCATCCCCTCGCTCGGCGGCATTGGTTCCGCCAGCGCGTTGGCAAGATTCTACGCGATGCTCGCGTCCGGCGGTTCCGCGAACGGCGTTCAGATTTTCCGACATCACTCCATCCGTCAGATGGAAGCCCCGCTTTCCCAGGGAATGGACAAGGTCCTGCGTCTGGAAACCGCGTTTTCGGCGGGGTTCATGAAAGACCCTGTGGGCTCCGATGGAGAGAAACTGCGCCGCACCTTTGGAACGTCCCTGCGGGCGTTCGGCCATCCCGGAGCCGGTGGCTCGCTTGCCTTCGCCGATCCCGAAGCCCGCATCGGCTTTGCCTACGTGATGAACCAGATGGAGCCTGGAGTCCTTCCGAAGCGCCGCGCCCTGTCGATCGTCGAGGCGCTTTACCAGTAATCCGGGCGCTGCGCGGTTTGTCAGCCCGCCGCCTGGCGTTCGCGGGCGGGAACCACCTTCGACGAGGCTTTTTGCGCCCGATAGCGCACGACGGCGATTGCGGTGAACACCAGCTCGATTGCGATGTAGCCGAGGGCGTATTCGAAGCCGCCCGCGCCGAACCCATAACTGTGCAGGCCGACGCCAAGCACGAAATTCACGCCATACCACGCCATCACGACGGTGAGGAATCCCAGCACCGACCCGACCGCGAGGCCGAACCCGCCCCACAAGCCCGCAATGCGCCCGTGCAGCAGAAACAGATACGCGAGCAGCGCGATGAGTGCCCAGGTTTCCTTGGGGTCCCAGTCCCAGAAACGCCCCCACGAGTAATTTGCCCAGACCGCGCCGAGAATCGTCCCTACAGCCAGAAGCAGCACGCCGATCTGCAGTGCGCGATAAATGTAGTTGTAGATCGCAGCGGACGGTTTTCCTCCGAGGATGACCTTTCCGAGCGCAATGTGAGCCACGGCGAGCGCGAGAAGAAATGCCGCGTAGCCGAGGGTGATGATCAGCACATGCGTCGCGAGCCAGAAGTTGCTCTGCAACACGGGAACCAGCGGCTGAATCGATTGGTCGAGCGCGAGCGGCTGGAAATCCGCAAGCATCAACGGCACGACCGCCACCCAGGTCGCCGCGACAAGGAACAATCGGCCGCGGTAGATCGCCTCGAAGACGAGCGCAAACGCGACCGCGCCGAATGCGACCCAGATCACCGATTCATACATGTTCGACACCGGAGGGCGTCCGGCGATGACGATGCGGCAGACAAATCCGAAGACCTGAAGGGCAAACCCGGCGCCTGCAAGGATCCACCCGACGACATAGCCGCGTTCCCTCCCGCGGAGCGAGGTCACCGCAAGCACGATGCCTGCGGCCAGATACAATTTCCACGCCCATGCGAAAGGGTGGGATTTCTGGTAGATCCGTTCGAGATCCAGCTTCCACGCGGGCGGCTGATGCTCCGGAGCCTGCGTCGCGAGCGCAGCGACCAGAGCGGACGAGGCATCCTTCCAGGCGGTCTCGTTTCCGGAAATCCACGCCTCCCGGGCCGCGGCGAATGTGGGATCGTCGGGCCGCAACGTGAACCATGGCGCGTTCGGTGACTCGGGATTTGCCACCACGCGAAAGAGCTCGCCATTGCGGAGCTGCTCGAAATCGGCCAGTCGCAGACCGACCTCCTCGACCTGCTTGTCGATACCCGCAAGCCTGCCGTCCTTCGCGGCGCCTTTCGCAGCCTGCGCCTTCCGCAGGAGCGCAACGAACGCCGGATTCCCGGCCAGCTCCGCGTGCGAGAAAAGTTTTCGCTCCTTGTCGAGGCCGGCGGCTTCCTTGAGCGTCAGGTGATCGATGCGAATGAGGGGCCGGTCGTCCCACCCCTCGGGTTGCATCCAAATGTCCGTGACAACCTCCATCGCTCCGCGCTTGCGTCCGTCGATCTCGACCGACTTCCGGCCGGAAATCGAAAGCAGGCTCTCCTGCGCGAAGACGAGATAGGGCTTTTTGCGACCGCCTTCCTGCACGGGAAGGGACTCGAGCACCGTCGTATCGAGCGCGCGGGCAACCGTCGCGCAAAGCAGAAGGGGAAGCAGCAGGAGGAGTCTCACGATTTCTTCGGACGGATGTAGAACATGATGAAGATGCCGGCGCAGATCAGGAGCGAGCCGAACCACTTCAGCAGCCAGCCGGGATCGTAAAGCACCTGCAGCGTGGTCTCGCCAAGATCCTGCGGATTCCACTGCGCCTGCGAAAACTTGTAGTTCCACCCGGTGATCAGGGCGAGCGGACCGCCAGGCCAGCTCGCCGGGTGATTCATCTTCGCCGTTCCGATCCTGGTCTCGCCGGTCTTGGAGTCGCGAAACTCGACGGTCGCGATGAAATTCGAAGGCGTCTCCGTGCCTTCAAGTCGCGGCACCTCGAAATCAACCAGCCGGATGCTGAACGGCACCTGTTTCGACTCGAGCCCGTAGATCACGCGGAGCGGCGACTTCGGGTGCAGGAGCGTCGTGAAAGCACCGGATGCCACCCATTTCGCAGGACCCTCGACACCATTGGCATCCCGAAGCCGGGCACGAAATCCCGGAATCCCCTCGGTGCCTTCGGGTCCCGGAACGAACTCCGTCGTGATCGCCGCGTGCGGCAAGAGCTCCTTCACGGTCGCCGTCCAGTCCGCCCAGCCCAACGCGAACGACTCCCCCACTTTCACCCGGCCGGAGCCCACGACCTGTCCGGCCCGGCTGAGCTGATACGCGACACCCTCCGAATCGGGAGCCATCTCGAGCAACGGCCTCGCATCGGCGCCGGCGACCGCCGCGGGACCGGTGATCCGCACGAGCAGCGCGGGGTTGTTGGGTTCGTCAGAGACACTCACCGGCTGTCCGTTCTCGAGCTTGAAATCCGGCCAATACGACAGCACCTCCAGCGACGTGTCACCGGCCTGCACCGTGCGTCCGATCACGTGGTCGCGCTTCCACGTTTGTGGCTCCTGACCGGGCGTCCCGGCGGTGATCGTCGATCCGTCCGCGCTCAAATGGACATCGAGTCCGGCACGCTCGGATTCGCTTTGACCGACCGGTGCAAATTTCGCGAACACCATGCGCGTTTCAGCGACCGTCTTCGGCGTCCGGTCGGGCAGTTTCGGCAGATACGCAATCCTCGCGAGTCCGAAGAAATCCCGCTCCATGCCGCCGTCCGCCCGTAACACGAAAGGCATCTCCACATTCTGGCCCATCATCGCGGTCGAAAAATCCATCATCACCCCCGGTCCGCCCTCCGGGGAGTTGATCAGCTTCTCCTCCTGCACCAGCCGGTCGCTGTGGTCATCCACCACGATCTGCACATGGAATCCCGGCGGACTGAAAACCTTCGGACGCGCCTCCGATGGCAGGGCAAGCTCCGCGTCGAACGGCAGCAACACCGCCGCTTCGCCGAGCGGATCGTCGAACTGCACGACACTGCGGCTCGTGGTGATCCGGTTCACCGGCGCGCCATCCTTGTGGACGGTCACATTGCCCTCGAACCCGAACTGCGAACCGATCACGGCGCCGATCAGAAGAATGACAATCCCGTAATGCGTCACGATGAAGCCGGTGTGCTTTTTCTGCCAGGGCCAGCGCGTGATCGTCACCGCGATGAGGTTCACGCAGAGCACGCCGAGCCATACGAGAAACCAGGGGGCCTTGTAGATGTAGGCCCGCGCGATCTTGGTGTTGAACGAGCTCTCGTAAAAGGTCGCCACCGCGCAAGCGATCCCGATCGTGGCGAGAAGCAGCAACGCGAGCTTCAGCGAACCGAGAATATGGACGGTTTTCCAGAAGACGGAACGCTTCGTGCGTTCCGCAATCAGCTTCCGTCTGGCCTCCGCGGTCAACGGCTTCTCGGGATTCGTCACCGCGCTCATCGGGCGGAATGCGAACACGCAGCATCCGACACGCCCGGTAGCAAGCGGGCGTGGCATTCGACCGGATGGAGCCGCCATGCGGAGCGCTCCCATCGAGACGGGTAAGACATCGCGAGGACCAAGGTAGGAGCCGTCCCGCTTTTTGCAACAGAATCAGCTCCCCCACCCTTGTCCGGCAGGCCGGTCTCCGGCGTATTTCCGGCTTTCGCGCACCTGTAGGGTTCCCTAGGTTCGCTCCATGCGCCGCCTGTGGATCGTGCTGGGATGCCTCGTTGTCCTGCTCGCCGTCGCCGCGCTCGCCGCAGGCCTGTGGGTGCGGAGCTACCTTCGAAGCGATGCGTTCCGCTCGCTGGTTGCCGCCCGCACCGGGCAGGCATTGAATGCCGAGGCCAGCCTGGACCCGCTCGCGTGGAGCGGACCGTCGGTCTTTTCCAGAGAGATCCGCGCGACAGGCCTTCCCCAGTCATTCGTCGGCAGCCTCGAAGCGCAACAGGCGCGCGCGGAAGTCAATTTCCGGGCAATTTTTGATGGCGTCTGGCGGATCGAGCAACTCGACATCCAGCGGCTCCGCGCAACGATCCGCACAACCCCCGAGACCGCCGCCCCCGGGGCGGCGCCTCCGCCCGCACCGCCCCGACGGGGATTCCTTCCCAATCGCTTCGAGCTGGGGGGAATCCACGCAGGCGTGACCGACCTCGATATCGAAGGCTTCGGCCGCATCGAGAAAGCCGATCTGCGGCTGCGTCCCGACGGAGCCGGATGGCTGGTGGACGCATCCGGCGGCACACTCGATATCCCGGACCGGCCGCCGCTCGCGATCATCGAATCCCGTATTCGCTTTCAAAAGGGAGTCGCCTACATCACGCAGACAAGCCTTCGTCTCGGGAACAACGGCCGCGTTTCCCTCTCGGGGGAAGCCGGCGGGAAGAAATTCGACATCCGGGCGGACTGGCAGGACATCGACGCGGCAGACCTGCTCGACGGCGTGTGGAAGCAGCGCCTCTCCGGAAACGTATCCGGCAGCGCGCACTCGGTCCGGAAGGAAGGCTCAGCTCCGGTTACGACCGGCGTTTTCCTTCTCACCGACGGCGTCCTGCAGGGCGTCCCGGTCCAGGCTGCCGTCGCGCGATTCACCCGCGCGCCGCAGTTCGAGCGGATGCCCATTCACGAGATTTCGGGAAAGTTTACCCACTCCGCCGACGCGACTGATGTCACCGACTTCGTTCTCGAATCCAAAGGCCTGGTTCGCGTCGAAGGCTCCTGCCGCATTTCCGCAAATGGAAAGATCGACGGCGACTTCCAGGTGGGCGTCACCTCACAGACGCTTCGCTGGCTTCCGGGCTCCCAGGAGAAAGTCTTCACCGAACTCCGCGACGGGTATCAATGGACTCCGGTGAAAGTCGGCGGAACGATCGATACTCCCGCGGAAGACCTCTCGCCGCGGCTCGCCCGCGCTCTCGGGGAAACCGTGATCGAAACGGGCATCGACATCATCGAGCAAGTGCCGAACAACGCCACCGACGTGCTCGACAAGGCACTCGACATCCTGTCGCCGCTGATTCCTTGAAGTCACGTCGATCTGTCCGCACGCGGACGCCGCGCAATGCAAATGAGAGCTTCACTCAAAATCCGGGGAAGCTAACTTCCCGGAATGCTCACGAGGGTTTACTCCGCGGCATTGCGAGGGGTGGATGCATGTGAAGTGACCGTCGAGGTCAATTCCGGCAGCGGAGAACCGGTCGTCGTGATCGTCGGCCTTCCCGACGCCTCCGTTCGCGAAAGCCGCGACCGGGTGACCACGGCGATTGCGAACAGCGCCTACCGCTGGCCGCGCGCGCGCACGACCGTCAATCTCGCTCCCGCCGACCTGAAGAAGGAAGGGCCATCATTCGACCTGCCGATCGCCATTGGAATGATCGCCGTCGCGGAGGATGCCGACGTGCCGAGGCTGGATCGCTGCCTCGTGGTCGGCGAGCTGGGGCTCAACGGCGAGGTTCGGCCGATCAAGGGCGCGCTTTCCATCGCCATCGAAGCCCGCCGACGGAAGAGGAAGGCGTTGATCGTCCCGGCTGCAAACGCGATGGAGGCCGCCGCCGTCGAGGGCATCGAGGTTTACGGAGTCACCTCCCTGCGCGAGGCCTATGAGTTTCTCACGCGCCAGCGGGAGCTCGAGCCGGTCATCTCGCAATTTGGCAACGGGATTTCGCAGGAGCACGAGCTCGATTTTGCGGAGGTCAAGGGCCAGGAGCAGGTGAAGCGCGCCATCGAGGTCGCCGTGGCGGGAAATCACGCGCTGCTCCTCATCGGCCCGCCTGGCAGCGGCAAGTCGATGCTCTCTAAACGCATCCCGACGATCATGCCGCCGCTCACGCTCGAGGAGGCGATCGAAACCACGAAGGTCCACAGCGTCGCGGGTCTGCTCGATGGCGAGGGCTTCGTGACCGCGCGTCCGTTTCGCTCGCCGCACCACACGATCTCCGACATCGGACTCATCGGCGGCTCGGCGAATCCCGCGCCAGGGGAAGTCAGTCTTGCCCACCATGGCGTGCTGTTCCTCGACGAACTTCCGGAGTTTCGACGCTCGACGCTCGAGGTGCTCCGCCAGCCGCTCGAGGATCGCAAGGTCACCGTGAGCCGCGCGGCGGGAACGGTCGTCTTTCCCGCGAACGTGATGCTCGTCGCAGCCATGAACCCCTGCAAATGCGGGTGGTTCGGAAATCCGAAACGCGAGTGCCGCTGCTCGCCTCGCGAGGTGGAGAATTATCGCAATCGCATTTCGGGTCCGCTGCTCGATCGCATCGACATCCACGTTGAGGCGCCGGCGGTCGAGTTTCGCGAACTTCACAGCGACGAACGCGCCGAGCCGTCGGCGGCGATTCGTGCGCGCGTCGTCGCCGCGCGGGAAACCCAGGCGGAGCGTTTCAGGAACAGCCGCATCCGCACGAACGCGGAGATGTCACACGGGCAGCTCAAGACGCATTGCCGTCTCGATGCGGAGTCCACCGAAATGCTCCGGCTTGCCATGAGCGAACTCCAGCTCTCGGCACGCGCCTATGACCGCATTCTCAAGGTTGCGCGCACGATCGCCGACCTTGCGGAGTCCGCCGCCATCCGGCCCGAGCACATCGGCGAGGCGATCCAATACCGCACGCTGGACCGCAATCTCTGGCGCTGACGCGCGCCCCAACGTGCAACCCGAGCGCGGGATGGGCACGGACTGCATCGGTCCGCAATGGAACGAAATTACTATTGCGAACGAGCTGCGACTGATAAATAAGTGAGCACTCACTTATGCCGCGACCTCGAATATACGATGACGATCGCATCCTGGAGGTCGCGGCCCAGGTTTTTCTGGAGAAGGGCCCCCGTGCCGGAACCGCCCTCATCGCACAACGCGCAGGAGTTTCAGAGGGCGTGCTGTTTCAGCGTTTCAAGACCAAGGCGGCTCTCTTCGAGGCCGCACTCACCCGTGAAACGGAATCCAATCTCTGGCGCGACACCTTGCAGGCTCGTGTCGGGAAGGGCTCCCCGGCGGCGAATTTGAAAGCCGCAATCCTGGCACTTTTCGAAAAGCTTCATCGTCTGGTGCCGCGGCGCATGGTCCTGGAAGGCCAGGGCGCACACCGACCGTCTTCATCGAAACGAAAGATCCCGCCGATCGAGGACGCCGCCGCGATCGAAGCCTACCTCGAGGCGGAAAACCGGCTTGGTCGATTGAAGTTGAGCCGCCCGGACCTTCACGCCCACGAGATCGTTGGCGCGGTGGTGCACTGCACGATGCTGACGCTTCGTCACAAGGCGGCGATCGGCACCCCGGAAGAGTGGGCGGACCATTTGGTGAAAGTTCATCTTCCCACTCCACCGACCCGCGTATCGCGGTCGAAATCCTCAAATCGTCCGCAATGATTTCCCCGCTCAACGTGGTCCGGCCTCTGCGAACCTCCGTTCCTCCCGTCTGCGCGCTCCCGTCGCGCGCGGCTGCACTCCTCGCCGCGGGCGCCATTCTCGCCGGTTGCGCGGGCCCGCGTGACGCGTGGAAGAACTCCGTGTCCGTCCCGTCGAAATGGAATGGTTCGTCCAGGAACGGCTCATTGAATCCGGAAGCGATCCGGCAATGGTGGAAGCGGTTCAACGACCCCGTTCTGGACGCGCTTGTCGCGCAGGCCCTTTCCGCGAGCCCCGATATCAAGACGGCCCTCGCACGGATCGCGGAATCCCGCGGCGAGCGCAGCGTTCAACTCGCCGGTCTGCTCCCTGTCATATCCGGCAATGCGTCGGACCGGATCCAGCGTCGCGACGAGCAGAGCACCGGCCGCGTGACGCGCAGCGAGACCTACAACCTCTCGCTCGACATGAGCTGGGAGATCGACCTATTTGGACGGCAGCTCCAAAACCTCAAGGCGGCGACGAGAGACGTCGCGCAGACGATCGAGAACTACCACGCGGTGCAGGTCACCCTCACGGCCGATGTGGCGTCGGCCTACATCACCTTGCGCGGCACACAGGCTCAACTCGACGTGGTGCGGCGCAATGTCGCAACCCGCGAGCGGACGACGGAAATCACCCGGTGGAAGCAGGAGGCCGGCATCAGCGACACGCTCGAGGTCCAGCAGGCGGTCAGCACGCTCGAGCAGGCACGCGCCGCCATTCCGTCCCTTGAAAAGACCATCTCGGAAACGAAGAACCAGATCGCCGTGCTTTGTGGACAGACGCCCGGCAGGCTCGACCACCTGCTGGATCGCCCGCGTCCGCTGCCCCGCGTGCCCGCCAGGCTCGCCGTCGGAGTTCCCAGCGAGGCCCTGAACAACCGTCCCGACGTGCGCGCCGCCATCGATGCCGTTTTCGCCGCGTATCATCGCAAGACGGCTGCGGAACTCGAGCGGTTGCCGACCATCGACCTTGGGGGCTCCCTCGGGCTCGAAGCCCTGCGGACCGGCACGATCTTTTCACCGGAGGCCGCGGCACGCACGCTGGCAGGCAGTTTGATGGCGAGCCTTGCACAGCCCGTTTTCGAGGGCGGCAGAATCACCGCGGACATCCGCATTCGAAAGTCCCAGGCGGAACAGGCGGTCTACGCCTACGAATCCACCGTGCTCACCGCACTGTCCGAGGTCGAGAACGCAATGGTTGCGATCCGTCGCATCGGCGAGCGCATGGAAATCCTGCGCAGATCCGACGCCGCGGCGAGCGAAGCCTCCGATCTCGCCACCCGTCAATACGAGGCCGGCGAGGTGGATCTCCTTACCGTGCTCGACGTGCAGGGCACCCAGTTGTCCGTGGAGGAAGCTCGCGCGATCGCCGAGACCGACCAACTGAACGCATACGTCCAACTTTACAAATCCCTCGGCGGAGGCTGGCAGCAACCATGAGCGAACTCTCCCAAATCATCGAATCGGCCCGGACTTCGTCGCGACGCGGGAAGTTTTTCATCCTCGCAGCCGTGGCCATTTTGCTGGTCGCGGGGTTTTTCGTCTGGCGCGCCATCGGCTCGGGCAATGCCGACAGGACCACCTACATCACGGAACCGGTGCGGCGCGGAGATCTCGATATGACCATTACCGCCACCGGAAACCTCGAACCCACCAACGAGGTCACGGTTGGCAGCGAGTTGTCGGGCACGGTCACGCAGGTGCTCGTCGATACGAATGACCGCGTGACCAACGGACAGGTTCTCGCACAGCTCGACACCAGCAAGCTCGAGCGGCAGACGGAAAGCAGTCGCGCAGCGGCAGTCGCCGCGGAAGCGAAGGTCGGTCAGGCGCGGGCGACGTTGATCGAAAGCGAAGCCAGCCTTCTGCGCCTGCAAAAGCTGAAGGAGGCCAGCGACGGCAAACTTCCTTCGCAGGCCGACATGGATGCCGCGATTGCCGCAGTCGAGCGCGCGAAAGCCGATCTCGCCAGTGCACAGGCGGAGGTGCGCCAGGCACAGGCAAACGTGGGCGCCAATGAAAGCGACCTCACGAAATCGGTGATCCGCTCGCCCGTCGACGGCATCGTCCTGAGCCGGAACATCGAGCCGGGCCAGACCGTCGCCGCAACCATGACGGCCCCGGAGCTTTTCGTGGTCGCGGAGAAGCTCGAGAACATGAAGCTCGAAGTCGCGGTGGCGGAGGCCGACATCGGGCAGTTGAAGCCCGGTCAGCGGGCAACATTCACCGTCGATGCATGGCCCAGCAGGTCCTTCGAGGCGACCGTCAAAAAAGTCGAGTTCGGATCGACGGTGACGGACAACGTCGTCACCTACAAGACCGAGCTCGAAGTCGGGAACGACGACCTGAGTTTGCGGCCGGGCATGACCGCCACCGCCGAGATCACCGTTGCGGAGGCGAAGGACGTGCTGCTGGTTCCGAACGCCGCGCTGCGCTTCGACCCCGCGTCCGCCACCGCCAGTGCCGCGCCTGCCGGTGCGCCGAAGCGGTCGTTCGTGCAAAGTCTCGTGCCCGGCCCGCCGCGACGCATGGGAAGCGGAAGACCGCCCGCGGACGATGCCGCGTCCGCGCCAAAGCCCGGCCAGCGCGCCCGCATCTGGACGCTGCTGGATGGCAAGCCGTCGCCCGTCGAGGTGGAAACCGGACTCAGCGACGGAAGTGCGACCGTGATCTCGGGCGATGGCGTGTCCGAAGGGATGCCTGTGATCATTCACGCGCGCGCACCGCAGCCATGACGCAGCCTCTGATCGCGCTTCGCGGAATCACCAAGACCTATGGCACCGGCGCCGCCGCGTTCCAGGCCCTGCGCGGCATCGACCTCACCATTGCCGAAGGGGATTTCGTGGCCGTGATGGGACCCAGCGGTTCCGGCAAATCCACCCTCATGAACCTCCTCGGATGCCTCGATACACCAACGTCGGGCCGGTATCAGTATCGGGACATCGCCGTAGACCAGCTCAATGCCGACCAGCGCGCCCTCCTTCGCCGGCACGCACTAGGCTTCATTTTTCAAGGCTTCAACCTTCTCGCCCGCACCAGTGCCCTCGAAAATGTCGAACTGCCGATGATCTATCGCGGCGTGCCCGCCCGTGAACGCCGCCGTCTTGCCACGCAGGCGCTGGAAACCGTCGGACTTGGCGGGAAATTTCGAAACACACCCGCCGAACTCTCCGGCGGCCAGCAACAACGCGTCGCGATCGCGCGGGCGATCGTCACCTCGCCATCCACGCTCTTTGCAGACGAGCCGACGGGCAACCTCGATTCCAAAACGACGGTGGAGATCATGAACCTTCTCGTCCGGCTGAACACCGAGCACGGCATCACAGTCATTCTCGTCACGCACGAGGACGACGTGGCCGCCTACGCGCGGCGAGTGATTCACGTGCGCGACGGCCGCATCGATACGGACCACTCTCGAAACTGAAGCCATGCTCGGAAACGCCCTTCACATCGCCCTCCGGGAAATCCGTCGCAATCTCATGCGCGCCTTTCTCACGGTGCTCGGCGTCATCATCGGCGTGGCGGCCGTAATCACGATGGTCACGCTCGGGCAGGGCACCACGATGGCGGTGAAGAACCAGATTTCCAGTCTCGGGAGCAACCTCGTCATGCTGCGTCCGGGCATGGGATTCGGCCCGCGTTCCTCGTCCGCCGGCGTGCCGAATTTCCGGCAGTCCGATGTGGATGCGCTCGCGACACAAATCAACGGAATTGCGGCGATCGCGCCCGTGAGCAGCAGCAGCCTGAGCACGATCTTTCGGCAGAACGCCCGCTCGACGAACGTCACAGGCACGACCCCGCCGTATTTTCAGATCAACAACTGGAAGCTGGCCGCCGGCCGATTTTTCGATGACGCGGACGTGCGCGACGGCGCCGCCGTCTGCGTGATCGGCGACACCGTGAAGAACGAGCTCTTCGGATCCGAGGACCCGGTCGGAAAACTCATCCGTCTGGGCAAACCGAAATCCACCTCGTCGGGCAGCATTTCCAGCTCCGACGCGCAGACACCCTATTCCGCGTCGTTCCAGGTCATCGGCGTGCTCGCGCCCAAGGGCCAGTCCGGCATGGGCAACCAGGACGACACGATCGTCGTGCCGCTTTCCTCGCTGCAGCGGCGGCTGACCGGCCGCACGTCATCGCGGGACATTTCACAGATCACCATTTCCGCCGAGGACGGAGCGAACAGCGATCGCCTGATCGCCGACATCACCTCGCTCATGCGGGCGCGACGCAACCTCGACCGCAACGAGGACAACGACTTCAACGTATTCGACACCCGTCAGATCGCGGAGACGCTCAGCTCATCGACGAAGATGATGACGATGCTTCTCGCGGCCGTCGCGGGGGTCAGTCTGCTGGTCGGCGGCATTGGCATCATGAACATCATGCTCGTCAGCGTCACCGAACGCACCCGGGAGATCGGCATCCGCCTCGCGATCGGCGCACGTGCGCGGGAGGTGCTTCTCCAGTTTCTCGTCGAGGCCATCACGTTGTCGTGCGTTGGCGGGCTGGCCGGAATCCTCATCGCCTTCGGCCTGTGCTTTTCCCTCTCGAAGCTGATCCAGGTTCCCTTCATCTTCGACCTTCGCATCAACCTGATCGCCTTCTTCTTCTCCGCGGCAATCGGAGTCATCTTTGGATTCGCGCCCGCACGCCGCGCCGCCGGACTCGACCCCATCGACGCGTTGCGCCACGAATAAATCCACGCGGCCCTCGTCCGTCCCTGTCTCACGGACGCGAAAATACGAAAAGGCGCCGGATTTCCCGGTTCAAAATCACCCGCGCTTCGGGCATTTTCCGCGCGTGAGAACGCTGCTGCGATCCATTTCCGCTCTCGCAGTAAATGCCGTGCCGGCGATCGGATGGTTCTTCGAAGGATGGACGTCGGGCACGATGCTCGGGGTCTATTGGTTTGAAACCCTGGCCTCCACCCTCTTCATCGCGGCGCGCATCGTGATTCACCGCCGCCTCGTGCCCTGCCGGGGCCATTTCCAGCACGCCGCCCGGAGCACCGGCCGCGGCCCGCGGGTCTCCTCGGGGTCGTTTCTCCCGCACTTCCTCACGATCAACCTCATCTTCTCCGCGGCACACGGATTCTTCCTCGGAATGCTCCTGCTTTTGCTGACGCTCAACGGCCGCGGCGCGGAGGTCGGTCTTGACTGGCACAGCGTGGGCCTCGGTTGCGCCGGCGTGCTGCTGTTCCTCGCGACCGGTTTCGCAATGGATCTGCCCGGGATGCGGAAACGCCCGTTTTTCTGGATCGAGCGGATGGCGGATGGAAACTTCGCGCGCGTCGCCGTGATGCAGCTCGCGATCATTTTCGGATTGATGGCGGCGGCCTTCACCGATGCGCCGAGGGCGTTCTTCGGCGTCTTCGTTGCGTTGAAGACACTGAACGACCTCAACGCGGTCGTCCCGCAGTGGGACCCCGCCGAGCCGCCGCGGTGGCTGTGCTGGCTGATGGACAAAATCCCGGCCGACCCGAAGATCGTGCACAAGAACGAGTCGTTCGCGGAATTCTGGAAGCGCGACAAGGCCGCCGAGATCGCGCGCCGAAGGGAAAATGAGCGACTGATGACCTGACCCGCGATCAGCGCGTCGCAGCCTGCATCGGACGTTTCGTCGAATCGTCGAGATGCTTGATCACCGTGGTCAGGTAGACAGGCTCCGGATGGATCTTCCGGTATTTCGTGATCTCCTTCTTCTCGAGGACCTGAAATCCGTAGCGCTGGAAGATCGCCGCCCCGCGCCGGTTCTCGAAGGTGACCATCTGCCCGAACACCGCCTTTTCACCGGCGTCGCGGAGATATTCGAGGTATTGGTTGATCAGCTCGCGCGTGCCGGCAACGCTCTGCGCCTCGGGCAGGCAGTTAATGTGAAAATGGGCGTTGCAGCGCGGCGCGGCGGGCACTTCGCGCCACGAGTTGCGCAGGATCCAGCCGATGAAATCCCGGGTGGCGCGGTTGTAGGTCCGGTAACGGAGCATCGCCCGCCAGAAGAGGCCGAGATTGAGAAAGAGCCCGTGCCATTGCTGGCGGAGCGGAAAGCGCGAGCCGAGCAGGTAGCCCTTCACGACGCCATCCTGTTCGAGCACGAAGGACGACTCCGGCTCGTGGTCCGTGTAATACGACGTCAGGTAGTCGGCAAAGAGCTCGCGATCCTCAAAAACCGGATCGATCGGCTGCCCGAGGTAGCCGGTTTCGCAGCACAAGTGACGGACCGCCTCGCGATCGCGGGGCTCGTATCTGCGAATGACAATGCCGGGAGGGAGAGCCACTAGCTACGGGTTGTATTCTGCGACGACCGTCCGGTAAACGGAAAACAGCCGGTCGAAAATCGTCCGCCAGCTGTAGCGTTCGCGCACGACGCGACTGGCCGCGAGGCCTTCGGACCGTGTGTCGGCGGCCGCCATCACACGAATCGCCTCGGCCAGCGCGGCGGGGGTGTTCTCCGCAGCCCAGTGCGTCTGGTTCGTGAAAATGATGCGGTCCATGTAGCTGCCGCGAATGCCGACGACCGGCGTCCCGCACGCCTGCGCCTCGAGCGTGACGAGTCCGAACGTCTCCAGAATGCCGGGGTGCACGAAGAGGTCCGCCGCCCGGTAAAGCCGCGCAAGCTGGCGGGCGTCACCGCAATACGGCAGCCAGCTCACCGCTCCAGTCGCGGCCCGGGCATGCTCGAGGTCGGCCCGTCGCGTGCCATCGCCCACGGCGAGAAGGTGAAACCGGCCGGGCTCCCGCGCATGCAGTTCCTCGAAGGCCGCGAACAGCGTCTTCACGTTCTTTTCGGCGGCAAGCCGCCCCACGTAAAGCAGCAGCACGCGATCAGCCGGAATGCCGATTTCCTCCCGCAACGCCGGCTCGGGCGCGGGTGAAAAGACGTCGATGTTCACACCGAGATCGGTGTGCTCGATGTTGCCCACCCCCCATTCCCGAAGCACGGCGGCCAGCGCGGGACTCGGAACGAACGTGCGCTCGAACCGGTTGTAGAGCGCGCAGACGTAGCGGCGGCAGATTTCCTCCGCAACCTCGGTGGCAAACCGTCCGAAAAACTTCGCGACCGTGCGGATGTAGGCCTCGGAAAAATGCGAGTGGTAAAATCCGACGACCGGAATGCCCAGTCCCCGCCCCGAGGCGACCGCCTTCCACGCGATCTGATACGGGTCGCTCGACTCGATGAGACCGGGTCGTTCGGACTCGAGGATCTGCTCGACGAGGCCGAGGTTCAGCAGCGCACGGTAACGCGACGTTTTCGACACAAGCGGGGATTCGATCGTGTAAACACGCGCCACGTCGTCGCCGGACTGCTCCGTTCGCTCCCCCGGAATAATGAGCAGGTGCGAGTCCCCGGGGCAGTGCTCGCGCAGATACGCGACCTTTTGCTCGATGTAGCGTTTCACCCCGCCGCTGACCGGCGAGTAAAACTGGGTGAGGTCGCAGAATTTCATCGATCCACCACGAAGAGCACAAAGGACACGAACGCGTTCTCCATCCTGTGTTCCTTGTGCGCCCGGTGGTTCACTCCTGGGCGGCGAGCCAGCGCTCGGCGTCGATCGCGGCGGCGCATCCCTGGCCGGCGGCGGTGATGGCCTGTCGATAGACGTGATCGGCAACGTCGCCCGCGGCAAAGACTCCCGGAATGTTCGTGAACGTGCCGCTGACCTGCTTGAGGTAGCCAGCCTCGTCGGTATCGATCTTGCCGCGGAACGGCTGCGTGTTCGGCTCGTGGCCGATCGCGACGAAGACACATTTCACCTCCAGCTCGGATTCCGCTCCGGTGCTGACATTCTTCAGTTTCACGGCACGCATCTGGCCGGCGTCATCGGTGAGATATTCCGTGACCACGCTGTTCCAGACCGGCTCGATCTTTGGGTTGGCGAGGGCGCGATCTGCCATGATCTTCGACGCGCGCAGGCTGTCGCGACGGTGAATGAGATACACCTTGCTCGCGAAACGCGTGAGAAACGTCGCCTCCTCCGCCGCCGAGTCGCCGCCGCCGACCACGCAAACCGGAACATTGCGGTAAAACGCACCATCGCAGGTCGCGCAGGACGTGAGGCCGTGACCGATGAGTTCCTTCTCGCGATCGAGGCCGAGATAACGCGGCGAGGCGCCGCTGGCCACGATGAGCGCCTTCGTTTCCATCCATGCGCCGTCGACCTTGATGCGGTTGACGCCGTCCACGTGCTCGAACTCCTCGACGGTGCCGTATTTGAACCGCGCGCCGAACTTCTCGGCCTGTGCATGCATGCGCATGATCAACTCCGGACCGTTCACGCCATCCGGAAAGCCGGGGAAATTTTCCACTTCGGTGGTGGTGGTGAGCTGACCACCAGGCTGGCGGCCTTCGAGGACGAGGGGGGAGAGATTCGCGCGCGCCGTGTAGATGGCCGCGGTAAGGCCGGCGCATCCGGTGCCGACGATGATCACGTTTTCCATAGAGTCCGCCAGTTAAGCACGAAGGCTCGCCGGCCGACAAAGAAAAGTCTGTCAATCCCCGCGCGAGAATACAGCCAGCGTCCCGCAAATGGCCGACGGCTCGGGAAGCGGCCCCAGCACCCCCTCCCAATCCGCCACGCGCGCCCGCTCGACGACGAAGGTGAGCGCCCCTCCGCGTCGCCAGAGCGCGATGAATTCCTCCCGGGCAACCGCGCCGGGGTCGCGCAGGGTGTCGTCGATCAGCAGCAGCGGACGATTCGTGTAGAAGAGCAGGCTGCTGGCCGTGTCGAGCCCGCCTTCGAAAACGATCGGCGCAGCGGCGAATTCCTCGCGATTCAATTCGTCCGCAGCATTCGCCAGCGAAAAATACGGCGCAACAAAGGCGTAACCAAACGTCGCGAAGACGGAGATCACCGACGCCGCCGCCGTGAGCGCGCCAAAATAAAAGCGCCGGGCGACAAGGGCCGCGAGCAGCAAAGCCAGGGTCAGCGAGAATGCACCCACCCCCAGCCAGCGGAGGCCGTTCCAGACCTCGGGTCCGAATCCCACAACAGTCGTCCACGCGGTTGCCCGCTCCGCCACGGTGGTTGACGCTCCATCCGCCGGCACGAAGACCAGCACGGCTGCCAGCCCGGCGAGGCTGAGCGCCGCAATCAGCGCCGCCGAAATCGCAGGTGCCCGCAAACGGTCCCGAAATCCGGCCACCCACAACGCGAAGGCCGGCCAGGCCGCCATTGCATAATAGTCCTGACGCTGCCCCATCAGCAGGAGCGGAAGCACCACGACCGACGCCCACACGGCAACCAGGACGGAGAATGCCCGCGGTGCGGCAACAACCGGGTCGCGACGAGCGAAAAACATGGCCGCCGCCACGATGCTCCACGGGAAAAACCACGCGAGATGAAGCAAAAGGAACTGCATCGCCGGCACGTTGCCGCGCGCGCCGGCCGGCGCATCGCTTCCGGCGAGGTGCCCGATTTGCTCGGAGGACACCCATGATGCGAGCCAGCCCGGGTATTTCGCCTCCACGAGCAGATACCAGGGAAGATTGACTCCCAAAAACGCGCCGATTCCCCACGGATCGAGCAGGCGACCGAGGCGCGGGCGCCACTCCGCGACAAGGATCCCGGCGAGTCCGACCGTCGCCAGCGGATACAACAGGCCGTGAACTCCTTTGGTAAACGCCGCCAGCCCGGCAAACATCCAGAAAAGAAACGCCAGTGCGCGGCCCGGATCTCCGGCCAGAACCCGCAGGCCGCAGCAGATCGACCACGCAATGAACGCACAGAAGACGGGCTCGGGCATCACGATGCGGCCAAGGGTCGCCGTGCCCAGCAGGGTGAGCAGCACGATTCCGGCGGTGAAGCCGGTGCGCACATCATGCAGACGCGCGCCAATGGCGAAGGTCGCGAGCACCCACGCCGTCACACCGAGTGCGTTCGGAAGACGCGCGGCGAATTCGTTCAGTCCGAAGACGCGGAACGAGGCCGCCATCATCCAGTAGAGCAACGGGGGCTTCACGAGGCGCGGTGCGCCATTGTTCTCGGGAATCAGCCAGCTCCCGCCCTGGGCCATGAGCTTGGCCGCACCGGCATACTGCCCGTCGGTCTCGTTGTAGAGCGAGCCGACGCCCGCGAGCAGGATTTGCAGCAACGCGCAAAGCGCAATGAGCGCGGAAACGGCGCGGCGGACCGTCACTGGAGGGCGAAGTTGTTCGGGAAGCCCTCGGGAAGCCGGACCGGCCTCCCCTGCGGCATCTGAACCAGTGCGAGCGACTGGCGGCACGTGACAAGCAGCGCGCCATCCCGCGGCCGCACGATCTCGAAGTCGCACCAGAACTTCACGCGCGACCACTCCGCGATGCGGCCGTCCACACGCACCGTGTCGCCAAGAAGCGCGGGACGTTTGTAGTCGATCTCGGTCCGGGTGACGACCGGATGGATCTGCGTGCGCGCAATCTCTTCGAAGCTCATGCCGAGCTGGATCGCGAGCAGCGTGCGTGCCGTCTCGATGAAACGGAGATAAACGATGTTGTGCACCACGCCGGCGGCGTCCGTGTCGAAATACATCACGGGGATCTCGGTGGAAACTTCGGTGCGGTTCATCGGGAGGGATTAACCATAAAGAGCGCGGAAAAGACCACGCAAAGAAATCTCCTCGTGTCCCCGGGCCGCTTCGTGATTATTCCTACACGATGGAAGTCAAGGAGCCCTTGGTATTTGAACCCCTGTCGATGGAACGCGTCTGGGGCGGACGCCGGCTGGAAACCGTGCTCGGAAAAAGCCTTCCCCCCGGCGCGCCGGTCGGCGAGTCCTGGGAGGTCGTCGATCGCGAGGACGCCCAGAGCGTGGTCCACGACGGCCCGTTTGCCGGCAAAACGCTTCACGAGCTTTGGAAGAACCACCGGCGCGAGATCTTCGGCGCGGAGTTTGGGAACCATCCGGCACGCCGCTTTCCGCTTTTGATCAAGCTGCTCGACGCACGCGAGCGGCTCTCCGTGCAGGTGCATCCCCCCGCGAGCGTCGCCGGCGCACTTCAGGGCGAGCCGAAGACGGAAATGTGGTATTTCCTCGACTGCCTGCCCGGTGCCTCCATTTATGCGGGACTTCGCAAGGGGGTGACGCGCGAGGATTTCGAGCGGGCGATGACGTCCGGCGAGGTCGAGCAGACGCTGCACCGGATTCCCGTCCGCTCCGGCGAGAGCATTTTCATCCCGAGCGGCCGGATTCATGCGATTGGCGAAGGCTGCCTCATCGTCGAAGTCCAGCAGAATAGCGACACGACCTATCGTGTCTTCGACTGGAACCGCCCGGGGCTCGACGGCTCACCACGCGCGCTCCACATCCAGGAGTCCATGGCGTCGATCGACTTCAACGATTACGAACCCACCCTGTCGGTGCCGAACGGCGAGGTCATCGCGTCCTGCGAACATTTCGTCGTCGAATTGTGGAAGCTCGATCAGCCCCGCCCCGCAACGGAACAGGGCCGCTTCGCCATCTTCACGGTCCTCTCCGGCCGGGTCGGACTGGGAGACCGCATTTTCGATCCGGGCACTTTCTTCCTTGTGCCGGCAACGGAATCGGGTGCAGAGTTGCGCCCAGTGGGAGGGCCCGCGTCCGTGCTGCGCTCAACAATTCCAACCCGCGCGCAACCGTGACCAGACCCGACCCGCGGAACATATCCCGGGAGAAATCGCTTGACCTGTTTCTCTCAAAATGAAATTCCAGCCGACGCCTTCTATGAAACTCCCAGTCCTTTGCTCGCTCGCCGTCCTGGCTTCCGCCGCTTTCTCGCACGCCGGTTCCTTCGGTGGACCGCCCCCGTTTACGGACCTTTCGCCGCTCCAGAGCGGCATCGACGGCAGCTACCAGGCCACCTGCCGCGGTGAGAATCTCATCGGCGTCATCCGCTTCGCCTACCAGAACGGTGTGCAGAGCGCGCTGCCGGCGGCAAACGCCTACACGTTTTTCGTTTCCGGTGACACGGTCAGCGGCAACGTGACGGCTTCCATCACCGGCAAGGAACTCGCCGGTGTGCTTGCCGGTCAGGACTTCAACGTGCCCTCCAACGACGAAGGCTCCACCGAGCTTCCTCTCGTGTTCATCGTGCGCGGCAACCGCGCCAGTGGCTATTTCGAGGGCAAAATGGATCTCGAGGACCGCATGTCCGTCTTCAAGGGAACGGGACACATCGCCCCGGCGAATGAAGAAACGAACACGGTGATCGCCATCGACGAGAACAACGCCACCATTACTTCTTCCGCGGCGATCGACGTCGTCGTCACGAACTTCGTGATTCAGGGCAGCTCGATCACCCCGACCGACTTCGACTTCACCGGTGTGCGCACGAGCGTCTTCGCCCAGAACACCGGCGGTTCGACAACCACGACGACCGAAAACTAAGGCGAGCCCACTGAAGTTCATTGGCAGAGTCAGTCCGCCTTTTCGAGCGGGCAGCAGAGTGACCAGCCCCGCACGGCAGCGTGCGGGGTTTACTCTTCTCGAGTTGATCGCGGTCGTCACGATCGTGCTGATTCTCATTTTCCTTTTCGTAGGCGTCGCGAGACGACTGCCGGGAATCGCCGACCGGGTCGTTTGCACGGGCAATCTTCGCGCGCTCCACGTCGGATTCGAAACCTACGTCCAGGACAACAATCACTGGCCGAAGGTTCCGCGCTTTGGACCGAATGGCTCGGAAGCGGAAGGCGAGTGGTGGATCCGCACCATGGCCCCCTACGACATTCCCGAGAAGGCGTGGCAATGCCCGGCCATCATTCGGCTGGGGAAAATCCAGCAGAACGGCACCACTCCGAAGATTCATTACGCCCCCATGATCTTCGATCAGAGGCCCCGCACGCCCTATCTCTGGCCGAATCAGCCCTGGCTCGTGGAAATCGCCAATGTTCACGGCCATGGCGCATTGTGCATCCTTCCCGACGGTTCGGTGAAGGATTGGGACAAGCACTTCGCCGAGCATCTCGCGCGCTGAGTTCCACGCCCCGGCAGGGCGTGTCCGCGCAACGGTCAAACGCTCCACTCAACGCCACTCGTGTTTCGGGTATCGTCGTGAAAGCTGCGTTTTGAGCGACGGGTAGATTTCGTTCCAGAAATTCGTGAGGTCTTTTGTGACCTGAACCGGACGCATATTTGGCGCCAGGATCTGGATCGTCAGCGGCAGGCGGCCGCCGCAGATGCGCAGTGCACCCGTCACGCCGTAGAGATCCTGGATCCGGGCCGCAACGAAGGGCTCGGCATCCATCGCATACGTAATTTTCGCACGCCGTCCGCCCGGCAGATCGATGCGCTCGGGGGCCAGTTTCTCGACCTGCTGTCTCGCCTCGGGAGGCAGCCATGCCTTCACGATCTCCCGCACAGGCCGATCCTTGATCTCCCGGTAACTGATCGCACCCGCACAAACCTCCCGGACCAGGAGTTCCCGCTCCGCGTCCCCGATCGTGGGCAGGCCGAGGTCCGGCATCCATCCGGCAAGCCGGTTGACCCGGACGATCCACTGCTCGACCGCATCGTCCCACTCCTTGAGCACGAGATTGCCGGCGATCACCTCCGCCGCGAGGCAGGCCGACGCCTCCGGAGAGGGCGCGGCGTCGCGATCGCGCGATTCCAGCACGAGGTCGCGAAACACGGTTTCCCGCCGCTCCACGACCCGCTTCTGCACTGGATCGAAACAAATCTCCCGCCGGTCGATCAGATCGTCGGGAAACATCTCCAGCAGCCAGTCTTCCTGGATCTCCGTGGCAAGATTCAGCAGCACCTGCGTCTCGCCGTCGCGGCCTTCCACGTCGTTCATCTCCGCTGCGACAAGAAGCCGGCTTCCCTGCGCCACCGAGGACCGTGCAAGCGTGCCGCTGCGGCCGTGGACGATGTCGCAGGCGAGCGTGCCCATGCTGCGGCGCCGCGCGAGCTGGTCGGCAAACGCCGCAAGCACACACTTCGCGATCGCCTCATCCGGGGCCGGCTTCGCGGAAACATCGAGCCCCTCCGCCTTCGCAATGTGAAGAAACTGCTCGAACAACCTCCCTACCTGCCGTGCGGAATCCGCATGCACCGCAAGCTTCCGGCACGCCTCGACGCGGTAGCCCTGACGCTCCGCCCAAGACCATGCCCGCATGAGAATCTGAAAATCGGAAATCCCCTCGCCAAACACCTCCTCGCGCTGGGCCTCGACCCGTTTGTCCGCGCGGAGGAACAGTCCGCGTGACTGCGTGAGTGCGGCAATGAGCGCTGCGGCGCGCACGCAGCCAAGTTCATCCGCTGCGAGAAACATGCGGGCGTAGCGCGGATGCACGGGGAACGAGAGCATGCGGCGGCCGGTTGGAGTGATTTCGCCGGTGCGGGAATCCACCGCGCCGAGATCCCGCAAAAGGGTTTCCGCCTTCTCACAGGCAGCGGGATTCGGTCGCTCGAGCCAGCGAAAATTCCCGATGTCGACAATCCCCGCCGCCTTGAGCGTGAGCACCGTCTCCGCGAGATCCAGCCGGTGCACTTCGGGAAGATCCGCCAGCGACCGGCGCTCGTGATCGCGCTGCGTCCAGAGGCGGATGCACCGCCCGGGGGCCGTGCGGCCGGCGCGGCCCGCACGCTGGGCCGCCGACGCATGGCTGATCTTCTCGATATAGAGTGTGTTCAGGCCGCGATGCGGATCAAACCGGGCGACTCGTGCGAGGCCGGAATCCACGACTAGCGTCACGTCGGGGATGGTCAGCGACGTCTCGGCGACATTTGTGGAAACAATGACCCGCTTCCCGTCCGGGCTCACTGCGGCATCCTGCCGGTCGGCGGGCAGTTCGCCATGCAGAGGCAGGACCGGCACACCGGCGCCGAGCCGGTATTGAATCGCCTGAATCGTTCGCTGGATCTCAAACGCACCCGGCATGAACACGAGGACACTCCCTGCCGTCGCCGAAAACTCCGCCTCCACGGCGTCGGCCGCCAGTTCCCACACCGGCTCGTCACGGGGCTCCTTCGGCAGATGCGATATCTCGACGGGGAACGTCCGACCCTCGGATTCAAGGACCTCGCACGGCGCGAGGTAATTGCGCAACGCGTCCTTCTCGAGGGTCGCCGACATGACGAGGATCTTCAAATCGGGCCGCACCGTCTCCTGCACGTCCAGCGCGCGGGCGAGGGACACGTCGCCATGCAGATGCCGCTCGTGAAACTCGTCGAAAATCACCGCCGCCACACCGGGAAGGGATGAATCGGAAAGCATCCGCCGCAGCAGAATCCCCTCGGTGACGTAGAGAATGCATGTCGCCGCGCCCGACACGTTGTCGAGACGGATCTGGTAACCCACTTCCTCTCCGAGCTTCGACGAACGCTCCGACGCCACCCGGGCGGCAAGCATGCGGGCGGCAAGCCGCCGTGGCTGCAGCACGATGATGGTCCCGTCGCCGCACAATCCGGAGTCCCGCAGCATCTGCGGCACCTGCGTGGATTTTCCGGAGCCCGTCGGAGCGCGAAGGATCAGGCGGTTCGATCGCGCCATCCGTTCGAGCAATTCCGCACGAACTGCCTCTATTGGCAATGAAGTCACCCCAGCTATCTAGCGGCGCCGGCACGGAGCTGCGAACACAATGTCATGGGACGACCGCTTGCGACGGCCAAGGTTCTCACTGGCGCCGCGCCGGGCGATTATGTAGGGTCCGGCTCATGCGAATTGGCCTGCGAATTGTCTCCGGCATCGCGCTCCTTTGCGCCGGCTCGGTGCAGGCGCAGAGCGACGGACTCACGCCGGACGAAATGGCTTCCGTCGTCGTCCTCGATTCCGTCTCGATTCCGACCCCCGGGGAGTTCTTCGCCGCGCTGAACAAGGTCGAGCGTCCGAACTGGATCCAGCTCCGCCGCGATGGCGCCGCACCGGCCACAACGAACCGCGCCCAGACCGCGCTCGCCGTGGGCACCCGCGTCGCCGACGGATTCATCGCCGTCGAGGCGCAGGACGGGCAGCAGGTCCGGAATATCGGCAAGGACATTATCGAGCTCTCGAAGAAACTCGGCGTCTCCCAGAGCATTCTCGCCCGTGGCAACAGCATCAGCGATTTCGCCGAGAACAACGACTGGAGCGCCCTGCGCGAGGAACTCGACGCCACCGAGAACGAGGTGAAGCTCCAGATGATCGAGCAGAAGGACACCGATCTCATCACATTGGTGACCATCGGCGCATGGCTGCGCGGCCTGCAGGTGGCAAGCGAGGTCGTGAGCGAAAATTACAAGGAGGAATCCGCGGCCCTTCTCCGGCAGCCGGCGATCGCGGAATTTCTCCTGACCCGTGTCGACACCCTCCCGGATCGCCTCAAGAACGACGAGCTTGTCGGAAAAATCCGCGAGGGCCTCGTGACGATTCGCGGTCTCGTGAAACCGGACTATCCCCCCATCCAGGACACCGCCGCCACGCTTCACACCAAGACCACCGAATTGCTCGAGGCCATCGGCCAGTCTCCCGCCGCGCCTGCCGCGCCATGAAATCGCCCCTCGTCCTCCTCCTCGCACTGACGCTTCCCCTGCTTCCCGCGCGATCGCAGGGAGAGGCACCCGCCTCTGAAGCTTCCTCGGCGGAAGCGGATGCCCGAAACAGCGTGCTCGAGCTTGCCGGCGCCTTTTCGAACGACGGCTACAAAATCCGCGACGGATTCTGGTTCTCCGAACTCGAGCCCGGCGCGAGTTCCGTCGTTCAGGTGAACCTCTTCGCCGGAAACGAATACTGGTTCTGCGCCGCCGCAAATCCGCCCGCCTCGAAGATCTCCGTCACCGTCTACGACGAGTCCGGCGCCGTGATTGACCAGCAGGAATACCGGGACGGCCCCCGCGCAGCAGCCGGCGTCGTCGCCGGAAGAAGCGGCCCCTTCTTCGTGAAGGTCACGCTCGTCGAGGGGGAGAAGGCTCCGTTCTGCCTGCTCTACTGCTACAAGTAAGGCGCTTCATCCGATTTCAATGCCAGATCCGTTCACCATCGAAAAGACCGGGGGCCAGGCCGTCCGGCACTTCTCCATCTTCCTCGACAACAAGGTCGGCGCACTGCTCGAGGTCGTAAAGTTGCTCGGCGACAATGCAATCGTCGTCCTCGCGCTCAGTATCCAGGACTCCGCCGAGAGCTCGATCTGCCGGTTCATCGTCAGTGATCCGGATCACGTCGAGGAGCTCTTCGAGGAAAACGACATCCCGCACAGTGTGTCGGAGGTCGTCGTCACCGAACTCAAGGAAGGCGCCGCCGATCTCGCCCCCGTCCTCGCCGCCCTGCTCAAGGCCGAGGTCAATGTGCTCTTCAGTTACCCACTGCTCATCCGCCCCCGCGGTCGCGCCCTGCTCGCACTCCATGTCGACGACAACGAGTGCGCCTCGGCCGTGCTTCGCGGCGACGGATTTCCCATCCTAACCCAGGACGACCTGTCCCGATAATCCCATGAAACCGTTCCTCTCCGCCGCGCTAACCCTCGCCTTCAGCCTCACCGCCCACGCCGGCGTCGTCATCGTCCAGGATGTCGAGCAGACCGGCCCCATGCCGCTCAAGACGCGCATGACAATCAAGGCCGAGGGGGAAAAGGCCCGCGTCGATATTGGCAAGGAGATCTCCTCGATTGTCGACTCGGAAAGCGGAGAGGTTTCCTCGCTCATGCACGCGCAAAAAATCGCGATGCAGCTTCCCAAGGGCGCACTCGATGCGATGAAGGAAAAGGTTTCGGACGCCGGCAAGAACGAGGGACCCGACATCAAGCCCACCGGCAAAAAGGAAAAAATCAACGGCTTTGACTGCGAGGAATACGCCGGAACCTTTCAGGGACTGGATGTCGCCTACTGGGTGACGAACGATCTGCCGAATGCCTCCGCCGTCATGGACCAGCTCGGGAAGCTCTCCGGCGGAGCGAATCCCTTCAAGGGCGTGCTCAAAAACGGCGAGGACTTTCCCGGCTTCCCCATCCGCACCGTGATCACCACTCCGCAGGCCGGCACGTCCACGATGACGATTGTCTCGGTCAACGAAGAGGAGATCCCCGCCGCCGAGTTCGAGGTGCCAAAGAACTACAAATCGATGGAGCTGCCGTCCATGCCCGGTCAGGGCGAGGGCGTTCCGTCTCTTCCCGGCACCCCGTAGTGGCTCCCCCGCCGCGCTTGCGTCCCCCGGCATTCGATGCATAACGTAGCGCCATGAAGCGGATGCTCCTCCTCGGCTGCGCACTGATCGCGTCCGGGGTGGTCCACGCCCAGGAAGACGGCCCCGGAAATCTGATCGAGCGCATTGAGTCAAAGGCCCGCAAGGCACAGCAGGCCATGGGAGGACAAAATTCCGGCGATCCCGCGCTGACCAGCTCGCTGGTCAGCAAGTCCTTCAACACCGGCGGATTCAAGACAAAGGAATTTACGACGGCGGATTTCCGCGGGACCAAGTCCGCGAAGACAAAGACCTTCACGACCCGGTCGTTCCTTGGAATCAAGAACCCGTGGTTCGGAAAAAAGGTGTTCGACACGGACTCCGCGAAATTCAAGCGCACCACCGCACGGGAGTCGGGCGAGACCTACTCGACCGGTTCGTATGCGGTGAGGAACTTTTCCGAAGCTGGAAAATCCGATGCCGGGGTCGCCTCGGAGATTCTTCCCCGAAACTCCGCGCCCCGCAAATACCTCGGCCCCGAGCAGCCTGAAAAGGCAATCGACCAGTTCACGCAGAATCTCCACCGCGACCTGACGATGGAGGAGGTTCAGGTGCTCCTGAACAAAGGTCAGAAGGCTCGTTAAGCCGTCGCACACCGCTCGTTCGTATGGATGTCCTTTCCGCCCTCGTCCGCAACTGCGCCCAGGTCCTGAGTCCTGACGAGTTGCGCTCCAAACTCGCCGAGAATCGCCCGCTCCGCGTCAAGCTCGGCGTCGACCCGACCGCTCCCGACATCCACCTCGGACACACCGTCGGGCTCACGAAGCTTCGGCAGTTTCAGGAGTTTGGCCACCAGGCGATTCTCATCATCGGCGATTTCACTGCGATGATTGGCGACCCCAGCGGGCGCTCCGCCACCCGGCCCCAGCTCACGCACGACGAGGTCATGGCCAACGCCCGCACCTACCAGGAGCAGGCGATGAAGATTCTCGATCCCGCCAAAACGCGCGTCGTCTTCAACGGCGAGTGGTTCGAGATGATGAGCTTCGAGGAGGTCATGCGCCTCAACAGCCGCGTCACTCTCCAGCAGATGCTTCAGCGCGAGGATTTTCGCGAACGGATCGACCGCGGCCAGCCCGTTCGCGCGCACGAGATTCAATATCCCATCATGCAGGGGTGGGATTCCGTGAAAATCCAGGCCGATGTCGAGCTCGGCGGCACCGACCAGCTTTTCAACATCATGGTCGGACGCGATCTTCAGCGCGAGGAGGGCCAGCCACAGCAGGTCGCCATGCTGCTGCCCATCCTCGAAGGAACCGACGGCGTGCAGAAGATGAGCAAGAGCCTCGGCAATGCGATCGGCGTGAGCGAGCCGCCCGGGGACATGTTCGGCAAGATCATGAGCATTCCCGACGAGCTCATGCCGCGATACTACGAGCTGCTCCTTGGCGAAGCCGTGCCCGACGGTCATCCAATGGACGCCAAGAAGGAGCTCGGTCGCCGCATCGTTGCGCGTTTCCACGACGAAGCCGCCGCACGCCACGCGCTCGAGGATTTCAACACCCGCTTCAGCGCGCGCGATCTCGAGCACGCAGACCTTCCCTCTTACGCAATCGCCGCCGACCGGTCGGACATTGTCTCCGTCGTCGTCGACGCCTACGCAAAATGCTTCTCCCTCACACGGTCGCGCAGCGATGCCCGACGGCTCGTTGAGCAGGGGAGCGTGCAGTGGCGTGGCGAGAAAGTCACCGATCCGAAGACGACATTGCCCGCGACGGAATCCGGCATTCTCAAGCTCGACAAGACCCGCGCCGTCCGCGTCGGCTGACCTTCCCATCCGGCAGGTCGTCTCCGGCGTCGGAATTCGCTTTCGCCGCGGGCGTTATGGGAGGATATAGTTGGCGCATGGTCATCGGCGTTCCGAAGGAGATCAAGGAACAGGAAAACCGTGTCGCCCTGCTTCCATCCGCGGCATATCAACTCATCCGACGGGGCCACACCGTGGTGGTTGAAAAAAACGCCGGGGCCGGTTCCGGATATCCCGACGAGGAATACGCCGCGGCCGGTGCAGAGCTGGTCGACGACCACGCCGAGGTGTTCGCGAAGGCGGACCTCATCGTGAAGGTCAAGGAGCCGCTCGCATCCGAATATCCGCTTCTCCGCAAGGAACACATCCTCTTCACCTACCTTCACCTCGCGGCCAACCGCCCTCTTACCGAGGCCCTCATGGCCAGCGGCGCGACGTGCATCGCCTACGAGACCGTCGAGGTGAACCGCCGCCTGCCCCTGCTCGAACCGATGAGCGAGATCGCAGGGCGCATGTCGATCATCGCCGGCGGCTACTACCTCGCCAAACACAACGGCGGCAAGGGCGTGCTGCTCGGTGGCGTCCCGGGTGTGCTGCCCGGCAAGGTCGTCGTCATCGGCGGCGGCACGGCCGGAGTAAATGCCGCGCGCATGGCCACCGGCCTCGGCGCGGACGTGACGATTCTCGAGGTCGATCTCGAGCGGATGCGCTTCCTCGACATCACAATGCACACCGCGCACACGCTCTATTCCAGCGAGGCCAGTCTCGCCGAGCTCCTGCCGTCAGTGGATCTGCTCGTCGGCGCAGTGCTCGTCCCCGGTGCGAAAGCGCCCAAGCTCATCAACCGCGAGATGCTGCGCACGATGAAGCCGGGATCCGTGCTCGTGGATATTGCGATCGATCAGGGCGGCTGCGTGGAGACCTCACGCCCCACGACGCACCAGAATCCAACGTTCATCGAGGAAGGCGTGATGCACTACTGCGTCGCAAACATGCCTGGCGCCTACGCCAGAACGGCCACGCAGGCACTCACGAACGTCACCTATCGCTACATCGAAGCCCTGGCCGATCTCGGCGTCGCCGAGGCGTGCAAACGTCAGCCCGGCCTTGCGCACGGCATCAATGTCCAGGCGGGCCGCCTCACGATCCAGCCGGTCGCCGAGGCCTTCGGCATCGAGTATTCCCCCGCCCAGATCGACTGACCCTGATCGCGCCGCGGCCATCCGCCGCCAAACCGTTAAATCCCGGAGACGAGGGCTGGCAGCCCCTCCGCACCAATGCTACATAGTCCTTTCCCTTGATGACGACGGACCTGCAAGCACTCGTTCACGACATCGGGCGCCGCGCGCGCTCGGCTTCCCGCGTGCTCTCGACCCTGCCCTCCGCAACGAAGGATGAAATCCTCCGAGCAATGGCCGACGAGATTCTCGCGCGGGAGGAAACCATTCTCGCGGCAAATGCCCTCGATGTCGAAAAGGCGGAACAAAACGCCCTGCCTGCAGCATCGATCGACCGTCTCCGCCTGACTTCCGCCCGTCTTCGCGCAATGGCGGAGGGCGTCCGCCAGGTCGCCGCTCTGCCGGATCCCGTCGGAGAAATTCTCGACGAATGGACGCGCCCGAACGGCATCCACATCTCGAAGGTCCGCAAGCCGATCGGCGTCATCGGCATCATCTACGAGTCGCGACCCAACGTCACCAGCGACGCGGCGGTCCTTTGCATCAAGACCGGCAACGCCGTCATCCTGCGCGGCGGTTCCGAGAGCCTGCAGTCGAACCTCGCCATCGCCGAAGCGCTCCAGGCCGGCGGCGCGAAAGCCTCCCTGCCGGAAAACGCGATCCAGCTGATTCCCGTCACCGACCGCGAAGCCGTGAAATGGATGGCCCGGGCCGACGCCTTCATCGACGTGCTGGTTCCCCGCGGCGGCAAATCGCTCATCGAGGCCGTCGTCAGCGAAGCCCGGATGCCCGTGATCAAACACTACGACGGCATCTGCCACATCTATGTCGACGCCGAAGCCAACGTGAAAATGGCCGCGGAAATTCTGGTCGATGCCAAATGCCGGCGTCCCGGTGTGTGCAACGCCGCGGAGTGCGTTGTTGTTCATCACGCGATCGCGGAAAAATTTTTCGCAGCAGCCGCTCCAATGCTCGCGGAACACGGCGTCGAACTTCGCGCCGACGAGCGCAGTTTTTCTCAACTCTCCGCCCTCGCGTATCCGCAACTGCGCCGGGCGGAACCCGAAGATTTCCGCACCGAACATCTCGCCCTGATCCTCGGCGTGAAGACTGCCGACAGCCTTGACGACGCGATTGCACACATCGAGACGAACGGCTCGCACCACAGCGACGCCATTGTCACCACCGACGAGGCCGCGGCGGAGAAATTCCTCAACGAGGTCGATTCCGCCACCGTGTATTGGAACGCCTCCACGCGATTCACCGACGGTGGCGAGTTTGGATTCGGCGCGGAGATCGGCATCAGCACCGACAAGCTTCACGCCCGTGGTCCGATGGCGCTACCCGAACTGACCACGTATCGCTATTTGATCCGCGGCAACGGCCAGACACGGGGATGAACACGGCCCGCCAGGTTTTCTACGAGGGAAACGTCCAGGGCGTCGGATTCCGTTACACGGTGAAGACGATCGCCCGCGGCTTCGACGTCGTCGGCTGGGTGCGCAATCTTCCCGACGGCCGCGTGGAGCTGCAGGCCGGTGGCGATGCGGAGGAACTCGACGCTTTTCTCGAGGCAATCCGGGAGAGCTCCCTGGCGGGACACATTCGCAACGAGACGATGTCCGTGATTCCTCCACTGACCGGGGTGCGCGGATTTACAATCATCGGATAACGCCGAACGCTCCCGCGGCTTGCGCCTTGCGGCGAAATGGCGTTATGTCCCGCGTTCGGTGAACCGCCCCCACGTCGCCCTCCTCATCGAGACCTCCACCAACTATGGCCGCGAGATCATCGCCGGCATCGCCGCGCATCTTCGCACCCATGGCGAGTGGACAATCTTCCTCGACCAGCGCGAGGAACGCTCGCCCGTGCCGGAGTGGCTCACGAAGTGGGACGGCGACGGCGTCATCTGCCGGTGGACGACGCCCGATCTGGCGAAGGTGCTGCGCAAGCTGCGACAGCCGGTCGTCGACCTCAACGACCGCTACGGCTATCTCGGATTTCCTCGGGTGGGCTCCGACATGGTCGAGATCGGTCGGATGGCTGCGACCCATCTTCTGGAACGCGGATTCTCGAACATCGCGTTCTGCGGGTTTCGCGAAATGCGCTGGTCGGACCTCCGACGGCAGGGCGTCGAAAGTGCGGTCGAAGGTCGCGGGCGGTTTTGCGGGTCGTTCGACTCGGATATCAACGCCGCCCGAACCAGTCACTGGGAAGAGGAGCGGGAGCGCATCGCGACATGGGTGAAGGCGCTTCCGCGCCCGGTCGGCATCGTCGCCTGCAACGACGTGCGCGGAAACCACATCCTCCAGGCCTGCATCGGCCTCGATCTCGTCGTGCCCGAGGAAGTCGCAGTTGTCGGCGTGGATAATGCCGAGCTCTACTGCGAGATCAGCTCGCCCCCGCTTTCCAGTGTGCGGCCAAACTCGAAGCGCGTGGGTGCCGAGGCCGCCGCGCTGCTCAACCGGCTGATGACGGGGCAATCCGCCGAGGTCGAGGAATTGCTCATCCCGCCGGCCGAGGTGGTCACGCGGCGATCGTCGGACGTGCTTGCGATCCCGGACCGGCTCGTCGCACGGGCGGTCGAACTCATCCGGAAGCGCGCGTGCGAGGGGCTCCGGGTGGAGGATCTCGTATCCACACTGGCAACGCAGCGGCCGCTTCTCGAGCGGGGATTTCGCAAGCACCTCCACCGCACGCCACACGAGGAGATTCGCCGTGTGCGCCTCGAGCGCGTAAAGCAGCTCCTTCTGGAAACCGACTGGACGCTCGAGCGCATCGCCGAGGCCACCGGTTTCGAGCATCCGGAATATCTCACCGTCCAGTTCAAGCGCATCATCGGGGAGACTCCCTCCCGCTGGCGGACTGCCTCGAGCGTGCCCGGGTAATTGCAGGCAGGCGCACTCGGGTTTTCGCGCGAAACACCATTCTCAATCCTTTTCCCGATCGCATGGGCGGTGCGGCAGATGGCTTCATTCTGCGCGCAATCGTTCGCCCCCGTGGTTCGCACCTATCGCCGGTGGCTCGTCGCGTCTCGCGCTGATTCCCAGCCTTCCGGTCGATTTTCCGTGTTCATGACACCAGGTAAGAAAACTCAATTTTTCCGCGAGCGATCTCATGGAGCGTTGTCGCCGTGAGTCCTACGTTGCGCGAGTCTCGATTCCCGGGACGTTCTCCCTTTGAGCCCGTGAAAATCTCCGTTCTCCCGCTGCTTCTCCTTCCGTCCCTGGCTGCCGGACTGACCCTCGACTTCACTCACCAGGGCAATGCCGATCCCGATGGCGTGACCGGGCCTAACGATCTTGGCACGACCACAACGACCAAAGCGGGCATCCCCGACGGTCGCGGCGGAACGATCACGGTCACCGTTGTGTCCAGCGGCGGGACAATCAACGCTGCCAACATTGGACTCGGAGTCTCCGGCGGGGCCGGCGGCGGACGACTCGACAGCGAGCAATCCCTTGCGATCTCCTTCGATCGTGACGTCCTCGTCACGGGCTACACGCTTGATGAGTTCGGCGGCTCCGACAACTCCACCTACGCCACGCCCGCGAAAGGCCCGCGCACCGAAACGGTCGCGAATCCCAAGGGCCTCGCCCTGCCTCTCGTCGCCGGGGAAAGCCTCGTGATTTCAACAACGGCCGGCGACGGAGTGCGCCTTGCGAGCGTATCCGTCGATCCGGCAACGGTTCTCTTCCGGGACAATTTCAACCGTCTCACCCAGCCGAACAACAACATCAGCGCCGATGCCGGCGGGATGGCGGGAAGCCTCGCACCCCTGTCCTATTTCGAAGGGAAGGACGTCGCGGTGGGTTTGACGAACGTTCGAAACAACCGTCTCAACCTCGCCGACGGAGCAAACAGCTCACAGATCCACATCGTGCACAACTTTGTGGACGAGCCGATCGTCGACGCGGGCGGATTCGCCGTGACCTTCGATGTGGCCAGCAACAACGGGGCGGACGATGACGTGAACCGCTTCGTGGGCTTCGGCGTCGGATTGAGCGAAGCCGAGCTTGCAAACTACGGTGGCGATTTCAACTCAACCGCAGCCACTCCTGGAATCCGCGGTTCAGGCACGGTTGGAACGGGCATCGCCGATTGGGCGGTGGCCCTCACGCGCAACGGTGTCAACGGCGAGGAAACCACCCTTCAGGTGCGAATCTACCGGAACGGTTTCCTCGCGCGCACCTACACGACGTTCGACAGCGGCGCTCCGATCCGGATCGGCAACCGCGGACAGTTTTGCGTGAGGTTCGCATGCACCGGAACGGCGGCGGGAACCAAGGTGGTTCCGATTCTGGAATGGGGCGATCAGACGGTCGGTGCGAGGGACGACAACTCCTTCACCTGGCAGGACAGCGATGCAAACTACATCGGCATCTTTGCCCGCCAGTCGGGTGCGGGCTGGAGCGTTGAAGACCTCTCCGTGAGCGCCCTGACGCCGGACGTTACGACCGAGGCGGTCGATGACGCGTTCGAAGTCGCACAGGACTCGTCCGCCAGCGTTCTCGATGTGCTCGCCAATGACATCGGATTTCGTTCCGGTTTCGAAATCACCACCGACCCCGCCCACGGCACGGCCGTCATCAACGACAGCAAGGTCGAATACACACCGGCACCCGGCTTCTCCGGCGTCGACACGTTCGTTTACCGGATCGAGAATGGCTCCACCGCCACGGTCACCGTTCACGTCCTGCCCCCGGCACGGGATGATTTCTACCAGGTCCTGCGCGGAAGCACGGCAAACCCGCTGTCGGTCCGGGCAAACGATCTCACCGCCGCTCCGTTTACGGGTGTCAGCGACCCACCGCATGGCACGGCGGTCATCGTTGGCGACGTGATCGAATATACGCCCGATCCGGATTACATCGGTTCCGACAGCTTCACCTACACGCTCGCGGGAGGACTCGCGGCCACGGTCGCGGTCGACGTGCGCCGGTATCCAAACTTCCTCGTGATCTACACCGACGACCAGGGCTGGACGTCGCTGGAGATCCCGATGGACAAGGACAATCCCGATTCGAAGAGCGACTTCCACATCACGCCAAACATCAGACGCCTGGCCGGCGAGGGGGATGCGGTTCTCCCGGGGATACTCGCCCGCTCCGAACTGCTCTCCGAGCCGCTACGCAATGCTCACGGGCAAGAGCTGCGTGCGCCTTGGATTCACGGACATCGTCGGCCGCAACGTGAACCCAACGCCAAACACCAATTACCCGCTCGTCTCTCCCGGCAAGAAGGTCGATGCCATTCAGGCCGCCGAGGTAACAACGCCCGAGCTTCTGAAGACGATCAGCGGCGCGGGCTACGCCACCGCGCACTTCGGCAAATGGCACATCGGCGGCGGTGGCCCTGCAAACCACGGGTTCGACGTGAGCGACGGTGCGACCGGCAACAACGAGGGCAGCACCGGGCCCGCGAACACCGCGGTGGACGACCCCAAGCGGGCCTACTCCATCACCATTCGCGCGATGGACTGGATGGAAGACAAGGTTTCCACGCCGTTCTATCTTCAGGTCAGTCACTACGCGGTCCACTCGGCGGTTCAATTCTCCGCACAGTCGCTTGCGCTCTTCGACGGCCGCCCCGCCGGATCCAAGCATTTCCGGGTCAATTACGCGGCAATGCTCGCCGACCTCGATATCAACGTTGGCCGACTGCTCGAAAAGCTCGACGAACTCGGCCTCCGCCACAGCACCTACGTCATCTACCAGGCCGACAATGGCGCGCCGCAGGATCTCTCCAGCAATGCCCCGCTGCGCGGGTTCAAGCCCGAGGTTTGGGAGGGCGGCATTCGCGTGCCAACGATCATGCGCGGTCCCGGCATCGCCGCAGACAGCCAGATGGACACGCCAATCAGCGGCATTGATTTCCTGCCCACCATCTGGGACTGGGCCGGTCAGCCGGCGGCAACCCTGCCTCCAAACATCGACGGCGGCAGTCTCGTCTCCGCAATTCGGGCGGCGTCAAATGGAATCCGGAAGCCATCCGTCAAGCGTCCCTCCCCACTCGTGGCCTACGCGCCGCACTATGTGCAGGACGGCTTGAAGGATCAACGCCCCTGCGCCGTCCTGATCGACGGGAACTACAAGCTCACCGTTCCGTTCGAGGAGGGACGAATCGTCCTCTACAACCTCGATGAAAACATCGAGGAGGACGTCGATGTGGCTGATGTTGCCGTCGGGAAACGGTGGCAGCTCTGGGTCCGTCTCCGCGATTACATGAAGGCGGTTGGCGCACTCTACGCCCTGCCTGATCCGGACAACTACGGACCGGCGGATGGCATCAATGACGGCGACGCCGACAACGACGGCATTCCCGATGCGTGGGAAATGCGGGAAATGCTCAGCATTGGATCCGACGGCACCGCGGACACCGATGGAGACGGCGTTTCCGACAATCAGGAGCGTCTGAACGGCACGGATCCTCTCGTTCCGGGTTCGCTTTCGATCGATCCCTCGTTTGGCGACGACGGAACGGTCACGCTTTCGTGGAACAGCACGCCCGGCCTCTATCGCATCGAGACGTCGGACGATTTGAAAAACTGGTTCCTTGTCGAGATTGTCACCGCGAATGCGCGCAACGGCTCGTCGACCTTCACCGTCGATCCCGGCGTCGCGCGGCAGTTTTTCCGGGTCAGCCGCGAGCCCTGACAGCCAACCCCGGTGCATCCGGGGAAGGCTGTCGTGGCGTCCCCGTAAGGATTCTCAAATTTTTCCGCCGCGATCTCATGGACGAACCGGGACGAACCCGTAGTTAAGGAATGGTAGATCCCCCAAAGTCATGGTGCACACCCACTCCCTCTTCACGCGGCGGGCATCGCTCGCCATCGCCGCCACTCTCGCAGGCGTTTCCTCGACCTTCGCCGCCGTCCAATCCTGGAATGTCGACACCGGCGATTTCCTGGACGGAGCCAACTGGACTCCGGGATTCGTCGGCGAATGGCCGCTCGATGTCGCTGAGATCAGCAATGGCGGCACCGCCACGATGTCCGCCGGGGTTGCTGTTCTTCAGGCCATCAATGTCGGCCAGAACGGCGTCGGACTCGCAACCGGGACGCTGATTCAAACGGGCGGCGACCTCGTGATGAACGACGGCATTGTGGTCGGACGTCAGGGCACCGCCGTCGGTGTCTACGAAATGACGGGAGGTTCTCTCACCCTCGTGAATCTTCGGGTTGGTGGCGGCTCGCAAAACTCGCATGGCACAATGACCGTCTCCGGCGCGAACACGCTCGTCATCAGCTCCGGCACGGGCCACACCAGCGTCGGCTCCCCCGGCACGGGCATGCTGACCCTCGAGAACTCCGCGGTATGGACCCACAACGGCGCCAACCCGTTCCTCATAGGATCCGACAACAATACTCAGGGGGCCGTCGGCGGTAACGGGACGCTGCACGTTCTTTCCGGAGCGCTGTTCGATGTGGTCGGAACGGCGAACTTCACGATCGGCCGCAGCAACGGCACGGGCGGCAATGGCACGGTTCTCGTCGACGGCGGCACGATTAATATCGCCTCCGGTTTTCTGAACATGGCGGCGACGAACGCAGGCGCCGGAAGTGCGGGCGGCACCGGCACCCTCACACTGAAGTCGGGCGCCATCTCGACCCCGCTCCTCAATCTGCTGGAGGGCAACAGCACCGTGAATTTCGACGGCGGCACCGCCACGCTCGGTGGAATCGCAAAAACCGGTGTGATCGGGTCCGCAACCGTGAACTTCAACGGGACGCGAGTCATCGCCCAGAGCTCGAACGTGAACTTCATCGCGGTCAATGGCACCGGCAGCGGGACGCTGACGTTGAACGTGGATGCGGGCGGACTCATTCTCGACACGAATGGCAACGACATCGCCACCGCCCAGCCATTCACCGGCACCGGCGCACTGACGAAGCTCGGTGACGGAACATTGATGCTCTCCGGCGCGAACACGTATGCCGGCGGCACAATCGTCGACGGTGGCTCGCTGATCGTTTTGGAAGGCGGTCTGCTGGGAACGGGGAACATTACCGTGCAAAGCGGAGGCCTCCTCGACTTCGACTACGACTTCTCGCTCGTCACCGGCGGACTCGTGCTGGAAACCGGCAGCACGATGGTGCTCGACCAGAACCTCACGTTCGCCGGCCTCACGATTGAGGGAACTTCCCTCGATGAGGGCGTCTACAGCTACGCGCAGCTCGAGGCGAACTATGGGCACATCTTCGCGGATGGCGGCAGCGGCCAGATCACGGTGGTTCCGGAGCCGGCCACGCTCGCGCTGCTTGGCCTGGGCGCCGTCGTCAGCCTGCGGATGCTGCGCCGAAGGAATGCCGCTTGAACAGGCGGGAACGCCGGGCAACGGTTGGCATTCCCCCTTCCGGCTCCATGTTCCCCCGTCGTCACTCCCTCGCCCGCGCAGCCGCACTGATTGTCTGCGCGGGCTTCGTCTGCTCGGACCGGCTTCACGCCTACACGAATCCCATCGTCGTCCCGCAGTCGTGGCGGTGGAACAATCAATCGTTCTACGGCGAGGGCGATCCCTACATTCTCAAGTTCAACGGGGTCTACTACCTCTACGTCTCGACGGTGGACGACAAGCCGGGCGTCAAGGTCTGGTCATCGACCGATCTCGTGAACTGGGATTATCGCGGGCTCTGCGCGACGGAGGCGCTCACCAAGGGAGCCTACGCGCCGGAGGTCGTCTACTGGAACGGCACGTTCTACATGTATACCTCGCCGGCGGGGAACGGGCATTACGTCCTTTCGAGCCAGAGCCCCACCGGGCCGTTCACCGCCGTCACCGGGAATCTCGGCATGAGCATCGATGGCCATGTGTTCATCGATGACGACGGGAAGTGGTGGTTCTATCACGCGGCGAACGGGAACATCACCGCCCGCCCCATGTCGTCGCCAACGAGCTTCGGATCGGGCAGCGGCACCGGCTCCAACATGCACAACCGGTGGACCGAGGCGCCATTCGTCATCAAGCGGCTCGGTCGCTACCACATGACCTATTCGGGGAACCACATCTGGAACCGCGCCTACCGCATCGACTGGTCCACGAGCCAGACTCCCTCCAGCGGATTCACTCCGCTCGCACAACAGAACCCCGTGCTCATCCGCACCGAGGGGGCGCATGCGGGCATCGGCCACAACTGCATCATCGTCGGCCCGGACCTCGACACTCACTACATCGCCTACCAGACCCACGCGAACCCCGGCCGGCGAATCAATTTTGACCGCATCTCGTGGAACGGCCACAAGCCGCTGGTGCTCGGCCCGACCTTGTCGCCGCAGCCCGATCCGGCGCGCCCCGTCTTCGAGGACCGGTGGAACCGCTCCAGCATCGGCACCGGCTGGGTCACGATCGACGGCGGGACTTGGGCCATCGTAAATGGCGCGCTCGCGCAATCCGCCGCCTCTGCGAACCAGTGGCACAAGCTGGTCACGACCGCTGCGTCCGGCCCGGAATATACGGCCGAGATCAATTTGCGGCGCACCGACGCCGGACCCGCCTATGGCGCCGTGTTTTCCTACATCGATGCGAACAACCACGGCCGCGTATCGCTGAACGCGCAGACGAATCAGATCGAAACGGCCTTCCGCGTGAATGGTGTGGACCTCCCCATGCAGACGGCATCCCTTCCGGGGGCCTTCAATCACGCGGCATGGCACGTCCTGCGGATCGAGAAATCCGGCGACACGTTTCGGTTTTACGTCGACGGCATGCTGCGCGTCACACGCACCGTCGCGGATCTCGGCGGTGGGCGGATTGGCTGCGCGACGCGGCAGACCCGCGCGCAGTTTGGATATGTCGCGTTCAACAACCTTGTGGACGGAAACGGCGCATGGAGCGCTCCGCATCCGGTGCCGGGCGTGATCGAGGCCGTGCACTTCCTGCCGGCGGAGCAGAATGGATCGCTGGACACGACACCTCGCAACACCCCCGGCGGCTACCGCCCCGGCGATGTCGATATCCGGTCCGGTCCGAATGACGATTTCGTCATCACCAATATCGCCGCCGGGGAATGGCTCGCCTATCACGCGAACATTGCCGAGAGCGGTCGCTACGATGTGGAGTTTCGCGTCGCCGCCACCGCCGGATCCGGCCGCATCGTGCTGCGGGATGGTGACCACCCGCTCACCAGCGAGATTCCAATTCCCGCCACCGGCGGACCGAATACCTGGCGCACGGTGATCGTTCGCAATGTCCAACTCACCGCCGGCAGCCGGAGGCTGGTCGTCGAATTTGTGAAAGGCGGATTCGACTTTTCGCGGATGACGATCACGCGTTCGGCCGCCGTCACGCCGTTTACGAGCACGTTTGCGACGAATGCGTCGGGATGGACCCGATTCGATGGGAACTGGGAGGTCTCCGGCGGCACCTACAATGTCGACGCCTCCTCCGGCGCGTTCGGAAAAGTCGGACGCGGCAATGTCGGCTGGGGCGACTATGCGATCGAGGCGGAGGTCAACCGCCGCGCCTCCACCGGGGATGCCGGCGTCGTCGTGCGAATGAACAACCCGTCCGACGGCACCGCCTACAACGTCAATTCCCCGGACTACCTCCAGGGATACTACGCGTTCATCAACAACTCGGGCGTCCACCTCGGAAAGTTCAACTTCGGCTGGAGCCAGCTCGCGAGCTCGGCAGGCAGCTTTCCCGCGAATGCATGGCATCGCATGAAGGTTATCGTGAGCGGTCCCCGCATTCGTGTGTTCGTAGGCGATATGACCACCCCGCGCATCGACTACACCGACCATGCGCCCAATGCCTTCATCAACGGAAAGATCGGTCTGCGCGCGTTGAACACGCCGGCGTCGTTCGACAACGTTTCGCTCGTCTCCTACACAGAGCCTATTCCGGACCCGACTCCAACACCCCCTCCCACGCCACCTCCAACTCCGACCCCGGAGCCAACTCCAACACCAGTCCCAACTCCAGAACCCACTCCTCCGCCAACTCCCGAGCCGACTCCGACACCAAGTTCAGACCCCCCAACCACACCGGTTCCAACGCCGGAGCCCACCCCTTCCCCCACGCCTGAATCGCCGACTCCGGAACCAACACCACCGGCCGCCCCGACCATTCACCCGACGAAGGCGGAGTTTTCGAAGACGATCTCAGTGAAACGGGTGGGGAACACCCTGAAGCTGCAAGGGACCGTGAAGCACGGCGCGGGAATCCGGAGATTGCAGGCATGGATCAACGGCAAACGCGTTTCCATTCGAGGCAAACAACGTTGGCGCATTCGGATGCGTTCAGAGGCAGGGAACCTCGCAGTCCGACTGAAGGTAAAGCCCACGGTCGGAGCGGCCAGCACGCGCACCTATCGCGTGCGCGGAGTAACGCAACCCGCCGTCCAGCTCGTCGCGGATCCGTAAAGGATCTCCACTATTCCCACGGCGATCTCATGGCGATTGCCAAGCCACCGCCTTATAGCAAGGGGCGCCATCCCCAAACTGGTTTCATTCCCCTTCCGTCTTGGCCGTTCTGCCCGCAGCCACCTGTGTGATGATAGGCCGCCGCGCACGCCCCGATCGGCCACAAGGCGCACGCCGCTCAAGATCGACGCGCGTCTCTTTCTGGGAACGACATTCACTCCCCTCATGAGAATCCCGCTGTTTGTCGCCTTCTCCTCCGTCTTGCTGGGCAAGCTGTCCGCGGTCACCGCCCCGCCGAACATCGTTTACATCCTCGCGGACGACATGGGCTACGGCGATGTCCGATGCCTGAATCCCGAAAGCAGAATCCCCACGCCGAACCTGGATCGACTGGCCCGGGAAGGGATGGTCTTCACGGACGCGCACAGCACCTCCTCCGTCTGCACGCCCAGCCGATACAGTCTCCTCACCGGCCGCTATGCCTGGCGCACCTCACTGCAGAACGGCGTGCTCGGTGGCTTCGGCAAGCCGCTCATCGACGCGAACCGCCTTACGGTCCCCGCATTTCTCAAGGAAAACGGCTACACGACCGCGTGCATCGGCAAATGGCACCTGGGCATGTCGCTGAACGGAGACTGGAATCAGCCCATCCTCGATGGTCCCACCACGCGGGGGTTCGACGAGTTCTTTGGAATCAGCGCTTCGCTCGACATGCCGCCCTACGCGTTCATTCGCAACAACCGGCTTGTCGCGCCACTCGATACCGAGAAGGAGTTTTTCGAAGGACGTCGCGGACCGGCCCAGAAGGACTTCGAGGCGGAGGACGTTCTGCCCGCGCTTGCGCGGGAGGCGTGCGATTTCATCCGTCGCAGTGCGCAGGAGAAGAAACCGTTTTTCCTCTATCTCCCGCTCACCGCCCCGCACACCCCGATTGCTCCCACGGAGAAGTGGCGCGGCAAAAGCGGACTCAGTGATTACGGCGACTTCGTAATGCAAACCGACGCCGTCGTCGGAGAGATCCTCGAAGAGCTGGACAGGGCGGGCGTGGCCGGCAGCACGCTGGTTTTCTTCGCATCGGACAACGGCTTCGCTCCCGCCGCGGGCACCGGCCGGCACGAATCGCAAGGGCACTTTCCGAGCGCCGGATTCCGCGGCTACAAGGCGGACCTCTGGGACGGCGGCCACCGCATTCCGTTGATCGCGCGCTGGCCCGGCGTCGTGCAAGCCGGCGGCAGGAGTGACGCGCTGGTCAGTCTCGGCGATCTGTTCGCAACCTGCGCCGACATTCTCGAACACCAACTTCCCGCCAATGCCGCCGAGGACAGCGTGAGCATGCTGCCCGCGTTGCAAGGCCGGACGGATGCCGCCCGGCGAAGCCTCCTCGTGCACCACTCGGAGGATGGCAGCTTCGCGATTCGCGAGGGACGGTGGAAGCTCGTCCTTTGCCCGGGCAGCGGAGGCTGGAGCGATCCGCGCAACGCCGCGGCCCGAAAAAGGAACCTTCCCGAGTCGCAGCTCTACGATCTGGAGGCGGACCCCGGGGAAAAGGAGAACCTCGCCGCGACCCACCCCGAGATCGTTGCACGCATGACAGGCGACCTGAAGAAGTTGATTGCCGAGGGGCGCAGCACTCCCGGGCCGGAGCAGGCCAACGAGGTTCCCATTGTCGTTCGCAAGGGCCGCGAAGATTGACGCTCCCTACAATCCGTCGACGTAAAGGATCTCAAGTTTTTACCGGTCGATCTCATGGATGACTCCACGCTCCGTGCTTAGTTTCCCCGAAATTCGTTCCCCCAAAAAAACGATTGTTACCTACCCCCCTGCCATGTTTGCCCGCCTCTCCGCATCCGCCCTTCTAGTCGCAGCTCTGGTTCCCGCAGCCATCGGTGCGGAAGTCGAATGGAATGTCGAATCCGGCGACTTCATGGATGGCGCAAACTGGCTCACCGGCGCCGTCCCGGGACCGGGCGATGACGGAATCATCAGCAACGGAGGCACTGCGACGCTTTCCGAGGGTTCTGCGACCATGTTGCAGCTGTGGGTTGGCAACACGCTTCACGGCACGAGGGAGGGCACGCTCATTCAGACGGGCGGCTCGATCCAGCTCACCGTCGGCCTCGTGGTCGGTCGCCAGGCAGACGCTGTCGGCACTTATACGATGACAGGAGGCACGCTCACGACGCCGGACTTCCGCATCGGTGGCGGACAGGCAAACACGACATCAAAGGGAACCATGTCGGTCTCCGGCGAGGAGACCTCCGTTACAGCAACAGGCACCACGGTCGGCGTGGGAATTGCCGGCGAAGGCAGCCTGACCATTTCGGATTCCGCCGTTTTCACGCGCACGGGCGGAGCCCTCCTCATCGGCAGCGACAATGCAGTGAGCGGCGCCGCCGGAGGCAGGGGCACCCTGCACGTCCAGAGCGAGGCGGTGGTGAGCATTTCCGGGAACCTCGTCATGGGCCGCAACCCCAACTCGGTGGGCACAGTCATCGTCGATGGCGGTCACATCACGTCCACCGGCCAGATCAACCTCGGCAACGTAAATGGCGGGTCCGTGGGCGGAACCGGAACCCTCACACTCAACAGCGGCAGTGTCACCGGAAACATCCTCCGGATCATGCAGGGCTCCGGCACCGTGAATCTGAACGGCGGTGTCCTTGCCGTGAACTCGATGTTCAGGAACGGCGCGAACGTTTCGGCGAAGGTGAACTTCAACGGCGCCACGGTTCGGACCTCCGCCAGCGGCGATTTCTTCAGCGGATTCTCCAACAACGAGCTCGAGATCCACTCCGGCGGACTCATCTTTGATACCAACGGCCAGACCGTTGCATTCGCCCAGGGCTTTTCGGGGGTCGGCACCTTCACGAAGACCGGCGCCGGCATGCTGATCATGAACGGCATCAGCGACCACACGGGCGGGACGCTCGTCGACGGAGGATTGCTGATCGTCTCTCCCGGGGCAACCCTCGGCTCGGGAGCGATCACGGTCGCAGACGGCGGTTCGCTCGATTTCGATTACGACTTCACGCTCACGACCGCCGGGCTGGTGCTGGAGACAGGCAGTGAGATTTTCCTCGATCAAAACCTGACCTTCGCCGGGCTCACCATCGCCGGCGATGTCTTCGAGGAGGGCGTCTATTCCTACGAAACGCTCGAGGCCCAATACGGCGACATTTTCGCAGACGGCGGATCCGGCCAGATCACCGTGAGCGCCGTGCCTGAGCCCTCCGTCGTCGCCCTCTGCGGTCTCGCCACCGCAGCCCTCCTCTGGCGTAGCCGCCGACGAGACTGAGACTCCCCCCCGAACGCACCCTCGGGGGCGCCGCGACTTGGAGGAGGCGTGGCGTCCCCGAATTTTTTTCTCCGTTATGTCCATTCGTTCCCTGCTTCTTCCGGTAGCGGTCTCCCTTGCGACCGCCCACTTCGGACTCGCGGCTGAAAAGCCAAACGTCATTGTCATTCTCTGCGACGACCTCGGGTGGTCGGACTTCGGCTGCTATGGCGGGGAAATTTCCACGCCCGTCGTCGACAACCTCGCCGCGAATGGCGTGCGATTTCGTCAGTTCTTCCAGGGCGCGCGCTGCAGTCCGAGCCGCGCCGCCCTGCTCACCGGCCTTCACACGCCCCAGGTCGCGGCGGACCCGGCGTCGGCACTGCCGCAACTCAAGGTGGAGAACAATGTCACCATCGCCGAGTTGCTCAAGGCCAACGGCTACCGCACCTACATGGCCGGCAAGTGGCACCTCGGCACGCGCGACGTGAACCGCGCCCCCGAGCAGCGCGGCTTCCAGCACGTCTGGCGGTTCGCCCAGGGTCATGCCCACAGCGCCGACAACTGGACGGAAAACGTCTACTCTCTTTTCTCGGAAAACAACGAAATCGCGCCTCGCAACTACACCGCGTCCGGTCAGCAGTTCTACCAGACCGAGGCCATTGGCGATTACTCGATCGATTTCATCAACCACCACCTTTCCAAGGGGGACGACAAGCCGTTCTTCCTCTACATGGCGTTCGGCGCGCCACATTTCCCCATCCAGGCTCCCCCGGAGATCGCGGACAAATACATGTCGACCTACGAGAAGGGCTGGGACGTCCTGCGGCAGGAACGCTACGCCCGCCAGCTCGCAAACGGCGTGATCGACGAGCGCTACCAGCTGACCCCGCGGGGCGGCACGGGGCCTCACCAGAACGAGGCGGTCGTTGAGATTCCCGCATGGAACACGATTGGAGCAAACCGCCGCGCAGACCTCGTCCGCCGCATGTCGCTCTACGCAGCGATGATCGAGGAACTCGACCGCAACATCGGCAAGGTCGTCAACCGTCTTCAGGAAACCGGCCAGCTCGACAACACGCTCATCTTCGTTCTCTCCGACAACGGCGCAAACGCCGAGAAGGGACGCTTCGGCACATGGTCCGGCACCAGCGAGCAGGCTCCCCTCACCGGCGCAGCTCTCGCCAACATGGGGCAGCCCAATGCAGGGGACGGCATTCACGTCGGCGCTGGCTGGGCGAATCTCAGCAACACGCCGCTGCGCCTCTTCAAGCACTTCACCCACGAGGGCGGTGTCCGCACGCCCTGCATCGTGCACTGGCCCGCCGGCATCCCGGAATCCGCCCGCGGAGGCTGGCGGGAGGAGCCCGGGCACCTCATCGATGTCATGGCGACCATCGTCGGCGCCACCGGTGTCTCGTATCCCACGACCTACGCCGGACGCAACATTCTCCCCCGCGAAGGCGTCGATCTCCTCCCGCATATTGTGGAAAACGCGCCCCTGCCCGAACGGCCGCTCTTCATCGAGCACGAGGTCAATCGCATGATCCAGCGCGGCCCGTGGAAGCTCGTCACAAAAAACTTCACGCTCTTTGACGGATCCTCTCCGGCGCACGAGAAGGAACTCTACGATCTCGCCAATGATCCCACCGAGACGACCAATGTCGCCGCGACCCACGGTCCGTTGGTTGCCGCGCTGACGCAGGAGTGGAACGCATGGGTCAATCGTGTCGGTCTTCCTGCGAACCGCCTGATGCCGGAACCGCCGGTGAATCGCACGCCCGCGGCGACCGCCGGCGATCTGTTCGTCGACACCTTCAACCGCCCGGCCGCCACCGACATCGACACCTCCGTGGCCGGCGCATGGGGCTCGCGCATTCCACCAATCGCCGCGAACGCTGCATGGCGCGAGGGTTGGGAGGGCAGTGGATCGGCGGATTCGATCATGACGATCGACAATGTCCTCCAGATGGCCACGGGCGCGGGCATGAGCGAAAACGGTCTGAATCACAACTTCATCGGCCAGGACATCCTCGACGCTGGCGGATTCTCCGTTTCGCTCGATGTTCTCGCCATGGTCACCGATGCCACCGACACCGCAAACCGCTACGTCGGCTTCGGTGTGGGGCTCAACGCCGCCCAGGCCGCCGCCGGCAACGACATCGGTGCGGCGGGCAGTTCCGCGATCGCCTTCCGTGGCAACGGCACCAGCCGCATCGGAGTCGCCGATTGCTTTGTCGAGGTCGACTACAACAACAACGTGAAGGTATGGACCGGCGGCACCCTCCGCTCGACCGTGAACGTCGGCACCCGCACCGGACGGCTCATCGCCGCCTTTGAGTGCAACAGCTTCGCCGCAGGCGCTTCGGTCCAGGTCTCCGTGTATTTCAACGGCAACCGTCTCGACCTGAACGGCGCCGCCGCCGGGGATACGATCTCGTTCACGTGGAACGAGGCCAATGCGAACTACATCGGTCTCAGCGCCCGCGCGAGCAGCCACGCTCAGATGGATAACTTCGCGGTCCGCAAGCTTCCGCTCGCCGACGCTCTCACCCTCGACTACGCGTTGCGAAACGGCCTCGACGGCGGGGACACCAGCCCCACAGCAAACCCCGACACGGATCGCGCGAACAATCGCCGCGAGTGGGCGTTTGGCACCAATCCCGCCACTCCCGACTCACAGACCGGCAGCCCCGTGCTCACGCTGTCCGGGTCGGAGAATGGCCTGCGCTTCTCACATCGCCGCCTGCGCAATCGATCCCAGGCCGGCCTCGAATACGACTACTTCCTCTCCCGGGATCTCGAAGAGTGGGAGCCGGTTGTTCCAACGGAAATTTCCGCCACGCCCGTTTCCGCGAACTCATCCTACGAATTCGTGGAACTCGCGCTCGAAGACGGCCCGTCCGTCCACGACCGCCTCTTCCTGCGATTGGACGTGCGGGATTGATCTTCAACCCTGTCGCTCCGGAGCCGTGCCCATGAAAAAGTTCCATCTTCGCTGGCTTCGCCCGCTCCTGCTTCCGCTGGTCGCCACCCTGTCCGCCGCGGACACGGACTCCGGAAAAGCCCAGCGGCCCGACATCGTCGTGTTCCTTGCGGATGACCTCTCGATCCGCGACGTCTCCGCCTACGGGGACAAACAGATTTCCACGCCGAACATGCAGGCGCTCGCGAACGCGGGCATGACGTTCGACCGCGCCTACGTTGCCTCGCCAAGCTGCGCACCCAGTCGCGCCGCGCTTTTGACCGGGCGCTTCGCCAGTCATACCGGCGCGCGCTTCAACCATCAGCGTGTGCGGCCCGAGGTTCGCAAATGGCCCGCGTATTTTCACGATCTCGGCTACGAGGTCGTTGCCATCGGCAAGGTCTCGCACTACGGCCACGTGAACGCCTACGGCTTCGACTACGCCGCCTACCACAACTACCACGAGGACATCTGCATTCAGAAGGCCGTGGAGTGGCTCGAGGCGCGCAAGTCCGATCGACCGCTCTGTCTCCTCGTTGGAACCAACTGGCCCCACGTCCCGTGGCCAAACCGGCAGGCCCTCCCTCCGGATCGGGTGAAACTCTCCGCAAAGCTCGCCAACACTCCGGAGACGCGCACCGCATTCTCCCGCTACGCTGCGGCCGTGGAAAATGCCGATCGCGATCTCGGCCTCATCCGCGACGCCGTGGCGCGCACGCTTCCGAAGGACACGATCTGTCTCTTCACCTCGGACCACGGTTCGCAGTTTCCCTTTGAAAAGTGGACGCTCTACGAGTCCGGCATCCGTGTTCCACTGATCGTTGCGTGGCCCGGACGAATCGCTCCGGGCACACGCACGAACGCGATGGTGAGCTGGGTCGATGTGCTTCCGACCCTCCTTGAAGTCGCCGGGGAAAAGCCCGCGCAGCTCGCGGATTTCGACGGCCGGTCCTTCCTCCCGGTGCTGCTGGATGGCGCAAAGAGCCACCGCGAGATGCTCTTCGCAACCCACAGCGGCGATGGAAACTTCAACACCTACCCGACGCGCAGTTTGCGAGACGGTCGCTGGAAATACATTCGCAACCTCGATCCCTCCCGCGAATTCCGCACCCACGTCACCGAGCGCCCGCAGAACGCCAACTACTGGCTTTCGTGGGAGCAGGCCGCCAAATCCGATCCGGATATTGCGAAGCTCGTCGAGCGGTATCTCCGCCGGCCTCCGGAGGAACTCTACGATCTCGAGAAGGATCCCGACGAACTTGTGAACCTCGCCACCGATCCGGCCCATGCGTCCCACCTGGCACGGATGAGGGAAGCGCTGGACCGCACGATGCGCGATCTCGACGACGGCGGTCTCGAGGCGGATCTCGCCGCACATCCACGCAACCAGGAAAAGTAATTCGCAGCCCCCCCGCATAGGCGCGCGAAAACGATCACAAATTTCGGCGCCTTGATCACATGGAGGGTGCCTTCAGGTGCTCCTACGTTGTCACGTTCCCCCCCGAAATGATTCCCATCCTTTCGACCTCTCCCGCGGCACTGCATCCCCACATCGCCTGCCCATGAATCCCCCACTCTCCTTCCCCCCACGGCGAGAATCGCGCTCCACCCGACGTCTCCGCATCACCGCCCGTCGATTGTCGGCGGTGATCGTTCTGGCGACAGCCTCATCGGCTGCCGCGTTGAACATCACGAACGGCGACTTCGAGGGCCCCCAGTTTTTCCAGTCGACCGAAACCGCGGCTTCGCCGCGCGACTTCTTCCACCGGCAGCTCTGGCTCACCAACGGAGACGGCTGGTATACGAGCAACAACCCGGACTCGAGGTTCTTCGCCGCCGATGGAGGCATCGATGGCTCGGGCAAATACGGCGCAAAGCAGAACTCCGCGAACCATCGTGGCATGGTGAACGTGATCTCCGACGGCCGGCAGACCAGGGGCGTCGTGACCCTGCACATGAACGTGCTCTACCGAGCGGCTGGCGGTGAGGAGGGACTCCGCATCAAAGTCTGGGGAGTGCGCGAATCCACGCCCGGTCGCTGGGACGGCTGGATCGACCTCACCGGTCCTCTCGGCAACGCGGACGGTCTCGATCTCCGCAACTTCAATCCCAACCTTCCGGTGACCGATGCGAGTCAGCAGGGAACCACCGTTGCCCCTGTCTACACCGGCACCGATTTCACGCAGCTTTTCAGCGGCAACCAGACGACTCTTGGCATTTCCCCCGGCGCCGAGTGGCAGCCGGTCTCCTTCAACGTGGACTTCGGTCCCATCGGCTACGATCAGATCATCGTAGGCGTTGCATTTCACGACTCCACCGGCACACCCAGCGGTGTGGACGATCTCGCTCTCCAGCCGGTGCTGCCGACCGGCCTTTCGGTTGCAGCCTCTCCGTCAAAACTACAAACCGGCGTCACTCCGATTTCCATCACCTGGTCGAGCGCATCGCCGCTGCCGAACACGGCCACCTACACGATCACAACTGACAAGGCGGGCTACGGCCCCTACGACGTCACCGCGCAGACGGTCAACGGCGCCAGCTCGCAGCCGTTTGTCGTGAACTACGATTCCTCGCTCGGGCCCATCACCTTCACCGTCACCGCGGAATCGGCGACCGGGAAAATCTACCGCGCACAGACGACGATCGCCGAAGCGGAGCCCGAGATCACGATTGTGGCGACCCCGCAGAAGATCGAATCTGCACCTGCGCTCATTTCGCTCTCGTGGAATGTCACGGACGCGCCTGCGAACGCGTCCTACGTGATCACGTCGAACCGGACCGGCATCGGCCCGTTTCACGTCACTGCGACCACCGATGCCGGCGGGACAAGCACGACGCCCGTCTCGGTGCCCTACAACCGGGCCGTGGGCGACATCACCTTCACGCTCACAATCACGGACCCTGCGACCGGAAAGAGCTGGCGCAAGGACGTCGTCATGGAGGGCCCTGCGGGCGATCTTCCAAACGTGCTCGTCGTGCTCGTGGACGACATGGGCTGGTCCGACCTCGCGCCATTCGGCGGTGAAATTCACACGCCCACCATGCAGCGGCTCGCAGACAACGGCCTGCGCTTCCGCCATTTCTACAACGAGGCCCGTTGCGCTCCCACCCGCTGCGCACTGCTCACCGGAATGCACGTGCAGCGGTCCTCGACGAAACCAAACCACAACCTGCCGCCGCTTCGCATCGACAACAACGTGACCATCGCGGAAATGCTCAAGTCGATCGGCTACCGCACCTACCACACGGGCAAGTGGCACGTCAGCGAATATCAGGTGCAGGCGGAATACACGCCGCTGCAGGCACCGACGAACCGCGGGTTCGACTACGCATTCAACGGGGGACTCTGGGGTGGGAAACTCGCCGATGGCGTAGGCGGTGGTTACTGGAATCCGAACGAGTTCAGTCTGTGCCCGCCGGACGGCGAGATCGTGCAAATCAAATACGACGGCACGGATCCGCGTGCCACGGTGCCGTATTTCAAGACGAACGCCCACGGCGACTACATGCTCGAGTATTTCCGGCATCATTTCGGAAAGAATGATGGCCGGCCGTTCTTCGCCTACCTCGCGTTCCACGCTCCGCATTTCCACCTCTCCGCACCGCGCGAGCGCATCAACCGCTATACCGACGTCGCCGACTCGAACCCTGGGGATGCCGACGTCTACCGCTACGAGGACGGCTGGGACCTGACCCGCCAGCGCCGTTACGAGCGGCAGCTCGCGATGGGCATCATCCCTCCCGGCACCCGGCTCTCGCCTCCCAGTCCGATGCCCGGTGGGGCAACGATTCCCGCATGGTCCTCCCTTCCGGAGGATCGTCGCAATGATCTCGCCCGCCGCATGGCCACCTACGCCGCGATGGTCGAAGGCATCGACATCACGATGGGCCGCGTGATCGCCGACCTCGAAGCCCGCGGACAGCTCGACAACACGATCATTCTGTTCATGTCCGACAACGGCGGAAACTACGAGCAGGGCCTCTACGGCGGCGACGCCAACCCGCGCACGGGAGCGGCACTGTCGAACATGGGCCAGCCGAATGCGAACCTCTCCACGCCGGCATTCTGGGTCGGCGGCGGTTGGGCAAACGTGAACACCACGCCATTCCGCTACTATAAGCACCACACCCACGAGGGCGGCATTCGCACGCCGTTCATCGTGCACTGGCCCGCCGGAATCGACCCGAAGCTGCGCGGCAAATGGATCGAGGCGCGTGGCCACGTCACCGACATCCTTCCCACGCTGCTCGATATCGCCGGCATCGAGTATCCCGACTGGTTCAATGGACACCCGGTCGATCCGCTCGACGGCTACAGTTTCCTTCCCGTGCTTCAAGGCGGCACGCGCCCGCAGCGGGATCTCTTCGTCGAGCACGAGCAAAACCGCGCGCTTTATCGTGGCGACTGGAAACTCGTGACCAAGTCCTTCTCCGCTCCGGCGGTGCAGGACCTCGATGCCCACACCGTCGAGCTCTACAACATCAAGGAGGACCCGACGGAGCTGAACAACCTCAGCTTCCACCGGCCGGAGATGCTCGCCGAGATGATCACGGCGTTCAACGCGTGGGTGGACAGCATTCCGGGATTCAACTCGAACCGTCGGATCCCGCAGATCGCGACCGAGCCCCGACCCTTCCTTCTGCGCGGCCGTGAGTTGATCGCCGACACCTTCGACCGCTCGAACGCGGATGACCTCGATGCAAGCCAGCTCGGAGTTTCCGGCACGCTGTCCGGCATGAACAAGCAGCCCGTCGGCAACGTGTATTTCGAGGGCTTCAACCCCGCCAATCTCACCGTGGCCGGGAAGAAGTTGCGGATCAACGGCGCCGCCGAGACGGGCTTCCGCCCAAATCTCGACCATCCCCTCGTCACGCAGGCGGGCGGCTACAGCGTCGCCTTCGATTACACCGGCTTCAATGCCCTCGAGTCCGGTCAATCCATCGGCATCGCCGCGGGACTCACCGCCGCACAGGCGGCGGGTGGAGGCGCCGCCGATTCCCCGAATTCCTTCCGGGGACGTCAGGACCTCGGCCAGGGCGTTGCGGATTGCTTCGTCGAGCTTCTCTCCGACAACACCGTTCGCGTCTGGGTGCACGGCCAGATTCGTCAGACCATTCCCATTGTTCCGGGACCCGGCACACTCATCGCCACGTTCAAGCTGAGGCAGGGCTTCAATGCCGGCGACATCGTCGATGTCTCGGTGGTCTTCCGAGGGAAAAAGATCCACGAGTCGTCATTCGCGTGGCGGAAGAACGGAGCCAGCTACGCCGGACTGAGTGCATCCGCCGGGACCTCCATTGAGATCGACAACCTCATCCTCCGTCCCGCATTCCTCGTCGATACATTCGTCACCGCCTACAACTCCAGTCACGGACTCAACGAGCTTCAGTCCGGTCCGGACGACGATCCCGACGGCGACGGACGTCCAAACGCGGAGGAATGGATGCTCGGAACCGATCCCTCCAGCGCTGACCGTCCCAAAAGCGGAGTCTTCGACCTGACTCCCCTGGAGGATGGCTTCGCCCTGCTGCACCGGCGCGCAAGCGCGTTTGCCGAGGCCGGAGTCCGTTACACGATTCGTTACAGCCGCGACCTTGCCACGCCGATTTCCGCATGGCCGGTCCTTGATCCCGCGCAGACCGAAGCGATCGCCGCGTCCGACTCCTACGAGCAGGTGCGCATCATTTTGCCGGAGGATCTTCGCGACGAGAACCGGCTCTTCTTCGCGTTGGTGACCGATCGATGAGCGCGGCCGCACCCTGCAAAAAGAAACACAAATTCCCTGAAATCGATCGCATGGACGGACTCGCATTCCGTCCCTATCCTCAGTCTCTATGAACCCCCAGCACAGACCCACCTCCATCGTCCGGCATCTGCTTCTCGCAGGTGCAGTCGCGGGGTCGCTCTTCGCTTCGCAGTCCGCAGGCGCGCTGAGCATCAGCAACGGAGATTTTTCCGATCCGATCAACTACGTCCTCTCGACGGCGACCCCAAACCGCGACTTTGTCACATGGGATCTCGTCGATGTCTTCGGCCCCGGCTGGTATACGTCGAACAATCCGGACAAGACGTTTCTCTCCACCATCGGGGGACCTTCCGCGATCGGCGACTACGGTGCGATCCGGCCCAACGGCGGCGCCGCAACGGTCACGCAGCGCCGAGGCATCGTGAATGTCGTCAACGACAACTTCGCCACCACGGGCGAGGTCGAACTTCGTTTCGACGCGCTCCTGCTCAATGCCGGCACCCCAAATCTGATCGTGAGGGTGTGGGGCGTGAATGATGCGGACCCCGACGCCGAGGGCGTTCAGTGGGATGGCATGATCGATCTCACCGGCCCAATCAGCAGTCCGGACGCCCTGGACCTGCGCAACCTCGATAACACCGCCGGCAATGCATTCTACTCGGGAACGTCCTTCGTGGAACTCTACTGGAACGATGCCGCAGGGCTCGGGATCGTGCCTGACGCAATCTGGAACGAGGACATCCGGTTTACGTTCGACATCGGCCCCACCGGCTTCGATCAAATCGTGATTGGCGTCGCGATCTGGGACTCCCCGGTCAACGCTCCGTTCAGCGGCATCGACAACCTCTCCGTCGTCCCGGAACCCACCACCCTTTCCATGCTCGGCCTCGGCGCGGCGGCTGCAGTCGCGTTCGGGTATCGCCGGCGTCACGACGCGCGGTGAGTCCGCGCGTTCGGACTTTTCGGACTGTTGACTGAAGCCTGGAGCGCCGCGGATTTGGGGTCGCGGCGCTCCAGTTTCACCCATCGAATCGGCGGACAACCGCTAACCGGAACCTCCCTTCGTGTTGTTGCACCGGATCTCCCATGACATCGAAAGGCACGCGATCCGCGACTCCCGCGCGAAGACGCCGGCCCAGCGTCGGACTTTTCATCGAGACGGCCACTGCCTACGGACGGGGAGTCATTTCCGGGATCGCGTCCTACGTTCGCACGCACGGCAGCTGGTCGATGTTCCTGGAGCTTGGCGGCAATGTTCTGCCGACGTCCGACTGGCTGCTGAAATGGAAGGGGGATGGCATCATCTGCCGGCTCGTGAATCCGGACTTTGTCGCGGCGGTTCGCCGGCGCAGACTGCCCATCGTCGATCTCAACGACGACATCGGCTTTCGCGGATTGCCGCACATTGGTTCCGACATGCGCGAGATCGGACGTGCCGCAGCCGATCACCTGCTGGATCGCGGATTCCGGAACATCGCCTTCTGCGGCTACAGCGACATGGCATGGTCGCGCGGACGGCGCGAGGGCGTGGAGGCCGCAGTCCGTGAACGCGGAGTCCTTTGCGGGGCGCTGGAAACCGAGCGTTTCCACCGACGAAACCGCGGCTGGCAGCACGAGCGGGACCGTCTCGCGGCGTGGGTGGAATCCCTCCCACGTCCCGTCGGAATCGTCGCCTGCAACGACGTGAAGGGCTGCCAGGTTCTGGACGCCATTCGCGGACGCGACATCATCGTTCCCGAGGAAGTGGCGGTCATCGGAGTGGACGACGATCCCGCCTGTTGCGCGATCGCATCACCGCCCCTCTCCAGCGTGCAGCCCAATGCCGTCCGTATCGGCTACGAAGCCGCGGCCCTTCTCGACCGTCTCATGGCAGGACGCAAACCGCCGAAACGCCCCATGCTGATTCCGCCCCTTGGCGTCGTTACGCGACAATCAACGGACGTCGTTGCCGTGCCCGATCCGCTCGTGGCCCGGGCCCTGGATCTCATTCGCGAGCATGCCTGCGAGGGCTGGAATGTGGATACGATCGTTGCCGAGCTGCGAACGCATCGCGCGATTCTCGAGCGTCGATTCCGCCGCTTCGTCGGCTTCTCCCCGCACGAGCAGATCCGCCGGGTTCGACTGGGTCGCGTGAAGCAGCTCCTGCTGGAAACGGACTGGACGCTCGAGCGCATCGCCGAAGCCGCCGGCTACGAACGCCCGGAGTATCTGACAGTGCAGTTCACGCGCATCGTCGGAGAGCGCCCGTCCAAATGGCGGGCGAGATACCGCGCCATTCGTTGATGCCCCCGCCCTGTAAAGATTCACAAATCCGCAGGGACCTTTCACATGGACGGCGGATGCGATGCCTCCGACGATCTGCTCCAGTTCCATGAACCGCTCCCGCCGCCATCCCCGGCGTTCACTTGTTTTATCCCCGCTCCCGTGAAGACCTCTCGTTTTCGTCTCTCATTCTTCGGCAGGTTTTTCATCCGGACAGCCAGCGTCGTCGTCGCCGGCGCCGCGATTTGTTCCAACGCACCCGCCGCACCGAGGCCCAATATCATCCTGATCCTCGCCGACGATCTCGGCTACTCCGACATCTCCCCCTACGGCGGCGAGGTTCGCACGCCAAACCTTCAGACCCTCGCGGACAACGGCGTGCGTTTCCGCAACTTCTACAACACCGCGCGCTGCTGTCCGACCCGCGCGTCGCTGCTCACGGGGCTCCATCCGCATGAAGCCGGCATCGGCCTGATGACCTCCGAGGACGAAAAGCAGAACTACGATCTGGGGCACGAGTCGTATACCGGCTACCTCAACCGCAACGGCATCACCCTCGCCGAAGCGTTGAAAGGAGCCGGCTACCGGACGCTGATGGCCGGCAAATGGCACGTCGGCACCTTCCGCGGGATGTGGCCGCGCGACCGCGGTTTCGACCGCTTCTACGGGATCGTCCGCGGGGCGAGCAATTTCTTCAAACCCGAGAAGGACAAGCTCCTCACGCTCGACGACGAGCCCGTGGATCTCAACTCGCTGCCCGACGACTACTACACGACCACCGCGTTCACCGATCACGCGATCGAGTTCGTTCAGGAAGCTGTGCGCGATTATCCGGATCAGCCGTTCTTCCTCTACCTCGCCTACACCGCTCCGCACTGGCCGCTGCAGGCACCGGAGAAATACGTGGAGCACTATCGTAAACTCTACGAGCAGGGCTGGGACGCGCTGCGTCCCAAACGCATCGAAGGCGTCATTCGCGCCGGCGTCATTCCTGCGGGAACTCCCGTCTCCGACTCCGTGGCGCCGAGATGGGATTCGCTCCCCGAGGCAAAGCGCCGCGAAATGGCTCACCGCATGGCGCTCTACGCCGGCATGATCGAGGCAATGGACGAGAATATCGGCCGTCTCCTCGCGGAGTTGCGCAAGCTCGGCGTCTACGACGACACGTTGATCGTCTTCCTCTCGGACAACGGCGGTTGCGCCGAGGGCGGCATGCTCGGCAGCAACAACGGCCATCTCCTCGGCACGAAGGAAGGCTATTTCCTCACGCTCGGTGAGGCGTGGGCAAACTACGCGAACATTCCGTTCGACAAATACAAGCACTTCACCGCCGAGGGCGGCATCCGGACGCCATTCATCGCGCACTGGCCAAAAGGCATCTCCGCCCGCGGAAAATGGAGCGACCAGATCGGCGGCATCGTCGATTTCATGCCGACCTTCCTGGCACTCGCCGGCGCGAAATATCCCGCTTCATATGACGGCCACAACCTGCTGCCGATCGAAGGCATCAACCTCGCCCCAGCTCTCACCGGCGCACCCCCGAAACCCCGCAAACTCTTCTTTGAGCACGAGGGAAACAAGGCGATCTTCGACGGGGACTGGAAACTCGTCTCCACCCATGGCGAAAAATGGCGTCTTCACAATCTGCGGAAGGATCCGACCGAAAAGAACGATCTTTCCTCCACCCAGGCCGACCGCGCCGAATCCATGCGCCGCGAATGGCGCTCATGGGCGGACCGCGTGGGCGTTCTTGCATGGCCGGCGAAGCGCCGCGCCGGTTACACTCCGCCGGAACGCCAGTATCCGGTCCAGCTTCCATGACATGACCCGTCTCGCCTTCCTTTTCTCCGCTCTCCTGCTTCCGCTGCCCATGCGTGCCGCGGAGGATTCCACGCCCGCGTGCTGCTCGGCGATACCCGCACGATTTGCCGCCGTCTCCACAGCCGCTCCGGCAGGTCAGGAGAAATCGGAAGGCGAAAGGAACGACACCGATCCCAAATACAAGGGCATGGTCTGGATCCCCGGCGGAAAGTTCCGCATGGGCAGCGACCGCGGCAATCCCGACGAGCAGCCAGTCCACGAGGTGGAGGTCGATGGCTTCTGGATGGACGAGACCGAAGTGACAAACGATCAGTTCGCCGCGTTTGTCGAGGCCACCGGCTACGTCACGACCGCCGAGAAGGCGCCCGTGCTCGAGGAAATCATGAAGCAGCTTCCACCCGGCACGCCTCCGCCGCCAAAGGAAATGCTCGTTCCTGCTTCGCTCGTTTTCTCGGCACCCAAGGGCGTCTCCAACCTCAACGATGTTTCGCAATGGTGGACGTGGAAGCCCGGCGCGGACTGGCGTCACCCCGGCGGACCCGAAACCTCGATCGAAGGCCGCGGGAACGATCCCGTCGTGCAGGTTTCCTACGAGGACGCGGTCGCCTACGCGAAATGGGCCGGCAAGCGCCTGCCCACCGAGGCCGAATGGGAGTGGGCCGCCCGCACCAGCAACCCGGAGGATCCCTATCCATGGGGATCCGCTCCGATCGATCCCGAGACCACATCCCAGCCGGCGAACACCTGGCAGGGTGAATTTCCCGTCAAGAACACCGCCGTCGATGGCTATGTCGATGTCGCACCGGTGAAGTCGTTTCCTCCCAACGCGCGCGGGCTTTACGACATGGGCGGCAATGTCTGGGAGTGGTGCGCGGACTGGTATCGCTACGACGCCTACGCCGCATCCGACCGCCCCGCGAAGAATCCGAAGGGACCCTCCGACAGTCTCGATCCGCAGGAGCCCTATGCGCCGAAGCGCGTGCTGCGCGGTGGATCGTTCCTGTGCAACGACTCGTATTGCTCCGGCTTCCGCGTCACCGCACGAATGAAGAACACTCCCGACACCAGCTCGAACCACATCGGCTTCCGCTGCGTCGCGGATTGACAATCGATCCCTTCGCGGCTCCAACGACCGCATGAGCACGGAAGCCGCCCTCGTCGTGCTTCTCGCGGCGTTCATGCACGCAGGATGGAACGCCTGGCTGCGAGGCAGCACGGACCGTCTTCGCGTGCGGACGATGATGGTCCTTTCAAGCAGCGTGCTCTGCGCCGCCGCCCTGCCTTTCCTCCCTCCGCCGCACCCTGCCGCGTGGCCGTTCATCTGGCTCTCGGTGCTCGTTCATCTCGGCTACAACGGCGTGCTCGTCCTCATGTATCGACAGGGCGACCTCGGCCAGACCTATGTTATCTCGCGCGGCGCACAACCCCTGCTCGTCTCGCTCGGAGCGTTCCTTTTCGCCGGTGAAGCTCCGTCCATGGAATCACTCACGGGCATCTGCTTCGTCTCCGCCGGCATTTTCATCCTCGCCGGCGCGGGCCGCCTTCCCCTGCACAGCGTCGGATTTGCGATTCTCACCGGACTCGCAAGCACATCGACCGCCCTGCTCGACGGAATGGGAGGACGCGTGGCCGGAAACACGCTGTCGTTCACCGCATGGGTCGTCGTGCTCAACGGTCTGCCAATGACCGCGCTCTTTGTTGCGGTGCGACGTGATTTCCAATTCTGGCGAATGTCCCGCAGCGACATGACGGCCGCGATCGGCGGAGGCACCATCGCCACCATTGCCTTCGCGATGATCATCTGGGCGATGTCCCATACCCCGCTCGGTGCCGTCGCCGCCCTGCGCGAAACCAGCATCCTTTTCGCGCTGCTGTTCGGCTCCGTTTTCATTGGGGAACGGTTCACCACCCGGAAGCTCGTCGGAGCGGCGATCATCCTCGCGGGGGCCGTCATCATTCGGCTCGCATAGCTGGTTGCGCGATCAAACGGGCGCCACTACGATTTCAAGGAACATCCGCCCATCACCATGGCCGTTGCTGTTTCCCTGAAGAATCTCACCCGTCTCTTCCCCATTCCTTGGCGGCGAGGCCGCCTCGTGGCCGTGAAGGACCTTTCCCTGGAGGTTCAGGAAGGCGAGGTCTACGGCCTGCTGGGTCCGAATGGCTCGGGCAAGAGCACCACCCTGAAAATGCTCCTCGGCCTCGTCACCCCGACCTCCGGAACGGCCGAGGTCTTCGGTCACGACAGCCGCGCATTCGCCGCGCGCGGGGAGGTGGGCTTCCTGCCGGAAAATCCGTATTTCTACAAATTCCTCACCGCAGAGGAGACGCTTACCTTCTACGGCAAGCTCTGCGGGATGCGTGGAGCAGTCCTGAAGAGGCGCGTCGATGAATTGCTCGGTCTGGTCGGTCTCGAGGACGCGCGGCATCGGCGCGTCGGCGGCTACTCGAAGGGCATGCTTCAGCGTATCGGCCTCGCGCAGGCGATCATTCAGGATCCGCGCCTCGTCGTGCTCGACGAACCCACCGCCGGTGTCGATCCGGCGGGCTCCCGCCAGATTCGCGATCTCATCCTCGATCTGAAAAAGCGGGGCATGACCGTCCTCGTCACCTCCCATCTGCTCGAGCAGGTGCAGGAGGTCTGCGACCGCGTCGGCATCATGGCCCGCGGCCGCCTGCTGCGGGAGGGCAATCTCGAGGATCTCATCTCCGTCGAGAATCAAACCGACTTCGTGATCGAGAACGCCACGCCTGAGCTCTCCGCACAGATCGAGGCGCTTGTTGCGAAATCCGGCGCCCGGCTTGTGGAGGCACGCAAACCGCAGAGGTCGCTCGAGCGGGTCTTCCTCGAGGTCACGAACGAGTCCAAGCCGTGAACGTCTTCGTCACGGGCACGGACACCGAGGTCGGAAAAACGTATTTCACCGCACTCCTCGTCCGCGCCATGCGCGCCGCGGGCATCGACGCCGTGGGCTTCAAGCCGGTGGCCTGCGGCGACTGGGGGGATGTGGACGCGCTCGTCGCGGCTGCGGATGGCGTGGAGGATCGCTCCGCCATCTGCCCCCTGCATTTCGAGATGCCCGCCTCGCCACTCACGGCGGCATTCGCGGAGGAGCGGACGATCGACCCCGCCGTCATCCTCTCCGCGTGGCGCGCGCTCTCGGAGCGGCACGAAACGGTCATCGTCGAGGGAATCGGCGGCTGGCGCGTGCCCATCACCCCCGACTACTCGGTCGCAGATCTCGCCTGCGATCTCGGGCTGCCCGTGCTGGTCGTCGTCCGGAACCGCCTGGGCGCGCTGAACCATACGCTCCTCACCATAGAGAGCATCAAGGCATGCGGCCTGCAATGCGCCGGTCTTGTGCTGAACAACGTGGGTATTCCCGACGACCTTGCATCGCACTCGAACCGCGCAACCTTTGAATTGATGCGCACTGCGCCGATCCTGTGCGAACTCGCGCATGGGCAGAAATCCCTCGATCTCGGCTCCCTGCGCCTTCACGACCTCGCATGACCGGTGACGGGCCGATCTTTCGCGCGCGGGACCTGCGCAAGATCTACGTCACCGGCGAAGTCGAGGTGCGCGCGCTCGATGGCGTCGATCTCGAGCTTCACCGGGGCGAACTCGTCGTCCTGCTCGGTGCGTCCGGCAGCGGAAAGTCCACACTGCTGAACAACCTCGGCGGTCTCGACGTGCCCACCTCGGGCGAACTCCTGTATCGCGGCGAAGACCTTTCCAACGCAGACGAAGCGACGCTCACGATGTTTCGCCGGAACACGGTCGGTTTCGTTTTCCAGTTCTACAACCTCATCCCGAGTCTCACTGCGCGGGAGAATGTCGCGCTCATCACCGAGATCGCACCAAATCCGATGCGCCCGGAGGATGCGCTTGCCCTCGTCGATCTCGCCGATCGCATGGACCATTTCCCCTCGCAGCTCTCCGGAGGCCAGCAACAGCGCGTCGCCATCGCACGGGCCATCGCGAAGCAGCCCGAGGTGCTCCTTTGCGACGAGCCCACGGGTGCGCTCGATGTGAAGACCGGAATCACGGTGCTCGAAGCCATCGAACGGGTGAACCGTGAACTCGGCACCCTGACCGTGATCATCACCCACAACGCAGCCATCGCGGAAATGGCCGATCGCGTCATTCATCTTTCCGACGGACGGATTTCCGCCATCGACAACAATCCGCAACGGCGTCCGGTTCGCTCGCTCGCGTGGTAGCGGCTCTCTCCTCCCGTTCCTGATGCGCGCGCTCGACCGAAAACTCTTCCGCGACATCGGCCACATGAAGGGGCAGATGCTCGCGGTGGCCCTGATCATGGCGTGCGGCCTTGCGATGATGATCATGACGCGAAGCCTGATCCTCTCGCTCGAATCGACGCGCGCCGAATACTACGAGCGCTATCGTTTTGCGGATGTGTTTTCCGACCTCAAGCGCGCGCCGAACAGCCTTCGCAAACGCATCGAGGAAATCCCCGGCGTCGCCGCCGTAGACACGCGAATCACCGGACGCATCCGTCTGAATCTTCCCGGCCTCAGCGAGCCGGCGGACGGCACGATTCTTTCGATCCCCGACGACCGCCCGGCCCAGCTCAACCAGCTCTTTCTGCGCACCGGACGTCTGCCCGAGCGCGGAAGCTCCAAGGAAGTCGTGATCGGGGAGGCGTTCGCGAAAGCCCATGGATTCAAGCCCGGCGACACGATCGACGTCATCATGTATGGCGCGGAGGAGCGACTGAAGATCGTCGGCATCGCACTATCGCCGGAGTTCGTCTTCGAAGCCCGGCCGGGCGACATGCTGCCCGACAACAGGCGCTTTGGCGTCTTCTGGATGAACGAACGCGAGCTGGGTTACGCCTTCAATCTCGATGGAGCGTTCAACAACGTGATCATCGACGTCGCGCCCGGCGCGGACACCGCCGCAGTCATCGCCGAGCTCGACCGGCTGCTCGAACCCTACGGCGGACTCGTTGCCTACGATCGTCGCGACCATTTCTCCGCCCGCCAGCTCAACGACGAGATCGCGATCCTGAACGGCCTCTCCGTCGCGTTTCCGCTCGTGTTTCTAAGCATCGCGGCGTTCATGACAAGCGCCGTGCTTTCGCGACTGATCCGGCTGCAGCGCGAGCAGATCGCCCAGCTCAAGGCCTTCGGGTATTCCTCTCAGGACGTGGGCGTGCACTACCTGAAGTTCGCGCTCGTCATCGTCGTGCTCGGCCTTGCGATCGGCACGGTTGCCGGCTTCTGGCTCGGGAACAACATCGTCACGCTCTACCACAAGTTCTTCCAGTTCCCTTCGCTCGAGTTCCACCCGAACTACCGAGCGATCGGCATTGCTTTCATCGTCAGTTGCGGAGCGGCGCTGCTTGGCGTGATCGGTGCCGTGCGACAGGCGGTGAAACTTCCACCGGCCGAGGCGATGCGACCCGAACCCCCCGCGGAGTTCAAACCCTCGGCATTCGAGCGACTGGGGCTGCAAAAGCTGTTCAGTCCTTCGCTGCGGATGGCCCTGCGCAACCTGGAGCGCAAGCCGTGGCAGGCATTCTTCACCACCGTCGGCCTCGTGCTCGCCACGGGCATTCCCATCGTGCCGGGTGCCATGCGCGACGGCGTGAATTACCTCCTCGATTTTCAATGGGATCTCGCCCAGCGGCAGGACATGACCGTCTCGCTGATCGAGCCGGGGTCCTCATCCGCCTTCCACAACATCCGCCAGCTTCCCGGCGTGCTCTCGGCCGAGCCGTTCCGCAGCGTGCCCGCACGACTGCGTTTTGGGCATCGAGACTATCGCACCGCCGTGACCGGCGTGCCGCCAAACACTCGACTCAATCGCGCGCTCGACCGCTTCGGGAATCCGCTGCCTCTGCCTCCCGACGGGCTCCTCCTTTCCGCAAAGCTCGCCGAGATTCTCGGAGCAAAGGCCGGCGACCAGGTGTGGGTGGAGGTCCAGGAAGGCCGAAGGCCGCGCGTGCTTGCGACCGTGCAGGGTCTCATCACCGACTATTCCGGCCTGCAGGCATACATGGATATCGACGCGCTGCGTCGTTTGATTCGCGAGGGCGGCACAATCAGTGGCGCCTACGTCGCACTGGATCCCGCGCAGCAGGAGGCCTTCATGGAAGAGATCAAGGAGGCGCCGCGTGTGGCCGCGCTCGGGATCAAGGACGCCGTCCGGGAAAGTTTCCGGAAAACCACGGCGGAATCCATTTCGCTCATTCAGGGGCTCTATTTTAGTTTCTCCGTCATCGTGGCCTTTGGAGTCGTCTACAACAGCGCGCGCATTGCCCTCTCGGAACGCAGCCGGGATCTTGCAACGCTGCGTGTGATTGGTTTCAGCAATCGCGAGGTTGCCGGCGTCCTCATTGGCGAGCTCGCCATGCTCACGCTGATCGCCCTGCCCATCGGCCTCGGTGTCGGCACAGCGCTCGCGGCATGGATCGTGAGCGCCGCGAGCACGGAAACCATTCGACTGCCACTCGTCCTGTCGCCCCTTTCCTATTCCACGGCGGTTCTCATCGTCGTAACCTCCGCGCTCGTCTCGTTCTGGATCGTCAGCCGGCGCATCCGCAACCTCGACCTTCTCGGCGTTCTCAAAGCTCGCGACTGATGAAGCAGGACACTCCGTCTCCCACTCGCAAACCAAAACCCAGGCGCCTGCGAAAGCTCGTGCCATGGGGAATCGGCGGCGCGCTGCTCCTGTTCATCGTATGGGGCATGCTGCCGAAGCCGATTCCCGTCGATGTTGGGGTGGTCACACGCGGCCCGCTCGAGGTCAGCGTTCTCGAAGAGGGTCGAACCCGCATCCGTCATCGCTACACGATATCCTCACCAATCCCCGCCTATCTTCAGCGCGTGCCGTTGCGGCAGGGTGCAACGATCGTCGCGGGCGAAACCGTGCTCGCGACGCTTGCGCCGGCACCGGCAAGTTTTCTCGATCCGCGGGCAAAGGCCCAAGCCGAGGCGGCCGTGCAATCCGCGGATGCGACGATCGAGCAACAGACCGCCCAAATCGCGAGCGTGCGGGCGGAACTGGATCTTGCGGAGAAGGAACTCGTGCGCAACGAACACCTGCGCAAAACCGGCGCAATTGCGCAATCGCAGTTCGACACCGCTTCCAATCGCGTCGATGTGCTCCGGCGCAATCTCGAAAGCGCGACCTTTGCATTGAAGGTTGCGCAGTTTGAGCGCCAGCAGGCGAGCGCCGCGCTCATGCAGATGGACTCCCCGACGCCCGCAGCCGCGGAGCCCGTGGAGATCCTCGCTCCGGTGTCCGGCAAGGTTCTGCAGGTCTTCGAGGAAAGTGCGCGGATGGTCACCGCAGGACAGCCGATCATGGAGGTCGGCGATCCCCGTGATCTTGAAGCGGAAATCGAGATGCTCTCGACCGACGCGGTCAACGTGAAGCCGGGCGCTCCTGCATCGATCGAGCAATGGGGCGGCGGCCGGCCGCTTCCCGGGCGGGTGGTGCTTGTCGAACCCGGTGGCTACACGAAGTTTTCCGCACTCGGCGTCGAAGAGCAACGCACGCTCGTGCGGGTCGATTTCGACGACCTGCCGCCGGACACGTTTGGGGATCGTTTTCGTGTCGAGGCACGGGTGACGACCTGGAAGGGAGACGACGTTCTGCAGGTGCCCACCGGTGCGCTTTTCCGGCGCGGCAATGATTGGATGACGTTCCTTTTCGACAACGGTCGTGCCCGCATGACGAAGGTCGAGATCGGCCACAACAACGGCGTGGCTGCGGAAGTTCTCGGCGGATTGTTCGAGGGGCAGCGCGTCATCCTTCACCCGCCCGACACGATCGAGGACGGCGGCCTCGTCGAGGCGCGCGATTCGCAATGAGGTGTGCTACGTTCGGAGAGCCATGAAACGACTCATCGCCCTCTTCGTCGTCCTCCTCGCAGGCTGCTCGGCACTCCCGGAGAGTGGCCCCCGACCTGAACGCCTCGCCGGCTCCCTCGTATTTCCGCAGACCACCGCCCATCCGCCGGGGTCCGTCGCCCACATCAAGATTCTGCCGCTCACGGGATCGGATTCCCAATCCCCCGTTGCCGAGACAAGGATCCCCGCGAAGACCGGAGATTCCATTCCGTTCTCGTTGTCCTTCCCCGCCGAGCGCGTGAAGGACGGCGGAGAATATCTCGTCGTGGCGCAGGTGATCGACCACGGCGTGGTTCGCTGGTCGAATCTCACCCAACCGTTGCGCGTGAGCTTCGCCGCGGAACCCTCGAACGTGCAGATCCCGCTCCGCCAGGAGCCGTGACGTCGTTCAACCGGCGCTGACCACGCCAAGATCGCGCAACGTGCGTTCCGCCGCAGCGTGATCCCGAAAGTCGTAAACCAGCCCGCGGAACCCGGCCGCCTCCGCTGCGGCGACGTTTGCCTCAAGATCGTCAATGAACAGAGTGCGGGAGGGATCAACGCCAAACTTCCGGAGCGCGATCTCGTAAATCCCAGGCTCGGGCTTGAGCACGCCCACCTCGTAGGAAAACACTCCATCGCGGAACGTGGAGAACACCGGATAGGTGCGGAAAATGAACTCCCGGTGAATGCACGAGATGTTCGAGAGCAGAAAGGTGGGCATCCCTTGTCCGGCGAGGCGGGCGGCCAGCGCTGTCATCGGCGTGTTCTCCTCGAAGATATCCTCCCACATCGCGATGAACGCCGCATCGTCACCGGTGTGATTGAACTCGGGACGCACAAGCCGCAGGAATTCCGTCCGGTCGATCCGACCGCCTTCGAGCGCTTCTTTCGCGGCCACAATGCGGGTGCGATCCGGAAGCTCCGACAGCCCGTTGTGCTCCATCAATCGCCGCGCCGCGACGAGATAGTCGAATCGCAACAGCACGTTCCCGATATCGAAGATGACCGCGTCTATCATGACGGTCTAATGAATCACCGCCCAACCGCCCTGTAAGCAAGCCTCGTCACGCGTGACTTTGCGCCGGCGCCTCCCGAAGCGAAAATTCCTCCACCAGCCACCGGGCATTTTCGCGAGCGGCGTCCGGCCGCCCGAGTGCCCGCGCGGCAGCGCTCCACGCCCTCCACTCGCGGCCTCCGGCAGCGATCATCCCGCGCAGTGCGTCCGCGATTTCAGGCGCAGACTCCGCGATGACGCCCGCGCCCGCCCGTGTCACAAGTCGCGCGTTGCCCTCCTCCTGTCCCGGGACGACCTGACTGATGATCAGCGGTGTGCGCGCCGCGAGACACTCCTGCACCGTGGCGCCCCCGGCCTTCGTGACGACGACATGCGCCTCCGCCATCAATCGCGGGAGTTCCGGCGTCCAGCCAAGCACACGGACATGTTCGCAATTCCGCACCGCGTCCCGGATCCGTTGCTCGAGCGCCGCATCACGACCCACCGTCACCAAAAGATCGATGTCGGGCATCCCCGACAGTTCCCGCACGACCTCCAGTGCGATTCGCTTTCCCGAGTTCACCATGAAAAGCACCGTCCATCGTTCCCCGGGGGCGGGTTCCGTTTTGGCATCCCGAATGTCCGCAAAGACGAGCGGCACTGGGAATCCGAGCACCTTCATCTTCGACTCCGGCACGCCCGCGCGCGCCATCTCCTTCGCGGTTTCTTCGTTTGCGACGAGATACGCGTGCGTAAGGTCCGAATACCACACGGAATTGATTGTGAGCGAGTCGGTGACCAGCGTCACGTAGGGCGCCTCCTCTCCCAGACAGTGGGGATTCAGGAGCGGCACGTAACCCGGATATGTCGTTACGATCACCCCGGGCCGAAGCCTTGCCACCACCGCCCGCAGCCGCCGCGCGGCACCGCCCAGCAGGCCAGCGCCGTCCCGCACGGCGGTGGATTGATCCAGCCAGCGAAACACGAAATCCCACACCGCCGGGGCGCGGTTGATCACCGCCAGATACCCGGCAACCGCGAGGCGATTCAGCGCGCCGTAGACGTCCGCAAGGATATCGTGAACCTCCACCCTCACTTCTGGAGCGACATCCGCGAGCGCATCGCGAAGATTTCGCGCCGCGGCGTTGTGGCCTTCGCCGAATCCCGCAGTGAGGATGAGGACCGATTTCACAACCACCGCTTCCGTTTCACGATCACGAACGTGATGATTCCGATCACCGCGCACAGTCCCCAGAAATACAGATACCCGAATTTCCAACCCAGCTCGGGCATGTTGAACGGACTGCCCGTATTGAAGTTCATTCCGTAGACGCCCGCTAGGAACGTGAGTGGAATGAAGAACGTGGAAACCACGGTGAGCACGCGCATGATCTCGTTCGTCCGGAAGCCAAGACTCGAGAGATAGACATCCATCAGCCCGGCGCTGAGATCACGATAGCTTTCGATGATCTCGATGATCTGCGTGATGTGATCGTAGCAGTCGCGCAGGAAGATCGTCGTGCCGGAAGTGATGCGACCGGTATCGTCGCGCATCAGTGCGTTCAAAATCTCCCGCTGCGGCCACGCAGCACGACGCATCTGCACGAGCAGTCGCTTCGCTTCATAGAGGTCGCGCAGCGCGGATTTTGTGGGTCGTTCCAGCAATTCCTCCTCGATCGCCTCGATGCCGTCTCCCACCGTTTCGAGCACCGGAAACAGCTGGTCGATTGTCGCGTCGATCAACGCATACGCCAGATAGTCGGCGCCACGTGTGCGCGCAAAACCCCGACCGGATCGCAGGCGCTTGCGCACGCCTTCGAACGCGTCGCGACCGTGTTCCTCCTGGAACGTGAGCAGGAAATTTTCCCCGAGAAATAGGCTCACCTGCTCGAACGTCAGTTTCGCGTCCGAGTCGAAATAGACCATTTCGGTGACGATGAAGATATTGTCTTCATACGGCTCGACCTTCGGCCGCTGCGAAGTATTCAGCACGTCCTCCAGCGCGAGGGGATGAATGCGGAAGCGCTCCCCCACCTTGCGCAGGAGCTCGATGTCCCCGAGGCCGTCGATGTTGATCCAGTTCACCTTCGACGGGTCGAACTTGCCGGCAAGCTCTTCGAACGTGTCGAGTTCCACCTCCTCGATGGACGTCGCGTCATACTGGATGAGCGAAATCGCGGGCGGTCCGGCAGAGGCCCCGACGCGCGGCAGCAACGTTGCCGGCGCAGTCCCCGGCAGATGGTAGTTCAGGCGGATCATCTCGGCGGCCTGCTGCTATCAGTCAGCATTCGCGCCGGGCTGGCAACCGGAAAAGTGAGCGAATCCCGCTGGCAACCCGGTGCGCGATGCGCGCCGGCGCACGAGCGTGCCGATTCGAGTGAGTGGCGTGCGCGGAAATTTCCCCGTCCACTCCGTCACGAGCCGTTCGCCTTCGCCGGCGGGCAATGCGAACAGAAGCTCATAGTCTTCGCCGTCACCGACCGCCTGCGCGACTGTGCATCCGCGATTGCGCGGGATTGCATTCATGTCAACCTCGAACCCGCAACCACTCGCATCCGCGATCCGAGGAAGATCAGTCCCAAGGCCATCGCTGAGGTCCATCATGGCGTGGACGGAAAACCGCTTCACCAGCCAGCGTGCTTCCTCGATGCGCGGAGTGAACGTCAGATGCCGGCCGCGCAGCGATCCTCCCAGCCGGCCGGTCACGAACACCGCATCGCCGGCCTTTCCGCCGCTCCGCAATGCGAGTCGCGACGGTTTCACCCAGCCGGTAAGTGCGATCGAGATAAAAATTCCCCCGGGCGAGCGGGCCGTTTCGCCACCGACGATCGACGTGCGGAAGCGGCGCGCGGCCCTGCCGAGCCCGCGGTAGAATGTTTCGACCCAATCGACGGCAAGCTCCTCCGGCAGGGCCACCGTTACGAGTGCCGCATCGGGCCTGCCACCACAGGCCGCGATATCGCTCAGCGCGCGGCACAGGGCCTTCCATCCGACACGGTCCGGCGGCTGGCTGCGCAGGAAATGGACGTCTTCGACGACGCAATCGGTCTTGAGCAGTTGCAGTTCCTCTCGGCCCTTCACGCGGATGGCCGCGCAGTCGTCTCCGGGGCCGACAACCACTTTGCCGGTCAGATGCAGGCGCCGCGTCAGACGCTCCACCAGTGCATTCTCACCGATGTCTGAAAGATTCATTGCGCCAGCTCCGGAGCAAAGAAGATCGCTACGACGGTGGTCGCATTGAACATCACATGCATGAGCATTGGCGCCAGCAGGGATCCCGTCCGTTCATAGGCCAGAGCGAATCCAATTCCCAACACGAACAACGCTGGGATGCCGGGTATGTTGTGGTGCACGGTGGCGAACAGAATTGCCGATGTCACCGCCGCTGCGAAACGCCCCGCATACTGGCGGATCACACCGTAAAGATATCCGCGGAAGATGACCTCCTCGGTGAATGGTGCCACGACCACCGCAAATCCGATCGCAGCCGCGCGATCCTTCCATGACAACGTCGACCTCAGGAAACCGACCATCGCGTCCTCGTCGGTCGTCGTCGCTCCCCCGCTGGTCACCACGGAAGCCAGCAGACACACGAGCGGATAGGTTGCCAGCAGACAGAGGAATCCGAGCCAAAGCACACGGCCCGACCGCATCGTATTGAAACCAAACATCGTCGCCGGCCGCCGTCCCCGGGCAACCAGGATCACAAGAATCGTTCCCACGACGCCGAGCATGAGGACCGCGCTGTTCAACACCATGTCCGTGGTAATCTTCGGCGCCTCCGCCGGCACGGTCGCAATCGAGCTGATGAAAAGAAACGCCAGGAACCCGCAGGTCAGGCAATCGGCGATCCCGAACCGCAGCGACCGATCCTCCGGCACGCGCCATGTCGGCAGCCCCCGCAGCAGCATTCGCCAGCCAGCCAGCCCGGCCAGACTCCACAGAACCAGAAACGCGGTCACCTACGGAGCGAAGAACGGCGGGAGCAGATAGACGCGACCAGCCTCGAGTTTCGGCATCCCCTCGAGCAGGTCCACTTTCACTTCCGTCTTCTTCGCGCCCGCCTCACCGAAGATCTGGAAGAAATTCGCGAGAGAGAATGTCGGGCGGTAGATGACCACCTCCGCGTCCGGTGCGCCGCCGAGTTCGCGTGCCTTGTCGTAGGCGTCCTCGATGTATCCGAGCTGATCGACGAGCTTCGCCTGGTAGGCGTCCAGCCCGCTGAGGATACGGCCATCCGCCACGCCGTCGCGCAGCGCCTGTTCGTCGAGTTTTCGCGAGGCGGCCACGATGCCAACGAACTTCCCGTAGGTCTGCATCACGAGCCCCTGGACATACTCGGACTCCTCGGGCGTCAGGTCGCGCGCGCCGTTGAGCATGTCCTTGAACTTCCCGCTCTTGAACACCACGGAGGCAAGGCCCACCTTTCCGAAAAGGTCCTTGTAGTTGAGCGTCGAAATGATGACGCCAATGCTGCCGGTGAACGTCGTCTCATTGCACATCACCCAGCTCGCCCCGCATGCCGCGTAGTAGGCACCCGATGCACCGATGCTGTTCATGAAGAACACGACGGGCTTGCGCTGCGCCGCCTTGCGAATCTCGTGATAGATCACATCCGATGCGGTCACCTCGCCGCCGGGGGAATCCACGCTCATCACGATCGCCTTCACCGACGGATCCGACAGCGCCTGCCGGAAGGCGATTTTCAGGTCTTCGACCATCGAGTCGCCGAGGGAACCCGGAACGCCGTAGGAAATGACGCCGTTGAGCGGAATGACCGCTATTTTTTCGCTCCCGTCTCCGTGAACGAGCGTCTGCTCTTCGTATTGCTTCTCGCTCCGCACGGCAATGCCGCGCGTCGACTGCGCCCCCATTCCCACCAGCAGCAGGAAATTCACGAAGATGCTCAGGCAGAGCGCCAGGAACAGGAAGACGATCGCGCAGCCGGATTTCTTCATATTGAGCGTGCAGGCTTACTCAATTCACGCCTCCTCACAAGCAGGCATTTCCCGCTGTGGCAGGATCCGCGCCTCATGAGCAGGTCTCCGCAATGGCAGACCGACCCGGATTCATCTTTCAAAAACAATGCCGCAGCTTTCCGGCGGCATGTCAAAGGGTGGGTTGGCGAAACTCTTCAGGGAGATCGCGTCCGCGAAGAGTCCGTTTACTGTCACGACTACTTGTGAGGGTTTTCGGCGTGTTACCGGGCCCTGAACCAAGGTTTCTCGCTATCTATCAGGAGACGATTGATCTCTCATCGAGGATCAGAGTCGTTTGAGTGATTTCCGGTCTCGAAAATTTGGAAGGAACGCGGTTGTCCGTGCCGCTTACGCTGCAAGCCGCTCTCCTCCACGAATCGCCGTCGAATAAATCCGCCCTCAACCCGATGTGAACAACCTGGCAATAAGTTCGCCTTTTCAGAGGACACTGTTCACACTCGCCCTGCGAACAACATGGGAACCGTTTGACACAAATCTGTGACGATCAAAGAGATAATCTCCACGATGAGCACCCTAGGGATGTCCCCATCCCGCTCACTGGGGCAGAACTTTCTCTTTGATCAAAACTTGGCGCGCTGGATCGTTGCGCAGGTCGATCCTCAGGAGGGTGATCATATCGTGGAGATCGGACCGGGGCTGGGTTCGCTCACAGAGATTCTCGCCTCGAGCGCCGCAACTCTCACCCTTGTCGAAAAGGACGACCGCATCATCGATCATCTGCGGGCGCGATTTGAAAGACCCGGAGTGGAGGTCGTTCATGCTGACGCGGTCCACTTCGATACGCGGCGCCTGATGGGTCGTGGACGGTTGAAGATCGTCGGCAACCTCCCGTATTACGTTTCGACGCCGATCATCGACCGCTTCGCGGACCCTCTGCTCTCACCCGATCGCCTCGTCTTCACGCTCCAGCGGGAGCTCGCCGAACGCCTGAATGCCGCACCCCGAACAAAAGACTACGGCGCCATGACGGTCTGCCTCGGTCGCCGCTGGAAGGTCGATTACCTTCGCACCCTGCCGCCGAGCGTTTTCCATCCGGAGCCGAAGGTGCAGTCGGCCGTGGTCTCGCTCGCGCCCCGCCCCGCCGACTCGGTGCCACCTTGCAACGACGCGCTCTTTGACGCCCTCGTTCGCGCCGGCTTTTCCGAGCGGCGCAAGCAGCTTCGCAAAAATCTCTCCAGGTTCGATCCCGCGACCGATTGGGCGGCCCGTCTTGCCACCCTCGGACTGCCGGAGACCGTCCGCGCGGAGGAACTCTCCCTCGTCCAGTGGACCGCGCTTGCATCAGCCGCCGATCCCACACTCGCCCAGCGCGGCGAGGAGTTGTTCGATGTGGTTGACGAAACAGACACGGTGATTGGCTCCCTGCCTCGCGACGAGGTGCACGCGAAGGATCTCCGTCACCGGGCGGTCCATGTGATGATCTTCAACACGGCAGGCGAGATCCTCCTGCAAAAGCGATCGATCTGGAAGGATCGCAATCCCGGCCTTTGGGACAGCGCGACCGCCGGCCATGTCGATGCCGGAGAGACCTACGAACAGGCGGCACGCCGGGAATTAACCGAGGAGATCGGCGTCGAAGTCGATGCGCTGACTCCGGTTTGCAAACTCGGCTGCGGCCCCGAAACGGGCTGGGAGTTTCTTCAGATCTACCGGGCACGACATGAGGGGCCACTCCGCTTCGCTCCGCTCGAGGTGGAAGGCGCGCTGTATTTTCCGGTCGCGCAGGTTCGTGACTGGCTGGCGCGGCGGCCGGAGGATTTCACGCCGATCTTCCGGATGGCCTTTCCACGCGTTGCCGGAGAGTGAACGCCCAGCACCGGAACTCTTACGAAATTTTGACAATCGTCTGACGCCGCTCTGACACCATCCGTTCCCCATCGCGCAATGGTGCGGCGATGAGGATTGCCGGCATTCGACTTTTCGAGGTCGAAATCCCTAGACTGGCGTTGCGATGACCCGTCTCGCCGTCGTGTTCCTCGTGGCCGTGTTTCTTCCGAGCGTCGCGCTGGGCATTCTCGCGCTGCGAACCGCCGCCGATCAGCAGGCAATCCTCGAAGGCCAGACGGCGGAGCTTTACCAGAACGAGACAGACACGCTGGCAGCGGGCATTGGCGATGCGATCCTCGGCAGCCAGCGGGAATTCGCGCAGCGGGTTCGTGATCTGCTCGCGAAGATGGAGCCGCGCATGCTGGCCTGGGGTTGCTCGAAACTGCTCGGAGAAGGTGGCATCGCCTTCGCCATCGATCCAAACGGCGTCGTGGTGACCGGCGAAAGCCGGAGCATGGACGCGGAGAAATTCATCTCGGCCAATCGGTCGTTCCTGAGCAGCATCGCGGAGGAGGCGGTCTTCCCCACCACCCAGAGCGCCTTCAGCAATACCGTGAAGGGCAGGATCGAGGGCACGGCTCCCGGCACCAATGACGGCGACGAGGAAATCCGAAACCGCGCCGCAGCGGTGGGAAAGCAGGTGTCGAAGATGATGCCACCGGTTGCGCGGAAGGTCGCGCCCGCGGTGGCTCCGCCGGACGGGGATGCCGCGCAATCCGTCGCGCCGCAGGTTTCCGATTTTCAGAGCGCAACCAGCACCGCCTCCGACGGAGTGCTTGCCCGCTTTTCGCAGAACCGGCTGGAGCTCATTCTTTGGACACGGCCACCGGAGGCGCACGGCCACGTTTTTGCGCTCGCGCTGCCGGCGGACGCGGTGGCTGCGTTCGTTCGCGAGGCGTTCGAGGCTCTGGCTCCGCCGGAAAATCCCGCCACGGGAATTGCCGTGCTCGACGAGAACGCCAGGCCCGTCGCCCGAAAGCCGGGGGATTTCGGAGCGGACTGGACGCGGCCTTTCGTCGCGACCGGCATCGGCGAGCTGCTCCCGCATTGGGAGGTCGCGCTTTACCTTCGCGAACCAGGTCGCCTCGCCGAGTCCGCGCGCCTCGTGAGACTCACGCTGTTCCTGCTCGTGGGACTGGCACTTTCCGCCATCCTCGCAGGCGGAGCCTTCGTCGCCTGGGATGCGCGCCGCCACATGCTTCTCGCACAACGGAAGACCGACTTCGTCTCCAATGTCTCCCATGAATTGAAGACCCCTCTCACCTCGATCCGCATGTTCGCGGAAATGCTCGAGCGCGATGATGCGGTGGATCCCGCCCGCCGCTCGAAATACCTCCGCATCATTCTCCACGAAAGCGAACGCCTCACCCGTCTCATCAACAACGTGCTCGATTTCGCCCGGATGGAGCGCAACCGGCACTCGTATCGAAAACGCCCGATCGACCTGCATCCGGTCTTGCAGGAGGTGTGGGACACCCACGCCGATCATCTTCGCGAGGCGGGGTTCACGTGCGAATGGGACGCCGCTCCGCCGCCCTATCCCGTCACCGCTGATGCCGATGCGATTTCCCAGATCGTCGTGAACCTATTATCGAACGCGGAGAAATATTCCCGGGACCAAAAAGCGGTCACCTTGCGCACGTTCACCACGGATGGAGCAATCCACGTGGAGGTGCAGGATCGGGGTATCAGCGTGCGTCCCGGCGAAGGGGAGCGCATCTTCGAGGCCTTTCACCGGTCGGACGATTCGCTCTCAAGCGGCGTGCGGGGCAGCGGGCTCGGTCTTGCGCTCGCCCGCCGCATTGCCACGGATCACGGAGGCACTGTCACCCATCGCGACCGCCTGGGCGGCGGATCCATTTTCACCCTCACCCTCCCGCTCGACCCGGAGGGCAAAACGGAACTCCCACCCGCATGAGCAGGCGAATCCTGATCGTGGAGGACGATCCCCATATCCGGCTCGGCCTCGCAGATGCCCTCACGGCAGACGGCTACGAGGTCTCGGAATGCAGCGACGGCGGCCAGGCACTGGCCATGATCCGCCAGCAGGCGCCGGACCTCGTAATCCTCGACGTGATGCTTCCGCGAAAGAGCGGTTTCGATATCTGCCGGGAAATGCGTGCCGCAAAAGCCGGGATGCCGGTGCTGTTCCTTTCCGCCAAGGGACAGGAACTCGACAAGGTCATCGGTCTGGAACTCGGCGCCGACGATTACATGACCAAGCCCTTCGGGGTGCGCGAACTGCTGGCCCGGGTCCGCGCCCTGTTGCGACGCCCCGGTCGCGATTCGCCGACCTCCGACCTGCCGGAAACGATCGCGTTTGGCGACGTCCGGGTGCGCACGGGTTCGCTCCGGGGATCGAGGGGAAAAACTTCGTTCGAGCTGACGCCGCGCGAGCTCGCAGTGCTGGCGCTGCTGTTTCGCCACGTCGGGGACGCCGTCTCGCGAAACCGGATCCTCGACGAGGTCTGGGGGATCGATTACCTCGGCACCACCCGCACGCTCGACCAGCTCATTGTGAAACTGCGCCAGAAGATCGAGGACAACCCCTCCCACCCACGGCACCTGCTCACCGTGCATGGGCTGGGATACCGGCTGGAACCGTGAGCCGCCGCCCCCCGGCCGACCACCTCCGAAAAACGGGTTCCGGAACTTTTTTTGAACATCCCGGCCGCCGGAGCGTCAAAGATATCGGTTAAGGCAGCGATTCGGGCCACCGCGGACCAGTTTTCTTTGTTTCTGAGCTTCCGCATGTGGCCCGAATCATTTTTGCCCCGGTCTTGTGCGGACGCGATCTGTTGGTTAACGGTGTCCGCGTATGGCCGACTCAGTTCTGGTGGTCGAAGACGAGCAGGACGTTGCGGATTTGCTCCGTTACAACCTGACCCGCGCCGGATTTCAGGTCTCGCTGGCGGACAATGGACTCACCGCCCTCGAGAGGGCACGCACCACCCGGCCGAATGTCATCGTGCTGGACCTGATGCTGCCCGAGATGCCGGGGGAAACGGTCTGCCGCACCCTCAAGGCCGACGACTCGACCGCCGGCATCCCGATCATCATGCTCACCGCAAAGGCGCAGCCGGACGAGCGGATCCAGGGATTCGAGCTCGGCGCGGACGACTACGTCACAAAGCCGTTCAGTCCGAAGGAAATCGTGCTCCGCGTGCAGGCGCTGCTGCGGCGGATGCAAACGGCGGAAAAATCCGTCGTCCTCAAGGTCGATGGATTCGAAATCGACAAGGGCTCGTTTGAAATCCGGCTCGACGGAAAGCGCCTCGACCTGACGACCACCGAGTTCAAGCTCCTCGCGCTGTTGATCGAGCGCCGGGGTCGCACCCAACCGCGTGACACGCTTCTTTTCGACGTCTGGGGCTACCAGAACGTGATCGACACCCGCACGGTGGACACCCACATGCGCCGTCTGCGCAAAAAACTCGGCGCGCACGCCGTGCGACTGGAAACCGTGCGGGGCGAAGGATACCGCTTCAGCGCGGTCGCACCGTCTTGACTCCGATTCTCCTTCTCGGCGCCGGCCTCGTGCTGGCGGGCTGGATTGTCTGGCGGGTGTGGGGCAGGCCCCTCATGGATGTGCGAAACACGATCCGCGCCATCGCCAACAACGACCCCGCGCCTCCCATTGTCCGCTCGCGCCTGCGATTCATGACCGAGACCGCTGCGGATCTCGGGCGCATCGCCGAGCGGCTCCGCCGCCAGCGCCGCCAGCTGGCCGACGAGGGATTCAGCCTGCGGGCCATCCTCGGCAGCATGGTGGAGGGAATCGTCATCGTCGACGGCTCCCAGCGCATCCGGCTGGTGAACGACGCCCTGCTGGAAATGTTCGCGCTGCATCGCTCCCCGGTCGATCGCACCATCCCGGAGGTGTTCCGGTTTCCCGAGCTCAGCTCCGCGATTGAGCGCGCGTATCGGGAGGTGCGTTCGATTCATCTCGAGATTCGTGACGCGCCACGCATCGGCGAGACGCGGGCGAACCGCCACTTCCGGGTGAACCTTTCCCCGCTCATGCCCGGCGATGGTCACGAACCCGCCGGCGTGCTTGCCGTGATCGACGACATCAGCGACGTCCGCGTGCTGGAATCGGTGCGCCGCGAGTTTGTCGCAAACGTCTCCCACGAATTCCGCACGCCGCTCTCGATCATCAACGGCTACGTCGAAACGCTTCTCGACGGTGCGCTCGACGACCGTCCGATGGCCGAGCGGTCGCTGGAGGTGATTCTCAAGCACGGCAAGCGCCTGAATCTCCTCATCGAGGACCTGCTGACGATCGCACAGATGGAACGCGCCAATCCCGAGCTTCAGCGCGCGCCGGCAAGCCTCGGGGCGATTGCCCGTAACGTGGTCGACCGGCTGGAAGCCCGCATCACCGCGCGAAAAGCGCAGGTGGAGATCACATTTCCTCCGGACGCGGACGAGGCGGAGGTCGACGCGGCACGCATCGAGCAGGCGTTCTTCAATCTGCTCACGAATGCCCTTCAATACGGCACGGCGGGCGAACCGGCGGTCCAGATCTCCGCAAAGCGGCGGGGGGACGAGATCGAGGTTTCGTTCACCGACAACGGCCCGGGCATTCCGTTCAAGGATCAGCCGCACATCTTCGAGCGCTTCTACCGGGTGCACAAGGACCGCTCCCGCGACGCCGGCGGAACGGGGCTCGGACTTTCGATCGTGAAAAACATCGCGATGGCGCACGGCGGGCACGTTTCCGTTCGCAGCACGCCGGGATCGGGGGCGACGTTCCGGATCGTGCTTCCGGTGCGGGCGCCGGAACGTTAAGAGACGCGGAACACCATGGTGGATGCAAATCTCAAAGGCCTGCGCGGCTTCCTGATCGACGCTCCCGAACCCGGGCGCCTGCGCGGCGTGCGCGACGGAGCGGTCCTCATTGAGGGCGGAAAAATCGCCGCAGTGGGACCGTTCAACGACGTGCGGCGCGTCGCCGGAGCGGAGCGCGTGCGATGGCTGCATTCCCCGGAGGCCGTGATCATTCCGGGCTTGATCGACATCCATGCGCACCTCCCGCAGTATCCCGTCGTCGCCCGCGTCGAGGAGGGCCTGCTGCCCTGGCTGGAGCGCCATGTCTTCCCGGTGGAGAAGGAATTCAACGCCTCCACCGCCCGCACGCTCGCCCCGCAGTTTTTTGAGGCCCTCGCGCGCAACGGGACGACATGCGCGATGCTCTACGTGGCGATCTACGAGGAAAGCTGCGACGCGGCATTCGAAGCCGCGGAAACGAGCGGCATGCGCATTGTCATGGGCAAGGTGATGATGGACGACGGCACCTACGGCGGGCTTCCTCCGGAGAAGGCGCTGTCCGTCTCGATCGAACAAAGCGAACGTCTCTGCCGAAAATGGCATGGGCGGGACGACGGCCGGCTCGAATACGCGTTCAGCCCGCGGTTTGCCGTGACCTGCAGCGAGGAATTGATGCGCGAGGCGGGACTTCTTGCGAAGAAATTCGACGCCTACGTGCAAACCCATCTCTCCGAAAACCACGACGAGATCGCGGAGGTGCGGCGACGGTTCCCCCAGCACCCGAGCTATACCGCCGTTTACGAAGCGTGCGGGTTGCTGGGTTCAAAATCGGTGCTCGGGCACTGCATCCACCTCGGCGACGACGAGGTGCGGATCCTCTCCGAAACGAACTCCGTGGTCGCGCACTGTCCGACGTCAAATCTGTTTCTGAACAGCGGCATCATGCCGCTCGACCGCTGGCTGGACACGGGCCTTCGCGTGGGCCTTGCCTCGGATGTCGCGGGCGGCCCCGAGTTGAATCTCTGGCAGGTGATGCGCTCGACGATCGAGTCGCAAAAAGCCCGCGCATTCCACCAGCCTGGCGTGCGTGTTCCGTCGCCGGCGGACGTGTTTCACCTGGCGACCTTCGGTGGCGCAAAAGCGCTCGGCAAGGAGGCGATTCTCGGAACGCTCGATGTCGGCAAGGACGCAGACCTCGTGGTGCTCGATATCGCGCGGGCACTCCCGCTCAGCGAACTCGGCAACAAGCACTGCGACCTCTCCGCGGAGGATGTCGTCGCGCTGATGGTTTACCGCGGCGGGCCGGCTGCGGTGGTCGAGACTTTTGTCCGTGGACGCCCGGTCCACCGTGCGCCCTCGCCGCTGTTGCTTTAGCCGGCGCTATTTGACGGACTTGTAATCCGTCGACTCGATCAGGACGACCTCTTTCTTCCCCTTGTATTTTCCACAGGTGTAAGGGCCGCAGACGTGGCCGTAACCGCAATACATGTCGCGCCGGTTTGCAAGCGTGGTGCATGCGGAAAGACCGATGGCGAGCGTTCCAAGGAGAAGGAGGGCCAATTTCACGGGAAGGAGATAAACCGGTTTCGTCATCGGTTGTCAACCGGAGAGCCCCGCAAGGTGCAGGCGTTGGTGACAACAGGGTTTGCGGCCCGGCGGGATTCCATGCAACCTGTCCGCCCCGATGCTGTTCGCCTACTACGTCCACCATCTCAGCCCGTTCGTTCTCGAGTTTGGCAATGGCTGGGGAATCCGCTGGTATGGCCTCGCCTACGTCGCGGCATTTCTCGTCGGCATCGTCCTCTACAAGCGTCTCGCGAGACAGGGATACTCGGACCTGCGGCCGGATGCGGTGTCCGATTTCATCGTGTGGGGCGCCATCTTCGGCGTCGTTCTTGGCGGACGACTCGGCTACATGCTTCTCTACGACCTCCAGGAGTTTCTCGCTGATCCGCTGACGGTGGTCCGGCTGTGGGACGGAGGCATGGCGAGCCACGGGGGCATCATCGGCCTCGTCCTCTACACGCTGTGGTATGCCCGCCGCCACAAGGTCTCGTGGAGAAATATTGGCGACAACCTCGTCGTGGTCGCACCGCTCGGGCTCATGTTCGGCCGAATCGCAAATTTCATCAACGGCGAGCTCTACGGCCGCTCAACGAACGTCCCATGGGCGATCCAGTTTCCCAATGAACTGACCTCGTTCGACGGCCAGCGGCTCGCGCGTTCCGCAGTGGATGCCGCCACCGCGATCAACCCGGCCTGGAACTCTCCGCAGGCCATCGCGGAGGCCGCGCGCATTTCCCCGCCGCTGCGCGAGGCGCTCGCGGAAATCCTCACGCCGCGCCATCCCTCTCAGCTTTACGCCGCCGCGCTGGAGGGGTTGCTCCTCTTCCTAGTGCTGTGGTTCGTCCGCACCCGCGTCCGCGTTCCCGACGGCGTGCTCACCGGCCTGTTTTTCATCGGATATGCCGTGCTGCGAATCATCGACGAGATGTTCCGGCAGCCCGACGCGCCCCTCACCGGGCCATTCACGCGCGGCCAGTTCCTCTCGCTGTTTCTCATCGTGATCGGACTGGCATTCCTCGTGTCCGCGAAGCTCAGACCGACATGGGCGCCGAAATGGCGCACGACGGCCTAGAACGATCCGCCCAGCGAAAGGGAGAAAATCGTCTCCGGCAATGCCAGTCCGGCCTCCCGCATGAACTGGATCGCCCGGTGCCGGAGCTGGATGCCGCCCGTGATGGTTTCCGTGAGCGAGAACGATGATTCCGCCCCCAGCAGCACCGCATCACTCATCAGGAGACCATCGCGATCGAGCCGTTCATAACCTGCGCGCAGCTTCACCGCCGCCCCCGGCACGATCGTCTGCTCGACCTGCGTGTAGAACGTGCTCCAGTCCGACTCGGAGCCGGTGGACGCATAACGGCTTTGCGACTGCGACGCGCCAATCGAAAACGTCGTGGGGTCCGCGATCCGCAACGCCACCGCCGTATCCCAGCCCGCGATTCCGCGCTCGCTGTCGTCGAGCGACCGCACCGACTCCTGCGCCACATACGGTGCCAGCGTGAGCTTCACCGGCACTCCCGGGATCTGCTGCTCCGCCCAGAGCCTCACGTAGGTTTGATCGCGGATCACATTCTGGAAGTCGTTGTGCTCCGATTGCCCGGCCGTGGCCGAGAACGTCAGTCCCGGCACCGCAGTCGTCCGGCCGACGAGCTCCGTTTTGCGAAGTGCCTCGACGTTCGAGTCCCGGTCAAACCGCGTTTGGTTTTCCAGCGCGGCCTCGACCGACGTGGTCTGCGTAACCTCCGCCACGAGTGCCGGACGTTGCTTGTATCCGACAAACTGCGACCAGCCCGGGGTCGCCCCCGTGCCGATGCCATCCTCCGCACGCGCCTCCGCAGTATAGGAAACCACCACGCCCGTATCGGGAAGCGGACGGTATTTGAATTCGAGAGGCTGGCTGGAACTGCGGAACAACCACGAGCCGGAAAAGCTGTTTCGAAATGAGCCGTAGGGGACGACCAGCACGAAATCCTCCCCGGCAATCCGCGCCGGCTTTGCGATCTCCGCCCTCCGGATGATCACCTCCTGCGCCACTCCGGACATCGCCGGAACGGCCATGGCAGCAAGAAATGGAAGCAGGCGGCGCATCGGCAACGACTCTTTCGCTCACGCGCCCGTTCCGCAACTGCAAAAGCCTTGAAACGCGGCAAAATCCATCCACACGGGTCGCGCCGGGCGAACTACGGGCACGATGAAAATGCCCATCCTTGCCGCAATTCTCCTCGCCGTGCTCCCCGCCTGCCACGGTCCCGGAGGTCCCGCCACCCGCACCGGACGCGCGGTCGACAACGCCGTGTATCACGTGGGTCACGGCATCGAGCGCACCGGGGACGCGATCGAAGACGTCGCCACCGGAAACTGACGCGCTCCGCCGCGTCCCGAAGCCGGATCAGTAGGTCCGCACCCGACCGTCGCCGAGGAGGATGTTGTAATGCCCCCGGACGCGCTCGAAATCAGACAACAAACGGATCCGTGCGGGCGGAATCACCCGTTCCTGACCGCGGAAATACACCTTCGGGGCGGTGACAAGTTCGTCGTCCACCATGGGCCGCCACATGTAGCTGGCGCCTTCCTTGGCGAACCAGTTTTTCTCCTTCACGTCGCTGGGACAGCGCAAGGTCCGGTTATCGACGCCGTAGGGACCGAGCACTTCTGCGAGGGTGCCGGCCTCCTCCCCCGTCCCTGAGTAGATCGGAGAGGAAGGGAATCCCTCGATCATCGGAAAATGGTTGTCGTTGTCCTGGGCATACAGATGGACCGCCTGACCAATGACGCGCTGGTTGGCCATGCAGCCAACGCTTTCGGCCTTGCGGATGGCGCGATCGATCATCGGGCTGCCCAGCATCAGAAGCATTCCGATGATGGAAACAGTCACCAGAAGCTCGATCAAAGTGAATGCGGAAACGGATTTCTTCATGACGGTGACTGGGACTCCTGCTGTTCCTTGATCTGCTGCTTACGCTCGATGTAACGACGCATCCGGTCCGCGCGCCGCTCCGGACTCTGACGGGCGTCACGCGAGGCTTCACGCTCCGCCATGCGGTCCTGCATCACAGGATCGTTGAAACGCTTCTCCATTTCGGCCCGGCGCTGGTCCTCCGGAAGCGAACGCACCCGCTCGAAGAACTCACGCATCTCGTTCATCTCGGCCTGCACCTGCTCCCGCTGCTGGGGCGGAAGCTGCGCCAGCTGGGCCTGGATGCGCTCCGCCTCCCATTCCGGGTTCGGGCGGCCGCGACTGGGTCCGCCGCCACCACCCCAGTTGCCCGGGTTTCCATCCATCGGGGGCCGTCCCCCGCTGGACGCGGTTTGAGGTGCACCCTGGGACGGAGGACCACCCCGGAAATCGCCGTTTCCATCCGGCACCCGCAACACGAAGAGTTCCTCCACGGTGCCCCCGACGGACTTCACGAGATCGCGCACGGCCGACGACGCCTTCCCGCCCTTGGGCGTCTTGCCCACCACGGGATTCCAATCCTCAGGAACCGTCGCGGATACGCCGGTTTTCTGGGTGAACTGGCTGAGGTAGGCCTGCAGTTCGCCCGATTCGGACGGCGACACATTCCATTCCACCTTGCGGGGGTCGATCGTAAAGCCCCCGAACATCATGTCCCCACCCCGGGAACGAAAAGACCGCATCCCCTGCGTGCGCTGCCCGGAGGCGATGTCCTCGACGGTCGCCTTGACCGTGCCCTTGTCACCGGCGGCCACATAGGTGACCGACCAGTTTCCATCCAGCCAGTCGGCCAGTTGCGCCACCGCCTCGGCGGGCGAGACCTTGTCCACGTGCAGGGTCACGGGAGTGGACGGATCGGCATTCGACACCACGTTGATCCGGCCCTGTCGTTCGATCGAACGGATGACGTCGGCAATCGGCACGTCGTTCTTGTGAATGGTGACCAGACCCCACCCGGCGATCCACTTCACGAGGACCGCAACGAGCAGCACGGCTGCCGTTCCCAGAAGGATCTTAAATCGCGTTGGGTTCATATAGGTTTCTTAACTGCCGCCATCGTGGAAAGTTGCAAGTTTTCTCCTGAACCCGTGACCCGGGGGTGAAGGTGCTTGATCTTTGCCCGATAGCACGGATACTCGCCATCGACAGGGACGTTCTCTCGTGCACACCGCGGTTTATTCTCTCGCAACTCTCTCACCCGCATTCCGGCAGGGTCCGGTGCGGCGTTTCTTGCGGTCGCTGCTTCGCGTGCTCGTTGGAGAACGACTTGCCCGGCACTTCGCACCAGCGTCTGACGCTTCGGAGCACCCCGGCAATTCCCTGAAGTCAAACCACTCGCGGAATTCGACGGACGATACCCCACTCATCTGCGCCGAAGTCCGGCGCGACGCCCGTTTCCGCGACCATCGTAACAGTATACATGTCAACCAATTACACCACCGAAAAGCCCCGCAGGTCCTCGCGCGGGGGGCGCCGCCGTTCCCGGCGTGGCGGATCCAGCAACTCCTCGAACTCCAACACCTCCTCCCGGAGCGCTTCCGACAGCAGCCGCTCGCGGCGCTCCTCTGAGAGCCGCAAGCCGAAGAAGCTGACGTTCTGGCAGAAGATCATCGCCTTTTTCACCGGCGGTGAGCCTGCCCCGGTCAAACCCGAGCGTCGTCCGCCTTCTCCATCCCACGCAGCAGCCGCCGAAAAGGCCACGGCCCGCGTCGAGCGGGACCCCCGGGAGCCGCGTGCGCCCCGCACTGGCATGCGCAAGCCCGAGCTCGTGGAGGTCACCACGCCCCGTCTCTACGTGGGCAACCTTTCCTTCGACGCTGTCGAGAGCGACCTGTTCGAGCTGTTCAGCGGCGTCGGCCTTGTCCAGAACGTCGAGATTGTGACCAACCGGCAGACCCAGCGCTCGAAAGGCTTTGGTTTTGTCCAGATGCAGACCGTCGACGAGGCAAAGCGCGCCGTCTCCGAGCTGCACGACAAGGAATACATGGGCCGCAAGCTCGTCGTCAGCGGCGCGAAGGCCGCCGACCGTCCCGAGCGTGAGGAGCGCCCGGAACAGCAGCAGCAACAGCCCGAGCAGTAGTCCGGGATTTTCCAAAGGGCCGGCCTCGCACGACGGGGCCGGCCCTTTTGCTTTTCCGGCGGAGCCATCGCGCTAAACATTCGGGCATCGAAACGCGAACCCCGAAGACTCTTTTCCTCGCCGGTCCCACGGGCGCCGGAAAAACCGCGCTTGCCGTGGAAATCGCCACGCGGCTCAACGCCGAGATCGTGGGCGCGGACGCCTTCCAGATCTACGCCGGCCTTCCGATCCTCACGGCCCAGCCCACACCCGCACAGCAGGCACGGGTTCCTCATCACATGGTCGGCTGCGTGCCGGCAGCCGAGTCCTTCGACGTTCACCGTTACGCCAGCACCGCGCAGACGGCGATCGCGGACGTTCACGCCCGCGGCCGGGTGGCGCTCGTCGTCGGAGGCACCGGGCTCTATTTCCGGGCACTCATCTCCGGGCTCGCAGACACCCCACCGCCCAACCCCGAGTTGCGTGCGGAAATGGCCGGCATTCCACTTCCGGCTCTGGTCGAGCGACTCCATGGGCTCGATCCAGAGGCTCCGGCCATGGTGGACACGGCAAACCGCCGGCGCGTCGAACGCGCGATCGAGATCGTGCAGGGATCCGGCCGGCCGCTTCGCGAGTTTCGATCCACTCCGAAGATGAATGTGCCCGGAATCCTGCTCACACGGGATCGCGAGAACCTCGCCGCCCGCATCGAGGCAAATGTCCGGGCCATGTTCGCAGCGGGTGTCGCCGATGAAGTGCGGGCCATCGGCGAAGTCAGCCCGACGGCGGAACGGGCGATCGGGTTGCGCGAGATTCGAGCCCTGCTGCGGGGGGAACTCTCCACCGACGATTGCCAGGCCGCGATCACCGTCGCAACCCGACAATACGCCAAAAGGCAATTGACCTGGTTCCGCAACCAAACTAGCTTCGCGCCGTTGGACGTGACGCAATCCTTCCCTGATGCGGTCGAGAGCGCGCTGAGCTTGTTCGCGCTGGAACGATGATCGACTCGAACCCGCGCGTCACTGAAAAGGCCATCCTCGTCGGCCTCGAAAAACAGGGTGTCAGCCGCTGGGATCTCGAAGATTCGCTGAAGGAACTCCGTCAGCTTGCCGCGACCGCCGGCGCCGAGGTCGTCGATACGGTGATTCAGAAGCTCGAGAAGCCGACCGCGCCATTCTACATCGGCAAGGGCAAGGCCAGCGAAGTCGCCCGCCAGTGCGGGGCAAAGCAGGCGACCTCGGTGATTTTCGACGACGAGCTTTCCCCCGCACAGGGCCGCAATCTCGAGGACCTCATGTCGCGCAAGGTGCTCGACCGCACGCAGCTCATCCTCGACATCTTCGCACAGCGCGCCCGCACCAAGGAGGGCCGCCTGCAGATCGAGCTGGCCCAGCTCCAGTATCTGCTCCCGCGCCTCACGCGAATGTGGACGCACCTTTCGCGCCAGACCGGCGGCATCGGCACCCGCGGCCCGGGCGAAACCCAGCTCGAGGTGGATCGCCGCCGCGTGCAGGAACGCATTTCGCGACTGGAGCGCGACCTGCGCGAGGTCCGCAAAAACCGCAACGTCCAGCGAGAAGGCCGGCTGCGGCATCACTGGCCGGTCATCGCGCTCGTCGGCTATACCAACGCCGGCAAATCCTCGCTCCTCAACCGGCTTACCGGCTCGGATGTCCATGCCGAGGACAAGCTCTTCGCAACGCTCAATCCCACCACGCGCCAGCTCGTCCTGCCCAACAAGCAGAAGACGCTGCTCACCGACACGGTGGGTTTCATTCGCAAGCTTCCGCACACGGTCATCGAGTCGTTCAAGGCCACCCTCGAGGAGGTCGCTCTCGCCGACCTGCTCATGCATGTCGTCGATCTGAGCCACCCGCATTTCCGTGAGCAGATGGCGGCGGTCGATCGCACGATCGCCGAGCTGAACGCACACGGGAAGCAGACGATCCTTGTGTTCAACAAGATCGACGCCGTCTCCGATCCGGCGATCGTCCAGTCCACGCTGGACCACCATCCCGGCAGTGTGGCGCTCTCCGCGCGGACGGGTGAAGGCATGTCGGACCTTATCGAGGAACTCGAACTGCGCCTCGGCGCGTGGCGCATGCGCGTGGAGTTTCGCATCCCGAATTCCGAATCCGCCGCGCTCGCCGAGCTGCACCGGGTCGGGCACGTGCTTTCGCTCCGCTACGATGGCGACGATGCCCTTGTCACGGCGCATGTCCCTCCCGAATGCAAGGCCCGCTTCGCGGCGTTCGAGGCGGTCTCGGCTTAGGCCGGCGGTTTTCCCTTTGCCCGCACGGCGTCCGCACTTACCGTCGCCTTTCCCCAATGAAGACTGCCCCCATCGCCCTGGTGGCAGCCGTGCTCTCGCTTGGAGCCGGCATCGCCGCAAACTACCCGGAAAACCGTCCTCCGCTCCAGCCGACGCCGTATCTGCCGCTTCCGCTTGGCAGTGTCCGGGCCCACGGCTGGCTGCTCGACCGGCTCGAGGCCCAGCGCGACGGCCTCACCGGCCACCTTCCGGAGATCATGAACGAGGTGGGCCCCAACAGCGCATGGCTCGGCGGCGATGGCGAGGCGTGGGAAAAAGGCCCCTATTACGTGAAGGGCCTCATGACCCTCGCCTACACACTCGATGACGGGAAGCTGAAGAGGGACGCGCAGAAGTGGATCGACTGGGCCCTCGGCAGCCAGCGCGAGGATGGCTCCTTCGGCCCTTCGAGCAATGACGACTGGTGGCCGCGCATGGTGATGACACACATCCTGCGCGAATACGCCAATGCCACCGAGGACGAGCGTGTGCAGCCGTTTCTCGAAAAATACTACGCACACATGCTGCGCGAGCTGCCCAACCGGCCGCTCCACGACTGGGGACGATCCCGCGCCGGCGACGAGATCGAGACCGTTCTGTGGCTCTACAACCGCAACGGCGACAAGTCACTGCTCGAGCTTGCGAAGCTGCTCCACGATCAGGCGTATCCCTGGACGACAATCCTCACCGAGAACCGCTTCATGGACTACGGGGTGGATTACCAGCCGAAGCACAACGTCAATATCCCGCAGGGAATGAAACTTCCCGCCGTGTGGTGGCAGGTGTCCGGCGAGCAGGCGGATGCGAACGCCATCGCAGCCGGTCTCGAGCACCTCGAGCGAGATCATGGCCTTCCGCTCGGCATGAATGGCGGCACGGAATTTCTCGCGGGCCGCAGCACCACGCAGGGCATTGAAACCTGCTCGATCGTCGAGCGAATGCTCACCGACGAGACAGCCGTCCGCATCCTCGGCGATCCGCGGCTCGGTGAGAGCATCGAACGCCTCGCATTCAACGCCCTGCCGACGACCATGACGCCGGCCGTGAAGCAGCAGGTCTATTACACCCTGCCAAACAACGTTCGCACGGTGAGGGGCGAGCTCGGCTTCAACCAGGACTACGGAAACGGCATCACACCCGCAGCACCGTCCGGCTTCCCCTGCTGCATCTACAACTTCCACATGGGCTGGCCGAAATTCGTGCAGAACAGCTGGGCGGTCACCCGAGACGGCGGACTCGCGATCGTTGCCTACGCTCCGACCACCGTGACCGCAAAGGTCGCCGACGGCGTCGAGGCGACGATTGAGGAGAAAACCGACTACCCGTTCGCCGACACGATCGCGCTGAGCGTCTCGATCGCAAAACCGGCGCAGTTTCCGCTCGTGCTTCGCATTCCCGACTGGTGCGCAACCCCGCAGATTGCAGTCAACGGCGAGGCGATCGCCGGATTGAAGCCCGGCTCTTTCCACCGCATCGACCGCGAGTGGAGGAACGGCGACAAGGTTGCCATCCGTTTTCCGATGACGGTGCACGTCACGCGCGGAATGAACGATTCGATCTCCGTTCATCGCGGGCCGCTCCTTTACTCGCTGCGGATCGCGCAAGACTGGAAGGTGGTCGAGCAACGCACCCGCGGATTTGACACGCTCGAAGTCGAGACGAAGCAGCCCTGGAACTACGGGCTTGTTCTCGGAAATGACGTGAACGCGTCCTTCGCATTTGAGCCGAAACGAATGCCGAAGAATCCGTTCAACCCCGACACACCGCCGGGCATCCTGAAGGCAAAGGCTCAGCTCGTCCCTGGCTGGACGCTCGCATGGAACGAGCGCGTCGCCTTCGACCCACCGCCCAGTCCGGTCGCGGGTGAGGGCTCCGTCAGAACGATCGAGCTCGTGCCGGCGGGGACACAAACGCTCCGCGTGACGTGCTTCCCATGGATTGGAAAACCAAAGCCGGCGCCGAAGGAGGTCAAACCCAACTTCGCCACCGAAGGCCTGACGAACTGGATTCCCTACGGCGGCGGCTGGTTCGTTCAGGATGGCGCGCTGGTCGCAGCCCGCAACGGCGGCACCGGCGGCTCCGAGCTGAAGAACGGCGGCAAGGTCGTCGCCACGCAGACGGATTTTTCCGATCTCGAGTATGAAGCGGACGTCTCATCCAGCACCGACGGTCAGGCGGGGCTGATCTTCCGCGTCACCAGGCCGTCGATCGGTGCAAATGCCTACTCCGGCTACTACGTGGGCATCCGCCCTGGCGACCGGAAGGTCCTTTTTGGAAAGGCAGACGGCGAATGGACGGAACTCGCGGTCGAAGACTCCGCAATCGAGGCAGACAAGCCACACCGCCTTCGCGTCGTCGCGAAAGGACCAAAGATCGAGGTCTTCCTCGACGGCGGCTCAAAGCCTGTGATCTCGCTCGAGGATTCGTCGTTCACCCACGGCGCGGTGGGCGTTCGGAACTATTTCACCGATCCGCCGAAAGTCTCGGCCACGTTCGCAAACATCCACGCGAAGGCGCTCTAGACGCCGCGTCCGAACGGAGGGGGAGCGTGCAATGATGTTCGCTTGCGCGCTCCCGTTCGGTCACTTCCGGTAGACGCGGATGAGCGCCGTGCCGTGTCGCGGAATCTCGGCCTCGTAGGAAGCCTGCGCGGGGCCGAGATCCTTCTGCCGCCAGACATCCCGCACCGTCAGTCCATCACCCTTGACGCCGCAGGCGGCAAGATCGGCGGACACAGCAATCGGAACGGGACCGCGATTGAACAACGCAATCGCCGTGGAACCGTCCTCGAGCGGGCGCGCCCAGACCTCCACGTAGCCATCGCGACTGATGCGGGACGCCTGCCTGCCCAGTGGATCCTGATTGATGTCGATCACCTCGGCATTCGTGAGCAATCCGAGAGTGAAGTCGTCCATCTGCGTCATGTCGCAGCCAATGAGCAGCGGCGCGGCGAGCATCGCCCACAATGTGATGTGCGTGTATTGCTCGTTCGGCGTCAGGCGTGATTCGTAGAGGTTCGGCTTGTCGTATTCGTAGTTCCAGAAGTTGCCCTGCATGCCGACCTTCCCGACGACGAGCATGTCGGGGTCGTTCCAATGCCCCGGGCCGGCGTAGGACTCGAGGCCGGCCTGTCCAAATCCGATCCCGCTCATGCTCGCCCAGCGGTCGTGGATGTCGCCGGTGGTCCGCCAGAGATTGCCTCCGACCGATGCACCCCATTTCCAGACGTCGCCCATGCCGTATTGGCAGAGCGAGTAAACGATGTCGCGGGGCAGCGCCGCGAGATACCCCTGCATTTCGCGATACGGCGCCTGGAGATTGAGAAGAGAGTCGCGGGGGATGCGAAGGTCGGTGGTCAGAACGTCCGAGATCTTCGAATATCCGCACCAGTCGTATTTGAGGTAGTCGAATCCCCACGCCGCATATTGCTCGGCGTCCTCCTTCTCGAATCCGAAGCTGCCGACAAACCCTCCGCAGTTGAGCGGACCGGGCGAGCTGTAGATCCCGGCCTTCAATCCCAACGCGTGAATCGCATCCACCAGACCCTTCATGTCCGGAAACTTCTTGTTCACGACGATGGTGCCATCCTCGTGCCGGCTCGGACCGGAGATCAGCGGAGCATCGCTGGCTGGCGCATTCGTCCAGGCGTCGTCGATATTGATGAACGACCAGCCGTAGTCGATGAGGCCGCTGTCCACCATCGCCCGTGCAGCGGCGAGAACCTTCTCCTGATCGACCTGCGTGCCAAAGACGTTCCAGCTGTTCCAGCCCATGGGCGGCGTAAGCGCGAGCGTGTCGCCGATGACGAGACGAAACTCCCGCTTGGCCTCGCCGCGGGCATTCGTTGCGGTGACGGTCATCTCGTAGGTTCCCGCCTTCTCGACACGTCCGGTGAGAATGCCGGTGTCCGGATCCAGCACGAGTCCGTCCGGCAGCGGATCCGCGGCGTATTTCATCGGTTTCTCCCCGCTCGCGGCAATCTTGTAGAGAATCGGAGATCCCGGTCTTGCGCCGTAGACTTTCGCGCCGTTGATGCGGGGTTCCGGACTTGCCGGCGGGGTGAGAACCACGCGCTCCTCGACGGGAGCCGTGACCGTCCGCGGCTTCTCCCCGTCGTATTCAATCACCGCGTCCGCCCAGTTGGTGTGATCGTAGCGGTTGTTGTCACCGCCATCCGTGGCCGTGAGAACCAGCATTCTCGCGCCAGAGAGGTCCACATCGACGTCCCGCACCGGATCGCCCGTGCGCATGACTCCCGACGTCCAGACAACCTTGCCATCCACGATGACCAGAAACTCCGAGCTACCCAGGTTGGGAAGGGTCTCATCGTCGAGTCCGACCTTTGCCGTCAGGCGGCGGGCGCTTCCGTCGAGTTCGATCAACATCTCCATGTCCGCGTGCGACCCCAGTCCCGTGGAGAATTTTTTCCCTGCAATCGTGAGGGGATTTCCGTCCACGGACATATCGGCGCCGGGGCTGTCCCACCCCTGGGAAAGATTTCCCAGGTCGAGTTGGGAGATGGGCACACTCGCGGCGAATCCAGGCTGGGCAGCGAAAACGGCAACCGCGAACGCGGCGAAGAACAGACGGGGGATCATGCGCCGATCCTACACGAAACGGCGTCGAACCGGCGCTCGAATTCGCGACGCACTATTCCTCGAACCAGACCGGCATCGTAAACGCGCCGTTCGCCGCGATGTCCCACACTTCGAGGCGGGCCCACTTCCGGCCGGTCAGATCGACCTCCGCTTCGATCGTGCGGCTGCCGAATTCCTTCGTGTCATTTAATGGAATCCGATCGCGATACACCTTCTCGCCGTCACCGGACACAACCTCTGCAAAGGCGAGCGGGAACGTCCACTCCACCTGCGCTTCGACCTTCACGGCGCTTCGGTGATTCGGTTTCGCAACCCCGCCCGAGCGTGCACCCCCGATCGTCACCCTCGGGAGCAAAATCTCGCCGGTCGTCACGAAGTAGCGGCCTTCGCGCATGCAATCGAGCACAGGAGCCCAGCCGTCCTCGAACTTCGGCAGCTCGTCGAGCTCGATATAGTTGATGTTCATGTGCGCCCAGGTCTCGTAGTCGGGATCGAAGCGGAAGACGTCTACCTCGCCGATCACATGCTTCCGGTATCCCCAGTTGTTCATGTCGCTGAGCAGATCCAGGACGCGCCAGCCGAGCGTGTCGCGTGAAAGATCGGCGGGCATTGCCTTCCATGCCGCGCCGAAAAAGTGCGGCGACTTGAAGAAGGGCGTTTCCTTGTAGTCGTCGGGAAATCCGGTCGATCCCTTCAACCGCGCGTGCGCTGTCCACATGAGCCCGTTCTCCTTCTCCATCAACTTCAGCACATCGTCGGCGCTGCCTACACGGTAGACCGTGCCGAATCCCGGCACCTCCTGCTCGAACGGCTCTCCTTCGGGGCGGTTGAGCACCCAATACACCGGCTTCGGAAAGAAGCTCATCCAATGCCCCCCGAGGTGCACGTTTGGTTCCTCGCCGGGCAGGATGAGGATTTTGTCGTCGGACAACCGCGCACACTCCTCGTGCAGCGTGCGCAGATAAAGAAGCCGGCGTTCAAGGTCCCACTGCGGCGTGTCGCCGAAATGAAACTCACCAGGATGCACGATGTTTACCCCGAGTCGCTTGAACGTGCGCACGAATCCGGGATCGACCATGTCCTCCGGAATCCCGTCGGTGTTCTGGTCACGCCGCTTCTCGATCAGCTCGTGCACATGCTCGATGTGATAGTGGCTCGTGAACGTGAGATAGCCGTCGATCGGCTTGTAGGAATCCCGATGCGTGTAACGGGCGACATCGTCGATCACCTGATGCCCGTTCCCCGCGCTCAGGAGATAAAAGACCGCGAGCCGCTGCTGCGTGTTTGGCGGGGCGTTGAACCACGGCACGTAACGTTTGTCGCCTTCGGGCGGCTGGCGGATTCCAAAGCCAAATCCGGGCACGAGATTGCGATAGTTCGCGCCGCACCAGGTGAACCGGAAGTTGTCCGCGAAATCGAGCGGGTAAAAATACTGGTGCGGAGCGGGGAACACAGCGACCGATCCCGAGTCCGACTGCGCCGCAATCGTCCGGTAGCGTGCCGCGATTGGCGCGGCCTTTCGCTCGGGGTCAACCGGCAGTTCGCAAAAGACGTCGTTGTTGTCGACCCATGTCGTCGACTTCCAGGACGGGTCCTTCGCAGCAAGTCCCGCATCGTAAAGGATCGCCCGTGCATCCTCCTCGGTGCTCATCACCGTCTCCGCCCGCACAAACGGGCTGCCGGGATAGAACGTGAACCGAAAGTCGCCCGAAAACAGTCCCGCAGACGTCCCGCCGACCGACACAACAACGCGATTTCCCTCCGACCACACGCGAGCATCCCCGGGCTTTAGTTCCACGAGGAAAGTCTCGTGCGGACGAAGCGGCGGGTTGTCGAAGAACGCGAGCCAGCCCTGTTTCCGCGTGAGGTCGCGGGATCCGACGGTGAGCGTCGTGACCGGATTGACCTTTTCCAGAACGACGGACGTCCTGCCGTCTTTCGTGAGCGACATCGAACGGATCAGCGGATTCGTGCCATCCAGATCGATCTCCATCGCCGCAGTTTCGCCCTCGCGAGACGGCCATTCGACCACGATCCGCTCGCCTTCGGCGGACACTTGAACCTCGGAGTCGGTGTTGTATTTCGAGAAATCGGCGGCGGCGGCGGTGGCAACGAACCCGGCAAGCAGGGCGTTCAGGAGGAGCAGGCGCATCGGGAACCAGTAGGTGCCGGCGGCCGGATTGGCAAGGCCCGCAGCCCGTTCGCGTTCCCGCTTTCGCAGCCCGTCAGAAGCGTCTAGTCTTCCGCGATGCATCGGTTTTTTGTCTCCGCCGACCAGCTTCTCACGGATTCTCCGACTCTCGCGGGATCCGAGGCCCACCACTGCCTCAGCGTGCTGCGCCACGCTCCCGGCGACCGGGTCGTTCTTTTCGATGGCCGTGGCAACGAGGCCACCGCGCAGATCGAATCCGCCGACAAGCGCGAGGCCCGGCTTCGCATTCTGCATCGGGCCAGCACGCCACCGCTCGCCTGCCGGATCACGCTCGCGCAGGCCGTTCCGAAGGGGAAGAACATGGACCTCATCATCGAGAAGGCCGTGGAACTCGGCGCGCACGCGATCGCGCCGCTTCTCTCCGAACGCACCGTCGTGCAGCTCGATGCCGTCGAGGCGGAATCGAAGCGCGAAAAATGGCAGACCGTCGCGCGCGAGGCGTGCAAGCAATGCGGGCAGAACTGGCTTCCGACCGTCGCCGCTCCGGTGAGTCCGAAGACGTTTTTCGAGCAGACGCGACCGACCGGACTGCTTCTCGTGGGGTCGCTGCAGGCAGGCGCGAAATCCATCAAGCAAACGCTCGCGGAGTTCGAGGCCGATCATGGCCGTCCCACGGACGTGACCGTGCTTATCGGCCCCGAGGGCGATTTCACCCCTGCGGAACTGGGCCTCGCCTTCGCCAACGGCTGCCGTCCAATCACGCTCGGTCCAATCATTCTCCGCACCGAGACTGCTGCGATCTACTGCCTGAGCGTGCTCGGGCACGAGCTCTTCTCCTCGTGAACCTCCGCGCCGCCATCCTCGCTCTTTCGCTGCCGGCCGCCGCGTTTGCCGATGCAGACGCCTACCTCCCGGCGGTGAAGGTGACGCCTCTCGCCATGGCGGTGACAGATTCGGCCGGACAACCGATTGAATATCCGAAGACCGACAAGCCCGAGGTTCGCGCGCTTCTTGTCGAGGTTCCGGCGGGCGCGAAGACCGGATGGCACAAGCATCCGTTCCCCTGCTACGCATACATGCTCGAGGGCGAACTCACGGTCGAGATCGAGGGCGGGAAAACCAACGTCGTCAAAGCCGGCGACGCGCTCGTCGAGTCCGTGAACCTCTGGCACAACGGAACGAACACCGGCGACACCACGGCAAGACTGGTCCTTTTTGTTACCGGCGAAAGGGGCAAACCGTTCACCGTTCGCGAGTAGGCCGGCGCGTTCATCGGGCACGGGTTTGGCGGCGATTTTCCGTTGAACGCGACACGACCGGAGCGTGTCAGTTTTTTCGAAAAAATCGAAATCACTGACAGTCGCCATGAAACTCGAAACGCTGAAACTCGGTTGGAAAAGGCTTTCCACTCACGGACGCACAGCGACCGCGGCAGGGGTCATTGCCATCTGTCTTGCGGGCGCGTTGGCGAGTGGCATCGGCGCTTCCCGGGAATCCTCTTCGTCACTGGGGAGCGCGAAGATCGACCTGAAGGAAACCGACCAGTCCTACAACGTGACGATCACCGCACCCGAGAGTGAGCAGCCACGGCTGAGTGTCCGCATGGACGGACGCAGTCTTGTTATCGGATCAGCCGACAATGCGGGCGGGGCAACTCTCGAGCAGCAGCTCAAGCTTCCCGAAGCGGATCCGATGCAGGCTCCGACGTTCGAGCGGCAGGGAGACCGGCTCGTCGTCACCGTTTCCAAGCGCACCGGCACCCGCGCTCCAACAGCCTCGACGGGACGCGCACCCCGCTCCACTGCAGCGCCGGATCCCGATGACCTGACGGACCAGATGTTCGGAAACATCCGCCAGATGCAACGGCAGATGGACCGCATGATGAGCCGCGCAATGGCGAACTTCGGCGGTTTTGATTCCTTCTCCAACTTCCCGGCCCTCGGCGGGATGTCTGCGATGGGCGGACTCAACCTCGAAGACACGGGCAAGGAGTATGTGATCCGCGCAAGCCTGCCGGGCGGCGCGATGGAGAACGTCAACGTCAGCGTCGACAACGAACGGGTGCTGAAGATCACGGCAAACGACGAGTCCTCCAGCGCCAATCACCGCCATATGGCAAATTTCACCCAGGTCTTCACGCTCCCGGGACCGGTGCAGTCCGACAAGATCCAGGTCGACAAGTCCCAGGACGCCCTCGTGATCACACTCCCGAAGGCGTGATCCGTGGAGCCTGACAGGTGCCCCGCGGGGCCTCTCCGCTCCAGCCCCGCGGGTCAGCCGTGGAACGTCTCTCCGCGCGCGAGCATTTCAAGGATCGCCGCCATGCGACGGGCGCGTGTCTCCGGCTTCTTCGCCGTCTGCAAGCGATAGATGATTGGATAAATCCTCGACTTCGTGAGGGTGGCAAAAAATTCCGCCGCTTTCGGGTTCTTCGCGAGGGCGGCGAGAAAGTCCTCGGGCACGACACCGGTGCGCGATGAGTCGTAGGCGGCCGCCCATCGTCCATCCGCCTTCGCCGCCTCGATCTGCGCAAGGCCCGCCGGTTGCATCCGGCCTTCCGCGATCAGCCGTTCGGCATGCTGCGTATTCACTTTCGACCAGACGCTGCGCGGCCGACGGGGCGTAAATCTCTGCAGCCACGACTCCGCATCCAGCGACTCCTTCCGGCCGTCGATCCAGCCGTAACACAAGGCCTCCTCGAGCGCCTCGGCGTAGGTGATCGATTTCACTCTCGAGGCCTTCTTGAAGATCCGAAGCCAGATGCCGTCGCTCCGCGAATGATTCCTTCCGAGCCATGTGCGGAAGGACTTCGCGGTGGAGAAAGCGAGGTGTTCCTGCGCCATGCCGGATGCTTTGCATAGCAAACACCGCGCGCGGAGACGAGAGGTTCCCCCCGGCAAAATTCGGAAAAATTTTGGCAATCCCGGTTGGGCGGGCACCGATTGGCGACCGTTACGTTGCCTTCGTGTTTCCAACATCCACCACCGAGACTTCCGCGCCGCATCCCCCGGCGTGTGAGCCGCTGCCTCCGCGACGATTCCTTGGAAACCGTTACGTCTATTGCGTCCTCTCGCAGCGCGCGGGCGGGCTGTCCATCGGCATCAATCTGAACCCGGATCAGCACTGCAACTTCGATTGCGTCTATTGCGAGATCGATCGGTCCGCCCGGCCGAAGCACAGGCGGCTGCACATCCCGCGGATGATCGCCGAGCTCGAGTCGATGCTCGGCCTCGTCCACTCCGGCCGGTTCGAGGAACTCGGCTACTCGGCCGCCCCGGAGCTTCTCCCGTTCAAGGAAGTCGCACTCAGTGGCGACGGGGAGCCGACCCTTTGCCCGGAGTTTCGCCAGGCGGTCGAGGCGATCGTGCACCTTCGGGCGCGTCACCGTTTTCCGTTTTTCAAGATCGTCCTCATCACGAATACGACCGGACTTCCGCTGCCGGAGGTTCGCAAGGGAATCGAACTTCTCGCCGCCGAGGACGAGATCTGGGCAAAGCTCGACGCCGGCACCCAGGAATACATGGACATCGTCAACCGGCCGAACATCTCCATCGAGGATGTGATGGAGAACATTCTCTCCGTGGCGAGGCGGAGGCCGGTGATCATTCAGAGCCTCATTCCCCTGATCAACGGCCGCGAGCCTCCCGACGACGAGATCCTCGAGCTGGCCGCCCGCCTCCGCGAGCTCCGCGAAGACGGCGCAAAGATCCCGCTCGTGCAGATCTACTCCGCCCACCGGCCGGCGATGGACGCCACCTGCGCCCATCTTCCCCTGCGCAGTCTTTCCCGGATCGCAAAGACGATTCGCAAGGTAAGCGGCCTGTCCGCAGAAGTGTTCTAAATCACTCGATCTCACCGTCCAAGTGATCTACCTTTCTGATGTGAAACCGGAGGAAATGCCGTGACGGCGGATCTGATCGAAGCACTTTCGAACTCGAAGATCTACCGCGACTACGAGCGTGCCTTCAGCGACGCCACCGGACTGCCGCTTTCCCTCGACGCCATCGAGGCGTGGAAACCACCCCATGTCGGCAAACGCGGACGCAACCCGTTCTGCGAAATGATGGCCGAGACGAGCTGCACGTGCGCCGCCTGCCTGCGCACGCAGGAAAAGCTCAAGGACGGTGCCCGCGAAGGTGCACGCACCGTGAAGTGCGAGTTCGAGATGCTCGATACCGCGGTTCCGATCAAGATCGGAGACGAGCTCGTCGGATTTCTTCAGACCGGACAGGTCTTCTGCAAAAAGCCAACCGCCGCACAATTTCAGCGCGTTTCCGAACGGCTCGAGCATCTCGGCATTCCGGTGAACTCGAAGCTCGAGAAATCCTGGTTCGCCACCCGCGTCATGTCCCCGGAGCAATACGACGCGATGGTTCACCTGCTCGGCATCTTCGCACAGCATCTCTCGCTCGTCGCGAACCAGATCATCGTCCAGCGCGATAACGCCGAGGCGCCGATGATTCGGCGCGCGAAGGAGTTCATCAAGGAGAACCAGACCGAGGACCTCTCACTCGGACAGGTCGCAAAGGCGGTGAACACCAGCACGTTCTACTTCTGCAAGATGTTCAAGAAGGCGACCGGCCTGAACTTCACCGAGTATCTCTCCCGCGTCCGTGTCGAGAAGGCGAAAAACCTCCTGCTGAATCCGAATCTCCGCGTGAGCGAGATCGCCTATGAGGTCGGCTTCCAGTCCCTGACGCACTTCAACCGCGTCTTCAAAAAGGTCGTGGGCCAGTCGCCCACCGAGTATCGCGGTCGGCTCTCGAACGTCTGACGATTCACCGTCAGCGTCGAATTCGCAAAAACGGAGCGGCTTCGGACAATCCGTGCGTATCCGGCTCCCGGGGCTTTCGCGACACTGTGCGCACACATGAAAGACTCGAATCCCACCACCGCCCCCACCCGGAACAAAGCCCTGCTGGCATGGGTCGAGGAAATTCGCGCTCTCTGCCAGCCTGAGAGCGTCCACTGGTGCGACGGATCGCAGGAGGAATACGACCGCCTCTGCGAGCAGATGGTCCAGTCCGGCACGCTCACCCGCCTCAATCCGGAGAAGCGGCCAAACAGCTTCCACTGCCTCTCCGATCCGAGCGATGTCGCCCGTGTCGAGGATCGCACGTTCATCTGCAGCAAGCGCAAACGCGACGCCGGCCCCACGAACAACTGGATGGCGCCAGACGAAATGCGCGCCACGTTGAAGCCTCTTTTCACCGGCTGCATGAAGGGCCGCACGATGTATGTCATCCCCTTCAGCATGGGCCCGCTCGGTTCGTCGATCTCCCATATCGGCGTGGAAATCTCCGACTCGCCCTACGTCGCGGTGAACATGCGCATCATGACGCGCATGGGCAGCGCCGTGCTCGACGTGCTCGGCGACGACGGCGAGTTCGTTCCCTGCGTGCACTCCGTCGGCGCGCCGCTCGAGCCGGGGCAGAAGGACGTTCGCTGGCCGTGCAATCCGAAGGTCAAATACATCGTCCACTTCCCGGAGACCCGCGAAATCTGGTCCTACGGCAGCGGCTACGGCGGCAACGCCCTGCTTGGCAAAAAGTGTTTCGCCCTGCGCATCGCATCCTGCATGGCGCGCGACGAAGGCTGGATGGCCGAGCACATGCTCATCCTCGGCGTCGAATCGCCCGAGGGCAGGAAGGACTATGTCGCCGCGGCCTTTCCCAGCGCCTGCGGAAAGACGAACTTCGCCATGCTCATCCCCCCGAAGGAATTCGCCGGCTGGAAGGTCACGACCGTCGGTGACGACATCGCCTGGCTGAAGCCCGGCAAGGACGGACGCCTCTACGCGATCAATCCCGAGGCCGGCTACTTCGGTGTCGCTCCCGGCACCTCCGCACACTCGAACCCCAACGCGCTGAAGTGCTGCGAGAAGGACACCATCTTCACCAACGTCGCGCTCACGCCCGACGGGGACGTGTGGTGGGAGGGCCTTACCAAGGAGCCGCCCGCGAAGCTCATCGACTGGACCGGCCAGGAATGGACGCCCGATTGCGGCCGCCCCGCCGCGCACCCGAATGCCCGGTTCACCGCTCCGATGGCGAACAATCCCGTGCTCGACGACAAGGCGGACGATCCCGCCGGCGTTCCGATCAGCGCGATCATCTTCGGAGGCCGCCGCGCCACCACGATGCCGCTCGTCTTCCAGGCGTTCAACTGGATGCACGGCACGTATCTCGGCGCGACGATGGGCTCGGAAATGACCGCCGCCGCGGTTGGCGGAGCCGGCCAGGTTCGCCGCGACCCGATGGCGATGCTGCCCTTCTGCGGATACAACATGGGCCAGTATTTCTCCCACTGGCTGGAGATGCGGAAGGACATCGCCCGTCCGCCGAAAATCTTTCACGTGAACTGGTTCAGGAAGGGCGCCGACGGCCGTTTCCTGTGGCCCGGCTTCGGCGACAACATGCGCGTCCTGAAGTGGATCATCGACCGCTGCCACGGCACGGTCTACGCCGAGGAGACGCCGCTGGGATGGATGCCGGCAGCCGAGGACATCAACATCGAGGGCATGGAGAACTACACCCGGGGGGATCTCGAGGCGGTGCTCGCCATCGATGTCCAGGGTTGGAAGCGTGAGGTTCTGCTGCAGGACGAACTCTTCATCGACCTGCACGCGGATCTTCCGAAGGAACTGATGTTCCAGCGCGAGCTGCTCATCTCGCGACTCTAGGATTTGCCTTGGGGGCAATCGGCGGTTTGCGTCACGCACCAGGCGCAAGCCGCTCGCCTCCGGCGAAAATTTCCTCTAGCTACAATGCGGGCGGGGCAACCGTTCACCTGTCGCCCCTCCACGCCCATTCATGGACTGGCTCGTTCAACTCATTCACGGCGAAAGTATCGCGCACGCGGTGCTCGTTCTCTCCGCAGTCGCTGCGCTCGGCCTCGCCATCGGCAGCCTCAAGATCAAGGGCATCGGCCTCGGCATCGCCGGTGTCCTCTTTTCCGGCCTCGCAATCGGCCACTTCGGCATCCGGATTTCTCCGGGAGTGCTCGAGTTTGCGCGGGAGTTCGGACTGATTCTTTTTGTTTACACGATCGGCATCCAGGTGGGGCCCGGCTTTTTCGCGTCCCTCCGCAGGCAGGGACTGCCGCTGAATCTCATGGCGGCGTCGATCGTCGTCCTCGGCGCGCTGATCGCCCTCGGCATCGCGAAGCTTGCAAATGTTCCCATGGCCGCCGCCGTGGGTCTGTTCTCCGGCGCGACGACAAACACCCCCTCCCTCGGTGCCGCGCAGGAGGCCATCCGCAGTCTGCCGGACGCCGCGGCCGACGCCAGCGCGCTTCCCGGTCTCGGCTACGCGGTCGCGTATCCATTTGGCATTGTCGGCATCATTCTCACCATGCTCCTGCTTCGCGCGTTGTTTCGCGTGGATCTGAAAAAGGAGACCGCCAGTCTTCTCGCCGCCAGCGGCACGCGCGCGTCCAAACTCGCCCGGCTGAACATTCTTGTCACCAATTCGAACATCGAGGGTCTTCGCATCGATCAGCTCCCCATGCTGGAATCGCTGGGCGTCGTCATCTCCCGCATGCATCACGACGGGCGTGTCGATCTGGCGAAACCCGAGGACGTCGTTCACGTCGGTGACACGCTTCTCGCGATCGGCCCTGCGCCAAAGCTCGAGGAGCTGCGGATCATTCTCGGCGTCCAGAGCGAACTCGACCTTCACAAGGCCGAGAGCAATCTTGTCATGCGCCGCGTCATCGTGACGAAGAAGGCGATCCTCGGAAAAACGATCGGCGAGCTGAATTTCCTCGCCCGGCACGACGTCACCGTCACCCGCCTGACCCGCGCCGAGGTCGAGCTCAGCGCCACTCCGGATCAACGTCTGCAATTCGGCGACATGCTCGTCATCGTCGGCCGCGAGGAGGACATCGCCGATGCCGCGAAGCTGCTCGGTAACTCGCTCAAGCAACTCAACCACACGGAGCTGATCCCCGTTTTCGTGGGCATCGGCCTGGGCGTGCTTGTGGGCAGCATCCCGATCGCGTTTCCCGGAATCCCAGCTCCGGTCAAACTCGGACTCGCGGGAGGACCGCTCATTGTGGCCATTCTACTCAGCCGACTCGGCCGCGTCGGACCGTTGCTCTGGTATATGCCAAACAACGCAAACTTCGCGATCCGCGAGATCGGCATCGTGCTGTTCCTTGCCTGCGTCGGCCTGCATTCCGGCGAAAAGTTCATCGACACCCTCGTGAACGGCGACGGGGTGAAATGGATGCTCCTCGCATCAATCATCACCACCGCTCCGCTTTTGCTCGTCGGGTTGTTCGCGCGGGTCTTCCTCCGCACAAACTACGTCTCGATTTGCGGTCTGCTCGCCGGAAGCATGACCGATCCGCCCGCCCTAGCCTTCGCAAACACAGTTAGCGGTTCAGACGCGCCCTCGATCTCCTACGCGACGGTCTACCCGCTCACGATGCTTCTGCGCGTCGTGTGCGCCCAGATCCTCGTGCTGGTGTTTCTTTGAGCGGCGCGCCGCGTCGGCCCCGCAGATTTGGCAAGATCCGACCAGCGTCGGCCAACTGTTACAAAGTCGCGTTGCGCAATCCGTCGTTAACTGACGGCATATGAAGTGCGCCACCATCGACGCGAACGAAGCCGTCGCGTCCGTCGCCTACCGGCTCAGCGAGACGATTGCGATCTATCCGATCACACCCTCCTCGCCGATGGCCGAGCTCTGCGATGAATGGTCCCTCGCCGACCAGCCGAATCTCTGGAACACCGTCCCCCACCTCGTGCAGATGCAATCCGAGGCCGGCGTCGCGGGCGCAATCCACGGCATGCTCCAGACCGGATCGCTCACCACGACCTTCACCGCATCGCAGGGACTCCTGCTGATGATTCCAAATCTCTACAAGATCGCCGGTGAACTGCTGCCGTTCTGCTTTCACGTCACTGCGCGCACGGTCGCAACCCATGCGCTTTCGATCTTCGGCGACCATTCCGACGTAATGGCCTGCCGCCAGACCGGCGTGGCGATGCTCGCGTCGAATTCACCGCAGGAGGCGCAGGACATGGCCTGCATCGCCCACGCCGCGACGCTCGCCTCGCGTGTGCCTGTGATGCACTTTTTCGACGGATTCCGCACCTCGCACGAGATCGCAAAGATCGAGCTTCTCGACGACGATGTGCTGCGCGCGATGATCGACGAAAAATGGATCGCCGCATTTCGTGCGCTCGCGCTCACCCCGGAGCACCCGGCCATTCGCGGAACCGCACAGAATCCCGACGTCTTCTTCCAGGCTCGCGAGGCGGCGAACACCTTCCATGCCCGCGTCCCCGGCGTGGTGCAGGACCTGATGGACCGCTTTGCGCGGCTGACCGGTCGCAGCTACGAACTGTTCCAGTATTGCGGGGCGCCGGACGCCGACCGCGTGATTGTCGTCATTGGATCGGGTGCGGAAACGGCTGAGGAAACTGCGCGCGTGTTGAATGCCGCCGGTGCCCGAGTCGGCGTTCTCAAGGTCCGGCTTTACCGGCCGTTTTCCGTTCCGGACTTCATCAACGCGCTGCCGCCCACCGTGCGAAGCATCGCCGTGCTCGATCGCACGAAGGAACCGGGCGCCGTGGGCGAGCCGCTATACCTCGATGTCGTCTCCGCCCTCGCGGAGGCCCGCGCTGCCGGATTGTCCTCGTTCGACGTCGAGCCGGTGGTGATCGGCGGTCGCTACGGGCTGTCATCGAAGGAATTCGACCCGGCAATGTGCAAGGCCGTCTTCGACGAATTGCTGCGAGAGACGCCGATGAATCATTTCACCGTCGGCATCTACGACGATGTCACCGGCCACTCCCTGCCGGTCGACGATGATTTCGACATCGAAGAGGACGATGTCGTGCGTGCCGTGTTCTACGGACTGGGTTCCGACGGAACGGTGGGTGCCAACAAGAACTCGATCAAGATCATCGGTGGCGAGACGGACAACTACGCGCAGGGTTACTTCGTCTACGATTCGAAGAAATCCGGAGCCGTCACGATCTCGCACCTTCGCTTCGGACCGCGGCCGATTGCCGCGCACTATCTGATCAAACAGGCGAGCTTCGTGGCCTGTCACCATTTTCACTTTCTGCGGCAATACGACGTGCTCGACTGCGCCGCGCCGGGCGCAACCGTGCTGCTGAACGCCCCGTTCGCGCCCGATCAACTTTGGAGCCGTCTGCCCGACACCGCCCGTGAGCACATCACGTCGAAGAATCTCACCGTGCATGTGATCGATGCGGCGAAGGTCGCCCACGAGTGCGGAATGGGAGGTCGCATCAACACGATCATGCAGACCTGTTTCTTCGCGCTCTCCGGGGTGCTGCCGCGGGACGAAGCCATCGCGAAGATCAAGCACGCGATCGAAAAGACCTACGGTCGGAAAGGCGAGGCCATCGTGCGAAAGAATTTCGAGGCCGTCGACCGCACCCTGGATGCCCTGCGGGAGGCCGACTTTTCCTCCACGAAGCCCTCCGGCACGGTGCCAATGCTTTCCGTGCCGGAGGAGGCTCCCGATTTCGTCAAGCGGGTGACCGCCACGATGCTTGCCGGACGCGGCGATACGCTGCCGGTCACTGCATTCCCCGTCGATGGCACCTGGCCGACAGGCACCGCGAAATGGGAGAAGCGGAACATCGCCGACGCAATTCCGGTCTGGGATCCCACTCTCTGCATCCAGTGCAACAAGTGTGCGCTCGTCTGCCCGCACGCCTGCATCCGTCCGAAGTTCTACGATCCCGAGCTGCTCGCCGACGCCCCCCCGACATTCAAGTCCGCGGACTTTCGCTCCGCCGAGTTTCCCGGGCGCAAATACACACTCCAGGTCGCTCCGGAGGACTGCACCGGCTGCACGCTCTGTGTCCAGGTCTGCCCTGCGAAGGACCGGGCAAACCCCCGTCGCAAGGCGCTCGAAATGGCTCCCCAGCTTCCGTTGCGCGAGGCGGAACGCAACAACTTCGAGTTTTTCCTCCGTCTCCCGTTGCCGGATCGCGCGTCCATCAAGCCGGAGGTGAAAAGCAGCCAGTTTCTCGAACCACTTTTCGAGTTCTCGGGAGCCTGTGCAGGATGTGGCGAAACGCCGTATCTCAAACTGCTCACCCAGCTCTTCGGCGATCGGGCGGTGATCGCGAATGCGACCGGCTGCTCGTCGATCTACGGAGGCAACCTGCCAACCACGCCATACACGACGAACGCGGCGGGATGCGGCCCGGCATGGTCGAACTCGCTGTTCGAGGACAACGCCGAATACGGACTCGGTCTCCGCTTCGCGATCGACAAGCAGCACGAGATCGCCTGCGAACTCGTGGAACTCCTGGCTCCACACCTGGGCGATTCCTTCGCCGGTGAAATCCTCAACGCCGATCAATCGACGGACGCCGGCATCGCCGCCCAGCGCGAGCGTGTGGCGCGATTGCGGAGAATCCTGCCATCGCTGCCTCTCGTCGATGCGATGCGACTCGATGCCGTTGCGGACGCCCTCGTTCGCCGCAGCGTATGGATCGTCGGCGGCGACGGCTGGGCATACGACATCGGGTTCGGCGGACTCGACCACATCTTCTCGCTGAACCGCGACGTGAACATCCTCGTGCTGGATACCGAGGTGTATTCGAACACCGGCGGCCAGCAGTCGAAGTCCACCCCGCTTGGCGCGAGCGCGAAGTTTGCGATCGGCGGAAAGACACGGCCGAAGAAGGACCTGGGCATGATCGCGATGAGCTACGGATCGGTCTACACCGCGCGGATCGCGCTCGGCGCGATGGATTCGCAGACGGTCCGGGTATTCGCGGAGGCCGAGAGTTATCCCGGCACCTCGCTCGTGATCGCCTACAGCCATTGCATCGCCCACGGCTACGCCATGCACCGCGGTCTCGAGCAGCAGAAGCTCGCCGTAAGCTCCGGAACATGGCCGCTCTACCGATTTGATCCCCGCCGGGCGCAAACGGGCGAAAACCCCTTCCAGCTCGACAGCGCACCTCCAAAAATACCGGTCTCCCAGTATCTCGCGGGTGAACTGCGGTTCGGGGTTCTCGAGAAGAGCAACCCCGACCGCTTCCGCGAGCTCCAGGCCGCCGCCCAGGAGGACGCCACCGCACGTTGGAAGGCTCACGAGCGACTTGCCGCCGCCATGAAAGGAGAAACCCCATGAACCTCGCAACCACCTGGCTTGGTCTTCCACTCGCGCATCCGTTCATGCCGGGTGCGTCTCCCATGGTCGACAACCTAGATGTCGTCCGGCAGCTCGAGGACGCCGGCGCCTCGGCGATCGTCATGCACTCGCTCTTCGAGGAGCAGATCCGCCTCGAGGAGGATGCGTATTTCCAGAACGTCGAGTCGTTTCAGGATTCCTTCAGCGAAGCGATGTCATTCCTCACGGAACCCGGCGATTTCACGCTCCGTCCCGATCAGTATCTCGAACAAATCAGTCGTCTGAAGCGCGCCGTGGATATCCCCGTGATCGCCTCTCTCAACGGAACGACCGTCGGCGGATGGACCTCCTTCGCAAGGCACATGGAGAGCGCGGGTGCCGACGCCATCGAGTTGAACTACTACGTCGTTCCGTCGTCGGTGATGCAAACGGCAAAGATGATCGAGGCGGATGCGGTCGAAATTCTCCGGTCCGTTCGCCGTAGCGTGGGCATTCCCGTCGCCCTGAAGATCTCCCCATTCTTCTCGTCACTGCCTCATTTCGCGAAGAAGGCGGCCGAAGCCGGTGCGGACGGACTGGTTCTGTTCAACCGCTTCTATCAGCCCGATATAGACATCGAATCGCTGGAAGCACTGCCGACCCTGCAATTCTCCCGTTCCTCGGAGCTCCGCCTGCGCCTGCGATGGCTGGCGATGCTGCACGGCGAAATCCCCACTCCCCTCGCCGCGACCGGTGGCATCCACACCGCAACGGATGCCATCAAGGCGATCATGGCGGGCGCCGAAGTCGTGCAAATGGTGTCGTGTCTGCTGAAGCACGGACCTGAACATCTCGCCCGCGTGCTGACGGAGTTCCATCAGTGGATGGAAGAGCACGAATATGAGTCCATCGACCAGCTCCGGGGGTCGATGAGCATGCAGCATTGTCCCGACCCCGCCGCGTTCGAGCGCGCAAATTACATGCGCATCCTCCAGGGCTGGCGGGTGTGACATTCCATCCTCGATGACGCGTCTATTTCGTGGCCGTCGATCCCGCATCGCATATTCTCCCGCCATGGCCCATCGGATTCTCGTGGTGAACTGCGGCAGTTCGTCGCTGAAGTTCGCGTATCTGGAGGGTGGCGTCTTTCTCGCAGACGGCCTGTTCGACCGGCTCGGCGGACCCGATGCCTGCGTGAGGTGCACATTTTCCGGCGAGACCGTGGCGAGAAATGTCCCCGACGCGACGCACGAGTCCGCGCTCGCGGAAGCCGTTGCGCTGCTGGAGAGACGCTTTGGAGCACCGCTCCCCGTTGACGGGGTCGGCCATCGCGTCGTCCATGGCGGAGAATTTCTTCGCTCCGCGACGGTCGTCGACGAGGAGGTGATCGCCAAGATCGAGCAATGCAACGAACTCGCTCCGCTGCATAATCCGGCGAACATCGTCGGGATCCAGCTCGCGCAAAAGGCCTTCCCGGACGTTCCACACGTCACGGTTTTCGATACCGCATTTCACCAGACGATGCCCCGCCGAACGTGGATGTATGCCGTTCCGCGAGAACTTTACGAAAGGCATCGCCTGCGCCGTTACGGGATGCACGGCACGAGCCACGAATATGTTTCCGGGCGCGCGGCCCTTGCACTCGGCCGCCCCCTCGAGTCACTTCATCTCGTCGTTGCCCATCTGGGCAACGGATGCAGTGCCTGCGCCGTCCGCGAGGGACGCAGCGTTGACACGACCATGGGGCTCACGCCGCTCGAAGGCCTGATGATGGGAACGCGCAGCGGCGACGTCGATCCGAATATCCATGCCTTTCTCGAGCGGGTTGCAGGCATGTCCGCGGCGGAAACAAGCGACATGCTGAACCGTCGCAGCGGCCTGCTCGGGGTCTCCGGCGTCAGCAACGACATGCGCACCGTGCAAGCCGCCGCCGCGGCCGGAAACGACCGTGCGGAGGCGGCCATCGAGTTGTTCTGTCACCGCCTCGCGAAGGGCATCCTTGCCATGTCCGCAAGTCTCGACCGCCTTGATGCGATCGTCTTCACCGGCGGCATCGGAGAAAACAGCGCCGCCGTTCGTTCGCGCGCCGCGGAATCGTTGCGGGTCCTCGGCGTGGAGATCGACACTGCGCGCAACGCCGTCCATGGCGCGACATCCGGAGGCAGGATTTCCACCGACACTTCGCAGGTGGCATGCCTCGTCATCCCGACAAGCGAGGAGCGGGCGATCGCGGAACAGACCGCGGCCTTTTTGAAGCCGGCATGAAACACATCTTCTTTCTCGTTCCGATTTCCGGCGGAGCCGGTCTCACCACAATTTCGCTCGGCCTGCTCCGCGCGCTCGACATGCGCGGAGTCCGGGTCGGCTTTTGCAAGCCGATCGGCCAGACCGGCGATTCCGGACCGGAGCGTTCCACGCATTTTGTCCGCGCCACGAGCGGACTCGCCCCCGCGGAACCCATTCCGCTCGAGCGCGCGGGCAGGTTGATGTCGGAGGGCCGGCTCGACGAGCTGCTGTCCGCGGTGATGGAAAATCTTCACGCGTCCGCGGCGGACGCGGATGTGATGGTGGTGGAGGGCCTCATCGCCACGGCGCACGATCCCTTCGTCGGAACGCTGAATGCGGAACTCATTCGCACCCTCGGTGCGGAGGTCGTGCTGGTCGGCAACGCCTCGCAGGACTCTCTGGAGCAACTGCGCGTGCAGATCGATCTCGCCGCGAACCAGTATGTGCGCGGGGATTCCACCCGTATCGCGGGCTGCATTCTGAACCGGTTCCGGCCCCGGCCCGGGGAGGAGGTCGCGGCGGGAATTGAGCGGCTTCGCGCGGAATACGCAGCGCTGACTCCCCCGCCGCCGGAACTCGTCGGGATCGTCCCCGAGCACCCTCCGCTTTCCGAATGCCGCACGAGCGACATCGCCCGCCATCTCGGCGCTGAGATTGTTTCCGCAGGCGAGATCGAGACGCGCCGCGTCCGCAACGCCCACCTGCTCGCACGCACCGTGCCGAACATGCTGCACACCTTCCACCCTGGCAGTCTGCTTATCACGCCGGCGGATCGCGGCGACGTGCTGCTTGCCGCGTGCATGGCCGCGGTGAAGGGCGTGCCCATGGCCGGACTGATTCTCACGGGCGATTCCGAGTTCGACACGCGACTGCTTTCGCTCTGCGAACCCGGCGTCGCCACCGGACTGCCAATCCTCCGGGTGCGCAGAAATTCCTTCCGAACCGTCACGCTGCTCAACGCCATGAGCAGCGAGGTGCCTGTGGACGATCTCCAGCGCATCCGCATGGCGATGGACTACGTCGCGGAGCACCTCTCGCGGGCGTGGATCGAGGATCGGTGCTCGCGAAATCTCGAGCGGCGCATGTCGCCGGCGGCTTTCTGCTTTCAGCTCACCGAGCGCGCCCGCGCCCTGGATCGACGCATTGTCCTTCCGGAAGGCGCGGAACCGCGAACCATCAAGGCGGCGGCCATCTGCGCCGAACGCGGGATCGCCCGTTGTGTGCTGCTCGGAAATCCCGACGAGATCCGGCGTTCGGCCGATGCGCACGAAGTCCGCCTGCCGGCCGGTGTCGAAATTCTCGACGCCGATGCAATCCGCCCGAACTACGTGGACGCGATGGTCGAGTTGCGGAAGCACAAGGGACTGCCCCGCCAGTCCGCCGCCGATCAGCTCGAGGACAACGTCGTGCTTGGCACGATGATGCTCGCGATGGGTGAGGTGGATGGCCTCGTTTCGGGCGCAATCCACTCGTCGGCGAACACCGTCCGCCCCGCCCTCCAGCTCATCAAGACAAAGCCTGGCGTCAAATCCGTTTCCTCGATCTTTTTCATGTGCCTGCCCGATCAGGTGCTCGTCTACGGGGATTGCGCGGTGATTCAGGACCCCGACGCGCCCACCCTTGCGGAGATCGCGATCCAAAGCGCGGATTCCGCACAACGGTTCGGCATTCCCCCCCGCGTCGCAATGATCTCGTATTCCACCGGCGCGAGCGGATCGGGCGCGGACGTTGAGAAGGTTCGCGAAGCTACGCGCATTGCGAAGGAGCTCCGGCCGGATCTGCTCATCGACGGCCCGCTGCAATACGACGCCGCTGCCATTCCCGATGTGGCGGAGAAGAAGGCTCCGGACAGTCCCGTGGCCGGTCGCGCCACGGTGTTCGTCTTCCCGGATCTCAACACCGGAAACACGACCTACAAGGCGGTCCAGCGCAGTGCGAATGTCATCTCCATCGGTCCAATGCTGCAGGGCCTCCGGCGTCCGGTGAACGATCTGTCACGGGGCGCGCTGGTCGAGGATATCATCTACACCATCGCGCTCACCGCCATTCAGGCTGCGGAATAATCCGCAATTTTTGCGACGATTTCCTCAATGGGTGGAGAGTCGCCGGGGCATCGTCCAGCGAGACTGAGTCTCATCGATGCCGGACTTCACTTCTCTCCTCGCACTTGCGCTCCTGCTTTTTTGCACCATGGGCGCGGCAAGAGCGGGTGCACCCGCGAAGCTCCAGCGCAAGCGCTCGCCCCTCGAGGAGTGGGCGCAGCAGCCCAACGCAACCGGCAACTGGTTCGGCGTGCGGGATTCCCTTGCCGGGCGGGGCATCGAAATCGAGGGCGGATGGCGCGGAGCGTTTTACGGCATCACCAGCGGCGGTATGGACTCGCCTCGCGGCGCGTTCGACGAGGAGCTCTGGTTCGGCATGCGGCTCGATTTTGGCGCGCTCGCGGGAATCGACGGCTTGACGGCGCAGGCCACCGTGCGCTGGCGCGATGGCCGCGATCCGAACACCTACGTCGGGGCCTCCTCGACCTTCAGCCCGTCGCGCACCCGCAGCGGACTCGGCTGGCGATTGATGCCGGTGACCCTCACCTATACGACCCCGGAGCTGGTCGGCGTGCCGCATTTTCTCACGATCTCCGGAGGATGGCAGAACGCCTACACGATCTTTGCCGACCAGCCGCTGTCGAAGCTTTTTGTGAACAACGCGATCAGCGCGACGAAGGGCATCGGCGGCGTGAACGGCTTCCCGTGGAGCAGCAGTTACGAGGCATGGGGCGGCTACATGAAGGTGCAGCCGACGGAGTGGATCTATACAATGGCTGGCCTATACGTGGCCGTGCCGGACGCCGCTGCGACCGCGAATCACGGCGTCGATTTCGACAACTGTTTCCAGGCTCGCGACCGGAACGGCATTTATTTTCTCGCCGAGACCGGAGTCACTCCCCGCATCGGTCCGGACGCACTGCCCGGCAAATACGCCTTCGGCACGATCTACTGGGGCGTGGAAAACGAATCGTTCTTCGGCGCGACCTACGATCAAAAGATCACCTTCTACTGGCAGGCGGATCAGATGCTCTTCCGGGAGAAGAAGGACGCGGATGAGGGACTGAGCGTGTTCACGTTCCTCAACTACGCGCCGCAATACGACAACGGGATGCCGTTCTACTTCCACGCCGGGGTCGTCTACAGGGGCCTCATTCCCGGACGCGACCGGGACCTGGCCGGCATCGCCTTCGGGTGCGGCACCTACAGCATCGACAAGCTTCACGCGGCCGAGGCCGCGAATGAACCGATGCGTCAGACCATGGAATCGGTGGTGGAGGCCGACTACCGCATCGCACTCACGAAATCCGCTTTCGTCCAGCCGTTCTGGCAGTTCATTCTGCGTCCGGGGGGAACCGGCACGGTCGGCAGCGCAAACATCCTCGGTCTGCAGTTCGGGGTCGATTTTTGACGCCACTCCGTGAAACGGCCTTTACTGAATCGGGAGTTGAGAATGGATCGCAAAAATGCCCACACGGGGACACGAAACCTCCGCGAAATCGCCGCGGGCGGACGCGCGACCGTCACCGGATTCACCCTGCCGGAAGGAAACACCCGACGGCTGCTGGAGATGGGCTTCACCCCCGGCACTGAGCTGGAAGTGATCCGCTTCGCGCCGCTTGGGGATCCGATCGAGGTGCGCGTGCGGGGCTACCATCTTTCGATGCGGCGGGTGGATGCCGCGGGCATTCTCGTTGCCGAGGTCGATTCGCAATGATCGCCACCGCTCCACGGAGGACCGCCGCTGCCACGCAGACCATCGCGCTCGCCGGAAATCCGAACTGCGGCAAGAGCACGCTTTTCAACGCCCTCACCGGACTTCGGCAGAAGGTCGCAAACTACCCGGGCGTGACCGTGGAAAAGAAGACCGGCCGCTGCCGGGGTCTGCATGGCGAGTCGCTGGACGTCATCGATCTGCCCGGCAGCTACAGCCTCGAGCCGCGGAGCCCGGACGAGGAAATCGCCAGGGAGATTCTGCTGGGGCGGCGCGGGGATACGCCGCGACCGGGTCTCGTCGTGAGCGTCGTGGACGCATCGAACATCGAGCGCAACCTCTACCTCACCACACAGATCATCGAGCTGGGCGTGCCGGTGGTCGTTGCCATGAACATGGTGGATGTCGCCGAAGCAAAAGGCCTGCGCATCGATCCGAAGGCACTCGCCACACGACTCGGTGTGCCGGTGATTCCCATGGTGGCGTCAAAGGGAGTGGGACTTGTGGAGTTGAAACAGGCCATCTCCTCCGCGACGCCACCGGCCCAACCCGCTTCTGAATATCGCAACGTCGAATCCCGGTATGCGTGGATTCACGAGATCTGCGCGGATGCGGTGCGCCGCCCAGGAGATCCTCCGCGCACGTGGACCGACCGGATCGACGCCGTTCTGACGCACCGCCTGTGGGGGTGGATGTTCTTCGCCGCGATCATGGCCCTCATCTTCTACGCGATCTTCGCGGTCGCGGAGTGGCCGATGACGTGGATCGAGGAGGCCACAGCGGTCGTCGCCGGCTGGATCGAGAGCTCACTTCCGCCAGGCGATCTCCGCAGTTTGCTTGCGGACGGGGTGATCGCGGGCGTGGGAGGTGTCGTCGTCTTCCTTCCGCAGATCGTCATCCTCTTTTTCTTTCTCGGGCTGCTGGAAGACAGCGGCTACATGGCGCGCGCGGCATTCATCATGGATCGGGTCATGGCGCTGGTCGGTCTGAATGGAAAATCCTTCATCCCGCTCCTCAGTTCGTTTGCCTGCGCGATTCCCGGCATCATGGCCACGCGAACCATCGAGGACCGGCGCGAGCGGATGGCCACCATTTTCGTTGCGCCATTCATGAGTTGCTCCGCGCGGCTGCCGGTCTACGCACTGATGATCGCGCTGCTCTTCCCGTCGAACGACGTCGGCGCATTGGGCCGGGCCGGCGTCATGCTCGCAATGTATGCGCTCGGTGTGGCGGCGGCATTTGGAACAGCATGGATTTTCCAGCGCGCGTCCACCCGGCGCGACCGGCCGATGCTCCTCATGGAAATGCCTCCCTACCGCACGCCTTCGCTGGGAGCGGTGCTGCTTCGCATCCGGGAGCGCGCGGTGCTCTTTCTCGTGAATGCAGGCACGGTGATTCTCGCCCTCTCCATCGTGCTCTGGGCCTTGATGACCTATCCCAAGCCTGCCAGCCCCGACATTTCCGCCGCCGAAGCACTGTCGCAAAGCGTCGCCGGCAGACTTGGACGCGTCATCGAACCGGCGCTCGAGCCCCTCGGGTTCGACTGGAAAATCGGGATCGGCCTCATCGCCTCGTTTGCCGCACGCGAGGTTTTCGTGGGCACAATGGCGATCGTTTACAATGTCGGCGAGGAATCCGGAGAACCCGAGGTTCTGCGCGACGTGCTGCGCTCGCAGACACGTCCCGACGGGGTGCCGGTGTTCACCCCGCTCGTTTGCGTCGGGCTCATGGTCTTCTACGTGCTGGCGATGCAGTGCATGAGCACGATGGCCATTGTCCGCCGCGAAACAAACTCCTGGCGCTGGCCGCTGGCGCAGCTGGTTTACATGACCGCTCTCGCCTATCTCGCCGCCCTCGTCGTCCACCAGGGCGGCACGTGGATGGGGTTTCAATGAGCGCCCTCCTCGAGCAGATCCTGGTCGTCGGCACCGTGGTTGGCGCAGCTGGCTTCCTCATCCGCAGGTTCTTCCGCCGGCAAAAGGATTCCTGCAAATGCGGCGACTGTCCCGTTCGTCCACCGGTCGGAGAGGATGGAACTGGCTCCGGAAACCGCTGATCCGCACCCGGCGAAGCCCGCACGCCCGGTTGGACATGGCGCTGCGACTGTGGCATGGTCGCTGACCGATCATGACCTCCCGTTCCTCCGCTGTCGCCGCTTTGCTGGCGTTCGCGTGTTTCCAATCGTTCGCGCAGGACGACACCATCGAGATCACCGCGGACCTGCAGGAGGATTCCGAGGCCTACATGCGCGAAGAGCTGGGTGTGAACGAGATCACCGCCCCGCAGATTCAAAAGCTCCTTCGCGACCTCGACAATTTCCAGCCCATCCCGATGGCACTGGTCGAGTCGAACGACCTCGATGCCAGCTACCCGAATCGCTTCCAGACCGCGCTTCACTTCGGCTCGATCGTCGCCGACGGCTTCGTCATCGTCATCAACGAGCGCCCGCAATCCATCCAGAACACCGGCCGCGCGCTCATGAAGCAGGCCCGCGCCCTCGGCGTGGGCGACGCCCTCATGAAACGCGCCGCGAGCCTCATCGACCTCGGTCAAAAGGGCGACTGGCGGCAGCTTCGCGAGGAATTGATCCGCACCCAGGCCGACGCCGAGAAGGCGATGATGGATCTCCATGACGAGGAAATGGCGCATATTGTCAGCTTCGGTGGATGGCTACGCGGCTTTCAGCTGGCTGTGAATGCGACCGCGGAAAACTACACGCCCGCGCGTGCCGAAGGCCTCAAGCGCCTCGACGTGATGAACTATTTCATCGACCGCCTCGACGGGTTGAATCCCCGCCTCAAGCGCACCGAACTCGTCTCCCAACTCATCGCCCGGTTGAAGACCCTGAGCACCATTGCCGCCAAGGCCGAGGGTCGGCCGCCGTCGCAATCCGAGGTGGCCGAGATGCGCGATCTCGCCAACGAGATGGTCGCCTCGGCCCTCTCACAGGTCGACGAACAGGGCAATCTCCCCGACCCCGAGTAAAGGCCGGCACGGAGGCTTCGCACCCTTTTTCGGATTTTTTTGGGAGGTTTGTGGCGCGTTTTGCCCGGATTTGTCGCTGTTCAATGTGGAATGGAGACATCGCCGATACCGGGGACTACCCCGATCTTCGCGATGGAGCTTTCCGGCGGTCATCCTGACTTGGAGGAGCAGGGTGGCCGCCATTTTTTTTGCCCGTGCTGTCGAGGGCGTCCGGACGCGATTCGCAAGCGAATGGAAGGAATCACTCCCGATGCTGACGGAAGCAGCGGGCGAGGAGGGTAACTGCGGCGACTGCCAGAAGGAAGACGATCGAGGGCTCAGGGACGGCGGCGAAGTCTGAGAGGACGACGGAATCAAGTCCCAGGTAGGTGACGGTGAAGGAACCACCGTTCACTTCGAGAATGCCGCCGTCGGCGACGTTGGCGAAGGTGCCATCGAGCGTTTCGTTCGAGACGAGGATCGTGAACGTGTCCGTGGAGAGTGGGACGAAGCCGTCGCCCAGCGACACCTCGAGAATGACGCCGTCGAGGTTCAACGCAACGCTGCCGGCCGCGGAGAGGAAGCCGTATTCCGTGCCCTGCGCCGTGCCGCGCAGTTCGAACACCATGCGCACGTTCGCGGAGAGCTCGAGGTCGCCGTTGATGGACATATCACCGGGAACGATGCTTCCGCCGGTGAAGGTGATGTCTCCAAGGACGGAGCCCGAGCCGCCGAACTCGCCACCAGCGATCGTCGCGGTTGCACCATCAGCAACGATCACCGTCGTCTTCACGAAGCGCACCGAGCCGTCGTTCTGGACGAAGGATCCGCTGATCTCCACCGAGCTGGAGTCGGCCTCGATCATGCCCTCGTTAATCGTCTCGCTGACGAAACGCACACTGCCGTTCTCGAGAATCACGCGGCTTCCGCTCCCGAGGGTCGTATTCGATGTTCCGTTGCCGATCTCGACCACGGCTTGGTCGGCGATGCGGATTTCTCCGTGATTCCGGAAGTCCTGCAGTTCGATGGATCGCGTGCCTGCGCCCTCGGCCTCGATGAGACCGTAGTTCACGAACACGGGATTCGCCGTGGTGTAAATGTTGTCCGCGAGGCGCGTGCCTTCACCGCGGAGACAGACCTTCGCGTCGGCGCCGAGCGTGACGGTGTAGTTGCCATCGACGGCGAGCTGGTTGCCCTCACCATTCAGGTGAAATTCCTGATCATTGAGCGTGACCTCTTCGCCGAACAGGATTGTGTTCGACGCGCCATCGACGACGGCGTTGCCGCGAAAGACGCCGTTGTTGATGAAACGCACGCTGCCATCGCTGCCGGCGACAGCCAGTCCGCCTTCGATGACCGAGTGGTTGATGAAGCGGACGGAGCCGTCGTCGAAAATCAGCCGAGCGTTCTCGCTTTGTTGCACGGTGCCGCCGGTGATCGTGCAATCGCCGAGCACGAGATCGCCGGTGGTGGCGGCGAGATCCCATGTGTTGCCGGTGTTGACGGCTTCGCCGACGAGGATGGTGTTTGACGTGCCGTCGCGGACGATGGTCCCGATTTGCGAGGTCTGAAAGGTGCCGCCGAGCTCGCAGTCGGCGTTTTGCAGCTCGATGGTGCCGGCGTTGCTCCAGTTTCCGACGAAGCGAACCGAGCCGTCCTGCACGTCGACCACGCTTTCGCCGAAGAGCACCGCATTCGACGTGCCGTCGCCGATTTGCGCGAGGCTGCCGTTGCGAACCTCCACGCGGCCGGCATTCTCGAAATTTTCCGGCGTGATGAAAATGGTGTTCGATGTGCCGTCAGCGATGATGCGACCATCGTTGCGCACGGTGCCAAAGCCTGCCGTGCTGTCGATCGCGCTGCCGTCGCCGCGGAGATAGATCGCGCCGTTTCCCCCAATATTCACAGTCCAGTCTCCATCCGCACGCAGGCGGCTTCCCGCGCCGTTGAGGTGGACGGTCTGGTCGTCGAGCGTGGCATTTTCGCCGAAGGCGATCGTGTTCGACGTGCCGTCGAGAATGGCGTTGCCGGTGAAGACCGAGTTGTTGATGAATCGCACGCTGCCGTCCTCCTGGGCGATGGCGATCCCGCCCTTCACGGTCACGCCGTCGAGGGTGTTTCCGGGCGCCGCGCCGAAATCGAGAACGCCGCCGGCTTGCTCGATCGTGCCACCCGAGATCGTGCCGCCATTCAGATAGTAGCGGCCGGCCGTGAGCGTCGCCGTGCCATGAAGCATCATGGTGCCCGCCGTATGGGCGAGCGTGGCATCGGCGGATGCGATTGCGAGGTTGTGCAGTTCGATCGAAACGCCGAGCCCGACCGTGTAAGGCACGCCGGTCACGGCGAGCGTGGCATTTGCGTCCGGAGAGTTCGGAGCTTGCGCCGTCCCCCAATTCGAAGGAACGCTCCACCCGCCGGACTCGGGAGCGGTCCAGGAATAGTCGGCGGCGTGCGCCAAAGCCGCGACCAGCAAGACCCCAATGGCGAGACGCAGAATCATTTGACGGCTAATATGGTGGGTCACCGTGGATCTGGCGAGCCGAAGCGCGCGGGTCGGTTGCCGCGTCGTTTGCGTCGCCGGCGACGGCCAATCCGAACAGGCTTGCGGCGATGACTCCTTGCGGGCCGCGTTCGCCATCCGGTTTCGCCTGCCGCCCGCTGTCGACAGCGCCTCCAGTCGCGGACTGTCGAACTCGAAAGTCACCTCCGCCGAACGCGCCGTGGCCCGCCTCGCCGCCGGCGGTTACGACAACGCCATCATCGCTGCGGACCTTTGCGTGAGCGCGAACACCGTCAAAACCCACCTCCGCCACGTCTTCGAAAAACTCGGCATCACGAGCCGCAGTCAGCTCGTGCCGTTGCAGACGGCACTGGACGGCAGTCCGCAGTCCAATCGCCGCTGCTGTTACGAACGGCGAGAGAAGGCGATTCCTCTCCGGCGAAAATCCGCGCGGTTACCCGTGGTATTCCTGCAGGCTCTTGACGGCGAGTCCGCGGTCGCGGAGGGAGCGAATCGCAGCCGCACTTGCGCGGGCGGCGCGGAGCGTCGTCATCGTCGCGATGCGGTTTGCCACGGCGGCGCTGCGGATCGTCACCTCGTCCTTGCGCGGCTGCTCGCCGCTCGGCGTATTGATGATGAAGTGGATCTCGCCGTTCTTGATCATGTCGAGAACCGTCGGCCGGCCTTCGTTAATGCGGTGGAGCACGCGCGCCTGGATGCCGTTCTGCTGGAGCACCGCGGCCGTGCCGGTCGTCGCGTAGATGGTGAAGCCGAGATCGGCGAATTCCTTCGCAATGGGAGCGACCTGCGCCTTGTCGCGATCCTTCACACTGATGAAGACATTGCCCTTGTCCGGCAGCGCCGGCTGGGCGGCCATCTGTGCCTTTGCGTAGGCACTGCCCATGTCGGCATCGATGCCCATCACTTCGCCGGTCGATCGCATCTCAGGACCAAGCGTGATGTCGATGCCCGGGAACTTGATGAACGGGAACACCGCTTCCTTCACCGAAAAATGCGACGGCACGATCTCCTCGGTGAATCCGAGGTCCTTCAACTTCCGCCCGGCCATGATCTTCGCGGCAAGTTTCGGAAGCGGCACGCCAATCGCCTTGGAAACAAACGGCGCCGTGCGGCTCGCGCGCGGATTCACCTCGAGCACGTAGACCTGCTCGTCCTTCACAGCGAACTGCACGTTCATCAGGCCGCGCACCTCGAGTTCCTTCGCCATCGCCTTCGTGGCGAACTTGATCGTCTCGAGCACCGCGGGTGATAGCGAGAAGCTCGGGATCACGCATGCGCTGTCGCCGGAGTGAATGCCCGCCTGCTCGATGTGCTCCATCACGCCGCCGATGACCGTAAGCTCACCATCGCTGATGCAATCTACGTCGACCTCGGTCGCGTCCTCGAGGAAGCGGTCCACGAGGATCGGCCGTTCGGGGCTCGCCTCCGCGGCGCGTCGGATGTAGCCGCGCAGATCCTCCTCCGAATACACGATCTCCATCGCGCGGCCACCGAGCACGAAGCTCGGGCGCACAAGCACGGGATAGCCAATTCTCGCGGCAACGGCGACCGCCTCGTCCTCGTTCGTTGCGGTGCCACCGGGCGTCTGTTGCAGGCCGAGCTTGTCGAGCATTGCGGCGAAGTGCTTGCGGTCCTCCGCCATCTCGATGCTCTTCGGCTGCGTGCCGATGATGTTGCAGCCATTCGCCTGGAGCGCGGCGGCGAGGTTCAGCGGCGTCTGTCCGCCAAACTGCACGACGACCGCGTCGCACTTCTCGTTTTCGTAAATGTTGAGGACGTCCTCGAGCGTGAGTGGCTCGAAGTAGAGCTTGTCGCTCGTGTCGTAGTCGGTGGAGACGGTCTCGGGGTTCGAGTTGACCATGATGGTCTCCCAGCCCTCCTCCTTGAGCGCGAAGGCCGCATGCACGCAGCAGTAGTCGAACTCGATGCCCTGGCCGATGCGGTTCGGTCCACCGCCGAGGATCATCACCTTCTTGTTGTCGTTCTTCCGCGCCTCGTCCTCGTCGCCGTAGGTCGAGTAGAAATACGGCGTGTAGGCCTCGAACTCCGCCGCGCACGTGTCGACGAGGCGGTAGGTCGGCAGCACGCCGGCCGCCTTGCGCGCCGCGCGGATCTCCGCCTCCGTCTTCCCGGCCATCGTGGCGAGCTGGCGGTCGCTAAAGCCGAGCTTCTTCGCCTTGCGCCAGTTGTCGCCGGTGAATTGAAAATCGCAGAGCTCCTTCAGGTTGTGGAGAAACCACGGGTCGATGGCCGAGAGCTCGTGAATCTTTTCCACGCTCATGCCGGCGCGGAACGCCTCTCGAATCGCAAACACGCGCCCGACCGTCGGCACGCGCAGCAGCCGTTCGATGGCGGCCTCGTCCAGCGGTTCGTCCTTGCCGTCCGAGCCGAAGCCAAACCGTCCGATCTCCAGCGAGCGCAGGGCCTTCTGGAACGACTCCTTGAACGTCCGCCCGATCGACATTGCCTCGCCCACGCTCTTCATCTGCGTGGTGAGCGTCGGATCGGCCTGCGGGAATTTCTCGAACGTGAAGCGCGGGATCTTCGTGACGACGTAGTCGATCGTCGGCTCGAAGCACGCCGGCGTCTCGCGCGTGATGTCGTTCTTGAGCTCGTCGAGCGTGTAGCCGACCGCGAGTTTCGCCGCGATCTTCGCGATTGGGAATCCCGTCGCCTTCGACGCCAGCGCGGACGAACGCGACACGCGCGGATTCATCTCGATCACGATCATGCGCCCGGTCTTCGGATGCACGGCGAACTGGATGTTGCTGCCGCCCGTCTCCACGCCGATCGCGCGGATCACCGCAAACGACGCGTCGCGCATCGCCTGGTATTCCTTGTCCGTGAGCGTCTGGATCGGCGCGACCGTGATCGAATCGCCCGTGTGCACGCCCATCGGATCGAAGTTCTCGATCGAGCAGATGACCACGCAGTTGTCCGCGCGGTCCCGCATGACCTCCATTTCAAATTCCTTCCAGCCAAGCAGCGACTCCTCGATGAGGATCTCGCTTACCGGGGAGAGATCGAGGCCGCGCTTCACGATCTCCTCGAACTCCTCCTTGTTGTAGGCAATGCCGCCGCCCGTGCCGCCGAGCGTGAATGCGGGCCGGATGATGAGCGGCATCGTGCCGATCTTCGCCGCGACCTCGCGCGCCTCCTCCATCGTGTGCGCCGTGCCCGAGTGCGGCACATCCAGCCCTATCTCGAGCATGATGTCCTTGAACACCTGCCGGTCCTCGCCGCGATGAATCGCCTCCGCATTCGCGCCGATCAACCGCACGCCGAGCCGCTCGAGCACGCCCGTCCTGTGCAGCTCCATCGCGCAATTCAGCGCCGTCTGGCCGCCCAGCGTCGGCAGCAGCGCGTCGGGCTTTTCGCGCTCGAGAATCTTTTCCACCACCGCCGGCGTGATCGGCTCGATGTAGGTGCGATCGGCGAACTCCGGATCGGTCATGATCGTCGCCGGATTCGAATTCACGAGCACGACCTCGTAACCCTCCTCCTTCAGCGCCTTGCAGGCCTGGACGCCGGAATAGTCAAACTCGCACCCCTGGCCGATGACGATGGGGCCGGAGCCGATAAGGAGAATCTTACGAATGGAAGGGTCTTTGGGCATGCAATGTGGGCGCCTCACAGGACGCGGGTTCAAACTCCAAAGGGAGCGGGGCGAGCCTACGAAGCGCAGGCGGCGCACGCAAAAGGATTTCCGCGGAATCCCGCACGAACAGCGCCAACCTCCCCCCTGAATTCATCCAGCCCACCGCAGCGCGTCCTGCTCGACGGCTTTGATGAAGGGATCCTTGCCCGCAATGTAAGCATCCAGATTTCCGCCGCAGGAGGCCGCCAGACCGCGCTTCAGCTCGCTGTAATCGTGAGCCACTTCCGGGAAGGCGCGGAGATAGTCGCGAAACGCGAGATGACGCCTGAGATGCGGAGAGCCGGAGGCGAATGCATGGATCTGATGCGTTCGGACGCCGCGCGCGTCGTCTTTCCGGAAATACCGCCGTCCGGGGATTCCGAACTCCCCCAGACATTCGTAGCCCAGCGCTTCGAGGCTGGCGGCGTGTCGGTCCAATCCCTCGAGACTCGCGACCTCCACGAGCATATCGATGATCGGCTTGGCAAGGATCCCGGGGATGGCCGTGCTTCCGATGTGATGAATCGCGAGTGCCTCACGCCCGACCGCCTCACGCACCGCGGCTGCCTCGTCCTCGAATTTCCGGGACCAGTCTTCCTGGTGGGACTTCAGGACGGGGACAACAGCCACGATCGGTTCCTGCCTACAACTCCCAATCGTCGGGAAGAATGCCCCACGGGTTCTTCAGAAAGTCCTGAAGCACCTGGGGATCCTCGCCGGCGTTGAGATGGATCGGGAGGAGGCGGAGATACAGCCGGTCGGTGAATCCCGCACTCGCGGCGTGGTAGGGCACAACGAAGAACATGACATCAAGAGCCTTCTCCACCTTCCTGTCGAAACGGGGAAACCGTTTGTAATAACCCTTCATTGTCGCCACCGAGAGGTTCGTGAGAAACTCCTCCTTCTCCCGCTGGGTGGCGTTCCGTCCAAATCCCTTTGTCGCCCTGACCAGCAGTTTGGCGAACGCGGAAACCTTCTCCGGATTCCGCGCAACGGCACGCCGATAAACGGTGACCAGATTTCGCCGCACGCGGGCGTCGGAACCGCTCTGAAAGGCCTCGGCGAGCGCGATTTTGCAGGCCTGGGTCGGCGTCTGCTCCGCGGCGCGGCTGCCGCCCGTGAGGAGGGCCATGGCTGCGATCAGCGCGATGCTGCGAAGGGGCCAGTGCATGACGATCAATAGCCCGCGGATCATCCCGAGGCAATCGCCCCGCGATCCGACGCGGCAATTTAAATTCCGCGCCAGGTCCTGCTGGCTTACGGGAGTTGCCGCCGCTACCGCTTCCGGCGCACGACGATCTTCCGGACCGGGGAGGCATTGCCGGCGGTGTCGTAGGAGCGGATGCGGAAAACGTTGCGGCCGACTTTCAACGGCACCTTCGCGCTCCAGCGGGTGGAGCGGGCGCGGTGAATGACGCGGCTTCCGCGCCGGATTTCCACGCGATCCAGCGCGGTTTCGTCGCTGGCGCGGCCGGAGATTCGCACCTTTCGGTCCGACGTGCGGCGGACCGTGCGCTGAACGACGAGGGTGGGAGCGATCGTGTCGGGAGGGTTGACGAGCGCGAGCGCGGCGGCGCCGACGATGGCATGGCCGGCCTCGGTGGGATGCGTCGTGTCCCAGAACAAATGGGAGTCCGGGTCCGCGACGACGGAGCCGTAGTCGGGCGGGATGTCGTTCGGCGTGTAGGCGGGAGTGGTAACGTTCGTGAATCCATAGGTCGCAGGATTCGCGATGACCGTGTCGAGCAGGGTGTAGGCGTCGAACGCGTAGATCGTGATGCCGGGCAGGGTGGCGCGGAGATTCGCGATCTCGGCGGCGAGCTTCGGGTTGTAGAGGTTGACGATCTCCGAGGCCTCGCCGGCCCAGAACGGATTCGTGCGGTAGTTCGGCTTCTTCCCGAGGTCGGGGAGATTCGGCACGATGAAGTAGCGGCCGCCGGCGTTGTAGAGCGTGGTGATCGCGGTGGCGATGTTCTGCGCCATCTGCGTGGAGAGCGCGTCGGCATCGATGGGCGTGTCGCCCTGCACGGCATTGATCACATCGTTTCCGCCGCTCCACACGGAGAACAGCTTGGTGCCAATCGCGCCGTCGACGAGCGGCCCCATCTTGACGTTGTCCTTGTAATACTGGATCTGCGTCTGGAGGTTCGCGAGCAGATCGTCGGTATAGCCCGTGCCGCTCTCGCTGCCTCCCCAGGCGAAATCATGCCCGTCCGAGAGCGGGTCGCCGTCGTTGCGCTTCCACGTCGTGAAGCCCAGGCCCTGGTTCACATGCTCGATCCAGAGAGGCCCGTTGGACCACCGACCGTCGTCGTAAAAGTTCGAGTTATAGACATCCGTCTCGTTCAGAATCGTCTTGAGCTCGGCGACCGTATTTCCCCGGTCGCTCAAGCTGTCGCCGAAGGCAATGACGCCGCTGAACTTCGCGGCATGAGCGACGGCACCGACGGTCATCAGCACCAGCAGCGTGAAGCGGAGAATCATCGAACGCATGGGAGGAATTTGGGAGCCGAATGCCTGTCGTCAAATCCGAATTGCGCAGCCTGATTGTCCGCCGTTGCCCACGGCGGCCTTCTTCGGCTCAAGCCTGGTCGCCGCAGCCCTCGATTTGAAGCGGTGCCCGCACCATCTGTGCAACAGATGCAGATATTCCGGCATTGCTCGATCGTCCTTTTTTGCGTTCGCATGGCTGGACTCGCGGGCTTTCTTCCCGGTAGGTTTGGCAACCGGATATCGGCCCCGGGGCAATGGAAATCTACTTCACAGAGCGCAGGCTTCCGGAACTCGCAGGACTTTCGAAAAAAGCGTCGAGAGGTTCGAGTGTTTGCCGGGGAGATTTTTCAGCAAGCGCACGGATGGGTCGCCTTCATCCTGATCACGGTGGAGCTGGAAACTGCAACCTCCCGCTCGGCCTGAACATCATGAAACCGTCCGCTCAAATCAAACGTCTGACAGCAGGATCACTCATCTAATTTCTAGCAGTCGGTATCTTCCCGTTCTTTAATACTCATGGCGATTTCCGGGCTCCATCACCTCGCGATTATTTGTTCCGACTATGACCGTTCGAAGACGTTTTATACCGGAATCCTGAAACTCCCGATCCTCTCGGAAACCTATCGGGCGGAACGGCAGTCCTATAAGCTGGATCTGCAGCTCCCGGATGGTTGCCAGATCGAGCTGTTCTCCTTTCCATCGTCGCCCCCGCGCCCATCCTTTCCGGAAGCATGCGGACTGCGTCATCTGGCCCTGGAGGTCTCGAATCTCGATCAGGACATCGCAGAACTCGAGAGTCACGGGGTGGCCGTCGAGCCGGTCCGGGTCGATTCGTTGACGGGACGTCGCTTCACCTTCTTCGCAGACCCCGACGGACTCCCGATTGAACTCTACGAAAAATGACACCTAGCCTGTTCCTCTCCATTTTGAACAGCTTAGCAATAACCGCCGGCATTTTCTGCAGCATCATCCAGGTGACCCGCACGGCCGACCCGATCGAACTTGGCGTCAGGTGATTTTCCCATGAAGCTCGCAACGTTATTCCTAAGCCTGTTTCTCGTTTCCTGTGCGTCGGGCCGTGGCGTGCTTCCTCCGAAAACCCCATATGACGGGGTGAATACAACGGACGGAATCTCAGAAAAGGAAGCCATTCAGATTGTCATCAACTATGAAAGGCTATTCGTCGGCTGCGGTTGCCTCACTGGGGTCTCGGATGGGGGCGACCGCTGGATCGTTCACGGGAAATTCGGTTACGCCGGCACGCCTGTGAAAGGCACTTACATCCTGAAAGCTTCCGGAGAAATCGTCTCTTCGATCGGACCCTCCTTTACCCCGAACTCTCCATAGGACCGGGCATGAAGACCTCCCCGGACCTCATCTCACGCCACGATTCACTGGATTTTCCGGCACCGCTGCCATTTGTCCAAGGGGCAGCTACTCTGGCGCCCCAGCGTGAAAGGCCTTTCTCGGACCATGGACGATCGCATGCCAAGCATACCCGTCCCACCCGTTTGTAGCCGCGCGGACGCACCCCAAACGATCGGATAATGGCAATTCTCCGAACGATCTTTGGGCGCTGGGAACCGCATGAGGCCGTCAAACTCGTGGGCATCTCCAAGGACGTTTCCATCTCTATTGACAGGCTGGAGTGCGAGCGAAACAGCAAATCCGGGAAGATCAGGCTAAAGGGGGATTGCGGCGCCTGTTTCGTCGATTGGCTGGATGCCATTTGGAAGAAGGAAGGTCGCAGCCCTTTCCGGATGCATTCCGGCTCCCCCTGGAATCTAAGAGTCGATCTGAAAGGGATTCCCCCTTTCAATATCACCATTGATTATCGAAGTGTCTCCACGGAGTCTGAGATGTTCGAAGATACCACGGACGCTTTGATTGACGCTTTGCAGAAAGCCGAGAAAGATACCAGCCGCGTGTGACATAGCCTGCCAGTAAGATCCATGCGCTTGCTACCCCTCATCCTTGCTTTGCACGACTCCAGTGGCATCCCGCATTCTCGAGCCGCATTTCCCGCATCAGCGCACTCTTTCCAATTCAATCCAATGAAGTTCCTCGTTGCCATTGTTCTCCTGGGGATTGCCTCCGTGTATGCCGCGCCCCTTCCCTCGAACTTTGATGTGGATTCCAACCTCGGCTTCCTCGAGGGGGACTACATTCTGATCGGCAGAAAGCCGGATTCGAAGGAGACGTTCACGGGCACGGTTACCCTGACGAGGAACAAGGACAAACTGGACGTCGTTCGCGTCGTAGCCGGGCAGACCACTTATGGAGTCGCCTTTTACGACGCCATCACGCCGGATCAAATTGTCGTTCTGCGGATGAAGTTCACCGGGGATGCCGACAAGCTGTCAGCCGTTTATATGTGCAGTGCCGACCCGGATAACTACGCAAGAATCACGGGGTATTTGTATGACGGAGACACGAAATCCCCCGGACTCGAGGCTCTATTCCCCGCCGCGTCCCTTCCCGAAGCCGGCGAGGATGCTGCAGCAACCCCGTAGCACGACCGACATCCGATGATGTCGATCCTCCCTCCACATCACACCAGGTGCTGACTGGAGCGCTCGTGGAACGGGATTTGACGTTCCGCTAATGAAAACCGCATTTCCGCGTTGTCACTACATGCGAGCGGCTCTTTTCATTTTTCTCCTTCTCACCGGGTCCCCCGCTTTTTCAGGATCAGATGAGCCCCAGTTTACGCACCTTTCTGATGCGCTCTCATTTCTGGATCAGGCTTTGGATCAAAAAGATTGGGAAAAACTGGACTCCGCACTTTATCCACCATTTGGCTCTGAACAGCCCAATCGAAACAACTGGCCCCAGTTGGAACGGGCCAGAGGCGATCGTGCGCTGAAGACGATGTTTTTAGAGATGAGCTTTTCGGAGGATCGCTCGAAGTTTTCCATTGGTTACTGCGGCTCCGGCCCGCTTCTCCATACTCATATCGATTTCGTAAAGGTGGGAGACTCCTGGAGACTTACGGCTGTCTGGATGTGCCGATAAGCGGAAATGTTCACACTCTCACGTCCTTGAAAAGCCCTCACCCTTCCTTGGGTTCACATGCTGTGTCCGTCTTCAGGACAATACGAAATCGCCGACAACCTTGACGACGGTGACCATATGGACAGAAAGCCGTCTCACTATCAGCCATTCAGGTCTAGATTACTGCCTGGTTATGAAAAACACCATCAACCGGGCATTGAACCTGGCCCTCTATCTGGCGTTCTGTCTAATGGTCGCAACGGGGCTGGTCATCGCGTTTCGCCTTCCGCCCGGGAGAGCCGGGGGACGCGGACTCACTTTGTTCGGATGGGATCGACACCAGTGGGGGGATATTCACTTGTGGATATCCTATGCGTTCGTCGCATTTATCGCTGTCCATTTAGTCATCCATTGGAAATGGCTCGTTAAGATTGCCTCCTCCAATCAGTCATGGAGACTGTGGCTCGGGTTGGGAGCTGGGCTCGCAACGATATTGATTGTTTTATTATTCCCCACCGCATCGCGGTTCCAGTAGCAATCCGGCAGGGCTCCGGAAAATCCTATTGTTCCCTTTCTCACGGCCTGATCCAACAAACGCTCGAAAAATCTCAAGGGCCCGCTACGCTCCAAACGTATTACTCCTCCTTTAAGTATTCCAACCTCGATCGCTTCACTTCGGCCGTCCACTCGGCCGCCAAAAAGGTCGGCGCATCGACGGACCGGTCGGATTCGCGTATGATCACGTCAAAGCCGAATGTGGGAACGATGAACCGATCCGGGATTTATGATATCGTGGATCCTCGTAAATTCCCGCCGAAGAGGTGATCCAGATTCCGCTTCGCCTGTCTGAAAAATAGTCCCGCCAAATGCATCCGATTCATCCAGACGTTGAGCGTCTCTTTCAGGATGAGATTCAGCCGAACGAAAGCCTGGCATGGAGCGCGGCCCCGGCTCCGTCCCGGATTTCGCGAAAGTCTCTTCCCATCATGCTGTTTGGCATTCCGTGGACGGCGTTTGCGGTTTTTTGGATTTGCGCAGCCAGTGGATTCAAATTCCCGGATTTCACGCAAGCCTCCGGCCTTTTTCCGCTGTTCGGAGTCCCGTTTGTATTGATCGGGATTGGAATGTTGTCCTCCCCTATCTGGCTGAGGCGAAAATCAACCCACACCGGCTATTATATCACCAATCGCAGAGCGCTCCTGATCGAGAAGCACCTGTTCAGGGGATATAAAGTCCGCTCGTTTTATCCGCGCGACCTGCGAAATCTGGAACGCATCCAGTTACCCGATGGCTCCGGAGATATCATCCTGGACAGAGCCTACCGACCCAATGGCAATGGAGGAAGGAATGTCATTGAAATCGGGTTTTTCGGGATTCCCGACGCCCGATCCGTGGAACTCCTTCTACAGCGTCTTGCCGAACAGGGCGATGCGCCCAGGCCTTAGCATCGGAACGCCGATCAGCGCGGCTGAGGCTGGCTTCGAAGCCCGCTTTGCATTTGTCTTCGCTTACAGGATGACCGCGAACGCGAAAGGTTGACCAGGTGGATCTCCATCGGTCTCATCCGCGCTCGCTCGCTCGCTCACCCGAACGGTATGCCGAATCCGCCGCCGCCCGCACGGTGGAAAAGGACGCCTACGACTCGAAGCAGGAGGCCGTGGCGGCGCTGCGTCCCCGGGCGGACAAATTGATCCGCGAGATCTGGGATCACATCGAATTCGCGCACCGCGCCGACTCCACCCCCAACCGCCGCCGCAAATGCCGCGAGTGGGGGATTATTATGTGAGTCGGCGTGGGGAGAGGGAGGATTTGTGGTTCTTCGCTGTTTCAAGTGGGTAGAACACGGGGGAGAGCAATATGGAGGCGAGCGGCCTTGAGCAGGGCGATGAGGCGGAAGTTCTTGAAGGAGCGGAAGCCTCTGGCCGAGCGCTTGGCGAGCTGG